>QWCQ01000010.1_pt1 | contig 437873 bp, 341 predicted proteins | sample 1972701 | NCBI WGS metagenome assembly QWCQ01 (sample SAMN09866704, study PRJNA288562) | Human gut metagenome isolate pre4_stool, whole genome shotgun sequencing...
TCCCATCCCGAACCTGGAAGCTAAGCTAGGCAACGCTGATGGTACTACGCCCCAACGAGCGCGGGAGAGTAAGAAACCACCACAACCATTTTAAAAAGGAGGCCAAGCCCTAGATGGGGTTGGCCTCCTAACTATATGTAGAACTTTTTGCAGACCGTTGGTAGCTAGGCGTGGTCAAGACTGGTCGTAAACGAGGCGATAACTATAGATAAGATAAAGGCATGCGTATCGGGATAGTTACAGACTGCTACCCGCCACATATGGGGGGAATTGAAACTCAAACCTACAATCTAGCGCAGCGCCTGAAAGGAGCTGGACATTTACCAGAAGTAATCACTGCCACCCGAAACGGATCCTTCGTCGGGCGTCGTATAGAAGATAACATTCCGGTGCATCGTTTAGGCATGCCCACCCTTGGGTTTACACCTATGAATCCCTTTGCTGCCCCTCTATTTCGGGCTATTTTTCCCCGCTTCGATCTCTTGCATGTACATGTGGGAGTCTTGTCGCCATTTGCACACTTGGCTCTGCAAATTGCGGCCGGAAGCCAGATTCCAACCTTAGTTACCTTCCACTGCGAACTGGCCGCTTGGGCTCCGTTAATGCGCGCCAGCGGCTTTTTCAACCGCTGGGTAGAGGCCCGAATCCTATTTTCAGGGGTTTCCTCGCTAATGAACTCCCAAATTAACCAGTTACTAGCGCCCCAAAATCGGCAGTCTTGGCCGATAACCCCAAACGGGGTCGATACCGACTATTGGTCATCGCCAGCACCTGCCTTGGGATCGGCGTCCGGGCGCGAAAATATAGATAGACCAGGCTCGCCGATAACAGCTACTGACCCAAATTTAGAGGTTCCCGCCATTAACACTTTTCACGCAGTCAGTGCTATCCGTTTAATGCCCCGCAAACGACCACTGGCGCTTATTAAATTTACCGAAAGAGTAAACCAAATCCTGGGTAGTCAAGGAAATTTGCAGCTAAAAATTTTTGGGGAAGGGACGCTGCAACCCCTGCTGCGTCAGCAGCGGCAAGTTAGCCAGGGACAAGTTATCCTACCAGGTAGGCAGGATCCCTCTGGTCTGTTAACCGCTTACCGCCAGGCTGACTTTTTTATTACCCTATGCCTGCATGAAAGCTTTGGGATCGCGGCCGCGGAAGCGCGAGCTAGCGGGTTACCGGTAATCGTGCGGTCACAAAGCCCCATAACCGACTTTATTAGCGAGGGCGTCACCGGTATTACCGCTGACACTGACCAGAAGCTAGCGGAAAAAACCGCCGCCGCCCTCTTAAATGGAAAGCTGAAGAATCTGCGCGACAACTGCAAGCGGCAGCCTAGCCCAGTCTCCTGGGAACGGTGCCTCCAGGCAACGCTGGCGGCCTATGAGCAGGCAATAGAGTATCGCCGAAAAAAGTAGCTTCATGCTGCAACAAACTTAAAACAAATAGGGACGATCCCTAGCAGAATTGATTTGCCTCAGGACGCGATATTAAGAACCGCGATCAACCCCGGGTCCTGTCCCTGGAGTTGCGGGCACGCCCTCGGGAAAAATAAAGCTAGTTGCCCTTCGCTTGTTTCTTTGCTGCCATAATTCCTTCCGCGCGGCGCATAAAATCCGAGAGCCTACTGGCTGCAGCCACCACCGCCGGGCCGTGAATCCTGCCGGGCTGGCGTCCCATGCGATCAATGGGACCAGAAACACTCAAAGCCGCCACCACTTTTCCCGAGGCTAGCCGTACTGGCGCAGAAACGGAGGCCAATCCGGGTTCGCGTTCTCCGATAGATTGCGCCCAGCCCCTGCGGCGGACTACCGACAGTTGGGTGGCCGTGAAAGAGGCTCCTTGAAGGCCGCGATGCAAGCGGTCAGGTTCCTCCCAGGCTAGTAGAATTTGCGCAGCGGAACCCGCCTTCATGGACAGTGCCGAACCGGTGGGAGTCGAGTCACGCAACCCCAGAGGAGACTCGCAGCTGGCGACCACAATTCGCTGATCTCCTTGGCGGCGATACATTTGCGTCGATTCTTGAGTGTGATCGCAAAGCGCTTTCAAAATTGGGCGAGCTGAAGCTAGGAGACGATCTTCCCCAGCTGCCGACGCTAGTTCCCCAATTCGCGGGCCTAAAATAAAACGGCCATGTACATCTCGGGCTACGAAACGGTGATACTCCAACGCGACCGCTAGACGGTGTGCCGTCGGACGCGCCAGACCAGTACTGTTCACCAGCTGAGCCAAGGTGCCAGACCCTGCTTCTAGGGCGCTTAGGACGAGAGTGGCCTTGTCGAGAACCCCGACCCCACTGCCTTCACTTTTATTGTCCATGTATTGATATTGCCATCTTACAGCGTGGAATTCCAACTACACTTTCGAAAAGACATTACAAATCCATCGGGACGAGATCGAGGAGGCATACATGGCTAAGACCTTAGCGGAAAAAGTTTGGGCTGCTCACGTGGTTAAACGCGGCGAAAATGGGGCGCCCGACCTGCTATATATTGACCTCCATCTCTGCCATGAGGTGACCAGCCCGCAAGCCTTTGCCGGGTTGCGAATGGCGGGGCGAAAAGTACGTCGCCCCGACCTGACTATCGCCACCGAGGATCACAACACCCCCACCGTGGATATTGATCTACCGATTAAAGATCAAACCTCCGCTACTCAGATTCGTACCTTGCGGGAAAATGCTAAAGAGTTCGGAATCCGGCTTCACTCCCTGGGGGACGCCGACCAAGGCATCGTGCATGTAGTTGGCCCCCAGCTGGGACTTACGCAACCGGGGATGACAATTGTTTGCGGAGACTCCCACACTTCCACCCACGGAGCTTTCGGGGCGTTAGCTTTTGGGATAGGCACTTCCCAGGTGGAGCAGGTCTTAGCTACCCAAACTTTGCCGCTTAAACCTTTTAAAACTATGGCGGTTAACATTCCCGGGAAGCTAGCTCCGGGGGTTTCGGCAAAAGACATTATTTTGGCGATTATCGCCAAGATCGGCACTGGCGGCGGGCAGGGCTACGTGATTGAATATCGCGGTGAGGCCATCGAAAACCTCTCTATGGAAGGGAGGATGACCATCTGCAATATGTCTATTGAGGCGGGTGCGCGCGCGGGAATGATCGCCCCTGACCAGACCACTTTTGACTATATTAAAGGGCGTCCTCATGCCCCTAGCGGTGAGCAGTGGGAAACCGCTACCCGCTATTGGCAGAGTTTGCGTACTGATCCAGATGCCCACTTCGACCGGGAAGTTACGATTCCCGCCGAAAGTATCGAGCCTTTCGTAACCTGGGGCACCAATCCTGGGCAAGGGGTGCCGCTGAGCGGGCAAGTACCTGATCCCGAGCAGCTGCACACCGATAGTGAGCAAGATGCTGCCCGGCGGTCCCTAGAATATATGGCTCTAACCCCGGGTACCCCGATGCGTGATATTAAAGTGGACACGGTTTTTATTGGCTCGTGTACCAATGGAAGAATCGAAGATTTACGCACCGTAGCTAAGGTTTGGCGAGGACGTAAGAAAGCTGAGGACGTGCGAGTACTAGTGGTACCGGGATCTGCGCGGGTGCGACTGCAGGCCGAAGCCGAAGGATTAGATAGAATCTTCACCAGCTTCGGGGCCGAGTGGCGTAACGCTGGCTGCTCCATGTGTCTAGGAATGAATCCAGATAAGCTGGGAGAGGGCGAGCGTTCGGCTTCTACCTCGAACCGAAACTTTGAAGGCCGGCAAGGTAAGAACTCACGTACCCATTTGGTTTCCCCGGCGATCGCGGCCGCCACTGCGGTGACCGGGCATTTATCAAGTCCGCGAGATCTACCAGAAGTAACCACCAGGAAAGAGAACTAAATGATGGAAAAATTTATCTCCCATACTGGTATTGCTGCCCCGTTGCGCCGTTCGAATGTTGATACCGATCAGATAATTCCTGCCGTCTACTTAAAACGGGTGACCAAAACGGGGTTCGAGGACGGTCTTTTCGCGGCCTGGCGGCAAGATAAAGACTTCGTGCTAAACCTAGCTCCCTTCCGGGAGGCATCTATTTTGGTTGCTGGCCCCGACTTTGGTACCGGCTCCAGCCGAGAACACGCAGTTTGGGCGCTACGGGACTATGGATTCAAAGTGGTTTTAGCTCCCAAGTTTGCCGATATTTTTCGGGGAAACTGCGAAAAAGATGGCATGGTGGCCGGGGTTATTAGCCTGGAAGACTGCCAGACTTTGTGGAAATTGCAAGAGGAAGAACCGGGGAGCACTGTTACCGTCGACTTAGCGGAACAGAGCGTTACTTGCGGGGCTTTTTTCTGCAGTTTCCAAATAGATAGCTATACCCGCTGGCGCCTGATGGAAGGGCTTGACGATATTGATCTCACCTTGCGAGATGAGGACGCCATTACTGCTTTCGAAACGGCGCGGCCTAAGTTTTATCCCTGCACCCTGCCGGCGAAACATTTACCCCCTCGAGAGGTAGTTTCTGCGCGCGAAGTGCCCCTGAGAATACCCGAGTTTAACCAGCCATAGTTGCATGCTGCTATCCGGCTAAAACGCCCAGTAGCCACCGAAAGAACTTTCACCTGCTAATCCTGTTCGCTATCCGACAGTTGTTGTGAATCCCCTCGCCAAAAGCGCAATTACTGCCAGGTGACTACCTGCAACTGCCAAGGCGGGTACACTAGGCATATTGAGGAAAGCGGAAAGGGAAATAACAGGTGGAACCGGTTCTAGAAGTGCAAGGCGGACATCCGCTGACAGGCCGTATTAAGGTACGCGGGGCAAAGAATTTTGTCCCCAAAGCGATGGTGGCGGCGCTGCTAGGCACTACCCCTTCTATTTTGAAAAATGTTCCCCTAATTCGGGATGTAGATATCGTCTGCGGTTTACTGGAACTGCATGGAGTGAAAACCGATTACGACTCCGGCAGTGGCCAGCTGCTTATCGACCCCTCTAATGTAGAGGCTGCCCAGGTAGCAAGTATCGATACCTTGGCGGGATCGTCTCGAATCCCGATTCTATTTTGCGGACCGCTATTGCACCGCCTCGGCGAAGCCATCATCCCGGATCTGGGGGGATGCGTGATTGGTGATCGTCCGATCGATTTCCACCTGTCGATTTTGCGCTCTTTCGGCGCCCAGGTAGACAAACTGGAATCGGGGATCCATATCGCGGCTCCCCAGGGTCTACAGGGAGCGGTTATTGAACTGCCCTATCCTTCAGTCGGAGCAACTGAACAGACCCTGCTGGCAGGAGTCCAAGCCGAAGGGATCACGGAGCTGCGAGGCGCCGCCATTGAACCGGAAATCATGGATCTGATCAATGTGCTACAAAAAATGGGCGCGATTATCAGCGTAGATACTGATCGCACTATCCAGATCGAAGGGGTAGAAAATCTGGAAGGATTCACCCACACCGCCCTGGCAGATCGGATTGAAGCAGCCTCTTGGGGGTCTGCGGCGTTGGCCACTCATGGAGACATTTTTGTCGAGGGCGCCTCTCAACCAGAAATGATCACTTTCCTGAACATGTTCCGTAAGGTGGGGGGCGCGTTCTCGGTGGAACCTGACGGGATACGCTTCTACCATCCAGGAGGAGAACTAAAGCCGATTGTGCTAGAAACCAATGTGCATCCCGGCTTCATGACTGACTGGCAACAACCTATGGTGGTCGCTCTCACCCAGGCGCAAGGCCTCTCAATTGTACATGAAACCGTCTATGAGCAGCGGTTTGGTTTCACTAAGGCTCTAAATAAAATGGGAGCCCAAATTCAGCTGTATAGGGAGTGCCTAACCGGGTTAGCCTGCCGTTTCGGGCAAAGAAACTATTACCATTCGGCGGCGATTTCGGGGCCAACCCCGCTGCATGGCGCCGATATTACCATCCCTGATCTGCGGGGAGGATTCTCCCATCTGATCGCGGCTCTGGCGGCTGAAGGAAAATCTACGGTGCGGGGAATCGATATGATTAGCCGCGGATACGAGCATTTCCTTACTAAACTGGGCGCATTAGGTGCACAAGTCAAGCTGGAAAAATAAGGGGTAAATATGGCCGGACAGTTTTCACGCTTCTATAAGTTTTGTGTGCGCGTGGCGCGTATCCCGGTAGGGGCAGTTACTCGCCGGCATTGGGAGGGGCAGGAAAACTTGCCCAAAGAAGGCGGGTTTGTAGCGGTAGGCAACCATATTTCCGAGTTCGACTCCATGACCATGATGCACTTTATGACTAGTGCCGGGTATCCGATCCGGATCCTTTGTAAAGAAGAGCTGTTCAGAGTGCCCATTCTGGGTTCGATAATGCGTTCTTGTGGACAAATCCCGGTTTATCGAGAATCAAGCCATTCTCGGGATGCGCTGTCTGCCGCCATCAAAGGATTGCAAGCCGGAGAATGTATCACGGTTTATGGAGAGGGCACCCTTACCCGTGACCCCGACTTTTGGCCGATGCGCATGAAAACTGGGGCAGTGCGGATGGCGCTGCATGCCCGGGTTACGCTAGTGCCAGTGGTGCAATGGGGGGCGCAAGACGTCCTCGATCGTTACGCTCGCCGTCCAAACCTGAAGGGAAAAAAGGATGTCTGGGTGAAGGCCTTGCCTGCAGTAGACCTATCGGATCTGTATGACCGGGCTGAAGAACCCGAAGCTTGGTATCAAGCAACAGAGAGGATCGAAGAGGTGATTTGTCGCGGCCTGGAACAGATCCGGGGAACAAAAATGCCGCACCGTCCTCTAGATCGCAAATCTGCCCAGCTGCCTTCTAAGAAACAGTTAGGGGTAGCTGCTAAAGCATGGCGAGCAGATCATCCGGGAAAGCTGGTAACCGCGCGTAGCCTCGGAGAACTCGACCCCTATTTAGAAAGTGTATCTAAGAGTACCAACCCTTCAACGCAGGAGGATAGCTAATAATGGCGACCTCCTCGGCTCGCACAGTCGCCGTGCTGGGCGCAGGTGCCTGGGGAACAGTGTTTGCACAGATTTTAGCGGATGCCGGTAACGAAGTACGGATCTGGGCACGGCGACCAGAGCTAGCCGCCCAAATCAACGAGGGGGAGAATCCCCGCTACGTGCCCGGGACAGCTTTGCATGGTATTAAAGCATCCAGCGACTTGCAATGGGTATGTGAGGGCGCCGGAATGGTAGTGGTGTCCATCCCCTCTAATGGAGTCCGTACTTTACTGCAACAGGTTCGTGGCTTCCTCCCTCTAAACGCCACCGTAATTTCCCTGGTAAAAGGGCTAGAAGCTGGCACTTTGCAAACGATGACCGAAGTAATCGCGCAGGCGGGCAAGATTCACCCGTCCCGAATAGTGGCGGTGTCCGGGCCGAACCTGTCCGGTGAGATCGCCCATCACGAACCGACAGGAGCAGCGGTTGCGGGGGAAGACTCCTGGCGCGCCGGGCTAGTAGCATCGCGGATCCACACCCATTATTTCCGCCCCTACGTGGCTGAAGACATAGTAGGCGTAGAAATCGGGGGAGTGGTAAAAAACGTTATCGCCATGGCAGTGGGAGCGGCTGACGGCCTCGGATTAGGGGTTAATTCCCGCTCTTTCCTGATTACTCGCGGCCTGGCCGAAATGGTGCGACTGGGGGTAGCGATGGGCGCGAAGTCAGAGACTTTCCTGGGACTGGCTGGGCTCGGCGACCTGGTAGCTACCTGTTCGTCGTCCTCGTCACGAAACTTTTCCTTTGGTTATCGCCTGGGAAAGGGGATGAGCGTTGCCGAAGCGTTAGAGGCCTCGGCCGGTACGGTTGAGGGGGCACGATCTTGCCCGGTAGTGCGCGATTTGGCGCATAAACATGGAGTGTCAATGCCGATCAACTCGGCTGCCTATCGGGTGATTAGCGGGAAACAAAGCTTAGAAGAAGCGTTAGTATCTTTGAGTGCCGGGCCGCGGGTAACTGATGGACCCAGTGCGCGAATGGTGTAGAGAGGACAGACCGTGACGCAAAATAATCAAAGTAAACCTCGGGTATTGGTGCTGTTCGGGGGAGAATCTGGGGAGCATGGGATTTCTTGTGCGACTGCTGCCGGGGTAGTAGAAGCCATCGACCACGACCGTTTCGAGGTAGTTACCGTAGGGATTACCCCGCAAGGTCAGTGGGTGCCGGTAGATTTTAGCTCCGACCAGTTTCAGCTATCTGATACCGGCGTAGCGGAAGTTCCTGCCGCCAATCGCCAGTTATTCCTATCCCCCGGAGGTGGGCACGTGGTGAGTCTGCCCACCCAACTGGGGTCAGAGTTCTCCCTAAGTGATCTAGGCAGTTTTGACGTAGTGTTCCCGCTGCTGCATGGACCTTTCGGTGAGGATGGAACGATACAGGGACTGCTAGAAATGATGCACCTGCCGTATGTGGGTTGCGGAGTGTTGGCATCGGCAGCCGCTATGGATAAACCCACTACGAAAGTATTGTTACACCAGGCAGGGCTACCAGCAGGCAAATGGGAAACCGTGACCGCAAGGCGGTGGAAGCATGACCGTTTTGAGGTAATGGGACGTATAGAGAACCTGGGACTGCCGGTTTTTGTCAAGCCGGCACGGGCTGGCTCTTCCCTGGGGATCACCAAGGTTAGCGCTGCTGGCGACCTGGAAGCGGCCATCACCAAGGCGCAAGCGGTAGATCCGCGGGTAATAGTGGAGCAAGAACTCACCGGTTTCGAGGTCGAATGCGCAGTTTTACAGGGAGCAGACGGGCGTCCTCGTACCAGCGAACCGGGACGAATCGCTATGGATGATGACGTGGTGTTTTATGACTATGAAACCAAATACTTCGGGGAAGATACCGTCCGTTTAGAAATACCGGCGAAAATACCTGCGCATTTGGCTACTCAAGTACGCCAGATAGCGGGACAAGCCTTTGAGGCGCTCGGGTGTGAAGGCCTGGCGCGAGTGGACTTTTTTGTCGATCCGGAAAAAGAATCGGTAGTAATCAACGAAGTTAACACCATGCCCGGGTTCACCCCATTTTCTATGTATCCTAAGCTGTGGGAGCATATGGGAATTGGGTATTCCCAGTTGATGGAAGAACTGATTTCTTTAGCGCTATCGCGTCCAGTGGGATTGAGATAAGTTATTTCAGAAGAATAGGGATCATTTCTTAGGCTAATTACGAGCAGAACAATTAGAGTTGGAGATATGGCGAAAAAACGCGTTACCTTAGTAACTTGTGCGCAGTATCCGGATCTATCCGAGGACGAGGCCGGGCTAGTTGACGAATTGAACTCGCGGGGGGTCGATGCTCGGATCGCGATTTGGAATGATCCCCACGTGGATTGGGAAGAAGCGGGGGTGTGTGTAATCCGCGCCGTGAGGGATTACGCCGCCAACCGCGAAGATTTTGTGCAGTGGGCGCACCAGGTTCCGCGTTTGTTGAATCCGGCGGATGTGACCGAGTGGGCAACCGATAAACACTATCTACTTAACCTGCAAGAACAAGGCGTTCCCGTTATCCCTACTACCTGGTTAGAACCGGAACAGCATCTGAATAAACACCAGGTGCACACCCGATTCCCTGCTTATGGAGAGTTCGTAGTCAAACCGGCAGTCTCTTCCGGGGGCAGGGAAATGGGCCGTTATGATGCCAATAACGGTATGGCACGAATGGCAGCAGTAACCCACGCCAATCGTCTCCTACAAGAGGGGCGTTCGGTTATGGTGCAGCGTTACCTATCAGAAGTTGATGAGCACGGTGAATACTCTCTGGTTTATATGAACGGAGTGTTATCGCACTCGGTAGAAAAGGCCGCTATGCTCACCAACCCCAATACCACTGAGGTGCAGGCGCAAGAAACAGTAACCGGTAATCGGCAGCCAAATTCCGAAGAATGGATTTTTGGAGAAAAGGTGCGTTCGGCGATTCATCGCATGATAAAACAGCGCCTGGGACACGATCAGCATCTGCTGTTCTTGCGGATTGACATTGTTCCTGATGGGAAAGGGTCCTATTACCTGATGGAAGTGTCCCCGGTAGACGGTTCGTTGTATCTACGTACTCGCGAGGACGGGATCGGTACTTTCGCGGACGCAATTTGTAACCGCGTTTTCTGGTAAAGCTCCATTCTTACCTGCAAGGATAGTAGGTGTGAGCGGATACATAGCCCGCAAGTGTCGCATTAATTTCATCTGAAGCCCCCGGTTAGATAAAGTGGGTATTCGTCGCTATGCGATAAATGGTGGCTGTAGTTCAGTTGGTAGAACGCCTGGTTGTGGTCCAGGAGGTCGCGGGTTCGAGCCCCGTCAGCCACCCCATACGGCAACTGTTCCGCAGTTTGCCGCATAGGCGGTTCAAATAGTTCCTTGAACTTGCGGTGGCAGATAACACACTGTCTGGACAGGGATTTTGTTTGAAAATTGCCGCCGGTATCGACTACCCTGGTTAGTCGGTGCTGGTTGTTTGGAAGGCCGGCGGGGTTCGGTTTTCCGGACACAAGAAAATGTACGTGACTAAGGAAATGAGCAGCAAAGTGGTCTACGCGATCGTCAAGGCGGGCGGCCGTCAAGAAAAGGTCTCCGTCGGGGATGTAGTCGTCGTCGACAAGCTGGCAGCAGAAGTTGGCGACACCGTCGATTTCCAGCCAGTGATGGTAGTTGACGGTGACCAAGTCACCTCCGACGCCGCTGATCTGGAGAAAATCAAGGTAACGGCAGAGGTCTTAGAACAGACAAAAGGACCGAAGGTTCGGATTCTGAAGTTCAAGAACAAGACCGGATACACTCGCCGCATGGGCCACCGCGCCAAGCTGACCCAGGTAAAGATCACTAAGATCGCCTAACCTCAGGCAAGAAAGGAAAAGAAAATGGCACATAAGAAAGGGCTAGGTTCCTCTTCTAACGGCCGTGACTCTAACCCGCAGTACCTGGGGATCAAGCGTTACGGTGGAGAAAACGTCAACGCCGGGGAGATCCTGGTTCGTCAGCGGGGAAGCAAGTATCACCCCGGGACTAACGTGGGAATGGGCAAAGATGACACCCTCTTTGCTTTGGCCGCCGGATCCGTTGAGTTCGGTCGCAAACGCGGTCGTAAAGTCGTAAACGTAGTTTCGGCTTAAAGCAAAGCAAATACTTTTATAGGTAGCGGGGTCGGGTTACGACCCCGCTACACTTGTATAGTGACCAACGGGCGGTTGCTAGTGACTTTTCCGCCGCACCTCTAAGGAGTAAGCATGGCCAGTTTTGTTGATCGAGTAAAAATTGATGTGACTGCCGGTAATGGCGGTAATGGCTGTGTCAGTATTCGGCGCGAAAAATATAAACCGCTGGGCGGCCCCGATGGAGGCGATGGGGGACGCGGCGGCAGTGTGTTCTTAGAGGTAGATCCGCAGTCGCATACCCTGCTCGATTACCACCATTTACCGCATCGTAAAGCCACTAACGGCACTCCCGGGATGGGAGACAATCGCGAGGGCGCGAACGGAGAAGATCTGGTACTCCCGGTTCCTCCCGGGACGGTAGTCAAATCTGAAGATGGCCAGATTCTGGCGGATCTGCAAGGAGCCGGCTCACGCTTGGAGGTTGCACGCGGGGGAACTGGCGGTAAAGGAAACGCTGCGTTGGCTACCCGCAAGCGTAAAGCTCCCGGATTCGCACTTTTGGGCGAGGAGGGCGAGTCTCGTGTCCTTATCCTAGAGCTAAAGTCGGTAGCCGATGTGGGGCTGGTAGGGTTCCCATCCGCCGGTAAATCTTCCCTGATCGGAGCTATTTCCGAGGCAAAACCGAAGATTGCGGATTATCCGTTCACTACCTTGGTACCAAACCTGGGGGTGGTGCAGGCCGGAGACGAACGTTTCACAGTGGCAGATGTCCCCGGTCTGATTCCCGGTGCTTCGCAGGGGAAAGGACTGGGACTGGACTTCCTCCGCCATATTGAGCGGTGCGCAGTGATTGCGCACGTGGTGGATTGTGCAAACATGGAGTCCGAGCGTAACCCGGTCGATGATATTGAAGCTCTAGAGGCCGAATTGGCGGCCTATGAAAGCGACCTGGACGAAGTTTCGGGATATGTGCCTTTGGGCGAGCGGCCTCGAGTAATTGTTCTGAATAAAATGGACATTCCCGATGCCGCAGAGATGGCGAAACTACAAGCAGAACAATTAGCCGAATTTGGCTGGCCCATGTATGCAGTTTCCGCGGTTACCGGCCGCGGCCTGGAGGCTTTAGTGTTCGCCCTGGCAGACATGGTATTGCGGCTGCGTAAAACGGAGCCAAAACGCGAAGTCCAGCCGGTGCAGGTGTTGCGACCACAGGCCGTGGGGGATTCTAGCTTTACGGTTACGAAGCAAAAAACTGGGCAAGGACTGGTTTATCAGGTGCGGGGAGAAAAACCCGAACGTTGGGTCAAGCAGACTGATTTTGCCAATGATGAGGCGATCGGCTTCCTGGCAGACCGACTCTATAACTTAGGGGTGGAAACAGAGCTGCTCCAATCAGGCGCTAAGAGCGGAGATACGGTGGTCATCGGCGAGATGGAAGGCGGAGTGATCTTCGACTTTGAACCTATGCAATCTGCCGGTGCCGAACTGCTGGGTGCTCGCGGACAAGATTTACGTTTAGGGGGATCTAGCCGGCGTACTAACCAGGAGCGGCGCGAGCAATATCATCAGATGATGGATGAGAAAGAAGCAGCTCGCCAGAATTTGCGGCGAGAAGCAGAACAGGGGTTGTGGACGGATCCTTCTACTGATTAGCTGGCTAGCGAGTCGAGGTAGCTGTTTTATCGACAAAATATTTACTTCCGTCACGAAGAGCGGTAAAGGATATTAGGACTCGCTCACCTTTGGTAGGATTGAAGCTACCGGTCTAGCAGAAAAGCTGGCAAGAAGGGGTATTAATGGCGGTAGGCATTGGCGTCACGGGCAGGCGTATCGGGGTCATGGGGGGTACCTTCGACCCGATTCATCATGGCCACTTGGTGGCGGCATCTGAGGTGCAGCACCGCTACGACCTCGATGAAGTTATTTTCGTGCCGACAGCTACCCAGCCGTTTAAGAAAGGGCGGCGGGTTACTGTGCCAGAGCATCGCTACTTAATGACCTCTATCGCTACCGCTTCCAATCCGCGTTTTAGCGTTTCTCGCGTGGATATTGAACGGGGCGAAACCACCTACACGGTAGACACCTTGCGGGATTTAAAGCGGGAACGTCCTGGTTGCGACCTCTTTTTTATTACTGGGGCGGACGCTTTGCGTAAAATCATGGATTGGAAAAACGCGGACGAACTGTTCCAACTGGCGCGATTCGTGGGGGTAACCCGCCCCGGTCACCGCTGGGGTGACACCGAAAAACTACCTGCCGAGCGGGTGTCTTTGTTAGAGGTTCCTGCCCTGGCTATTTCTTCGACCGATATCCGTCAGCGGGTGGCATCTGGGGCTCCGATCTGGTACTTGACTCCGGATGGGGTTGTGCAATACATCGCGAAATATGGTCTTTATCTGGAGGATAACCACTAATGAGCGAAGCAGACTTTCCGAATCGCCCTGAGGGGCAGACCTATTCGCCGATTTCTAGGTACGGCCAGATTTCGATTGCGGAACAGTTAGCTCGCCTGGAGGAGATCCGCACCGGAGGGCGACGTCCAACTTATCGCGCCCAGCCGGCTTCGCAAGAGTCCCAATGGGGACAGATCCAAGAAGGATTTAGCCAGGTTGAGGGGGATATTTCTTGGCAGCTACGCCAGGAGTCATTGGCAGCTGCGCAGCAAACGCATCGCAATCTTAGCCCGGAACAGGATGGGCGCAGTTGGGTACAAGACTATCGAGAAAAGCAACAGATGCGTAAAGTCGCGCGAGAAGCGCGAGAAAAGGCAGAGGCGGATTTACAGCGGCTATTAAAGGAACGGGAGGAAGCTCAAGCATACGCCCGGGAACAGGAACGTTTAGCGGCTCAGGCTGCGGAACGTTTACGCCAATTAGAGGATGCCGAGCAGGAAGCTTTGCGTACTGCTGCCCGTCAACAGCAGCAGCGGGAACAACAAGTTTTAAACACGCAGGTCGCGGAAGAAAAAACTGAAGCCGAAAAAATGGCAGAGCTATTGGCTTCGTTTCAAAATCTACAGGCGGGATCTGGGCAACCACCCGCAAGTGCCCCTGCAGCTCCAGCTGATGCTACGCCGCGGGCAGCACAGGCTATCCCCAAAGAGTTACAACCGGTTTCGCAAGGGCCAATGCAGTCTCTGCCGCGAGAATCACTAGCCGAACCGCGCCCTCGCGATGTCCCGCAAAAGCCGGCAGTCCCGGTCACGCCACTTCCACAATCAAAAACTCCCCGGCAAGCTCCTGCAGCTGGGACGAGGGCGCAGGCAGGGGTAACTTCTGCTCCGGTAGATCTAGGGGAGCGGAAACCGCAGGCACCTTCACGTATATTTGCAGATGGCACCAGCAGGGTCACTAAACCGGTTTATTCTCCACCAAATGCCGGCGAAGATTTTTCTGTCCCTACTCCGGGCGCAGCGCCGGTTCTTGATACCGATACTACCCAGCCCGTGAGAGTAAGTCCGATTGACGCTCTAGCTGATAAGGCCGACGACCGGGCGCTCGCCGATAGTTTAGCTTTTGCAGCTACCAGTAAGAATCTTGCGGAAACTAGGTCAGCTCCGGCTCCGACTGCGGCTCGGGCTCCGCAGATGCCGGCTCACCTGCCTGCTAGTGCTGCCCCGGCGTCCTCAACCTCTGCTTCCTCCCAGGCTAGGGGACAGGAAAGAGACGTTCGTTCACAGGTAACTTCTCCGATGGCTCCAGCCGGGCCAGTACCGGCAGTGCCGGCCGCTACTAGCATGCAGAATCCCCCGCAAACCTCTGCGCGGGGATTAGTGCCCAACGCGGCTAACTTATCTCCATTAAATATAGCCGCTGGTGAAGCTGGTTCCGCTGCTGAGCTATTCCAACAGGCCTTGGCGCAAAGTAAATTGGGGGTAACCAAACCGGCTGCAGCCCCTTCCGCTTCGCTCACCTTAGCGGGGCATACCGGAAGTCAGGTATCTGTGCGTCCAGCTCCGGCGCCCCCGGCCGCTACTGCAGGGCAGCGTCAAGTTTCAGCTTTTCCCGCTGCTACTCAGGTCGAACCGCAAGTTTCGCGGGTGCAGGCCACTCCCGTTTCAGCTCCTGCGCCCAGCGCGCAGCCTAGTGCGCAGCCCGCCTCTCCAGCTCCTGCTGTTCCCGCTGTTCCCGCTGGAGCCGATGTTGCTGCTCAAGCTAACGTGGCGCTGCCCCAGCCTGCTTTGGCGCGGCCAGAAGCAGCGCCTCAGACAATAGGTGCTACGCAGCCAGTGGTAACCCCTCCGACGGCACAGCCCGCGCAGCCAGTGCAGCCAGCGCCTGCGTCAGGTACAGGAGCTGTACCAGGAGCGACTGCAGTGTCGTCAGCTAATGCGCAGCCACTCTCGCCGGTTATTTCCGCACCGGCTGCGGCGCCAGTTGCCCCAGCTGCTGCAGCCCCCGCGGCTAGTGCCACAAGTCCGCTAGCGGTTCCGGCTGCGGCTGACAGTCCGACACTAGCGCCGGTAGCCGATTCCTCGGAAGCTAAACCGAGCGATGCCTCGCCCGTTTCCGCCGAAAGCGAGTCTCCTCAGGAGGAGAAAACCCGGTGGTGGCAGCGGAAAAGGAAAGCAAAAAAAGCTGAGGCCCCGGAGCAGGAAGACACTCGCGCCGGGGCGTGGCAAGAATCCGCTGACGAGGAGGGCGAGGAAGAGCCACTAACGTTTATCCAAACGTTCTTGCGTTGGGTGCTTAGGCTATCTATCTTGCTGATTATTGCTTTGGGAATGGTGCTTACTATGGATCGACCAGTGATTTCTCAAACGATGGGGCAGGATATCTTCCAACCCGGTATCGTAGATAATGTAACCGTTACTCAAATATAGGAGTTTTTCTTGGTCGAAAAGCTTGACCCACGTCAATTAGCTGAGATCGCTGTCCAGGCTGCCGCCAGTAAACTGGCTACCGATGTGGTGGCGATTGATGTTCACGAGCAAACTATTATCACCGATATTTTCGTGATTTGTTCGGCTGATAATCCCCGCCAAGCGCGTGCGATTATGAATGAAATTGATCATGCCTGCCATGACGCAGGCGCTGATCCGACCACTATTGAGGGTAATGACGAATTCCGGTGGGTACTCATGGAGCTACCGGGGGTAATCGTGCATATTTTCCTGGCTGAAGAGCGCGAATATTACGGGCTGGAACGACTGTGGAATGACTGCCCACGCATCGAATTGCCCGATTTGGAGGAAGCAGCCCAGGCGGAGCAGGCTCGGGTAGCTGCTCAAGGGGTGCGTGGGGACGCTGCGAGTTTGATTGTAGGGCTAGATTAGGCAACTCATGGCGAAGAAGATTGTCCTTTGGCGACACGGTCAAACTGACTGTAACCTGCAAGGACGGGTACAAGGACAGGTGGATATTCCCCTTAATCAGACGGGGGTAGCCCAGGCCGCGGCGGCCGCGGAAGAGCTAGTTAAGCTTAAGCCTGAGCGGATCGTATGTTCTGACTTGGGGCGCGCTCAGGATACGGGACAGGCTCTGGCTGATCTGTGTGGCGAGAGCGTTGAGTTTGGGGTTGACGAGCGCCTGCGCGAGCGTGCGTTTGGGGATTTTGAGGGTCTTTCGGTGAAAGAACTGCAAGATCGTTTTGCGGCGCGCTATGAAGAATGGCGAGAAACCGGGGAATGTCCTCTGGCGGGTGTAGAGTCACGTGGTGCAGTGGGGGCGCGGGTTGCCGAATGCGTTAGTGACCATTTTGCCGAGGTAGAGGGCGTCTTAGTGGTGGTTTCTCACGGTTCAGCTTTGACGCAGGGATTGGTGAAGATTATGGGCTTGGATCCTTTGGCCTGGCAGGGACTGCGAGGGTTAGATAATTGCCACTGGTCCACGGTGATTCCTTACTCACGAAAGCCGGGATGGCGTCTGGTCTCACACAATATTGGAGCCCCCGAGGTTCCCGGTTCGGCGCTACCTTCCTTGGCTTAGGGAGTGTGGCAGGGTATGAGCTGTGGTAATAACGACTATGTCGGAATACACAGACGGGCGATTTGAAGTAAAGGCTCACTGTTAGTTAAAGTTATTTGGTGCCTACCGAGCAGGCTTGTGAAGGTAGGACATGGCTTTCGGGGCTATAGCGCAGTTGGTAGCGCGCTTCCATGGCATGGAAGAGGTCGCGGGTTCGATTCCCGCTAGCTCCACTAACTGCCTGCTGGTGTTGATACAATTTCGCGCCAGCAGGTTTTGTTTTGTCATTTTGCTCCAAAATTTGGGGTTAATACCCTTTGGGGTATTAACCCGGTATTCGCGCATAACCTGGAAACAGTTCCGCGTCTGATGAAGACGATCCGGCCTGCATTTCGATACGATCGGTTCCTCAGCGTCACCAACGCCGCCAAACAGGTTGGTCTGGTGACCAAGTCGAATCTGATTCTCGGTATGGGGGAGACGACGGAAAAAATTGAATCGACCATGCGTGATTTGCTGGATGCCTGATGCGACATCCTGACCGTCACACAGTATCTTCGTCCATCCGCTTTGCATCACCCGATTGTCCGCTGGGTCAAACCATAAGAATTTGTCCGTCTGCGCAATCTGGCATATTCGATGGGCTTCCCTGCCTGCAGGTCGGTTCCGTTGGTACGCTCCTCGTATCGCTCAGGCAAGCTGTGGGCCGAAGCGATGAAGAACCTTGGCCGCGAGATCCCCGCTGAGTTTACCGGCTTGGTTGAAATAGCATCAGCTGGGGCTGCGCGTCAGGAAGCATCAGCTGTTCTGGACCGTATGTCGCCTGAGAATGTGCTCACTCCGCATCGGCTGAGTCTGACATTCCCGCATCCGGTTCGCTGGTGGGACGCCCGCTACTCGTGTCGGCAATCTAGAGCTTGGAAACTCCAACGCGCGCCCTGGGGGCTCGATGAGCCAGTACAGGACGCGCGTTGAGCAATCGGTTAACTGATTCGATCAGGACTTGGGTGAAAAGGCGTACTCAACGTGGTGGTTGCTGGAGATAACTGGCACGTTGCTGGTGCCTGCGGGCTCTTCCTCCACGTCGAATATCGGAATCGGTGGCAAGAGGGCGTCTTGTGTCATCGCGCCCCATGCCGTCCCTAGTGTGCCTTGACGTTGGAAACCTGATTCGCGTCCTCACGGCGAGACATTGCCTTCTCGAAGTCTCGAGTGCCTTGGAATACTTCGTGCAGCCAAGGATTGACTCTGAGCTTGCGAGCCCGGTACATGATGTAGGCGAAGGCGAGAATGTTGGCGATCAACGCGATAATCGACACGACCAAATTGGTGTTCGGGTTATTGACCGACTGCGTGGAGAACACAGAATAATCTTGGAAGGCGGGAACAACCTGAGCAAACATGCACCACAAGGCGAGCGTAAATGCCCGGTTTTGAATCCAGCCGCCTTTATTCCACAACAGATTTGCCACCGTCGGAGCCAGTAACAATGCCAGACCGCAATACCATGCATGTGTGGGTAAACAGTTATATGTGTAGCAAAAGTTCCACAAATCGTAGGCAACGATGAAGACCCACGTCATGTCGGGCCACAACATGTCCTGCTTCTTCCTTGACACGTAGATGCCGAACCACCCAGTCATGCAGGCGATGTTGATCAGGCCAGCAAGGCCATTGAAGACGTTGTGCCATCCACCCATCAAGGTGACACCTTCAGTTGACACCCAGGTAGTTCCCCAGGCACGGAATGCACTTTCGAAGTCAGAGACTACAGCAATCAGGATATTGATCGCCACAATAACAAAGGGGAAGCACTTGAACCATTCAGATTTGCCAATTCCTCCCCACCTGTACTTCAGCATCATGAAGCCGATACATCCGGCCGTTGCAGCGTACAGCTTGGCGTAGTGGAACCATGACGTCATGTGGACATAGGTTGGGTTGGTGAGAGCCCAGTCCGCGCCTACGGCTGCCCCAATATAAATTGAGATGAAGTAAACCGACAGTATTGCGGGAATAATAAGGAAACAGATAATTCCGCCTGTCTTGGTGCGTCGGGCAAATTCATTGGCCACTAGGAGGCCAGTGAACACCAATAACCAGCCAAGCCATTGATATGCGGCGGTGTCGCCATAAACTTGAAACAACATTGTTTCGAACCTTTCTGTGTTGAGTGTTTTTCAGTTGGAGTGCGGGGAGGAAGCAGACATGATGCCATTTTCAATATGGAGCATTTGCGCGACGATGCGCTTGAGAGTTTCGTGCGAGACATCAGGATGCGTACGCATGAGTGACATTGATCCGACGAGCAGTATATAGACCGTCTCATGGATATCCGTAATGGGAGCTCCGTGGCGGGAAATGTAATCCTGAACAGTCGTGCGTCCGATGTAGTCAGAGGCGCGGTCCGCAGCACGTGAAATAAAGCGGACATATAATTCTGCATTGCCGCCACGAATCAACTGACGAGTGAAAATACTTTCGCGCTGCGCGATGGTGTGCATCAGCGTGATGAAATCATCGAGCGCGTGGTCAATATTGCCTTCTTCTCGGCCGGTATTCCATGACGTCAATTCGTCCACGATTGAATCAATGATGAGGTCCAGAACTGCGTCAGCCAGAGCGTTGCGATCAGGGAAATAGTGATAAAACAATGACCGCGTCATCCCCACTTTTCGTGCAATCTCACCCACTGTCAGGCGTGCGAACCCTTTATCCTGGGCGAGGTCGTATGCGGCGCGCACGATGGAATCCCGTTTGGCGCCTGTTGGTGCAGACCTATCTGACATGGCAACTCGATTCGTTGCAGAAAACTCTCACAGCCTCGTGAGGAATGTTGACACCGTGTCAACGCTCAATATAAATATTAATACAAGGTTGACATAGTGTCAATCTTGGTGTGTAAATACGGCTCGAAGCGCGGAAACAGTGGCTTTGCCGTTCGAAGACACCGGTAGCGAATCGACCACGGACACATGCTGAGGCACTTCGAACCGAGCAAGATACCGTCCGGCAAAAGCGCGCACCTCGCTCAGCGACGGAGTCGCGTACCCATCCTCCATCACCAGTACCGCATTCACCGTCTCACCCCACTTCATATCGGGTACGCCCACCACATACGCCGACTGCACTCCCTCCATTCTGGCCAGCACTTGCTCGACTTCGTGGGGGAGTATCTTTTCGCCGCCGGTGTTGACCGTGGTCACTTGCGTCCCACGATGTGAACAAAGCCTCCCTCGTCAATGAAGCCCAGATCATTGGTGCGCAGCCAGGATCCGCGGAAAGAAGCCGCGTTGAACTCCTCGTCATTCCAGTACCCGTGAGTGACCGACGGGCCGGCGCAGATGAGTTCGCCGATCGAGCAGGCCGGGATATCCGCCTCACACGAGGTAGGTGGCAGGACGCAGTCGATGGACGAGGGTGACTCGTTAGACGGCGCGCCCACAGTCGGGGCGGCATTTGGGGTTAATACCCAGTACGCTTGATTATTGCTGCTGGGGCAATTGTTCTTCGTTTTTGGCTCAGTCTGGTTTTACTGTTTCGAGTTGGGTGAGGTCAATGGATGCTGTGGTTAAAGCGCAGAACTTGGTTGTGAGCTATGGCAAGCATGTTGCGCTCCGTTTGGATGATTTTCGCATTGGCGCCGAGGCAGGAGTGGTGGGGCTTTTTGGTCCGAACGGAGCCGGTAAAAGCACATTGCTTCGCACGATTGTGGGGGATATTGCTAGGATTCAGGGGAGAATCGTGGCTCCTCATCGTGTAGCGGTAAGCTATCTTCCCGATGAGCCTTTTTTGTATCCGTGGTTGCGAGTATCGCAATGCGTTGATCTGTTTCGTAGCCGATACGATGATTTCAGAACTGCTGCTTTTGAAGAGTTTCTTGAGGGGGCTTCTTTCTCGTCATCAGCCAAAGTGAGTGAGCTATCAAAAGGGATGAGTGAACGCCTTCATCTTGCGTTGATTATGTCTAGGGCTCCTAAGCTTTATGTGTTGGACGAGCCGCTGGCAGGGGTTGATCCGCTCACGAGGGATCACCTTCTTGCTCTGATCAAGAAATATCGTATTCCTAGCGCTCCGCTGTTGCTTAGTACCCACCTGATCAATGGTGTGGATTCTATTTTCGATGAGACTGTTCTTATTTCAGATGGGAAACTACTGACTCATGATACTGCTAGCCATCTGCGAGATTTCGGCGATGGCGATTTAGAGCTGGCTTACAAGAGGAGCGTATCGGGCCATGTTAAGAATGACTGATTTTCGTCTTTTGGCAACCAAACATGGGCGGGTCATGATTCCCTTAATCATGGTCATTATCGCTCTAGCAATCGTTCGGGTTGTGTCCGATGAGCTAGTGGTGCAGCAAATATACGGTATTGGCGTTATGCTTCTCGAAATTGCGATAACGCTGTATGCGTTAGATGCTGTGCTTCGGCTCACTGGCGCTTGTGATGATCGTTTGCTCTTGCTTTCTCCTTTGTCGCGCTGGCGTTTAGCTGTTTGCAATATGCTCGTGCTCTCCTTGTACCTCCTATGCAGCTATGGTGCTAGGTTCCTACCATTAGCAAAGTCTTCATCGGTTGATGGGATGGTGCAGTTAGCTAATCTTCTCGGATATATCGTTTCGATATTCACTGGCCTTGGTTTGATGCTGCTCGTATCGTACACATTGAAAAATATTCGCACCCGTTTTCCTTATCTTTTATCGGCTTGGTTTGTTTTTTCGGTTACCATACTGCTCGCGGTGATTGCTTGTGTGCAGATACTTAAAAAGGTTGCGCCAGAGGCTCAATGGCTATTAGGAGTGACCTCGAGCGACTCGATAGTCAACCTATATTCAGCTAGTCTCCCCGTCACTGTTATCGGGCTCGGGGATCAAGTGAACAGTGCTTTCTTCTTCATCGCGGCGAATATGCTCCTGGGAATCATTGTCTGGTTGAGCGCGTTCATGCTCTCCCGTCGAAAAAACAACTTCATACGGCTATAGACAAGCTAGTAGACGGGTAATACTCCGCTCTGCAAGACTTACCGGTAATACCCCGTTTGATTCGGAAACTTCGTGCGCGGTTGGCCGAGCCCGCTGTCTAGGTACCCACCTTGTAGAGATTCAACCGCCCCTACCCGCGATACTCGCGCTTGGTTGACCTGCCATTTCGCCACCGGTCACCATCGAGAGCAGAGATTTGTTAGTGGCAGGGCTTGCATAACGCCATTAGATTGCTGAAGTCGTGGGTTCCTCCGCGCGAGAGCGGGAGGATGTGGTGGACTTCCTGCGTTGGTGTGAGCCTGTCTTCTTTCTGGCGCTGCTCGCATAGCGGGTGTTCGGCGACATAGCGGGCGCGAATTCTCCACCACTGGCGTCCGTAGCGTTTGTTGATAGCTGGGTCGCACTCGTACTTGCGATAGTTGTGTTTGGCGAGTTTGGCGAGTTTGGCGTGCCCATCGCAATACCTGTCGTGCGTGAGGTGCGGGAATCCGTGATAGGAGCAGGGCGTTGCAGGCTTGCGCAGCACCGCCGATTCCCGCTAGCTCCACTTCGTTGGCGTAATCCCGTCAGGGATTAGTGGCACTAAATAGAAGCCCCTGGATAAACCGGAGGTTTGGTCACTCCACTACATTTCTGACCCAACGTACGAGCTCATCGTATCCAACAGAACCATCCGCCACGCCCAGAATAGTCTCGAGAAATGAAGCATGATCAGGTTTGAAATCTATACCGGATACTCTGAGATATGTGCCCAAGAGTGCGGCACCAGTTCGCTTGTTTCCATCTAGAAATGGGTGACCGGAGATAATTCCGAACGCATATCTGCACGCCTTCTCAATTGGGTCAGGGTACAAATGTTCATCACCAAAGGTCTGGAAAGGCTGTGCGAGCGCGGACTTTAAAATCCCCTCATCGCGAACTCCGTCGAGTCCGCCGAACCGAGCGATTGCCGCAGCATGAATAGCGAGGACATCCTGCTGCGAAAACGCAAATCCGTTCATTTTGCCAGTTCTTGGAATACGTCGGCATATTCATCCATGAAGTCGACTGCAACGTCGGCTACTTCGGTAGCGCCGTGTGCCGGTTGGATAATTACCCACGGCCGATTATTCTTCAAAATGGTGAGGGGTTTCCCCGTCCTGTTCACTTCGGCCGTGACCCGGGAAAAATTATTTTTCGCTTCCGCTAGACCCATTGTAAATGCAGGCATCGACATTCCCCTTCTTGACTTAGCAAAATTATGGCTAATATTTGATCCAGAGTCAATAGGTATTTGCACCTCTCCGGCTTCGATGTGGCTGCTTGCCGCGCAGGATAAAAATAAATTAAAAAGGTTTCTCCTCTAGCGCTAGATGGTTTCGGTGGCGGTGCGCCATGGTGGGTGCGATTGCTATCGCAGGCATGACAAGGGAAAGGGAGGAAAAACTTATCCCCGCGCCTCAGGTGCGTAGGTCAAAAAACTCTACAATCCACATGCTTTCAGAGCATATTTAAAGTACCAGAACCTCTGAGCAAACCCCCAAAAACAACAAATTTATACACATAATTCAGCTATTGACTCTTTTTAGAAGACTTAAAATGGGCGCTAGGGGAGGGACAAGTAATGCGGTTTCATTCTTTGCAATTCCATATCAAAGGGAATGCGCAAGATGGTATTGCCAGCGATGGGCAAGACTTGGATATTGCGGACGAATTTGCGCGTCTTTCCCGTTCATTGGGGTTTGAGGGAGCTCCAGATAGCTATGCCGGATTATGGGCTACCCAGTTCGTCTACAACGACTATTCCCTTCTCGAGGGTGATTTTTTAGCTAGAGGTTTATGTTTAGACTTGCTATGCGACAGTGATTCCCCCATCCCGTTTAGTGCGATTTTCTTATGCCTAGCAGAGACGCTCAAGCGAACAGCCAAGTGCACGGTAACGGAGCTAATTGTTGTATGGGAACCTTATTCAGTTAGGACGAAGATTCCTAAAGGAAACGGTAAAGCGAATCTTGAAAGATTTATCGCGCAAAATAGGGAAATTAATCCCCTCCCGATTGCCCAATGCGCAACAGTTAAATACGCATGCAAAGGTAAACAGGCATCGGTTCTTGCATCTGGCGAAGTCCCCTTGTCGATGTCCTCATGCTACCTGCCCGAATTGGCTTTACCGTTTTCTGGAATCTGTTCACAGTGGGGAACTGAAATACTGCGCCATGCGGAAACGATTGAGATTACTGCCAGCTAGTGCGACCTATTTGGTGCCGCTGGAATTTTTGGGTATTGAACGAGGGCTCCCTTTCACCTACGCGTTTCCATCCGGATGTTAGTCAACTAAAAGGAGTACTGATCCCAACGAGACTGCCGCGATTAGGACACTCAGGATTATTCCGAGGATGAGGGCGCGCCCTCCGGACTTAATCACGTTGCGCAGGTTCACCCCGGCGCCCATCGCGCCCATCGCTACCGTCAGGAGCAGGGTAGCAACCGTGCCCCCCAGGGTACTGAAAATGTTATTGACAGTGGGGATGCCCACAAACACTGAGGCTAACGCTACTGCGATCAGGAATCCCACCACGAATCCGGGAATTAGAGGTGGACGCTTGCCAGAGCTGGCTTTTTGTGCCTGTTCGTGGCGTACTTGCACTACGCGTCGCTCAATGATTCCCACAATCGCCACTACGATCGCTAGGCAGGCCACGCGTCCCAGTTTGGTGGCGGTAGCCAAATCAGAGATTGCCGGATCGTAAATGTTTGCGGCCGCCACTACCTGGCCGACCTCGTGAATAGAAGCTCCCAGCCAGACGGCTGCTTGGGTGGGGGATAACCCCAGCCCGTGGGCGGCAGCCGGTAAAGCAACGAGGGAGAGCGTCCCGAATAGGGTAACGCACGCAATAGCAGTCGCGACCGCATCATCGGCATCCTCGCGGTTGCGGGCAGAAACCACCGGGGAGATCCCCGCAACGGCAGAAGCCCCGCAAATAGCGGTGCCGGAGGTGGTGAGAATCCCGGTGGCGTGACTGACCCGCATCAAGTAAGTCAACAGGTAACCCGCCACCATAGTGACCGCGACTGCGCAGATAATGGTCACGATGGTGCCGGCACCTAGCGCGGAAATAGCCGGTAGCGACAGCCGAAAACCAAGCAGCACCACCCCGGAGCGCAGAATAGTCTTCGCGGAAAAACCGATTCCAGGTTCGCAGACAACAGGAATCAACTTCGTGTTGCGGACGGCTATTCCCAGTAGGATTGCTACCAGCATCGATGACAGCAGGGGAATAAACAGGTTAATTAGCCAAGCGATTCCGGCAATCACACACGCGTACGCTATGCCTGGTAGTAGCCGTTTTAAATTATTCAAAAAAATCACTTGCCATATATACCACAAGGCCAAGACGGTTAAGCAACGAGAACGCTAAAGTTGCCTGTCTAGTGCCTTACTGATTGCCTGGTAACTACTTCGAACTTAGTCGGGTACTACCGCAATTTTTACGCCGATGCGATCGTGTACTGCCTGATACGCTTCGTGCACTTGTGAAAGCGGGAAGGTGTGGGTCACGATTTCCTCCACATTTATAGCCCCCGCTTCGAGCACTTGGATCGCCCGTTTTACATCCCGACGGCGAGCATTGGAACCCCCGGTAACCTGCAATTCTTTATAGTGAATCAGGTTAGGTTCCATTTGAGTCATCGAACCCTTCGGGAATCCCGCGAAGTAGTTTACTCGTCCCCCATCCCGGGCAAGCTCTAAGGCGTCTTGAGCGAGTTCGGAGGCGCCGATGCACACAATTACTACATCGGCTCCCGCACCGTTGGTTACCTCCTTGACCCGATCCTCAAGTTCTTCAGGGCTGACCCCAATCGCGCCTAGCCGGTCTGCCACTTGGCGGCGCTCCGGGGAACGGTTAGAAACAAAAACCTGTCTAGCCCCACTGGCAAGTGCTAGCTGCGTGTGGATTAGTCCGATCGGGCCGGCTCCCAGAACAGCTACTACCTCCCCAAGATTAACTTTGAATTGATCGAGGCCGTTTAAGCAGCAAGAGATAGGTTCGGCTAGACAAAGAGCCTTGGGGTCAAGCTCTTTACTAGTTGTGATTAGGTTGCCTCTACGTAGGGCGCGTTCCGGCACCAGCAGGTATTCCTGGAGACCCCCATCGATGGCGTAGCCAAACAGCTCTAGATTTGAGCAAAGGTGTTCACGATCTTGTAGACAGTTGGGGCAGGAACCGCACGATACCACGATCGATACTGTCGCCTGTTGCCCAATGCGCAAGTCGGGTTGAATCTGCTCGACGCCCTCGCCGATTTCCACGATCCTGCCTGCAATCTCGTGCCCGGGAACCGTACCATAGGAGATCCCTGAAGTTTTCGCCCCGGTATAGAGGCGATAGTCGGTGCCGCACATGGTGTTGGCCTCGATTTTCAGTAAGACCTCATTTTTGCCCGGGGTTGGTTTTTCCTTTTCGACCAGCCGTAGATCTTCCGGTGCATTCAAAGTTGCTGCCCGCATGACTTCTCCTCTCCTTAAAGACATTTCGGAACCGCGCCCAAAAGTAACGTGAAGAAAGTAGCGCGTGGATCAGGGGCTCTGATGCCCAGTGAGTCTAGTGTCTCACGAATCTAGTAGCGACCACTGTCATCAGTAACCGTAAATTGGTTCCTCACCCGTCACGTGAATAGTTCTTCCAGTCTTAAATAACTGGAGAGATTAGTGGTCGAAGAAGGATATTAGGCTTTCGACTCACCTTGCGAAGATGGCTCCTTCTGTGCGGTCGCCTAGCGGTAATCAAAGACATTTCCCTGGGATCCGGCGAGTGATCTTCCTAAGCTAGGTGTCAGGAATGTGAACTGCCAATAAAAGTTAGGTACGCCGCTAGGTTGAATCCGCTGGAAGTTACTTTAACTGGTACCTGGGAGAAACCCGTTACCACCAGCAAGATTAAAACTGCTGATTCCGAAAAGACTCCCACGCCGAAAGCTAGCCCCAAAGAAGAAATGGTAAATACCGGCTCCTCGCCCTTAGAGCTGCTGTTACTTGCAGGAGCCAGCAGTGTTGTAGCTGCTGCAGCATTTCTGATTAGCTCAACGTCTGACGATAGCTTCACCCAGAGGAGTGTAACGTTTAGTTCTTGAAAACTTTGTAACTGCATTTTCTGAAAGGCTGATTTTCAGATTTCCTCAGACTAGACTCCAGACTGATTAGATAGTCTCATGGTGAAAAAAGATCGCTTGGGAATGACCTGCAGGGATCATCAATCCCTGGATGTGGCAAAGCTCTACTATAGCGGTCTATCTCAGAGTGAAATCGCTAATATACTGCATGTTTCACGACCAAATGTTTCCAAATTGCTCACTCATGCGAAGGCGCGCGGGTTCGTGAAAATTCGAATAGATGATCCACGAGAGCAAGACAGAGAGCTCATCGATTCTTTACGGTCTGCTTTTTCACTTGACGAGGTACGTTTAGTGTCTCCACCTAGAAGACGCGACATTGATATTCGCAAGGCTCTGGGACAGGCGGGGGCAGACCTTTTTATGGGGATGGTGCGTGATGGAGACGCTGTTGGAGTTTACTGGTCTCGAACCATTCAGGCATTGACTGCGAGCTTACAGCGGAAATCTTTACAGCGGGTCGATGTAGTCCAGGTCGGTGGCAATCTAAGGATGCCGTCCCTGGATTTATCCACTCTAACCAGTTTCCGGGAGTTACGAGAATCTCTGCAGGCCAAGGTGCACATGATAGGGCATCCAATCGTGTTGGAATCGGCAGGTGCGAAGCTAGCGATTGAACGAGAAGAGAGTGTCAGTAGGGTTATGGCACTTGCGCGTCGAGCACGTATCGTGCTTTATTCGGTCGGCTCAGTTAGTTCCGTGGCAACTCTGCTGCATAGTCCGCTCATTAATGAGGACGAAAGAGAATTCTTGATCGAACATTCGGTGGGGGAAATATGTGCGCACTTCATCGATGAAGACGGCAGGGTCTGTCTGCCGGATCTTAACAACCGCACTTTGGGAATTTCCTTGCCAGATTTACGGCGTAACGAGCAAAAGATCCTGGTAGCCGGAGGATCCGATAAGTTGCAAGTAGTCTATGCGGCATTGCTACGTGGTTATGCTAACCGGTTAGTTATAGATACGGTAACGGCTCGTAAGCTACATGCCTTGACGAAAAAGAAACAAGGTAAATAGCCAAAATGGCACATATGTGCCAAAAATTCGTTCTGTAGGCTAGGGCAGCAAAGTAGCGTGAGACCAGTGACAAGTCAGCCAAGACTTGCATGAAGTCGAAGGAGACGTAGACATGACCAATAAAGCAAAACTAATTGATCATACCCTGCTTGCGCCAGATGCAACAGCTGAAGCGGTAAAAAAGCTTTGCGAAGAGGCTAAAACCGCAGGATTCTGGTCGGTGTGTGTAAGCCCCAATAGGGTTTCGCTGGCTAAGCGTGAGCTTTCCGGTAGTGATATTAAAGTATGTACAGTAATCGGATTTCCTTCTGGTGCGCATTGCACAGAGGTGAAAAAATTTGAGACTGCCCATGCCGTTGCAGACGGAGCGCAAGAAGTCGACATGGTAATAGACCTGGGGGCAGTCAAAGATGGGAATTGGCGCGCAGTTCAGCTGGACATTGCTGGTGTTGTCCAAGCAGCTGGTACTGGGGTTCTAGTGAAGGTCATCTTGGAAACCTGCCTGCTAACGGATGAAGAAATCGTGAATGCATGCGAATGCGCACAACAGGCTGGCGCAGATTTTGTAAAAACTTCTACAGGTTTTTCACAATCAGGTGCAAGTGCGCATGCGGTGGAGCTTATGCGTAAAACTGTTGGCTCGAATATGGGAGTTAAAGCATCTGGCGGGATTCGAACCGCTGCCGTCATGGACGAAATGATCGCCGCAGGAGCTAACCGTATTGGTGCTTCTGCCGGAATGAAACTGTTGGGGGGGAACAAATGAGTATAGATGTGGAAACTTTGCCAAAGCAATCATTGCCTGAGCAAAAAACACCCGAAGGACAAGTAAATAACAGCCGAGGGTTGATAAAGGATAATACGCTGCAGTTAGCCGACGGTTACCTTTCGCGAACCCCTATTTTTCAGTATCTCTTACTGTCGATTTGTTTCCCCATGTGGGGGATAGCTGCCAGCCTCAACGACATCTTGATTACACAGTTCAAGTCAATTTTTACTCTTTCTGACTTTGCTTCCGCGTTTGTGCAGTCGGCATTCTACGGTGGGTATTTCATTATTGCTATTCCTGCCTCCCGAGTAATCCGCTCCACCTCCTACAAAGTTGGAATCATGGTTGGTCTGAGTGTGTATATCATCGGTTGCTCACTGTTTTTCCCGGCTTCCCACATGGCAACGTATTCAGTATTCCTGTTTTCACTGTTTGCGATTGCAATTGGATTATCATTCCTTGAGACGTCCTGTAACACTTACTCGTCGATGATTGGACCGAAAAAATATTCCACGCTACGACTAAACATCTCCCAAACTTTCTATCCTCTCGGATCTATCGGGGGAATTTTACTGGGCAAGTACTTGATTTTTTCCGAAGGTGCCGCGCTGCATGAACAGATGGCAAATCTTACTGCTGCAGAGTCGCAACAGTTTGCTCGGGAAATGCTACAACGCACTCTGCATCCCTACCGGGTAATCATTCTAATCTTGCTGGTAATCCTGATTCTGGTCATGATTACGCAGTTCCCAAAGTGTAAGCCTGTGGTAAATAACGCGAAAGAGACCACGAAGGCAACCATATTCCAGACCCTAAAATACTTGGCCGGAAACCGCAGATTTAAAGCTGGTATTCTGACTCAGTTCCTTTACGTTGGCATGCAGACAGCGGTTTGGTCCTTTACGATTAGGCTCGCGCTAAATCTGGATCACTCTCTCAATGAGAGAACAGCCTCTAACTTCATGATCTTTGCGTTTATTGGGTTCTTTTTAGGAAAGTTCCTAGCGAATCTTTTGATGACCAGGTTTAATCAAGACTTAGTCCTCGTCGGGTACTCTCTTTGTGGATTGGGTGCGTTAGCGTATGTAATCTTGGTTCCTAATATGACAGCAGTTTATGCTGCGGTGTTGGTTTCGTTTTTGTTCGGGCCGTGTTGGGCGACTATCTACTCGCGCACGCTAGATTCGATCGAAGATAAACGCTATACCGAAACAGGCGGAGCGATAATCGTCATGTCGATTATTGGTGGGGCGGTTATTCCTGCAGTACAGGGGCTGGTCTCTGATCTGACTGGCTCGATGCAGATTTCTTTTGCCGTTAATCTCTTTTGTTTCGGTGCCGTATTGATGTACTTCTATTCCTCTTATAAAACTTCTCCAAAGGGCGAAATCTAATGCAATATGAAATGAATTTACCAAGATCCCTGTTTACGCAGTTAGAGACGGAAATACTGCATTCAGAGCAGTGGTCGGTAACCACGAAAACTTACTCATCCGGAGTTGCTTCACTAACTATCCACAACTCGCTCGGATATGTTGAGGTGCTGCCCTTCATGGGGCAAATTATCTGGGACGCAGAGTTTTGCGGTCACAGCCTTCGCATGGAAAACATGTTTTCAGAGCCTAAACCGGCGACCTTGATTGAGGACACCTACGGCTGCTTTGCTTTCCATTCGGGGCTGCTTGCCGCTGGTTGCCCCGGCGAGGGGGATAACCATCCGTTGCATGGTGAATTTGCATGCGCTCCCATGGACTCGGCGAAATTGATTATTTCAAACAATGCCATTCGCGTAGTTTCTTGCCGCGAGTACTTGAAGGGTTTTGGTGATCACTATGTAGCCAATCCCTCGGTGACTTTGCACCAGAATTCATCCATGTTCGATATTGAGCTACGGGTGCAAAACATGTCTAAGTACGCCTCTATGCCTCTGCAATACATGTGCCATATGAACTACGCGTTCGTATCAAGCGGAAAAATTACCCAAAACTTGCCTGCAGATGCGTTCAAATTGCGTGAATCTGTGCCGGCGCATGTTAAACCAACTGAAAAATGGTTGAAGTTGAACGCAGATATAAAAGCCGGTAATCGGGACGCTAATTCCTTGGAAGGGGCTGAAGAGTTCGATCCGGAGATTGTGTATTTCGCTGATGGAGCAGACAAACTGACCGAAGAAGCAATTTTAGAAATGACCTGCCAGGACGGAACGGTATTTGAAACCCGTTTTAGTACCGAGAGTTTCCCAGTGATAACGCGGTGGATATTGCATAACGAAGATCAAAAAGTTGCTGCGTTTGCGCTTCCCGGGACATCACGTCCAGAAGGGCGCGAAGCGGCTCGTAAAGCTGGAACGTTAATTGAACTTGCCCCTGGGGAAGCTCGCACTTTCCAAGTAACTACCGGCATTAAGGAGAACTAGAAATGGATATTGCAGTAGTTGGCTCGAATATGGTCGATTTAATCTCCTATATCAATCGAATGCCCCATGAAGGCGAGACCGTAGAGGCTCCAGATTTCCGAATGGGTTGTGGCGGTAAGGGTGCGAACCAGGCCATAGCAGCTTCTCGGATGGGCTCGGAAGTTTTGATGGTCACCAGGGTAGGCAACGATATGTTTGCAGACAACACCATAAGAAACTTTGCTGAGAACGGTATCGACACCAAATTTGTTATGCGTACGGATGCTACCTCGGGGGTCGCCCCAATTTTTGTGGATCCCCAATCCCGTAACTCAATCATAATCGTCAAGGGAGCAAACGCATTGTTAACTCCCGGTGATGTGGAACGTGCCAAGGCACAAATTGCCGAATGTAAACTGATCGTGATGCAGCTGGAAATTCCGTTAGAAACGGTATATGCGACTATACGATTAGGCAATGAATTGGGTATTCCGATTCTGTTGAACCCAGCTCCAGCCGATCCCTCACTATCGTTAGAGCAGGTAAAAAACGTAGAGTTCATCGTGCCAAATGAGAGTGAACTATCTTTACTAACTGGGATGCCGGTAGAATCCGAAGAAGATATACGTGCTGCAGGGCAAGTGCTTACTCACTCGGGAATTCCGAATGTGATTGTCACTTTGGGTTCACGGGGCGCCTTGTGGATTAGTGAAGCCGGAGAACAGTTAATTGAAGGAACCTCTGACAGGGCAGTTGACACTACCGGGGCAGGTGACGCTTTCATTGGTTGCTTTAGCCATTGTTGGACGCAGACTGGTGACATTGCTGAGTCGATTCGCAAGGCTAATATCTATGCGGGCGATGCAGTAACTAAGCGGGGTACGCAAACTTCCTATGCTACGGCTGAAGAGCTAAACCTCCGTTAGTCCACCGTTTTCCTAGGCTCAGTGTGGCTGGCATGAACAGTGTATATGCGCAGTCGCATTAGATTAGCGCACGCAGCATCAAAACTACGAGGGCATATTATTCGGTTCCTTGCCAGCCAGCTTGATAATGCCGTTACCCTTTCTCCACGGGGTAGGAAGGGTAACGGCATTATTGCCATCACGGTGAGTGAAAGCTGAGAGTAAGAAATCTGGGTAAAGCTGAGCGCTCCTTAGAGCGTACTGTTTATTATCCTGGCGGTTTGTACTGATTAGGCTTCAGATTCTGAAGAGTTTATCGCTAAGCGTACTTGTTTTCATCAGGTAGTTTCACGCGAGCATCAAGTAGTATCGAGGCATCGGCATCGAAAACCAACGCGACTGCCCGCTCTAGAAGGTGGCGGTGTCGATCACGTAGCGGTAGCGCACCTTAGCGGCCACCACGTTATCCCAGGCCTGATTGATTTGATCGCCAGAAATGATCTCCACTTGGGGACCGATATTTTTCTCGGCGCAAAAGTCCAGTACTTCCTGGGTGAGGGCGATACCACCGATATTGGAGCCGGCCAGCATCTTTTGCTTGCCCACCAAGTTACCCATGGCGAAGGATTGTCGATTTTCCGGAAGTCCTACAATCCCTACGATTCCCTCGGGTTTTACACAATCTAGCAACTGATCGATTTCTACCCCGTCAGACAGGGTGGATACCACCAGGTCGAACTGGGAGTGCAGACTGTCCCAAGTTCCCTCCTCGGAAGTGGGGTGGAGTGCAACTGCCCCAAAGCGCTTCGCGTCCTCTTCTTTGGCGCGGGTGCGAGAAATGACGTGGGTTTCGGCTCCCAGGGCGGCGGCAATCTGCACCCCCATATGACCGAGCCCTCCCATGCCCACGATGGCGACTTTCTTGCCCGGGCCTGCCCCGAGGCGTTTAAGCGGGGAATATAAGGTCACCCCGGCACACATAATCGGGGCGGCTTTTTCCAGAGGAATCGCGTCCGGGATTCGGCAAACATAGTCTTGTTCCACGGTGATCCCGGTGGAATAACCGCCGGCTGTGGGGATGCCGTCGCGCCCAATGCAGTTATAAGTCCAGATAGTCCCGCCTTCGCCATTACAGAATTGTTCGGTTCCTGCCTGGCAGGCCTCACATTTGCCGCACGAGTCCACGAAACAGCCGACCCCTACCCGATCACCAACGGCAAACTTGGTTACTTTCGAGCCAATTTTGGTGACGATTCCGGCGATTTCATGCCCGGGGGTGAGGGGGTAGAGTACCTCTCCCCACTCCGCGCGCCCGGTGTGAATATCGGAGTGGCAGACCCCGGCATATTTGATCTCGAAATAGATTTCGGTTGGTCCTGGTTCGCGCCGCTCTAAGGTTACGGGGTGGAAATCCGAAGTGGCCGAATCCATTGCGTAGGCTTTTACCTGGGTCATTGCTGCTCCTTGTAAGCGAGAAGGTTATTACCCTCAACCATAACCCGCCACCCGACCTAGCGCAGGGGTGGCAAGTAGGAACGGGGGGGAAATAATTTTTATCTGTCAATACCGTACTAATAGTGGTACGGTATTGACAAAGAAGGAGGGGGTGAATGTTTTGACCTACGCGCACGATTTATGGGAGGTTGCGGCTTATAGCCACGGGGTATTAACCGTTTCGGAGGCGATTTCTGTCGGTGTACCTGCTGTTGAGGTACGAAAATTAGCTTATAGAGGCACGCTGCGTAGCTATGGTAACGGGGTATACGTACATCATGGGGTGCCGCTCACGCGTTTTACCCAGTTCGCCATAGCGGTGGCGCTAGCTGGTAAAGGCGGGTTTTTATGGGGAGATGCGGTCTTTTCTCTTTTGGAACTGGGGGATTTTAATCCGCGTTCGATCCGGGTTGCTACCCGTAGACGGGTACGTAGAAAGTTACCGCAATGGATGCAGCTTACCGATCGCGTTGACATTGTGGAAACAGATATTACTGAGTACTGCAATCTGCCATCCACCTCGGTTAATGAGGCACTGACAGATGTTTTTCCCCAACTACCAAATGAAAAATGGCTGGCCTTAGTGCACGAGTGCTACCGTAAAGATTTTGTTACCGCAAAGGAACTCAAGGCTAAGGAAGTGCTGTATGAGCGGGGTCGTTCCTCCCAAAAACATTGCTCAACTTGAGCAACGCCTGCAAGAAGTGTCCGCTGCTCGGGGGATTACGGTTGCGCGCTCCCGGTTAATGCTGTCTACCTTGGTTGTATCCCAGATGCTTCCAGAGTTCACAGTAATAAAAGGTGGTATGGGCATGAAGCTGCGCGCGGGCGAGCCTGGAACTCGCGCGACCTCGGATCTTGATGTTTTTATCTCTGAGCAAACCCGCAGATTCGAAGAAGCGCTGCGCGTTAAGTTGATGAAAGGCGGGGGTTTCGTCCCACCATCAAAAGCACAGCTACACAATAATCCAAACAGCGCGCCCCGAACAGCTTTCACGGGGGCTTTGGTTGCTTTACCAATTCACGACCCTGGGGTGAAGCTTCCTCAGTATTTGGTGCAACCGTACCGGGTTTCATTGAAATTTCTTGGGAAGCAGTGGTCTGCGCTCAAGGTGGAAGTGTCAGCTCAAGAGATTGAGACGAGTACGTATGAGGGTACTCGCATAGATAGTGATTTATATGATTTTAATGCCCGTTTCGGCTTTGGGGAGTTGAGGCCTGTAAGTTTGATTTCTCCTGAAGCTCAGTTTGCGCAGAAGCTTCATGCAGTTACTGATCTGACATATTCCAGAGCCCATGATTTGGTAGATCTGCAGGTGCTGTGGCGCATGCAGCTGGACTTGGCGGAACTTAAGCAATTATGTGTACGAACTTTTTCATGGAGAAAAGCGCAAGCCTGGCCACCTCTACCTTTGCGGGATATGAGTGGTTGGGAAAGTGCATACCTGGAAGCGCGCGCTGAGACTCAGGTCAATGAAGCTACGGACATGCTGTCCTCACTTTCCGATGCGAGACAGTGGCTAGCACAAACTATTCGCACCATAGATGGAATTCAATGACCAGGTAAACGCAACAAAGGTAACACCGTGTGGCAGAAAGTCCCCAAGACTGGTTCCGCGGGGATTCCGGCGCTGGCGCTAGGGTTACTAGCCGTTGGCGCGGGCACAGTCTTGGTTCGCCACCGTAAACAGCAGTAACCATTAAGAATAACTAAATAACAGTTTTGGGTCGCCCCTCAAAAGGGGCGACCCAAATTTATCGCTTTTCTCGCATCACGTCCTATTACCTAGTGCAAGGGGTGACGTAGAGAGAACTGATACTGCTTATCCATAATCGGTTTCAAGGCCGGATATGCCTGGTTTTGCAGCTCCGCTAGTTCCAGATAGATTTCATGATTCTTAAGGTTCGGTTCCGAGGTGTCTCCCAAGGCAGCCATCCCTTTTGCGGCCTCTTCTACGGAAGCGTAAGCAGCAGTTTGTGCCATCGCCATCACTGCGGCGCCCATAGCCGAAATTTCTTCGGTTTCGCAGCTGGTGAGAGGCAGCCCGATACAGTCCGTCATAATCGCGCGCCACAGGGGAGAGCGTTGCCCACCTCCCATTACCCGCACCGATTGCAAAGGCACCCCGGTAGTGTCGGCAAGGGTGTGCAAATTGGTAGCCATAGTTAACGAGATACCTTCCAGAATCGAGCGGTAGATTTCCGCTCTCCCATAGGCTCCTGCCAGCCCGATGATGGCGCCGTGAGCAATCGGATCCCAGAAAGGTGACTGTACTGCATTCCAATAGGGCATGGTTACCAGCCCGCCGCATCCGGTCGCCACCTGAGAGGCCGCTTTTTCTAGTTCGGGATCGGGGCGCCCCGCAAGTGCCGGATTGCCCAGTTCGCTACGGAACCAACCCGCCAAGTGGGCACCAGAATTTTGTACGATTTCCAGCACGTATTGGCCGGGAATGCCTGCCACGTCGGTGCGGAACACATCGGCTATCTGATAGCGAGGCGAGTGCACTCCGGCAACCAGGGCAGTCCCCATATTTAGGTAGGCTTCTTCCATTCCGGTAGCCCCGGCTCCCAATGCTGCCGCTTGCCCATCCCCGCAGGCAGCTACCAGTTCAACTGATTGTTTGATTCCCCAATCCGCTAGCACCGATTTCTTGATTGGGACGATTATCGAGGCGGCGGGAACCAGGTCTGCAAGTTGGTCACGTTTGATCCCGATTAGATCGAGCAGTTCCGGCGAGTAATCCAACTTCGCAGAATCCAGGAATCCAAGAGAATCCGCAGTTGCCACCGAATCCACCCATAGCCCGGTTAGGGCGTGAGTTAGATAGCCGTGCACCCCTACTATCTTGTGGGCAGCAGCTAGTTTTTCGGGTTCATGTTCTTTTAACCAGGCAATCTTGTAGATCGAGGGAGTGGTGTCGGGCTGGAATCCTGAAAGTTCATGTACTCGCGGGCTACCAATCTTTTTAACTTGCTCCGCGGCTCTGCCATCGAGCCATAAAATCCCGGGACGAAGTGGGGTGCCTTCCGAGTCAACCAGGGCGAATGACTGGCGTTGGATGGTGGCGCAGAGAAATTCGATGCGACTACGATCAGTGTCGCTAAGCTGCGCAACTGCCTGCCCTACCGCCTCATTGGTGCTCTTCCACCAGTCGCGAGGGTCTTGTTCATAAAAGTCCACTCTTGGGGTGGACATTGCAAATTCTACCTTCGCCTGTGAAAGTACCGATCCGGCACTGTCGACAATTATCGCCTTGGTACTGGTGGTAGAGGAATCTACTGCGATTACTAAACTGCCCATGCTGATTGAGCCTCCTCATTGCGGTTAACCCACAGGTGATTCTACTTTGCTAGTTAGTAGAATTGGGTGAATTGGTAGGTGAAAGTAGGAAATGGGGTTAGCGGATCCCCGTGGGTATCTGCAGAAAAACTGGTTAAAATCGCTAGCAGTTAAGGCGCGTTTTATTTTGAGTACACAGCATATACACAGCAAAAAAGAATTATGAAGTTTCCTAATCTTATTATTGCTGTTCAAAGATTATCTAATGGCGGAGGTAGGGGGATTCGAACCCCCGAGGGCTTGCACCCAACCCGCTTTCCAAGCGAGCGCCATAGGCCACTAGGCGATACCTCCAGGCACAAGTTTGAGTTTACCTAAATGCTCTCGCTAATGTCGATTCTGGAAATGAGGAGTCGAACACAGCCCGGTAATAAGAGTCGACGTTACTTCCGTAGAAACCGCGCCCGCGTCCTCGGAAGTTACCTTCTCGCCTCGGTGCTGACCGCACCGTTTCCAGTTAGCGCCCTCCTAAGCTAAACTGGGGGAGATCCTTCACGCGGCGATATCATTCGAACCTCCCCAGGGCCGGAAGGCAGCAAGGATAAGGGTGCGCTATCGGGTGCGTGAAGGGTCTTTTTTATCGCATTCCTCTCCAGGCACCCCGCTTATCGCTGGGCTTTAGTACAGTAGAGCCGTGAGCATCGCACTTTATCGCCGCTACCGGCCAGACACTTTCCAAGACGTGATTGGGCAAGATCATGTGGTCAAACCGTTAATGGCGGCGCTGCGCTCTGGGCGGATTAGCCACGCGTATCTTTTCTCTGGGCCGCGCGGATGCGGCAAAACCACTTCGGCGCGAATCATGGCGCGCTGTCTGAACTGCGTAGAAGGCCCTACCGACACTCCTTGCGGAAAATGCGAATCCTGTAAAGACTTAGCGACCGGGGGCTCAGGGTCCCTCGATGTAGTAGAAATCGACGCCGCCAGCCACAACGGGGTAGATGACGCGCGAGAACTGCGAGAGCGGGCAGGCTTTGCCCCGGTGCGGGATCGTTTTAAGATTTTTATCCTAGATGAAGCTCATATGGTTACCCAGCAAGGATTTAACGCCCTGCTGAAAATCGTGGAAGAACCCCCCGAACACGTAAAGTTTATTTTTGCGACCACCGAACCTGACAAAGTAATCGGTACTATCCGTTCCCGCACCCACCACTATCCATTCCGCTTGGTGCCGCCGGAAACAATGGAACAATATATGGCAAAGCTCTGCCAGGCCGAAGATATCGAACCTGACTCGGGAGTGCTGCAGCTAGTGATGAGGGCAGGCGCGGGTTCAGTACGCGACTCACTTTCGGTGCTTGACCAGCTGATGGCAGGTGCCGAGGACGGCAAACTAGCGTATGGGACTGCCGCCGCGCTGCTCGGATACACAGACAGTGCGATTTTAGAGCGTTCTGTAGACGCCATTATTGACCGTGACGGAGCCGCCCTATTCGAGGTGATCGCCAAAATGGTGGAGGGCGGGCATGAGCCTCGCCGCTACCTGGAAGATTTACTGCTACATCTTAGGGATCTGCTGGTACTCTCGGTTTCATCCGCTGAGGATACTCAGACGGTACTAGCGGGAACCCCCGCCGATCAATTAGCGGCGATGCAAACCCAAGCGCAGCGTTGGGGAACCGCCGGGATTTCCCACGCCAGCGATCTCACCAATACTGCTTTAACCGAGCTTACGGGAGCTACCGCTCCGCGCCTGCAAGTTGAGCTACTGGCTGCGCGGCTTTTATTGCCCGAACAGAGCCAGGTAGCTGCAGGTGGACACGATTCTGCCTCTTCTGGGTCTTTGAGCGGGGCTGAGGCCGCAATGGCCGCTCTGCATCGTCCGGGACGGAAGCGTCCTCAAAATACCGCAAATGCCCGACCAGATGCCGTGGCTCCTAGAGCCCCTGAAGCTCCTACTGAACCGGCTCCCGCGGCTCCTCGCGCGAACCCGGTTCCGGCGGCTTCCCCTACAGGTGGCGGGGCCCCAGAACTGGCTGCTCCGCGCCCGGAAACTATTGATAGTAAACAGTCTGCTCCAGTTATTGGAAAGCAGATTGCCCAACCAGAACAGGCTCCCCGCAATGAAGTAGCGGAGCAGGAACTCTCTCCCAAAGAGGCGGCGGCTAGCGTTTCCCTGCGCGAGGTGCCGGAAGTAGAAAAAGGGGAACAATACTGGCAGTTACTGGAATCTTGGGGTAGGGTTTCTGCGCGTTTGCGGGACTCTGATCAGCGCCTGTGGTCAACTTGCAATCGCCATCTGCAGCTTGGAGGTGCCCGAAACCAGCAAGTTACCTTGTTGGCAGATACTCCGCAGACCGTTGCATACTTGAAGGAACGGCTGGCCCCGATAGAGAAATGCTTACAGGAGGAGCTGTCAGATTCCTGGACAGTGCAGGTACTTCCGAGAAGTGACGATCGCCGCGCTCCCGCTATGAGCGAGGTGCTATCCCGGTTCAAACTAGATGCTTCCTCGCAAGTAGAGAAAACTCTGCCCCAGGAGGCACCCCCGGAAGAAGAGGAATATCCTCCCGAAGACGCGGATCCGGCAGATGGCAGTGAAGAGATTTCCTATCCAGAACCAGTGGGTGGTGAAGCAAACCCTGCTCCCGTCCCTAGCACCTCCGCGGACGCCGCAAACGCAATTGCTGAAACTACAGGTGAAGACCAAAAAGCAGCGGATAAGCCCGGGGATAAACCTGGGCAAGAAAGTGAATCGGCACCCCAAAATGCCGACTGGATCATCGCTAACCCCAAAGCGTCAGACTCCGTTTCTAAGGAAAACGATCAGGGCGCAGAGGACGCGGCGCATCCGACAATGTCGGAGCCTGTGACACCACTTGCGGCAGCGCCCTCACCGTTCGAGGCGCCAGCGGCAGAAATGGCAGCGCCTCGCCCCGAAACCTCTATTTCGCCGGCACCTGGCAGCGTAAACACAGTGATGGCGGCACCCCGTGACTTTGCCGAGGAGCTAGTCGCTCCCAGAGCAGGCCAATCCGCGGCACCCTTTGAAGCTAGTCGCTCTGCGCCCCTAGCAGCGCCGCGTGAGCAGACTTTCGAGCCGGATATCCCTGCTGCTCCGCGGATGTCGGCTGCATCAAGCGAGGACGATGAAAGTGCTTTCCCAGCACCGGGCGCACCTCCCAGCTATGACGACGAAGATATTCCCGACCTCTCCGATCCTGATGTTTCGCTAGAGGAAAGCGGCGGACGTTGGGGGGTCGAGGTCGCAAAATCTATGCTTGGTGGCAAGATAATTGAGACGGTAGATAATTCTGGCGGCAGCGGGAAAGCGGGTATTTAACTTATATGTATGACGGCGCTTTGCAAGATCTAATCGATGCTTTAGGGCGACTGCCGGGGATTGGACCAAAATCAGCACAGCGCATCGCGTTCTATGTGCTTTCGCGGCCGAAAGCTGAAGCAGAACTATTGGCGCAGGCCTTAATCGATGCGAAAGAAAAGATCCGCTTTTGTACTAAATGCGGCAATATTGCCCAAGAGGAACTGTGTTCTATCTGTCGCAATCCAAAACGAGACCAGGCGGTTATTTGCGTAGTTGAAGAAGCCAAAGACGTGGGGGCGATTGAACGCACCCGCAGCTATCGCGGTCTGTACCATGTGCTGGGAGGGGCAATCGATCCGATAAACGGGATTGGCCCCGAACAGTTGCGTTTGCGGGAGCTGCTAACCCGCCTGTCGGGTGGCAGCGTACAAGAGATCATTATTGCCACTAATCCCAATATTGAGGGCGAGGCTACGGCCACCTACCTGACCCGCACCATCTCCCCCCTGGGGTTAAAAGTTACCCGCCTGGCCTCGGGACTACCGGTAGGTGGAGATCTGGAATACGCTGATGAAGTTACTTTGGGGCGTGCCTTGGAGGGAAGGCGTTCGGCCGAATAGAATTTCCGCGAGAAAACGCAAACCGCTTAATGGTGGCAAAAGTCCCAGGAAGAACCTGGGCGGGGCGCCCGATTTTGTGTGTTTGCTTACCTACCAGCAAATTTGAGACGCTAAAGCCGAGATTGCGCCAAATTCTTACAATAATTGCAGAAGACAGCTAATCGCTAGGCATACAAGGGGAACAAATGGCACTGATTGTGCAAAAGTATGGCGGATCCTCGGTTGCCGACACCCAGTCGTTGCAACGGGTTGCGCGCAGAATTGTGCAAACCCGTCAAGCCGGGCATCAAGTGGTGGTCGTGGTCTCCGCTATGGGGGATACCACCGATGACCTGATTGATATGGCGGCCGAACTTAATGCTCATGCTCCCGCCCGGGAAATGGATATTTTACTTTCTGCTGGCGAGCGTATCTCTATGTCTTTACTGTCAATGGCTATCTCCGCGCAGGGAGTACCGGCGATGGCTTTTACCGGCGCACAAGCCGGTATTCGTACCGACGCTAAATACGGTAAAGCCCAGATTGTCGGGATGGTTCCGGAAAGAATCGCCCGCGTAATCCGAGACAATAATGTGGCGATTGTAGCCGGGTTTCAGGGCGTTAACGATGCCGAAGACGTGACTACTCTGGGACGTGGCGGCTCTGATACTACTGCCGTGGCGTTAGCAGCTGCCCTTCATGCTGATGTGTGTGAAATCTATACCGATGTTGACGGATTGTTCACCGCTGATCCGCGCCTGGTTCCTACTGCCCGGGCATTGCACTCCCTCGACTATGAGGAAACTTTAGAGCTGGCAGCAAATGGCGCCAAGATTTTACATCTGCGAGCAGTAGAGTTTGCCCGGCGCTACCGGGTGCCCTTGCATGTAAGGTCTAGTTTTTCCGATAAAGATGGCACTTGGATTGCCCAAGGTCCGGCCCCGAAATCATTGCGAGGGATTGTCCCTGCTAAAGCCCTTGAGGAGGAAAACGTGGAAGCTCCCATTATCTCTGGTATTGCCCATGATCGTTCCCAGGAAAAGCTGACGGTGGTGGGTTTGCCTGACCGCCCGGGGGTGGCCGCTGACCTGTTTGCAGCGGTGGCAAAAGTCGGTGCCAATATCGACATGATCGTACAAAACATTTCCGAGGCACGCCCTGGCAGGGCTAATATTTCGATCACTATGCCGGCGGAAGACATTCCGGGAGTTATGGAAGAACTGCAGCACGAAAAGAACGTTTTGGACTTCATCCGCATCGACCACGACACCAATGTGGGGAAGGTATCGCTAGTTGGGGCAGGTATGCGTAACAATCCGGGAATTTCGGCGCGTTTTTTCCAGGCGCTATCGGATGCCGGGATCAACGTCGATATTATTTCTACTTCAGAAGTGCGTATCTCCGTGCTGATCAATTTAGATCGCCTGGATGATGCAGTGTTGGCTATCCATAAAGCTTTCGATTTAGATTCCGAAGAAACTGAAGCCGTGGTCTATGGAGGTACCGGACGATGATGAAAGAACTAACCGTAGCCTTAGTCGGAGCAACCGGACAGGTCGGCCGGGTAATGCGTACTCTGCTGGAAGAAAGAAATTTCCCTGCCGCTAACATTCGCCTGTTTGCTACCTCGCGTAGCGCGGGCAAGCAGCTTTCTTTCCGCGGTCAGCAAATAACTGTAGAGGACGTGGAGGGCGCAGACCTGGAGGGGATCGATATTGCGATCTTTTCCGCCGGAGGGTCAGCGTCGCGTACCTATGCTCCTCGTTTTGCCGCTGCCGGGGCAGTGGTAGTCGATAATTCCTCCGCCTGGCGCAAAGACCCCGAGGTGCCCCTGGTAGTTTCCGAGGTCAACCCGGAAGATATCAAGGACCGCCCTAAAGGGATTATCGCCAACCCTAATTGCACCACGATGGCAGCAATGCCTACGGTGAAAGTGCTCCATGATCTCTTTGGGCTGGAAACCCTAGTTGCTTCCTCCTATCAGGCAGTATCCGGGTCGGGGCGAGCTGGGGTGCAAGAGCTTTCTTCCCAGCTGGAAGCTAGCGTAGAGCGCTGCGAAGAACTGGCTTTAGACGGAGCCGCTATTGAGTTTCCCGAGCCGAAGACCTATGTGCGCCCGATTGCCTTCAACGCGGTTCCGGTGGCCGGAAACTTTGTTGATGACGGCTCTGCCGAAACCGATGAGGAGCAAAAGCTGCGTAATGAGTCGCGGCGGATCCTGCATCTGCCTAAGCTCGCGGCCTCTTGCACCTGCGTGCGGATCCCGGTGATGACCGCGCATCTACTGTCCCTAAACGCGCGTTTTACTCGCCCGGTAGATTTAGAACAAGCACAGGCGGCGTTAGAGCAGGCTGAGGGAGTACAACTAGTAGAGGTACCGAATCCCCTGGATGCTGCTGGCCGGGATGGGACTTTCACGGGACGCTTGCGTATCGATCAATCGGTTCCGGATGGAAAGGGGCTGGCGTTCATTTGTTGCGCCGATAACCTGCGTAAAGGGGCGGCACTTAACGCCATCCAGATCGCAGAGCTGGTCGCCCGCGAACTTTTGGAAGCCTAGTTCCGGCTACCTGCGGGTGTCAGGTTGGCTGCTTGGCCGCTAGGAGGAGAAAGCTAATAGTTGTTACTGGCGCTGCCGCGTTCGAGGACGCGGTGGCGCCAGATACCCTGCCTCCCGGGGGAATGGAAAGGCTAGTTGCCGGGGGCTTTAACTTTAGGTTGATAGGCTTCAGCGCTATTAACCGTTAGTTTCAGCCCGAATCCGGTCTGCAGATTCCAACAGTCAACCCCCGATCCAGAGGACTCGCAGGCGTAGGCTCCTGAGGCTGCCGCAGCACCGCTAGCGAGTACGGTCTGGGAAACTTCGTTATCTTTAACCCCTAAATCTTCGGGCGGCTTTGCGCCATCAGCACCTAAGGTGAACTTGACGGTTGCCCCCGGGTTTTGCCCGATATTTCCGGTGAAGCTAAAGACATTACAAACTACTTCATTACCGATGGTGCACTTGATGGGGGCATCGGGCAGTGAAAACTCAGCGACCTGGTAGGCGCCGTTGGGTAGCCCTTTTGCTTGCCCAATCTGGTTGGTGGGAGCGGGAGCTATCTGGCGTCCCTCGGTTTTCACGTCCAGTTGGGCGCCGGCGTTACTGTTTTTTTGCTTAGTGTCTTGGCCACCAGCGTTCTTACTGCCGGCACCGTTTGCCCCATTTTCTTGATCATCGGGAATCCCATTATTGTTGTGGTCGCGATTTAGATCGGAATCTCCGAAGATGCGCGCGATCACTCCGTCCTTCCCGTACCAACTCTTCGAGCCGTCGCCGCCGGTGAGACGATCCGCTAAGTTACCTCCGACCGATAGTATTAAACCGATCAACACGGCAATCACGATCACGAAAATCTTACTTTTTCGCGAAGCAGTTTTCTCTTCGACTGGTGAAAAGTCCTCTAGATCTTCCTCGTCTGCAAGTTTAAGTTTCTCCGATTTAGTTTTTCCCGCTACCTGAGTTTCAGCGGTACCTGCATTTTCCGGTTTATCCGCTGGCTTCGCGGTTGTCGTTTCCGCGGTTGCTTCGAGGGGGGTGGTAGGTAAATCTTGGGTGTCTTTACTGCTAACCGGGTCTACAGCTGCGCTGGCTTTAGTAGGAGTCAGCGGGGAAGCGCTCTGGGGCTCTTCTGCTGGTGCCTTCTGGGGAGCGGGAGAGGATACCGGGATAGGGGAACGGGTTTTTTCGCGAGCTTCCCGATCCATCCGGTTTTGGCGGCGCTGTAAGGCGGCGGCAATTTCCGGATCAGAAAACTCGCTTAACCACTCTAGAAGTTCTGGATAAGTGGAGGGGTTTTCAGCAATGAGAGGCCGCAAGGAGGGGTGGTTTTGAGCTAAATACTGTAACTCTTCCAGCGGCGTCGTGGGATCGCTTGCCCGCTGAACCGGGTCGGTGCTCATGTTTCCTCCTTTGACTCTCTTAAGCGATTATAGATTACTGGGACTTCAAAATGATTTCCTCGGGTCCATAGTTGCCGGCTCAGCAAATAAATGCCGGCACTGCCTCCTGGCTTACGGCCTAGGAAGATAAACGTGCGGCTTGCCAGATAGCAAGAAAGCTGCGTCTAGCTGGCTCGATGGATTGGACAGGCGGAGATCACCATTCCCTCGCCTTCGCGGGAAGCAAACGGATTATCGTCGAGATCTAACCGGCGTCCCAAGAAACGTTTTGCGTTGGGTAGCGGAGCCAAGGTGTGGCTCGCGCCCAAGGAACGCAGTACATACGCCTGTATACAGTGGATCAGATATTCTCGGTGAATCGGGTCTTTGGGTAGAGATCTGCCTGCTAGAGACGCATTCACCATCGAGATTGCTATGGGTAGGTTTTGGGGAGGGAGCGTGCCTTCGTTAATGGCTTTTCGTAAGATTTGACGCAGTATATTTTCTACAATCTGCGCGTGAAGGCGTAGTTCGCTGCTAGTTTCATTTGATACTTGCCGGCGTAGATCTAGCCCGGGCGCTAGGTGGTAAGAAGATCCAAGAGTGAGTTGTTCCCGGATGTAAATTCGCAGCATTTTAATAGGGGAGGACACCCCCGCCAGAGCGTGGTTTAAGCGCTCCGAATACTGTCCCGTTTCATAGGCAATGAATGCCAGGAGCAGTGCTTCTTTATCTTGGAAATGGTTATAGACCGCAGTGCGTCCCACTCCCGCCTCTTGAGCAATCTTCGCCATGGTTAGCGATTCAAACGTGCTGGTTTGGAGGAGACGGGAGAGCGCATCAAAGAGCTGTTGGCGAGTTTTCTTGCGATGCTCTTCCAAGGTATCCCCAATAATCCTAGGCATGTAGACATTCTTTCATTTAATGACATTTTTAGTCTAATTGTCTCGAAAAATTGGTGGAGGGAAGATCTAACGCAGTGAAGGAAATGATTTTTTCGAGGCGATAACGAGAGAATTAGGTTAGAGGAAGCGCTTATTTTTGACTCGAGAAGCAAGCGGAATCAAGCGGTAACACCCGGCATTTGACGCACTAAGTTATTGACGATAGTAGTAGCCTGAATAGCGATATTCCTAGTAGCTTTGACGGGGGAACATTTGACTAACCTACTGCTGGCTTTGATTTATTTGGCCTTTATTAGTCTGGGCTTACCCGATTCCGTGCTAGGTTCTGCCTGGCCAGAGATTTATCCAGATTTTGCGGTGCCGGTTTCCTATGCGGGATTCATCTCTATGATTATCTCCTTGGGAACAGTTACTTCTAGCCTTCTATCGGATCGGATAATCTCCCGGCTAGGTGCTGGGAAAGTGACCGTGCTTTCGGGGTTGTTGACTGCTTTGGCTATTCTAGGCTTTGCCCTTGCCCCTAACTTTTGGGTGCTGTGCGTCTGCGCGATTCCCTACGGACTGGGAGCAGGCAGCGTGGATGTGGCTCTCAATAACTATGTAGCGTTACATTTCAAGAGTACCCACATGAACTGGCTGCACTGCTCCTGGGGGGTTGGTGCCACGATTGGTCCTTATGTGATGGGGGTAGCACTTTCTGGGGGAGGTAACTGGCAGAGCGGATACTGGTATATAGCCTTGATACAGCTGGTAATTACCGCGATTCTATTTTTAAGTTTGCCGCTCTGGAAACGCCACGAACAGGAAAGCTCTCCTGCCAGTAGTGAGAAGTTGCCCGAATCGGATTCCTCTGCAGCTAACCAGCGCCCTCTCAAGCTTTCACAGACAGTGCGGGTTAAAGGTGTCAAAGAGGTAATGGCATGTTTCTTCTGCTATGCCGTATTGGAACAAGCAACTGGGGTCTGGGGTGGAACCTACCTTAAGTTATTTAAAGGTATGGATGCCGCGAGCGCGGCCTCCTTTGCGGGAATGTTATTCCTGGGGATAACCCTAGGGCGAGCAGCGAGCGGATTTTTGTCGATCCGTTACTCTGACCAGCAATTAATCCGTTTGGGGATAAGTCTGGTAGCGGGGGGAGTAGTTCTGTTGTTAATACCGGGATCGGCAACTATCACGATTTGCGGACTTATGGCGATTGGTCTGGGTTGCTCGCCGATGTATCCTGCGATGATTCACGCAACTCCCCAAATCTTTGGGAGGGATCGCTCGCGCGCAGTAATCGGCGTGCAGATGGCTAGCTGTAACTTGGGGGTCTTCGTGATGCCGCCACTATTTGGCCTGATAGCGCAGTATTTATCTGTCGGTTTTTTACCTGTCTACCTGGCTCTGTCTCTGGGAGTATTCGCCTTGATGCAGCGCCGCTTGGCTTCTATATGTTACTAAAAGTATCTTCCCTGCTGGAAGACAGCTGATAACGCATTTCCCCAATTTAGTAATAGCCGTGAGCGCCTGCGAGCTTGCCGATCGCAATAAGAGGTAATTGGATAGGTGGACCTACTTTATCTGCGAGAGCTTAAAATCTAATAAGCTAAGTTAGTTAACTACATAATGCATTAACCAGTTATTTTAGTGAAATTTCATGAGAATAAATCTGCTTGACAGGGCGGAATGAATTAAGTAAATTAGGTTTGCCTTAGCTAAGGAATTATAGGTTTTAGCTAACTGATTCGCGAACTGGAGAGAAGATGCTCGGCGCTTTGCTAATTGCGTTACGGGAAGGTTTGGAAGCTGTTTTAATAGTTTCCATTCTTTATGCCTATATAAAGAAAGTTGAGCGTGAGGATCTTCTGCCAAAACTATGGCTAGGGATAGTGGTGGGGGCGGTAGTTCCCATGAGCGTAGGTGCTTACCTGGTTTGGGGTACCTATACCCTTACCACCCAAGCCCAAGAAGCGCTCGGAGGCTTTCTTTCTCTATTCGCGGTCGCCCTCATCACCTGGATGATTGTTTGGATGGCCGAGCATTCCGCCAGAATGGTGGCTCGAATGCAATCCCAAGTCAAGGAAGCTCTCTCGAAAGGTAGCGGAGCCGGCTGGTCATTGTTTGTAATCGCCTTGATTACCGTGGGTCGAGAAGGACTGGAAACCGCGATTTTTATCTGGCCGATGTTCAAGAATGCCAGCGACAATGAAAATGGCACCAGCCTGGTTGTCGGAATGATGGTGGGGATAGCAATCGCCATCGCGCTGGGATACCTGATTTATCGGGGAGTAGCGCGTATCAACTTGCGGATATTTTTTGAGGTAACCGGGTATTTACTGATTTTTGTGGCTGCCGGGGTCTGCTCCTACGGCTTCCACGATTTACAAGAAGCCGGGGTTATCCCCATGACCGCGCCCCTGTTCGATATCACCACTTATATTCCCGCCCTGGTTTATAACGGCGGTCTCTATGACGTGCTGGTAGCCATTTTCCAGTTCTCACCTAGCCCCACCGCCTTGCAGTTCTTTAGCTGGCTGATCTACCTGGTGGTAGTGGGCACGCTGTTCTATTTTTACAACCGCAATAAGAAGTTGTTTTTAGCGGTCAAAAGGCCGCAGCAACAAGCTGCTGGTGCGCCAGAAAAGGCCGTAGCTAACGCGGGAAGCAAGGGGGAGGCTAACCTGTCCGATGAGGCTGCGGCAACAGTGGAAACAAGTAACAAGACCAAAACGTCAGTTGCAGTTGACTGAACGTTTTCCCGAGGGCGCGCTCGCGTCCTCGACGCAAAAATGCACACCTAAGGAGACAAATAATGCATATGCGTAAGATTGCCGTTGCTTTCGTGGGCGCGGCGCTGGCAGTCACTATGACTGGTTGTGTAAAGAATGACAGCAGCGCCGCGGGGGATGGCGCGGCGGGCAGCGCTAAACCAATCGAGGTGAAAATCGCTGACGACAAGTGCGAACTATCTGCTAACACCGCTCCTTCCGGCACCATTAAGTTCTCCCTAAGTAACGAGGGGCCGGCTCGCAACGAGTTTGAAGTGCTTGCCAAAGACAAGCTGCAAATTATGGGAGAGATGGAAAATCTGGCTGCCGGGGATAAACGCGACTTCACCGTGCAGCTAGAGGAGGGTACCTACTACACCGCCTGCAAGAAAAACATGGTCGGATCACTCGTGGGGCTAAAAGAGTTCAAGGTAACCAAGGGTGAAGGCGTAAAGATCAGCGCCGATGACAAGAAACTGCACGATGAGGCGGTTACCAAGTACACCGCTTACGTCAAGGATCAGGCTGGCCAGTTGGTATCGGCCACCCAAGAATTTGTGGATGCCTACAAAGCGGGCGATAACGAAAAGGCAAAGAAGCTGTATCCGCTGGCACGTATGCATTACGAACGCATTGAGCCGACTGCCGAGTCTTTCGGCGATTTGGATCCCAAGCTGGATGAGCGCGAAGCTGACTACCAGCAAGCTGATGATGCTGACGGGCGGGAATGGACCGGTTGGCACCGCTTAGAAAAAGACCTGTGGACCGATCAGAAGCTATCTGCCGCAGATCGCACCAAGTTCGCTGATCTGCTGATGAAAGACACCCAGGATCTGCATAAAGCGGTTTACGCTGCTGACTTCAAACTGAAGCTCGACGATATTTCCAATGGCGCTATTGGTCTGCTAGAAGAGGTAGCCACCACCAAGATTACGGGGGAAGAAGAGATCTTCTCGCACACCGACCTCTATGATTTCCAGGCCAACTTGGAGGGCGCTCGGGTAGCTTACGGTAACGTCCAGGCTTTAGCCGAAAAGAAAGATCCGGAACTGGCGAAGAAGATCGACGCCAAGATGAAAGATCTGGAAGACACCATCGCCTCGTACAACCGGGCCAGTGGCGATAATCAGTGGGATTTCCCGCCCTACACCGATATTGCGACTGTAGCCATCGGTTTGGAGAAAACTCCCGAGAAGTACACCAAGAAGCAAAAAGAGCTTTCCGATAAGGTAAATGCTTTGCGTGCTCCCTTGGCAAAGCTAACGGAATCTATCCTGAAATAAGGTGAATATTCATTGAGTAAAGACTCTGTTAACCATCACTCCGAGGAGGTAACCGACGAGGCCGCCTCCTCGGAGGAAACTCCGAAAAATACTGCTAAGGTTCCGGGGATTTCCCGCCGTAATGTCCTGATCGGCGGGGGTATCGCTGCCCTCGCAGGTATTGGCATCGGGGGAATGGGGGGCTTCGCTTATGGTAAATCCAAAGGCGAGGCCGCCGGGCAAGCGGCTTCCGACGTGATGAAGATTTCCTATCCTTTCAGAGGTAAGCATCAGCCGGGAATTCTCACCCCGCAGCAACAGCAGATGATGATGGCTGCCTATGATTTGACCACTGAAAATCGAGATCTGGTTATTCAGTTGCTGAAAGACTGGTCATTGGCGGCGGAACGGATGATGGCTGGTAATCCGGTCAATGATCCGAAAGTGTCCAAACTGGCACCCCCGGATGATACCGGCGAAGCCTATGATCTCGGACCTGGCGCCCTCACGATCACCATTGGTTTTGGGGAAAGTTTCTTCCTGAAAGATGGAAAAGATCGCCTCGGGATTGCCGATAGAATGCCGGAACCCCTAAAGGGTGGGATTCCCCGGATGGCGGCAGAGAAACTGGACCCGGATCAGTGCTACGGGGATATCGTGGTGCAAGCCTGTTCGGAAGACCCCATGATTTCCATGCACGCGATTCACAACCTCAGCCGCCTGGCGTTCGGTACTGCCACCGTTCGCTGGACGCAACTGGGATATGGGCGTACTTCCTCTACCTCTACCGGCCAGAAAACTCCCCGCAACCTGTTTGGTTTCAAGGATGGAACTTCTAATATTAAAAAGGAAGACTCCGACGCGGAACTAAATAAGCATCTGTGGATTCAGCCCGGTGATTCGGGTGGGAAATATTTCGCAGGCGGCAGTTATCTGTGCACCCGTAAAATCAAGCAGATGATGGAAGTTTGGGACGAACTGGTCTTGCAAGAGCAAGAAGACACCATTGGACGCGACAAACTAGAAGGAGCCCCGCAATCCGGGGGAACCGAATTCACCGATCCCGACTTTGAGAAGAAGGGAGAAGACGGGGAACCCTTGATTCCATTGGATTCGCATTTAGCGATGGTGCATCCCGATCATAACGGGGGAGCCCGGATGCTTAGACGCGGATACAACTATATGGAGGGGACTGACAGTTTGGGGCGGCTAGAAGGTGGGCTGATGTTTATCGCCTATGTTCGTAACCCGCAAACCAACTTCATTCCTATTCTGAAGAAAATGTCTGGGGACGCCATGACCGAATACCTGCAGCATATAGCCACCAGTATGTGGGTAATGCCGCCCGGTGTGGGGCAAGGAGAAGACTACGTGGGGCAAAAACTCTTTGAAGCCTAAACTGTTACCTCCAGAAAAATAGGTTTTGGGGAAACCTAAAACCGGGAGCGGGTCTTGCTGATTGCTTTCAGCAAGACCCGCAACTTTTTCTGCCGCTTACTAAAGCTAAAACTTAGCCACTGTTTTACCACTAGCTGTAAAAATGGTATTTTCAACTGCCCCCGTTTTCCCGTAAAGTTTCCGTCACCGCCTGTTAAATTGATGCCTCCTCAAATTTTATGGTCACTGAAATGCTGATTTTGGGCGCGGTAAATGGGTGCCTAAAACTGATAGTTTTATTTCAGGAGGCGCTCTTGACTAACTTACTACTGGCACTGATTTATCTGGCTTTCATCAGCTTAGGGCTGCCTGACGCCCTGCTGGGGTCGGCTTGGCCAGCAATTTATTCAGATTTTATGGTAACGGTTTCCTACGCCGGGATTGTCTCGGTGATTATTTCCCTAGGAACCATTATTTCCTCCCTGCTCTCAGATCGTTTGATTTCCTGGCTAGGCACCGGAAAAATCACCGCCATTTCGGTGGGGCTAACCGCGGTAGCTATCCTGGGGTTCGGAATGGCTCCCAATTTCTGGGTGCTTTGTGTGTGCGCGATTCCCTACGGATTGGGAGCCGGCAGTATAGATGTGGCGCTAAATAACTATGTGGCACTACATTTTAAGAGTTCCCATATGAACTGGCTGCACTGCTGTTGGGGGATTGGTGCCACTATTGGTCCTTACATTATGGGAGCCGCCCTTGCGGGAGGCAGCGGATGGCGCGGGGGCTACTGGTATGCCGCCTGCATACAGCTGGGAATAACCGCGATATTGTTTCTAAGTCTGCCCTTGTGGAAACGCAGCGAGCAGGCCGACTCCGCCACTGTTTCCAGCAACGATCCTGACCGGGGAGCAGAAAATGCTGACTCCGTAAATGCTAAGGAAATCCCGGAGCCGAAAGTTCAATCCGCGCGCCCTCGGCATCTGAAACTTTCCGAAGTGGTGCAAATTCCGGGAGTGAAAGCCATGATGGTCTGTTTCTTCTGTTATTCCGCGTTAGAACACACCATCGGGCTGTGGGCGGCAACTTACTTGCGGTTATTTAAAAATATGGATGCGGCGGCAGCTGCCGCGTTTGCCAGCATGGTGTTCTTAGGAATCACCCTAGGGCGTGCCATCAGTGGTTTTTTGGCAATGCGTTACTCGGATCAACAGATGATCCGCTCGGGGATGATACTTACAGCTTTGGGGCTGCTAATGCTGCTTATACCCGGGTCAGCCGCGCTGGCAGTGTGCGGGATCATGGCGGTTGGACTTGGGTGTTCTCCTATTTATCCGGCGATGATCCATTCCACCCCGCAGATTTTTGGGAGGGAGCGCTCGCGGGCAATCACCGGGGTACAAATGTCCTGTTTCTTTGTGGGAGTTCTGATTATGCCACCACTATTCGGGATAGTGGCGGATCGTTTATCAGTGGGGTTACTGCCAGTGTATTTGAGTATTGCTTTAGGGGTAATGGCGTTTATGCAATATCGGCTAGTTCGCCGAGTGGTTCACTAACTGGGATTGCATACTGATATTAATTCTTTCCTTCCCAGCAGCTGGTGCGGGGATAAGAAAAGTGTCTGCGGGCTACTAGGGGCTGTGTATCTCTGGGTTTAGGCATATGCTTCATAGGTGTGCATAAATGTGCATAAGGGCTTAGGGGCTTGAAAACCTATGCTATGAGCCAAATTTAATTTTATTCAAGTTAATGTTTTTATTAGGTAAATTTTTCTAAACAGAGTTGTTGGCCGTAGCAAAGCAGATCCAGTTTATTTAATCGGTGTACAGAAAAGAGTTAACCATGTCCCAAAAAGAGTTGAGTGCGGCCCCAATCGAACAGGCTGCCGACGAAACAGCCATCGATGCACTCGTAGCAAATGCCCAGCAGGCACTGGCAAAATTTGAGAATCTTGAGCAGCGTACCGTAGATATTATTGTGGAAACCGCCGCCCGAAAAGCGCGGGAAGCCCATGCGGTGCTGGCCGCCGAGGCCGTAACCGAAACCAAACGCGGCAACTTTGAAGACAAAACTGTAAAAAATATTTTCGCCTCCGAAGTTATTGCCCAAGACTTAGAGGGACAAAAAACCGTAGGAGTGATTTCCCGTGATGAGTTCTCGGGGATCGTGGAAGTTGCCGAACCAGTCGGGGTGGTAGCGGGTCTAACCCCGGTAACTAATCCCACCTCCACCACTATTTTTAAAGCCCTGATCTGCCTTAAAACTCGCAACCCGATTATTTTTGCCTTCCACCCCTTTGCGCAGAACTGTTCGGCTCATGCCGCCAAAATAGTTTACGAGGCCGCGCTAGAAGCTGGGGCGCCTAAGGGATGCGTACAATGGATTACCGCTCCTTCAATGCAGGCTACTACGGAGCTAATAAACCATCCGGGAGTAGCAGTTATTTTAGCTACCGGCGGTAACGCCATGGTTAAGAGTGCGTATTCTTGTGGAAAACCGGCGCTAGGTGTGGGAGCCGGAAATTGTCCTGCCTATATCCACGAAAGCGCCGTGGTCAAAAATGCAGTAAATGACGTCACCATTTCTAAGTCGTTTGATAACGGCATGATTTGTGCTGCCGAGCAGGCAGTGGTCCTCGACGAGGCTATTGCTGACCAGGCGCTGGCAGAGTTTCAATCTCTTGGATGTTATCTGGCAAACGCGGAGGAGAAAGCGAAGCTAGAAGAGCTGCTTTTCGGGGCACGTGCGGGAAGTGAAGAGTGCAAGACCGCCAAATTGAATGCGGCGATTGTAGGACAGAAAGCCTCGAAGATAGCAGAAATGGCCGGCTTTAGCGTTCCCAAAGATACCCCAGCTATTTTAGTGCCCTGCTCGGAAGTAAGTTACGACGAGCCATTGACCCGGGAAAAACTCTCCCCAATCTTGGCGGTATTGCGGGCGAAAAATGCCACGGAAGGCATTGATTTGTCCCGCCAGATGGTAGAACAAGATGGGCTGGGACACAGCGCGGCCATTCATTGCCGCGAATGGGAAGTTATTGACAAGTTCGCCAAAGAAGTTAACGCCGTGCGGATCATTGAAAATTCCCCGAGCGCTTTCGGTGCTATCGGAGGGCTTTATAACGCGATGGTGCCCTCGCTGACTCTGGGCTGTGGCTCTTATGGACATAACTCCGTGTCGAACAATATCAGTGCAGTTAACCTGCTTAATATCAAACGGCTAGCCAGGAGGAACCCGGTAATGATGCCTTTCCAAGTACCTAATCAAATTTATCTCGGATCTGGCTATATTAGGCAGCTAGCCAATTTGGAGCTGGGAACCAAAATTACGGTGATTACCAATCAACGTGCCGCCAATAACGGGCAATTGGATGTGGTGATGCAACTACTGTATGCCCGCAGCAATAAAATCTCTGTTCAGGTTATTGATGATGCGGAAAGGCATTTCACTACCCAATATCTGGAGAAGAAGGTACGTGAAATCGCAGGGTACGGACCTCAGACGGTTATCGCTGTGGGGGAGCGCTGCGTGATTAATACCGCCAAGTTCCTGCGTTTATTCGCGGCGTGCCCCGAGTTGTCGGTTAAGGAAGTCTGTGCCGGGCATATCTCCTTACCGGCTCACATTAATTCTCCGCAGCTTATCTGCGTTCCTACTATTACCGGAGGGCGTGCTGCGGTCGCACCCTCGGCTGCTATTACCGATGCGGATACGGGTTTTGCTCGGCCAGTTAAATCTACTGCATTCCTGCCGCAAATCGTGGTTATGGATACTACCTTGGCGCCCTATAGCCGAAAAGATACTCTACGGCGCGGTTTCCAGGGTGTCGCCTGCGCGATCGAAGCCTATACTTCTACCCAAGCCAGTGAATATACCGATTCCTTGGCGCTGCACGGCCTAGAGAATGTATATAAGACTTTGCCCCGGGTAGTTAGTGCCGCAGAAGAGAGTCAAGAATTGGCTGACCAGCGAGAAAAGGTGATCGAAGGGGCGTTCTTGATTTCTACCGCCCAGGGTAATACCGCAATGGGGTTGGCAGGTTCGCTGACCAAGACTTTTGCCGCCGCTTTTGGAGGCGGTAATCAGGAATATTTCCCGGCAGTACTGCCCAATGTGGTGCGGTTCTTAGGAGGACGGCCGCGCAAGTTTGTGGCATCCCCGAACTATCTGCGTTTCCAGGCTCCCCAGCAGCTAGCCGAGATTTGTCGTCGGCTCGGAATCGAAGCTCGGGAAGAGGACGCCGGTGCGGCTCTTGCCCAGGCTTTGGAAAACTTGGTTTCCACCTTTGGGGTGCCCTTAAAGGTGCAAGATTTCGAGATTTCGGAAGCCGATTTCCTGGAGCAACTGCCCGAGCTCGCCCAGCGTACTTTCGATCGCGAGTCTTACTCGGGCACGCCGCGTAAAGCTACCATGGCGGAAATAGAAAATATGCTTAAGGCTTGCTATTACGGGGAAGAGTTCGTTTCTTAATCCCTTAACGAGTAGGTCGGCGGGGCGTTATGACAGTGCCCCGCCGACCTATGTCTTTTATCGTCTCTAACGTGTTCGCTCTAGCTAGAGGGTGGGGTCAGCGGCAAGTACCTCTGCTACCTCAGCTTGGGTAGGACCATAGGCTCCCACCTTACTTACCGTGATTCCCGAGGTGATGGTTGCCCGGTGGAGAGCACCTTGGATATCGCTGAGGCGAGCTTGCCGTAGCCGCTGTTTGGCTTCCGCCGAACCCAGCAGGCCTGCATCTAACAGTCCCGAAATCAGGCCGGCCATAAAGGAATCTCCGGCGCCCACCGTGTCTTTGACCTTGATGTTTAGGGGATCTACCGCCAGCATATCCCGGTCATTGGCGCAAAGCGCATAGGACGCCCACGGTCCGCGGGTAGCCACAATTAGGCCTGGCCCCAGGTCTTTCCACTTGTGTAACACGGTCTCAATCGGAGTATCTTTACCGTAGAGCCAGGCAATGTCTTCATCGCTGGCTTTAACCAGATCAGCGAGGCTGATTAGCTCTTCGATCCGCGGGCGTACTTCCTCGGGACTGCCCATTAACGAGGGGCGTACATTGGGGTCATAGCTTACGGTTCCCCCAGCCGACATGGCCTTGACTGCCTTGATCACGGCGGAGGCTCCGGGTGTCAAAGTAGCCGCGAAACTTCCGGTATGCAGGTGGCTGAGGCTACTGGCCTTCGGCAGGGGCGGGACTTGCCATTCCAGCTCGAAGCTGTAGGTTGCTTGCCCATTATCGTCGATTTGAGCGTTAGCTATCGGAGTTTTCGCGGCTTTAGAACTGCCCGGAACTACGCTAACCCCGGCGGAGGCTAGCTTTTCTTCTAGGCTCTTACCGCGCTCGTCCTCGCCCCACCAGGAAGCCAAAGAGGTGGAGTGACCTAAACTGGCGATTCCGCAAGCCACGTTAAAGACGCTGCCCCCCACTTTCTCTTCCACATTACCTGCACGTTTAATAACGTCAATCAGGGCTTCTCCCAGGCAAAGTACGGGACACTCAGTTGATTTCATATCGGTCATGATAACTACTCCACACCTAGTTTCTTGGACATTTTTTCAAGGGGAATCCCCTTGGTTTCCGGCATGACTTTCAGTACCCACAGCAGCTGACCGCACATGCACAGGAAGAAGATTAGGAATGACCAGCTTTGCTTATCTTAGCAAATGCAGTTAATACCTGGATGGAGGTATTCGGTCAGTAAGGGCTGTCCCGATAACCGTCATTGGTTACCGGGACAGCCCTTAGCAACTATTTGGAGAAGGTAGCAGCTGGGATAGCTCTAAGCGTGCTTCTTGACACGGGCGCGCGCCCGGCTGATCAGTAGAACTATTAGGAATAAGACCCCATCGGTAAATGCCATCATCGCCGAGGTGGCAAGGTTGAAATGCCAAGCGGTAATAAAACCGATAATTGCGCTTATTACCGCAATAATCAGGGTGAAAGCAAATATTTTCGGGAGAGAATTAGAAAGTAGAATCGCAGTGGCTGCGGGGGTAACCAGTAGGGCAATCACTAGAATGGCGCCCGCAGTAGAAAAAGCCACCACAATAGTTAAGGCCACCAGAACCATGAATATAGTTTCCACCGTGCGGATGGGAAACCCGATGACTCGAGCTGATTCCCTATCGAAAGTCACAAGCTGCATAACTTTATAGGTGAGCAGTAAAAATAGTGCGTTCGCTAAGAAAATTATCATCAGCATCCACATGGCGCGCGGACCAAAATCATAATTGCTGATTATCAACCTTTCGGTATCTAAAGCCAGCAGGTTCAGGTCGCCGGTCAGTACCGTATCCTCGCAGATATGTACATGTGCCAGCGCAGTGGACAGTAAAATTACTCCGCCCGAAAATAGCAGGGGGAAGATAACTCCTTGACTGGCATCCTTAGGTAGTAAACCGGTGGATTGCAGATAGTTAGCTCCCAAAACTACGATCAACCCAAAACCAGCGGCAAGAACCACCATTATCGGAGAATAAGTGGATCCAGAAAGCAACGCTCCCAGCACGATTCCGGGTAGGACTGCGTGGCTCATTGCATCCACCAGCATGGATTGACGACGCAACACCAAGAAGGTGCCGGGCAGAGCGCAAGTTACCGAGGTAGTAATTGCTAGTAATAAGGCTGCAAGTACAAAACTCATTTCAGATTAACCTCGGGGTCTAGCTGGGACTTGTGACTTAATGTTCCGGCTGATTGGACAACTGCGTAGGGAGTGCCCCCTTCCTCCACCTTTGTCGGTGAGAAACACAGATGGTTAGCTATTGCCGCAGGATTAGTAGACTGTTCTTTCCAGGAATTACCCTGAGCGAGGGAGGCGTTGTATTCCTGTTCGTGCTTTAAATTTTGGATATGCCGGCGGCGGCGATACCGGTAAGCCAGCAAAGAGCGGTGCGGAGAGAAAACTAAAGAAATAGCTAGAACCAGCGAAAGAATGACTACGATTACCGGTCCAGTAGGTACCTTACCTATGGATACTGCCAGATAAGAACCAAAACCGCCGCTAAGTGCACCTATTGCTCCAGCTAGTAGGAATAACACCGGTAGATGATCAGTCCACTGCCGGGCGGCAGCTGCGGGGATAATAGCAAAAGCAACCATCAATACTACCCCTACAGATTTAACCCCAATCACGATACCTACGGTGGTGCACAAGGTGACAATGGCGATCAAAAGGTTACCGGAAAAGCCAGCTGCCTGGGCGCCTACGGGGTCAAAAGCAAAGAGCGCGATCTCCTTCCAGAAAATCGCGACGATCAATAGAGCGGTAAAACCCAGGATAGCAACGATGAGTACATCGATTTGTCGCATAGTGGCGGCATTGCCGAACAGGTATTGTGAAATACCAGAGCGTCCGGAGAAATGGGAAAAGGATAATAGCCTCAAGGCCACCATGCCGCCGCCATAATAGATGGCCAGAGAAATTGCCATGGCGGCTTCCACTCCCACTTTGGATTTTTCTGCAATTAGATTGGTGGTGGCAACAGCCAGCAAGCCGGAAATTGTGGCTCCAATCGTCAAAACCAGGATCGATTGTCCATCTGCTCCCATTAGCGAAGCAATTACGAAGGCTCCCACAATCCCGGCAATGGAACTATGTCCAATAACGTCAGAAACTAGGGATTGTTTACGCACGTAAAGTAGGGATCCGAGGGTTCCGGCGAAGAAACCCACCAGGATTGCTCCCGCGGTCATCACGCGAAAACTGTAGGTTCCCCAAAAATCACTTAGAGAGATTAGTTCCTGGGGGAAAAGGCTAGAGAGGTTGGTGAGGGTGAGCTTCATGCCAGCGCTCCCTCGAGTCCGTATGCCTGGGAGATGTTCTTAGCGGTAAAGGTAGTGTCTAGAGGACCGGAGGCCACCAAGTTTCCTTCGCGAAGTAGCAATACTGAGGAACAAAACTCTCTTACGGTAGCCAAATCATGGTGTACCAGGAGTACGGTTTTTCCTGAGCTAGCTAGAGAACGTAGTACCTGTAAAATCGTCTTTTCGGACTTCATATCAACCCCCGCGAAGGGTTCATCCATAACTAATAAATCAGCATCGGCGGCCAGGGCGCGCGCCACGAAGGTGCGTTGTTTTTGTCCTCCGGAAAGCTCAGAAATCTGGCGGTTCGCTAGATCGGAGATATCTAGTTGCTCCATAGCGGCTAGCGCCGCCTGATGCTCTTTTTTCCCCGGGCGGCGCAGCCATCCCAAGTGGGTGTAGGTTCCCATTAACACCACGTCTTTTACTCGCGCGGGAAAATCCCAATCAATTGAGGCAGACTGCGGCATATAGGCAATACGTTTGCGTACTCGGCTCAAGTTTTTCCCAAAGAACTCAGATTTCCCGCTGACCCGGGGAATCAGTTCCAGCATCGCTTTGATTAAGGTAGATTTTCCGGCTCCATTAGGGCCAAGAATCGCCATGATTTCTCCGCTGGGGACGGTAAAACTCACCCCGGAGAGGGCAAGACGATCTCGGTACGCGGCGCTGATGTTTTCCACCACACAAGGGGGAATGCTGGTTGAAGAATTCGCGCTCTGCTGCTGGGAGGATATGGCTAGAGAAGTGTTCTTGGAAGTCATGAAGTTAATACCTTTAACGAAGATAACTGAATGATTTGGGAAGAAAGAGGATGGGCGCTAGGAAACTTGGAGACGGCGAAACCTAGCGCCCATCCTGGCACTCAGATCGCGTTCTCTATGAGAGTGCCTTTACAATGGCTTCCACATTGTGCTGGAAAGCTCCCAGGTAGGTGTTGGTGGGGGCTTTCTCACCGAGGGTGTCTGCATAGAGCTCGGTGTCGGAGAGTTTAACTTCCCAACCTTTGGACTTCACCATTTCTTGTAGGTGCTTTACTACTTCCGGGCTCTTCAGGTTGTCATAGAAGATAACCGGAACTTTTTTACTAGCAATAGTGTTTGCCAGTTCTTCCAACTGTACCGCAGAGATTTCCGATTCGGAAGAAACCATATCGGTAGCCATAATGTCTAGTCCGTAGGTGCGTCCCAGGTAGTTGAAGGCGTCGTGACCGGTTACCAGAGTACGACGATTGGTAGGAATCTTTTCCAATGCGGCCTTGGCCTTCTCATGCATGTCCTGAATCTTAGCGTTATATTCTTTGCCGTTCTTGAGATATTTGTCGGCGTTAGCTTTATCTAGTTTCGCAATTTTTTCGGCAGTTGCGGTTACGGCGTATTGCCATCCGATCGGGTCATTCCACACGTGAGGGTCGTGGCCTTCGATCTTGCCATCTTCTTCCCAGTCCAGCAGCATTTTTTTCGGAATGGCTTCTGCGGCGGGCAAAGATTTATCACCCAGACCATCGAACTGACCCATCATTTTGTGTTCCATGTCGTGACTGGTCCAAACCACCAGGTCCGCTTTTTGGATTTTTTCAGTGTCTTTGGTGGTGAGTTCTTGAGTGTGGGGATCGCCTCCGGGGGCTACCAGGGTAGTAATCTCGGCGTCGGGGGCTATGTTTTTAACCGCGTCGGCAAGATAACCGGTGGTGGCAACAATTTTTAGCTTTCCATTAGCTCCATCCGCATTATCGGTGGCACCATTTTTGGTGCAACCTCCCAGGGAAGCTGCCAGGGCTAGCGCACAGATTCCGGAGACCACGGCTTTCAGTTTCATTTATCATCCTCTTTCATATTATCGGTTACCCGAAATATTAGTTTAGGTTAGGTAAACCTGATAATAAAGATAGTTATCAATTGAGAAAAAGAAAACTGACGTTTGTCCTATAGGGGATACTTGTGGTGTTGATCTTCATAAAATCCCTGTTCTATGAGGTTTTTCGTAAACTAGGGGGTTCTGGTGAATCTCGGGTGTGGGGTGAATAGCTGGAGGGGTATAGATTTAGGGGGTACTGAGTTAGTAATTAATTTTGCCGGACTTTCCTATGTGGGAAAGTCCGGCAAAATCTTTGCTGAGGGATTAGATTTCTTGGTAACTTCTCTAAGGTCTCGCGCTAGTTATGTAACCGCGCGAACGTCCAGTAGAACCTGGCTGAACCGCTAGTCGTTGGCGCGTTGCTGTAGCAGACGTAAACGTCGATGCAGCGGGTGGCTAGCGAAAATCGAGGCGGCCGTAACCGCTAAACCTGCCAGCATTAACAGGCTCATTTGGATTACCGAATTCTCTGGAGTCTGCCCGGTATGTTCCTTTAGCATTAGCACCATCGGCATGGCGGCTACAAGCCCTAAGACGCCTCCTCCCAGCACGGATATCACTAGTGGACCCAGGGTTTCCAGCCACATCGCGCGCAATTCAAATCCGCGCGGGGCACCCATTTTCGCCAGGGCCCGGGACTGCTCAGCATTTTCGATCACCGTTGCCGCCTGAGTAATCAACATGGCACAGGCGCACAGCGCGAAACTGACTGCCAAGGTAATCATGGTGCCAGTTTGGAAATCCCAACGAGTGGCCGTAATAAAGTTGTCAGCAAGGCGATCGGAACCTTCACTATTTACTAACACTGGCGACATAGCCATGAAACCCGCGATAAAAGCTAGGAACCCCATGCCGCTGACGCGCCGCCAAGTAGTTTTGGGATCAGCCACTATCCGCCGAGACGCCAGTACCATCGCGGGAATCGGGATTTTTGCCAGCAAGCGGGCATTTAGTTGCAACAGGTAGGGGCCTAGTAAATTGAACCCCAAAATAACTACCAGGATAATGCCCGAGACTATCGCTATCGTCCTGGTTTTTGATAACCCCAAGGTCGCCTGGCTGACAATAAAAGCGGCGATAAAAATAGCTAAGGCAGCTACCAGGCGCCAAATGCGCAGTGCCGGTTGGCTCGCCCGGCGGGTTACTCCCAGGGGAGAAACTCTTACCTGCTGCATACCCCACCAGGAAGAAATCTGTCCCAGTAAAATAATAACTGCCAGCACTATCAACAGTAGCCACCAGGGCAGCAGCATTTCTTTAACCGTTATATATTTGGCTTCTATTTCAAGAAAAGTCCAGGCGGGAAGAGTCGCGAAATAAAGGGCAGTACCGATCAGGGAACCGATAGCCGCTTGGATCAAGGTATCTAACAGGGTCATTTTGGTTACCTCTGCAGAGGACACACCCAACAACCGCAAGGAGGCTAAACGCTTTTCGCGTCCCCGTGCCCCCAATACTGCCGCCTTGGTGGCTAGCGAGCTTAAAGATGGGATTATTAGAGCGCAGGCCAAAATGGCTAAGAGGAAATAGAACTTTAGCATGATTTGGAAACTTGCGTCCGCTTTAAGTAGCTGGGCGGCGATTCCCGTGGGGGTCTGCCAGCGGTTATAAAACATATAGGTGCCGCCAGCAACCGTTAGCGCTAACCCGGCACACACCGTATAGGCCAGGATAGAGGCTAAATAAAGTAGAGATTCGCCCTGGTGAGAGCGGAAACGGGCTTTAGTGAGATGAAAGGTTAACCAGTTTAGGTTTTGTGCGCGCGAGGAGGCAGCCTGGCTGGCTGTACTAGTGCTCGACATTTAAGCCCTCCTTGACTGCGGCGCTAGAGCGCGGTCGGAGTGGATTTTACCGTCCCGAATTTCAATCAGACGTGAACACCATTGCGCAACGTTAATATCGTGGGTTACCAGTACTAATGCTGCCCCGCAGCGCTGTGTTTCCCGGGTCAAGGTTTCCATCATTTCATATCCGGTAGCTTGATCGAGGGCGCCAGAAGGTTCATCAGCAAAAACTACCTTCGGGTTGCCGATGAGGGCGCGGGCGATTGCTACCCGCTGTGCCTGACCCCCGGACATATCTCCGGGACGTCGCTTTTTCAGCTCAGAAAGTCCCAGTTGGGAGAGCAGTTGATCTGCGCGTTTTAAAGCTTTCGGGAGCAGAGTGCCGGTCAATACTAGGGGGAGTGCCACATTTTCGCGGGCAGGCAGCTCGGGGATGAGTTGCCCGTCTTGGAACACAAACCCGAACTGGCTAAGCCGCAGCCGGGAGCGCGTTACATCTTTTTGTGCCGCGATATCCTCGCCCCGGAATAGGACCTTTCCGGATTCGGGAACGAGGACGCCGGATAGGCAATGCAGCAGGGTCGATTTTCCTGACCCCGATGGCCCCATGATTGCCACCGACTCGCCCTCGTGAATGTTTAGAGAAACCCCGGCGAGAGCGTGTACGTTTCCAAAACTTTTTGTGATGTTATCGGTGCTGAGCACCTCTTTTTCTTTATCTTGATTCATACTCTCTATTTCAGTCCGCCGGCCGGGCGCAGGGAACAGTGCTGAAACTGATTTTTAGGTATTGCTAAAAACTAGCCGGAGGTAGAGCTGCCACTACCTAAAGGGGAGAGCGCGACCTCTTTAAGTAGCTAGCTGCCTGTAGCCTACCTGAAACGGGTAATAAGCTGTAGCTATTAGGCAAGGGATTGACTAAAATCAAGGTAGGTAACGGGCTGGGTGCTCGTTATGTTATCCAAGTGGGGAGCTAATTTCCGATGACATTGTAATCTCTACTCAGCTCAGCTGAGACGCCGCCCTTAATCGTTGCGTCCTGGAGATTATTATGCCTGCCATCATTCTCGAAAATATTTCTTTTTCATACTCCTCTAAACCGCTGCTCGAAAACATCAATTTGCAGGTAGGGGAGGGTGAGCGTGCCTGTTTGATTGGTCCCAATGGTTGCGGGAAAACCACCCTGCTTCGCATCGCTTCCCAAGACCTGTTGCCCGAACAAGGCAAGGTCAAAATTGAGGGAGAAAATAGTGAGTTCTTCCAGATACCCGCGGTTGAACATTTTCGTGGAAGTGCCAGAGATTACCTCGACTGCGCGTTGCGTCCGCTGCGAAATATCGCTACCCAGTTTCAGGACGCGACCAATCAAATTAGCCAGGGAGTTAGTGCTGTCCATGCGGAACAGCGTTATGACCGGCTGCTTGCCTTAATGAGTTGTTTTGATATTTGGTCGCTCGAGGCGCGGCTCACTGAAATTTTAGCGAGGCTGGGCTTGGGGGTGCTCACCGGGTCAGGACTTGACCGCAGTTTAAGCAGTATGTCCCCGGGGGAGCGGGGGAGGCTGCAACTGGCGGTCACGCTAATCATGAAGCCCGAGGTGTTGATTTTGGATGAACCCACCAATCATTTAGACGCTCGTGCCATCGATTTTCTAGTAGAAACCGTTAATAAGTGGAGAGGCGCGGTTTTGATGTCGAGTCACGACCGGGCGTTTATCGAGGATACTGCCACGGTTATTTACGATATGGACGTAGCACTATGGAATGAACTAGCTAAAGCTACTGGTAGTAGTTGGGTTACTGGTCTTTATCGCTGCGCGGGTGCCTTCTCGAAATATTTAGCCGAAAAAACGAGTGCTTGCCGCAAGCATCGGGAATTACATGCAGCACAGCAGGCCGAGAAACAGTTACTGAGAAAACATCGCCAGGAAGCTAGCAAGATAGCTCGCGGGGGCGTACGCCTGGCGAGCGCTGAGGGTAAAGCCAAGAAGTTTTTTGCAGATCGCGCCGCTGCCACCGCGCAGCGGAGAATGCGAAATGACGATAAGCGAGGGGAACGCCTTAACGAACAGGAAGTGCGTAGACCCCGTAGCTACGACCTGACTTTCGAGTGTAAGCAACCTGCTACGTGCACCGGAGTAGCGGTAGCTGCGCGTCGTGCCACAGTTGCCGGCCGCTTGGCGCCGCTCAGTTTTGATCTTTCCTACGGAGAGCATCTGCTGGTCACCGGTGCTAATGGCTCTGGAAAATCTACCTTATTGAATTGGATCTATCGCGGGCAGCCACCCGAGGGGGCGCAAAGTAGCGGCACAATCACCGGCGAGCGGAGGGTCGGGCTGGTTCCTCAGCAGCTTCCTCAGGAGGGCGACCCGGGATTTACTGCCACGGTTTGGGAAAACGGTATTGGCGAGGCCGGCAAAGGCGTCCTCCATCCTTCCCTGTGGACTAAGCCCATCCCGGAGCTGTCGGCCGGAAACCAGCGGCGAGCCCAGATTACGTTAGCGCTGGCTACCTCGCCCTCTTTGCTAATAATTGATGAGCCCACCAACTACCTAGACTTGGAGGCGATAGAAGCGCTGGAAGAAGCCTTGCATGATTGGGAGGGGACGTTAATCGTAGCAAGCCATGACCGGTGGCTGATCAACCACTGGCAAGGTAGAAAGGGAAAACTCTTGAATAGGCACTAACAATTATTTTAATATGTATGTGCAAACGTCAAGGAGGGGATGATGGGTGCTAGCACTTTAACTGTCAGAATTGATAGCGGGTTAAAAGAAGAAACAGCGAAAGTGGTGGAGAATTACGGTCTTGATTTATCGTCGGTGATTCGCGCATTTTTCACTGAAATAGTGAACACTGAGTCCATTCCGCTATCCTTCGATTACCGGCGACCTAATGCCGAGAGTCTGGAAGCTATTCGTGAAACCGAGCAGATGATCGCGCGCGGTGAAGGTAAAACTTATGCAACTGGTCGGGATGTTATCGAAGCAGCGCGCAATGTGAAGCATAAGCTTTCTGGTGAATAGAGTGGGGAAACGGTTATGAGGTGGTACGAGAATCCCGATCTGTATTAAGTTATTGCTTGCTGCTTAGCGGGTTGTAGCGGAGTTTTCGCGGTACTAATGTTCTGCGGAGCGGTCAGCATTATTACTGGTGTAGCTAATATTTTTTCTACCTTAGCGCTTGCCATTACCTGTTATGTTTTGTGCTACCGCTTCAAACATTCTGCACCTGACTCAGATGAAAGAAATGCGAAAGGCTCTAGTCAGCTTCATTAAGGTCCGCCATTAACTCAGCTACACTGTCAAAGGAAGCTCCGGTGCGGGATTCGGCTTCAGCGCGAGCAAGTAGGTTGGCTGAATTTTCCCTACGCGGCGTGAACGGAATACCGTTGCTGGCACTCGACTGTTTTGAAAACATATTGATTTCACTGCTCACATTCGCGATTCTAACTTAGAGTGGGTGCGCTTCACAGTCGCTCAAAATGTCTGTGAATAGTGAAAACTGATTAGTCTGCTATCCTGCCAAGAATATTATCGATTAATGGAATTACTTCGCGAGACATTGTCTCCCACAGCATCGGCTTGTCAATGTCAAGGTAGCCGTGTGCCATGCGATTACGCATACCGCGAACTTCGGCTAACGGTAAATCTGCGCATTGAGCCAAGGTCTCAGCCGGAAGGTCTTCAAGCATTGCTTGTAGCCGAATAATTACCTGGCAAGAGGCAAGGTAGAGGAGTTCTGCGTCGGGAGAATCCGACAGGAAAAGGTCTCTTCCCTGACTGATTACATGCTTTACCGTCTCAGCGAGCTCGCTAAGAGCAGCAGCCACAACTTTTGGATCAGGAGTTGGAGCCATGATTTACCGCGATTGCCTGCGAACGTGCGTGATCTGCCGCGTACCCTTGAGAAGAGCTCGGCATAATCTCAACCGGGTTGCGAAGCAGCTCGCTTAGCTCAATTTCTAAAGCTGCCAAGTTGAAATAGCTTGCACCCGGAAGGAACTCCACCAACAGGTCGTAATCCGAATCTGTGGTTGCTTCGCCCCTGGCAACCGAACCAAAAACCCAGTATCTTCCAGTTCCTTTATGACACTTGATAGCATCACGTACTTCATCATCTGCAGCACGAAGCCGTTCTAGTGACGGAGCAGTCGCGGCAACCGGATTGGTCGTGATTGTCATATTGCTATCTTAGTTCGTGACTCAAAGATTAAAAAGCCTTCTTCGCCTGTTTTGCCTTGGGTGGGACGGTAGAACCTCGCTGGAAGATAATCGCCGGTGATGCTGATTGGAAGAGGCTTTGTCAGTGTAACTTACTTTAGCTTTTCATCGTTCATAGATATCGCGGCGGTGTCCTAAATCGATCGCTAGGATCAGCAGCTGTGAGTCCACGATGTCGCAGATAACCCGGTAGTTTCCCACGCGATAACGCCAGTAGCCAGTTAGTTCGCCTTTCAGGGCTTTACCTTTTGAGCGGGGGTTATCTAGCTGGCTAACAATGTGGAGTTCTTTTAGGATTCGCTTCGCGGAGGTGGCGTCAATTTTACTAAGAGCCTTTTCTGCGCGCCGGGTAAAATCAATTCTCCATACCATAGCGAGACATCAATTCTTCTAAGCTAACGGTGTCGAGCTGTCCTGCTCGGTAGGCTGCCGAATCTCGATGTAAAGCGCGCGCGTAATCTGATACTGGCGCCGCCACTTCGAAGGGGATACGTCTTTCAGTCCCAACTTTTTTTGCAAAAATCGTAAAGGCGGCGGTAAGAGTCAACCCCATCGCTTTACAAGCATCTTCCATCGATTCTTTGACATCAGTATCGAGCTTAAAATTAACATTTGATGTTGCTGATTTCATTATGTAGCCTCCTTGTTTGTAGTTATTATCAGTGTACTTCATTATCAAATATTTGTAACTCATTATTTTAGCGGCTGTCCCAACTGTAGGGGTCAATAAAATAATTTAGAAAACTTCCGTGAATTGCTCAGCGTCCGAAATTGTCCTGGGGAAATCGTGACGTGATAGAGGGCGCGTCTACTAGGATAGGGATGTGAGGTGGCATACTTTTCTTAGGTGTGACACTTACTCGCGTTCTCAGAAAATACTATCAACTCTTCTATAAAAGGAAGTGAGAATAGTGTGGAGCTTGGATTTTCTAGTTCTCGGAGTGTAAATGGCATATCCACACCGGATTCAGCGGGTGGCTGTCGGGCTAACCTCATTCTTTGTGGTTATGTGTTTTTTCGCCTTAGCGGCGATTCATGCTGAGCTCGATTCAAGAGGATCGATAGCAAACTCGCGTTCGCCGGTATATATCTCCGATGAAGAGAACGCGAGCTTTGCTTATCGAGTGGATAATACCTATATTAATTCTCACCTTGTAGGGGTATTAGAGCTTGAACCGCTGAGCATTGACAGTGAGTTGCCTGCAGGAGTAACAAAATGGCTCGAGCCAGGGACAATCGCAGTGTCTAGGGCTGCAAAACAATATTCAGATATTTTGGAGAGCCAGTTTGGACCGATTCAAGCGGTAATTGATGACGCGGTGATTCTAGATGGCGAGGTTGTCGTCTATTATCGACCGAGCAATGGGAAAGCTTTTATTGATTTGGCACGAAATGAAGAGGGCGTGTTTTTCTCCTCAGGTTTTGCCAAAGATACTCGTGAAGGTGCCCTCTTTGGAGACGTGAACTATGAGCAATGGTCAAAGTACTTATTGCCGGTGGCTCTTTTAATTTTTATTTTCCCCCTTATCCTCAACCTGCGGGCTACCCGTGAATCAGTAGCGGAGTTGCTTGCTGGAGAACAATTTGTGCTCGAGAGTATCGGTGCTCCACGTCGTCAACTCATTAGGCACTCGCTTGCCTACCTCTATAAGCCGTATTTGCTGGGGGTGAGTCTAGCTGCGTTACTAATCTTTGTTCTGGTGATGGGATATGTGCGTTTACCTTTCACGGGTTTTCGGCTTCACTCCGATATCTATCTTGATGCGTCCTTAAGATTAATCGCATATCTTGTACTAGCAACAAGTATCACCTTTTCCTACTTAGCCTGGCCAAATTTGCGCCATACCCGCACCCACTCCGGTATGCGTTGGTCTTTCGGTACGGGAACGAGACTTTTGCTTTTCGGGCTTGGAATTGTTCTTACAACTGTCATGGGGCTGTTCTGGTTGCAGATTCCCGATATCCTTGTGCTTCCTCTTATGTTGCTTATAGTTTTCTTGGTGATTTTGGGGTTACATTCAACTCTCGCAGTTCTGTGCACTGTCGTGACGAATTTTGTAACGAAAAAACGAGGTATAAATCTGCGAACTGGCGTATTTTTTCGCTGGATAATTAACCATCCCTATCAAGCTTCTCGAACTGGTGCTTTGGCAGGAGGTTTCGTTGCTGTTGGAGTTATTCTCGTAGCTTTGTTTGGAATCATCACGGGAGCTCAAGATCCTCCACCCAGACCTCCGGAAGGTATCCAAGTTGTGAAGACATCACTGACTTGTTCTGGAGATTACGCGTCATGTTTAGCCAATGCGGCATCTAATATAGCTTCTAGTGACCCTAAACTGGCTGTTTATGTAGCGACCTATAATCAAGGCGTTGCAGAAATAAGTGCAGGGCAAGTGAACCCGAATCATCTTCAAGACTATGTCCAGCATAGATTAGTTCCCGAATATGGTGCGCAACTCGATGAAATATCGTTATCCTCTCGGTGGGCCTGGATTTACACGATTTCTGAGCAAGAAGAGGATTTGTTATCACAAATCCAGGGAATTAAGTTCGATACCCCTATAACCCCGCTGTCAATTATTGATGGAGAAAGTGATAGGGCGATAGCGGAGACCTATAGACAGCAGACAAGCTGGTTGACGTTCTTTACTGTGCTTGGTTTCATTTATGCAATGACCTCAGTGTGGATGCAATACGCGCGGGAAACAACCGCTCGTGCCAGAGAATTCGCTTCTATGGCATCATTGACTGGAAAATCTGCCGTTATTGCCCGAACCATGGCGATGCGTAACACAGTAGTTAATTTGGTGACAGGAATAGCCTCCATAGGGGTAGGCATCTTCCTCGCTAGCCAGTTCTTTTTTAAGTTTGGTGAATTCTTCCCCTGGATGTTCATAATCAGTATGGGAATCATTTACCTAGTTTTTATTCTTACCCAAGCGATTCTCATGTACGTCCTAGTTAAGAAAGAAGCCGCTAGTTGGCTGCCGGGAAAGAGCTAAAATGAGCATACTAGAATGTCGTAATCTTTCGTGTGGTTATAAAAACCCGCTGTTTACTGCGCTTAATCTTGAGATTGATGCGGGAGAAACCGTGGCAATTATGGGTCGTTCTGGTGTTGGTAAGACCACCCTCTTGACCACAATTCTTGGCATGAACCGTCCGCTGGAAGGAAGTGTTCTAGTTGATGGCACGAACCTCCATAATCTTAAATTTGATCAGCTAGCGCGTATGCGCTCAACCACAATTGGTGTCGTGTTTCAAAACGGTGAACTCATGAGCGGATACACCGCACTCGATAATGTTATGTTGCCACGCTTACTTTGGGACAAGAACGATTCGACCGTTCACGATGAAGCGTCACGACTATTAAGTGATCTCGACGTGGAAGAATCTCGAATGGCAGAACAGCTATCTGGAGGTGAACGTCAAAGGACAGCACTCGCGCGCGCCCTCATCAATAACCCCAAGCTGATACTGGCAGATGAACCCACTGGCGCACTTGATACAGAGTTACGCGACGAAGCTATGGAGTTACTGCTTACCCAGGTTCGCCAGCGTAACTGCGCCCTCATGCTGGTCACCCACGATCCTTCTGTTGCTGCAAAAGCGGATAGAACGATTACGCTAGTCGGTAAACAGGTGTAGCGTGCCTTGTTCCCCGCTGCTAGATGCTTCTATTGCTCGGTTTTTAGCGCGCCCCGGCGCGCGAGGGTGTAATTGTTAAGTTCCGTTAGCTAGTTCAACACTAAGGGGCTACAACACGAAACCCGCCCACGAGAAAACCTCCGGAACGTTTTATTAGATTTCCTTTACTTCCTTTCTGAAATTGATATTTATGCTTTCAATCAAACAAGGGTTTAGATGGGGCTTAGCTCCATTAGAGACTAGATTTTCAGGGGAATTAGTTCGAATGTAAGCGGCGCTTTCGCGCGTGAATCCGAGACGTAAAGCATAACAGTTTCACGCTTCATAGTTCCGTATTCAACGTATTCACACCAGCAGTAATACTAACGACCTAACATACAGAAAAAACTATCAGTCAATTCTACAGCGGATGTATTTTCTTTTACTAACATGCGTGACCTAAACAATGTCGAGGTAGGGAATAATACCTAGTAGCTGAAGCGCAGCTAATACCGTAACTAGTGCCGCTGCAATTCCCAGGAAAAGCTGCAAGCGTAGTTGCCTATTAGCTAAACGTAAACGTTGATATAGAGTACGTTTTCGTCCAGTTTTTTTATCTTTAGCATTAGGCATTTCAAGCCAAGAAACAGTGCAGAAAAATACCGCTAAACATCCAAACAAAATAAACTCAATTATTAACTTCACCATTTAAGTATTTTCCTGTAAGCCCAGCCATCTAGAACGCCTGTTTAGCCATGTCTACACAACTCTTTATTCCGATTATGTCTGCAACGGCACTTCCTCCAAATTTAAGGAAATTTAGCGAGTTAGCTCCTGATTTGTAAGACATCGACTTACGGTATGCCCTCTTTATGTTTCGCATTGATTTCACATTGCTTGCGAATTTCTTTACTTCTTTTATTATCATCCAAAAGCGTGCCTTATTTGTGCCACCAAGTCTTAACCAGGATCGGAATGCGTTTTTAAGTTGAACGGTTTTCCCAAACTTTAAAACCTTGTAGATCTTTGATGAAACAAACGCAATTTTTGCTGGACCGAATGCAGCGAGAGAAGCAACACCAACCGTGCATTTAGCTGCTTTCCATAGCCACCAGCCAATTTTTGGATCAGCAACTACAGGGTAAGTGGTATTTTCATCGGTTGCAATAACTTGCGTTAATTGATCGCCGTTAACTTTGAAGTGAGTTTCCAATGGAGTGCCATTAGCGTCAATAGCCCACGGTTTTTCAACCATGCCAACAATTTCAGTTGAAACTTTCCTGTCTGTAGCTTCATCGGGAATTTCAGCAAGTTTCAAGATTTGATCCTCAGATAGCTTGTCAATGTCCTCGAATGTCACTTCATTTTTGCCAACGATATTTTCTACCGCAGTTTCCACTCTTTCGCTCTCACCAGGTAGGACAACATCCTCTGTGACTGTCTCTAGAATCGCAACACTACCATCATTCTGAAGCTTAAGACTCATGTTCTCAGGTAAAGCAAGATCGTATTTCTGCTCATGGGAAGATTCTCTAGATTTAAGAATCGCGATGACTTGCTCTTCTGAAGAGGTAACTTTATGAAAGAATTCGAGATTGTCTTTGGAGCTCACATGAACAGATTCTCCTTGAGTAGCATTTATGACATGCGCGTCTTCTATAAAAACCACAGGTTTAATGGGTTTTTCCTGATTTATTACTGCGGGAGATTCTGTATTCTTTTCTTCTTGAAGATTAGAAAGCTGGTTTGCCGCAATAGCAAGTTTTTTTATGCTTTCAGTTTTTCCTGGTTGATGATTATTAACAGCTTGACTAAATGATTCTTCTATCTCACTTGCATCTAGTTGCGCATTGTTCCCATTTGATAGCGATGCAACTGAGGTGTCAGGTATGAGAACTGTATGAGGTTTAGATACTTCGGCTGCATGAGCAACTCCCATAGAGGTAAGCACTAGCGACAAAGCCGCTGTAGCAGCCGTTACCGCCCGATATAAAGGCGTGATTCTTTTCAACGTGATTCCTAAACCGAATTGTCTATTGATTTGTCAAGCATTTTACACAAAGACAATATGAAAAAGGTAAATGTATATTCCTAGATGAGATTCATTGAGAGGCGGTCATCATTGAATGGTGCTGTTATCACTCACGACATGTAACGATACTTAGACGTCGAAAATGATAAAAGTTGCTTGAACCCTTAAAACCCTGTTGAACAGGGATTTTGTTGTTTCTGGGGTTGTTTTTTGGGGGCTAATGCCTGAATGGGGGTGCGGACGGATTGTTGGAGAGTGTTTTATGAATGTTTCGTATTCTTTGGAGCAGCGTCGGCAGGCGTTGAGGGTGTATAGGCGTACGGGGTCGGTGACTAAAACGGTTTTGTTGCTGGGTTATCCCTGGGCGTTGGACGTTGCATAAGTGGATTCGGTAGGCGGTTGGCGTATGTTCAGCCGCGTCTTGGTGAGAATCGTTGGGGCGGGACGTCCATCACCTATACCGGAACCACCACAGCACGCCGCTGGGGACAGTTAGAGACCTACGGTGGGAAGCTTGTCGAGAATATCGTGGAGGCGATCGCTCGTGACCTCCTCGTCCACGCTATGCTTAGCGTTACTAAGGCTAGGCGTCGGATTGTGATGCATGTGCACGACGAAATCGTCATCGACGAGCCCACAGATTCTGGCTTCACCGTGACTGACGCGTGCGAGCTGATGTCCACGCTCCCAGCATGAGCCGAAGGTTTGCCGTTGGATGCGGATGGGTATGAGTGCGCCTATTACCGTAAGGATTAGCTGTTGATTGTCCAGATGGGATCTTGTTTCCAGCTGGGGCTGGCACCTATATGCGTTAGATCGACACCAGGAATTTCGGTGGGGAAACTGTCTAGGACGTCGCTGATGGCCTGTATTTCAGCGGTGAAATTTCCTCGTCGCAAGAGGAATGCGGTGAGCACCAACGCGGTGTACATGCGTCCTGAAGAATGTGTCGTGGCCGATAGCGTTTGGTCGCTGCGACGGTGTCTGACCAGTGGACGGATAACGAGTTGCCTGTTCCACAGTCTGGCGTGATGGGCGCATACGTTACGAATGAAATTCGCAGTGCGCATCCATGATTCCAACTCGTCGGCACGAGCCAAGTACTTGTCAGCAATGCGACGACGCTGTTCGAAGGGAGCCAACGAAAACAGGGTCACGAGTTGTCCGAATTCGAGGATCTCGGTGGCCACCCACACCGGCAAACGACCATCGTGGGTCTGGTTGTAATGCATGACGAAATCTTCTGTAGAGCGCGACTGCGTTTGGGCTAGCTTCTGCGTAAACAGTACTGCACGGCGATGCATTGCGCCTGACGGCCAAATCCGTTCGAGGTCGAGGTGAATGAACGGATCGATCTCACCCAGCACGTGCCCCACGTCAACTCGCAGGCACACCTCCAGCTTGCATAGCGCCCGCCACACAGCAAGACGCAGCTGTTCGTCAAACTCGTACAGCTCAACCGCGTGATGCATACGTGTGCCGGGAACGAAACGATCTAAACGCCGCCGAGGTGAGCCTTCGGGAGCTGACTGGCGCAACGGGTAGGAGTATCCCGAAAGCCGGTAATAGCCGACAGTAGATAACTCGCGGCGGTAATCACCGGCATCCAATAGGCCACGACGAGTGAGGATATTGATCTGCTCATCGATACTGACCCACGGTTTATCGACCACCAGCCCACCCGCTTCCAAAAACATGAAGACCGGCTCTGACCTGTCTCGGAAACCGATACAAGCGAGCCGGTACTAGTGGTAATCACTATACCGCGAAAACAGCGACAGAATCAAGAACTCGGCGTACCTTATGTATTTTGAGCGCGGTGGGAGACTCCTACGATAACGCGCTAGCCGAAGCGGTCAACGGCCTATACAAGGCTGAGCTGATCTACTCCCACCCCTGGGCATCACTGACAGAGGTTGAGTTCGCCATAATCAAACCCACGCTAAACAACTAGCACCCACATAATAAGCGGAACAAAACCTGGGACGCTTCTGCACTGAACCCCAATTTTTGGAAAGTAGAAGGAGTTATTCAATGGTTGAGCCGATGAAGTTCGGGCCGGAACAGGATATATGGTCCCCATACACTCGGAACTTGCCGCTCTTGTTGCGGAAGATGAGCAAGTACCCCGAAGAAACACGAGTATTTAACCAGGCACCAATTCTACTGGGTGTGGGAATACCCGGAGCACTCCTAATGACCCTAACAGCACTAGTCATGACACCCGCTTACTTCCGCGGTACCAATGATGACCTCGCCTCGGTTATCGCACCAATACTAATGGCACTCTTTATGTACACCCTGACGGCTATCGGACTGTTCCGCCGCTACGGTGTAGACCAAGACAAAGTCTGGTCAAAATTCGGCAAGATTTACTATAAGGAAGTCCGCTTCGACGAAATCACTGACATCAAACTCAGTGTTGCCAACCAGCGCTACAAGTTCTACAAAGGTGAAAAGAAAATCAACCTGGACTACACGCGCTTCGACTACACGCTGGCTTTCATCCGCCTACTAGAAGAACTCCAACACCGCCGCTTCACACTCTACGGAGTATCACCAGATGACCCCAGCTGGGAAGACGAAGCCCAAATGGCCCGAAATGACGTAGCCTGGAATGCCTATGACAACCACCGCAAATACTACAACTCCCACCCCGAAGAACTCGCCAAACTAAACGCGCTAGTCCAACCACCGAAAACTGCTAATACTGCAACAGAGTCAGAACAGCCAACCTAGAAGTACAACCAGGTCCAACCAGCAAGGTTAGGGATCTAGCTTTTCGTCACGGGGCTTCACGATTTTCCCAAAAGTCATGAAGCCCCGACTTGATTGAAACACTGAAGATATGTTTGTCTCTCAAGTTCGTGAACAGCTCGCTGAAGCCATTCGTAAACGTGTAGCTGGGTCTGACCGAAAAGACCGAGCCGACCTCATTTGGCGCGCTCTCGGAGAACGCTGGTTCACGAACGCGGACCCAATCGTGGAAGTACAGGGTGCTCCCACCATGGACATTGGCGGAATCCGCGCCCTCCTACTGCAAAGTCTGCACCCATTGGCAATGGCGGGCGTGGCTGGACATTCTGGATATCAGGATGACCCGTGGGGACGGCTACAACGCACCGCGGACTACGTTGCGACGACCACGTTCGCACGCAAAGAAGACGTGGAGAAAATGATCTCCCACGTGCGTCGCATCCATGACCACATAAAGGGCGAGCTACCGGATGGGCGCCCATATGCGGCATCTGATCCTCACCTGTTGACGTGGGTTCATTGCGCGGAAATCGAGTCGTTCCTAACCGCGTATCAGAATCTCAGTCCGCATCCCTTAAAACCCGTGCAATGCGATACGTATGTAGCCCAAACTGCGATTTCCGCCAAAATGCTGGGAGTAACAAATCCACCGCGTAGCGTCGATGAACTCTACAAACTGATGGCGTCCTATGGTCTCGAACTCGAGTTTTCACCAGCCACCGCAGACGTCATAGACCTTCTGATTGACAACCCACCACTGTCATCCCCCAATGAAATGGGGTTACGACATGTTGAAAAACGGCGCGATCGCTCTGCTACCCGGTTCAGTCAGGATAATGCTTGGGCTTGCAGACTCCAACGACCCGTCACATGTGAGCCTACAAGACGCGCTTTGGCGCCGTCCCATCGCGCTTTTCGCGACCGCGACACTTCGTCGGACACTGGGGCAAGTGACGCTTCGAAAAGAAGTGGAGCTGGTGTTCGGTCGCTGCGCTCCCTACGACCCTCCTCGTTCGTCGAATAAGCAAAAAGAGCAAGCTCTTTTGCTTGCTCTCCTCACTTCGAGCGGGTGTTCGGTCGCTGGGCTCCCTGCGACCCTTCCTCACTCCGGTCACAAGCATTCAAGCGCGGCACGCGCTTGAGCTTGCACCTCCGTTCAGAGCGGGTGACGAGAATCGAACTCGCCTCTACAGCTTGGGAAGCTGTCGTTCTACCGATGAACTACACCCGCGTTGGCATCTAGCCGCCTTTAGAGTATAACCAGTAGCGGCGCTCCACTCAAAACGAGCGGTTACAGTAAGAATAAAAAGACCGGGCACGATGAGCTAAGCGGCTAAGTTCGACTCAACAAGAGGGAGGGACGAATGACTTTCGTAGTAGCGTTAGCGGCCATTTGCGATAGCAAACTACTCTGTGCGCAGCGCTCCTACCCCGAAAAACTACGCGGCAAATGGGAGCTACCCGGCGGGAAAGTGCGCGAGGGCGAGGAACCGGTAGCAGCGTTAGTTAGGGAAATAAAAGAAGAGCTCGATTGGGAGATTCCGTCTTCGCAGCTGAAACAAATCTTGCCCGGTCCGCTCCCGACGGGGAACTGGCCGCTACTAAAAGGCGCCCAAATGCGAGTAATGCTTTACTATCCCCGTGAGCTACCAGTCCTGCAAACAGGGGATTCGCATCTCCACCTGCAGTGGAGTCCGGTAGAAAAAGTAACGCAGCTAGACTGGCTAGAACCCGACTTACCTATCGCCGAAGCGTTAAGTCGTGTCCTGAAATAACCAGCCCAGCTGCGTCCTCAAAACAGATAACAAGCCAGCGGAGCCTAAACTCCAACTAACCCAGCATTAGCTATCTTTTAGCCCCATGGCCTCAAACAACAGATAGATTGGGTGGACAGCGGGCTTACCGCCGCCCTTCTCTAACTGCCAGCGGCAAGTCTCGGTATCCGAAACTACCAGGTCAGAGTTGGTGCTCTTAATCTTATCGAATGCGGTCTTGCCTACTGCTTGCGCAATGTCATATTTTTCCCGTTTCAACCCGTAAGTGCCGGCAATCCCGCAGCAGGTAGCGCCTGATTCGTGAACCGTCAGTCCCGGAATCTTATCCAGTAACTGCTTACCGGGGGTGCCAATCCCCGTGGATTTTAGCTGGCAGGGCGCGTGATAAGTAACCGTCAGGTTCATCGGCTCCAAGTTATCCAGATCCAGTTCGCCCCGGTCATACAAATCCAGCAGGAACTCCGAAATATCCCAGATACGCCGCGACACTTGCGTGAGTTCCTCGTCTTGGACACCTAGAATCTCGCGAGCCTCATGCTTGACCATGCCCACACAGGAACCGGAAGAACCAACTATCGTTAGGTCATCCCCGGGGACATTCAAATCATGCGCCAGTTTGCGAATCAGTTTCTTTGACCCGTCGTAAAGGCCATTAGACTGTTGCGCCAATCCACAGCAACCGTGAGGAGGTACCAGTACCTCGTATCCCAGGTGCTCGAGAATCTGCACTGAGCGAATAGAGGTAGTAGTTTCGAAGAATTCACCCGCACAACCGTGGAAGAACACGATCTTGCCCTTAGTGGGAGCCGGAGCAGTGCGGGTATGCTTCTTGAACCATTTTTCAAAACTGAAACCGTCAGCGACCGGCATCGGCGCTTCATGGTGAATCCCGAAAGTTTTCTCTACAATCTGACGAATCGGTTTTTGCTTCAGTGCCCAGTTCGCCAGCGGCGCCACCGGGGTCATCGCCTTGCCCATAAACATGGTGTTGGAGATGAGCACGTCGCGCAGCGGGCGTCCATTTTGCTGCTTCATCGCGGCGCGAGCCACGTTGTTGAGCTCAGCCACCTTCACGCCCTGCGGACACACTAAGGTGCAGGTGCCGCAGCTGGAGCAGTAATCGATGGTGTGGTCAACCGACATTCCCTTGCGGAAACGTTCTGCTTGTGGTCCCACGTATTTCGGACCGGGGAACAGGGGAGTGACCGCTGCCACCGGGCATTGAGTTTCACAAATCGTGCATTTGACGCAAGCATCCAAGCTGGCGCGCATTAACGGATTAAACTCGGGTTTATTACGTAAATCCTTAGTCATTGGTATCCCCCAAAATCGTGTCACAAGCCCTAAAAGCGGAAGCTAGAGCAATGCCGTCACCGGATTTTTCCCGCCACCGAGTGGCTCCCGCCAGCAATCCGCCAGTCGCGTAAAGGTTCTGATATAGCGGATTCCCGGAAGCATCCAGTACCCGCATCTGGGAATCGACCTGTACCCCCACTTCGAACAGGGGCTGGTCTGGCCCCCAATAGTCTTCGTGAACCAGCGGTCCGCTCGGGATTGCGAGCGGTAAATTAAAGGCTCGTTCAGTTACGTTCCAGTAAGAATCCACCTTTAAAGTACCGGATTCAAAGCCGCCACCAGCGTAGATGAAGTGCTTAGCTTTAAGGGTGGTTTCCGAGCCAGCGGAATCAAAGGTCACGGATTCAACCCGGCCATGACTAACGTTTAGCCCCGTCACTTCACTGCCGATAATGTAGCGTACTCCCAGATCTCGCACCATTTGAGTGAGAGCCTCATTGAGGCGCATCCCCGGAATCGAGGGCGGCAGAATCGGGATCTCGAACACTTCATGCCCCAGGCGACGAGAGATGTCCTTCCAGGCGCCCCGATCTTTCAATCCCAGCACCGCGGGGAAACCGACTACTTCCCCGTCTTTCAAATAGCGTTTAACCTCGTCACAGAATTTGGCGCGGAAATCTTCGGTGTCGAGGGCGCGGGCGAAGTTCAAACCGGAAGTGTCGGCCTCGCCCGGGCGTACCGGGATATCTATCCAGATGTGGCGAGCCGAAACTTTACCTCCACCGGGAATTTCTTGTTTTTCTAGATTTTCGGCTACCAATTGAGGATAAAAATCCTTAAGGCGGCGCAGCCCCACGATTACGTACTTCTTGCCGTCCTCAGGCGCGCCCGCCAGCATTGACGGTTGGGGTAGGCAGGTGGGGCGCCAAGCACCCAGGCAGGTGGGCAAGAATACGTTCTTATCTGGGCTGCCGGCCAGTAAATCTGCCCCTAGCTGCTCTTTCAGCCAGTTAGCAGAATCGGCAACTGCCTGAGAGCCCAGTTTACTGTAAGGGTGGGATTGAGGTAACTTGTCGATCGCCGCGAGAGGATTATCTACCCGCTCTGGGCTGTATCCATACAGGTCAATCGTGCCTTGACCGAGCTGGATGCCGCCGATCCCCTTGGTTATTAAATCAACTTCCCGTCCGGCTTTAAGTAGCCGAAGCGCAGCGCTAAGACCAGAAAGGCCAGCACCGATTACTACTACGTCTCTCACGCTAGTGCCTCCTTTACGGCTTCACGTTCCTGTTTATCGCGTTCTTGCTCGACCGGGTTGAGTTTGACCTCGCTCAGTTGTCCTTTGCCAGGCGCATGCTCCAGGTCGAAAATGCCCTGCATAATCCAGCTATCGAGGGCGGTTTCGCGGGCAGACTCCCCGAAAAGAATCGGTTTAATACCAATCCACCGATTCTTCATAAATAGGGAAATCATATTGGTTGCCCGCTCAACTGAGGCGGCGCCCTGTTCGTTAACGATGCCGGCGCAACGCATAGAGCAGAATCCGCCTTGACACGGCCCCATCCCAATGCGGAGCTGACGGCGCAGATCATCGAGAGAAGCATTCGGGAATTCTTGAATGGTTTCTTCCACCATTCGCCGCGAAACCAGTTCGCATTCGCAAATAATCTGATCTTTATTCCACTCTTTTTCCCGTGCCTGTAGGCGATCGGTGAGTCGATGTTGCCGGGAGTTCTCTTGCCCGGGAACCGCTTCCTGGGCGGTGCGACAAGGACGCTCATCCTTCATAATGTCGCACATAATGTTTACAGCACGTTCGGCCATCAAGCGGCAGGTAGTAAGTTTGCCACCCGCCACGGTAAGCATGCCCTTGACCCCGTCGCGTTCCTCGTGATCCATAACTGACATACCGCGGGACATATGGCGCGAATCGGTAGCTGCTACCCGGTTGTCTTTAACCAGCGGACGAGCCCCTACCCATACGTGCAGAGGACGAGAATGACGGAACCCTGGCAACAGAGCATCCCCTGCGTCTAACATTTGCTGTACTTCTTTGTCTTTTATCTGTAGGAAGTCAGCGCTAGGCGCCACCTGGTCGGTAGTACCGATAATTGCTACCTGATGGGCAGGAACAATCAAGTCCCCATCCGAAGGATAAATACAGCGGTTAATCACGTGTTGGCAGATGCGGTGATTCATGGCGATCATGATCCCGGCGCCCGGAACCACATTCACATCATGGCAACCTGCCATAGCGGCGATTTCGCCGGCCCAAGGGCCGCCACAGTTAATGATGAACTTACAGTCGATGCGGACTTTTTCCCCACCGTTCTTGTGATCCTCACAAGTGACAGCGCTGACTGCTCCATTGGTGACTTCAATACCGGTAACCCAGTGGTAGGGGAGGATTTCTGCGCCATACTCTTTAGCGGAGTGGGCAAACCCCCAAACCATTTTCCAGCCATCAATAGTGGCATCTTGCACCGCGAAAGCTCGCTTGAGTTTCGGGTCGAGACGAGGCTCGCGTTTTAGCGCTTCGGCCGCCGAAATTTCGTAGGCCGGAACTTTTGTTTTATTAGCACACTCCAGGAAAATATCTGCGTGCTCTTCGCTATCTTTTGAGGTAGTAACGAAGAGTCCACCGGTATCTTCGATGGCGTGGGGAACGACTTTACGTAAAATATCGTTCTCTTCTGCACATTCAGTTGCGGATTCGGGATCCGATTTTACGTAGCGTCCTCCCGAATGCAGTAATCCGTGGAACCTAGCAGTGGTACCTTGGGCTAAATCCACCCGATCTACCAGCGCGGCTTTGAATCCGCGCATGGCAACGTCGCGTACTACGGCACTGCCGGTGGCTCCACCACCAATCACCACCACATCGACTTCTAGTTTTCTCACCCTTTGCCTCCAGAATCGAACGCAGCCTCGCTGCCGCGCGTCAATAACTACCCCAGAATCTGCTCCTGCGGCTCTTTTTTAGGTTATCGCTCACGCTTAAATCTCGTGCGGATAGTGAAGAGTTTGCACATATTCGCGCCGGATTTTTTTATAAATACACGTCCTCTCATAAGCCGAAAGGCTTTTAGCTGCAATTAGTTTCCCCGATGGTTTTGCACAGATTTGCAAAACCATCGGGGGAAGGGATTATTTTCTGAACTGATCGTTACCTAGAGGAGGAGATCGCAAAATTTAGCCGTCTCCCGGTCTGCTTTTCGTGACCGTTTAAGTTAACTGTCCGGTTTTACTGCCCTGATTAGCTAACTTCCGGAACCGCCAAAGATGCCCCCTGTGACACGGCCTGCCCCGTAGCCGGATCGAAGAAATAAAGTTCTTCTAAATTGGGCTTGGTTCGATAGATCTCGCCTCGATCGGGGAATATCCCTCGCGGCAATAACACTGCAACTCTATCCGGGGTGGTAGCTACCTTTTCTGGGGGTTGCCCGTAAAGGAAGGCCTGACTGCCTAAACGTTCGATGATGTGGGTAGTCAGGGAAAGCGCTGTCTCCCCGCTACTGGCGGGTAACCAGGATTCGGGGCGCACTCCCAATACCACTTGCTCTTTTAACTGGGCGCGCACCGTTCTAGGAATTGGTACTGGCAAGTCCCCCAATAGGGCTTGACCTTCAGAGTTAATAGGTAACGTGAACAAGGTGATCGCCGGGGAACCGATGAAGGAAGCAACGAACGTGTTTACCGGTTTGCGGTAAAGGTCAGTGGGGGTAGCTACCTGTTGGAGGACCCCTGACTCCATCACCGCTACGCGATGACCCATAGTCATGGCTTCCACTTGATCATGGGTGACATAAACGGTGGTTACTCCCAGTTCTCTTTGTAAAGTTGCAATTTCTCCCCGCATCGAAACCCGCAATTTTGCATCCAGGTTTGATAGCGGTTCATCCATGCAGAATACGGTGGGTTTGCGGACAATGGCGCGTCCCATGGCGACCCTTTGTCGTTGCCCTCCGCTCATGGCACCAGGTTTGCGATCCAGCAAATCTTCCAGCTGCAAAAGCCGGGCTGCCCACTGCACCCGTTCCTTAATTTTATTTTTGGGCATCCCCTTATTTTCTAGGGCGAAACCCATGTTTTGAGCGACTGTCATATTGGGGTAGAGGGCATAGCTTTGGAATACCATCGCCACGTCCCGCGAGCGCGGGCGCGCCCCGGTCATGTCTTTGCCGCCGATGAGGATGCGCCCGGTGGTGGCCGGCTCCAGGCCGGCCACCATCCGCAGCGATGTGGATTTGCCACAGCCAGACGGTCCTACTAAAACTACGCATTCACCGTCCTCAATATGGAGGTTCAGGGAGTCAACCGCCGGTTTAGCTGCCCCTGAAAACAGGCGGGATGCATTTTCGAAAGTCACGCTAGCCAAGGCATTTCCTTTCCTTGTGGCGCCAGGCGCCCTAATAGTTACTTCTTCTTATCCAGTTTTGGTTTGATCTGACTGTCAATGATCTTTTGCAGATCCTTTTGCAAAGCATCGAAAGTGGACTGTACGTCCTCGCCTTGCGCGATCTTGTCTAAAGCGGCACCAATCTTTTGACCGCCTCCCGAGACATAAGCGCGGGCAGCATCTTGAGCTTTGGTCTTGGGTAGCTGATCGAGAGCGGTCTGGAAGTTCGGGTGTTCTTTGATATAGGACTTAGTTTCATCCGAGTCAACCGCAGAGGTTCTTACCGGCATATACCCGGTAGCCTGCGAGAACTTTACAGTGTTCTCGGTATTGGTGAGGAAGGCTATGAACTTGGCAGCCGCCTCTTGATTCTTAGAGTTAGCGGGGATTGCTAGGCCGCACCCACCGGTAGATACCCCGGGTACGCCCTCGGGAGTAGGTAGAAAAGCGGTACCTACGTTAACTTTTCCGTCCTCCTCAACACCTTGCAGTGAGCCGGTAGATTCCAGCATTGCGGCTGCTTGTCCGGTAGTGAACGGAACAGTCGCATCTTTTGTGGCTTTAAAGTAATCGTTCTTGAACTGGTCTTGCAGGAACTTGCCAGCAGCCACGCCTTTTTCATCGGCAACGTTGACGGTCAGATCTTTGGAATAAGAACCGCCCATCGACCAGATCATGCCCTGGAAGTACCAATCCAAATAGTTGGATCCGTCAGGAATGGACAAGGGGAGCACTCCGGAGGCCTTTAACTTAGGCGCGAAATCCTTATTCCATTCCTCCCAGGTCTTAGGGCCGCGGTCGGGAAGTCCCGCTTTCTTGAAGAGGTCTTTGTTGTAGTAGAAAAGGGGAGTTGAACGCGCATAGGGAACCGCGTAGTGCTTGCCATCAATGGTGTATTCATCGTAAAGCGACTTTACGTAGTCATCGGGGTTTGCATCCACCTTTTTCATCAAGTCATCTAGGGGAGCAAAATTATCGTTTAGTGCGAAGTTGTACCAGGTTACGTCGGAAGCAACCACCACGTCCGGGGTTTGTCCACCGGTGAGGGCGGCGTTGAACTTTTGCGCGACTTCCTCGTAATCTTTTCCGGCATCGGTGAGCTTAATCTTGATATTGGGGTTTTCCTTTTCGAAAGCGGCAATAATCTCTTTCTCGGTATCTTTGGAGTTAGCCGGGTGGTTAGACCAAACATCCAGGGTTACCTTACCTTTCGGGTCATTTTGCTCGACAGATCCCGAGGAGGAAGTGCCGGCGCATCCCGACAGTACTAGGGATGCAACTGCGGCTCCGGTCAGGAGCAGTTTCCGTGTGCGATTCATTTTTACCTTTCTGCTTGTTCGGGTCAGCCCTTAACTGCCCCGGTAGTAAGTCCTTTGATCATGTTCTTCTGCAATACGAAAAACACGATCAAGAGGGGAATCACAGCTAGCACTGTGCCAGCCATGACCGGGCCCCAATTGGTGAGACCCTCGTTGTTTTGAAGGAAAGTCAATCCGATTTGGATAGGAGCGGTACGTTCGTCCTCTGACATTAGGAATGGCCACAGATATTCGTTCCAATCATTAACAATGGTGATCAGGGCGAATGCGGATAAAGTTGGCCAGGACATCGGCAACACTACTCGCCACAGCAGCTTTAGAGGGCCGGCTCCATCCATGCGAGCCGCCTCGATCACTTCGGTAGGTAGCGACAGGAAATGGTTACGCATGAGGAAGGTACCGAAAGCGGTACCGGCCAGAGGCAAGATAATCCCGGCAAAGGTATTGCGCATGTTCATACCCGCGATTAGCGAATAGTTTGAAATTACAGTGATCTGGTTAGGTACCAGTAAGGAGGCGATAATCAAGATGAAAACCAGGTTGCGTCCGGGGAAGCGCAGTAGCGCTAAGGCATAAGCCGAAAGCACCCCCAGGAGGATTTTTACCGCGGAGAGCATGATGGTAATAATCAACGAGTTCCGCAGGTAGGTGAGCAAGGGAATCTCACTGCTTACTGCCCGGTAGTTCTCAGTGGTAAAGGGGTTGGCGATATAGGTTGCCGGATGAGTGTAAATATCGCCTTGAGTTTTAAATGAGGTCAGTACGATCCAATAGATCGGTATCATGATTCCCAGAAAGGCGATTAGCATCGCGATATAACCGATTATTTTGAATGCGACTGAGGTAGTCACCGTGTCTTCGCGGACATACTCTTCCGCTTTCTGTTTGCGGAATGCCAGTTTGTTACTCATTGGTTATCCCTGTCCATAACTCGCACCTGCAGCAGGGTGATCACCAGCAGTATTAAGAACATGATGGTGGCCACGGTGGCTCCATATCCTGCTCGGGAGTTGACGAATGTTTCCTGGTAGATTTGGTAGACCATCGTGGTGGTGCCGGTACCTTGCGGACCGCCGTGGGTCATTACATTGATAATGTCGAATACTTGCATTGAGTTGAGAAGTACGGTGATTGACAAGAAGAACGTAGTAGGACGTAGTTGCGGCAATAGGACTTTAGTAAAACGTCGCCACGGGGAGGCTCCATCTATCTCTGCCGCCTCGTCCAGATCTATCCGTCTAGCTTGGAGAGCAGCTAGATAGATTACGAAGGTGTAGCCCAGATTCTTCCAAATGTAAGTCACGGTCACCATGAATAGCGCCCAGTTGGGATTTTGGTAGAAGTCGGGGATAGCGGTGAAGCCGAGGCGAGTCATAATATCTTGGATGAGTCCGACGCTGGGGTCGAAAACGAATTGAAATGCCACTCCAATGGCGGCTCCGGAAATAATGTAGGGCGCGAAAACCACGGAGCGGACTAGGTTACGTCCGAAGAGTTTTTGATCCAGGATCATCGCCATAATCAGTCCCAGGGCTAGTGATCCAACCACGGTGGCGAAGGTAAAAATCACCGTGTTTAGTACGATGCGCACGGTGGAATCAGCTTGAAACCATTCGATATAGTTCGCTAGTCCAATAAAGGTGGCCTGGGGAGAGGAAATGTTCCAGTCCCTAAAAGACAGGCGGATATTGTCTACCAGCGGCCGGTAGGTAAAAACCATCAGCAATATCAGGTTGGGGATAAGTAACGCTGCTGCTAGCCAGCCTTCCGCTCGGTCTGGGCGGTCGGAGCGTTTCGCCGGACCCGCTGGATTTTTTCCTGCTTTGGTGGGAACCGGGGGAGAGGCCGGTGGGGAAACAGAGCCGACCCGTTTAGAGTTTTCAGTTGACACGTCTCATTGATAAGCCACCAGTATTAACGGTTAGGAACTAAAAGTTTAGGAGTAGGCGTCCAAGTAATAAAGGTTTTATGACTGAAAAGTTAATGGCCGATGACTTCTGCGCTTTTATCTTGCCGAGTTTGCTGCTTTAAGACATGAAGTTTTCCGAACCGAGCTGCCGGCTGCGCTAGACTGGTGCCATGCTTTTATCTGACCGTGACATTGCCAAACTGTGTGCCAGCGGGGAAATTGAGATTGATCCTTACGACTCGCAGATGATTCAGCCGGCCTCTATTGATGTGCGCCTGGATCGCTACTTCCGCCTCTTTGATAACCATAAATATTCGGTGATTGATCCCGCTTTGCCACAAGATGACCTGACTCACCTGGTAGATGTGGGGCAGAGCGCGCCCTTCGTATTGCATCCCGGAGAGTTCGTGCTGGGATCGACCCTGGAGCGGGTACAGCTAGCGGACAATTTGGCGGCTCGCCTGGAAGGCAAGTCCTCTCTAGGTCGCCTGGGACTGCTTACTCACTCCACTGCCGGTTTTATTGATCCCGGTTTTAACGGTCACGTCACCTTGGAGCTATCTAATACTGCCACTATGCCGATCCTGCTCTACCCAGGTATGAAAATTGGTCAATTATGTTTCTTCCAATTATCGTCCTCAGCCGAAAAACCATATGGTTCTAGGGAGCGAGGATCTCGCTACCAGGGTCAACGCGGCCCCACCGCCTCTCGCTCTTACCTGGGCTTTAACCGTAGTGAAGTGCCGGAAATGGAAGAAATGCAGTGAGCGAGAGCCCGCTTACGGATACCTCGACCTTCGCGCGAATAGATACCGGAAAAATTCGCGCAGTCAGGATAACCGAGCAGGGATTACAAGCCCAAAAACAAGCGGCCGCTATTGACCCGGGAGCATCCTATATGCGCTCTCGGGGATTGTTGCCAGCTAGCGACTTTACCGAAATCGGTTGCCCGCAACTGGTGGTTTTCCCTGCAGAAGTTACCCCGGATGAAGTGGAAGCACTAGCGGTTTCCCTTTGGGAGGACGCGGGATGGCTCGCTCCCGGCAGATTACGGCTTAGCGGACAGGCAGAACTTGCCGGCCCTTTCCAGCTTGACCAGTCAGTCCGCGAAGCCCTGAACCTTCCTGCGTATAGTGAAATTGCCTTCCGGTTGGACTGTCCGCCCATGCGTTCTGGACAGCTAACGGAAGAACTGCGCGGAGTTGACCTACTTAGTGATGCTTTTGCAGCCAGTGAACCCATCGGATTGGAATTTGAAGCACTTAACGGCTTGTTGGCTATCTGCCGGCGCCTCGGGGGGAGCCTGCGAGTGGGGGCAGGCAGTAGCGCCAAAGACGCTCCGTCTCAGATCCTTTCCCCCGACCCGGACTCAGCCGTTAATCTGGCGGTGTACTCGCCCTATTGGATAGAAAAAACCAGTATTCAAGAACTGCTAAAGCCAGTATTGGGAGAGTTAAATCTAGACCCGGGAGCCCGCGAACGCCCTAGTCGCTCTCAGCGGCGCCTGGAGCGAGAAGCTGAATCTTTAGTTACCGCCCAATTGGGCAAAGAGAAACTGGACTGGATAGCGGCAGAGGCCGCCGCCTTTGATCAAGAGATGGGTAACCAACTAACTAATGGCGATGCTTACGCCCTATACGGCTCGCTAGGGATGGGGGCAGATTTCTTCCTCGGGGTGGAAGCAAGTTTGCAGGTGCCGTCGGTGCTACGGTTTCATCCCCATTCAGGGAAACCGTTTGCTATCTATCAGCTGCAATGGTTAGGGCAGCCTCAGGGGAATCGGCGTCTTAACCGGGTAGAAAGGGTGGCACGGATGAAAGTGACTCATGCGTTTGAGGACGCAGCCCGCCTATTAGCGGAAGCCGCTGAGGGAACCGTAGTAGACGAAGACTCGTTCTTAGTTACCTGGAACTAGCATCTTTTAGCCCCTAGCTACTATCAAGGACTACAAGCCAACAGCTGTAAACGCTGACCTGGAGAAAACAGTTCTCTTTTTTTAATAGCGAGTTTTTTCTACCGGTGACTAGAATTAAACGGTAAATGAGGGGTGTGAAGAAATATATGAATCGTAAAATCCAAGCCGTTCAGCCCAATAGATCCTCCGACGTCTTGCAAGTATTATCCGGACTGCTAATGGTGCTATTCGTGGCAGTAATGTCAGTAACCATCATCGGGACTGCGCTGCCGACTATGATGTCGGCGCTGCATGGCACTGAATCTCAATACACCTGGATCGTCACCGCCATGATGCTGGCCTCTACGGTAGCCACCCCGGTGTCCGGCAAGCTTGCCGATATGTATGACTCGAAGAAACTTTTAATGGGGGCAATCGGGCTGTTTACTTTAGGATCCCTGCTTTCAGGGGCGGTTACCGAGGCTTGGCAACTGATTTTCACTCGCATTGTGCAGGGCTTAGGGATGGGCTCAATCATGTCGCTGACCCAAGTGGTTATGGCGCTGATTATTCCGCCTCGTGAACGCGGTCGCTATAACGGGTATATCGGGGCAGTCATGGCCATCTCCAATATCTCCGGTCCTCTGGTGGGAGGGTTTATCGTGGCCACCCCTTGGCTAGGGTGGCGGTGGTGTCTTTGGGTTTCGATCCCCTTTTCTCTGGCAGCTATGGCGGTGCTGTGGCGTTTTTTGAAGGTTCCAGTCGCGCAGATTAGTAAACCGCGTATCGATTTCCTGGGAACTGGTCTGATAACTGCGGCGGTATCAGCCGCCCTGATTTGGTTATCCCTGGCAGGCAAAACCTTCGCTTTTGCCTCGTGGCAAACGGCGGTGATGCTGGTTTTAGCGGCACTTTTCCTGGTGGCTTTCGTTTTGTGGGAGCGGCATTTCCCCGAGCCCATCATGCCCATGTGGATGTTTACTCAGCGCACCACTCTGCTGGCAATTTTAGGTTCAATATCGGTAGGAACCGCACTTAATGCTCCGCCCTTGTTTTTCACCCAGTTTTTCCAAATCGCCAAGGGTATGAATCCGGCACTCGCGGGGATGGCGTTGCTGCCCGGGATGGTCGGTACTTTTATTGCCTCTACTTTGATCGGGGTGCTGGTTTCTCGAATAGGGCGCTGGAAACGCTTTGTGGTCGGCGGTTTCGTGGTGATGTGTCTCGGGATTTTCCTCATTACCTTGATTGATAAAAATAGTTCCTACTGGTTCTGCGCCCTGGGAATGTTCCTATTGGGAGCCGGACAAGGTGCCAGTATGCAAAACCTGGTTTTAGCGGTACAAAACGGGGTGAAACTGCGCGATATGGGGGCCGCTACCTCGACAGTTACTTTCTGCCGTTCTATGGGCGGCGCGATCGGGATACAAATCTGCGGTTTCGTGTTCACTTGGGAAATTGCGCGTGCGGTCAGCTCTGGGATGGCAAAGCTAGGGAAGAAAGGTGCCGCTATGGCGGATCTATCTACCCTGGAACTGGATAAACTGCCAGCTGCGCAGCAACAGGTTGTCCGAGATGCCTATGCGAGCGCCCTCGGAGATATTTTTGTGCCGCTACTGGTACTTTCCCTGATCGGCTTAGTCTGCGTCTGCCTCATGAAAGGCAGTGAGCTGATTTCGGAATATGCCGAGCATGAAGCGCAAAATCATCAGGCAACGGAACGGGAACGAGAGCTGGTACGCCGCGCCCTTGAGAAGGATCAGATAAGTCGAGAGCTTGCGCAACTTAAGCAGCAGAAAGATTCAGCTAAGACCGAAGATGATTCCCCTGATCAGAGTGAAGACCAGGATCATCTCCGAAAGAGTAACTAAGATTTGGGAACAGATAATGTCCACCTAGGGTAGGTTAGTAGTAACTATCGAAGTGGAAAGGCGAACCATGGATATTGGCTGGAAAGTAGCAAGTGCCGCCAGCTTGGCGGGTGCGGGTTTGATCGCGAATCTGGCGATTAACACCGGTTGGAAACTAGTTACCGGGCACAAACCTCCGCAAGATGGGGAGGAAGCAGCCCAGTCCTCGTTGCTAGAGGTAGTGCTGTTTGCCGCTATTTCGGGAGTGGCCGTCACCCTTATCCAGCGTGCCGCGATGCGTCGCACAAATAGCTGGTATGGAGGGCGTCATAAAGACGTCCTCGACCTAGGTAACTAACTTCCCTAGGACACCTTTTCCCGGTTCAGGCTAGTGGTGTAGAGGCAACAGATTTACCGGTGATAGGCTCTAGGAGACCATAACGACAGGGGAGCCGAATAGGCTGAGAGTGTCCCGGTGGACAGACCCTCGCACCTGAACCAGGTAATGCTGGCGCAGGAAGTCGAGTCTCTTACTTGCGCTCGCAAGTCCCCTCCTGACAAATGGAGGGAAAAATGCGCAAACTCGCGCGCTTTACCGCATGCCTAGCCGTTGGAGCCTTGGCTCTGGGGCTAAGTGGCTGTGGAAACGATAAAAGTTCTACCCCCACCAAGGGGGATAGCAATACGGTAACTATGGTTACCAATGGTAGCTGGACGCTAGGAAAAGAATCTTTGGCGAAAGCTAAGGCCGCTACCGGACAGGAAATTAAGCTGGTCAATGGGGAAGAATCGGGAACCCTCGATTCCAAGTTGATCTTGCGTAAAGACTCTCCGTTAGGAGATATGGCGGTGGGATTGACCGCCAATAACGTGGTGAAGGTTGCCAAAGCGGGGGTGATTGCGCCCTCTACAGTAAAGGTTCCGTCCTCGGCGGAAAAATATTTGATTAAGGAAGCAGAGGGGGCGCTGCCCTTAGACCGCTCCGATGTGTGCGCCAACTACGATATTGCCTACTTCAAAAATCACAATCTGAAAGTACCAGAAAACTTTGATGACCTGCTGAAACCAGAATATAAAGGCTTGACCGTAATCGAAAATCCCGCCAAATCTGATACTGGCTTGGGGATGCTTTTGGCAACGGTGCAGGAAAAGGGGAAAGACGGTTTCGTTAACTATTGGAAAGACTTGATGGCTAATGGAACCAAAGCGGTAAACACTTGGGACGAAGCCTATAACCAAGAATTCACCCAGGGGGAAGGGAAAGGGAAATTCCCGATCGTAATGTCATATTCTTCTTCCCCCTATTGGTCGGTTTCCGAGGACGGCAGTTCGGCTCCGACTGCCAATATCGCCGGCACCTGCTATCCGGCGGTCGAATATGGGGTGGTGCTTAAGGGGGCGAAGAACGCCGCTGGCGCAGAAAAGGTGTTGGACTGGCTATACAGTGAAGAAGGCCAGAGCGCCATTATGAATGAAAACATTACCTACCCCATTGATGAACAGGTAAAACTAGATCCGAAGCTGGAGAAGTTCGCGCCCCGGCCTGAAAATGACAAACAACTAGATCCGGCGCAGATTGAGCAAAACCGCGGCGAGTGGATTCGCCAGGTGCAGGCGGTAATAGGATAACCCTTCGATGAGCCCTACCTTTGCTCGTACTTGGCCGCTAGGACGAGTGTTTCTCGTCCTAGCGGCCGGTATCCCGCTCGTCTTTTTAGGGATCTGTTTTTTCTATCCGGTATTGGCTCTTGCCTGGCTGGGGGTAGGCCAAGCCGGGGAAACCGGATATTTTTCAACTTTAGGGCGAGTGTTATCCGATAGCCTCACTTGGAGGGCAATCCGGGATACTTTAATCCTGGCATTGGGGGGAACTTTCTTTTCTACCCTGGTGGGTCTGCCCCTGGCCTGGGTGTTGTACTGTTTAGATTTTTGTTTTCGAACTGTCTTGCGCACGTTAGTAACCATCCCGTTTGTTCTACCCACTATCGGGGTGGCAGCCGCTTTTAAAGCGTTATTTTCGGAGGACGGATGGCTGGCTGTATTGCGGCTAGATGGCACCTTGGGGGCTGTCATTTTAGCGATGGTTTTCTATAATGTTTCCCTGGTAGTCCGGACTGTAGGGCCGGTCTGGGCGCGTATCGATCAGCGTGCCTACCAGGCAGCGCGCACCTTAGGAGCTACCCGGACTCGTGCGTTCTTTACAGTCACCATGCAGCAGCTGCTGGGGGCTATTGCCTCTGCCGCCTCCCTAGTTTTCTTGTATTGTTCTTCGTCCTATTCACTGGTAATGGTTTTAGGAGGCATCGGGGTAGCTACTTTAGAAAGCCAGATTTACCAAACCACCTCGGTGGATTTAGATTTGGCAGCTGCGGCAGTCTTGGCATTGCTGCAGGTAGTGATAGTGGCGGTGGCGCTAGTTGGATCGCAGTATTTTCAAAGTAAGGCGCGTGGCGGGGTAAAACTTGCTACCGTCGAGAACTCAAAACCCGCTCGTGGCCGCCAGCGCCTGGCGATTTGGGGAGCTACCGCGGTGATTGCGCTGTTGATAGTGGCGCCAATGGCGCAGGTAGTGACGCGCTCATTTCGCCGGCGCGGTCAGTGGACGCTGCAAAACTATCTTGACCTGACCCGCCCGGATGCCTCGATATTGATCGAGCAACCGGTAATCAATTCTCTGGGGATTTCCCTGCGGGCGGCGTTCATCGGGGCGATTTTGTCCACCCTGCTGGGAGCTTTGGTGGCTGCCGTAACCAGTCGCCACTATCGCAATCCTCACCTTTCTCGTGCCGCCGAGATCTTTGATTCCCTAAACATGCTGCCACTGGGGGTATCGAGTGTGGTGATCGGCCTAGGATTCTTGATCACCCTTGCCGCTCCCCCCTGGAACCTGGCTGATAGCCCCTTCCTACTGCCAATAGCACAAGCTCTGGGAGCCTCCCCGCTGGTTATCCGGCTAATGCGTCCCATGCTGCAAACTGTTACCCCTAAGCAAAGAGAAGCCGCTGCCACTTTGGGGGCGACTCCTTCCCGGATATTTTTAACCATAGATGGTCCATATATTTGGGGAGCGCTAGTCGTGGCTTTTGGTTTTGCCTTCGCAGTTTGTTTTGGTGAGTTTGGGGCGGCCTCTTTCCTGGTGATGCCAGAGTCCTTAACTTTGCCGGTGATGATTTATAAACTCTCGGGCAGCGCGGGACCCGCTGAAAATGGGATGGCGATGGCCGCGGCGGTTATCCTCTGTTTAACCTGTTCCCTGGTAATGAGCGCAGTAGAAGCGCTGCGAAGAAGAAAAGTTGGTGAATACTGATGGACGGCTTAACTGTTTCCCAGGTGCGGGTGCAATATGGGCAGGTGCAAGCGGTAACAGATCTTAGTATCGAGGTTCCCACAGGTACGGTAACCGCGCTCCTGGGGCCTTCGGGATGTGGTAAATCTTCGTTATTGCGGGCGATTGCGGGACTGGAACCTTTAACGGCAGGCACTATTTCTTGGCGCGGACGCAATATGGAACAGGTGCCGGTACACCAGCGTCGCTTCGGAATGTTATTCCAAGATGGACAACTGTTTCCCAGTCGCAATGTAAGCGGCAATATTGCCTATGGGATTGCGCATCTTACTAAAGCGCAAAGGCAAGAAAAAGTTTCAGAACTGCTTGACAGTGTAGGTTTAGGGGGGTATCAAGATCGCACTATTGATACTCTTTCGGGCGGGCAAGCCCAGCGGGTGGCGCTAGCGCGGTCTTTGGCGCCTGAGCCTGAACTGCTGTTGCTGGATGAGCCCTTATCTGCCCTAGATCGGGCGCTGCGCGAAGAATTGGTGATTACTTTGCGTAACCTTATTCGGAGCCTGCAATTGACGGTTGTTTATGTAACCCATGATCAAGATGAAGCATTTTCCCTGGCAGACCAGATTGTAATTATGGATGAAGGGAAAATCTTGGCGGTAAATAGTGCTGAGGAAATCTGGACTCATCCCGGTTCTAAAGCTGCAGCTGTTTTCCTGGGGTATCGTCCTTTCCTTAGCGCTGAGGCCGCCGCGCAGTTTGGGATAGAGATTCCGGAGGGATCGCAACTGGCAATAGCGCCAGGAGGATTGAAAATGTGTCCCGCGGGTCAAGGGATTGCGGCTACTGCCCGGTATTTGCGGGTGCGACGTGGAAAATACTTGGCTGAAGTCTCTTGGCGCCTGGGCAGCGAAGAATATAGCGGACAGGCAGAGGCAGGATTGGGAATTCACCTATCTAAGAAACAGTCTCAGCAAAAGGTGGGGTTAAAGGTTCAGAGAGATGAAACCTGTATAGTACCTAGCGGCCTGAAGCCACCCGGCCGGTACACAGGGCAGATATTTTAGGGTCGGCGATCGCGCTGGTAACGGTGATTGCGCTCGTGGCTTGGGGATCTTCTAGACACTTCTTAAGATAGTCTGACGCGGGTTTTCCGCGATCGATTTGCCCGGTATCGATTACCCGGATAACTTTTTCTGCTCCTTTTAGCTGGCAGGATACCCGATTGAATTGCACCTGGTAGGAACTGCCAGAACCATTGGTATCACTTACGCGGATGCAAGAATCAATCGGGACAGTGAAACCGGGTTCCGCAGTGGTCATGGGGTTGGCGGCTCCGCGACCTACGGTTTGATTTTCCCCGACTTGCCGCCCCCAAGTTTGCAATCCCGCCGGAGACAGGATTTGTAGCTTCTTGTCTTTTATGGATTCTAAAAAGCCGTTGTCTACAGCACTAACGCTCCATAGCTCAATGCCATCAGCAGTGGATACGGCTTTAAGCAGTCCCTCCTCAGTGGTGTAAAGCAAAACGTCCTGGTGTAGACGCATTTGTTTTACTTTCTCGCTAAAGGACCAGAGCTCTTTCCCATTCTTTCGTGAATAGCAGCTCAGCTGGTTGTTGCTGGAAACATACAAAGAATTGGTTGTTGGGAGCACTTGGGTTCCTTCTCCCAGTTTCATTTCGGTTTCGTCAAATAGGGTGCGAAGGGACCGTAACTTTTCCCAATCCATGCGGAAAAGCTTTCCTCCCTTTTGCACCAGGTCTAATAGCTGCCCAGAGTTGTCGGTGGGAACTGTAGTTCCCTGCGGGAGGGTAGTGATATGGGTGCGTTGCGGCTGAATAAATAGGGAGTGAGTGCAGCCATCTGCGGGGCTGAGCACCCAAGCAGTATCGTCAGCGTTACGGATCAATCTGCCGGGACTGGCAGCCTGAATCTGGTTAGTTTCGGGATCCACCAAATAGTTGATTCCTTTATGCCCGATAACCCAGAGGGTATCGGAGAAAGTCTCAAAAGTTTCTGGTGCTTGCTCTGTAGGTTTACCGTCAAGGTTGCAATTACCGGGATCTGGCTGTAGCTGCGGGTCGGAAGCTTTCTGGGAAACTAATCCTTCCGCTAGCTGTTCGCCTTGATCCGATAGGCGTAGGAGGGAAAGATCTTCCCCAACGAGGACGATCTGGGCTCCTTGGGTAGCGATATTGGCATAGGAATCGGTAGATTCCCATATCCAGCGGGCAGTCCCCATTTTCAAATCCACTATTGCTATCCCCGAACCATTACCCGAATGATAAAGACACGGTAGTTGGCGATGGTCTCCATCGGCGCCTCCGAGTGTTTGCTGAGCGCAGGCAGCTAAGGGGGCCCCTAAGTTTACCGACCAAGAAGAGGTTCCATCGGCGGCTAATTGCAGGATCACGCCACTACCATCGCCAGTGACACCGGCACCAATGCGGTAATCTCCATAGGTTACTGGGCGAATGGAAGATTGTTGTCCCCATAGAGGAATAAAGGACGCAATCTCATAGTCTTGAGCCCGGAAATCCTCTTGCAGTACCGGTTGAACCTTAAAATAACCAGTTGATTGTGCTTGCCTGGAGGTGTAACGCCACCATAAGAAGGTTCCACCACCGATTATCGCCAATAACGCGAGAGTGAGAATTACTATGACCAGCCGGAAAAGCCGACGTTTTATGCGCCTGGAGCCAGCCACTGTATCCTTCCTTCCGCTAACTTCAAATCAACTTAGTTAAGTCTAACCCGCACTGGTTGTTTCTCGGTCATGGCGTGGCGGATATGCCAGTTAGTGGATAAGGAGGAGGGGGATAATCCCAAATAATCAGGACATTATCTAGGAAGGAAGGCCAGGTTAAAATGGAATTAATACTGATAGCTGTCCGGAAACAGGCTGCCGTGGCCGTCAAATAGGTTCGCAAGTTTCCTATTTATGGTTAGAATAAAGTTATAAGTTTGGGTCTAAAAGAATAGGTAAAGCTGAGGCAAAACATGCATGTAGATCCCGGTGGGCAGGCAGATCAGCGCGTGGCGGTAATTATTCCCGCAAAAGATGAGGCCGAGCGTATTGGGATGACTGTTAGAGCAGTAAAAGCGCTACCATTTGTCGACCTGGACTTAATCGTAGTGGTAGATGATGGTTCCTCAGATGATACTCGCGAAGTGGCCAGACAAGCCGGGGCAGTAACCGTCCGTCACACCGTAAATCGCGGCAAAGCTTCCTCCATGGAAACTGGCGCCAAGGTAGTAGCGATGCGGGCTATCAAAGGAGAAAGACCACCACTGTTATTATTTTTAGACGCTGATCTGGCTGATAGCGCTGCTGAAGCGGCTCCGCTAATCGAGCCCGTTATTACTGGAGAGGCCGACTGCACTATTGCGGTTTTACCTAAGCCGGCTGGGGCAGGCGGTCACGGGTTTGTACTGGGCTTATCCAGATGGGCAATTAGACGTACTACTGGGTGGAATCCGCAGGCTCCTCTGTCGGGGCAACGCTGTCTAACCACCGCTGCTTTCCAAGCCGCCCTCCCCCTGGCTGCCGGCTGGGGAGTCGAAACAGATATGACGATTAGCCTGCTTAGTGCAGGTTTTTCGGTTAAAGAGGTGCCGGTAAACTTTACCCACCGGGTTAGCCGGCGGGATTTCAAATCCCAGATGCATCGCCTGCACCAGTTTATTGACGTGGCGAAAGCCCTAGGCAGGCTGCGCGCCCGCCGGGTACATGTTAAACCCCATAAGTTCTTAGAGGCAGCGGTCAAACAACAACCCGGCAGAGTCTATCGAGCTAAGCCCCGCGAAGTTCCGGGTAAAGACGCAAAGAGTGCCGAACAGTAAGCCAAAGCAGTAAGTAACAGTCCCGTGGCGGGCAGCTGAGTACCGGAATCATTGAGTAAATACGCGAATAACTGGTTGATCCCGATTGCTAACAGCGTGATCCTCAGGGTGCTTTCTTTCTTTGCCAGCGGGGTTTCTCCCAGCTGAGGACGCACGCGTGCAAATAACCAGGTGGCAAAGGTTGCTACATCTCGCAGATAGCTGCGACCGCGCTGCCAGTATTTCTTGGCCGATTCCTTTTGTCTAAGTGGGGGAGTAAGGGGCGCTGCAGCAAAATTATCGGGAAGGAAAAGATTCGTCGGCACCGGGGTTAGTGACAGCGCGGGTAATACTAGGATTACGAAAACTAGTAGGCAGCACAGTAGTGACCAAACGTAGGTTATTGATCCCCAACTGGCCAGGTTAGCTAGGAGTTTCCGGGTAATAATCACCTGAAGGTCACCGTTAATAATAGACTGTACAAAGTTTCCAAGATGGGTTCTTTGAGCGGCAGGACGCATCCAGTCGGCAAATGCCAGTCCAACGGAAGCTCCCGCCGCCACCATGAGCACCACGAGCATCCGCTTTATTCCTATCCGTTTGCCATTAAGCAAGAGCACCAGTACTAAGAAGCCGGGCAAGAAGGAGATCGGCCCTCCGAAATCGGCGCCAAAACGCGGGAGGCCATCTACCACCATGAAAGCTATCCCTAAGAAGGCGATAAATAGGTTAGCTAACCAGACTGGTAGTCGTGAATTTCTTTTACCCCTGAAAGCTGCGGGGCGCCCCAGGGAGGTAACACATCCGCATAGCAGTAATGTCCAGATGGCACATACTGAGTAATAAACATTTCCAAACCCAAAGAAGCGGGCTCCTAACAGAGAAAACGATCCGAAGGGCGAATCCATGGAAATGTGGGAACCGGTGGCGACATCTAAACAAATGAAAAAGGTACTGAAAGCGGCAATCACCAATGCCGGTCCAATGGGGCGATCACGCCAGGGGCCAGTGCAGGCAACTAGAGCTAGTAAAGTAGCAATCAAGATGCTTACGGAAGTGAAAAAGCTAGTGGGCGCTTCAGCTTCCCACCACGGTAACATGGCAGCTCCCAGGCAAGCAGCGGGTAAGGAAGCCACCGCTAGGCAAAGGAACTGTCCGAGCATGCCGAGTTGAATCTGCAAATGAGGACGCCGCGGATTCGGTCTTAAGACTAGCAAAGAAACCAGGGATAAGGCTAGCACTAGCAAAGCGCCCGCAGCGAAGGCAACGAATTTGCTTGGCGGAAGTCCCAGGCGCGCATAGCTAGCATCGGCGCGCTGGGAAGTACTCACTAGACGTTCTAAGCGGTCAGCACTAGTAGCCGCATTAGCACTAATCATTAGGGGAGAACCTGAGGTACTCAGTTTGGGGTCGCGAGCCCCTAACCAGTCCAGAACTGTGGTCGGTAAATCCGCAGTTTGGGCAATCCCCATCTGGTGGGTAGAGGGAGAATAGATGATCCCCTCCGAGATTCCCTTCCCGTAGACCATAGCGGCTTGTAAACCTTGCTGGGCAGAATCGGGGTTAGCTGATACCACCAGGGCGCGGGTATTTTCTGGCAGCGCCGCTAGGGTGTGCTTGAGGGCGGTGATCTGTTTTTCATGTTGGGCTAGGTTGATACGATCCGGTAGCTTTCCTCGCAGATCCGGATAGGTAGCTACCGTAGGAAACAGCCGGTGATTTTGTTTTCGGGTCTGGGTTAGGTAGTCCGGATCTAGTCCGGGGTCTTGACTTAGCACCGTGGAAAGATCTACCAAGTGTAAGGCGCCTGGAGCAAAAGTACTGCCAGAATCGCCGAATAATTCCACAGAGGCTGCGGGAGTTGGATTTACCTGCGGGTTCATTTCGGAGCGGCGCAGATTATTCCTATCTTGCAGCTGGTGCCGGGCATTTTTTGAGTCAGTAACTAGCGTTCCCGCTTGCAAAGAGTTTCCCGAGAGGGAACCACCATTTTGCAATAGCCAAATCGGATCCCAAATATCCGATTTTTCCAATTGTGATTTTCCGGTGGCAGGATCCAGGAAGTAGAAGATATCTTGCTGCTGTGCACCTACCTCGCGGCTTAGCCGATCCGGATTAAGGTTTTGGGATCCAGTTTGCACATCGATCAGGGTCAGAGCGTGAGAGGAAACCATACTCTGTACTGCCTGAGCGTAGCCGGGAGCCAGAGGATCAATATCGCTTACCTCTCCGCGGATAATTCCTTCGGGATCTGCTAGCGCCAAAGCGGCACTATTTCCGATAGCTCCTGCAGAGATTTGCGCCTCCCGCAGCTGCTCAGCAAATACTCCAGGCTTGGCGGCGAAGGAGCTAGCAATAGCTGAACGCTGGTAGTAATCCCACATCTGTACCCGTTTACCGTCACTCAAAGGCTCTGGCTCCAGGCAAAGATTCCGGCCCGCAAGCGAATATCGAGACAAGGGGCGGCCAGCAGAAAAGGTTAACCAAGCATCCTGGGGACAAGCCATAGCCTTAAAAGGGTAGGGGGCTAAGGTAAATAGAGCCCCGCTTCTAACTGCCGAGGAGCGGTGTGCCAGTTCCGGCTGTGCCGCCACTAGGTCTTCCCAGGAAAGACCCGAAGTGAAAACCACCGCCACTTTGGTATCTGCGGACTGGGATAAGGCATCGATCTTGGTGGCCGGGGCATCGGGACTTACTCCAAAGGTCCCGAGTATTCCGGCGCACCCCAGGGATAGTGCCCCCAGCACTGCCACTACTGAAACCGCTCGAAAATGCGAACTCGAACGCGAAGCGCAGGGCGAAGCAACAAGTGGAGAGGCATAAGTCAAAAATGCCACAGCTAAAGGAGCGAGGAAAAGTACGGCACAGATCAGAGCCGAAACTCCTGCCCACAGCCACAAGCCAGTGAATAAGGCTAGCGCCGTTACCGCAGTTATTGCTCGGCATTTAACCCGGTTTCGACGCCAGAAAGTATCTATAGGCGGTAATGAGGCAAGCGCGCAAACCACGGCTAGTAGGATGCAGCTAAGCGTCAAGGCGGCGGCTTCGGCAGATAGTTGCCACAAGAAGGGGCCGTCTAAAACGCTATAACCCAAAGGGGTTCCCACTTGTGTATATTCAGCCTGTTTGCGCGTCCAGAGAATAATCCCCAAGGTGAAGGCGCTCGTAGCTATCCCTGCCCCGCGCGCCAGTTGGGCAGGAGAAAAAGCGAAAGATTGTCGCAGCGTCGAAACTAAAAGCGCTAACAGGACGGTAAAAAGTGAGGCAACTAGAGCTATCGCGCCGCCAGCCCAGGCGGGCGATACTGCCCAGTCAGCACCTAATAGGTAGTAGAGGCAGAAAGAAGCAGGAGAAAGGAAGGCAGCGAAAACTGCAGCGGCGCTCAGGGGAATTCGGATGCGGCGCCGCTTTAGCTGTCCGCGCTTCCTGCTCCCCAGATATCCTCCAAAACTCAAGAAGAGACAGCAAGTAATAGCCAGATAAAGCCAGATTTTAACGTCGAGGTTGACAGTAGAAAGTTGAACCTGGTTTTGTAAATAATCTAAACGCTGTTGCAGGTCTTTTTCTGCGGAACTGCTGGCAGTATTGTCTAAGTTTATTAACGATTGTGACTGCCCGGGCAGACTGTGAGCACTTAGAGCCCTTCCTCGGTTTCCGTCAGGCACCGGCAGGGAGAAATGCGAAAGAATCTGAGCGTTAGTATCGGCTAAAGTGCTTAGACCGGCAGCATTGGTGCTCGCGGAGGTGGCTAGGCCGGTACCGCTAGCTGGGGAATAACTCAGCAAATAGGGCGCAGTGTTTTTTGCATCGGCCACTAGGGACAGGGAAATCAGCCCCGACTTGGGGCTTAACCCCGCTAGTGCCCCCTCCAACATTTGTAGTTGCCGCTCCGCTGAAGACAGTGTACTTAGATCTACTACGGTGAGCCCGCCCTCGGAAATACCGGCTTTTACTTTGGCCGTCAGTTCCGGGACGGATTCGGGTAGTGCGGCATAATTTTTCACGGAGCCGTTACCGTCAGCCAATAATAAGCCCGCCTGGGAGCCGATTGCTCGCGTTTTAATCCCGAAGGCTTCTAAAACGCCTGCTAATTGTCCCGGGCTTGCCTGCTGAGTTTCTTGCCAGTAACTTGCGTCAATTCCCGCTATTTTCCCGGCCGCTACCGCAGCTCTAGGGCAGGGGCGCGCCAAGTGGGCAGGATAGCCATTTTGTATGGTTAGCACAGACTCGCTAAGGCATCTCGAGGTGTTAACAGTGCCGACCGCACCCGCCGAGGCGTATTTTGCTAGCTGTGGGTATTGCTTCAAATTGGGGGCGATTTGTTGCCAGGAAAGATCCCTAGTTAGCACTACCAGTAGGGGATCCCTAACCCGCGGGGTGGTATAGGTATCCAGACTAGGGTAGTAGAGACGTTGCTGTTGCGTTAGAGCTTTAGGGGCGGGTTCTGGTTCCCAAGTAGTTGCCGCCGCTGGCTCTACCGGTAATACCAGTAATGTAAAGAAAAAACTAAACAGGAGGGCGCAACCTAAACGGGAAAGATGCCTTACTGTTTTCACCACAGCCATATTCTACGGTCTCGATAAGGGTTAAGGGCATTTTTCCTAGTATCGTGAAAATAGTTGATAAAGGAAGCGGAGATGAATACTGCAGTTAATAACTACGCGTTCTTAGGGCCGGTAGGCACTTTTTGTCACCAGGCATTGCTACAAGTGGCACCGGCGGGTGCCCAGCTGATCCCCTGTGCCGGGGAACGCCTCGCTATGGATAAGGTGCGGGAGGGTAAAGCGGAGCGGGCAGTGGTGCCTATCGAAAACTCCATTGAAGGAGGCGTGAGCGCCACCTTGGATTCCCTGGGATGGGACAAACGCCTGCAAATAGTAGCAGAAATGATTGTCCCGGTCGGGTTCACTTTAGCGGTACGCGAAGGGATGAAACTTTCCGAGATTACTCACATCGGCACCCACTCTCATGCCTGGGCACAATGCCGCAACTGGGTAGCTGACCATCTGCCGGGGGCGGTTCATGTGGCCACTACCTCCACCGCGGAATCAGCGCGGATGCTTTCTGAGGGCAATGCGGGTTTCCAAGCGGTGCTAGCCTCGGCGGCGGCAGTAACCACCTATGGGCTTACGCCTCTTTACGAGGACGTAGCCGACAATCCCGGGGCAGTTACCCGTTTCGTGGAAGTGGCGAATCCCGGTCAGGTACCCCAGCCCTGCGGAGCCGATAAAACCACTATTCAAGTACGTTTACCTAATGATTACCGTTCGGGGGCGCTGCTAGAAATGCTGCAACAGTTTTCGGCACGGGGAATCAACTTGAGCCGTATCGAGTCGCGTCCCCTAGCCGGGCATCCGGGACGGTACGTTTTCAGTATCGATCTGGATGGACACGTTAGGGAAGAGCGAGTGCAATCCGCACTGCGGGGGCTGTACCGGATCAGTGAAGACTTACGATTTTTAGGCTCCTATGCGCGCGCCGACCAGGTACGAAATGACCATGCTCCCCGCACGGGAGACAGTGATTTTCAGCGTGCCCGGGGCTGGGTGGATTCGATTTTACAAAAGTAGGTAGGTCACGAGTTCGCGATTATGGGCTATGCAGACGCCTAGAAGCTGCCTAGGGGATGCGTACTACTACTGCTCCGCGATCTAAAGAGGCTGAAATCTCCCGGTAACTGCCCACCGTATCGCCATCGACTTGAATCATCCGCGGCTCCCCATGTACTTTGGCGCTGGCTGTCCGGGTGCGGATCACATCGGTTTTGGATACCAATCCGGCGGTGAGTTTTTTAACCCCTAAAGTGTCGCGGAATATTCCACTAATTACCTCTAAAAACCCAATTAATCCGCCGCGTACACTCAGCATTAATATTTCTAACCAGCCATCATGCGGGTTAGCCTCCGGCAAGAGGGGGATGCCCCCCACTAGCTCCCCGCAGGAAGCAAACAGTAGAGTATTGACTTTCCGAGTACGTGGGTGCGACTGGTCTCCAAAAGCAACATCCATAGTGATCGGGGGTTTATTTGAAGCGGCGATCCCGGAAACGACATAGGCACCCCATCCGATCGATTCTTTAAGTTTGCTAGAGACTCGGTTCATCACTTCTGCGTCATAGCCGATCCCCGCCATGACCAGAAATGGAAACTCCTCTTCAGTTTCAGTTTTCAAAATCCCCAAATCAACGCCGGTGTTCTTACCGGTAAACGCAATTTCACAGGCACGGGGTAAAGAATCAATTGGGATATTGAGATTGCGGGCTAAAAGATTCCCGGTTCCTAGCGGCAAAATCCCGAGCGGAATTCGGCTTTCGGATAAGGTAGCCGCGATGATCCGTAAAGTGCCGTCCCCACCGGCAGAAATAACCAGCCCGGCTTCTTGCCGGATCGCTTCTTTAGCTTGGTTAGCGCCTAAAGAATCCTGGTCGGTTTCCAAGAACACCGGTTCCTCGTAACCGGTGGCCTGGGCGCGCTGGGTAACGACGTGGCGGAATTCATTAAGATCCGCAATCTTCATGGGGTTATAAATCACCACCACCCGTTTTGAAGACTCATTGCTGCAGGTAGTGGTAGGCGCTGAAAAACCTTGTTTAATCGCAAGTTTCATTGCCCGGGTGGCAATCCGGCGGGCACTAATCGCCCACGACAAAGCAATAATCCCTAAGGCTAGCGCCGCGATTACCAGAATCCAGAGCACAGTGGTCATGGCTGCTAGTTTAGAACATTTGCAGTGATCTTAGAGCAACGAGGAAGCAAGCTGAGGATTGGCGGGACGCAACTGACCAATACTGCCAGGCATTCCGCCACCAGTTACTCGATCGGAAAGGCGATATGAGAAGGGATGCCCAGTAACGATATGATAAAAACATGATTGATATTCGTCAGTTGCGTGAGGATCCGCAGCCAGCAAAAGAATCCCTAATTGCCCGCGGGGATGATCCCGCGCGGATCGATGAAGTACTGGCTGCAGATGAACTCCGACTAAAAAAACAGCAAGAATTCGAAGCGATGCGCGCGGAGCAAAAGGCGCTATCTAAGAGCATCGGGCGAGCTGATCCCAGTGAGCGGCCTCAAGTACTTGCCAAAGCTAAAGAACTGGCGGGAAAAGTTAAAGAAGCCGAGGCCGAGGCGGGAGTAGCTTCCACAAAAGCACAGGATCTGCTGGCGGCACTGCCCAATATCATCATTCCCGGGATTCCCTCGGGCGGTGAGGACGACTATGCAGTTCTTGCCCACCGCGGCGCGAAGATTCGCGATTTTGCAGCCGAGGGCATCAAAGTTCGCGACCACCTGGAAATCGGGGAGATGCTGCAGGCAATCGACGTTAAGCGAGGCGCTAAAGTATCTGGCTCCCGTTTCTACTATCTACGAGGCATCGGGGCACGTCTGGAACTGGCACTGCTCACCTGCGCCTGGGATTTGGCAGAGCAGCATGGATTTATCCCCATGACCACTCCCACCTTGGTCACTCCCGACACCATGCGTGGAACCGGATTCTTAACTGAACATTCCGAAGAAATCTACTACCTACCTGCCGATGACCTCTACCTGGTAGGTACCTCCGAGGTCGCCCTCGGCGGTTATCACGGCGGGGAAATCCTGGAACTAGGGGAAGAGCCTCTACGGTATTCCGGATGGTCAGCCTGTTACCGGCGGGAGTCAGGTTCCCATGGAAAAGATGTGCGCGGAATTATTCGGGTACACCAGTTCAACAAGGTAGAAATGTTCTCTTATTGCCGTCCAGAAGTATCCGAAGCGGAACACCAGCGCCTATTGGCATTGGAAGAAGAAATGTTGCAAAAAGTTGAACTGCCCTATCGGGTAATCGATACCGCCGCTGGAGACTTGGGAACTTCAGCAGCCCGCAAGTTCGACTGTGAAGCCTGGCTGCCCAGCCAAGAACGCTACCTAGAGCTAACCTCTACCTCCAACTGCACTACCTATCAGGCACGCCGCCTGGGGATTCGCTATCGGGATGAGAACGGAAAAACTCAGCCGGTCGCTACTTTGAACGGTACCTTAGCCTGTACTCGTTGGCTGGTAGCTATCCTGGAGAATCATCAGCAAGCCGATGGGTCAGTGTACGTGCCGCAGGCGCTGCGTCCCTACCTGGGTGGAAAAGAAATCCTGGAGCCAGTTCCGAACGCCTAAATCTGAGCGCAAAGCGTGAAAGGATTAAGCCAGGGTGCCCTCGCGCATTCGGAGATAGTGGTTTAAAGGACGGAGAGATTCGATGGCTGATTACCTGCAGTATCCTCAGGGAGATTATGTGCCTCAAGTAGTAGAGCGTGCCCTGGAGAGCTGCCGAAGCTATGGAGAAGATATAGCTACTGCCGCGGTAGTTCCAGAGAATGATCGTGCCCGCGTGCAATTTATTGCCCTCCAAGATGGTCGAATCTGTGGGATCCCCGTTGCTCGCGAAGTACTAAAGCAAGTGCTGGGAGACTATGACTTGCACTTACGAATTGCGGATGGCACCACGGTAGCTGCGGGAACTCCAGTTTTGGAACTGAGCGGTAGTACTCGCGGCCTCTTGGAAGCCAGGGATCTATGTCTGTGGTTCTTATCGCATCTGTCAGGGATTGCAACAAAGACCGCGCAGTTGGCGCAGGCACTTTCGCAGACGAAACTGGTAGTCAGGGATACTCTCTCGGTTACTCCCGGCTTAGGAGAGCTTGAAAAATATGCGGTTAGAGTGGGGGATGGTATGACTTCTCGCCTCGGTGTCGGCTCTTTCCCGCAGGTAACGGTGGAACATCTGAAACTGGGAACCGGGCTGGGAGACGTTATTAATCACGTACGCACAGCGGCCCAGGGTAAACCGATCGAGGTAGAAATAGATCGCCTGCAAGACCTGGATCCGCTGTTGAAAATGAAGGTTGATCTGGTAGCTCTGCAGGGATTTACCCCTGAACAAGCAACCCTGGCCGCTGATCACCGCCAGACGATTAATCCCGGAACCCTGCTGGAAGTCAGGGGAGATATAGACCTGGAAGACGCCGGTGCTTATGGCGAATCAGGGGTGGATTATCTGGCGGTGCCCGCTCTAACTGACGCGGTTACCCCCGTGCGTCACCAGATGAAATTTGTTTAGTCTTTTTACCTGCCCCAAAGAAAACATCAACAAAGGAGCTGAACAATGTTTTGGTTCGACTCAATCGAACATAACCGTTGGCTGTCTGCCTGTTTGCAGGACTTGCTGGATTACGGGCGTAAATCAGAGGTCAAAACGGGATTCGCCTGCCTAGATCGGAACGGCGAAGTTGACCTAGAACAGCCGATTCAGTTGTATCTTACCGCCCGGATGGTGCACGTGTTTTCTCTTGGGGTGCTGTTGGGGGTGCCCGGATGTCGCCGCCTGGTAGAGCACGGGATTCGTTGCCTCAACCAGTATTTCCGTGACCCTGATAATGGCGGATGGTTCGATGCCATTGAGCATGAACTTGACCAGGATGGAAAGGCGATCCCTTATCAAGGACGTGACGACAAACGTTCCTACTCCCACGCATTTTTACTGTTGGGAGCGGCCTCGGCAACTGCTGCGGATCGTATCGGTGCCCATGAATTGATGCAAGAAGCTATTCGCGATAACGATCTGCACTGGTGGGATCAGGAAGCAGGAATGGTCTGCGAGAGCTTCAATCGTGACTATTCTGTCTGCGAAGATTACCGGGGTCTGAACTCTAATATGCATATGGTAGAGGCATATATGCTGGTAGCCCAGGTTACTAATGACAGTAGATGGACGGAGCGGGCTATACGGATTCTAGAGCGAGTTGCCCGGGTATCTCGTGAATATAACTGGCGAATCCCGGAGCATTATGACAGTGACTGGCAGCCGCTACTGGGATATAACCGGGATAATCCGCAGGAAACCCATCGGGCTTACGGCTCTGATGTAGGTCACTCCTTCATGTTCTCGCGTCTAATGTTAGAGGCACGAGCCATGTTGAAAACTACCAACAAAGAAGTACCTGAATGGCTCAGTGAAGCTGCAACCGAAATATTTGAGCGGGCGCGAGAAGATGCCTGGAGGCGTGATGGGGCTCCTGGTTTTGCCTTCACCGTGGATTGGGAAGGCAAACCAATAATCCGCGATCGCCAGGCCTGGGTGCAATTTGAGGCAATCGGTGCGGCAGTCACGATGTTGCGAGCTGCCCAACAAGACGGAGCCTCAGCAGAAGTAGTAGACCATTATGAGCATTGCTATCGTGCCTGGCTTGATTTCGCCTATGAGCACTTTCTGGTGCGTGGCGGAAGAATCGTACATCGGCTCTCCCCTGAAAATCAGCCTCTAGATTTAGAGAACCAAAAGTTACGGGACAGTGTTTACCATGCCGTGCAGGCGGTACTATTGCCCCGTCTGCCTTTGTCTCCGGTATTCGCGATGGCTCTGGCGCAGGGGTTGCTGGATAAACCGCTGCCTGAGGAGCCAAGTCGTAAGAAAAGATTTGGCGGATTTTAGCTCTGGCGGTTAGCAACTGTAACATGGGGTTTGTCCGTACGCTTTAGCGTAGGCCAGGAGAGTTGTCCGAGTGGCCGAAGGAGACGGTCTTGAAAACCGTTATACCCGCAAGGGTATCAAGGGTTCGAATCCCTTACTCTCCGCAAAATGTTGTTTATCTGCGGTTTTAATAACCAATATTCCCAGTATTCTTAGGCTGCGGGTGGAGCAGAGGACGCACGCACTATTAGCTCCGTTGGAATCGTCAGATGAAGGTTATTGGTTTCCCCCTGCAGCTGCCGGTTAATCAGGTTCACCATTTCCACTCCGGCAGCATAAAAGTCCTGCTTTATGGTAGTAAGCGGTGGGAATGAAAACTCAGATAATTCGATTCCGTCAAAGCCCACTACGGACACATCCTGCGGTACACGGATCTGTCTTTCGCTTAGCGCTCGGATCAGTCCTAAGGCGACCTCATCGTTGGCGCAAAAAACTGCGGTAACTTCCGGGTTTTTCGCTAGTTGTTTTCCAGCTTCGTAACCAGCGTTTGCTGACCAATCTCCGGGAATTACCGTCGGGATTTCCCGGTTTTCTGCAGCCAGCATTTCACGCCAAATCTCTTCTCGTACCCTCGCAGAGCGTGAATGTTCTGGGCCGCTCACGTGATGAATGGTGCGATGCCCCAAATCTAGTAGATGTCGCATTGCCGCGCGGACTCCTCCAACCTGGTCAGCAGAAGCAGATGGGTAAACGTCAACCAGATTGGAATCCGAAGAAGCAACCGGCAAATTTTTGGGGAGAGTGAGTTGCTCGGCATTGGCATCTCCGGCCTGTACAATCACTAATCCGTCAATATCTTCTTGGGAAAGTAGCGACATAGCCCGGTGCACCTGTGGAGTATGAGGATACTCCACCTGCACCAGGCTCACTGAATAACCTAGTTGGCGAGCTCGGTCGAAAACCCCGTTGGAGGTATGTGCTTCCCCGGTACGTCGGATTTCTTGTGTGAGTAACCCGATAACGCCATAGGAACCGGTGCGCAAAGCACGCGCGGTGCGGTTAGGTTTGTATCCGAGGTCGGAAATTGCTTGCAGCACTCGTTCCCGGGTCAATGGTGACACGTTTTGGTGCCCGCGTACCACTCGGGAAACAGTCTGTGCGGATACCGCTGCTTCTCTAGCTACATCGTAGATAGAAGCAGATTTAGTACCGCGTGCCTTATTTCCCGTCACGCGTGAAGCGTACCAGGTGAAAACCTAATTCATTTAGGACTTGCCCGACTTCTACATGTGTTATCGTTATCAGTATTGTTGACATCGATAGCACCAAAGCAGGTGTAGGGTACAAGCAATAAAACTCCCATTCATTAGGAGAAGCAGATGCAACTGGAAATTCACCACCAAGACCTGCAGGTCTTACACGAAAATACTCTCCCGGCGCGCGCCTACTATATTCCGTTCTCGCCGCTACAGGCGGCCAAAGAAAAAAACCGAGGACGTAACTTTAACCTAGAGCGTGAGGCCTCTGATCGTTTCCAGCTCTTGAATGGTGACTGGGACTTTGGGTATTACCCAAACCTAGAGGCGGTACCTGCCGACTTTTTCGCCTGTGAGCGCGTGGCGTTACCCGGGCGTATCCCGGTTCCTGGATCCTGGCAGCATCACGGTTACGATCAGTATCAATACACCAACATTAACTACCCCTTCCCCTTCGATCCACCCCATGTTCCTTATAACAACCCTGCGGGAGCCTATCGCCATACCTTTAACTATGAAAAAGACTCGCAAGCTCCCGAGGCCACTTTGGTTTTCGAGGGAGTAGATTCCTGCTTCTACCTGTGGATAAACGGACAATACGTCGGTTATTCCCAGGTCACGCACTCCCAATCCACTTTTGATGTCACCGAATATTTAAAGGAAGGGGAAAACATTCTGGCGGTGCTGGTTTTCAAATGGTCTGATGGATCCTACCTGGAAGACCAAGATAAATTCCGCACTTCCGGGATTATTCGTGACGTTTACCTGTTGAAACGGCCGCTCTCACATCTGAATGACTATTTCGTTACTACCGATTTGCAGGATGGTCGGGCAGAAGTAACCCTGCGTGCCAACTTTACGGGAGAAGCGCTGGACATTACCGCCAGGCTCTGTGACCCTGAGGGCGAGATAGCCACCAGCGTCCTCGAACCCTTTGCGGATCCGCAAGGTATTTACACCCACTGCGCCCGCTTTACTGTCGATAATCCTCGGCTGTGGCATCCGGGTGACCCCTACTTATATGACCTGGTTATGGTCAGCGAGGGCGAAGTAATCGCCGAGAAAGTGGGGGTGCGACAAGTTACTATCGAGGACGCGGTTCTAAAGTTCAACGGCAGCCCCATCAAAATCAAAGGGGTTAATCGCCACGATAGCGATCCCGATTCCGGTCCGGTAGTGTCTATCGAGCATATTAAGCGGGATTTGCGGATGATGCGCCGGCACAATATCAACGCGGTGCGAACTTCCCATTATCCCAACTGTCCCCAGTTCTATCACCTCTGTGACCAAGCGGGATTTTATGTGATGAGCGAGGCCGATAATGAAAGCCACGGTACTCGCAATCGTCTGTTACAGGACGAATCTGAAGAAAACATTGAGGAACATTGGAACCATCCGATTTCCAATAATCCCGATTGGATCGAGCCCACGACGGATCGCATGCAACTGTGCGTTCACTCGGAAAAGAATCGTCCCAGTGTATTTTCCTGGTCAGCAGGTAACGAATGCGCTTATGGCTGCACATTCGAAGAATCGTTGGCTTGGGTAAAACAATTCGATCCTAGCCGGGTAACTCAGTACGAAAGCGCGTTCTATCGGTCTTCCGACCGCAAATATGACTACCAAAATATCGACCTGTATTCGCGGATGTACCCGCCGCTATCTGATATTGACGATTACCTAGAAAATCTAGGGGACAAGCCTTTCCTTTTAGTCGAGTACTGTCACGCTATGGGTAACGGCCCGGGTGATCTCGAAGAGTTCTGGGACAAAGTGCGTTCCGATGCTCGCATGTGCGGCGGTTTTATCTGGGAGTGGTGTGACCACGCAGTCCGGGACAGCAATGGGCATCTACTCTATGGCGGCGATAGTGGCGAAGATCCCCACGATGGAAACTTCTGTGTAGACGGTTTAGTTTCCCCTGAACGCGTACCTCATATTGGTTTGCTAGAAGCCAAAAATGTCTACCGGCCCTTGCGCTGCCAATATGATCAAGAAGGCGGAAAACTGCTGGTTAATAATACCGCCGACCACCTAAACGCCGCCGATTTTACCTCCTTACGCTGGGTGAAAGTGGTAGACGGACAAGAAGAAAGCGGCACTTTGGAAGTACCAAATTTGCCCGCTCACGAAACCGTGGAGATTCCTTTGCAGCTAGAAGTGCCTGCGGAAGGACGCTGCTACCTGCGGGTAGAAGCCTACTTAACCCAGCCCTTAGCCTTCTTGGAATCCGGAGATCTACTGGGTTTTGACGAGTTCGCCCTCAAGAATCAAAGCCCCCACACCCCCCGCGCCCTAGAGCTAGTAAAGGCCGTTACTACTGTCGAGGGCGAGGGTGCAGCTACGATAACGGAAGATCCCCTAGAAATATGCGTTGTTAGTGCGGATTACACTTACCACTTCTCGCGTCATACCGGGATGCTGACTGGGATTGAGCTAGGTGGAAAAGAACTATTAAAGCAGCCGGCGGAGTTAAATATTTGGCGTGCTCCCACTGATAACGATATGTATATTCGCGCCCTCTGGGAGCGAGCGCGCTACGACCGTGCCTACCCGCACGCTTATGAAGTTCACGTAAATAGCGAATCTCAAGGTGCGGTGATAAGCGCCAAAGTGGCACTGGTGGCAAAAACTTTGCAGCCACTACTGAAGGGCGATATCGAGTGGATTATTAGGCCAGACGGAACTTTACAGGTAAACGCGAAGGTGTGCCGAGATACCCAATTCCCCGAGCTGCCTCGCTTGGGGCTGCGTTTCTTCCTAGATAAATCCCTACAGCAAGCCACTTGGGCAGGGCTGGGGCCGCATGAAAGCTATATCGACAAGCGTCGTTCTAGCTGGCATGGACGCTTCGAATCCTCAGTTTCCGATTTGTTCCAAAATTATTTACGTCCGCAAGAAAACGGATCTCGCTCAGATTGCGACTATCTGTGTCTTGCCGGAAAGGACCTGAAGATCGAGGTTGTCAGCGAGGACGTATTCTCCTTTAACGCCAGTTATTACTGTCAAGAGGAGCTTACAACTAAACCTCATGACTATCAGTTAACGGAAGCTGATAGCACCATCTTGTGCCTAGATCACCTGATGGCGGGGATCGGTTCGCAAAGCTGCGGACCAAAGTTACAGGAAAAATATCGTCTTGATTTCGAGACCACCCAATTCTCTTTCACTATCCGTCTTTCCAACTAATTCAAAGGACAAGATACCCCATGGAAGAAAAGAAATACCTTAAGTGGTACAACAAAGTAGGTTACGGCTCTGGTGATATCGCCGGGAACGTGGTCTACGCTTTCCTTTCGGCGTTCGTAATGATTTACCTTACGGATACCCTAGGACTGAGCGCTGGAGTCATAGGAACCCTGATAATGCTGTCGAAGTTCTTCGACGGTTTCTCGGATATCATTTTTGGGCGCTTAATGGACAAAACCCATTCGAAAATGGGTAAGGCACGGCCTTGGATGTTCTACGCATTCTTTGGATGTGCCGCCATGTTGATAGCGATTTATGCCATCCCCACCTCTATGGGTAAAACCGCCCAATACACCTGGTTCTTCATCGCTTATACCCTGTTGAATGCGGTGTTTTACACCGCAAATAACATTGCCTATGCTGCCTTGACCGCGTTAATTACTAAGAATCGCTCCGAGCGGGTGCAGATGGGGTCGATCCGTTTCATGTTCGCCTTTGGCACTAATCTCACGATTCAAACCATCACCGTCAGCGTAGTGCAAGCAATGGGTGGCGGTGCGGCTGCCTGGCGAAATGTGGCGATTATTTACGCGATAATCGGTATCTTGTCTAACACCTTGGCGGTGTTCTCGGTCAAAGAGCTTTCTCCCACCGAATTGGCAGAGGGGGATGAGGAAGCAGCTAAGACTGATGACGATGTTACCTTCCTGGAAGCGTTGAAGCTGATGGGCAACCGTTACTACGTGATTATCGTAGTTTGCTTTATTTTGATGCAGTTCTTCACCGCCACCCTAAATATGGGCATTTATTTCATGACCTATATTCTGGGTAACGCTAAATTACTGGGCGTGTTTGCCTGGGCCATTAACATTCCTCTGATTGTGGGGCTACTGATAACCCCACTGGTGGTTTCGAAGATCGGGAGGATGCAGCCGGTTACAATCGTAGGTTACATAGTGGCCGTCCTCGGACGCTTAGGGGTAGTTCTGGGTGCGTCGATGGGCTCAGTCACGTTGATGCTATTTTTCTCCGGATTAGCTTCGCTGGGAATGAGCCCGCTCCAGGGAACCCTTAACGCCCTGATTGCTGAGATCAGCGAGAACACCTTCTTGCGCGCTAAGAAACGCATCGATGGCATGATGTTCTCTTGTTCTTCTTTAGGGGTCAAGGTCGGCAGTGGGGTAGGTACCGCAGTCGCCGGTTGGTTGCTTGAGGTAGGGGGTTATGTAGGCGGAGCCAAGGTACAAGTGGAATCGGCTCTACAGATGATCAAGTTCATGTACCTGTGGGTACCTACGATTGCCAACCTATTGATTTTGGTGCTCTTGTTCTTCTTGGACGTGGAAAAGAAGAACGAACAGTTGCGGGCGCAACTTGATGACCAGGATGCGCAGGCACTTAAAGCCGCAGTTCCTAGCATTAACGCCAATGAGAGTACTGCCGAAAAGGTAGTACAAGGTCACGCTATGGGAGGATCTGGTGCTAAAGAATCTCTTGGCCTTAAGCTAGCTGAGCTCGATGCGGAGAAACTGCCTGATGTAGAGAACATGCCGAATCTGGAAGATAGCGAGACCGCGGATTCCCAGAACCAGGTAATAGAGAAAGGTGACTGAACAGTTGCAAACAAGCACTATCTATAGTGTTGGGTTAGCTGCTGATTTAACAAATGGTTACGACTATTCCACTCTGCCGGCTGCGGCGGAGGGCAAGGCGCTAAGGAAGCGGGGCTGGTTAAAACCAGCTTTGGCGAAAGCATCTAGTATGGCATCGGCAGTTGCCTCTAGCTGGTCGCTGCGAACCAGGGCGATAGCGCACCCTCCGAAGCCTCCTCCTGTCATCCGGGCTCCATAGGCGCCGGCCCCCCGGGCTGCCTCCACCGCAACATCTAGTTCTTTGCAGGTAACTTCGTAGTCGCGCCGCAAGGATTCGTGGGAGGCGTCTAGCAGCTCGCGCCATTGATCTAGATCCGCGCCTGCCTCTAAAAGCTCACACAGCCGCTGGCAGCGAGCAATCTCGGTAAGTACGTGGCGTACTCGGGAAACCTGCTCCGTGTCCTCTAATTTGTCCAACTGCGATTGCACCCAAGAGGGAGGATAGTCTGCAGCTTCTAAGTCGGTCAGGTTATCGGAGGGCGCAATACCTTTCGGTACCAGTTCACCAAGTTCTTTCACCCCCAAAAACTGAGCCGCCTCCTCACAGGCAGCTCGGCGTGCCCCGTACTGCCCGTCCGCAAGATCATGGGAAGTGCAGGTATCTATCACTAGTAAGGACAACCCCAAAGCTGGCAAATCAAAGGGGTGGGAACGAGTTTGCCAGGTGGCACAATCCAGTTCCAGGACTCGATCTTGTTCACAAAGCATCGATGCAGATTGATCTAAACCTCCGGTAGGAGCCCCCACATAGCGGTTCTCAGCTACCTTTCCTGCCTCTACCAGCAGTTTTCTTCCCTCAAAGCTGCCTGCCAACCCCAGCGAAGCCAGGTCGTCAATACCCACCGCGATTGCGCATTCTAAAGCGGCGGAAGAAGACAGACCGGCGCTTAAGGGAACGCTGGAAGCTATCGCTACTTCCAGTCCCGGTACTTTCTGCGCTAGTTCTTGCGCTTTTTCCGGGTGGCCGTTATCTTCAAGTACCTGTTTCAACCCCAAGATAACGCCCCCAACAAAAGCGCCAGGGCCACTAGCGGGATAGTTTTTTGCTAACTCTAAAAGGCTGTGAACGCTTAGCTGTGGGAAGTCTTCCGAAATAATTTTTAGTTGATCGTCCTCCCGTACCCGCAGCGCCACATAGATAGCGTGGGGGAGGGCGAGAGGTAGCGCCTTCCCGCCATTGTAATCGGTGTGTTCCCCGATTACATTGACCCGACCAGGAGCCCGCCAGACTCCTTCTGGTTTCGCTGCAAAGGTTTCCTCGAAAAGCTCTCTAGCTCTGAGCGCGCCCTCTTGGGGATCATATGCGGGGATAAAATCTGGTTTCATGGTTACGTTAGAACCTTTCTATTTGGCCTGGTGTCAACCAGTCTACCTTGCATTTATCCCCCGCAGGGAGGGTTTCTAAAATAACAGCCTAGACAGGCGCTGTCGCGCCAATTTTACGGCCTCGGGGTTGCGAGACAGGCGGAATAGCTCCAGCAGACGTTGGCGAAACTCGTCGCGCTCCTCGTCAGCAGACTTTGCGATAAGGGATAACAGTAGATCGAAAGCTTGCGGTTCATTGCCGGCTTGGAAAAAACGATCCGCCAAAACCAGGGGATCGGAATCATCTTGGCCTTCTTCAGTCTGCAAACGCTGCGCAATCGATACTTTATCTACCAGTGCCTGATAGCGGGAGGATTCTTCGGGGCGGTTCCGCAATAGCTTTTGCGCCTGCTTCATAGCCTCTGGGTAATCTCCTGCTTCTACCAAAGCTTCAACTGCTTTTTCTTCTTCGGTTCGCGGATCTTCCTGACTCGAGTCCGCTTCTCCTGCCATCACGCCGGTTAGTCCTGCCTGTCCGGCGATCTGTAAGACCTGATCGATAAGCGGTTTAATCTGGGCTTTGGGCTGCGCCCCTTGGAAAAGAGGTGCGGGTCTACCCCCGATCAGCGCCACCACCATGGGAATGGATTGCGCCTGGAATGCCTGCGCTAACTGCGGAGAATCATCCACATTGATTTTCACCAATTGGAATCGCCCCTGATATTCGCGCGCCAGTTCCTCTAGAATCGGGCCGAGTTGTTTGCAAGGTCCGCACCAGGGAGCCCACAAGTCAATGATTACCGGCACTTTAAGCGAGGTTTCAGCGACTTCCTCAAAAGTGCCATCGTCAGCGTCGCGAATAAAAGGACCGGCAACTACAGCACCGCTACTTTGATGTCGCCTGCTTCCGGCATCAGCTGGTGCTTCGCTTACGGCAGGATTATCCGCCAATCCTGGGTGAGAATCCGTTGCAGTCTTAGCAGCAAATTGCGATAGATCAACTGCTCCATGTGTTTGTGCCAATCGAAACCATCCTTACTTAGCGGCCGCCGTTAAAACTTCAGAAGCCGCGATTACCCGCACCTTGCCATCTTTGGTGCCCTTGGGTGGTATCTGCAGTAGCACGCAGATAACTCGGCTCCAGGAAGCTTGTTTGGTGACCTTGCCGTTGTCCAGCAGATTAACCACATCACCGCTGAGGGTGATCGGTTTATCTTTAGCTACGTCCGTCAGCTTAACTTCTTGAGTGTAGGTGGTCGCCACCAGTGCCCCATTTTTCGCGGGCAGATTAATCGCCAGGGTGTTATTTTTAAAATCAGTAGGAGCTACGGTGGATGATACCTTACCGGCATTGCCTACTCCCTCGGTCAATGCCTTCAATTCTGCGCGTTTGCCCTCCATGAGGGGATCCACAAACACTTTGTCGGCATTTTTTGCTTTGGCATCAAAGACAGTCTGCGCCCAAGTGTTGACCGCTACTTCCGGAGAAAACATCAGGTTTGCATCGCTAGCCAGATCTAAAGTTTTCGATCCCCGGGCTACCACGTCAGTTTCTGGCAAGGACGCCTTGGGTAGTAGCTGCATCCACTGCCATAGTTGATAGGGGCTGGTTGCCTGGTTTTGCCGGATTATTTCCACATATTTTGCCCCGCTGCTATCTGCCCCCGTCACGTTAAGCAAAGCGCGTGGCCACTTGTTTCCAGAGGTTACGGTAGTGATTTCCGAGGACGCAGGTAGCGCAGTTGGGACCGCCCGGTCGTTCTTTTGATGCATCTGGTATTGCGCGGTGCGCATGGTCAGTGCAGGACCGGCCACTCTGGGTTTTAGGGCTCCGGCATCAAATTTGGCGTCTCCGGCGGCTAAAGCGGAGTTAATCGCCTTAAGGATGGGGTCTACCTGTTCGACTCGCAGAGCTGGATAAGTCTCGGTGGAAGAAGAACTTGGTACCTCTTTGCGCTCAGCGACACTAGTGCATCCTGCCAGGCTGGTTATTGCCAGGCAGCTAGCTGCGGTAACGGACAATAGTACTCGCATTTTTCTCATCGGTTGCTACCTCCTTGGCTCTGGTCAAAGGTGGATTCGCCTTCGAAATCTGCCATATCAGGACCATCGCCTAATCCGTCCAGGTCAAAATCGTCGTCCTCGTACCATTCTTCGGTGTGCTCAGGAGTTACCGCCGCTTGGTTTGCGGGAGGTTGATAGGAGGCTGCCGGGTTGTAGGAGGCGTGCGGTTGGTAGGACTGTGCTGGCTGTGGTGAGGCAGCTGGGTTATATGATGCGTGTGGTTGATACGAGTCTGCTGGTTGCAGGGAGGCAGCTGGACTGTAGGAGGACAGTGGCTGGTAAGAATCCTCTGGTTGTAGTGAGGCCGCCGGATTATAGGAAGCCTGTGGCTGGTAAGGCTGTGCCGGCTGCGGTGAGCCAGCTGGGTTGTAAGCAGCCTGAGGTTGGTAGGAATCTTCTGGTTGTAATGAGGCTGAGGGACTGTAGGAAGCCTGTGGCTGGTAGGAGTCTGCCGGTTGTAGAGAAGCAGCTGGGTTGTAGGAGGCTTCCGGTTGGTAGGACTGTGCCGGCTGCGGGGATACCGCCGGGTTAAATGAAACCTCCGGGGTAGCTTCTGGGAGCGGAGAATATGCCGTCGGCTGAGGGCTTTGCGCAGGTAACACCAGCTCTGCCGCTGGCATCGTGGGAGCTGAAACTTCCTCAGTAGCCGGAACTTCTGGGGGCACCGAATCCGCGGCTTCGGGATTGATCGCTTGTCCGTCGGCATCAGTGTGGATTACTGGCACCAAACCGGTGGGGAACTTTACCCCTTCCACTTCGATGGTGGCTTCTCCGCGTTCGCGGGCTTTGCGTAATTCGGAACGCGAGGGCGGTTTAGTAACCGCATTTAGCGCAGGTATCTGCACGGTTTGCTCTCCTTGAGCCGCGGCTTCCTGAGCGCGCTGCTCGCGGCGCTTACGCATTTCTGCTTCTTCTTTAGATGCGGCTATGGCCAGGCGATTGATTATCACAGAAACGACTGCTCCGATTAGCATCAATAGCAGACCCGCGATCAGCAGTGGCCAGAACCAAGGGGTAGAAACTGGCTGTGTCCACTGTAAAGTCAGCTGGACGTTCCCTTCCTCTGACCAGGCGATCAGAGACCATGCGCCCTCGGAACGATCCCAGGTTTCGCTGATCCTGCCGGTATCTACTTCTTTATATTCGACCCACATATCTTTTCCGGCAGCTTCTCCGGGTTGCCGCGGATCTGCTTTCCCCTGATGTGGTTCGGTCAGTAGGGTGGTGTCATCTTTTTGTCCGGTAACTTCCACGTAGTTTTGGTCAGCTGCCCAAGCAGTCACATCGGCAGACCGTCCGATCGCTAAGGCTACTTTCCCTTGCCCGGCGACGGTGATTTTGGTGGGGGAGTCATAAAGTTCAAACATTCCCGGTCGGGTGATCGCTAAAGCTTGCTGTTGACTACTAGTAGGTAAAGAAGCTGAAACCCGCGGATTTGGTTTCCAGATGGTCGCGTTGCCTACACCTACTAAGGCCACCAGAGCTCCCGCTATTACTAAAAGTAGTGGAAGCCAATATCTGCGTAAGAAAATGTTCACCAGTTTCCCCTCAAGTCGTAGCCGGACAACTATAAGTACACTTTACTTGCTTTGCTGCGGTGATGCTTGTACCCGGTTAGGGGTGTGACTAGGGTCAATTTTACCGTAACGTTTGGTTTCATGTTGAAATAAGTGAAAGACTAGGCAGTGATACGGGGTTTCGCACTCCTCAAGTAATGGAATAAAATGTTCCGAGTAATGCCTAATCTCAGCGGCTCATCTTCAGGGAGGACCAGGTGGAAGAACAAACTGATTTCCCGATCGTAATGCGCGGTTATGATCGTGTTCAGGTCGATTTGCAGATTCAAACTTTGAATAACCAGATTACCGAGTTGCAGCAGAAGCTGGACACGGTTGACCAGCGCAATGTGGATCTAGGGGAACAACTCGCTGAAGCGCAGAAGCAACTGCGTTCTTCCGATCGTAGTTCTTACACCGGGATCGGCGCCCGGATAGAACAGCTGCTGCGCAGCGCGGAAGAACAATCAACCGCGGTCATCAATAAGGCCAATGCTGAGGCCGAGCAGCTTATGGAAAAGACCCGTAAGAACGCTCAAGATATGTCCGAGCGAGCAGAAGCGGAAGCTGCTTCCCTGATTTCTGAGGCGCGGCGCGAGGCTGAAGAACGTACCACTACCGCGGCCACCGAATCCGAGACAGTGCTGACTAACGCGCAGCATCGGGCGGACGAACTGGTTGCCGCAGCAGAACGGGAAGCCTCCTCGCTGCGGGCAGAGACCAATACTCAGGTCTCTGACCTGAAAGCAACTGTTGACCGGGAAACCGAATTGCAGCGGGCTCAGGCTGAAAAAGACTATGTTGAAATGCGAGTTAAGGCAGAGCAAGAGGCGTCTCAACTCCGCAATGATGCGACTGCAGAGGCACAGGCACTGCGCGAGTCCTCTTTGACCGAGGCTACCAAGACCCGGGAAGAAGCCAAGGAACAGGCAGAAAAGACTTTGGCCGATGCCCGCAGTCAGTCCGAAAGCATTTTGAAAGAAGCGCGGGAAAGCGCTGATAGCATCCGTTCCGAGATTCAACAGATGCGTCAAGAGGCCGAGACGGAGATCGCAGCTGCTCGTGCTGCCGCTCGCGAGGCTGATGCTCAGGCTCACGAGCAATCCCGTTCCGAAACCTCCGCGATGGTGGCCGCCGCGAAGGCTCAGGTTGCTGACGCAGAGAAGCACTTGGGTGAAACCTTGCAGCGGGCAGAGCGACTGCTAACTGACACTGACGCAGTGGTTCGTCGCCGTCAGGAAGATGCGCGTCGCGCGGCAGAAGCTACGATTGCAGCTGCCGAGGGCGAAGCTGAACAGGTACGCGAAGCTGCTCGCATCGAAGCTCAGGCAGAGCGGGCCGCCGCGCAACGCACCGTGGAGCGCTTGGAGCGTCAACGCGAATCCATCGCTGCTTACCTGGAAGAAATGCGGGGCTTGCTGGGCTCTGAGACCGCTACCGGTCTAGAAGGATTGACCCCCATGCAGCAACTTCCCGCAGTGCTAGCACAACCGGAATCGCAGAGCGAGGGCGAACAGCCGGCTCCGGTGGAACCGCCGGTATCTCCGGTAACCCCCGATGAAGAATCGGCGGCTACCGATCTGTTCACCAGCGAGGAACAGTAGCTTCAATAAGCTCGTTTAACTAACTTTGGGCGCGTCTTTGGAATATCAAAGACGCGCCCAAAGTTAGTTGCAGCTGCGATCAGGTAATTGTTTGTCCGCTCTGGTTGCGGAAACTATTCCGGGGTGCCGCAGCTGTCGAAGATCTGGGTCGCTGCTAGTTCTTAAAAGAATGGACCGGGGCGGGGATGCGACCGCCGCGGGCAGCAAACTTTTCCGAAGAAAATGGAGATACCTCCATAACCGGTGCCCAACCTAGCAAGCCTCCAAAATTAGCTTGGTCGCCTACCCCTTTACCCGGCACCGGAATCACACGCACCGCGGTAGTTTTCCCGTTGGCAACCCCAATCGCGGCCTCATCGGCAATCAATCCGGTAATAGTGGCCGCAGGCGTGTCCCCGGGAATCGCAATCATATCCAGTCCCACTGAACAAATAGCCGTCATAGCTTCTAGCTTCGCCAGGTTCAAGGAGCCGCGCTGGACCGCTTGAATCATATTCGCATCCTCGGAAACTGGAATGAACGAACCAGACAGTCCCCCTACCAGGGAACAAGCCATTAGACCGCCCTTTTTAACCGCATCGTTTAGCAGCGCTAGTGCGGCAGTAGTGCCCGGCGCGCCCACAGTTTCTACCCCTAGCTCTTCTAAAATAGCGGCCACCGAATCTCCTACTGCCGGGGTAGGAGCCAGGGACAAATCTACAATCCCAAAATTTACCCCTAGGCGTTTAGCCACGGTTTGTCCCACCAGCTGTCCCATCCGGGTTATTTTGAAAGCTGATTTCTTAATAGCTTCTGCACATTCTTCAAAAGGTCGCCCGCGTACTCCCGCAAGCGCCCTCTCGATTACTCCCGGGCCGGAAATCCCTACGGATATTACCGCATCCGCTTGGTCAATCCCGTGGAAGGCACCGGCCATAAAGGGATTGTCTCCCACCGCATTGGCGAACACCACCAGTTTTGCTGCCCCGATACCGTCCTGATCAGCAGTTTTCTGCGCGGCAGCCAATATCTGCTGCCCCATTTTGGCGGTAGCGCTCATATTGATGCCGCTGCGGGTGGAACCAATATTGACTGAAGAACAAACAATGTCGGTAGTACTAAGCGCCTCGGGAATCGAGTCGATTAGTGTTAAATCGCTGCGGGTGGCACCGGCTTGCACCAACGCGGAATAGCCGCCTACAAAATCTACCCCTACGGCCTTACCTACTCGATCAAGCGTCTGGGCAAAGGGGAGGGGATCATCGGTGCGACAAGCCGCTGCCACCAGGGAGATTGGGGTTACCGAAAGTCGCTTGTTAATAATCGGCACCCCGAACTCACCCGCGACTTCCTCGGCAGTCGAAACCAAGCGGGAGGCGGCGCTTAAAATCCGTTCTTCAATCCGCTCGCAGGCTCGTTCGATATCGGCGTCAGCACAGTCCAGCAGGGAAAGCCCCAAAGTTACGGTGCGTACGTCGAGGTTGTCCTCGGCAATCATCTGTATGGTTTCCAGGATTTCCCCGGTGGTATCCACGCCCATGATTCTCCCTCGTGGTTACGGTGATTTGACTAGGTAAGCGGCAGGCAGATTTACAGTTTATGCATAGCGTTGAACAGTTCCTCGGCCTGCACTTTAATCACCAGCCGTTCGGCCTCCTCTACTGGAGCCATTGCCACCTGCACCTGCGCTAACCCGATCTGATTCTCGTCAAATTCTAGCTGCATAATCATCGTGAAATATTCATCCATCAACGTCTGGGAGACATTGGTGATATTCACCTGATTTTGGGCGAGCGCCTGGGAAACCGCCGCGATAATCCCGGTGTGGTCGATACCGGTAACCGTCATAATTGCTTTCACGTGCTTCAGCTTACGTTCTTTCCCGGCTATTTCGCGATTTCTTGACCCCGGTTTCTTCACTTCGGCACTCTTTGGTAATAATGGCGGAGTGACTTCTAGTTTGATTTTTTCGACCCTCGTGCAAGCGCTAGTGCTATTTGTAGCCACTAACATTGACCACTTGGCGTTACTAACTTTGTGGTTTGTCCACGGACAGAATCATCCGGGAACTACTGCGCGCATATGCGCCGGTCAATATGTAGGTTTCGGGGTAATCCTGGCAGCCACCATAGCCTTAAGCGCCATTTCTGGTTTGGTAATCCCGCAGGAATACCTGCGTTTCTTGGGGCTGATACCCCTGGCACTGGGGATAAAAGCGGCGATCGGAGAAATCCACGAGCGCTTGTCTGCAGAAGAGGATGACGACGAGGACGAGGGCGAGGCGCAACTAAAGGGGAAAAAGGTCAGTGTGGGTGCAGTTGCCCTGGTGACCATGGCTAATGGGGGTGATGAAATCGCAGCCTATCTGCCGGTTTTCGCCCTCTCTGCCTGGTGGCAAATCGCCCTGTTTTGCGCCGTATTCTTATTGCTCGCGGGGGTGCTCTTGGCGCTGGCCCGCTTGATTACCGGACGCTTGCATCTAGCAGAAGTCCTGGAACGCTTTGAAGCAATTATTTTTCCCAGCGTACTTATCTTGCTAGGAGTGCTAATCCTCGCCGATTGGCTCTAAGCATATTAAGGGCAGCGTCTACGGGGGCTGGTCGCTAAAAGTCATGATTACCTAAAGCGGGGGAGTAGATTTTATCCGAGTAGGCGCGGCGGGCATAAGAATTCGGAAAACGTCGCTACGTTTTCCGAATTCTTGGGCGGGAGGAAAAATCTACTCCCGCGCGAACAGACGCCGCTTTCTTTTAGGCACGTCTCCGCAGGCGCGTGATTAGCATGGCGATGCCCCATAGCGCCAGCGTGAAAACTACCTGCACTCCGATATTTACCCAGAACTGTGAGGCGGCGGCGCCGCTAAAGCTGGTCATTTCCGCTAACGCATTGTTGTTGTCAATGTAGTAGAAGGTGGGTAGCGCTCTCCCGATGGCGACTACTGCATCGGGCATTAGCTCCCGGGGAATAAACGCTCCACATAGGAAAGCACTGGCTAGGGCCACCACGTTTACGATGGCGCTGAGGGCTTCTTTGTTATTGGTAATTTTTGCCATTAAGAAACCTAAGGCTAGTACCGGCAGCCCAAATGCCACGATGTTAAGCGCATAAAGTCCCTGTCGTCCGGTATCAGCAATGCCGGGCAGCAGCAATCGTACTAAGAGCACATTGAGTGCCACCAGAAATGCTACAATCAGCGCGCATCCGGCTACTAGGCTCAGGTCAATCCGGAAGGGATGGGCGGGCGAAACCAGGGTACGTTTACGTACGTTTATTACCGAAAAGGCCGCCAGCACCATGGTAATTACATAGGTGGCACCGGCCATGAGGGTGTAGCTGCCAAAGTTATACAGGGCGGTAACGTTGTGGAGTGTTTTTTGATCTAAATGCGAAGTGAGCGTGACTTTACTATCCAGTTTCAGGCTAGAGTTTACCGCTTTGACCAGCTCGTCCTCGTCCGTTAAATACTGCCCATAGCCGGTAGCCAGCCGCAGGAAACGACTTACTAATACCTCGGCAGAAGCACTCTCAGAACTGGCGCGAGATTTTACGTCTACTACCGGTTTTTCACCTTTGAGGATGGTGGTGGTGAAGTCGCGGGGCAGGTAAACGACGTAAGACAAAGTTTGGTAATAGAGGGCGTCGTCGATTTCGCGTTCGCTAGTGCCGGTGTCTGCTTTCTTGGTTTGCCCGGCCAAGTAGGAGTTAAAAGACCGAGTGAGGGCAGTATCGTTGCCGCGGTTGATAACCAAAACTGTAGGTTTGGAAGCGGTGAAATCACCGGAGGAGCCAGGGCTGGTCTGGAAAGCAGTCAGTCCCATGACCACCATGATGGTGGTAAAGAGAATAACGAAAGCAATATTGCGCAGCAGTACCTGCAGGAAACCTTTAAAGACTATCATAGCGTTGCTTCCTTAGGACGAACAGGGAGGCTCCCAGGAGCACTGCGGAAATAAGCAGTAGCAAGGTGACATCTTGCCAAAAACCATGGAACCCGGGGTGATAGTAGAGGTTATAGAAACCGTCCGTGATTAGGGCAGTGGGATTTAGTTTATTTACCAGGGGCACTTTTTGGTCTACTACGTAGCGCATGGTTCCGCCCATCATGCCGGCCAGTACCGCCCCCAACATGGTGACTGAAATCAAGACTCCAATTTTCATGTTTTCCCCGCCAGGCACGAGCGCGGAAATCGCTACCCCGAAGGACAATCCGACCAGGGCTCCCAGGGAAGTCAGCAGGAAGGTTAATGCCCAATTGGGGCCAAAATCGATATTGAACAGGACGTGGCACACTGCCACCAGTAAAATCAGTCCCACCAATTGCAGTAGGTAACTGGCAATAATCCCGGAAATAATCAGTTTGGCTTTGCTGGTCGGTGCCACCGCTACTCGTCTGCCGATTACCCCCAGGGGTGGCTGGGCATTATTCATCACTGTCATGGAGAACATCCCCCCATACAGGGCAGCCATAGCTAGCAGCGAGAAGAACTCTGCCATCAGCAAGTCCATAGATTTGGGGCTGCGGTCACGCAAAGTAAAATCACTCTTAGCGAGTTTGTCCTGAACCGAGGCCGCCACCTGGCCGGGATTAAACGCCGGAGGCTGGCCGGGCGGAATATTTTGAAAGTCAGGCGGAGAGTGAGCGCGAACGTTTGCCGCTATCTCTCGCTGCGTCAGTTGGCTGATCATAGCGGTGCGTTGAGCGATTTCGTCAAGAATCGCTTTCAAGATGGTTTGTTCCATCCCGTTGGAAGCCAGCGTCAAATGTGCTTTGGCATCCCGGCTGATACCTGTCTGCGAGGTTCCGGTAATCTCGACTACTCCGGAAACTTCCTCGTCCTCTAAAAGCTTTTTTCCTTCTTCTAGAGTCTTGACCATTCGCAGTTTCAATAGGGGTTGGTTTTTGGAGCTGACGGGGGAGGAGTCTTCTTTGCTTAAGTCATCGAAGGCGATTTTGAAGGTGCTGTCTTGGTAGACCTGGGAGTTTACTACCGCTATCGGCACGGTATCGAAGGCTTCTTTATTGACAATGTCGCCGAGTGCTCCTTTGAATAGCAGTCCCAGCAGGATGGGGAAGGCGAGTGTCCAAAAAACCAAGGTGCGGTTGGACAGCAGTAGCTTGAGGTTATATCTGATCAGGTGCCCCATAGCTAGTCTCGCAATTCCTTGCCGGTTAGCTGCAAGAAAACGTCATTTAGGGTGGGACGCTCCGAGTAAATGGACTCGTAGGATACCCTGGCCTCGCTCAATTGGGTGATGAGGGTGGAAACGTGGTTTTGTCCGTGTCGGTAAACTAGCTGGACTGTGCGATTTCGGGTGGTAACTGACTCAATTTGGGGATCGGATTCGAACTTTTCTTTAAGTTCTGGCGGCAGCTCCACCCCTTGCAGGGTAACTTTTTCTTCGATATCGGATAGCTGTTTCAGCTCGTTAATGGTGCCTTGCGCAATGATCTCCCCTTTGTCGAGGACGATGAGGCGGTCGCAAATCTGCTCGACTTCTTCCATATAGTGGGTGGTGTAAACCACGGTCGCGCCGCGGTCACGCAAAGTAACGATACCGTCCAGGATGTTATTGCGGCTTTGAGGGTCCACCGCCACGGTTGGCTCATCCAGGAAAATTAGCTCCGGTTGATGGGCGATACCGCACGCCAGGTTTAAGCGGCGCAAAAGGCCTCCGGAGAGCTGCTTAGGGCGAAACTTTAAGTAGTCTTGCAACCCCACCAACTGAACTGCCTCTGCAATCATGGCGGCGCGTTTGCGCTTGTCGGATAGGTACAGTCCGCAGAAATATTCCAGGTTTTGCGCCACGGTTAGCTCATCGAATACGGCTACGTCCTGGAATACCACCCCTAGACGCCGTTTAATGTCGAAGGCATCGGGGCGCATTTCTTTTCCGAAGATTTTCACGCTCCCGCTGCTAAAACGAAGCAGGGAGAGGATGCAGTTGATAGCGGTCGATTTTCCAGATCCATTCGGCCCTAGCAGCCCCAAGATTTCGCCCTGACGAACTTGAAAAGTCAGCTTATTGAGGGCGCGTAACTGCTGATAGTCCTTGGTTAGACCCGCTACTTCAATGATGTTGGTCACGACGGTTCTCGCGTTCTTGGGGTAGTTATTTTTAAGGCTATTCTAGCGTAGCTAATCAGAGGTAACCCCACAGTCGTGGCGTCGTTAATTAAGAATTAACTAAACGTTATTGGAGATTTTAAACGCCGACGCGGCTGAGGGAAGAAGCTATTTCCGTTCAAAAATTTTCGAGTCGGTTAAACTAGCTGAGAAAACTCCTAGGAAAGCTGGTGCGGTTATGGGGAAGAAACACGTAAAAACTAACGCCATGCGCATCCTCGAAAATGCGAGAATTGCGGCGCAAATGACGCAGGTTTCTTCGAAGGGGGAATTTTTGGATGCCCTCACGATTGCACAAGAGCTGGGGGTAGATCCGCAGTTAGTATTTAAAACTCTAGTTTTGGAAGGTGGACCGGGGGAACACTTTGTGGCGGTAGTGCCCGCTACTCACGAGTTAGATTTGAAAGCCACGGCCAGGTGTTTTGGGGTAAAACAGGTGGGGATGTTGCCCTTAAAAAAGTTAACCCCGCTCACCGGTTACTTAAAAGGAGCGTGTTCGCCTTTGGGAATGAAGAAAGATTTTCCCACGGTGATTGACGAATCCGCTTTCGCGCAAGAAAAGATTTACGTATCGGCCGGTAAACGCGGCTATCAGATTTTGGTGGCGGCTACTGATCTACAAAGGGTGATTGCGGCGCAGCGCGGGGATATTTCTCGCCCCTAAAGCACATAAGCCTCACAACTGCGGATGTTTTTGGTTGGTTTTTATCTTCCTGAAGAAACAGAGTAAAGTTTCGGGTATACGAAACTTATGTAAGGGACGCCCTTAAAAGCGGCTAAGGGAGATTATAAGTCTGGAGAGATGAGTAGTTTCCCCGATTTAGAAAGGTGAATCTGCGCAGATGGAAACGGAAATAGCCTCAGATTCTCAGGCTGTCGATGGCAAGGCGGCGGCCAAGAAAGGTTTGCTCCCGCTGCTAGGGCCGGCATTCGTAGCGGCAGTGGCCTATGTTGATCCCGGGAACGTCGCCGCGAATATCACTGCTGGCGCCCGCTACGGCTACCTGCTGGTATGGGTATTAGTACTGGCCAACCTGATGGCGGTGATCATTCAATATCAAAGCGCCAAACTAGGGCTAGTTACCGGGAAATCTTTACCCGAGATTTTGGGGGATCGGCTGCCCAAAGGCAAACGCATCATGTTTTGGATCCAAGCGGAGATTATCGCGGCCGCCACCGACTTGGCGGAGATCGTGGGGGGCGCAATCGCCCTGCAGCTGCTGTTTGGCTTACCGCTGCTCGCAGGGGGCTTTATCGTAGGCTGCGTGTCTTTAGCGCTGCTAATTTTCCAGAATGAACGGCGGCAAAAACAGTTCGAAACTATCGTGGTCGGTTTGCTAGTAATCATCACCGTAGGCTTCTTGTCGGGACTGGTGATTAGCCCGCCTGATCCCGCGAGAATGCTGGGGGGATTGCTGCCCCGTTTTGCCGGCACCGACACCGTGCTGATAGCGGCCTCCATGCTGGGGGCAACGGTTATGCCTCACGCTATTTACCTGCATTCTTCGCTGGTAAATCACCGTTTCCCGGAGCGAGGCTCTCGCGATATTCCCCACCTGTTACGAGCTTCCAAACATGACGTGGCCTATGCGCTATTTGTCGCGGGAGCGGTCAATATTGCGCTGTTATTGCTGGCCGCCTCGGCGCTAGCAGGAAAGAGCGGCACCGATAGTATCGAGGGCGCACATGCCGCTATCGAAAATGCCTTGGGCAGTGGAATCGGAGTAATTTTTGCGATCGGTCTGTTAGCTTCCGGTTTAGCCTCCACTTCGGTCGGAGCCTATGCGGGTTCGGAAATCATGGGCGGGCTACTGCATGTGCGGGTACCACTTTTCTTGCGCCGTCTAATCACCCTGATTCCCGCGCTGCTGATTCTGTGGCTCTATCCCAATCCCACCTGGGCTTTAGTTGTTTCCCAGGTGGCATTGTCTTTCGGGATTCCCCTAGCGGTAGTACCGCTCGCAGCCTATACCCGCAAGAAAGAACTTATGGGCAGCTACACCGATAGCCAGGCAATGCGTTGGACGATGGGCGCCATCGCGGGCTTGATAATCGCTCTGAATCTGCTGCTGGTGGTGCTTACTTTTATGGGAGTTGACGTATAAACCGCTGTCCGTAAAGAGGTAGGTTATCTCGGGAAAGCAGCCTGCGCCCTCGCGATTGGTTTTGATATCCGGGAGAGTAGATCCAAAAGTATTAAGGGTGAGTCCTCGAGAACTAAGCATTCTCGAGGACTCACCCAATTAAAACCGCTAAAACGGCTGAGGTATTAGATTAGTCTTCTTTAGGACGCAACCAGAGGCAACCCAAGGGCGGTACCCTTAGCTCTACCGAATAGGGGCGGCCATTCCACTCCATATCTTCGGCAGATACCTGACCTAAGTTGGTGACCCCGGAGCCGCCATACTTGGCGTCATCGGTGTTAATAATTTCTTCCCACTCCCCGCCGTCGGGTAGTCCTACTCGGTAGCCTTCGTGGGGATTACCTGCGAAGTTACAGATACACACCATCTTGTGTTCGCGTCCGTGGTCATCACGGGACTTGCGTACATAAGAGATCACGTTGTGTTCGGAATCGTTGGATTCGATCCATTCAAACCCGGTGTGTTCGTCATCCCACAATGCCGGATCGGTGGTGTAGATCTGGTTCAAGTCCCGTACCAGTGCTTGCACCCCCTGGTTGCGCTCGTCATCTAGCAAGAACCAATCTAGGGAACGATTCGCATCCCACTCGGCGCCTTGGGCGAACTCGCCGCCCATGAACAGCAGCTGCTTACCTGGGTGTGACCATTGATAGGCGTAAAGGGAACGTACCCCCGCCAGTTGCCGCCAGTAGTCACCTGGCTGCTTAGCTAGTATCGAGCCCTTGCCGTAGACGACCTCGTCATGAGATAGCGGTAAAATATAGTGCTCCGAGAACGCATACACCAGGGAGAACGTGAGTTCGCCGTGGTGCCAAGACCGGTTTACTGGGTCTTCACGCAGGTAACGCAAAGTATCGTTCATCCAACCCATATTCCACTTCAAACCGAAGCCCAAGCCCCCGGCATCGGTAGGAGCAGTTACCCCTGGCCAAGCTGTAGACTCTTCTGCAATCATGCAGATGCCCGGATATAGGCGATAGCAGGTGGCATTGGTTTCCTGGAGGAAAGAAATCGCTTCCAGGTTTTCCCGTCCGCCATACTGGTTTGGATGCCACTGGCCTTCTTCGCGGGAATAATCCAGGTAAAGCATGGAGGCCACCGCGTCGACCCGCAAACCATCGATATGGAATTCATCCAACCAGTAAAGAGCGTTGGCCACCAGAAAGTTTCGTACCTCGTTGCGACCAAAGTTGAAAATCAAGGTCCCCCAATCGGGTTGTTCCCCGCGGGTGGGATCCGGATGTTCATAGAGTTTGGTGCCATCAAAGTCGGCGAGCGCAAACTGGTCTTTGGGGAAATGGCCGGGAACCCAGTCCATGATCACCCCGATTCCCGCCTGGTGCAGTTTATCTACCAGGTAGCGGAAATCATCGGGAGTGCCATAGCGGGACGAGGGCGCATAGTAGCCGCTCTGCTGGTAACCCCAGGAACCATAGAAGGGATGCTCCGAAACTGGCATCATTTCTACGTGAGTAAAGCCCATATCTTTGACGTAGGTAACCAGATCGTCCGCCAAATCCCGATAGTGGGTGTCATAAGACCAGGATCCGATATGCATCTCATAGACCGACATGGGGGAGTTATGGGGATTAGTTTTTGCCCGCTTGTCCATCCACTCTTGGTCTTCCCACTGGTGGTGTTTATCGGTAACTACCGAGGCCGTCAAGGGAGGAATCTCGCAGGCGCGCGCCATCGGGTCGGCTTTTTGTTGCCAGGTGCCATCCGGTCTTAAAATCTCGAACTTGTAGCGAGCCCCAATTTCTACGTCCGGGATAAACAATTCCCAGACCCCGGAAGAACCCAGGGAACGCATCGAGGAGGTCTCCCCGTCCCAATAGTTAAAGTCACCCACTACCCGCACCGCTTGGGCGTTCGGTGCCCAGACTGCGAAGGATGCCCCCTTGGTTTGCCCCATCTCGGTTTCGTAGGTGCGCAGGTGAGCTCCCAGCACTTCCCAAAGTCGCTCGTGACGCCCCTCAGAAATCAGGTAAAGGTCGAATTCGCCAACGGTGGGCAGGTAACGGTAACCGTCATCTAGCTCTGTGGTTTCTTCCCCATAGGTGGTGCGCACCCGGTAATCAGGGATTTCGGTGCCGTCAAGGACTGTCACCCAAATGCCATCTTGCTCATGGGTGGCGGGGAATGTGCCCTTGGGAGTGATGATCTCTACCGCATCTGCCAGGTGGGCAACGGTGCGGATAGTTACGGAATCTTCCCCCACGTGGGTGCCGAGCACCGAATGGGGGTCAAAATAGCGTCCGTGAGCCACGTTAGCAAGGACGTCTGGATCTACAGGTACAGGTTTTGCGTTCATGCCTCTAGCGTGTCACGAATCGCCCAATAATTCTTTAGAATAACGCCCCGATTTCCAATTATTTTTTCACCCCGAGTTCCAGCAGCGTGCATAGCTTAATATCATCTGGTTTTATTATTCGGGGCTGGCTCGGTAAAAGCACTCCGGCTAAAGCGCGGGGGAGAAGTTTTTCCTCCTGCCCAAAAATTTGGAAAACGTAGCGACGTTTTCCAAATTTTGCGCCCACCTAGCCTGCTCGGATAAAACTTCTGGAAAGGTTACCAATCGAGGCTGAAGTATTGCACCTCTTGGAACTCCCTAATCCCTTCGCGGGCGCCCTCACGGCCAATCCCGGATTGCTTTACTCCCCCAAAGGGGGCGGCGGGATCGGAAACCAGGCCGCGGTTTACCCCAATCATTCCGGCTTCGATTCTTTCCGCTAGGTGTAGCGCCCAGTTCAGATCGCCGTAAACATAGGAGGCCAGTCCCATTTCGGTGCCATTTACCATCTCGAGTAGTTCGTCTTCGTCAGAGTATTCCTTAATGGGGGCGAGCGGGCCGAAGATTTCGTTTTGTAGTAGAGGAGAGTCGGCGCGGGGTACTTCGATCACTGTGGGTGCCACGAAGTACCCGGCTAGATCCTGGGGGAGCGCTGCTTGCGCCAGGATTTTTGCTCCTTGGTCTAGGGCGGACGAGAGTAGCTCGTTCATCCTTTGCTTTGCTTTTTCGTTAACTACCGTGCCGATTTCGGTTTCTGGATCTAGCCCCGCGCCTACTTTCAGAGCTTCTACCCGCTGGCATAGCTTTTTCGTGAACTCTTCTTTAATGTCTTTGTGCAGGTAGATCCGGTTAGCGGCGGTGCAGGCTTGACCGCCGTTGCGGAACTTGGCAACCATCAGCCCTTCGATAGCGGCGTCTACATCGGCGGTGGCGCCCACTACAAAGGCGGCATTTCCGCCTAGTTCCATGGCGGTGTTCACTACTCGGGGAGCGGCCAGCCCCAGCAGGGTGCGTCCTACCGGGGTAGAGCCGGTGAAGGACACTAGGCGTACTCGAGGGTCGGCTAGCCAGGTTTCAGAGATTTCGGCAGAGTGACGGGAGGGCACCAGGTTTACTACCCCGTCTGGCACGCCGGCCTCTTTCAGGATGCGCATAATGGCCAGGGCGGTTAAGGGGGTTTCGGAGGCTGGTTTCAGCACTACCGCGTTGCCGGCGGCGAGGGCGGGCGCGATTTTGCGGGTCGCCATGGCGGCCGGGAAATTCCAGGGAGTGATCAGCGCACATACTCCGACCGGGCGGGCAGTGACCAGGGTGCGCGAGCCGCCTGCGGGCGGAATCGCATAATCTCCGTCAGAGCGGACAGCTTCTTCGGAGAACCAGCGGAAGAACTCAGCAGCATAGGAGGCTTCGCCCAGAGAATCCGTATAGGCTTTACCGTTTTCCCAGCTCATTAAACTAGCGAGTTCTTTAGCGGAAGCCATCATCAATTCCCAGGCGCGACGCAATATCTCGGCGCGTTCGCGGGGGGCGCGGGCAGCCCACCCGGGTTGAGCGCTGGCTGCAGCATCGAGAGCAGCACTGGCATCGGCGGCGGTGCCCGAGCTTACTTCAGTAATCGCGCGAGTGGTGGCGGGATCTATTACCGGGAAAGTTTCCCCGCTAGCTGCTGGCCGGGTCGAGTTGTTAATCCAAATGGCTTTTTCCGGTTCCAAGTTAGCTACGTACTGTGTTAATTCCTTGCTATCCATATACTCTTCTTCTCTTTTCGTTCAGATACCGCTTTTTCTGCGTCTTTGCGTTCAGTTTATAGCGTTACTTTCAGGTGTGGTGGAAAAGTATCTCCCCCGAGCGGCTGGTCCGCTCGGGGGAGATATGGTTTCACCTCAACGGGCAGATTTTCTGCCTAAGCGTCGATCACGGGTAGAGACCGCGCCGTTTGTGGGCCTGCAAGACGCGCTCCACCGCCAATACGGTAGCTGCGACCCGCAAGGTCACGCCCTTTTCTTCGGCGTAGGCTTCTACGTCTTTCCAGGCGGCGGTGATCCGCTGTTCCTCTTCCTTTTGTACCCGTTCTAGCGGCCAGAAGAAGTTGTCGCGTCCTTGTACCCATTCGTAGTAGGACACGATTACGCCACCGGAGTTCGCCAGAATGTCGGGAACTACCATGACGCCTTTTTCGTTTAGGATCTTGTCGGCGGCGGAATCAGTCGGGCCATTGGCGCCCTCGACAATAATCTTGGCTTTCACATCGGGAGCATTTTCCTTGGTGAGCACCCCTTCAATGGCGGCCGGTACCACTACGTCGACGTCCAGCAGTAGCAGCTGGGCAGCATCCATGGGTTCGGCACCGGGGAAGCCTACGACTTTGCCCTTTTCGTCAACGTATTCGCCCAGAGCCTTGGTGTCGATGCCGTCGGCGTTGTAGATGGCACCGAAGATGTCGGAGATGGCGACGACTTTGCCGCCGCGACGCTGCGCGATTTCGGCAGCTCCGCGCCCTACTTTACCGAAGCCTTGGATCGCCAGGGAGGCGTCCTCGAATTTAATGCCCTTTTTCTTCAGGGCGGCTTCTACCATGATTACTACGCCCAGGGAGGTCGCTTCTGCGCGCCCCAAAGATCCGCCGAGAGAAACCGGTTTACCAGTACAAATCCCGGGGACGGTGTAGCCTTGGAACTGAGAATAGGTGTCCATGATCCAGGCCATGGTCTGTTCGTTGGTTCCCACGTCGGGGGCGGGAACGTCCTTTTCTGGGCCGATAATCGGCAGAATCTCGGAAATATAGCGGCGAGTTACCCGCTCTAGTTCGGCCTGGGAATACTTGCTGGGGTCAATAGTGACCCCGCCTTTAGCTCCGCCATAGGGCAAATTCACTAGGGCGCATTTCCAGGTCATCCACATGGATAGGGCGCGAACTTCGTCAATATCGACGTGTTCGTTGTAGCGGATGCCGCCTTTGGCCGGTCCGCGCGTCAAGTTGTGTTGTACCCGGTAGCCGTGCAGTACCTCATGGGTGCCGTCATCGCGACGAATCGGAATAGAAACGCTCATTTCACGGCGCGGCGAAGCGAGCATCTCGTAGTCGCCCTCGGAAAATCCCAGGATTTTCTGGGCTTCCCGTAGCTGATTCTTCGCGTCCTCATAGGGATTCGGTTTGTAATCCTCGGACATATGTTTTGATCTCCTTTAAGGTTTTCAATTGGGGTCTGACCTTAGATTTTCCTGACTGACAGGAATCATTTACGGCGATTGTCGTCATTGCTAAGGTAGTCAGCGCCCCATCACCTCCGTTTTGAGCGGCGGTAACTGCAGTCTATCTAGGACGAAAGTCAGGGGTAAATATGCAATATGCATAAATTGTGGAGGCATAATGTGCATAATGTATATATGATTACTGTGCAGGCGCTCTTGGGGCGGCCGCATTTACATATTCAATCCCTGTGGTGTCCGAATCCCTCGGCGAAGCTGCGCTGGGTGGCGACCTCGGAACAGATAAATCCCGCTACTTTCTTAGAGGGAAACGAGTTGTTGCTGACCACTTCCGCGGGGAATCCGAAAGGGGCATCGGGCTGGTTGGAGTATGCCCAGCGCCTGGTGACTGGGGGGATTACTACCCTAGGATTTGGCCTGGGGGTCAGCCACGATACCGTTCCTCCGCTACTGGTACAGGCAGCCCGAAAAACTGGTCTTAATCTGATTGAGGTTGCCCCCGATCAATCTTTTGTCGCACTTTCGCAAGAAGTCGCGCGGATGATCGAGGTCGAAGTCACCTCGGGGAAATATAAACTGACGGCTTTGCAGCAGCGCCTGATCCAAGCATCTGCGCAGCCGCGCAGTGTAGACACGATTACCAGGGAGCTAGCGCGGGGGATTGGCGCGCGGGTAATTATCAGAGATAAGGTGGGCAGGGTAGTAGCCCAAGCGGCCGCACCCACGTTGCCTGCCGATTTAGGGGAGTTTTCAGAACAGTCTTGGGAGAGATTTTCCGCCAATACGGCGCAGCTTTCCTTTGAAACTGAGGAAGGCTATTGTCTTTTCGCTGCTATTAACGCTCTCGGGCAGGAAACCGCCTGGTTGCAAGCCTGTTGGAGCGTGTTTCCCCAGCCGTGGCAGCAACAGGCACTCTCGCAGGCTGGCCTGTTAATCGCTTCGGCTCTCGCTAACTCGCGGTTTGTTTCTGGCTACCAGGGGCGCCTATTGCAACGGGCATTTGAACTGTTACTTTCTGGGGAGCTGGGGGCGGCGCAGATTCTAACCGAGATGGCGTTTCCGCTCTCTCGCACGCTGAGCGGACGCTATGTGCCGGTAGTAGTGGCCGGGGAGGAGGGAGCCCTGCGGGCTTTAGCTGCCAGAGTGGAGCGGGCAGTCACTAAAACTATGCCTCCGCCGCTGTGGCGTTTTGGCGCCGAAAATCTGGAAATGGCGATTCCGGTAGCGGCACTGCCGCTAACTTTGTCGAACTTCTCTCGCAAAGAATTTTCGGCTCTGCGGGCGGGGGTGGGGCAGGATTACCCGATCTCGCGGTTTAATGCCGGCCTAGCGGGGGCGCGGCAAGCCTTGCGGCACACCGGAAATACCCAGCCGGTAGCCCGGTGGGAGGAGATTTCCCGTTCCGGACTATTGCAGGTAATGGGGAGAGAAACGGTAGCGGCGTTTTCTCAGCAGTTCCTGCTGCCCTTACGGGGAGAAGCAGACCTGCTGGCGCTGCTGGAACAGTATGTTGCCACTAAAGGTAACCGGCAGCAGATGGCCAAGACCCTGGGACTACACCGCAACACCGTGGCTAAGCGGCTAGAAAAACTGCAAAGCAAACTAGGCGTTAACCTGGCAGAAGCCGGTGCCCAAGCCTCCGCCTGGGTAGCCCTCCAAGGACGCAATTCCTAGCGGTCTTGGCGCAGTTTGCGAGCCGTGAGCACTCCGGCTCCAGCCAGTGCCAGGATCGCGGAGATCAAAGCCAAGGTGGCTCCGTTCGCACCGGTAATTCTCAGTGACGAGGGCGCCGGTCCCGCGCTAGTGCCAGAGGCATTCGAACCACCGGTCATATAAGCACCGGCAGGTGCCTCGACAGCTCCGCCGTTTTGGCCAGCTGACGGTTTCGTAGCAGCTCCACTGTTGTCACCTGGCTGGGGATCAGCGGTGGGGTCAGTACTGGGCGCAGTCGGCTGGGAAGTAGGTTCGTCGCTAGGCTTGGTGCTCGGATCATCCGTGGGATCGGGAGTCGGTTTATCTTCCGGTTCCGCCAGGTTAACGAAGGGTTTCGCAGCGTTTTGTGACCATTTGCCATCCGTTCCCTTACTGAAAGAAAGCGTTTGCTCCGCTGCCAGTTGCATACCCTTGGCAGTGGTTAGCTGCTTTAGCTGGTACTGCAAGCTTACGTCGTCAACCTTTACTTCATAGGCACCGGTCGCAGCATCTTGGTCAGTGCGTACCGCGAAGGTGGCGGTGGCGGTGCCACTGACAGAATCCGTGACCTCAAAGGCCGCTGCGGCGGGCTTACCATCTTTGCCCAGGGGAGTGACCTGGAAGGAAGTTCCGGCTACTGGCTGACCTTTACCATCAACCACCTTCCAGGTGAGTTTCCCGCTGACCGGTTTGGGATCCGGGGTCGGCTCGTCTGTGGGATCCGGGCTGGGATCCGGGGTGGGATCGGTGGCCTGCTTGTTATTGCTGATCACCAGCGTCCCCTCAGTAAGGTCAACCCCGGTGTCATCTACCGAAACCTGGGCTTTTCCGTTCTCAAAACTGATGGTGTAAATCTTGGTGTCTTTGTCGTAACCTTCCGGGGCAGCGGTCTGCTGCAACTTATAGGTCTTAGCTTGATTCAAAGTGGCCTGGAAAGAGGCATCCGCCTTGTTCTCCGTGACCGGAACGGTTTCGCTACCATCTTTCAGGGCGAAACTGCCGCCCGCTAGGGGCTTCGAATCCTTATCTACCAGTTTCCAAGTAAACTGCGCGGTCTTAATCACTGGGGTGTTTTCAAACTTGAGTCCGCCCAGATCAACGATTTGGCTGTAGCGTCCATCAGTTTGCAGCTTGAAGGTGACCACCTGGGCGCCGGTCTTGGGAACGAAATCAGCGCCAGCGGTTAGCTGTTCCACCTGGTATTTAAGAGAACCATCTGGAACTTCTACCCGGTATTGCCCCAGATTTGGATTCAGATCCCGATCCCCGGCGATTGCGGTGGCATCAGATACGATGAAAGACTTCGTGGTATCCAAGTTCTGCCCATCAGCTTTAAAGGCAGTCACCTTAAAGGAAGTGCCGGGCACATACTGCTTAGCATCCGCGCTGGATACTACTTCCCAACGAATCTCTGCCTTGGTGGGAAGTTTAACGTTCTTAATAACCAGACCCTGATCTGCCAAAGGCTTACCATTTATCTGCGGCTGGTAGGTGTCACCCTTGGCAACGAAAGTGAGCGTATAGCTGGCGGTATCGGCTTTATAACCACTGGGAGCAGTAGTTTCGGTCAAAGTGTAGGTCTTGGCGGGATCCAGATTCGAAGCGCTATATACCCCGGGATCGGCTGCGTCCTGGGAGGTAACCGTCAACGGGGCTTCCCCACCGCTCAGGGTGAAGGTAGCTCCATTAAGGTTCTTGCCGGCAGTGTCCGTCAGCTTCCAAGAGAAGGAAGTAGTAGCCGGAGGCTTCGGTAGTGCCACGTTGGTGAAGGTAACTTCACTGGTTTCCTTACCGGCAACCACCGCAGCCCAAATCCCATTGGCGTTATCTTTTTCTACGAAACTTATTTGATAGGAGGTAGCGTCACCCAGCTTGTAGCCTTCGGGGGCGGCAGTCTGGGTGAGGGTGCAGGAGTCCTTAGTGGGATCTAAAGAAACGCTATAGGTACCGGAGGCGCTACCTGCAGCAGGAAGTGCTACCTCCTCAGAGCCGCAAACCAGTTTGAAGCTGCCACCAGGCAGCAGATTATTGGCGGTATCTTGTAGTTTCCAGTTGAAAGCTACCGGCTGAGGAGGCAGCGGAGTCTTGGTGTTAGTAATTACAAACGCTTCCCCGCTTGCTGCCTTGCCGTCTACTTTTGCCTGGTAGCCCTGGGAGGTCTTTTCAAAAGTAACGGTATGACTGGTTTGCTGCGGCAAGTCGTAGCCTAGGGGAGCAGCGGTTTGGGTGAGCACATAGCTCTTTGCCGGATCTAAGTCATTGGCGGTGAAAGTACCGGAAGCAGAATCTGGGATGGTAACTGCCGCGCCGTCTTTTTCAGTCAAAGTAAACTGTCCGCCAGTTAATGGCTGGCCCTTATCATCTTGCAGCTGCCAGGTGAATGCAGTTGTTTCCGGCTTCGGATCCGGGGGAGTAACCGTGTCTTCACACTTAGTTACCGCTTTCACCACCGTATCGGCACTCAGCTTCGTCTGCGTTAACTGATCCTCCGCTACTGGGGCATCATTGAGTTCCCAATGATCCACCGCGCAGGTCTTACCCGAAACCGAGGGTAAAGTTACTGCCGGTAGCGATCCGATAACAGTATTCGGGGGGAGGAAGCGCGCAGTGGTGTAGGCAGGCGGAAGGCTTCCGCCCTCGCCAGCTACCTGGTACTTCAAAGAGTAACCCTGCGCCCACAGCAACCCGTCCTGGGTGTAAATCTGGCCGTTAACTGGGAAGATAAAGGCATCCGCCGCGTTCTTATCGCCGTGATAGGCGAATAGGCTGGGGGTCTCCCGCGATTGCAGGTAATAGTTACCGGTTTTGGGAACCGACAGTGCCAGATTATTGTAAAGAGTGCTGGTCAGAGCGGAGGAAAGCACAGTTTCGCCCTCGGCAGTGACCAGGGAGAAAGGTACTGACTGTTTATTTTGGGTGAGTTTAGCTACCGCGGTACTCAAACCCAAAGTTTGTGGATTGCCGGCGCCGTCCGCTTTGCCATCAGCAAAACGCAAGTTTAGCACCTGCCCCTTGCCGGAGCTGGTGTCTAGGGGCATGTTTTCCCTGTCGGTAAGCGGGTAGGTACGCTGCGCGCTGCCATCAGTACGGGGAGCACCCTCAGGCGAGGTGACCTGGAGCTTAGCGCCGGCGTCCAAGTTTGCGGTAACGGTGCTGCCGCCACCGGTACTTTGGTAGCCGAGTCCTACCCCGGAGCTGGCCTGTCCGCCAATCAAATCCAGATTGGGGCTGCCGGAAAGAGTGATTTTAGCGGGAACTTTAGTCTGATACCCGGAGCCAATTGCTGCTCCGAAACCGTAACCTAATTTTTGAGTTTGCTGCGATACTGGCTGCACGGAGGCTTGCACTGTGGGAGAGTCAGAAATAGTGACCTGGAAGGGGTCGGATACGTAGGTATCTATAAACCCGGCACTGCCGATTACTGCTCCATCGCGGCGTCCGAAGACTTTCGCAGTCACATTTGCCTGGTCAGTGAGGCTTACCCGCCCGGAACGGTTAGCGGCAGCGCCAATAGCTCCGTTAACCGCAGTGTACTTTTCGGCAGAATCCCGGGCAGTCTCCGCATTCACTCGCGCATTTCCCGAAATAACCACCTGGTTTTGCTCGGCCCCGCGAATCGTGTCTTCGTTCAAACGGGAGTTGCCCGCAAAGATTTGTTCTGGGGGGAGACCGCCAGCCCCAATAGCGGGGGATTCTCGAACTACCCCGAGGGCGTCAACCTGGGCGCTACCAGTAATGGTGACCTTAGTAGCTCCGGAGGCGTAACCCCCACCAATCGCGGCGCCGCGACCGTTAGAATAGGCGGTTACCTGGGCATTACCAGAGATTTTTACGTCTAGGTTGGCGCTGTCAGGGCCAGACCCAATAGCCGCGATATCCCCGGCCTGATCGAGGTTAGAGTCCGCGGAGCCCACTGAGACTTTGCCGCCGCTAATAGCTACTTCACAGCCAGGAGCCTTTGGCCAGCCGAGATTAGCGAAGTTTTCGTTCCAGTTGCCCACCCCACGGCAACCAATATTCATCGCGCTATTGCCGGTGTCGTCACTAGCCGGGCTGACCTGGACAAGGCCACCGGAAATATTTACTCGTGGGTACGGCTGGGTGAAAGCATTCTTTATGTGTCCCTCAGAATCTTGCATGGGGGTAGTGAAACTACCTGCCCCCAGGGCGGTGTGGTTCCCGGTAGCGTTAATCTGTCCGCCGCTAACGTTGATAGTGACCGCCGCGTTTTTCTGTACCCAATCGGCTTGTGCACCTGCCGGAAGTTTAACCGCACCGCGACCAGTACCGATGAAAGCCCCTCCGTACGACCCGTTGCCTACTTTTGCCAGGTTGACAGACCCGCCTTTGACATTGATAGTGCCCCCAGCGCTCCAGGGGGTTTGATCGTAGTTGTTGAGCCAGCTGGGATTAGTATTCGGGTTCACCTCGTAGTAAGCACCACCGGAACCAATCAGGGCAGCACTTTCGGAAGACCCCTTGAGGTTTAAGGTGCCGCCAGCAATGTTAATGGTGCCGAAGGTTGAAAAGTATTGGGTTCCAATCAGGGCTGCTTGAGAGCGGGGAGATCCGGGATTGTTCAGGTTCAAGACACCCGATCCCGCCTGGCCGACATTCAAAGTAGTGTCTGCCTTTACCTGCACCAAGGGGAGCGGAACCGGGTATTCCTTGGTGGCATTTTCCGAGGAGGCGTCCTGGCGGGTGAAAGTGTTTGTCCCGCTAAAAGCCAGGCGGTTATGGGCATTGTTGTCCCCAGCGGTAACCATCGCCAAGTCTGGGTGGGAGGAGTTATCGATATTGAGGTTGTTTACCGTCAGGGTATGACCTGCGGTGACCAGGAAAGACAGTCCCTTAAAAGTCTTATTAGTCGCGCCGGTTACGGTGACGTTGCCCCCAACAGTGATGGTGCGCTTTGAGGCGTCGGCAGGCAAAGCAGAATCGCTCAGGTCGATGTCCTCGGTGAGGACGGTACCCAGCTGGTTCCAGGATTTGATGACCTTACCGTTGGCGGCGTTAGCGACACCTACCGCTAAAGCCGGGCCGATCAGGGCGATCATGTATCCGATTAGGGAGAGGGTGAGGACTAGCGCCGTGGGGCGTTTAGCTAAGGGATTGCGCATCAGGACTCCTGCTGGTTTCCTCAAAGTTACAAAGATTACAATTCTGTAACAAGTCTACCAGAATTTGAGGTTGATCCGCTAGTGAGTTCGCCCTTAAAAACTGATTGTTTATGCTGGTTAGGCCGATTGTGGTAGAAGTAGCATTAACGCTTCTAAGGGGATGGTTACCCAGTCGGGTCGCTGCTCGGCTTCGTAGCGCACTTCATAGAGAGCTTTTTCCACTTCAAAGGCTCTTAAAACCACTAGCGCGGGGCCGGGAAGTTGTTCTTCTCCAAAGTATCCGGACAGGAAGGCTAGGCGGGCACGGTTAAGCCAGTCTCCATCCGCCCCGCCCTCTACGCGGGCATAGTCGAATGAACGCAGCATCCCGGCAATATCCCGCTCTACCTGGTCAGGAGCGGTACGTTCTTCTAGGGGGCGTAAAGGTTCGCCCTCGAAATCGATCGCATACCAACTCTTCGAGCTATGCAGGCACTGACCTAGGTGATAGTCTCCGTGTACTCGCTGCGTAGGTGGCAATCCTCCCAGGCCAGTAAGTGCCTGAGCGAGGCGAGCGACTTCCTCCCCGATTTGAAAATGGTCTCGCAGTTGCGGATAAGCGGCCTCCGCCTGCTGATACTGGTTGCGCAAACGGGTAGCGAGCATAGTTCCCGAGGCCGGATCCTCGCCCTGCCCAAAGGCCTCCAAAAGGTGGCGGTGCATATCGGCGGTAAACGCTCCTAGCTGGTGAGCTAGCTCCGTGGGGTCTTCGCCGCTCGCGGCCAGGGAACAAATCAGCTTGAAACCATCTTGAGCCTGATCTAGGCAGATCGCCGCACTTGCGGTAGTGACCTCTTGGGGTTGGCCGTCTTGATCCCAAAGATTGAGTTGGGAGTAACCGCGGGGCTGCGGCACTCCCTGCCAGCCGGTACGCGCCAACGCCAAGGGTACGGTCACCTCCGGGTTCGACCCGGTTACGAGCACCCGGAAAAACTTAATAATCGTGGGGTATTTTCCGCCCAACAGCACCGAAGTATTAGATTGTTCCCCGGATAAAACTTTGCTTTCCAAACTGGAAGCTAGCAGGTTAGACAACAGATCGTCAGCTTCTGGCAATAGGGGCAAAGTGCCCGCCTGGTGGGTAGAGCGGATCCAATTCTGGACGTAGGCCGGGCAGTAGGGGCCGTCTACCAGGTATCCGGGATTTTCCTTGGGGTAGGAAGTACGTCCGGCTATCCCTGCTCCGCTCCAATCTGCCACCAACGCCAAGGGTAGGTGATACCAGATGCCCTGCGCTTCCAAAATCAAGAGCCGGAAATTCGGATCTTCAAGTTCCCGATAATCTAAAACCCGCACCTGGGAGCGCTCCAGGTTAGAGGGAAACCAACGCCGCTGGATCAGATACTCCCAGATAGTGTCGATAATAGCGTCTCTGCCAGGCCATTTAAGCTGGCTATTGGGGGACTCAGCGGTCATCTTGGTTCTCCTTTAACACCGAGAAATCTAGCGCCGGGTAAGGATAGGCGGTAGTTTCGGCATCTGTGTCGGGTTGTGGGGCAGCTGCCGAGGTGGCGCTATGGGCGATCACCGGAACAGAGGTAGTAGTGGTTGGGGGCTCATTTTCTTTATCTTGCAGGTCTTGTGCCTGGTCAGGAGCAAAAAGTTCTAGCCAATAAAAACCGTGGCGGTTCAGAGTTACGGTGACGGTTTCATCCGCGCCCACTGCTGGGAACCAGCCGCCATCGAAAGCTTCCCGCAAACACCAAGTGGCCATCCCGGGCAAGGTTAGCCGCGCCGCTACCGCGCCCTCGCCCAGATTGTAGATGCAAAGCACTGTGGAGTTTTGGTCCCGGCGAATAAAGGCCAATACCGAGTCCTGATCTGAGCCTACCTGTGACAATGAGCCTTGCCCGAAGCAGGTCAGGCGGCGGCGCAAATGGATAGCATCGCGCAACCAGTGCAGCAACGACGTGGGACGCCCCAGAGATTCTTGCACGTTAATGGTGCGGTTATCCCAACCGGGAGAGTCAATCAGGGGAACCAGGAAAGACTCCGGGTCGGCGGAAGAAAAGCCAGCGGTCGCCGAAGTATCCCATTGCATGGGAGTGCGCACTCCGAACCGGTCAGGGAGCCAAATATTGTCGCCCATGCCGATTTCGTCCCCGTAATAGAGGAAGGGAGAACCAGGCATAGAAAGCAAGAGAGCGTGGGCGAGTTCTATTTTGCGGCGAGAACCCCCTAAAAGCGGTGCGAGGCGGCGGCGAATCCCCACGTTCGCCCGCATCCGCGATTCCGGTGCATACCAGGAATACATGTTTTCGCGTTCCTGGTCAGTCACCATTTCCAGGGTGAGTTCATCGTGGTTACGCAAGAAAGTTCCCCATTGGGCACCCGCCGGCAGCTCCGGTAGCTCCGCTAGGATTTGCCGCAGCCCCTTGGAAGAGCCGGTGCGCAGCGCCGCAAACAGCCGAGGCATTAGGGGGAAGTGGAAACAAATATGGCATTCGGGTTCGGTTTCGCTGCCGAAATAGTCAATCACATCCAAGGGGGGCTGATTGGCTTCGGCCACCATTAACGTTCCCGGGAACTCTGCGTCCACCATTTTGCGCAGTTCGCTCACAAACCAGTGAGTTTTTGGGAGGTTTTCGCAGTTGGTGTCGTTTTCTTCAAATAGGTAGGGGATCGCGTCCAGGCGGAAACCATCCACCCCGGTGCGGCACCAGTAGCGCACCACGTTCATTACTGCCGCTTGCACCGCCGGATTTTCAAAGTTCAAATCCGGTTGGTGCGAAAAGAAACGATGCCAATAGTACTGTCCGCGTACCTCGTCATAGGTCCAGTTAGAGGTTTCGGTGTCGATAAAAATAATGCGGGCATCTTGGTAGTCCTGGTCGCTGTCTCGCCAAACGTAAAAATCCCCGTATTCGCCCTCGGGATCCTTGCGGGAAGCTTCGAACCAAGGATGCTGGTCAGAGGTGTGGTTGACTACAATATCAACCAGGATGCGGATGCCGCGCTCGTGAGCGGCCTCCACTAAGGCAGTGAAGTCTTCCATCGAACCGAAAGCCGGATTCACATCGGTGTAGGCGCTAATATCGTAGCCGCCATCGCGCATGGGCGAAGGATAAAACGGGGGCAGCCACAGGCAATCCACTCCCAGCCAGGCCAGGTAATCCAGACGGGAAATCAGCCCCTGGAAATCCCCCACGCCGTCCCCATTAGAATCCGAAAACGCCTGGATCAGCACTTCGTAGAAAACGGCGCTGCGATACCAGTTCGGGGTTTCCGCAGGGGAGGGAACCGCCTGGCAATCCCGGCGCGGCAGCAATAGTTTGCCCAGGTTGTCGTATTCCTCAGTTATGGCTTCGCTCAACAAATACTCCTCTTAAATGATGCAGTCTAGGAAGCTTCGATAGACATAATATGGGCAGGACGATCGTAGGGGTTGAGCTCGAAATAGTTAGCCGAGCCCCAATCGTAGACTTTCCCATCTAGCTCGTCGCGTACTTTAAAGCATGACGAGGAAGATCCACTGATCTTTAGCGCCGACAGATCCAGGTGAATGGCGCCAATCGCGGTATCGTGCGGATCCAGATTGACTACCACAATCACCGTGTCAGCCACCCCGGTAGGAGATTCCCAAGCATCTAGGTGTCGGGAGAAACAGACCACCCCCGGATGGGTAGTTTCATGAATCTTCAAATTCCGCAGACGCTGCAAAGCCGGGTGACGGCGGCGAATCCCATTCAAAGTAGTTAGCAAGCCCATCATTTCTTGCGCGGTTTCCCCGGAGTAATCACGTGGCTTGTACTCGTACTTTTCGTTATCGATTTGCTCCTCAAAGCCGGGACGCTGCACATTTTCAATCAGTTCATAGCCGGAATAAATACCCCAATTAGGGGAACCAGTAGCTGCCAAAACTGCCCGCATTTTGAAAGCATGAATCCCGCCATCCACCATGACCTGGGTCAAAATATCGTGGGTGGTTGGCCAGAAAGAAGGCCGCATATAGGGGCTGGATTCCCAAGCCACCTCGTCGAAGTATTCTTCAATCTCTTTACGGGTGTTGCGCCAAGTGAAATAGGTATAGGACTGGTGGAAACCTACCTGCGCCAAAGTGCGCATCATAGCGGGGCGAGTAAACGCCTCCGCCAGGAACAACACTTCGGGATGCTTGTTGCGGAACTCCGCCAAGATTTCTTGCCAGAACTGTACCGGCTTGGTGTGGGGATTATCCACCCGGAAAATCGTTACCCCATGATCAATCCATTTTTGAATCACGTCGCGTACCGCGTTATATAAGCCGCGATAGTCTTGATCAAAAACTAGGGGATAAATATCTTGATATTTCTTGGGAGGATTCTCCGCATAGGCAATCGTGCCATCCGGGCGGTGCTTAAACCACTCGGGATGATCCTTAACCCAGGGGTGATCCGGGGAGCATTGCAGCGCCAAATCCAGCGCTACCTCTAGACCTAGACCTTTCGCTTTCTTAACGAAATAATCAAAATCGTCAAAATCGCCCAGATCAGGGTGAATAGCGTCATGTCCGCCCTCGGGGCTACCAATGCCGTAGGGTGAGCCGGGATCTTCCGGGGTAGCCTCCAAAGAATTATTACGTCCCTTACGGAAAGTAGTTCCGATGGGGTGAACCGGAGTTAAATAGGCGACGTCAAACCCCATCGCGGCAATGCGCGGCAAATCAGCGGCGGCAGTGCGCAAGGTTCCCGAATGCCAATGCCCGTCCTGATCTTTATAGGCACCGATAGAACGGGGGAATATCTCGTACCAGGAACCGTAAAGGGCACGTTCGCGGTCAACCCGCAAAGGATAGGTGCGGGAAGACTCCAGCAGATCCCGGAGGGGATGAGTCCGGAAGATTCCCCGAATCGAAGAATGAAGCCCCACCGACAGACGCTCTTGCACCGGACGCGACTGATCCCGCATAGCTTTGGCGGCATCCAAGAGGCGAGCGGCGCTCTTGGCATCTGGTGCCTGCTGGGTGGGATTATTTACGGCTTCCCCGCCGGCGGCACGTTCAAAATGTCGGGCTCCCAGCTCGAACTCCATCTCTACATCTTGATCTGCCTGCACCTTAATGGAGGCTTCCTTTGCCCAGGTCTGATAGGGGTCGCAGAAAGTGTCGACCCTAAAACTCCAATCGCCAACGGAGGTGGGTTTAATCCAGGCTTCCAGACGATCCAAACCGGGGGCGACATCGTACATCCGGGAGCGCATAGTTTCTTTGCCTTGCGGATCGATCAATACCACTTCTGCCCCTAAAGCATCGTGGCCTTCCCGGAACACCGTGGCGCGCACGGGGAAAGATTCGTTCTCGACTGCTTTGGCTGGCCACAAACCGTCCTCGAAAACCGGTTCTACTTCGGTGGCCGGGATTCGTGCCAGGCGAGCCTCGGGAGAAATAAGGTTTAAAGGCTTAGCGGCAGCTGCTTTGGGGGAGGCTGCTTTCGCCCGGCTAGCGCGCCGGGGAGGAGCGCTGGTAGTAGTTTTAGCTTTACTAGCGGAGGCCGTCTTGGCTTTCGCGGTGGTACTCGCCGGGGGAGTAGTGGTGGCGGCCTTGGCGTGAACCGCGGTTTTACGGGAACTGGTGGCGCTCACCTTAGAAGATTTTGCCCTCTGACCAGCTGACCTAGTAGTTGAGCGAGTTTTGCGAGAACGAGACGTATCGCCGGCCATGGTGTCTCCTTATTAGACGGACTGCTTCCCCTCCAGCCTAACAAGAGGTAGTGCGCCTCGCGTCCTTTCCGCTGTCAGCAAGCAATAAAAGTGAGCGTAAAGTACGGCTTCTTTGGAAAAAACGGTTTTAACCATCGGTATCCGAGGCCGGGCCGTCTAAGGAAATCTTCGGACCGAGATAGGTGGGTTTTTGCTCGGTAAGCACCCAAGCAACGTCCTTGGTGCGCGCCAAATATTCGCGGAGGTTACGTTCTACTTGCCCCCGATACGCATTACCGGCCGCACCTACTCCCCAAACCTCGATACCGCGGCTTTGACAATCGTAGAGGGCGCGGGGCAGATGATAGGGCTGAGTCACTACGATCGCGCGTTGTACCGAAAAAATCGCTTCCGCGCGATAAGCCGATTCATAGGTAGAAAAACCGGCATGATCAGCATAAATCGCCTGGGGGCTAATCCCATGCTTAATCAGCCACTGCCGCATCGCCTTGATCTCGTCATAGTGAACCTGACCATGGTCACCGCTAATTAAGATCTTCTTCGCCGCTCCTGCCTGGTACAGGTTCAAAGCAGTTTGCAGACGGTGGGTAAGCATCGGCGAGGGCGAGCCATTAGGCTTTACGCCCGCCCCCAAAACCAAGATCACCTGGGCATCCTGATCTTTAGCGTCAGATAACGAAACAATCTGATCTTTGGTTTTCTGCCAAACATAAATATTGGTTCCCACCACCACAATAGCGGCAATCACCACCAAGCAAATCACTAGCCGGATCAGGCCACGTAAAGCACGCATGAGGCTAGTAAACCATGTTCATCGCCTGGCGAACCTCTGACAAGGTCTGGTCAGCTACCTCATTGGCGCGTTGATTTCCGCGCTCTAGTACCTGCCACAAATAACCAGGGTCAGCCAAGAGTTCCGCGCGCCGCGCCCTAATCGGGGACAGAGCGCCATCTAAAGCCTCGGTGAGCACCTGTTTTAGCTTTCCTGCCCCCTGATCTCCGATTTCCTCGGCCAACGCGCGCGGATCCTGTCCACTAGCCAGGCCGGCCAGCCGTAACAGGTTCGAAACCTCGGGGCGATTCTCCGGATCATAAGTAATCTGGCGCTGCGCATCCGTCTTCGCGCGTTTAATCAACTTCGCAGTTTCGTCACTGGTCATTCCCAGTTCCACCGTGTTACCGCGCGACTTCGACATTTTTTCGCCATCGAGTCCCAAAATCAGGGCGCCATCACCAGAAAGCAGTCCTTCCGGACGGGGGAACACCCGATGGTCCAAGGAAGACTTACGCCGGAAAACCCGCTCGAAACGATCCGAAATCACCCGCGCCTGCTCCAAGTGAGGAAGTTGATCTTTACCCACCGGCACCAGGTTCGCTTTACAGAACAAAATATCGGCCGCCTGATGTACCGGGTAAGTCAGCAACAATCCCGACATCGGCCGCTGCGAAGCCTCCAACTCTGCCTTCACCGTGGGGTTGCGGTGTAGCTCCGCCTCAGTCACCAACGACAGGAACGGCAACATTAACTGGTTAGCTGCCGGCACCGATGAGTGCGTGAAAATCGTGGTGTTTTCCGGATCTAGGCCGCAAGCAATATAGTCTGCCAGCATATTGAGGACACGCTCGCGAATCGGGCCAGTGCCCTCCCGATCGGTAATCACCTGGTAGTCCGCGATCAAAATCCAGGTTTCCACCCCGCGCTGCTGGATCGTGACCCGGTTCTTAATTGTCCCGAAATAATGCCCCAAATGGAGGGCGCCCGTGGGGCGATCCCCAGTGAGTACCCGGAATTTAGACGGATCCTTATCAATCGCTGCCTCAATCTCTTGAGATTTCAGCTCCGCGCGCTTCAAAGAAGCCGCATCGGTGGAATTTTCTAGTTTCTCGCCGCTATCGCTCATGGTTCCCAGTCTACGGTGCCAAGGATATTCCCGGAAAACCGGGTGCACTCCTGCAGCTTTTCTTGTCAGTTGTGCGTGGGGGCGAGATTTTTCCTCCCGCCCAAGAATTCGGAAAACGTCGCTACGTTTCCCGAATTCTTATGCCCACCGCACCTACTCGGATAAAATCTCGCCCCCACGCTTAGCCAATACATGGAAGCTGCTAGGTGTGGTTGCACCCGGGTTTTCGGGAATGGAGGTAAATAAGAGGGGCGAGTTCCTGTTTAGTTGCGCGTATAGCTGGTTTTCTTATGGCTTGATTACTTGGCGGTAGTTCCGTGCGGTGGAAAGTTTTTCCTCATGCCCAAGCGTGATCATCAGGCTGTATGTTGCGGGTCTGGCTCGGTAAAAGCACTCCGGGGACCCCGTGACCTGCTACGCAGGTCAAGCCCCTCTCGTATCTTTTACCGGCCGCGACCCGAAGCGTCTTCTTCTTGTTGGTTATCCCCGTGTAAAAAAGAGAAGTTACTAGGTCTGGTTGCACCCGGGTTTTCGGGAATGAAGTTAAATAACAGAGTGTGTCGGCCGTTAGTTGCGAGTGCAGTTGATCTTCTGTTGCCTTGGCAATCGGATGGTAGTCCCGCGCGTGTGGATTGTAATTATTGCTCTTGGTATTCTACGACCGGTATTGCCGGAATCATTATTTGACATTTGAGTTATATGAAGGGGATCTTTTTCGTTTTCAGGTGGTCTGTTAACGCAGAGGTTGTCATTGACGAACCCAACAATAACGGCACCACGGCTGCAGACATCTGCTCCCTAATGCATGAGCTACCAGCCTGGACTAACTGTTTACCGATTGATGCTGTCGGATGCGAGTGCGGTTTTTATCAGCAGGATTGAGTGCATGGCTCGCGGTCTAGTAGCAGGTGGCGTAGTTGCCGAGGAATTTCGGGTAGAGGTCTTTCGTGGTGCTGCTTGCGGCGCGTATTTTGGAGTGTTCGCTCGTGATCCCACTGAGCCGGTTACCAAAATACTTGAGTGCCCACTTATATTCAGCAAAATCCGAATCATATTTGTATGCAGCAATACGGCCAAGGATTGCACATATCCAGTCCGCGCATTGAACCGTTTGATACAGATGACTCTCCACCTCCATCGGCGGCTCCACAAGTTTCGTAGCATCTTCACTGCTGAACATGAACGCTGCTGCGCCAGCGAAAATCTCCAGTCGTTCCTTCTCGCCCTGTTTGTCGAGCACCATCAACAGATTCTCAGCATCAGGCAAATCCCAATTCACTCGTTGAATCAGCTGCTTCATCGCATGGTCGTAACGCTCAGCGTTCGTCTCAGGAGCCTCACTCGGAGTACCGCGCAGTTTCTCCTGCCCATAAAACACCACGCGAGCATCCAATGATTCCAGCGTGTCTAAAACCCTGAAAATGAGGCGGCGAGTTTCCCGATACTTCTCGATATTCTTCGTGGTGAGCAACGCTGAGCCTTTCTTTTCCCAATGCTCCACGCGTTTACCTGCCGAGATTACTTTCGCCTCAATTTCTTCACGTAGCCCATGCTCCTTAACGAAACGGAAAATACCAGACAGCTTGCGAATGTTCTGGGCTGGGATCACAAAACCGCCGAGTCCGAATACCGGGTGAGTCTTGTAGGACGGGTCGAATCGGCTCACGTATGCGCCGTTATGCCCAAACTCATCGAAATACCCGACGTACACGTCACCTCCCGCTACGAACACGAAAGCCCGCGAAATCGCGGGCTTCGGAAGTGGAGCACCGAAATGCGTCCACAGGTAAATATACCAGAGCCCTACCGCAACCAGCAATAGCGGATACTAGGGTCAAGGGTTAATGGCTAAACCACCCCGACACGCCCGGGAAAAGACACACATTTGGGCATTAGCCCAAAATCTTCTGGTCTTTTGCCGTTGGCAGTGCTGTGTTTCGTCAATGTTTGCGCGAATCCTTGGGGTGAACGAAAGCCGCTGTCATCGGCACTCTCCTGATAAGTGGAGGGTCAACGGCAGGAGCCCTTTGCCATTAGATACTCCTATTTTCGTTATGACGCAGCAGTGCTGGACAGGTTTTACCGGCGCTAATTGCTGGGGGTGAAAACCAGAAGTCGGTCGCGGTAATACTCGTACTGTTTACGCCGAGCTTCGATTTCTGCCGGTAAACCAGAAGAAAGATCATTTACCAAAGCATCGAACTTATCCAGAATCGCAACAATCCGTTCCTGCTCCGACAAAGGCGGCACTTTAATAACCATCTTTTTTAGATCACCACCAGTTACCAAAGGTTGTCCCCCTCCTTTAGCTAGATTGCGTAAATTAATTGCAGTAAGTTGGTGAAAAGCATAACGCAGATTCCAACTGGGATTTGGATGCATTATCAACGCATTGTCGCTAACTCCGTAATCACCATCTACTACATAAACCTTCCCTGCATATGCGCCCACACGAGCGATTAGTATTGCCGACCCTGAATAAAGAGACCGATTCGTTGTAGCGATTTTTCCGGTTGACCCAAATAAAGGAAATAATCCATCCTCTGCCCAGTCTGATTTTTTACTTTTCCCAGATTTAACATCAATAATGAGATCCGCAATGGATTTTTCCTCCGAATTGCGAACGTTCTTCAAAAGCGAGTCGCGGTAGTACTCGTACTGCTTGCGACGAGCTTCTAGCCCCGCTTCTAGCTCCGCTTCTAGCTCCGTAAAAGAATCTAAAATCCGTACGATCTCATTTTGCACTTCCAGTGGCGGCACCGGAAATTTTATTTTTGCAAGAGCTTTTTTAGAAATATTGTATCTAGTTACACCATTCGCACATTTTATTATCTGTTTTCGCATGCCTGTAGAACGGAATAAATACTTAGCAAATTCCGGTTTAATGCTCTCTGGGAGATGCACAAAAAAGCAGAAGCTATTTAGAAAAATGTCTTCCTTTAAATCTGTGGTCACAACCGAGGTCATCCCGGACTCATCTAAATTTTCTGAGGAGGATGTAAAAATTAAATCCCCTCTTCGTAGACTCGTCTGGCGTTCTCCAACATTGATTCTTACAGATTTAAGATCTGAAAAATCAACTTCGATATTATCGAAAACATTTTTATATGAAACGAATTTCGCATTACCATCTGCAAAGTCTGCTTTGGTCTTGCCCTTCAAACCTGAAATAAAGTCACCCAGGTCGGATATACGCAAGTAATCCACGCCGTTGGGGCAGTGGTGGGAGATTAGGTCTGCTATGCGGCTCATGCGGTTACCTCGTTTTTGGGGGTGCTGCTGGCGCTTTCGGGGATTGGTGTTTGCGCTGTTGCAGCTTGCAAGATGGACCTCCCGATAATCGCAGCCTCGCCCTCTATCGTACAAAGTTACTAAGCATCTAGCGATAAACTTGCCGCCGGTGATCGACATCGATTACTAGGACAACTAGCTCGGCGTCTTCAAGGTAGCAGATAATCCGCCAGTCACCCACGCGATATCGCCACAGACCAGATAGGTTTCCGGTTAGAGGCTTTCCTAGCTGTCTCGGGTTATCTAGTTGAGCGATTTGGCGGAGTTTACGAATAATTCGTTTCGCGGTTTGTTTATCTAGTTTGCCCAGGGTGCGCTCAACTCCCTTATCGAACTTAATCTCCCAAGCCAAGGTGGTCTTCTAACTGGTCAATCGATACCGTTTCCAACCGTCCTGCTCGGTAGTCTTCAACTTTTTTGAGGAGTCCGTACTGGTATTCGAGTTGCGCGATTGATTCTTCGAGTGCCTCCGTAACGTAATAGGTTCGGCTACGTCCAGTAGCCTTGGCCAGATTGTCATAACGTTCTACTAAATCCACTGGCAGTCTGACCGCTGTCGGTGCAGTAGCAGCTGCTTTACTCATGAACCCTCATTCTGGTTAGATATTTGTAAACTTTGTATACATTGTACTACAGATATACATCTAGTAGCGCGGGGAAAAGTTTTATCCGAGTAGGCTAGGTGGGCGCAAATCTAAAAAGACGCAGTCTTTTTAGATTTTGGGCAGGAGGAAAAACTTTTCTCCGCGCATACGGATGCTATTCCCTAGTGCAAACAATTAATTATGCGATTTACGTTTCTACAGTTACAGCTGCGGGCTAATCCCCGCTGGAATCTGCCAAGAAAAGTTTGATTGATAGTGGCTCCAGGAAGACATCGTCACCGGCAAGGTTGAAGGGGGGAGCTTCCTCTTCCGGTTCGCAAACCGCAGAATCCCAGATTTCGTGATAGGCGGTTCCTCGTCCCGGAGCTAGGCGCACATGCTTAGGGTCGAGTGTTCCATTGAAAACCACTAGCAAATCCTGATCCCCGTAGGGGCGTCCCGAACGCAGCATTTGGAAAACTCGGCTGGCCGGATCATGCCAGGCTCGGTCACCCATTAACAGTCCCACCTGGTTATACCAGGAAAGATCAGGGATGCTATCACCCGGATGACGCTGGCCGGTCAGGTAGTTCTTAGGCCGGAAAACTGGATGTTCGCGCCGCAGGGTAATCAGCTTTCGTACTGCCACATAAAAATCTTTTTGCCAATCCGCCAGTTCCCAGTTCAGCCAGGTAGTTTCATTGTCTTGGCAATAGGCGTTATTGTTGCCCCCTTGCGTGCGGGCAAACTCGTCACCAGCCAAAATCATCGGGGTACCTGCAGAAATAAATATGGTGGTAAACAGGTTAAGCGCAGAGCGCACCCGGGCATTTAGCAGTTCTGCCAGTGGAGAGTCGCCATCTAAAGCCAGTTCCTTTTCAATACCAAGTTGGAAGGCGCGCCCTTCACTACCGTGATTCCAAGACAGGTTATTGGGGGATCCGTCCCGGTTATTCTCCAGGTTCTCTTCGTTATGTTTATGGTCGAAGCTAACCAAATCCCCCAAGGTGAAGCCGTCGTGAGCGGTTACGAAGTTAATCGAGCAGCGGGGAGGGCGCACAGCCGGGATATCCCCAACCCCATACATGTCTTGGGAACCAGAAAGCCGGGAAGCTAGTTCAAGGGGGGGAGCACCGCGAGATTCTCCCCGCGACTGGGCGCGCCCATCAGCAATCCAAAAACCGCGGACGCTGTCGCGATAGCGATCATTCCAAGTAGAGAAAGGTAACGGAAAATCACTGGTGCGCCAACCGTCAGGCCCGACATCCCAAGGCTCGGCGATCATTTTCTTGGTTCGCAACACCGGATCATCTAGGCAGGCCTGGAAGAAAGGATGGAAACGAGTGAAATGTTCCTCGCCCCTCCCGCAGGTAACACCCAGGTCAAAACGGAAGCCGTCGACTCCCACATCGCCTGCCCAATACCGTAAAGAATCCATGATCATTTGGATCACTCGCGGATGCGCAGTATTTAAAGTGTTACCGCAGCCAGAATAATCGATACTGCCACCTTGGGAATCCAGGCGATAATACATAGCATTATCGAGGGCGCGCCAAGACAGTGCCTGACCGTCGCCTCCGCCCTCGCAAGTATGGTTATAAACCACGTCGAGCAGCAGTTCGATTCCGTTTTGGTGCAGGATCGAAACCATGCCTCGGAACTCATCTAATACTGCCGTTGGCCCGAGCATACGGGCATTCTTAGTAGCATAGGATGGCTCGGGCGCGAAATAGGACAGGGTGGAGTACCCCCAATAGTTACTTAAGCCTCGCTCGTTTAGGAACGCTTCCGATAGTTTCGCGTGTACCGGCAATAGTTCGACTGCGGTGATCCCTAAATCTTTTAAGTAGGCGATAGTGGCCGGGTGTGCCAGTCCCGCATAGGTGCCTCGTAGCTCTTCGGGTACTCCCGGAAGTTGTTTGGTAAGTCCTTTGACGTGTGCCTCGTAAATAACGGTATTTTCCCAAGGGGTGGCCGGGCCAGGCGCTACGTCAAACTCTTTACCGGTGACCACTCCGCGCACGGTATAGGGAGCCGAGTTGGTGGGGTCTAGCTCGAAAGGATGCAGCGGGTAGAGCTGATCATCGGTTTTATGGGCGTACGTTTGACTGCAAAGCTGTACGTTTCCGCTGATAGCGCGAGCATAGGGGTCGAGGGCGAGTTTATAGGGATTAAAAACGTGTCCGCGTTCTGGATTCCAAGCGCCCCAGGTGCGAAGACCATAGTAGGTGCCGGCTAATACCCCGGAAACATGGCCATGCCAGATACCATCCACCGGACCTAAGAGACGATAACGAGTTTCGGGAGCGGTTGGTTCCGCAGAAGTAAAAAAACAGATTTCCACTGCCGAGGCATTCGGGGCTACCACCGCGATATCCACCCCGTTGCCTTCTAGGTGCACCCCCAGGCGGGTCGTATCAGCGGCACCGTCATGTACATAGGGGCTGGACGGCCTAAAAAAGTCGTCTATTACTGGTCTTGACACGTAGCCAATCCTATCGGCTGGGGTTCGATAGAGCTATTCCGCTAGTTAGCTGGGGCTTAGACAGATGGTTATTTTACTCCCTTAGCTAAGGGGTAGGGCTTCTCACTTTTTCACTGGGAAAGCTTGTGGCAAGGTAGAAGTATGAGGATTGTCGTAACTGTAAAACATGTACCCAACCCGCAATCTGAGCGGCGAATCGAAAACGGTCACGTGGTGCGCGGAGAAGAAGATACTCTGAACGACCTGGACGAAAACGCCATCGAGGCGGCGCTCAGCGCGAAAGCGGCAGTACCGGAAGCCGAAATTATTGCCCTTACTATGGGGCCAGAGGGGGCAAAGAAAGCCCTGCTGCGCGCCCTCCAAATGGGGGCAGACCGGGCATATCACCTGTGCGACCCGGCCTTAGCGGGCTCGGATGTAACGGTGACTGCTCGGGTGCTAGCGCGGGCAATCCAAAAAATCGGGGACGTGGATTTAGTGGTTTGCGGAACCTCCTCCCTCGATGGGATGACCTCGATGCTGCCGGGAGCACTGGCAGCTACCCTGCAGCTACCGGTGATCACCGATGCTTCCGAAGTTAGTTTCAGTGCCGAGGCCGTGGAAGCCACCAGTTATCAGGTGAGCACGGCTTTGACCTTGCGTGCAGAATATCCCCTGGTGCTTTCGGTAAATGATGAAGCCAACCGGCCACACTATCCCGGATTTAAAGAAATGTTGGCGGCAAAGAAGAAACCGGTAGAGCAATGGGACTTGGCGCAGCTAGAGCTTAGCCCTAAAGAAGTAGGGGCGGCTGACTCTGGCACAGAAGTCTTGGATGCCCAGCTTTATAGCCAAGAAAAGAACCAGGGAACGATAGTTACTGACTCGGCAAACGCTGGCGAAGCACTAGCCGAATACCTGGTCGAATCCGGTTTCGCGCAGAAGAAGTAGGAGGAAATCGTGAGCGAAAAAATAGTAAAAGACGTCCTAGTTTTTGCCCACCCAGATGCGGCTCGTCCTCAGCATTTATCGGTAGCGGCCGCGCGTCTGATTACTTTGGCACGCGAAATTACGGACGGCAAAGTAGTGGCGCTCGCGCCCTCCTCTATTGCCCCGCACCATTTTTCCCAGGTCGGGGTAGCGGCAGTGCGTTATTTTGATCCGGAAGAAACCGAAACCTGGCAGGTAGGAGCCATCTTGGCTGACCTGGTGGTTTCGGCGGTTCGTACCGGAGATTTTGGGGCGGTGCTGCTGCCTTCTACCTCCTGGGGACGTGACGGAGCTGCCCAGAGCGCCATCGTTTTAGGTTCCGGAGCCAGCGTGGACGTGACCAGCCTGAAGGTGGCTGACGGGAAGCTGGTTGCCGGTAAATCGGTACTCGATGGCACCTGGGAAACCAGCTATTACATTCGCCGGGGCATCCCCATAGTCGCCATGCGAACTACGGCGCTCTCTGCGGTACCGGCAGCGGAAGCCGGCGAAGTAGAGACCGAGAATCTGCCGGTTCAGCTACGCGACTCCACTAAACGGATCCAAGTAGTTTCTAAGGAAGACACTGGATCCTCACACGCGGGACTAACCGAAGCACCAGTAGTAGTATGCGCCGGGCGCGGCGTTAATGGCGATTTTGAGCCAGCCGAACAGTTAGCCGAGGTGCTGGGCGGCTCCGTCGGCGCCACCCGCGTTGCCTGCGAGCAAGGCTGGATTGACCGTGCCGCCCAAATCGGACAATCCGGGATTAGCGTTGCCCCCAACCTTTATATCGGGATGGGGATTTCCGGGGATCACCACCATGTGTGCGGGATTCGCGGCGCCAAGAAAATCGTGGCCATCTGTGATGATCCCGAGGCACGCATTTTTGAAATGGCAGACTTTGGGGTAGTTGGCGACCTGTTCACGGTGGTTCCAGATGCCCTCTCTAGAATCAAACCGCTGGACGCATAGTGCAGCTAACCTACCTCGATAACGCGGCCTCCGAGCCGCTACGCCCCGAAGCGTTAGCGGCGATGAATGAGGCAGTGGCTACGCTTTCTGGGATCGGGGCTAACCCGTCTTCTGCGCATGCGGCGGGACGTAAAGCGGCCGCGCTCCTAGAAACTGCGCGCGCCCAGGTAGCGAGGGCGCTGGGAGCCGAACCGGCAGAAGTTATTTTCACCGGGGGCGGCACTGATTCTTGCGCCCTTGCCTTGCGCGGCCTGGCTAAGGCAGCGCGCCGCCAAGATCCCCACCGCACCAAAATAGTGATTAGCCAGGTAGAACATGATGCCGTTGGGCTTAATGCCCGTGATTTACAGGATGCAGGCTTCCAAGTGCAGGTATTGCCGGTAGATGCCGGCGGGGTAGTCGAGCTAGCAGCCGTATCCGCCCTGGACACCACCCAAATAGCGGCGGTATCCGTGATGAGCGTGTGTAACGAAAACGGAGTAGTGCAGCCAGTTTCTAAGCTCTGCCACTTGCTGCGCGAAAAAGCAGCAGATACGCGGGTGCGGCAAGGCGATAGTACGGCATCTGCTCAAGGTGACGGAAGCGGCCAGACTAGCCAGTTTGCTATTCACACTGACGCGATTGCCGCCGCCGGGCGCCAAGAAATAAACTTTGCCGACTCCCCGGTAGATGCCATTTCGCTAGCCTGCCACAAAGTGGGCGGGCCAGCAGCACTGGGGGTATTGTTGGCGCGCCGGGAAGTAAATATCGCGAGTGACCGGCGCGGAGGCGGCCAAGAACGGGCGCTGCGGGCTGGCACTCAAGACGTGATCGCCGCCGTAGGGGCAGCAGCCGCCTTCACAGCCGCCCAGCAGGAACTAGCAGAAACTACCCGGCGCCACCAGCAGTTACGAGAAAAACTATTACAAGGAGCGCTAGCAATACCGGGAGTAAAACTAGCTAGCGACGCCCCGGCAGTACCCGGCATTATCCAGTTCGCGCTTGAGGGCGCAGAAGCCGAAGGACTGCTATTTGCCCTGGATCAGGCGGGAATCTGCGCCTCGGCTGGATCTGCCTGCCACACCGGGGTAGCCCGCCCCTCCCCGGTACTCTTGGCGCAAGGCTACAGCGAACAGGACGCCCTCGGATCTTTACGAATATCCTTCGGCTGGTCTACGCGCCGCGAAGACATAGACCGGTTATTGCAGGCACTACCGGGCGCCCTAAGTGCCTCCCGGAAACTAGCAGAGCGGGAGAGGAAATAAATGAAAGTATTAGCAGCCCTGTCTGGAGGGGTAGACTCCGCGGTCGCCGCCGCCCTCGCTAAAGAGGCCGGACATGACGTAACCGCCGTACATATGGCGCTCAGCGCTAACCAGACCCAAAACCGTTGCGGCTCGCGCGGATGCTGCACGGTAGAAGATGCCTCCGATGCCCGCCTCGCCGCCTCCATGCTGGGGATACCCTTCTACGTGTGGGATATGGCAGAAACCTTTGAAGAAACCGTAGTCGAAGATTTCCTGAATGAATACCGCCAGGGACGTACCCCTAACCCGTGCGTGCGCTGTAACGAGTTCGTAAAATTTAGGGAACTTGCTACCCGCGCCGATGCCCTGGGATTCGATGCCGTGTGTACCGGACATTACGCGCGCGTATTGAACGGACCGGACGGAGTGGAGCTACACCGCGCCAAATGTATCAAAAAAGACCAATCCTACGTATTGGCGGTAATGGGGCGGGAAGCTCTCGAGAAAGTGATATTCCCGCTAGGGGAGTATGAATCGAAAAGCCAAGTGCGCGCAGAAGCCGAACGGCGCGGCCTGCCCATGTCCGCCAAACCAGATTCCTACGATATTTGCTTTATCGCTGATGGGGACACTCGCGGATTTTTGCGTTCTCACCTGGGCAGCAAAGCCGGAAAAATCGTAGACACAGAGGGTAAGGAAGTCGGAACCCACTCGGGCGCCTACCAGTACACTATCGGGCAACGCAAAGGACTAAACCTGGGGCGGCCAGCTGCCGATGGACGTCCCCGCTACGTGCTCGGTACCGATATGAAAACCAATACGGTAGTCGTCGGTGCCAGCGAGCTACTGAGCGTAGATGGAATCATCGCCACCGGCGCGGTATTACTGACTGAGCCAGATGATCCGGCGCTATCCGGGCAGGCAGAAGTAACTTTGCAGTATCGCGCCCACGGGAGCGAAGCACCGGCGAAAGTCTACCTAGAGGCAGAAGGCACCTTGCGAGCCCAGCTGCTTAACCCCACCCGCGCGGTCGCCTCCGGACAATCCCTGGTGGTCTATGCCGGAGATCGCGCAATCTGTGAGGCAACTATCGAAGAGGCGTTTCGGCAGGAAAAAGGGCAATAGCCAATTCTGGGACTGGAAAGGGCAGCACTCCTTAGGTTAATATATTCAAGCCAGCGCGAGTGGCGGAATTGGTAGACGCGCTAGATTTAGGTTCTAGTGTCTTACGACGTGCGGGTTCAAGTCCCGCCTCGCGTACCAGCTATATCGGCTCTGACCAGCTTAAATAAAATGGTAGAGTTAAACACATACAGCGCCCAGGCGCTAGTATCTCTACGTTTAACTATTTAAGAGGGAGTGTCCATGTCAGAGTTAACCGCCGGTCAAAAGGCTCCAGATTTCACCTTGCCCACTGATCAAGGCTCGGAAGTGAGTCTGCAAGGACTCTTAGAAGAATCCGAAAAAGGAGCCGTTGTTTATTTCTATCCCAAGGCTTCCACCCCAGGCTGTACCACTGAGGCCTGCGATTTCCGCGACTCTTTGAACTCACTAAAGTCAGCCGGATACGCAGTGGTGGGGATCAGCCCCGATAAAATGCCAGCCTTGGAAAAATTTCGGGACAAGCAAGAGCTAAACTTTCCGCTAGCCTCCGATCCAGAACGCGAAGTAATGAGCGCCTGGGGTGCCTACGGGGAAAAGAACTCCTACGGGCGCCTCGTAAAAGGAGTAATCCGCACGACTGTAGTCGTCGGTAAAGACGGAAAAGTAGTGTTAGCGAAATATCGGGTACGTGCCAAAGGCCATGTGGCGCGGTTGCGCCAAGAACTGGGAATCGATTAGCTCTCGGTAGAAGGCGAGGGGGAACTTTAGAGTTAATACCTGATTGAGGCCTACGCCTAGGCGTTTGCCCGGTATGTGCAGTGTGAGCAGGCGATCTCCAAGTTCGGTTTGCTCGGCAAGCACCCGACCACGGGGGCTGCTATCGCTTCCCCATTCGTCGCTATGAGTCAAAGTTTCGGTAAGCAGGCAAACGTGTATTGGTATGAGATTTTTGAAATTGTGCGGGCGAACTGCACTACTGACTATTCGGGTGCGGCTCCGGGTGATGAGGTTATGGAACAGTTGTTGAAAGCACGCTCGTAGATGCGTCCTAGTGTTTTTGAGCTTATTTGGGGCGTTTTGTTGCGCTGAAGCCTGCCCCTAGCGCGATTCCAACTCCTGTGCCGATAGCTAACCCCAAGGCAATATTGTTCATAATGAACCTGAAGAACGCGCGCAGCGTTACCGCTATACCCGCTACCAAAAACCAGGCCACAACGTTACCGCCTGTAACCCATTGTTCAAACGGAAAGTCGCAGCTTACGCTCGGGTCTCTACAGACCTGGAAGAACAAGTCACCAGCTTGAGTTTAGAACCCAGTACTCGCATGGAGCGGTTAATATCCGTGATCGCGCGCTTAAACTCCCGCTCACCCTCCAGGTCAATACGCAGGCTAAGCGAGCTATCAGACATGTGCTTTCACCTCCTTACAGCATGTCTAAAATCCCTTTACGCAACTGCAGATGTAAGAGTAAAATCTGAAACAATAGTGGGTTTGGTCACTTTTTGGTTCATTACAACGACGTAAAAAGAGTAACACAGATGAACACGATGATTTCTTGCTCTGAGGTTTCATTTAAGTTTCCAGGAGCTAGGGTTGATCGGGTCATTTTCGACGAGATGACTGCGTCTTTTGATACGGGAATGTTTCATGCGGTGATGGGGCCGTCTGGCTCGGGTAAAACCACTCTGTTGAGTTTGCTAGATGGTTCCCTTGCTCCCGATTACGGAACGATTATGCTAGCTGGGCGTCCCATCGAATCGTATTCACGACGCGAGCTACGTTCACGCTTGTTGGCTCGGGTTTATCAAGATTATCGACTGGTGTCCTTTTTGAGTGCGGTGGATAACGTGCGCCTAGCACAGCAGGCAGCCGGTAGCTTACGTAGCCATCCGCTTTTAGCTTTGGAGTATTTAGAGCGTCTTGGGGTTAAAGACTTAGCGGAGTATCCGGTAGATAATCTATCGGGAGGCGAAGCGCAGCGAGTAGCAATTGCGCGGGCTTTGATTAATTCTCCACAAGTCTTGCTCGCAGACGAACCTACCGGGGCTTTGGATGAGAAAAACTCTCATGAAATCGGTATTCTACTGCGTGAATTGTCGCATGAGTTAAACGTTTGTTTAGTGGTAGTCACGCATGATCCTGCTTTAGCCGCGCTTGCTGACCGGGTAGTGGAAGTGAACGATTATCGCTTGCGTGAAAAACAGCTCGCGCCTGCGACAGCCTACTGAGGTGAGATTATGGGATGGCGTCTAACCTGGGGCTGCGTAAAAGCGAACCTCAAGCTAGTGGTAGGCTTTTTTGTTTGTCTGCTTGCGCTGTCTTTCACCGCGATTTTTTTGAATAATATCGCCACTGTTTATCGTCAAACGGTAGCCGAGGATACGCGAGTCACATATGGAGGGTTTGCCTACCGTATCGGGGCTACCACCCAAAATGCCAAACAACTGTTACACTCCGCGACCTCTGGTCAAAATCTGGTGCCGGTTATCACCACCACCTGTAAGCTTGACTACGGTGAGAGTAGCGCAGATGCGGAGTGGAAGCGTTCCGGAGCCGGCTTTGATTATGGACGCTTACTGACAGGAAAACGCGCCACCACAAATAATGAAGTAGAGATTTCCCAGTCCCTTGCCGCGCGCAGCCATATTGGGCTGGGAGGTGAGATTAACTGTGATGGTAGGCGCTTTCAGGTAGTGGGCATTAGTGTTTTACCAGCGCGCCGGTCAGAAGTCTATATATCAACCCGCCTGGATTCCTCAACCGACTCGGCTAACGTCACCAACTGGGTAACTAATACCGATATAGCTAATTCAAATTATCGACCACTCTTTGATCGCGGAGAATTGCGTAAAGTCTCGCTAGATTACGCGATTCGCTATGCACAGGAATCAGCAGAGCAAGGATTTATTGCAAACGCTCTGATTATCTCCCATCTATTGCTCGCAACTGTCGGGATTGTGCTACTGCTAGGATTTTTAGCATTTCGACGGTCTACTGCAAAATTGCGGCAGGCACTCCTGGCAGCCGGTTTTAGCAGCCTGAAAACAAGCTTGCTTAGCCTCGTGCCTCTTTTCCTGTCCCTGTTTAGCGGGGTTCTTCTTGGAGCTTTAGGCGGTTATTTGGCGCTATTTACCTGGCGAGATCAGATTGCGCTTCGTTTTGAACAAGTTTGGGATGCGGTATCGCTAAGCGGCGATTATCGGGCTTTACTCGAACTAGTCGCTTATTTCGTGGGCGCACTAGCGGTATATGCGTTTGCACTTTATTTAAGCGCTTATCGTTCAATTAAAACTAGGGCATCTAAATCTAGTAATCGCGAGTTAAAAGCCGAGCTTATCGCAGGTCTCGCCTTGCTGGGTGTGGGAGTTTTATGCAGCTTCTTAACTAGTTCAAATGTCGCTGTCTTCTATTATGTTTCGCTAGCCACAATCGGATTCGGGGTTGCACTACTCGGATGTGCGCTACCCTTCTACCTCCATAAATCCCCTTTACGCCTAGCCGCCTACCGCGCTAGCGTACATAGTTTTATTCTCGGGCCAATTATCTGTCTGCTTTGCATCCTCGCCACTCTCGGGGGCACTAACGCTACCATGCAGCAAAGAGCCCTCACCGTCGGTAAACCTAACGCTGACAGTTACCTCACCGTTTCGTTTATTAACGATGCAGACGTGACCTATCTGAAAACTCGTTTCCCGCAAATTATGACCCATGCCATCATGTTTGGGTTCCCAGAAAAATCAGAACACTCTTTGCGCGTAGCAGAAGGTGCCTACGCAGCCTGCATCCATCAAAATTCCAATAGCGACAGGTGTAACCAGTGGATGACACTGGTGGGCTTTGTCCTATCCGAAAACGGTAAAGAGCTAACCGGAAAAATCTCTCCAGAACTCGCCGACACCCAAGACTCTGCCGAATACGCCCTGGTTATTTTTGGTCCCAATCTGGATAAGCCAGAAGAAACCGTTCCCGTTACACTGCCCAAAAAGGTAGACGAACGCCTCGACTATGCAGAATTACCTGGCTGGGTAGCTAACCCTCAAGACCCAATCTTTAGCAATAAAGGATTTACTATCGGGGTAGAAAGACGCCTATACATCCCGGACTTTTCACACTACCCCGCAGGCCAGCAACAACAATTCAAATCTGTGGCTCAACAGCTCTCATCCGATCTGGCCTTATCAGAACCTCTCGGCACCAACAGTCAAACCCTAGACATCATCAACTGGTTAATCCTGTCCATCGAAACTGCTCTCTGCCTACTACTTATCTATATCGGCACCACCATCACTACCCAAAACAGTCATGGCCTAGTTGACACCCTGACAGACTACGGTTACCCGCCTCGTAAACTAGCCGCCATACGTTTAACTCAATTAGCCCCCTATCTAGCCGCAGTGGTGGCTGGTTCGCTTATCGGCCGAATAATGCTAAGACCAGTTGTTGCCGGCCGTGCAGTACCCGAAAACATTTCCCCAGACTGGACATGGATTCTACCAGCCATCATTATCGCGGCTGTCGTTGGCCTTACCCTCGTCCCTAAAACAGTAAAAAATCCGGGATAAGGAGATAAACCATAAAGCAATACAGACACCACTACGAGGCGGTAATCTAAAACTGTCCAAAAAACAATCCGCACCACCATAGTAGTAGGTAAAGACGGAAAAGTAGTGTTAGCGAAATATCGGGTACGCGCCAAAGGACATGTTGTTCGCCTGCGCAAAGAACTGGGAATCGATTAAAAACAGTTAGCGCCTTCGGATTAGGGGTAAAACCTAGAAGTGGCTGGTAACAAGGGAAACAAATCCGGTACGCCACCGGGGACTCGAACCCCGAACCCTCTGATTAAGAGTCAGATGCTCTAGCCAGTTGAGCTAGTGGCGCAGGTAAAAGCCAAAATGACTTTCGTACGCCACCGGGGACTCGAACCCCGAACCCTCTGATTAAGAGTCAGATGCTCTAGCCAGTTGAGCTAGTGGCGCATCGCTGCTAAACGCAACGAATAAACTCTAACCCGCCAGGTGCGTCCTCGCGAAACCAATACCGGCATTGGGAGCAGTTTCACACGTGGAAGAAACAAAGTTGGCGCCAAGCTAAACTGGGGGACATGGCGCCAGCGAATGATTTTGTTCATCTTCATGTTCACACTGACTATTCCATGTTGGATGGTGCCGCCCGGATCGGAAAACTAGTGGAGCGGGCGGTAGAAATAGGCCAACCAGCCGTAGCCATCACCGACCATGGCTATCTTTTTGGCGCCTACGAGTTCTATGCTGCTGCCTGCAAAGCAGGAATTAAACCCATAGTTGGCCTCGAAGCCTATATCACCCCCGGTACCTCCCGTTTTGACCAGACCCGGCAGCGTTGGGGAGAAGAAAGTCAGCGGGCAGATGACGTATCTGCCCGCGGTGCCTACACCCATATGACCCTGCTATCGCGCACCACCGAGGGGATGCACAATCTGTTCCGCTTAGGCTCGCTCGCCTCCATCGATGGACAGATGCAAAAGTGGCCGCGCGCCGACCGAGACCTGCTGGAACGTTACTCCACCGGGTTAATCGGAACCAGTGGGTGCCCCTCGGGAGAAATCCAAACCCGCCTGCGCCTAGGACAGTGGGAAGAAGCCAAAAAAGCCGCAGGGGAACTACAAGACATTTTCGGTAAAGAAAACTTCTTTATCGAACTGATGGATCACGGACTGCGAATCGAACGGCGGGTGCGCAACGAGCTACTAAAACTGGCAAAAGTTATCGATGCCCCCCTGGTGGCTACCAACGACTCCCACTACGTCCTCGAAAGTGACCAACCCACCCAAGATGCCTTGCTGTGTATCAACTCAGGCTCGCGTCTCAACGATGCTGACCGCTTCCGGTTCGAAGGATCCGGGTATTACCTGAAAACAGCAGAGCAAATGCGCGAACTCTTCTCCGAATTCCCTGAAGCCTGCGATAACACCCTGAAAATCGCGGAAATGTGCGAAGTGCATTTCAAAACCACTGCCGAGGGTGCCGACTATATGCCCCAGTTTGAAGTGCCTGCCGGCGAAGACACCACCAGCTGGTTTGTAAAAGAAGTCCAACGTGGCCTGCACCGGCGTTACCCGCAAGGCATCCCCGAAAAATCCCAAAAACAAGCCGACTATGAATGCGGGATCATCACCCAGATGGGATTCCCCGGATACTTCCTGGTGGTAGCCGACTATATTAACTGGGCGAAAGCGCAAGGAATCCGGGTGGGGCCGGGGCGCGGATCGGGAGCCGGATCCATCGTGGCCTACGCGATGGGGATTACCGAACTTGACCCCCTCGAACATGGGTTAATGTTCGAACGTTTCCTTAACCCCGAACGGGTATCCATGCCCGATATTGACGTAGACTTCGATGAGCGCCGGCGCGGAGAAGTAATCGATTACGTGACCGAAAAATACGGGAAAGACCGGGTCGCGCAGGTAGTCACCTACGGAAAAATCAAAGCCAAACAGGCCTTAAAAGACTCCTGCCGGATCATGGATAAACCCTATGCGCTAGGCGATCAGCTCACCAAGAAAATGCCGCCTGCGATTATGGGTAAAGATATCCCGCTCTCGGGAATCTACGATGAGAAGCATCCGCGTTACGGGGAAGCCAGCGAGTTTCGCCAATACGTTTCCGATAACGCGGGCGAAGTCAAGCCAGTCATTAAAATGGCGCAGGGGCTAGAGGGCATCACCCGGCAATGGGGAGTGCACGCCTGCGCGGTCATCATGTCCAGTCATGATTTAACCGATATCGTGCCGATGATGAAACGCCTGGCCGACGGGGCAATCATCACCCAATTCGACTATCCCACCTGCGAAACCTTGGGACTGTTGAAGATGGACTTCCTGGGGCTGCGTAACTTGACCGTAATCTCGGACGCCCTCGACAATATCGTGGCTAACGGGAAAGAACCCCTAGATTTAGAGCAAGTTCCCCTGGATAACCGCCCCACCTATGAGCTACTTTCCCGGGCGGAAACCCTGGGGGTATTCCAGCTAGATTCTGCGGGGATGAGGTCGCTGATGCGGCTAATGAAACCCACCGAATTCTCTGATATTTCTGCGGTCGGCGCCCTCTACCGGCCTGGCCCTATGGGGGCGAACTCGCACACCAACTATGCTTTGCGGAAAAATGGGCGCCAAGAAATCGAGCCTATCCATCCCGCACTCTCCGAAGCCCTTGCCGATATTTTGGACGAAACCTATGGCCTCATCGTCTACCAGGAACAGGTAATGGCAATCGCCCAAAAAGTCGCTGGCTATTCCCTGGGGCAAGCAGATATTTTGCGGCGCGCCATGGGCAAGAAAAAGAAAAAGGAGATGGATAAACAGTATTCGCGCTTCCATGACGGGATGATCGAACGCGGATACCCCGAGGACGCAGTCAGTAAACTATGGGAAATCCTGGTGCCGTTCTCCTCCTATGCGTTCAATAAATCGCACTCCGCTGCCTACGGCCTGGTTTCCTATTGGACGGCGTATCTAAAAGCCAACTATCCCACCGAGTATATGGCGGCGCTGCTGACCTCCACCAAAGACAACAAAGATAAACTGGGACTTTACCTGCGAGAATGTCGCCGGATGAATATTGCGGTGTTACCTCCGGACGTTAATGCCTCCGCCTCGGATTTCACGGCGGTTGGCGAGTCTATCCGTTTCGGCCTGTCGGCGGTGCGCAATGTCGGTGTCAACGTGGTTGCCGAAATCGTTAAAACGCGCAAAGAAAAAGGCGACTACACTTCCTTCCATGATTTTCTGGACAAAGTGCCCATCGAGGTTTGCAATAAACGAGTAGTCGAATCCTTGATTAAAGCGGGGGCTTTCGATTCCTTAGGGCACGCTCGCCGCCCCCTCGAAGCTATCCATATCGAGGCCGTAGACTCCGTAATTGACGTGAAACGCAACGCCGCCATGGGGCAAGAAGACCTCTTCGGGATGATGGATGCCGATGAAGGAGTTACCTTCACCGTGCAAATCCCCGATCTTCCCGAATGGGATAAACAACAAAAACTAAAATTTGAACGCGACATGTTGGGGCTTTATGTTTCTGACCACCCCTTACAGGGGATGGAGACGATCCTTGCCCACAATAGTGACACTGAAATCGTGGATCTTTCTACCGAAGATGGGGTCCGGGATGGCCAAATGATTCAAATATGTGGCCTGATAACTGGGGTGCAAAGTAAAACCACCAAGCGAGACGGGAACCTGTGGGCGATCGCCACTATCGAAGATATTTCTGGTTCCACCGATGTGCTCTTTTTTCCGCAGACCTACCAGAAGTACTCCCAAGATTTGGTGACGGATGAAATCGTGAGTGTGCGCGGGCGGGTGCGGATTCGAGACGAAGAAGCTTCCCTCTATGCGCAAGAAATGACGCTGCCCGATATTAGCCAAGTCTCTAACGGTCCGTTGAATATCTATATCGCCGCCAATCGCCTTACCGAAGATATCGCGGAGCAATTGCGGGACATCCTGGGTTCCAGTCCGGGACAAAGCGAAGTCCGGATGCATCTGCGTGGCTCTAAAGGCGTAACTATCGTGCAGCTGGGTGATGATTTGCGGGTAAATCGCGGCTCCGGTTTAGCCGGCCAGCTAAAAACCCTACTCGGCCTGCACTGTCTAGAAAAGCGCAAATAGCTTTACTGCACTGCAGGTCAGTCGGTAACGTCTCGTGCGGGTCGGGCGCGGGGAATAAGTTTTTCCTCCTACCTAGACTAGTCCGGTGCGCGGGGAGCCTGGGTTTTCCTCCCGTAGTCGTCCGCGTGCAGGGGCGGATTTTGCCTCGCGCCCCGAAATCCGGAAAATGCTCTGGCATTTTCACGGATTTAGTGCCCGGAGCCTACCCTGCGGCATAAATCCGCCCGCTGTCCCCCCCCCTTTGCGTGGGGGAAAAGTTTTTCCTTCCACGCTCGTTGGCATCACCTACGTAAGGGGCGCCTCCCAAACAAGAGTATCGCCAAGCAGGTGCTAAAAGCGCACCAGCGGATTTTTACCGAAATAATAAAAATTCATTACTGAAAGCATCGGATACTCACCAAACAGGTGACCCACTGAATAGTCTTTTTTTCAAGGTGATGCGGAAATGGCTCCCGCTTACGGGTTGGGGGCGGTAAAAGATGCGAGAGGGGGCTTGAGCCGAGCGAAGCAAGGCTCACCGGGGTCCCCGGAGCGCTTTTACCGCCCCCAACCCGTCATTCGCGGGCAAGATTAACGGGAGACTTGGGCTCCGGTAGTGCCGGTGGGCAGATCTATTTGCACGATATCGCCAGGGGAGAGGGCACTGCCACGTCGGGTTTCTACCTCGCCATTGACCGTAACTTCACCGGCTTGGATGAGCATGCGCGCCTCGGCACCGTCCTCTACCAGGTTCGCTAGCTTCAGGAACTGTCCTAGCTTTATGGTTCCTCGCACTGGAATCGTCGGTAAAGACACGCTGTTATTATCTGCCACGCGATAAATGATACTAAACTGTTAGCAGTATGGCTTTATTGACGCACGTTGGAGGAGCTAGATGAGCAACCCCGAACCGCACGGATTCCCGCAAGGAGACCAGCAAAGCGGAGCAAACTGGCCTTTTCTAAGATCTGAGCAGGCACAACCGGTCGGCCAGCCGGTTGGTTCCCAGCCGCAACCGGCTTTCCCGGCTCCTAGTGCACCCAAGGCGCCAGAGGTTCCCCAATATAATCAGCAGTTCCCGCAGGCGGCAGCACCGGTGCAAGCTGTGCAGGCGCAAACAGCTCCGCTTTCTGAAGAGGCAGCGGTTCCGCAGGCTGCCAGTGAGAATCCGCTTCCCGCGTCCGCGAATGAGGACGCCGTGCCGGCTAAAACCGGTGCGGGAAGCGTAAGTGCGGAAGATGATTCCCGGGTCTCTGCTGCAGAGATTCAGCAATCTTTGCAGCAGCAGGCCTTGACACCGTGGTGGTTGGATGCCTTGATGGCCTTGTCCTTGGCCGGAGTAATGGTTTTCAACGGTTTCGGAATGTCGATGGGGCTGCGGATCGGTTCGCTGATCGCGATGGTGATCGCCCTGATTCTGGTGACTTGGTATCAAGGGGACGCCCAAGAAAAGTCGAACGCCTTCCTTACCAGCACCCTGCTGGGGGTGGTTTGTGGCTTCTTAGCTGGGCTGATCGTGGTAGCTGCCTCCCTATATCTGGTGTCCCCGATTCCTGGCTGGTATCCCTGGGTGCTGTGGCTGGTCAGTGCGGTACTCCTGTACTTGACCTATCGCGGTTTCCGGGATTGGGTAATGCGTAACTTGCAGAAGAAGCACCGGAAGTAATTTCACTATATAAGTCAATAGGTTTTATTTACTGGACTAGTCTGCGGTTTATTTTCGCAAAACTAATAACATATCCCCATGCTGTCAATTACTGATTTCCGCACGACCATGCCTACCGGGATGGAACTGCGGCAGGCGCTACCTCGCGCCCAAATGAATATTGAGGACGCGGCAGAAAAAATCCTTCCCGTTATGCAGGCGGTGAAAACGCGCGGCGCCGCTGCCCTGCGGGAGCTGTCTGAACAGTTCGATGGGGTTAGGCCAAAGAATCTGCGCGTGCCAGCAGAAGAGCTCGCCCAAGCGTTGGAACAGCTAGATCCTGCCGTACGTGAAGCGATGGATATTTCTATCGCCCACAATCGCGCCGGTCATCGCGCTCAAGTTCCCAGTGAGCGAGTGACCGAAATAATGCCTGGCGGGATCGTTAGGCAGCGTTGGATCCCAGTTGAGCGGGTAGGTCTTTACGTTCCTGGCGGGTTAGCTGTCTATCCGTCCTCGGTAATCATGAATGTCGTAACCGCCCAGGAGGCCGGAGTAAGCCAGATTGCAGTAGCTTCCCCGCCGCAAACTCGTTTCGGGGGTAAAGTACATCCCACTATTTTAGCTGCCTGTCAGCTGCTCGGAGTTAAAGAGGTTTACGCGGTGGGCGGGGCGCAAGCGATCGCCATGTTTGCCTATGGGGCTAGCGGGGAAGAGGGCGTAGATCCCGATCCGCTGTGTCAGCCAGTAGATGTGATTACCGGACCGGGGAATATTTATGTGGCGGCTGCGAAACGACTAGTGCGCGCAGTTTGCGGAATCGATGCCGAAGCCGGCCCCACGGAGATCGGAATTATCGCTGATCAAAGCGCCAATGCTACCTTGGTGGCGGCAGATATGATTTCGCAGGCCGAGCACGACCCCAATGCGGCCTCGGTACTTTTTACCGACTCTCCGCAACTGGCCAGTGCTGTAGAAAAAGCGATTGTTCCGGCCGCGCAGGCGACTAAACATTCGCAGCGGGTTTGTCAGGCTCTTAGTGGCCGCCAATCCGGAATAGTGCTGGTAGCCGATATGGCTAGCGCGATTGACGCGGTTAATGCCTACGCGCCCGAACATCTAGAGATTCATACCGTAGAAGCGGGAGAAGTGGCGAATAAAATCCGTAACGCCGGCGCGATTTTTGTTGGTCCTTATACGCCGGTTCCCCTGGGTGACTACCTGGCGGGCTCTAATCACGTCCTCCCTACCGGCGGTACCGGGCGTTATGAGGGCGGGCTGTCAGTAATGGCGTATCTGAAACCGGTGCAACAGATTGAATACCAGCGCGGGGCTCTAGAAAAAATGGCGCGTCCCTTAACCGCGTTTGCGGACGCCGAAGATCTTCCGGCACACGAAGAAGCTGTGAACTGCCGATTTAGTTAAAAAAAGATAGGAACAAGTATGGCTGACTCTAAAGAACGTATCCCCAGCGTGTTTAAACAACTGCTGTTTTGGGTGCTGGTGGCGATCGTGGCCGGGGCGTTGATCGGTATGATCCCGGGACTTCCTAAAGGATTTATTTCTCCTTTCGCCACTTTTAACGATATTTTTGGTAAATTCTTGAGTTTTTGTATTCCTTTGATCATTTTGGGGCTGGTAGGGCCGGCTTTAGCAGACCTGGGGCGGGGAGCCGGTAAATGGCTGCTGGCCACAGTCGCGATTGCCTACGGCTCAACCCTGTTTGCGGGGTTCGGCACCTACGGGATTGCGTCGGTGGTTTTCCCGCGGATCCTGACCGAATCGGCTCCTGAACTAAAAGAACCTAAGAACGCGGTAGGATCCCTGCTAGGCGATAACCTGAACATTACCCCGGTGCTAGACGTTACCGGTGCGTTGATTTTGGCTTTTATCTTGGGGATTTGCATGGCGGCTCTGAACACTCCCACATTGCATCGCGCCTACGCGGAGTTCCGGGACATTACCATGTTGATGATTAAACGGGCGATTGTTCCGCTGCTACCACTATTTATTTTCGGCACCTTCCTAAACATGTCCTATTCGGGGCAGATTGCCTTGGTTATCAAAGTGATGATCAAAGTGATTCTGGTGTCGGTGATTCTGACCGTGGTGCTACTGCTAATCCAATATGCGATAGCAGGTGCGATTGCGAAGATTAACCCCTTTACGGCGCTAGGTAGGATGGCGAAAGCCTATTTCACCGCGCTGGGTACTGCCTCTTCGGCAGCCACTATTCCGGTGACCTATCAGTGTGCCCGCAACAACGGGGTCTCTGAAGAAATCGCTGGTTTCACGGTTCCGCTGTGCGCCACCATCCATCTGGGTGGTTCCACGGTTAAAATCACTGCTTTTGCTCTGGCAGTTATGCAGATGACGGGGCAGCCTATTTCCTTCGGCAAAATGGCGATGGCCATCATTATCTTGGGGATTACCATGGTGGCGGCACCGGGAGTTCCCGGCGGCGCAATCGCGGCTGCGCAAGGCGTTTTAATGGGCTTCTTGGGATTCTCTCCCGAACTGTATTCGCTGATGGTTGCGCTGTACGTGGCAATTGACTCGATCGGTACTGCCACTAACGTGACCGGGGATGGCGCGATCGCCATAGTGGTGAATAAGCTGGCGGGTGGCTCGCTGGGTAATGAAAAAGGTAAAGCCATGGCCACCGCCGAAACCATGGTTTCGGCCTCTGACTAAGTAAGTGCCTATTTTGCCCTCGCTGTTATTGGTCGGTTTCGTCCTTAGAAAACGAAATCAGCTAATCGGCGAGGGCAAAGCATTATCTGGGTATTGCCTTTAGAATGGGAGCCAGAAAGGAACGATTATTTATGGAACAGCCTCCCTTGCTGCCACTGCGGGAAGAACTTACGCAAGTCACCCCGTATGGGGCGCCGCAATTGGATGTGGCTGCCCGGTTAAACGTAAACGAAAATCCCTATCCTCCCAGTTCTAAGATGATCGCCGATATTTCTCGCGCGGTTAGCGAAGCGGCGACGGGTCTCAACCGTTACCCCGATCGAGATTTCACTGCCCTGCGGAAAGCTCTAGGCGGCTATGTAAAGCGCGAATCTGGTCTGGACTTTCCAGTCGAGCAAATCTGGGCAGCTAATGGCTCCAATGAAGTGATGTCGCAGCTACTGGGAGCCTATGCGGGGCCAGGGCGCACAGTGTTGGGAACCGTTTATTCCTACTCGATGTATCCGGAATACGTGCGGGGTGCACACTCGAAATATGTGACGATGCCCCGGCAAAGTGATTGGAATATTGATGTTGCTGCCCTGCTTCAGGGACTGCGAGAAGTCCGTCCCAGCGTATTACTGCTGGCGAATCCCAATAATCCGACCGGGACTGCCAGTAGCCAAGCTGAACTAGTGCAGATTTTGCAGAAAGCTAAAGAAACCGGGCCGGTGATTTCCGGTAGGTCCACTGCTACCGTGGTGGTAGTTGACGAGGCCTACGGGGAGTTCCGGGATCCGGATCAGCCCAGCGCCCTCGCCCTCTTAAAGAAATTCCCACACCTGGTGGTATCGCGCACTATGTCGAAATCTTTTGGGATGGCGGGATTGCGCCTGGGATACCTGGTGGCGGCCAAGGAAGTAATCGCCGATATTATGCGGGTGCGTTTGCCGTATCACCTGTCTGCGCTTACTCAGGCGGCGGCCATCGCGGCCTTGGGGCATGCCGAAGAACAGCTCCTACAGTTAGCGCAGTTGCGTGAGCGTCGCGATAACTTGGCGTCATGGCTGGAGGGTCAAGGCTACACGGTACCTAAAACCCAGGCTAACTTTGTGCTATTTGGTCCCTTCCCGGATCGACATCAAGTGTTCAGTGATTTATTGGAGCGCGGGGTGTTGATCCGCGAGGTAGGTCCGGCAGGATTCTTGCGGGTAAGTATTGGCACCGCCACAGAAGATCAAGCATTTCGTGAAGCATTCGAGGAGGTAACCAAATGAGCCGCAGCGGGAAAGTCACCCGGAAAACCGCGGAATCAGATATCACGGTAGAAATAAAACTAGATGGCACTGGAAAAAGTCAGATTAGTACCGGCGTGCCTTTCTATGACCATATGCTCACCGCGCTTTCCAAGCATTCCTTGATCGATATGAATATTGCTGCTCGCGGCGATATTGAGGTGGATGTGCATCACACGGTGGAAGATACCGCTATTTGCCTGGGAATAGCTCTGCGCGAGGCTCTGGGGGATAAAGCGGGGATTCGCCGTTTCGCTGATGCCACCGTACCGCTGGATGAAGCGCTAGCGCGGGCAGTGGTTGACGTGGCGGGACGCCCTTACTGTGTGCACCGCGGAGAGCCAGCTGGCCAGGAATATCACCTGATTGGCGGACATTTCACCGGTTCGATGACCCGCCACGTGTGGGAGTCTTTTGCCTATAACGCCGGCATCTGTCTACATGTGGAGGTACTTGCGGGGCGCGACCCGCACCATATTGTAGAAGCACAGTTCAAAGCTGTAGCGCGGGCACTGCGAGGCGCGGTAGAAACCGATCCGCGGGTTAGCGGTATTCCTTCCACTAAGGGTGCGCTGTGAACGCCGCGAACTTTCCCGATCAGGAGGATCCGCGCGATAAAGAACCCCGCGAGGAAAACTTGGCGGGCGATAATGAATCCTCCTCTAAGCCAGAGGATTACTTTGACCAGGTAATCGCGCAATCGGGCATTAGTGGGGAAGAGCTCGATGGGTTCAGCGAAGAAGTTGACCAGGATCTGCAGGCCTGGCAGCATTTAGAGGCGCTCCCTCCGGAGGCCGGAGATGTGGCGCTGGTGCTCACCAACCTGCTAGAGGCATTACCGCTAGCCACGATGATGGCCGCTCACGAGATTGATGCCCGGATCGTGGAAACCGAATCCGGGTGTGTAGTGTGGAAACGCCTGACTCCTACTCCCGATGATGAGTTAGAAGCGCTCCTAGGGGAGGAGCGGCCAGTTTGCCCAGAGGCGGAGGAACTCGCCCTCGCGGTTTCAAAAATTACCCCCTATGGGGCAGTGCTGTTTGTTTCTACTTTGCGTTCGGATCGCGATGATGACCCGGGGGTACAGGGGCAGATTACCGCGCGCGTGTACTATGACGGACGGTTTGACCGTACTATTCCAGCCGGCCCGCTAGTTTCTTGCGCTGATGAGCGGGTAGAAGATCTGCTACTCGGGCGAACTTCCCCCGAAGATTATCCCGAGATTCGCCCTCCCCGCCTGCGCGATTTACCGGGGATTTTGTTGCGACAATTACGGGGACTGCAAGAAGACACTAATCGCGGGGAAGACCCCGATAAGCGGGAGGCTAAGGGCGGTGACTAAACAGGTAGCGGTGTTCGACTACGGCTCCGGTAATGTGCGCTCGGCGGTTAACGCCTTAAAACGCGTCGGGGTCGACGTCGAACTGACCAGTGACTTTTCCACCTGTCTGGAAGCTGATGGGCTACTGGTTCCCGGGGTAGGGGCATTTGCGGCAGTGATGAAGGATCTGCATGCTCGCCGCGGTGACACCCTAATTGACCGGCGCTTAGCGGGCGGGCGTCCGGTGCTCGGAATCTGTGTGGGGATGCAAATACTATTTGAACGCGGCCTTGAGCACGGCGAAGACACCGCCGGGATGGGGGAATGGCCAGGAATCGTAGAAAAACTACGCGCCCCGATTCTGCCTCATATGGGCTGGTCTAAAATCCAGGTAGGGCAGGGTTCGCAGCTTTTTTCCGGGATCGCAGATGAGCGTTTTTACTTCGTGCACTCCTACGGGGTAACGGCTGATCCTTCCGGGCATTATCGGCAATCCTCGCGGATGAAACCCCCGATTTTTTCTTGGGGCACCCACGGAACCCCTTTTATCGCCGCGGTTGAAAACGGTCCTCTTTCGGCTACTCAGTTCCATCCCGAAAAATCCGGCGACGCCGGCATGGAACTGCTTCGTAACTGGACACAAAGCTTCTAAGGGGAGAAAAATGCTAGAACTTTTACCGGCAGTAGATATAGTTTCTGGCCAAGCCGTACGCCTGCATCAAGGCAAAGCGGGTAGCGAAAAAGTTTATGGGGTGCCCTTAGAAGCTGCCCGCACATTCGAAGAGGCCGGAGCCCGCTGGCTACACCTGGTGGATTTAGACGCTGCCTTTGGGCGGGGGAATAACACCCAAGTGGTGCAAGAAATCGTTGAACAGGTAAATCTGCAGGTAGAAGTATCCGGGGGGATCCGTGACGACGAGTCCTTAGAACGGGTACTTTCGGCGGGAGCCCGCCGGGTAAATCTAGGAACCGCCGCGATTGAAAACCCCGAGTGGACCTGTCAGGTGATCTCCAAATACGGTGACCAGATTGCGGTGGGGCTGGATGTGCGCGGACATACGCTGTCGACTCATGGCTGGACCAAAGACGCCGGTGACCTCTTTGACATGATTGCGCGGCTAGATGAGGCTGGTTGCACCCGCTACGTAGTCACCGATGTAATGCGCGATGGCACCTTGACCGGCCCGAATACCCAATTGCTGCGCGAAGTGTGCGAGGCAACTTCCGCGAAAGTGGTAGCCAGTGGGGGAGTGAGCACCCTGGATGATTTACGTACTTTGCGCGAGCTCACCGGTATCGGGGTGGAGGGCGCGATTGTAGGCAAAGCGCTTTATTCCGGGCAGTTCACCATAGAACAAGCCCTGGCGGTTGCTAGCGGGAGAGCCTAGCTTGGAGCTTACAGGCCGCGCCAACGCGGAATCTAGCGGCAGCAAATCTCTGCCCGCCAAACAAGAAAACGCGATTTTACGTGCCCTGGCTCGTAATAATAATTCCGCCGATAAAGGCGAGATAGAACCGGCTATGGCCGCGGCTTTTAAGCTTAACGGTCTAAGGCAGCGCCTGGTAGCAATAGCGGCGGCTTTAGGGGATGGACGCGTAATCTTGCCAGTATTACCCCATGCAGCCTCTTCGGAGGGCGATTGCCCCAGCGGGCAGCTGCCCCAGATTCACCTAAAAGGTACCTCCGCTGCGCTGGCAGTTCCCGTTTATTCGTCGCTTGCAGCTATGAATGAGGCCGTGGCTGCGGGTTTGGGCAGCAAACTCGACCCCTCGGCGGGCACGGAGAAACTGCCGCGACCCTTACCAGTGGGCGCCCGCGCCCTCGCTATTGCTGCGCTTGATTCTCCCGGAAGAATGCTGCTAGATGAAACTTACCTGTTGCCGCGCCCACTGCTAAATGCTTTGGCCTGTGCAGATACCTGGGTTCCCAGCTGGGAGAATCCCGCTTTACTGGCTGGAATCTCCCGGGTAATCGCGCAGGTGCTGCCGGGAGCCGATTGGGAAATTATTCCGCAAATCGCTGGGCCCGATCGACTATTGCTAGCAGTAGACCCTAATCGCCCGGGGCTGGTGGCAGCTTTTCAAGCACTGCAAACAGGAATAAATTCTTTAGATGTTTTAGAGGCCGCAGCGGATTTATTGGAAGTAACTCCGGTGCCAGCTCAAGGTGGAAACTAGTTTAGATCCCAGGTATTGACCTGGCAGGACTAATGATGTCCACAGTCAGCGGGTTCTTGCGGGGTTTGAAGATGGCGGCGATATACCAGGGGACGCAGCGCTGCCGCCAGTGCGTACAGGATTATCAGCCCCATCACGATCGCCGATCCAGAGGCGGCGGCCGTGAAGTAAGAAAAGACTAACCCCGCAATACACATCACTACTCCCAGCAGCATTGCCCATCCCATAGTGGCGCTGAAAGAGCGAGCATAAATCTGGGTGATGGCTACTGGCACAATCATTAGCGCGGAAACTAGGAGCACTCCCACTACCCGCATCGCAATCGATACCGTCAGGGCGCTAACTACCGCTAAGCAGATGGTCAGCAGCCTTACCGGAATCCCGGAAGCGAGGGCGAACTCCTCATCGTTGCAGATAGAGAAAAGTTCTCGGCGCATCCCCAGGCCAAACACTAGGATCAGCAGCGACAGGGCGATCGTGAGGTAAACGTCTGACCAAGAAACGGCGGCGATTGAGCCAAATAGGTAGGAATTTAATTGGTTGGTGGTGCCCCCGGCCAGGGAAATCACCAGCACCCCGGAAGCGATCCCTCCATAAAAAAGTAAAGCCATCGCCACGTCTCCGCTGGCTCCACCTTTGGCACGTACCAATTCAATAATCACCGCGCCTGCGATTGAGGCGATTACTGCCCCGGGGATCGCTAAAGTATCTCCGCCCGCAATTTCCGTTAGATTACCCACTACCCAACCTAGCGCCACTCCGGTAAGAGCTACGTGTCCGATTCCATCTCCCAGTAGTGACAGGCGGCGTTGCACCAGGTAGGTGCCGATAATGGGGGCACTCAGTCCCACCAGTACGGCCACGATTAGGGAACGGAGAAAGAAAGGAGAGGCCAATAGACTTGCCCAATCGGCTTCAAAGCTCGGTAAGGGCGCGAGAGCGCCGCGGCTAGCGGAGAACGCAAGCTGGCTGGCGGAGGGCGCGAAACTAAGTTGCAGGCTGGAGGAGGCTAGAGCCGGGTAAGAAATACTGGTGGTGGCAGTAATCATTCTTCGTTCCCCTCTGCTCCCGGAAGCGGAGACAGAGCCTCTCTGGGGTTATCGCTGGCGATCTGTCCGGAAACTAAAGTTATGGTGCGGTCGATCAAGGGAGCTAAGGATCCATGTTCATGCAGCACAATCAACATAGTCTTCCCGGCTGTTTTTGCCTCCGCAATGGTTGCAGCTAGACTCTTTGCGCTTTGCCGGTCAATCCCGGCCAAGGGCTCATCCATAATTAAAAACTCCGGATCGCGCACTAGGGCGCGGGCAATTAAAACCCGTTGCTGCTGGCCGCCCGACATAAACTGAAACTTTTTGTTCTCCGATCCGGCTAACCCTACTTTTGCTAGCGCCTGGCGGGCGCGTTCCCGGTCGGAGCGTTTGGGGCCTACTCGTCCTTTTCGCAATAGCCCGGAGCGGACTACTTCTAGGGCAGTAGCCGGAACGGTACCGAGGGCGCTTTTGCGTTGAGGAACGTACCCCACTTTTGCGAGGGCTTTCGCATAGTTTTTATCGCCCACTCGGGCACCAAAAATCTCTAAACTCCCCGAGCTGACTGGATTCAGTCCCACTGCGGAGCGCACCAAAGTGGATTTTCCGGAGCCGTTTTCCCCGCACAGCGCCACGGTAGTGCCGGGGGTGATCTGCAAATTGATATTTTCCAGGATCAAATTGCCCTGTAGGGCGACGGATAAATCCGTCGCCCTAAAAGGTAGAGATGTTTTGGTCTCAGTTACTGACATTTCATCGCTTTGCTCAATTTTTCCAGGTTATCCTGCATTACCTGCAGGTAATCTCGGTTCTTATCTACTTGGATTTCCAAGGGGTCGAGTACTTCAGATTTGATCCCGAGTTGCTCGGCTAAAGTCTTAGTGTCTTTATCTCCGAGGGCGCTCTCCGAAAACAATACGTTGACTTTCTTGTCCTTGGCAATATTTGCCACTTCCTGTAGGCGAGTCAGTGAGGTTTCCGCTTCCGGATCCACCCCTTTTACCCCTACTTGCTCGAATCCGTAGCGATCTGCGAGATAGCCGTAGGCTTCGTGAGCGGTAACTGCGGTAGGGGTGGCGCATTTATTCAGGCCAGCGCGATATTTTTTATCCAGGTCAGCTAGTTTGTCTTGCAGCGCTTTCCCGTTTTTCTGGAAAGTGTCGCCATGATCCGGATCGGCCTGAGTAAGGGTGGCAACTACTTGCGGTACCACTTGGGATAGCCGCTGAGGATCTAGCCAGAAGTGAGGGTCGAAACCGCCGTGATGATGGTCGTGAGCGGCTTCTTTATGTTCGCCTTCGTGATCGTGTTCTGCTTCGTGTTCCGCCGCTTCTTCGGCAGATAGTTTCTTCAGCTTGGCGGCCTTGGCTACATCCAAAGTGTTCTTCGGGGCTGCTTCCTTAACCGCGTCGTCAACGGCGGCTTGGAATCCCGATAGGTAGATTAGGGCATCCGCCTGCGAGATGGTGGTGAGGTCTTTTGCGGATAGCTCTACTTCGTGGGCTTCTCCCGAGGGCGTCAGGTTGGTTACGTCCACTTGCTCTCCACCAACTTGGCTGGTTACGTAAGCCAGGGGGTAGAAGGAGGCTACGACCTCGACTTTCCCGCCGTCCTCTTTCCCGCTTTTTGCGCTCGTGGAGCATCCGCCCAGAGCTAGAGCGGCAATCGCTGCGGCGCAAACTATTTTTTTCATTCTTTGCTGCATAGCTCATAATATAAACGATAACCGTTCTCAAGACCAAGGTGCGCGAAGCTAGCCTAGAGTGCTAAAAACTCCAGGTAAAAGCAAATTTCTGGGATTTTTCGGCGGATTAATCCAGCTTTTAGAGTTGTAAGTCACGCTCTAGCGCTCCGGTTCTGGAAAGTGCAGGCAACCCGGTAGAATCTGGGGTGGTAGCGCCTTGGCGCAGCAAGTTGAGCTTAAGGAGAAATACAGTGGCTGAAACGCCCTCGAAGTTGGATAGTGTCATCAATCTAGCAAAGCGACGCGGCTTTGTTTACCCCTGTGGGGAAATCTACGGTGGAACCCGTTCTGCCTGGGATTACGGCCCGTTAGGGGTAGAGCTGAAAGAAAACATTAAACGGCAGTGGTGGAACCGGGTAGTGCGCTCACGCTCCGACGTGGTCGGCCTGGATTCTTCGGTCATCTTGCCGCCAAAAGTCTGGGAAGCCTCCGGGCATCTGAAGGCTTTTACTGACCCGTTGATCGAATGCACCGCTTGCCATACCCGTCACCGTGAAGATGACCTGCAAGAAGCGTACGCGGAAAAACATCAGTTGCCTTCAGCAGATGAGGTGTCCATGGAAGATGTGCCGTGCCCGGCTTGTGGTAAACGCGGACAGTGGACCGAGCCGCGCGCCTTCTCCGGGCTACTCAAGACTTTCTTAGGGCCAGTCGATGATGAAAAAGGATTGCACTTCCTGCGTCCGGAAACCGCGCAAGGGATTTTCATCAATTTTGCAAATGTGATGTCCTCTGCCCGGATGAAACCGCCCTTCGGGATCGGACAGATCGGGAAATCTTTCCGTAACGAAATCACCCCCGGAAACTTTATTTTCCGTACCCGCGAGTTCGAACAGATGGAACTAGAGTTCTTCGTAGAACCGGGAACCGATGAACAGTGGCACCAGTACTGGATTGATGAACGCCTAGCTTGGTATCAGGACTTGGGGATAAGCGAAGATAACCTGCGCCTATATGAGCATCCGCAAGAAAAGCTTTCTCACTACTCTAAGCGCACTGTCGATATCGAGTATGCCTTCGGCTTCCAGGGATCGAAGTGGGGCGAACTTGAGGGGATCGCTAACCGTACCGACTATGACCTTGGCGTTCATCAGCAGGCCTCGGGCAAGAATTTGGATTACTTTGATCAATCAAAGGGTGAGCGCTGGACACCTTACGTAGTAGAGCCCTCTGCGGGACTTACTCGCTCGCTAATGGCCTTTATGGTAGAGGCTTATTACGAGGACGAAGCTCCCAACGCTAAGGGAGGGGTCGACAAGCGGACAGTATTGCGCCTAGATCCGCGCCTCGCTCCCGTTAAGGCTGCGGTGTTGCCGCTTTCTCGTAAAGACGAACTGACCGGCCCGGCGCAAGAGATTGCCCAAGAACTGCGGGCGAACTGGAATGTCGAGTATGACCAGGCAGGACAGGTTGGCCGCAGGTACCGCCGTCAGGATGAAATTGGCACGCCGTTCTGTATCACCTATGACTTCCAATCCGGTGATGACCAGTGCGTGACTGTGCGTGAACGGGACTCGATGGAGCAAGAACGGGTAAAGATCGCGGAGCTTACCTCCTACTTGGCGACCCGCTTGGTGGGCTGCTAAGGCAGGACGCGTTTGCATCAGCACCTAAGTTCTTCGCGTAGGGCTCGCCCGGACTCGCGAGCCCTACGTCGGGCTAGACGCATTTTAACCGCGCTGATAGTACCAGTTTTACTGGCGATTATTATCGGTATTTTCGCTCTTTACAGCCCGAAACCTATAGGGGATGCCCAGCAGGATTGGTCTGAGCAAGCACCTAACCGTTTGAGCGGTCAGGTGACGGGCTTGAACGGGGAAAAATGTCTGATTGCGGGACTGAAAATGCCCAAAGGGGCTGCTGATCCCACTAATGGCTTACCAGAACGCCAACCTTTGGTGTGCGTAAAAGTGCTGGAAGGACAGTGGAAGGGCAAGGTTGTCCCCGTTAGAGTTCCCGAAGAGTCTAAATCTGCGATCCGAATCGGCACCGCGGTGTGGATGATCTATGACACCGATGCCATGGCTACTGGTACCCCATTCTTGTTTACCGATATAAAACGGGGGAACGCCTTAGCTATTATGGGTCTGCTCTACGTGATCATCGTGGTAGCGGTGGCAGGCAAACGTGGCTTCCTAGCGCTATTGGGGCTGGCAGCCTCGACACTGGTAATCGTATTCTTTATCCTCCCATCCCTAATGGCCGGAAAACCGCCCATGTTGGTGACCTTAGTGGGGGTAGGGGCGATAATGTTCCTCTCGGTCTACTTAGCGCACGGGATTACTATCCGCACGACTACCGCGCTTTTGGGCACGCTTTTAGGGCTGATAGTGACGGTGTTACTCGCCTATGCCGGTACTCGGGCAGCTGGGCTAAGTGGAGCTAGTGACGAGGATGCCCTGATTTTGGGTACCCAGCTACCCGCCCTGGGGCTGCCCTCGTTATTTATTTGCGGGATCGTGGTAGCCGGTTTGGGGGCTTTAAATGATGTGACCATTACGCAGGCTTCTGCCGTTTGGGAACTTGATGAGACTGATCCGCAAATGCCGCGAAGAAAACTGTTTTCACGGGCGATGCGGATTGGGCGTGACCATATTGCGTCTACGGTTTATACTCTGGCTTTCGCCTATGTGGGCACGGCGCTACCAACTTTGATTTTGGCGATGTTATCGCAGCGTCCTTTCTTAGAGCTGCTCACAGTTTCCCAGATTGCCGAGGAAATCGTGCGTACTCTGGTGGCCTCGATCGGATTAGTGTTGGCGATTCCCGCCACTACGGCGGTGGGGACCTTCCTCGTAAAATTTGTGCGGGCTTCCTCCCCGTCCCTGGGGTCTCACTCTGCTTCTGCGGATAATTTAAAGTTAGATGAGCAGGTAGGTGCGCATCTAGTAGAGGAGGATACGATAACAACAACGCTTAAAGGAGGCGGTCGGGATGCCAACTAAACTAGGGGAAGTAACGGTTGGCACCCCCATCGCCCTGGCGCCGATGGCGGGGGTAACTAACGCTCCCTTTCGGCGCCTGTGTCGTGAGCAGGCCGTTCAAGCATTAAAGGACTTAAGGATCACCCCCACGAGCGGGGCAGCCAGTGGGCTCTATGTTTGCGAAATGATTACTGCCCGCGCCTTAGTGGAAGGCAATTCGCGCACTCTAGATTTGATCAAACCCGACCCGGAAGAGACCTTTCGCTCCGTCCAACTGCACGGGGTAGACCCGGAAACTATGTATCAAGGTGCCCGGATGTTGGTGCGTCAGGGCCTGGCTGATCACTTGGATATTAACTTTGGTTGCCCGGTGCCTAAAGTGACCCGCAAAGGTGCCGGGGCGGCGCTACCTTGGAAAATAGAGCGTTTTGGACAGATAGTGGCGGCAGTGGTCGCTGGAGCTGAGGCCGGCGAAAAAGATTCTCCGCGCGATACTCCTGTGCCGGTGACCGCCAAGATTCGCATCGGGATCGACGCCGAACACCAAACCTATCGGGAAGCCGGCAAACTGGCGCAAAAAGTGGGGGCGAGTGCCGTGGTGCTGCATGGTCGCAGCGCTAACCAATACTATTCGGGCAGCGCCGATTGGCAAGCCATTGCCCAGTTGCGACAAGATTTAGAAATCCCGGTTTGGGGTAACGGCGATATTTTTTCTGCCGAGGACGCCCTAGCAATGCTGGCGCAAACCGATTGTGCGGGGGTAGAGATTGGGCGCGGTTGCCAGGGGAGGCCGTGGCTATTCTATGACCTGGCCAGTGCGCTTAACGGCTCAGCTAATCGCGCTCGCCCTAACCTAGGGCAGGTATGTGAAATGGCGCTGCGGCACACGCAGATGCTTAGTTCTTGGATGGGCAACCAGGAGCACGCCCTACGGGATATGCGTAAACACTTGGGTTGGTATTTTAGAGGCTTCGCTGTCGGAGGTGACTTCCGCCGCGCCCTCACCAGTGCTAATAGTATCCAAGAGCTGGAGCAATTGTTTTCTACCCTGGATCCGTCTTTGCCTTACCCCCCGGCCGCCGAGGGCAAACGCGGGCGGCGGGGTAACCCCCGCAAGACTCATTTGCCGGAAGGGTGGTTAGCTACCCGAGAGGTAGATGCGGCGGCTGCCCGCGTCCTTCAGGCAGCCAAGCTCGATACTTCTCTAGATCAGGGCGGATATTAAACGCAAATACTTGCGCACAGGCTAGAGTGAAATATATGAAAACCGCGCCCTATTCTCCCCGTGACCGCGAACGCTGTCAGGAAGAGCCGCCCAAATCATCGCATCGCACCGAATTTGCTCGGGATCGCGCCCGGATTATGTATTCTTCGGCGCTGCGGCGTCTGGGGGCTAAAACCCAGGTGCTCGGGCCGGCCACCGATTCTTTTATTCGTACCCGCCTGACCCATTCGATAGAGGTTTCCCAGGTAGGCAGGTCAATCGCGCAAGAAATGGGATGTGACCCCGATATCGTTGATGCCGCTTGTCAAGCCCATGATCTGGGGCATCCCCCTTTTGGGCATAACGGGGAGCGCGCCCTCGATGAAGTTGCCCAAGATATTGGCGGTTTCGAGGGGAACGCCCAAACTTTCCGGTTGCTGACCCGCTTAGAACCTAAAGTTATGAGCACCGAGGGACGCCCTCTGGGACTAAATCTGACCCGTGCCACTTTGGATGCGGTGTGTAAATATCCCTGGCTTAAAGGGCAGGGCGCGAACAGTGAATATTCGCGTAAAAAATACAATTGCTACCGCGAAGATGCCCCGGTCTTTAACTGGATGCGCAAATTTTCTCCCCCGCATCAACGCTGCCTAGAGGCACAAATCATGGATATTTCCGATGACATCGCTTATTCCGTGCATGACATCGAGGACGGTGTCCAAACCGGAGAGCTAGATCCGGCCACCTTGGGGGAAAATAAATCTTTAGAGCTGGTGTTTGAAACTACAGTTACCTGGTATGGAGATGCCCCGGGCAATGAGCTTCAAGACGCCTGGGAACGGATTTGTTCCCTGCCCCAGTGGCTAGCTAGTTTCGATGGTTCCTATCGGGATATGGCGCGGCTAAAGAATATGACGTCCCAATTGATCGGGCGTTTCTGTTCTGCGGTTTCGTCCGCTACTTTGCAAGCGGCAGGAACCGGTCCCTTGCGCCGCTATGATGCTGATTTAGTTATTCCGGATGCGACCCTCGCCGAAATTAAACTTTTGAAGGGGATAGCTGCCGCCTACATGATGGCGCCGCGAGAAACCGAACCTATTTATCTAGCGCAACGTACCACTATCTATGAACTTGCCGACGCCCTCTGGGAACGCCCGGAGGAGCTGGAAGAACCACATCGCAGTACTTGGCGGGAAGCCTCGGGAGATGACGGCCGGTTGCGAGCCCTAGTTGATCAAATCGCTTCTTTGACCGACACTACTGCTAACCAATGGCATGCCCGCCTGTGCGGCATGTTCCGTTCGCTGTAAGATTCGGAACCCGTATCCCGGCCGCGCCGCCCTCGCCTATGATTAAGACATGGCTGGGTTAATTCGACGCGAAGATATCGATCAGGTGCGCGAGCGTGCCCGCATTGATGAAATCGTGGGCGAACAGGTAGCATTGCGCCCCGCCGGGGTCGGCGCTCTAAAGGGGCTTTGCCCGTTCCATGATGAACGCACCCCCTCTTTTCATGTGCGCCCCGCCCAAGGGTATTATCACTGCTTTGGATGCGGTCAAGGTGGGGACGTGATTAAGTTCGTTGAAGATGTTCATCACCTTTCTTTCACCGAAGCGGTGCAATACCTGGCAGATAAAACCGGTGTCACCTTGCATTACGAAGACACCGGAGCTGCAGAAAAGAAGGATCCGAACCGGGTTTCACGCTCGCGGATATTGGAAGCCAATCGTAACGCCGCCCAGTTTTTCCGTTCCCAGCTGGGCAGTGAAGAGGCAGTCGGGGCACAAAAGTTTTTGAGTGCCCGCGGTTTCGATGCCGACGTAGCGGCCAAGTTCTCGTTGGGATACGCGCCCGCCTCCTGGGATGCGCTGCTATCTTTTCTGCGTAAACGGGGTTTCACCGAGCCCGAATTGGCGGCATCGGGACTATTTTCTAGGGGACAGCGCGGCCCCTATGATCGTTTTCGCGGTCGGTTGATCTGGCCTATCTCCAATCTGACGGGCGAAGTAGTAGGTTTCGGGGCGCGTCGGCTAGGTGAGGACGATAAAGGACCGAAGTATCTGAATACTCCCGAAACTGCGGTCTATAAGAAATCGAAAGTGCTATACGGGATCGATAGAGCAAAGAAAGCAATCAGCAAGCAGCGCCGGATTGTGGTGGTCGAAGGCTACACCGATGTGATGGCTGCCCACTTGGCGGGAGTCGAATGCGCGGTTGCGACCTGTGGTACTGCTTTTAGCTCTGATCATGTGCAGATTGTGCGTCGCCTGCTAGGAGATAATGCTGATCCGGCAGCCGGGGTGTTGCTGTCTTCGGGAAAGGCACGCGGCGGGGAAGTGATTTTTACTTTCGATGGTGATGAGGCGGGGCAAAAAGCGGCTCTGCATGCGTTTGGGGAAGACCAGGCTTTCGCTTCCCAAACTTTCGTGGCGATTGAACCTTCGGGGAAAGATCCTTGCGATTTGTGGCAAGCACAGGGAGCCGGTGCGGTGCGAGCCCTGGTGGATTCGCGGCGTCCCCTTTTTGAGTTTGTTTTGCGCACCACTTTGAAAGCCCATAACTTGGATACTTCTGAAGGCCGAGTGGCCGGTTTGCGGGCGGCGGCCCCGATAGTGGGACGGATCCGGGATGTGGCATTGCGTTCGGAATATACTCGCCGCCTAGCTGGGTGGGTGGGGATGCCAGAGAATGAGGTGCGCCAGATTGTGCATAATGCTTCCCGGGCTCAACCTAGAAGCCCTCAAGGAGCAGGTAATGGCGCTGCTGCCAGCCCCTATGGGGTCAGCGAAGCCGCCAGATCGGGAGCGGGCAGAGACTCTGCCGCGCCCGGTGTGCCCGGGGCAATTAGCCTGCCGGACAGCTCCGATCCAGTTGCCAATCTGGAAAAACAAGCTCTGGAGTGCTTATTACAGTTACCAGCCAGCCTATTTGGGCTCGGGGTGGAAACGGTGTCTCCTGCTGCTTTTCGGGTACCCATGTTTAGCGCTCTTTTTGCGGCGGTTTCTTCCTTGGGCGGATTAGACCAATATGCGGAGCTTTGGCGAGGAGCCGAGGACGAGCTGGGGGTCAAAGGGCAGCGGGCGATCCTGCTAGCGAATAAACGGTGGGTGGAACTTGTAGGTTCGAGTGTCTCTCCGCAACTAAAAAGTTTGGTATCGGCGCTGGTGGTTTCGCCCCTTCCGCAAGATGATCCCGCGCGCCTAAATGACTATGCCCGTGGGATGTGGGGAGCGATGATTCGCGGTGATCTTGCCCGCCAAATCGCCGATACTAAGGCGCGGCTGCAACGCTGTGATCCGCAAGATGAACGCTATCAACAGATTTTTGCCGAATTAATGAGCTTAGAAAATCGCCGTCGCCAGTTAACCCAAAACTAGTAGCCGGCTGCTGCCCGCAGCGGAAGTGATGTGGTATCGCTGCGGGCAGCACCACTTAACAGTGCTGCCCGCAAAGCTGACTGCAAATAATTTGCTGCCTGAATCTACAACAATTGGGCACGCAAGTCCTCAGGGGAGGATGGGGAATACCAAGCGGGAGGCAGGTCGAGGACGCTGGCGGCTCCGGTATGTCCATGCTGGTGTAGGCGAACTAGGGCGCGAGCGCTGGCGGTCACCATTGAGCCGGTGAAATCAGGGTTGGAATCTAGTTGCAGCTGGAAGCGGATCAGATGTTTGACCCCCTCTTGAGTGTGACCGAGACGGAGGACTTGCCCTCCGTGGGGCATGCCGGCGTGATCGCGTGCCAGTTCCTGGGCAGAAATAAAGTTGACGGTGGTTTCATAGTCCGAAAAATATTTCGGCATTTCTTTAATTTCGCGGGTAATCCGTTCTTTATCGGCGCCTTCAGCGGCAACTACATAGCACAGGCGCGAGTGCTTATCTGCCGTGCTCAGCTGGGGGTTTTCTCCGCTTTCTACCGCCTTGATTGCCACTTGGTTGGGGACGGTGTATTGCACTGCGCCCTCGACCCCTTCGATCCGGCGAATCGCGTCCGAGTGTCCTTGAGATACTCCGCGCCCCCAGAAAGTTTGGGTATAGCCGGCCGGGAGCACCGCCTCGGTGAGGGTGCGCGCAATCGAGAACAGACCCGGATCCCAGCCGGTAGAAATCAGGGCAGAATGTCCCGCTTCCTTGGCGGCAGCGTCCATATCGGCAAAATAGGCGGGAATATCGGCGTGAGTATCAAAAGAATCAACAGTGTTAAAGTATTTAACCGCTGCCGGTCCTTGGGTGCGCAGGTCCGTGGCGCTACCTCCACAACAAATGCACACATCAACTTCTCCAGAAAAATCCGCCATCTGCGAGACAGAATAAACCGGGGTGCCGGCAGTTTCTAAATCTTTAGGATCTCGGCGAGTAAATACCGCCACCGCCTGCATATCTTCAGCGGTATTAACTGCTCTTTCAACCGCGCGTCCTAGATTGCCATATCCATTAATTGCCACTTTTATAGTCATAGCCAGATACTACAAGTTGCACCCTGTTAGATGTGAAAACTGCCCAAAACCTAGACAGGGAAGTGTCTAGGTTTTGGGCAGGACGGCAGTTAGGTATGTCGCTTAGTAGCTGAGCGGCAAATCGGGGTATTCGGCTTGCCAAGTTTGCCGATAGTAATCGGTCAGTTGCAATTTGCTGGCGGCAGCTTCATCAGCAATGATGATCGCATTTAGGTGGTACTGCAAAATAGAGGCAGGCCAAAAAGCGCTGACCGCGCCCTCTACCGTTGCGGCAACGGCATCGGCTTTTTGGGAGCCGAAAGCCAACAAAACCGCTTGACCCGATTTCATAATGGTGGATAGCCCCTGCGTGACTGCCTGCTTGGGGACATTAGCTTCATCGTTATCAAAGAAGCGGGCGTTGTCGGCAATAGTTTGGGCGGTCAAGGTCACCACATTGGTGGGGTTAGCTAGGCTGCCGGTCGGTTCATTAAAACCGATATGTCCATCGGCACCGATTCCTAGAATCTGTAAATCAACTCCGGGAGCGATTTCTGCTTCATAATCATGTGCTGCCTGGTGTGGGTCGGAGGCAGTACCATCGGGGGTGTGCAGATTTTCGTCCTTTAGCCCGGTCTTTTCGCTGCCAACCAGTTCGCGGCGCAATACGTTACGGTAGCGTTCGGGATGTTCGGGAGCGATTCCGACATATTCATCTAAAGCCCAGGCGGTGCATTCTTCCAGGCTAAATTGTCCTTGCGCGTGGGCGGCGCGTAGCTCAGCGTATAGTCCTTCCGGGGTAGAGCCAGTTGCTACCCCCAACCTAAATCCCGATTTTACTTGGGGAATAATAATTTTTGCCGCTAGCTTAGAGGCATCTTCGGGGGTGGGGGTAATCGCAATATGCATGTAGATCTCCTTTGGTAGGACTACTCCATCGTTGGCTAGATAAAGTCCCTTCCATTATTTCACACCGCTACTCACTTGTTACTCTGGTGGCCGAAAACCGCCACGGTATCGTTTTGCAGAGGAATAAATGCGGGTGGGGAAGTAGCTTCCCCACCCGCAGGCGTTCTATTTACTTGTGATTTCTTGCTAGGAATCCCCGGTTACTTCCGGGTGAACCCGGTTCCAGTAGTTAACGAAACTTGGCTTTCACCTGGGGGAGACTAGATCTTTTCGCTTTCTAGCTTCCACACCTGTTCAGCATAGTCATTGATGGTACGATCAGCGCTGAAGCGTCCGGATTCACAGATGTTGATCCAGCATTTACGCGCCCATTCAATTTGGTCAGCGTATTCGAGGGCGGCGCGATCACGCACTTCCCGGTAATCAGCGAAATCACCCAGTACGTAGTAGACGTCCGCAGGTTCGTAGCCGTTGGAATCTAGTAGCGAACCCAAAAGATCATGGAACAGGCCAGTACCGCCATCATCTAAAGTGCCATCAACAAACGCATCCAGAGTCCGTTTAAGTCCCGGCACGGTTTCATAGAGCTTGCGCGGATCGTAAGTGCGTCGCAGCTCCGGTAGTTCCTCTTCCTTGGCGCCGAAAATATAGGCGTTTTCTTCCCCCACTGAATCCACGATCTCTACATTCGCACCGTCTAGAGTACCCAGGCAAAGTGCTCCATTCATCATGAACTTCATATTGGAAGTTCCCGATGCCTCTTTACCAGCAGTAGAAATCTGTTCGTGAATATCGGCAGCAGGAATAATATGTTCCGCCGGGGAAACATTGTAGTTTTCGACAAACACTACTTGGATAACTTTAGAAACCTCAGGGTCACTAGCGACCAGTTCCCCAATAGTGTTAATCAGTTTAATAATCGCTTTGGCTCGCACATATCCGGGAGCAGCCTTAGCCCCGAAAATGAATACTCGATGTGGCCAAGGCTTTTGTGGATTATCTTTGATCCGGAAATACAGATCTAAAATATACAGCGCGTTTAACAGCTGCCGTTTATATTCGTGCAACCGCTTGATCTGCACATCGAAAATCGCAGACGGATCAATCTTTTGTCCAGAGCGTTGCTCCAGCCACTGGGCAAAGTCCCGTTTATTATCGGCCTTTACCCCCAGCAGCTGCGCCATTAGATCCGAGTCATCAGCCAGCTTACGTAGGCTCTTGAGCTGATCCATATCGGTAACCCAATCAGTAGAACCCAGCTTTTCAGTAAGCAGGTTAGCTAGACGAGGATTACACTGTTTGAGCCAGCGCCGGGGCGTAACCCCATTAGTCTTGTTATTAAACTTTTGTGGCCAAATCTCGTACCAGTCTTTCAAGGTCTGCCGTTTAATGATTTCGGTGTGCAGGGCAGCCACCCCGTTAATCGAAAATGCTGCGTAGCAGGCAATCCAAGCCATATGGATACGGCCACCATGAATCGGAGACATATAGTCAATCCGGGCAGCGTCAAAGCCCAGTGCCTCTAGTTCCATCCGGAAACGACGGTCAATCTCGGCTACGATCTCCAGGATCCGGGGGAATAGGCGCTGGAAAATTGCGTATTCCCAGGTTTCTAGAGCTTCAGCGAGCACCGTGTGGTTGGTGTAGGCAAAAGTGTTCTGTACGATTTGCCAGGCATCTTCCCAATCCATCCCGTGATCGTCAAGCAGAATCCGCATCAATTCCGGAATCGCCAATACCGGGTGGGTGTCATTTAGCTGGATACAATTGTATTTCGCGAAATCACGCAGGTCATCACCGTGATGGTTGATGTAGTTCTCTACCATGTCCTGCAGAGAGGCAGATACAAAGAAGTACTGTTGACGTACCCGCAACACTTTGCCTTCGAAAGTAGTGTCATTGGGGTACAGAACCCGACACAGGTCAGCCACCCGTTCCCGCTCAATAATAGCATCGGTGAACCGCTGCGAATTGAAAGCCTCATAGTCGAACTCTTCCATCGGTTCTGACTTCCACAGGCGCAAAGTATTTACGTTATCGGTGCCATAACCGGTAATCGGCATATCGTAGGGAATCGCCCGCACTTGCATATCTGCGAAGTTAATAAAGCGGGGCTCTTCCTCGCGGCGAATAACGAAAGGATAACCTTCCTCCATCCACGGATCCGGATGCTCACGTTGGTTACCGTTTTCAAAGGCCTGCTTAAATAGGCCGTAGCGGTACAAGATTCCGTATCCGCGCACTGGCAGGTTCATAGTGGCGCAAGAATCTAGGAAACAGGCAGCTAGGCGTCCCAAGCCTCCATTACCGAGGGAGGCATCGTGTTCAGCTTCCAGAACGTCGGTGAGATTCATGCCGAAGGCGTTTGTAGCTTCTTTCGCCTGTTCTAACAGTTCCAGGTTATCCAGGTTGTTGAGCAGCGCTCTGCCCATTAGGAACTCAGCCGAGAAGTAATGCTCTTGGCGTCCCGCGGCATACTTTTTTGTGGTTGCTTCCCAGTTTTCTGCGATACGTTCTACAATCGCTTGCGACATTCCTGTCCAAAACTCCATAGGGGTGGAGTCTTCGGCGCGGCGTCCAGAAATAGAACGAGTAAATGAACCTAAAGAATGGGTAAGGTTGTCTGCCATATTCAATCTCCTTACAAGGCTTACGATTCCAAGGCTATCGGTTAAAGGGAAAATGACCGACTTAAATCCACTATTTTGTCAGTGGCATTAGTTACACCGGTTTCATGCGGATAAATGGCCCGGTTTTCCCAGCTTTTCGGGGAAGTTGGCGCAGTTAAGTCCAGAAAACCCTTAGATTTCGATCCAGAGAGTTTGTTCGGGCGCGATTTTATCTTCGCTACTGTCACCCAAGTTATGGGAGGAACCGATTCCTGGGGTTGACAGGAGGGTTTTTGCCGAATCTGTTACTGCGACCTCCGGTAAGGGACGCGAACCCGCCCCCAGGTTGGTTACTACCACTACTTGGCGCCCGTTCGCTCCGGTAACCTGTAAAGCCAGTACCTCCGGATCGCTTTCTAACCAGGTAGATTCGCCCATTCCCAGGCCGAGGTCGCGGCGAAGGCCAAGCATTTTGCGGTAAAAGTTTAACGGAGAGTTCGGGTCTGAATCTTGTGCCTTAACCGACAGCTCGCCCCAATCATCCGGTTGTGGCAACCAGGCAGGGCTAGCGCCTGCAGGGGAGAATCCAAAGTTAGAGACGGGCTCATTCGACCAGGGGAGCGGTACTCGGCAGCCGTCGCGTCCTCGTACTCTAAAACCGGAACGCTGCCAAGTGGGATCTTGTCGTGCCTCATCCGGAAGCTTAGTGGCATCAGGTAGCCCCAATTCTTCCCCGTTATACAGGTAGATAGAGCCGGGCAGCCCCGCGAGGAACGCGGTTGCCGATAGCGCCCGAGTTAAACCGATTTCTCGATCCGGTTGCGGGTCACTTGCCCCGATCCCGTTATCGGTATTCGCTCCGCTAGGGTAGCCAAAACGGGTGGCATGGCGGACTTTGTCGTGGTTAGACAGTACCCAAGTGGGGGGAGCGCCCACCGAGGCGGAGGCCTCCTGGGTACGGCGGATGACTTTTCTGAGGGCGCCCGGCTCCCACTGGCAGTTAACTACCGAAAAGTTGAAGGCCTGGGACATTTCGTCCTCGCGCACATACATAGCTTCTTGCTCCGGGGTATTGACCCAGGCCTCGGCTACTAGCATCCGGTCACGGCCATATTCATCTAACACCTGGCGCCATTCGCGATAAATATCGTGGACTCCCGGCTGGTTAAAGAACGGTCCCACATCGAGGGCACGTCCATTATCGCTATTTGGGCCTTCATAGTTAAGGCGATCCGGCCCCACCAAGTCATCGGGCATCGCGGGATCCTTGACCAGGCCGTGAGCCACATCCACTCGGAAACCATCTACGCCGCGGTCTAACCAAAAACGTAGGTAGGACCGGAAAAAGTCGTGAACTTTCGGGTTTTCCCAGTTGAAGTCGGGTTGAGAGGCATCAAAAATATGTAGGTACCACCAGTCCCGGTCGCTAGCTTTACCAGTTAGGGGCTCCACTTTTGACCAGGCAGATCCGCCGAACATAGACCCCCAGTTGTTGGGAGTGGTATCCGCGCATTTGCGGAACATATACATATCGCGTGCCGGATCCCCGGGTTCTGCCGCTAGCGCCTGTTTAAACAGTGGATGATCCCAAGAGGAATGATTAGGAACCACATCGATGATGGCTTTCATTCCGCGCTCATGCAGCTCAGCGAGAACTTTATCGAAAGTCTGTAAGTCCCCATATTCGGGATTAATATCCAGATAATCGGCTACGTCGTAACCGGTGTCGTGTTGAGGGGAAGGATAGAAAGGGGAAAACCAGACGGCATCGATTCCCAGTTTTTCTAGGTAGTCAATTTTTTCTAACACCCCGGCCAGATCGCCGATCCCATCACCGTTGGAATCGGAAAAAGAACGGGGATAAATCTGATAGATAGCGGCACTACGCCACCACTGATCCCAGTCACCTCGCTGAACGCGGTTCATCTATTTCTCCTTCGTGGTTGTTTAAATAGCCTAGTCTTCACTGCCTTTGCGACGACGCCGGCGCGCACGCCGAGGACGCGGCTGACGCTGGGTACCCGCCCCTTGGTGACTATCGCGTTCCCGACGCCGATCCCGTCCGCCCCGAGAGCCTTTACTCCGTCCGCCTCCTGAGCGTCCGCGAGAATTATTTCCGCGCCCTGAACGTCCGCGCCCCCGACCGCGACCTCCGGTCTCCCCGAGATCTTCAAGTTTTTCGGCGGCTAGTCCGGCGCGTTTACGCATCGAACGCGGTAAGCGCCCGCCGGCATCCTCGGGAATATCCAAATCGGTATAAAGGTGCGGGCTGGTGTGATAGGTTTCCACCGGTTCGTCCGCCCCCAGCGATAACTCTTTGTTGATCAGCTTCCAGCGGGGAACGTCATCCCAGTCCACGAAGGTGATCGCGGTTCCCGAATTCCCGGCGCGGCCAGTGCGCCCGATGCGGTGAATATAAATCTTGGCGTCCTCAGGGCACTGATAGTTGATTACGTGGGTGACGTCATCAACATCAATGCCGCGCGCTGCCACATCGGTGGCTACCAGGACATCGACTTTCTCGTGTCTAAAAGCTCGCAGCGCCTGTTCGCGAGCACCTTGCCCTAAATCGCCATGTAAGGCTGCGGTTGCGAAGCCGCGTTTGCCAAGATCTTCTGCTACCCGGGCAGCAGTGCGTTTAGTGCGCGTGAAAATAATGGTGAGGCCGCGTTCGCGAGCCTGCAAAATCCGCGCCAGTACCTCAACTTTATTAAGGGCGTGGCAACGGTAAATCACTTGCCGAGTGGTTTTCACCGTGGCGCCTTGATCATCGGGATCTTGCGCCCGAATATGGGTGGGATGTTCCATATAGCGGCGGGCTAGCGCCACAACTTCTCCGGGCATAGTGGCGGAAAACAGCATCGTGTGGCGATTGGCGGGGGTGCGCGAGAGGAGTACCTCTACGTCGGGAAGGAATCCCAAATCTAGCATTTCATCGGCTTCATCTAGCACCATAGTGCGCACTGACGACAAGCTCAGATGCCCTTGTTTCATGAGGTCAATCAGGCGACCGGGGGTGCCGACTACAATTTCGACTCCTCGTTTCAGATCCGCGATTTGGGGCTCGAAAGCCCGTCCCCCATAGATTTCGCAAATACGCACTTTGCGGCGGGCAGCTGCCTGCGCGGTTTCCCTCGCTACCTGGATGGCAAGCTCCCGGGTGGGCAAGACGATTAAGGCTTGCGGATGGCCAGGATCTAGCAGGTCTTCGTAACCGTCCTCATCTGGAGCCACCACGTCCTCCAAAACCGGGAGCGCAAACCCCAAAGTTTTACCAGTACCGGTCTTAGCTTGGCCGATAATATCGTGGCGCTCGAGTGCTACCGGCAAAGTGAGGGCTTGAATCGGGAAGGGGTGGATGATTCCGGCATCTTCAAGAGCCTGGCATTGCGGAGCAGAGACCCCGAAATCAGCAAAAGTTTTTTCGGAAAGATCTATAGAGGAATCGCCCACCACATCGGCTTGCGCCTGCTCAATCTGTGGCTCGTGTGCTGCGGAAGTGTCAGCAATTCCACTGGTTGCTTGTGTATTTTCTTCAGTTGTCAATCGAATACCTTTCACGGGGATTGTCCCCTGGAACTATGGAGGTAGCCGATCGCAAAAAATCTTGGCTCTGCACATGAGAGGCCGGGGCGAGATGCCCTATTAAAAATACTTCGTTTACGAAAACGATCGGTCAACCCGTCTTCTTCTCTTCCATCCTAACCCACCGTCTGGGAGGGGAAACAATATGGGTAACGCAACTTACAGTTATTTAGAAGCAACTTTGAACGCTAGAAGCGACTGGAGCCTGTTCAAAAGCGAGAATCAAACCCCAAGGCGCGTTAGTCTAAGAGGGTGAGTGACGCACAGAGACTGGGACTTATCGGATACTTCACCCTGGCTATGCAGCAGCGGCTAGCAAAAGACGCTTCGCTATGCCCCACGGTGGATCAAGAAATCGCCTTAGGGGGCATGTCGGCTCGGGCTTGGGAAAACTATCAAAAAGTAGCCCAGGTTAGCCAAAACCTCGGGGTTGATCTACCAGAAGAGATGAAGCAATATATGGGACTGACCGTCCAGCTAGAGGAACGTTTGCGTCCTACTGACTGGTATGAACGCCTCGTCAAAAGTTACGTAACGGTTGGAGCCATGTCCGATTTCAACCGTAGCTTAACTAGGGGACTCTCCTCGCCAGCACAAGCAGAGCTTTCCGAGGTATCCTGGGACTGCGGGCAAGAAGCTTGGGCGGCGCCGGTAATCACTCAGGCGTGTGCTACTCAGGTGACGGTACCGGCCAGGCTATCTCTGTGGGGACGGCGGGTGCTCGGAGATGTGCGTTCTACTTTCCGTCAGGCCATTGTGGGCTATCCCGAATTAACGGCTGAGGACGGGGAAGATATTCCCGAGGCGATCAAGGAACATCACCGGGCTCGGATGGAGCGTACCGGACTGAAGGCTTGATAGCTGCAGAAATATAACGCCCCGGTAGGCCGGGTGTTTAGCCGATTCCGAAACCCACCCGCTGCGGTTGTGTTTCGCTTATCTGGCAATAGGCGATTAGACGCGGGTTGATCAGTACCTGCTGACCCTGCTTATTAGTTAGCGATAGCAACTCTTCGGGCTTATCTAAAGCTGCCTGCAAAGTGGCTTTAATCTGGTCAGCATCCATAGCTACTTCCAGCTCTAAAGTTTTAGCTACACCTTTAAGTCCCAGTGAGATATTCACGTTTTCCTCCGTTTAACAATCGTCTAGCCTTATCCTACCTGCTTGCCACCGGGCGCTGCCCGCTTGCTAGCTAATAGCTAAAGCTTTGGATATGCTTTCCAATCCTAGCTGCCACCTACTACGCAAAATCCTGCCTGCGTGTTGGGAGTTGAGGGCGAGTTTCCGGGGTACCTGCAGTGGATCCGAATCGGGTAGCGGGAAATCGCGCCAGAGCAACCAAACCCCTACCGGAACTGAAGTTTTTCCTATAATTATTTGTATGTCTTTTAGTCTGCACGCCGTTCCCTTCCCTGCCGAATTGGAGATTCCGAAGCTAGAAGAAAAGGAAAAACAGTTACTTGAACAGCTGCAATCGCCTAGTTCGCTAATAGTGCGGGGGCCAGCTGGCAGCGGGAAAACCATTTTGGCTCTGGCAGCTATGGAGTTACTTCACCGCCACCACAAACAGATAATAGGAATAGCTCCTTCCCGCGCGCGAGCAGAATACTTAAATACCGCGCGGGCGAGTCGAAAACTTCCTATCTCCCGGCCATTCATTACCCCTACTGCCTTGGCTTTCCAGGTACTTACAGATTTTGCTAGCGCGCGGCGCGAACAACTCCCCGAACCGGTATTGCTGACCGGATCACAAGAAGACGCCCGGATTCAGGAACTATTAAAGCAGGTAGATGCGCCTTGGCCGGAATATATCACCCCTGAGGTCAGGCAAACTGATTATTTCTGTTCAGAAATGCGTGCCCTGTTTGCCACCTGTGCCCATTGGGGAATCAGCGCGCAACGTCTAGATGAGTTAGGTAGCGAACTCGCGGTTGCCGAGTGGCAGGCGGCGGCGGTATTGCTTAGTCAATACGAGCCCTCTTATAAAGACAACAGCTGGGATGCGGCGCGGATGCAAGATCGCGCTGGTCAAGTCTTAAACGGCTGGGAACGCGACGCCGCATTACTATCACCGCCCCAGCTTCCTGACTGGGTGGTAGTTGACGACCTGCAAGATTGCCCGGCCTCTACTGTGCGTCTGCTAACAGAAATGGGAAAGAGAGGCACGATAGTTTTCGCCCTCTACAATCCGGAGGTGGCGGTGGAAACCTTCCGTGGGGGTTACCCCCACGGCGGTAGTTACCTGGCCGAGCAGCTGAAATGCCCTCTGGTCACGCTAGAAGAGTCTTTCCGGGAAACTTCGGGAGGGTTGCAGCTTTTAGATCCCCTCAGCGCTAAGGCAGACTGCGATAGTAAGCGCGAACAAAAATTTGCGGAGTTTTCTACCGTTTCCTCCCAAGCTCGGGCGATCGCGGAATATCTCCGCTATCAGCACCTAATTCGGCAAGTCCCGTGGGCAGATATGGCGATTATTGCGCGGAACCGCTCCCAGCTAGACGAAATAGTTTCGCTTTTACGGGGCCTGGAGATTCCCGTAAATGAGCGGCAAAGGCCGATACTTTTCAAAGCGAACCAAGTTACGGGCGCCATATTGTCACTTTTTACTCTGCCGGGACAAAGCGAGCTCGCAAAACAGAGGAGTAAAGATAAACCCACTCCTTCCAGCTCAGATAATACTTCTTGGTCTACCTCGCAGTATCTACTGGATGACAAGCTAGTTTCTCCGCGAGGTAAAGCAATTCGACACCTGTTGCGCTCTCCGCTTTTCGCTTTGGATTCCCTGCAGATGCTGCGCTTGGAACGCACGTTAGTGGGCGCCGATATCGCTGTAGAAGCAAAAATAGAAGACTTTTATGCTGCCATCGGCACCCCCCGTTTCCCACTTACCCAGGTGGAAATGGTAGAGGGCGGACAGATCTTTATTCTCTGTCACCAAGTTTTAACTGCAGCATTATCCAAGTTGGAAGAGCCTCCGCTAGTGGTTCTAGAAAAAATTTGGGATTTGCTGAATCTTGAAGATTCTTGGTGTCAGCGCGCCCTTTCTGGAGACGAGTTTGCTGATCAAGCCTTAGATGCGGTTATTGCCTTGGTTCGCCACGCCGAGATTTGGTCACAGCGCCACTTAAATGCCGATATGCGGGCATACTGCCAGGTGCTCTTGCGACAAACCCAAGCCGAGGACGTGCTAACCGGCACTCATGGGATAGGTTCGGCGGTAGCTTTGGAAACCGTGTTTTCTGCGGCCGGACGCACCTGGGATACCTGCGCAATCATTGGAATGCAGGACGGGCAATGGCCGGCTATTTCCGAGCGCGGTTCCCTACTGCGCTCTGGGGAAATCTCGGATCTGCTCCATGCCACTGCTCTGCTTAGTCCCACTGGAAAGCTACAGTTTGCTCCTGGGGAATCTCGCAGTCGTGCCTTGGAGAGGGAACGATGCCTGGCAAGATCCGCCCTCAGTCGGGCTCGCAGCAAAATGTTGGTTACCGTGCGCAGCGACGCTGAGGAAAACCCTTCAATATTTTTTGATAATCTGCATGCCCGCTTGGAAACTAGCAATTTTTCTGTCGCGCAATACCTGGGCAGTGATTGGGATCAACAGCTGGGAGCCGGCGGCGCTTCGGAATCAGAAAACCGCGGTGATCATCAGTTATTCCCTTCATTGCGTTCCCTGGTGGGACACTTAAGGGGAGTGCTTGCCAACAAGACGGATGACGATACTCGTAAAAAAGCAGTGGAAACTTTAGCGTTTCTAGCTTCTAGAGGAGCTCGGTTCGCCAATCCTGATACTTGGCGTCAGGTAGGAATAGATAGTGACTGGTGGACGAATCCCGCCGGACTAAAATCTACTGGTAGCCGGGCAGTAATATCGCCCTCTGCTTTAGAAAATCTGAACGAATGCGAATTCCGCTGGCTGCTCTCGCGGCGGGGAGGGGAAAAAGTCGAGGCTACCGGTCACGCCGCTTGGGGAACTCTCGTGCACCAGATTGCTGATGAAATGACTAACAGTAGCTTGTCAGAGCGTTTGGCGTTCTTCTACGCCCACTGGCCACAAGAAACAGAAGCCTTCTTTTCGCGCCAAGACGGGAAAAAAAGAGAAGAAATGGTGCGCCGCCTCAGCCGCTATCTAGATGATCATAAAATGCCGGCGGTAACCGAAATTAGCTCCTATGCGGTGGTATCCGATGCAGCGATGGTGGCCGCCCGACTAGATCGTTTAGAAGCTGGCGAGGACGGGATAAGAATAGTCGATTTTAAGACGGGCAAGACGGTTCCTAGCGAAAAAGAGCTAGCGGAACATTTGCAGCTTGCCTGCTACCAATTGGTTTTAGAAGCTGCGCTGCTAGGAGGAGATAGCCGGTCCCGCCAGATGCTGGCACCAGTGCTAGCCAGGTCACCAGAACAGATTCAAAGCGCAAGTTTGATCTATCTTTCCAAGCATAAACGGAAAGCTAGGGGAGAAACTGACTATGAAGAAATCGCGAAAGAAATGGTGCAAGCGCCGTTAACTGATGAGCAAAAAGGATTATTGCTCGACAATATTATCCAGGCGGCAAAAGTGGTTTCCGGGTCGGTATTTCGGGCGGTGGAAAACCCACGATGTGATCGTTGCTCCCTGCGTTCTAGTTGTCCCCTAAAGGCTGAAGGAGAACAAGTGCTATGAGTGATACCCCAAATATTCGCTACTCTCCAGCGCAGATTGCGGCAGCCATTGGGCAGTATTCGCCGAATGAAGATCAAGAAAAAGTTATTACTGCCCCTGTTGATCAACCAATGATGGCTATTGCTGGTGCCGGTGCCGGAAAAACTGCCACCATGGCGTTTCGAGTAGTATATCTGGTGGCCAACGGCTTAGTCGCTCCCGATCGGGTGCTGGGGCTTACCTTTTCAAATAAGGCGGATGCAGAACTGGCTAGCCGCCTGCGAGATAACCTGCAGGTCTTAGCAGCTAACCCCGACTTTTCTGAGGTAGCAGAGGTATTAACAGATCCGGAGACCGGCGGGACGATCCTGCCGGTAACCTCTACCTATAATGCCTTTGCGAACCAGATTGTGCGCCAATATGGTTCGCGTTTGGGGATTTCTCCGGCAAGCATGCTATTAGATGAAGCCCGTCGCTGGCAGATTATGTACGAAATTGTCAGTACCTGGCCGGGAGATTTAACTACTGATAAAACTGTGGCCACTACGGCGGGTAGGGCTTTAGCTATCGGTTCCCAGGTACGTGACCAGCTATTAGACATCGCAAAGGTGCGAGCTGGATTAAAGCAAATGCGGGAACTTTATAGCTTAGGCAAGCCGAAAGGAAGGTCGCAGAAACCGAATGCGAAGATGCAAGAATTCTTGGATTCATTAACTCATCGCAGTGAGCTACTAAATATTTTTGAAAGCTACGAGGAATACAAAAAAGAAAACGGTTACCTCGAATATGCTGATCAAATCTACTATGCGGCTATGTTAGTTTCCCGTTTCCCCGATATACGGGGTGCGCTGCGCCAACGCTATGACGTGATACTGCTGGACGAGTTTCAAGATACTTCCGTAGCGCAGCTAAAACTATTTTCTACTATTTTTACTGGTAAAGGCGCGATGGCAGTAGGTGACCCTAACCAGGCTATCTACGACTGGCGGGGAGCCTCTGAGCTTTCAATGCAAAATTTCTTAACCGAATTCGGGGTTGCCCCCCAAGAAATGGCCAATCATATCCAGGATATGCCGGTCACCTATCGCAACCGGGAAGAGGTTTTAAAGGTAGCAAATCAGGTGGTAATGCCTTTAAAGAAACTTGCGGACGGAGAAAGCGCCCAGCAAGTTGAGCAGCAAATCCGCTTCTTGACTCAGGTTCCTAACCCGGAATATAAGCTAGATCCCGCTCCTGCTCCCGATGTTTTTGCCGCTCCCGCGTCCTCGGTAAAAGCTAAAGAACTCCTTACCTGCCCGCAAAAGCGGGACGAGGCCGGAAAAGTCCATCTCTACTTTGCAAAAGACTGCGAAGAAGAAGCCGAACTGGTGGCGGATTTTTTTGCTGAGCGCTGGAGGAAGCGCGACGAGATAGCTCTCAAAAATAAGCAGCTTCCACCGCAAAAGCAGGAAAGCCTGCCTACAGGGGCAGTGTTACTGCGCAAGCATTCCCAAGGTCCGCTAATCACTCAGGCGCTACGCCGACGGGGACTTCCAGTAGAGGTCACCGGGGTGGCAGGACTCATCTATGATCCGGCAGTTGCCGACGTGATTGCGGCACTGCAAGTATCCGCAGATGCCGGACAAGGGGATTACCTGATGCGGCTAATTACCGGGTGCGGCATAAGCCCGGCAGATATTGACCTGCTGTGGAGATGGGCAAGGCATTTGGCCAATCCTGATGAAAACCCCGATATTAATCCCCAAGCCTTCCTAATGGATGCGCTAGATAATCTCCCGGAAGTGGGATGGACATGCCCGGGAGCTGGCAGCGCCTTTAGCGCCGAAGCGCATCGGCGCCTGAGTATTCTCCGCACCCAGTTGGCTACTGTGCGTCGTCATATCCATGACCCCCTCGGTTTGCTAGTACAACGCACGATTTTTGCTTTACGCCTGGACTTGGATGTAAAAATCCGCCCAGACGGGGGAGTGTCCGAGCGTTGCCTAGAAAGCTTTGTCAAAATCGCCCGCGAATATGAATCCAGTGGAGTCAGCGCGAATCTGCACAGCTTTTTAGACTGGCTCCGGCTCGCGGATGAACAAGGCTCTGGCCTCGACATGCCCTTACAGGAGCCTGATCCGAACGCTATTCAACTAATGACTATTCACGCCGCCAAAGGCCTGGAATGGACTTGGGTCGCAATTCCGGGCCTAGATGAAAGCCGCACCCACCAGGGAAACCTTCCCAAAGCTCCCTTTAAAGCGGGGAACGGTAAATGCAGTGAATCATCTTGGATTACCGATGTCGCGATGATTCCCTATGACTTACGCCCAGATAAGGAAGTACTACCAACTATCGAGCGCGGTCTGGAAAAAAGCGGTTATGACTTTGCAGAACAGGCCTATTCCGATAATCCCAAAGTTATAGAAAGCTATAAATGTGCGTTGGGATTTACCTCGCAGTTAGCTGACCGACGCCTGGCCTATGTGGCTTTTACTCGCGCGGAGTCAGAACTATTAATTGGCGGCAGCGCGCACACCGCTACCACTAGCACTGAACGGGTACCCTCTCAGTTCTTAGTGGAAATTGATTCCAGTGGGAAAATGCGGGAATTGCGGAACCGGGAACCGGCGGAAGAGGATGACTGGATGCCAGTCCCCAGCGAAGTCCTCTGGCCGACGCCTCCATCTGTACAGTTATCGCGACTTTCCAGTGCCGCAAATGAGCTGAGGACGCTAATAGGAGGCGCGCAAGATGATCGCTGGCTCCATAGTTTATTGTCTGCCGAAGATCCCGAAGAACTATTAACTATCGCAGCTAAACATTCCGATTGGATGCTTCAAGCAGTACAGCTAACTCGGGATGAACAAGTGGAAAAGGAAAAGCAGGGTCAAGTGGAGCTTCCGGTTTCAAGTGGGGTTACGCGGGCGCGCAAATTACAGGAGGATCCGGAGGGGTTTGCGTTGAGCCAACGGCGTCCACTGCCAGCATTTCCTTCCGGAGGCGCTACGGTAGGTACCTTGTTCCACCAGTGGGTTGATCAAGAACTGCGCGGTTGTGTGTATTCGGTTCCCCAGGATCTAGATAAAGGGCTGCTTAAATCGCTGCAGAGACTACAGCAAAAATGGAAATCTGGAATCGTGCACCCTGATCGTGGTTGGGAGTATCTGGAGTCCGAGATTGAATTCGCGGCGCCGATGGCGACCAAATTAGTGGCACGCATCGATGCGATTATGCGCAATCCCGCTACCGGCAAGCCTACGATTATTGACTGGAAAACCGATGCCTTAACCTTTGATAGTTCCGGCAATATAAGCGCAGAAAACGAAGATGCGGTAGCGAACTATATGCGCCAAATCAATACTTATCGCCTGGTTTACGCCGATTCGCTGGGACTGAACTTGGAAGAGGTAGAGGCGGCACTTTATTTTGTGCGCTATGACTTAGTATGCAACCTGGACGAATGGAGTGAGCGCCTAAGCCTTCCCCAAAAACTTGAAGAGCTATTCCCACATCTGGTCTAGGTACTTTCGATACCTACGCGTCCTCGTTAGCTACTGAGTTATCAGTGACTATCCCGTCCTCGTCCTCGGCTACGGATTCTTCCCTAGTCGCTAGTGGCTCGCTGGCAGAGGAATCTCCCGGATTAGCGGTGGCGCCTTCTTCGCGGGAGTCATGATGCTTCTGGGTAGAGTCATCGCGGAGGGCGGGTAGCAGCCCGGTACTATCTAGGGTGTCTGCTAACTGGGTAATTAACTCGCGGGCATCAGTGATGATTTCTTTACTGTTTTGGTGTACCCCGTGCATTAGCCATTCCAAGAGTACTAACTCCGAATTAAGCTCAATTCGCGTGTTAAGTTCCGGGTCTTCGTAAAGCCGGAGTTTTCGATACTGCTCTAGGACTGCTTTGGCGAACTCATCGGAGGATGAGGAAACCACCCAGGCTAAGTCACGGGCAGGATCACCAAATCGAGCCTGTCCGAACCCGGTGATGCCACTGATAGTTTCTTTATCTATATATAGGTAGCTTTCTTGCAAATCTGCGTGGATAAAGGCACTAGCGAAACGCCAGAGGGAAATATCTTCTAAGCGTTCCTCCCAACGTTGCCACAGCCGGGGCGGTACGGCCTGGGTAGGGGCAGCTTCATCGAGTAGGCTTAGCCAACGCCGGCGAATCTGGTCGGCAGAAAAGGTGGGACGCTCAGCGGCTTGTAAAACCCGGGCGGGTAGCTCGTGCAGCGCAGCTAGCGCTTCCCCTAGGGAGGCGGCGAGTTTATCGGAAACCGTAAAATCTTCTGATCGAGCAGGCCTTCCGGAGAAAGCGGGATGGACGAGGGCATGTTTTCCTCCCACTATTCGCACTGTGTGGGATGGCCAGGGGAGGTGGAAGGGCAGGCGCGCGCCGTCGTGGGACAGCTCCTGCATAATCTGGGTTTGGGTTAGTAGCTGCTTGTCCGCGTGTTCAGTGGTAGGACAGGTTACTAGCCACTTGCGTTCAGCGGTATCTTTGACTGCGCATACGCGCAGATCTTCGGTTTCAAATCGAGGCGAGCATAGCGAAACGAAGTCAGTTTCGGGTAGCGCGGCAGCGGCCATTGCAGCTAAGGGAAGGAAATTATCCATGTCATTCACGGTTTTAGATTATCAACTATGCCGCGCTTGTGGGTTGAAGTAGCCGGGCAAGCTCGGTTTTCTGCGCTCTCTACATATACGTAGAGAGTTAATCCCGAGAGGATGTACTTAGGAGCCTGGGCGGGGGTAGCTCTTCTGGTGGAAGTAATGCGGTAGGTGCATAGAACACTTTATGTGAGCGCGGGCACTAAAAGATTTGAAGTGATGAAAAAGTTATTAAATCTAGGTCACAGTTCAATGATTTTTAGGGAGGAAACCCTGAAAATTGTCAATATTTACCGGATGGTAAGTATTGGCGTTATCAGGTTGTTACAATCCATAAAGTGTCTATAGCTGCTGGTAGAAACATTAATTCGAAAACTGACCTACTTTCCACTACATAAGTTTTTGCGAATCGTGACGTAGATCACGCATAAATGGGGGCAATTAGCTTGCTTTCATTTGACCGGGTGGTAATATTAATACCAACAAGAAAGAATTCAGGTCGTGAGGGAGACTGAAATGAACAAGGGAACTTCGATCAAGAAGATGGCCGCTTGCGGAATCGCTGCGGCAGCGTTGATTCCTGCTGGCGTGCTGACCGCACAGGCTGCCGAGGGGCTGTCCAATGAGGGCGTTCAGACCACCGTTCAGATTCAGGCTCGTACGACCGAAGTTAGCGGCAACCTAACCGCTAACGATGTTGATGCTACGGCTTATGCGGCCAACAATCTCTCCGCGATTGACCGCATGGGCGGCGCCGGTTCCCTCGCCGGAATCGTTATCTTGGGTGGCATCGGTGCAGCCGGTGCTATCAGCCTTACACGTTCCTTTATGATCGGGTAGATCCTCTTACTACCTGAAAAAACCCCGGGCATCCCTCAACTGCCCGGGGTTTTTTGTGCCCAAAAATGTGTTCAAAATAAGCAGACACTAAAAAGGACAGTAGTCCTTAACAAATGGGCAATAGCCTGTCGCTGTCTATAGGTCTTCTGCGAGGGCAAGTGTCAAAGGGGGCGCTGGCTCCGTGTCAATGGGAGAGACTAATGCCCCCGCTCTGAGTGCTGAGAATGGTGCTGATAGGATAAAAGCAAAAAAGGACATTAGATGGTTTCCTCTCAGTTAGATCCATTCGCACCGGCAGGGGTGAAGTTTCGTCCGGTTTCCCTGGAACTTATTAAGGTACGTCTGGCAGCGGTCGCATTCTTCCTACTTTGCTTCGCAGCAGTAGCGATAATTCTATTTTTAGCCCTCCCCGAAAAATGGATCGGTCTGGTGGTGATCGCACTGGTGCTGGGAATAGCCCTTTGGCTGCTATGGCTAATTCCGCGACAAGTGCGCGCTATGGGCTGGGCAGTTACCGGAACTGACTTGCAGATTCGCAAGGGGATAATGTTCAAGTCCTTAACTGTGGTTCCCTTGGGCAGGCTGCAATATGTGGACGTAGAAGAAGGACCGGTTGCTCGTCATTTCGGGATAGCACAGGTAAAACTGCATACTGCCTCCGCATCGACGGACGCAGAATTGCCGGGGATTCCCCGTGAACAGGCCGCGCAATTGCGAGAAGAAATTTCGGAACTTGCCGAAACCAATCTTGAGGGTATTTAGATGGGCGATCAATACCGCGAAGTAACAAATGAAAACTCTTCGGGATATTCCGAGGAGACCGCTGCCACAACTGCTGACAGACAGCATTCCCTGACCGCGGCCGATTCTGTTAGCGCCCCCGCTGGTCGGGTAGCAGAAGCTACTTGGCGGCGAGTACACTGGCTCACCCCGCTGCTACAAGTGTGGCAGGCCCTGGTGATCATAGTGGTAGTCGTCCTAACCCAGTCGCTTAATAACGTGATCATGCTGATCAAGAACCTCCAGGAAAACGTACCGGGACATCCGGGAATATTGCTGCTAGTGATTGCGGTACCGCTGGCGATGCTAGCGCTGTTAATCATCTACCTGTATTTCGCCTGGCGAGCGACCTCTTGGATAGTAACCGCTACCGATGTGCAGTATCGCCGCGGGATTTTCTTTAAAAAACACCGGAGGATTCCCCTAGATCGCGTGCAATCTGTCGACGTCTACCGTCCGCTAGCTGCTCGTATATTTGGATTGGGAGCCTTGCGTGTGGAGTCGGCAGGTGGGCAAGGCTCGCGGGTAGAAATCCAGTTTCTGGCGAATAAATATTTAGATCGGGCACGCCGGGAAGTAGTAGCCCGGATTGCGGGGCGCACCCTCCGCGATGAAACGTCCCGGCAGGCGGGGGCTAAAGGCCTGGCTGGCACGGATCTTTTTGCCGAGGACGATTACCATCTAGACCAGGACGAGTATGAAGTTTATCGGGTTTCCCCAGGACGCCTGATCGCCTCTGTGCTGTTGACTTCCCAAACAGTCTGGTTGCTACTAATGGCGCTGATCGTGGCGGTTGGCGCCATCGTACTGTTCATCATGGCGGATCTAACTGTGCAGGGGCTAGTCGCGGGAAGCATTATCCCCACCGTTATTTCCATTGGAATTATTCCCCTGATGATACTGTCTTATGCCTGGTCGCGTTTTAACTCCGGTTTCAATTTCAGTGCCAATATTACGCACGATGGGATTCGGATTACTTCTGGTTTGCTGGCTCTTAAATCCCAGACCCTGCCGCCGGGACGGATTCACGCGATTCGCTTTCTGCAACCTTTATTGTGGCGGCCTTTTGGATGGTGGCAAGCCGAAGTTACCCTCGCCGGGCATGGGGTGGAAACCAGTGGCGACCAAAAGAAGCAAGCTGTCGATAACCTGCTGTTACCAGTAGGAACTTTGGAGCAAGCAAAAATAATTTTAGACATGGCGATTCGAGATCTAGGGATTAACGAGGACGCAGAAAGGGAAAAGCTGCTGCAGGAGGCTTTTGATGGTACGAACTCGGATTCGGAAGCGGTTGGATTTTTCACTGCCATTGGTAAAAAAGCCCAGATATTGGATCCTTTTGCCCGTATTCGCCGCGCCTTCGCGGCCACCGAAACCGTGCTTATCTACCGCGATGGGTGGCTACGGCGCAAAGTTACCTTTGCCCCACATGAACGGGCACAATCGGTGACTACCAGTGCCGGTCCCCTGCAGCGGCATCTGGGACTGGCAGGGGTGCGCCTAGATTTGGTACCCGGCACTGCCACCATGAAGGTTCAGCACCTAGATGCACAGGTGGCAGCTCAGCTCGCCAGTGATGAACTGGCGGCCTCGAAAGTGCGTTCCCAAGTGGAGCCGAATGCCCAGTGGGCAGAGCGCATGCTGCAAACCCTGCGTCCTAGCATGTAGCACGTTTGGCAAATGTGGGCAGGGAGGCTAGGTTTTTCCTCTCTCCGCCCAGCACGGGAATAAGTTTTTCCTCCTGCCCAAAATCCGAAAAGGCGTTGCCTTTCCGGATTTAACGCCCGCCTAACCGACTCGGATAAAACTTATTCCCGTGCATAGTGGTGGGGCGGGAAAGTTTTCAGGAACCGATCTTATTTCGCGTTTATTACCTGCGCGCCGAGCGCTGACAGTGACATCGCGGGGAGGCTGGGTTTTATCCGAGTGGGTGCGGTGAGCATAAGAATTCGGAAAACGTCGCTACGTTTTCCGAATTTCTTGGGCGGGAGGAAAAACCCAGCCTTCCCGCACACCGGACTAGCCTAGGCAGGAGGAAAAACTTATCCCCCGCCTCCAGACAGGCGAGAAGGGATACTCTCCTTCCTTGGTTCACGGATTCCCTGGGGCGCTAAAGTTCCCGGAATCAGGTACTATGGCAAGCCGTATGATTGTTTTTGGGGTGAGACGGTATGGAACAGTTTGAGAATAATGTCTTTGACACTGCATTGCTGCTCGAAGGTGGGGGAATGCGGGGTAGCTACACTGCGGGGGCAATAAATATGCTCTTGGAGTCAGGAATCTACTTGAATTATGTCGCCGGAATTTCCGCAGGTGCTACCAACTTGGTGAACTATTTGGCGCGTCTTCCACAGCGTTCTAAACGCTGCTTCATTGATATTAGCACCGACCCCGATTTTGGCGGATGGAAAACAGCAATAAAAGGTAAAGGGGTTTTCGACACTCACCACATGTACTACGACCTGACCGAACCTGGGGGAATGCTCGAGCTGGACTACGGGCGTTTTACAGCAAATCCCGCCGAATGGCGGGTAGGGGTATATAACGCGCAGCGTGGAGAGGAACTATATTTCTCACGCAATCAGGTGGATTCGGAGCAAAAGCTGACCCACGTATGCAAGGCCTCGGGATCGATGCCTATAGCTACCCGAGTTACTTATATTGCCGGTGAGGCCTGCATGGACGGGGCAATAGGTCCCAGTGGCGGAATTCCTTTGGACGTGGCGCAGGCAGATGGATACGAAAAGTTCCTGGTTCTGCTGACCCGTCCGCGGGAATATGTTAAAGAAAACCGCTTACCTGATTTGGCATACCGCTGCTTGCTAACTCGTTACCCGAAGGCTGCTAAGGCGGTCATTGAACGCCCTATCAATTACAACCGGACCCGAGCCGAACTAGAGAGGTTGGAATCGGAAGGTAAAGCTTATGTGTTTTATCCGCAGCATATGGGGGTGGCGAATTTTGAAGATAATCCCGCCAAGCTGGAAGAGAATTATTCCGCTGGCTACCAGCAGATGCAAAGTGAACTCCCAAAGGTCAAAGAGTTTTTAGGACTCTAAAATCGGGCAGGTTTACTGACCTAAATCTGGTGGTGAACGCGCAAAACTCTGTGGAACCGGGATTCTTCCAGGGGCGAATACTAAGGGGCGCAGCGGGAACTGCCAGAATTCTAACGTGAGGTTATGATTAGACGGTGAGAGATAGTTGGCGGGTGTTCACTCGGGACTTGAAGCGGATTATTGCGGTTCCGCTTTCCCTGATTATCGTATTCGGTATCTTGGTTACCCCAGCCCTTTATACCTGGCTGAACATTTTGGCTTTTTGGAACCCCTATGTGGAAACGGGAAATCTGCCTATTGCGGTAGTGAATAACGATGCGGGAGCCTCCTCTGCGCTGACCGGTAAGCTCAATGTTGGTGACCTCGTAGTCGAACAATTATCAGACAATGACCAGCTCGGCTGGCAATTTACCGATCAAGACACTGCCGAACACAAAATCAGAACCGGGGAAGTGTATGCAACTTTCGTCATCCCCAAAACCTTTAGCAAAGACTTAGTCGATATTTTTAGCGGCAAACGTAACCAGCCGACTGTCGAATACCGCGTTAATGAAAAGAAAGGCGCTATTGCGCCCAAAATTACCGACGCCGGAGCAAACGAACTCGATATTCAAATCACCTCAGCTTTCCGGGGAAAAGTGGGCGAGGCCATTGCGCAGGCTCTGCGTGAGGGTGGTTTAGAGATCGACGCGAGTATTCTTGGCGCTGAAGGAAGCACTCTGGATGCCTTGGGCGGTATCAACCGGGATCTCAATGATGCGCAAGGTGTCTTGGACTCCGCCAATACCTCTTTGGCGGGTTCCTTACAGACTATGAAAAAAGTCCGGTCTGCGCTTTCTGCAGCTGATCCGGCATTGGCTGATGTTTCGGCAGCTTTGCAGGATGCCCAAGGCATTCTAGGAACGGTGGTATCCGATGCTTCCGAATTTGCTGTAAAGGCGGGACAAGCCAGTATTAACGCTCAAAAGGCGCTCAATGAGTCCTCGGCGGCGGCTAATTCAGCGGTGTCTAATGCAGCGAATAAACTCACCGAAATGGATTCGCAGCTGCAGTCAGGAATTAAGAGGGCGAATGATTCAATAACGAAAATGCGTGATCAGATTGCGGTTTTGGAAAGATTCCCGCAGACGCAAAAGCTTGCTACCAAGCTGAAAAGCCAGCTGGATGAGATGGAGAATCTGCTCGCTGTGGTCGGGAAAACCGGGTCAGACGCGGCAACGACCGCCGAGGATTTAAAAACGCTGATGAAATCCTTTGACCAGTCTCTATCCGATGCGCAACGCAACGCCACTGGTCTACGTGAACAGTCCGCTAAGGCCGCCTCTGCGCTAAATGCCCGGGTGACGCAGCTGTCACAACAGCTGGGAGCCATTAAATCCGCGGTGAGTGTTGCGCGGATTTCTCTTAGAGAGATTTCGGCGCTGACCCGCGGCGTTGATGAGCAGATTGTTAACACGCAAAATGTGCTTGACCAGGTGCAGGGGGACCTAAACGGGTTGTCTACTACGGCTCGCGGAGCGCAAACCGATGTGGCCGCGCTGGCAACCGCCCTCCGGACAGGCACTTTGAAAACAGTTATCGGCCTGGATTCAACTAATATTGGGCGCTACCTGACCGCGCCGGTGAAATTCGACCAAAAGACACTGTTCCCCATCAACTCTTATGGCTCGGGAATGGCAGCTATGTTCATCAATCTTTCTATGTGGATTGGTGCACTTATTCTGGTTATTATTTTCCGAGTAGAAGTCGATAAAGACGGCTTTGACTGGTTGAGTTTGCGCTCGGCTTATCTGGGACGATTTATGCTCTCCGGTGCGTTGTCTATCGGGCAGGGGTTGATTGTTAGCGTGGGCAGTTTACTGTTGGGAGTGAAAGCGGCCAGCGCTCCCGCTTTCATTGCTACCTCCATGCTGATTGGGCCGTGTTATTTGGCAATTATCTATGCCTTGGCCGCTGCATTCAGTCACGTGGGGCGAGCGCTGGCAATCTTGCTGGTAGTGTTGCAGATTCCCGGTGCCTCGGGTATTTATCCGATCGAGCTCATGCCCAGATTCTTCCGCCAGCTTTCCCCGATACTCCCATTTTCTTACGGCATTGATGCAATCCGAGAAACTATCGGCGGGTTCTATCACGGGCGTTACTGGCATGTTATATCCGTTCTATTACTCATGAGCGTCACGATGTTCCTCCTGGGGTATTTGGGCAGGCGGCGTTTCGGTTACTTCACCCAATTGTTCTACGACGATTTGGCTCGCACTGAACTGGTAGTGAATGAAGACGTTCAGCTGCAAAGTCGCGGTTACCGTTTGAGTAACATCATTGCGCTTCTGGCTAACCGGAAAGAGTTTTCCACCCGGATTAAGCTGCGTCAAGAGGGCTTCAATGCCCGTTATCCCGCTTTGATTAATGGGCTGAGTATCGTGGGGATATTAGGACTGGTAGTACTAGGTATGATTTCCTGGATAACCTCCGCCAGTAAGTCCGTGCTCCTGGGAATACTAGCTATTTGGGGAGTCGCTATTATTGGAACCTTAGTTGGCGTAGCCGTGCTGAAAAGCTCCATAGAACGAGCAGAGAGGCTGTCGCATTTGACGCAAGATGAACTGTTCGAATCTCTGGCTCGCCAGCGAAAAGTAAGCGCAAGTAGAACTGCGGGTAGCTCCAAGGGTCTGAGCGGCGGAAAAAACTGGGGTAGCGGGGAACATCGCCTCATAAGAGCAACACCAGCGGCAGAGACGACGGTTCAAAGCGGAGACAGGTCGGTGAGCGAAACCGATGCCTCGGCAAGTAGCGAGGAGACACGATGAACGAAATATTTTTTATCATTCGTGACGACTTCCGTCAGATTCGCAGCAGTATCATGGTTCGGATTTCCATAGTTCTATTGATTACCGTGCCTTTGTTCTTCACCTGGTTCAACGTGCTAGCCACCTGGAATCCCTTCGCAAACTCGGGAAGATTGCAGATTGCCGTTGCCAGCACCGATGAGGGTTACACCAGCAAAATTCTGAACGTAAAAGTCAATGTGGGAGACACCGTACTCAAGGAGCTGGCGGTAAATGACCAGTTTGATTGGGTATTAACCAGCGAAGATAAGGCATTGGAAGGGGCACGCTCGGGGGATTATTACGCGGCAATTGTATTGCCCAAGGATTTTTCTCACTCCATGTTCACGTTCTATGCTGGCGGGGCTGCCCCCGCAAATATCACGCTGTACACCAACGAAAAGAAGAACCCGCTTTCAGCAAATCTCACCAACCAAGGCGCGCAAGGCGTCACCGCGAAAATTAACACAACTTTTTCGCAAACCTTGGCAGAAGTAACCGTAGGGATCGCTGAGGATGTGTCCGATTACCTAGACACTGCCGACACTCAGGTAGCTCTGGATCGGTTGAGCAACCACCTCGAAACCCTTTCTGCACAGTTAAATTCGGGGGCGAATACATTCAGTTCTTTGTCCACCTTGATAGGTTCGGCAGTGCCGCTAGCTACCGGAGCCAAACAACTGGCTGCGGGGGTACAAGACTCTTTCGAGGGGGCAATAGGGTCCACCCTCGATTCCGGGGGCAAAAGTGCCCAGGGCAGCGCCAATCCCTTCGCGGCCATCTCCTCTGAGCTGGATGATGCGGTGAAGTTGGCAGGAAGTAATCTTGCCAACCTGCAAAAACAGTTGGATAAATTGCTGGATTCCGCCAATAGCACCACCCAAAGCAGTGCTGCCACCATCGAAGAGTTGCAGACTCTGCTAGATAAACAAATCGCTGGCTTCCAACGTACGCGGGACGCCCTTGAGCAGGTACTGAGGCCAGGAGGGGCAGATTGGCAGGGGGACAAGCCTGCGGTTGACCGGTTGCTGGCAGATATGGACGCGGCGATTGCGCGCCAACAAGTACTTTCGGAACAGCTGGGCGCTATAGCCGCTGACCTGCGTCGAGGAGGAACTCGCGATTGGGAGCTGAGGCAGACGGCTAAACGTTCCATAGCAGAAGCAAAACAGGCTATTGACACCGCTCGATCCAATTATGAGAAAAACTTGCAGCCAAAAATAAAAAGCCTACGGGAGAACCTAGAATCTGCCGGAGAGAATGTGGAGGTTTTCCGTTCGCATCTGCGGGCGGTGCAAGCCGACCTGTCGGAAAGTTCAGACGGGATGATCGAGACTATGCGCCGCTCCCAAAAAACCTTGGACAATACCGCTAAAAAGATGCGGGACGGTGCCAGTCGCTTGAACCAAGCGCATGAGCAGATTACGTCCGCCCAGGCAAAAGGAGGCTTGAACCAAATAACCACCACCTTGGGAGCTGACCCCGAAGGTTTTGCCCGTTTGGTTTCTTCCCCCGTAGCGGTAGAACGTAAGGCGGTGTTCCCAGTCGCCACTTTTGGGGTGGGTATGACTCCACTCTTTACCGTGATCGCCCTGTGGGTTGGGGCGCTCCTAGCCGGGGTTTTTCTGCGCACTGACGTTTCTGCGAATGTAGGTAAACGCTACCTGGACACGATTGCAGCCCGAAAACCTGCAGATACTTCCGATGATCCAGAAACGGATGAGGGCGAATCGTCTCGCTCAGAAGAGGCAGACACGAAACCTGACGAACCAGAACCGACTTCGGGTGCGAAAGCGACCACGAAAGCCACCGCAAGAAAACCTCTATTCACCGGAGCTCAAGAGTACTTGGGACGTTACTTTATGTTCTGGATGATTGGGATGGCTCAATCCACATTGCTGATGCTCGGGCTGATTGTATTCGTGGAAATCGAACCAGCGCACCCCTTCCTGCTGATTATGGCGGGATGGGTAATTTCTACCGTCTTTACCAATATCGTTTATACCCTGGTGGTAGCACTTGCCAATGCCGGTAAAGCCTTAGCAGTCTTACTGTTGGTACTACAGATTTCTGCGGCTGGCGGAGCTTATCCGCTGGAACTATTGCCGCAATGGTTTCAAAACATCAGCCCCTTGCTGCCCGCCACTTATGCGATTAACCTGATGCGTTCGGCTATCGCTGGGATTTATGCAGGGGACTTTGCCTATAACCTGCTGATAATCCTGGTATTCCTGATTCCAAACTTGGCTCTCGGGGTGATTTCGCGGCATACGATTGCCGGACGGATCCACGACACCGCCCAGAAGATCGAAAAAACGAAAGTCATGTAACCGGTGCAAAGCGCGCGGGGAGGCTAAGTTTTTCCTCCCGCTTCGCAAGCACGGGAATAAGTTTTTCCTCCTGCCCAAAATCCGAAAAGGCGTTGCCTTTTCGGATTTAACGCCCGCCTAACCGACTCGGATAAAACTTATTCCCGCGCATAGGGGTGGGGTGGGCAAGTTGTACAGGAACCGGTCTTTTGTCCCGCTTAATACCTACGCGCCCAGCGCGCTCGGCTAGCTATAGAACCGTGTGAAAGGTATAGCTGAAGCGAGATGATGTGCCAGGTGGGAGCGGGGCGCGGCTGGGCACTGGCGGTAACATCGCGGGGAGGCTGGGTTTTATCCGAGTGGGTGCGGTGGGCATAAGAATTCGGAAAACGCCGCTACGTTTTCCGAATTTCTTGGGCGGGAGGAAAAACCCAGGCTCCCCGCGCCCTGCTAGGCTCCCTACGTCCAGCCCCGCGCCGCCGCACAATCAGCTAGGCAGGTTTTCTAGGGCTTGGCGAGTGCGTTGGTCGTAATCCTCCACGCTGTTGACAGAATCTTCCCCCAACGGGGAGGAAACCAAGGGAACCTTCTTGAAAGTCAAGGCCGGATCGTAGGGCATGGGGCGCTGGCCTTTGCGGCGCGCGGTGGAAATGACGGTTGCCACCCAGGCCAGGAGCGTCCAGATCGCTAGCGCCAGTAATGCTTTGCCGAAATGTAGCTCTCCGCCGGCAATCGCGGCGCGGATAGTGCGTGCCACATGGGTCATGGGCAGCAGGGGGCTGAGAAACTGGAAGAACTTCGGAGCGGTTTCTACCGGGAAAGTTGCGCCGGTGGAGGTGATTTGCAGGCACAGCAGGATTACTGAAAGGGCGCGTCCTCGATATCCGAGAGCGGCTACGCAGGCTTGGTTGATCGCTACGAATCCGATAGAGGCTAATACTGCTATTAACAATAATGCCCCGAAATTTTGGGCATCTAGCTTTAGGAATAGTTGCATGCCAGTTACTACCGTAACCGCTTGCAGAGTACCGAAGAGTGTCCCGATGGACATGGAGCGGAAACCGCAACTCCAGAAGCTTTCTTCGGGGTGGCGCCGCAAATCTAGGGCGGGGAAGATCAAGAAGATGGCGATCCCGCCGATCCACAGACATAGCGCCATAAAGAAGGGGGCGAATCCGGCACCGTTATGGCGTACCGGGTTTTGCCGTACCGATTCCACATCAGCAACTCCGCTTGCCGCTTCAGAGACTTTTTTAGCCTGTGTCTGGTCTACGGTGGGTACTTGCTCGGCACCATCGCGTAATCCCTCTTTTAGGTTAGAAGCACCGGTGGTTAACTGGTCGATTCCGCCCGCTAACTGTTTTCCGCCATCGGCGGCTTTCCCAGCTCCGGCGGTTAGGGAATCCAATCCGCCGCTGAGAGCGTTGACTCCCGTACGCAGCTGCGCGGAGTTTTTGTCTAGGGTAGCCGCTCCAGCAGAAAGCTTTTGTATCCCTTGTTGTGCCTGTTCTAATCCGTTGGCGAGGGCGAATGTACCATCTCGTAAGGTAGGCTTTTGCTGTCCGCTCTTCGTTTTTGTAGTCAGAGCCGTTTGCCTACTCAGTTCCTTTACTCCCTGGTCAGCGGCGTTCAATTTGTGCTTTAACTCTTGCGGATCAACCTGGGAAAGTTTGTCCGCCATGGTCAGTAGGCCTTGACCTTTGCTGATATTTTCGGACAGTTCTTTAAGGGATATGCCTTGTTTCTTGGCCAGTTCACTGAGCAGCTGGCATTGGGGGAAGGTAGGAAGCGCCGCCGGGGGAACCTGTGCGCATTTGTCCGCCGCCTGCTTTAATTCATTCAACAACTCATTGATTTTGGCGGTGTCGATATTGGCTTGCGAAAGCGGGGTTAACAGGTCAACCAGATCGTTTCCGCTTTTAGCCAGTTTGCTAACTTCCGGTTGCATAGCGGCTATCTGCTGGTGAATCTGGGCCACTCCGCCGTCAACTTGTTTGGCTCCCGCAGCTAGTTTTGGCATATTCCCATTGAGCTGCCCGAGACCGGAGCTGAGACTGGAAACCCCGCCGGTATAGGCGGTGATTCCATCCCTTAGTTTCAGGGAGCCATCGCGAATCTTGACACTGCCATCAGCTAATTCGCCTAATCCCACTACTAGGGTATCGGCTCCACTCCCTAACTGATCTCCGCCGTCGGCGAGTTGCCCGGCACCAGAGGCCGCATCGAGGAACCCATCCTTTAGAGGGCCGGTGGAAAGCAATAGTTGATCGATATATCCGGCGGCGCCCTCATTAGAGAGCGCCGCTTGGAGAGCTAAAGCTGCCGAGGTGGCCATGGTGCCTTGCAGATAGTTCACCGCGTCATCGGTTCGCAGCTCTAATTGAGCCTTTCTCGCGGGAACTTCATTTTCTGGGTCGGCGAGTTTGGAATAAGCACTAGAAAGATTATTGGGGATGAGGAGTAGTGCCTTATAGGTGCCATCCTTTAGCCCGGATTTAGCTTGCGGCAGAGATGCTTTGGTCCAGTCGAAGCCGGGAGCATCATCTTTATAGAGTTCTTTTTCTAGGCTTTCACCCAGTTTCAGAGTTTTGTCCCCATTAGCGCCGATGGCGTCGGCTGGTTGATCCAGGTTTACCACTGCGGCTTTCAGCAGGTTGACCCGCTGCATTGGATCCTCGTATGCCCAGGTAAACAGGCCGGAATACATCAACGGAATCACCAGGATGCCGAGAATTACCACCAGGTTGGAAAGAGTGTTCCAACGGTATTTCTTCCCCATCGTGCCTCCGAATGTTTTTGACTCACTCATTTTCTAAATGGTTAGGATACCCCTAGGTAATAGGCAGTGTTAACTGTTGTTTAGGCTGGCTTTCTGGTAATAAACTACCCGCCAGCTACAATCCCCAGAGATGGGGCGAGACTCGCTATCGGAACGAGCCGCATCCACCTGCCAAAGCTCGGAGGGAATATGGGGTGCATGGGCGTATCCAGGCTGGTCGCCCACATCTAAATCCAGGTAGGTAACTATCAGTTCGTCAGCTAATTCCATACCTTCGGCGTATAGGCACGCCCCACCCGTAATCCAGCATTTTTGTGCGCCCGAGGCTTCGGCTACCGCTAGCGCTTGTGTAATGGAGGTCGCTACTTTCGCCTCGCTAGCCTGGTAATCCTCTCGCGTAGTTAGCACAATACTTAGCCGTCCAGGGAGGGCGCGTTTGCCTAGCGCCTCAAAGGAACGGCGACCCATAATAATCGGGCTGCCGCTAGTGGTGGATTTGAAATGTTTTAAGTCAGCGGGAACGTGCCAGAGCATTTTCTGGCCATCGCCGATAACTCGGTGCGCGGCTTGCGCCCAGATCATGCCAATCTTCATCGCTGCCTCCTAAACCGCTATCGGAGCCTTAATGGTCGGATGGTGGCGGTAGTTCTCAATCTCGATATCTTCCCACTTATAGGCATAAAGATTGTCGGCGCGGTTAAGACGCAAAGTGGGGAAGGAGTAGGGCTCGCGGGAAAGTTGCTCGCGTACCTGCTCTACATGGTTTTTGTAAATATGGCAATCCCCGCCGGTCCAAATCAGCTCCCCGACTTCTAGCCCGCTTTGTTGAGCCAGCATATGGGTGAGCAAAGAATAGGAAGCGATATTAAAAGGAACGCCCAGGAACATATCGCAAGAACGCTGATAGACCTGCAAAGACAGGCGTCCCCCTGCCACATAGGCTTGGAATAGTAGGTGGCAGGGGGCAAGCGCCATTTTATCCAGCTCAGAAACATTCCAAGCAGATACCAGCATCCGGCGCGAGGACGGATCATTCTTAATGGTAGAAAGCAGGTTTTCGATCTGGTCGATATTGCCATGAGGGCTGGGCCAAGAACGCCACTGCACCCCGTAAACCGGCCCTAGCTCGCCCTCTTTATCCGCCCAATCATCCCAAATATGAACGTTTTTGTCCTGTAGGGGATGCACATTAGAGTTGCCGGATAAGAACCAGAACAGTTCCTCGGCGACTCCCCGCATGAACACTCGCTTAGTGGTAATCAGGGGGAAAGAATCTCCCAAGTTGTAGCGTAGCTGGGCTCCGAAAAGTGAGCGGGTGCCGGTTCCGGTACGATCGGCCTTCTCGCTGCCAGTTTCTAAAATCTTGGCCAGTAAATCTTCATATTGCCTATCTGCCACGCCGTTATCCTTTCGCTAGTTGTTTGTCCATATTCTAGCCGGTTATTAGCAATTTTATCGCTACCGTTATTTGAGAGCTGAAAACGGAGGTACAGAAAAGTTTTCGGCAGGCGTAGCGCCTTAATCAGCGAAGAAATCAACCTTTTTCGGGGAGGAAACTGCAGGATCTGCAGTTAGATCGATCACCGGTGCCAGCTCTACCATCAGGTCCCGGGCAGATAATTCTCGCGCCGATCCCAAGGCGGCCTTCACGCCCTCGGCAGTACGCCGCGCTACCGCCTTGCCGGATAGATACCCCACCCCGGCGCCAATTCCGAAGGGAATTAGCCGTCCGGCGATCCGGCCGGCAGCGCGCCGAGATAGCTTCTTGGAAGCGTATTTCATCAGCGCTTTGTTGACTTGCCCCAAGGTGGGGGAAGACAGGTTTTTGAGGGAGGTGCGTGCCCAAGCTAGGGTACTCAGTCCCAACTGGTCAGAAACTATCGCCGCGCCCTCTTCTCCGAGCAGGCTAGATAGCACTAGAGCGCGACGCTGTTCCCGATCGGCAGGACGTACCCCCTGCAGGCGGGAGACCCCCAAAATATAGATCGTGGTCTGCACGGCATAGACCGCCAGCTCCCCGGCAGTAAGTCCCAGCGCCACTCCGGTACCCCCGCCCGGCAACGCCGCTCCCGCTCCCACTGCAGAGGAAGCGTAGGCGGTGCGTTTAATGTATTGCTTCGTTAATATCTTTTCCAGATCACCGGCATCTGCCTGCGGATTAGCCTTGGCTAGTTGTAACAATTTGTGGTCAACATGTTCACCAGGAATGTCGAGGACTGCATCCACTACTTCCCCAAAACTAGAGGCGTGACGAACTTTGGTCACCGACTCGCGCAGCGCCGCCGCCAGCTGTTTTTGGGAGGCGCGATTCTCGGAGCGAAAAAACTGGGGAGTTTTAAAATCAAACATCTAGGGGTTCTCCTGGATAACTTAGTAGTTGAAGCGGATACGATTGAAATAGCTTATGGTTATTTAGGGTAGTCGCCTGTGAGGGACGTGGCGAGCCTGAATGCAAATTAGGTACCGTAGAAAGGAAGGACGCTTGCGGGATTTCGAGCTAGAAGTTGAGTATCCGGCCTCGCCAGCACGGGTTTGTCAAATGCTCACTGATCCGCAGTTCTTGGAGTTTCGCTGGAGGCAAATCTCGCAGGTTAAATGTGAAGTCCAGGTGGAACAGGCCGGTAGTGAAACTTTTGTGTCCCGAGCAAAAGTTGACCTGGCGGAGCTAAAAACTCCAGCTGCCTACGCGCGGTTACTTCCCGACCAGCTAGAGATCGAAGTGGTGGAGAACTGGCTTAGCAGCCCCTGCCCCGACCGTATTGCTCACGGCGACTTTGAAGTGCGTTTCGGCAAGGTTCCGGTGCAGGTAAAAGCCAAGAGTCTTCTGGAGGCTTCCCCGCAGGGGGCGGAGAAAACCATGCGAGAGATTTCCGGAACGCTCCAGGTGAATATGCCGCTTATCGGGGGGAAAGTCGAACGGGAACTTCTGTCGCATCTGCAAATTTTTTCTGGGGGAGAAGAAGCAGCTGCGCGACTTTGGCTGGCTAATAACGCTGGCTAAGAGGCTTTCAGTCAGCTTAAAGGCTTAACAAATAGCTCCCGGATTCCGTAAGCGGACACCTAGCATAGACTGGTAGTCGTGAGTGGGATGCGAGAATTGATCCGCCAATACGGTAAGGATCTATCAGAAAGCGATATCGACCATCTACATATGTTGGTTGGGGACTGGCAGGTACTCTCTGACATTGGCAGTGCTGACCTGATTTTATGGATACCTGATGACCAGGGGCGTTTTGTAGCGATTGCACATGCTCGACCCGGATCGGGGTTTACTATCCATCTTGATGATGTGGTCGGGCTATCAGCTTCTCCGAAGCGTTCAGCGATGCTAGCTGCAGCTTTTGCCCCTAACTCGGGGCCAACGGTGCCCGAAGTTCGGTGGGCGGGATCCTATTCGGTGATCGCCAGCGCCCTTCCGGTACGCCATAACGGGCGAGTGGTGGCGGCACTTACTCAAGAGGTAAACATTCAATCTTTGCGGGTTTTTGAACAGCAAGAACAGTGGTTTCACAGAACCGCGAATCTCTTGTGTGAAATGATTTCTGATGGAGTTTTCCCTAACACTGCTATTCCGCCGGCTACGACTCACGGGATGCCGCGCTTAATCGATGGTGCCATTAATTTGGATGCTGAAGGGCAGGTGCTGGATCTTACCCCGAATGCCCGATCCTGTCTGCGCCGCCTGGGGGTACGTGAAGAGGTTAATGGGGCGGTTCTGGCGGAACTAATCACCGAAGTGATTCAAGAGCAGACTGAGGTAGATGAGGCTCTACCCGTGGTGGTTATGGGGAAAGCGTCTTGGGTATCAGAAGTAGAATCTTTTTCCGGGATTATCTCTTTTCGGGCGTTGCCGCTAGAACAGGATGGTAAACGGATCGGCGCACTATTGCTGTGTCGGGACGTAACGGAGATGCGTCGCCGCGAACGTGAGTTGATGACTAAGGATGCCACTATTCGCGAGATTCATCATCGCGTCAAGAATAATCTCCAGACGGTTTCTGCGCTTTTGCGTATGCAGATTAGACGTTCGGAATCCTCAGAGGTGCAAGCTGCACTGGGGGAGGCTGAACGGCGGGTGGCGGCGATTGCCCGCGTACATGAAGAACTATCGCAAACCGTGGATGAAACCGTCGAGTTTGACAATATGATCTCTCGGCTGTTGCGGATGGCGGCCGCCATGGCGACTACCGACCAAGCAGTGGAAACTGCTTTTACCGGCAGTTTTGGGATGGTGGATGCCGATGCGGCCTCGGCGTTAGCGGTGGTGATTTCCGAGTTGGTGGCCAACGCGGTAGAACACGGCTTAGGCCAGCGCGGTGGCAAAGTAACCTTGGAGGCTAAACGAGATGGAAACCAACTGGATGCGTGGGTGCGAGATGATGGATGCGGTCTGGGGGATGAGCCTCTAAACGGACTTGGGACGTCGATTGTACGCACTTTGGTGCGCGGTAATTTGAAAGGCACTATTGAGTGGAGTTGTCCCGAACAAGGTACCCAGGTTCATATCCACGCCCTAGTTCAGGAGGCGGTTAATTAGATGGGAAAATCACGTAAACGACGGGGCTGGCCCCAGCTGCCCGCGCCTTTGGCGGGCAAAGTTGTAGATAACCACACCCACTTACCCCTGTGGGAAGAGCAGATTCCCCTGGTAGAGGGGGTGCGGCTGAGTCTGGAAGAACAACTGGAGCGGGCGCAAAAAGTGGGGGTAAGCGCCCTGATCACCTCGGGCTGTCAGGTAGATGAGCTAGCTCCTACCATTCGGGTGAGTCAGGATCATCCCCAGGTGTTTTGCTCCTTGGCAATTCACCCTAATGAGGCGGCTTTACATGCGAAGGTGGTAGCTACCGCCCCCGATGGGCAAACTTATCAGCTGCAGCCTTGGCACGAACAATATTCCCTTGAAGAAGCGGTTGAGCAGGTATATGAGGCCGCAACTTCTTCAACTAAAACGGTAGCTATTGGGGAGAGCGGGCTAGATTATTTCCGTACTTCCCCCCAGGGCAGACAGGCGCAACAACAGGGTTTTCGAATGCATATTTCTTTAGCGAAAGAACTGGGATTGCCCTTGCAGATTCATGACCGGGAGGCGCACGCGGATACTATTCGGATTCTGCTCGAGGAAGGCGCCCCGGAACGGACGGTGTTTCACTGCTTTAGCGGAGATAGTGAGATGGCGCAGGTGCTAGCCGACAATGGTTGGTATGCCTCGATTGCCGGACCGGTTACCTATAACGCCAATGAGTGGCTGCGCGAGGCGGCGCGGGCGATGCCTTCTTCGCTTTTGCTGGTAGAAACCGATGCTCCCTATTTAACGCCCCATCCGCATCGCGGGCAGCCGAATGCCTCCTATATGACGGTGTGGACGGTGCGCAAATTGGCAGAAATCACTGGTTCTACGGAAATCGATATGGCACAGCAGCTGCTAAATAATACCCGCGAGGTTTATGGAGGGGCGGTCACGGATTTCGCTGATTAGGGGACGATTAAAGCATCTTCACAAACCTGGGTTTAGGTATTAAAATAAGTGCTGGTATTCCGATAGCTGTAGGTCACAAACAGGTAGTAATTTTATAACGATCAGGTTACAGTTAGAGGGAAGTTAGAGATATTACCGAGTCATCGGTACCAGCGACACAGTGAGGAACCACGTGAGCAGGAAACATCGACGCACCAGCGCGAAAATGACGGCGATCTTTGCTGGTATCGCCGCCGTCATCGTCTTGGGTGGGGGTGTCGCCGTGGCCAGCGAATACAAGACGGTCACGGTTACGGTTGATGGGGCTAGCCGCCAAGTACAAACCATGAATCGGACTGTGGAACAGGTGGTTTCGGATATGGGAATCAAAGTTGGTCGATACGACCAGGTGGTTCCCGCCCTCGATACTCAGATGTCTCGTAACCAAAAGATCAAAATTGTCCATGCTCGTCCGGTGGTGTTACAAGGAACCAAGGACGCGAAGATTGATTGGGGAGTAGACGACCACGATTCTCCCAAGCTAAAGGCAACTTTCCGGGTTGACGGCAAGGAAGTTAACGGTACCTACCAAGAGGGCGCAGATCCGCGGGTAGCGGCGCAGGCCGCCGGGATTGAATTAGCCGCTCTGGATCGGGTAGTCGTGGAGGAAACCAGCTCCGATGCAGCCACTATCAAGGTTTCTCGCGTGGAGCGCGGGATCACTAAGCAGGAACAGGTTTCAGCTCCTCCCGTTAAAGAAGTAGCAGATCAAACCTTAGCGCCCGGAACCAAAGTCGTAGAGGATGAAGGCAAAGAAGAAGTCACTGCGAAAAGTACTTTCGTCGAAAAAGTTGATGGTGCGGTGGCCTTCCAATCGCCAGAGCAAGTAACTACCCTAGTTAAAGCCGAACCGAAGATCGTGCGGGTGGGGCCGGCAGATACTTCTACCTCAGAAGAAACTGACTATGGACCGGTAGTACCTGCAGGTCAGGCACAAGAGATCGCCCATGAAAAGGTAATTGCTCGCGGATGGTCTGAAGGGCAGTTTACCTGCCTAGTTAAGCTGTGGAACCGGGAATCAGGATGGAATGCGGCCGCGCGAAATCCCAGTTCCGGTGCCTATGGGATTCCCCAGGCTCTGCCAGCGGGCAAAATGGCTTCTGCCGGTGCCGATTGGCGTACGAACGCCGCCACCCAGATCGAGTGGGGACTAGGTTATATCGCGGGACGCTACGGTGACCCCTGCGGTGCCTGGCAGCATTCAGAACGGGTCAACTGGTACTAGTAAGCTAGAGGAGTGGAAAAAAACCTCCCAGTTAACTTGCTGACCGCCAGCGTGATCCATCAGCTGTGCCACAAGCTTAATATCCGTCCAACCAAACAGCTGGGACAAAACTTTGTTACTGAGCCTAACGCTATCCGTAAGATCGTGCGGGAAGCGGGCATCCAGCCTGGCGACCAGGTGCTGGAAGTTGGCCCGGGGTTAGGATCGCTAACTTTAGGTCTGCTAGAAGCCGAAGCCCAGGTAGTGGCCTGCGAGATCGATTCGCGGCTCGCCAGTTTTTTACCGGCAACTATTCGCGCTCACGCCGCGGGTGCTGCCAATAACCTGTACTTGATTCAAAAAGATGCATTAAAACTAGTCCCGGCAGATTTAGCGGGATTAGCTAGTATTGCCGAGGACGCTGAGGAGGCTGGGAATGAGGACGGGGACAGCATCTCGGTTGCGTCCTCCACCGCAAGTAGAGATTTTTCCCCGCAGGTTTTGGTATCTAATCTGCCCTATAACGTAGCAGTGCCCGTATTGCTGCATTTATTTGCGTCTTTCCCCAGCATTGAGCGCGCTTTAGTGATGGTGCAAAAAGAGGTAGCCCAGCGTCTTTGTGCCCGCCCCGGCACAAAGATCTACGGGGTGCCGAGCGTGAAAATCGCCTGGTACGGTAGGGCACGGATGGGGTCCGATATTTCTCGGCGCGTTTTTTATCCGCAACCGAACGTGGATTCGGCGCTGGTAGAAATTACTCGAAAAAACCAACCCGGCTTGCCCTCCCCAGGAGTGAATAAGACCGAGGACGGGTCAAGTGAGGCAGCATTAGGGACACAGGCGGGGTCAATAGCGCCACAAGCCGCTGAGCGGGAAGCAGTTTTTAATCTGGTTGACCAGGCATTTGCCTCCCGGCGCAAGATGCTGCGGGCAGGACTCAAAACTTGGGCTCAGCCTTTAGCGGCGGTTCCCCTGCTTAAAGCCGGGGGAATCGATCCTACCCAGCGCGCAGAAAACCTGGAGATCAAGGATTTTGCGGCACTTGCCCGGCTGCGGAAGGCGCTACTTGCAGGTTTTGAAAATCTAGCGGAGAGCGTGGCAACTCCCAGTGGGCAGCTAAGTACAGTACCCACCACGTTACCGAAAGCCGTGCCGGATAGTGACGGTACCCCGAGAGGGAAAACCGGCATTGCCAGCGCGAACGGTAAAATCAATCTGGCTTTGGCTTGCGGTAAGTCTCTAGATGGCTACCACGACCTCACAACGGTATTCCAAGCGGTGAACCTGCGAGAAACCGTGAAGATTACTTTGCGGCCCCGCGATATTGAGCTGCAGACGTTTTTTAGCGCGCCCCCCGGGGCGGTGGGTTATGACAGTGCTCGTGATCAAGAGGCGCTTGCGGACTTAGATCCGCTTAACAATCTCGCAACCCGGGCGTTTATGCTGGTAGCCTCCCGTTGTGGTTACCAAGGGGGAGCTCGAATCCAGGTGACAAAACAGGTACCGGTAGCAGCCGGTATGGCGGGCGGATCTGCTGATGGGGCAGCGGCATTGCTGGCCGCTAACCAGGTACTGCAAGCCGGACTTAACCGAAAGGAATTAGCCGAACTAGGAGCAAGCCTGGGAGCGGATGTGCCCTTTGGTCTTTATGGGGGAACTTGTTTTGGGGATCGTCATGGGGATCGGATTACCCCCTTGCCGCCAGCAAAACCCTTACACCTAGTGGTCGCGGTTTCCCCACAAACTCTGCCTACCCCGCAAGTTTTTAAACAATTTGACCAGCAGGAAGCGGCGCGCGCTTCGCTTCCAAAACTAGCGGATTTAGCTGCGCTGCTAACGGCAGTTTATACCGGGGACTTTGCGGCTTTAAGCGAGTTAGTTTTCAACGATCTGCAACTGCCGGCGTTGAAACTGCTTCCCGAGTTAACCGCAACTTTAGAGGCGGCGAAAGAGCAAGGGGCGTTGCCCTTTATCTCTGGATCTGGCCCCAGCGTGGCCTGTCTGGTAGAAACCGCAGATCAGGCAACTAAATTGGCGACCTCATTGGCGCAGCTAGAGCAGGTTGCCTATGCCTTGCCGCTGGCTTTTAGCGCTGGTGACCCCGATATAGCTGGAAAGCAGTGGTTAGCGTGAGCGTTTTTCTAGCCGGAACCCATGAAGCCGGCGCCCTCGCCGGACCGCGCCGTCTCCTGGAGGGAATAACTGTCAGCTTGTCTCCCGGGGATCGCATCGGGATTCTAGGCCCTAATGGAGCGGGAAAATCGACGCTATTGCGTCTGCTTAGCGGAACTCAAGAACCCGATAGTGGCAGTGTTACCTATGCCCCTGAGGTAAGTTTTGCGAGCCTTTCTCAACAGCAGAGGCTCGATCCCGCTCTTACAGTGAAACAAGCAGTTCACGGCAATATACCTGACTACCAGTGGGCATCTGAGCCGCATTTGCGGCAAATCGATGAGGGAATCCTGCCGGATATAGATCTGGAGACCAAATGTGGGGAATTGTCTGGGGGACAGGAACGCCGGGTAGCCCTGGCACGTACCCTGGGCAAAGATGCTCCCATTTTGGCTTTAGATGAACCCACTAACCATTTAGATGTAGAGGGGGTAGCTTGGCTGGCTGACTACCTCAATAACCGGGTCGGATCCGCAAACGGAGCACTAGTGGTGGTTACCCACGACCGTTGGTTTTTGGATGCAGTTTGTAACCGGATTTGGGAGGTAGTTCCCGGAGTTGATCCCGGATATGGCCGGGAGCAGATTCCCGGACACGTGGAGGAATATGAAGGCTCCTATGCTGCCTATGTGCTTGCCCGAATGGAGCGGGCCAGACAAGCCCAAGTGGCGGAAGAAAAACGCCAAAACCAGTTGCGCAAAGAGTTAGCCTGGCTGCGGCGGGGAGCCCCGGCCCGTACCTCGAAACCGAAGTTTCGCATTGACGCTGCTGAAGCCTTGATTAGCGATGTTCCCCCTTTGCGCAACAGCGTAGAGTTAGTGCGCTTGGCCTCGGCACGCTTGGGAAAGCGAGTGATCGAACTAGAGGACGTATCTTTTTCCTATCCCGGATCAAAGCGAAAAATCTTGAATCAAGTTACTTGGCGACTAAATCCCGGAGGGCGAGTAGGCGTAATCGGGGTTAACGGCGCGGGTAAATCCACTTTGCTGGGGATAATGAGCGGAGAACTTACCCCTAGCGCCGGCAAGGTTAAACGCGGAAAAACCGTACAGCTGGCTACCTTAGAGCAAACTCCCGAAATCCCTGGTATGAATCCCGATTTACGAGTCGTGGAAGCAATTTCCCAGATTAAAGAGCGAATCCAATGGGGGGAACAAGAAATAACTGCCGCCAAACTGGTAGAAAAACTAGGGTTTAGTAAAGAGCGCGCCTGGACGCGGGTAAGTGATCTCTCTGGTGGGGAAATGCGGCGGTTGCAGATTGCTTCCCAGCTGCTGGCAGAACCTAATGTGCTCATCCTGGATGAGCCCACTAACGACCTGGATACCGATACTTTGGCGCAGCTAGAGGATCTGCTCGATTCTTTCCCCGGTACCCTGGTGGTGGTCAGTCACGATCGCTACCTGCTGCAAAGGGTGACCGATTCCCAAGTAGCGCTGCTGGCAGACGGTACTTTAGCGGCGCTGCCCGGCGGGGTGGAACAGTATTTGCAGCTGCGAGCCACCGCCCAGAAAACCGCAGGCGCAGGTAAGGGGACTAACGCCAATAAGACCAGCGGTGAGGATAGCGAGGCAACTAACAAGCAGGCGCAAAAAAGCGGGGCTGAGATTTATCGGGCACGCAAAGAGCTTTCGGCGACTGAAAAGAAACTGGATAAGCTGCAACAACAGCTCAAGCGATTAGATCATGAGTTAAGCGAAGGGGCAGCCGATACTTCCCCGGAGGGATTAGCGCACCTGCAAAAACTTAATCAGCGCCGCGGCCAATTAGTTAGCGAAGCCGAAGAGCTGGAAGAGGCCTGGTTGCGCCTGTCAGAAACTTTGGAATAAGCCGGGGTTGTCCCGGGTGCCCCAGCTGGTAGCTAAAAACAGCCCGTAGGGGGAGAGGTAGTTGAAAAGTCGCCGGCTTAGCGCAGAGGGCGTACCGGGGTGCCCTCGAAAGGTAGCAATAATCGCCGCAACAGGCCAGATAGTTCTTTTCTTTCGTCCTCGTCCAAAGGAGCTACTAACTCGGACTCGCGCTGCAGCAGTTCCTTGAGAGCCGAATCGACCCGCGTAACCCCCTCTTCAGTAAGAGTTACCAGCACTGCCCGGCGATCATGCGGGGAAGGGGTGCGTTTGACTAGCCCCTTTTTTTCTAAGCGGTCAATCCGGTTAGTCATCGTGCCGGAAGAAACCAAGAGTTCCTGCAACAAGGTGCCTGGAGTTAAAGAATAGGGCGCGGCGGCGCGGCGCAGTACCGATAAAACGTCGAACTCCCACGGTTCCATACCTTGAGTGTTGAAGGCTTCTTTACGCGCCAAATCCAAGTGGCGAGCTAAACGTGCAACTCGCGAATAAACCTCCATAGGAGATACATCCAGATCGGGACGTTCAATCTGCCAAGCAAGGACGATACGGTCGACTTCGTCGGTGGCATCGGAGGAATTATTCTGTGAAATCACAAGCTAAGTTTACTTGAAGTCGAGACAATGGTCTATGTCTGATTGTCATGAATATGGTCACGAAGTTAGGTTTACCTAAAATATGGATCTGGACACAGAAAATGGGTGCTTTTGTCGTATTTTTTATTTTTACTCCCTGAGGTTCTCATGCCGGTTAGCTCTTGCTTTTCCTGCTGGCGTGGAGTTACTTCCCAGAGCTGGGGTGGTAGAAAGGTCGGCAAAATAATTCGGAACAACTGCAGGGGAAGGGGCGCGGTTTTAGGAAACTTTTTCGAATGTGTAAGATAGAGGAAGTATTCCGCCCTGGTGTATAGGTAACACGCGGGCTTTTGGTGCCTTGAGAGCCGGGTTCGAATCCTGGGGGCGGAACTGGCATTTCGAGTGCCTACTATTTCCAATCCGGCTACCTGTAAGGGGTCAAATCGTGGAAAATACGCCGTCTGCAGCGATTGTTTTAGCAGCTGGTAAAGGTACTCGGATGAAATCTGCTCGTCCTAAAGTTTTGCACCCCTTGGCAGGTAAAGCACTATTGGGGCATGCTTTGGATGCGGTTGCTGCCTTGGATCCCACCTCATTATGTGTTGTAATCCGCCATGAACGGCAAGCAGTTGCCCAGTATGTTAACCAGTATTATCCACAGGCAGTCTTAGCTGATCAAGATGAAATTCCGGGAACCGGGCGGGCGGTGCAATGCGCTCTCGATAAACTGGCGCAGCAGGGTGAACTAACAGGTACCGTGGTTATCACTTCGGGTGATGTGCCCCTGCTAGAAAGTTCTACCCTGGAAAAATTGCTGGAAAGCCACCAGCTATCCGGTAATCAGGTGACGGTGCTAACCACCCAGGTACCAGACCCCAGCGGATACGGGAGGGTAATCCGTTCCGATTCGGGCGCAGTAACCGCCATTATCGAGGATCGTGACTGCAATGAAGACCAACGCAGTATCCGAGAAATTAATGCCGGGATCTATGCCTTTGACGCCCAGTTCCTAAGCCAGGCACTTTCTGGCCTCGGTACCGATAATGATCAGGGCGAGGTGTACCTGACTGACACTATCGCCCTGGCGGCTAGTAACGGGCGGGCAGGAGCCTATCTGATCACTGACTATATGCAGGCCGAAGGTTGTAATGACCGGGCTCAGCTCGCAGGATTGCACCGCGAATATAACCGGCGGATCCTCAACCAGCTGATGAAAGCGGGGGTGAGCATCGTTGACCCCGAAACCACTTGGATTGAAAAAAGCGTCAAGATTGCTGCCGATGCCCTGGTTTTGCCCGGATGCGATTTGCATGGAAACACGGTTATTGCTCCCGGAGCGGAGATCGGGCCGTTTACTTCCCTCACCGATGTAAAAGTTGGGGAGGGCGCGCGGGTGCGTAGGTGTGATTTACGGGCGGTAAATCTTGCCAGCGGTTCCAACCACACATGCGAAACCAATCTCTAAGACGCATGAGGACTTGTACAATCAAAATAACGGTATGGCGATTTTAGCCGAAAATGAAAGGTAACACGCAATGACGGGGATTAAATCTGCAGGTCAAAAACACCTTTTGATTGTGCCGGGACGGGCATACCCCGAACTTGCCCAAGGAATTGCTGAAGAGCTCCATACTGAAGTGCTACCGACCGTTGCCTATGACTTTGCCAATGGCGAGATTTACGTACGCTTCTCGGAGTCAGTCCGGGGGGCGGACTGCTACGTGGTGCAATCCCATACTGCACCTTTGAACAAGTGGGTAATGGAACAGATGATTATGGTGGATGCCCTCAAACGGGCATCGGCAGCGCGCATCACTGTAGTAGCGCCCTTCTTCCCCTACGCGCGGCAAGATAAGAAGCATCAGGGACGCGAACCAATCTCTGCCCGCCTAATTGCAGACCTATTTAAAACTGCTGGAGCCGACCGGTTGATGAGTGTCGACCTGCACGCCGCTCAGGAGCAGGGATTCTTTGACGGTCCCTGGGATCACCTGTATGCGCAGCCGGTACTGATTGATTATGTAAAAAGGCGGGTAGACCAAACTAATCTGACGATTGTTTCCCCCGATGCCGGGCGGATTCGGGTGGCAGAAAAATGGGCGAATAAACTCGGAGGCTGCGAACTAGCTTTCGTACATAAGACTCGGGATACTACCCGTCCCAATGTGGCAGTCGCCCACCGGGTGGTAGGTACGGTTGAGGGTCGCACCTGCGTTTTGGTTGATGACCTGATTGATACCGGCGGCACTATCGCGGAAGCGGTGAAAGTGCTGCTCCATTCGGGGGCGAAAGATGTGATTGTAGCGGCCACGCACGGGGTGCTGTCTCCGCCTGCCGCTGAGCGTCTTTCTACCTGTGGGGCTCGTGAAATTATTGTTACCGACACCCTGCCGATTTCAGCAGATAAGCGTTTCCCGCAGCTAACGATCCTGCCAATCGCGCCCCTACTGGCCAGCGCGATTCGCACCGTGTTCGATGATGGTTCCGTGACCGCCCTTTTCGATCAGGAATAGTATTTCCCGGGCAGTAAATGTGAGTTGCCAAACCTTTAGAGCCTCCGAGTTTACCTGACCGGTTGGGGACTATATCCTAAAGCTAGGTTGCCTCGGCGAGGGCGCATCTGCGCCGTTATCGACGTGGCCGTGGGGAAACCCACGTCCTCCGGGGTTCCGCAAATATCTGTAATCCTAAGGAGGAGCGTAAATATGGCTTCAGAGCTATCTGCACAACTACGTAATGAAACCGGTAAAGGCGCAGCGCGTCGTGCTCGTCGCGCCGGCCAGATTCCGGCGGTACTCTATGGGCACACCGTAGAAGAAAACCTGCACCTTAACCTGCCGGGACACGACACTTTCCTGATCGTAAAAGATAACCCGAACGCGATTATTAACCTAGACATTGACGGGGAAAAGCACCTGGTACTGTTAAAGGAAATCCAGCGTCACCCGGTACGCCGCGATATTCTGCACATTGACCTGCTAGCGGTAAGCCGCGACGAAAAAGTGGAAGTGGAAGTTCCGGTTACGGTTACGGGCGAGCCTGCCCCGGGCACCGTGGTCAACCTGGAAATCTTCGACCTGCCGGTACAGGTATCTCCGCTGGAGATTCCCGAAGAAATCGTTATCAACGTCGAAGGCTGGGAAGAAGGCCACGTACTACGCGCTGGCGAGCTAGAGCTGCCTGCAGACGTAGTCACCACGTTGGATGACGATCACGACGTACTCTCGATTACTCTGCCCGAAGAAATGCCGGAGGAGCCGGCTGCTGAAGAGGGCGAAGAAGGCGAAGAGGCTGCTGAGGAAGAAGCTAAGGAAGAATCCGAAGAGTAACCACTGCTTTTATGGTTTCGGGGAGGGCGGTAGCCCTCCCCGAAACCAATTTAGTGGGGTAGGACGTTAATTTGGGGGTTGAAATGGAGTCATCTTGGCTGGTGATTGGCCTGGGTAATCCAGGAGAAAAATACGTGGGAACCCGCCATAATGCCGGTCATCTGACGATTGACCACTTGGCGCAATCCCAAGGAGAAAAGCTACGACGCCATAAAACTGGCTGCCAGGTAGCAAGCTTACATCTGGGCATACCAGGCAGTCCTGGACCTACGGTGCATCTGGCGAAGCTGGATTCCTATATGAATACCTCAGGAATTCCCACCGCTAAACTGGTGAATTTTTTTGGAATCGATCCCACCCAAAATCTGCTGGTAGTCCACGATGAACTCGATTTAGTGGCTTACGATTTACGGCTTAAACGCGGAGGAGGTGAAGGCGGACACAACGGTCTGCGCTCCATCAGTCAGAACCTGGGAACTAAAGACTATGCACGCCTGCGGATCGGGATCGGTCGTCCTCATCCGAGGCAAGATCCCGCTGATTATGTGCTTTCCCGTTTTCCCCGCGGGGAACAAGGATCCCTTAACGAGGCTTTAGAGCGCGCTGGACAAGCGATAACCGAAGTGGTGACCCAGGGTTTTGTCCGGGCGCAGCAGCGTGTGAACTCTCACGCTATTTAGTACCGTTAAATAGGCAGCTAACCTAGTTATCGGCTGAGGCCGGGCTGATCTTTACCTTCGCTTCTTTCGCGTCCAAGCCCGGCAGCGGCCCCGCATCATGCCCTAATTGGGCTTGCAAATCAACCAAACTAGCCAGGGTGGGAGATAGTAGAGCTTCTTGCACATCCGGAACCAGGGGAAGTAAATCCATCTGCACCTGGCAGGCAAGCCCTAACCCTTTCGCAATTGCGGACTTATCGGCACCGCTAAAACCGGAGTAGGGCTGATAAGTTGCTTCGCGAGGATCAGAATCTAACTGGGCAACTAGTTGTTGTATCTGGCGCAGCAGCAGGGGAGTGACCAAGTTAGAAACCAGGTTTTTTAACTGCACATCCTGGCTTTGCGCAACGTTTTTCTCGATATTAAATCGCAGGGAATCTAGTTGTTTAATACTGCGGGAAATCTGGTTTTTTTCCTGCTGACTTAAGGGTGTTTTGACCCGCTTCTGTGGGGTTTTGGCGGCTGGGGTGGCGCGGTGCCACTTACCTTCTCGGTAGCTTTTCGCCTCCAGCGGGGTGGTTTTGGCAGGCGGTAGCGTAAGAGAAGAAGCTGCCGCGATCTGCTTATTTTCTCGCTCCATCGCCACCCCGGTAGCGAATAGTATTTTTGCTAAGTCCTCGGTTTCCTTAGCGCGCGCGGTATCCTCCTTGTCGCCCTCACTAGCTGCTAGCTGCTGGCGCGACAGTAAAGTAAGTGCCCCGGCGTCATTTAAGATATCAGCCTGGCAATTAGCCAGTTTATGGACTAAAGCTTGCCCATTTCCGGGGACGCGATAGTCGGCAGGCTCTGGCAGGGTCTCTGGTTTTTCTCTGCCCGAAAGTTTCACTTCCTGGGTGGGCCAGCGTTGCCCCAGGACTTTACTGCGGGCTGTGAAGTGATTTTTAAAAGCCGCTAACTTTGGGTCAGAGCCAAAAACAGTTTCGATGCCACTAGCAATCGCTTCTTGACAGTAACTGGCACGATAGCGTGCCATCTGGGTTAGGCTTGCGTTCACTGCGTCGCCGGAACCATCATCAATCCGCACCCCGCAGCCAGAAAGGCTCAGCGAAGCAACTAATATCCCAGTAAGGGGAACAATCCAGGTCTTTTTCATCAAAGTTAAGTTTGCCACGGGTAACATGTTTTTTGAAATGATAAAACGGTAAGGCGAACAAGAGACGAGGAAAAATGACTAAACCTAGAACCAAGTTGGAAAATGAACTTGTTGATCTGCTGCGCCCAGATTGCGAAGCGGCCGGCCTTTACCTAGAGGAAGTATCGCTAAAGCGAGCCGGGAAATACACCCGCCTGGTGGTAACGGTAGATTTACCGCGCGGACCGGGCGCGGTGAATGAAGAACAGCTATCACAAGTAACTTTGGAGATTTCTCGGCATTTAGATGAAGCTGACCCGATTAAAGGAACCTATAACCTGGAGGTCTCTACCCCGGGAATCGAGCGGCCCTTGGAGGAGGAACGCCAGTTTTCTAGGGCAATTGGACATCGGGTAAAAGTGAAAATATGTGATGGTACCCGCGAAGAGGGTAAGCTGGTGGATACAACAACTGAAGACATCGAATTGGAAACTGCCACTGGCCGGCGCACTATCGCTCTAACAGATATTGCGCACGCCCAAATGGTGGTGCAGTTCTAAAGCTCGTAAGGAGCATCATGGATATTGATATGGCCGCTTTACGGATGGTAGAGGCGGAGAAGGGCGTCAGTCTCGATACCCTTATGGCTGCTATCGAAGACGCTTTACTAAAGGCGTACCACAATGCCCCGGGAGCACTTGAGGACGCGCGAGTAGAAGTCGATCGCAAAAATGGCCATGTAATGGTGATGGCAGCGGAAATCGATGAAGACGGCAATAAGATCGGCGAATTCGATGACACTCCTTCGGGGTTCGGACGGATCGCTACTACCACTGCCCGCTCCATTATTATGCAGCGGCTGCGGGAAGCCGAGGACGAGCAGGTACTGGGCTCTTTTAGGGATAAAAAGGGCGAAGTGGTTTCCGGGATTATCCAGCAGAGCCGAGATAAAGATGTCGTGGTGGTAAAAGTTGGCGAATTCGAGGCGGTTTTGCCGAAAGCCGAGCAGGTTCCAGGCGAGCAATATCGCCACGGGCAGTGGATCCGGGCAGTAGTAGTAAAAACTATGATGGGTGAAAAAGGGGCACGGATCGAGGTTTCGCGTCGCCACCCGGATCTGGTGCGGGGGCTATTTTCTCGGGAAGTCCCCGAGATTACCTCGGGTGATGTGGTGATCGAGTCGGTGGCGCGAGAAGCTGGCTACCGTACCAAGATTGCGGTGCGTTCTACTCGTCCTAATATCAATGCTAAAGGGGCTTGTATCGGGCCGATGGGACGGCGGGTACGAGCCGTGATGAATGAGCTTAACCACGAAAAAATCGACATTGTCGACTATTCCGAGGACGTGGCTACTTTCGTCGCTAATGCGCTCTCACCTGCGCATGTTACGTCTGTCACGGTAGAACCCGCCGAGCATGTATTGGCACATGTGGTGGTTCCAGATTTCCAGCTATCTTTAGCCATCGGCAAAGAAGGACAAAACGCGCGTCTAGCTGCTCGTTTAACGGGAGCGAAGATTGATATTAGGTCTGATATGGATCTTGAAACCGCCAGTGAGGAAGTGCAATAGCCGATTTCTATGTGCTCGCCCTACTGTAGGTGGCTTCGGCTTATTGCAGTCAAGGCGCTAGTATAGATATCGGAACCTAACTTTGGTTGCAATGGACGCACCGGTTCTAGGCCTTGCCTGACCGGTGCTTTCTTGTGGCTAGGCTAGGGTCGTTTAAGTAAGGTTACCGGCATCTACCCCCCAGTGGATGCCCGATACAGGAAAGCAGGGTTGGAAGCTGATGGTCACCCGATGAGCAACCAGCGATGATCTGCCAATTTAAGCAATAGCCTGCTCCATGCTGGGCAGGCCAGCAAGGAGAATTGTGGCAAAACTTAGAGTTCATGAGTTAGCGAAAGAGCTCGGAACCACTTCGAAAATTGTGCTGCAGGCACTAAAAGAGTCGGGGGAGTTCGTTAAAAGCGCGTCCTCGACTATTGAGGCTCCGGTGGCGCGGAAAATGCGAGAGCATTTTGCCAAGCTAGCGGAAGAGGTCGAAACGGCAGCACCCAAGGTGAAAGCGGCAAAGAAGAAAGTCGCTAGTTCCGTCGCTAAAACCAAAGTCGCGAAGGCGCGGGCGGCAAAGGATGCGAAACCAGCTGCCCCCAAACCGGCGGATCGGGTCGAGCCGGAAAGTGAGGCGGATAAGGCACAGCCGGAGAATAAGAAGGAAGCGCCTGCACCTGCTAAAAAACCTGCCACTAGCGCGGCGCCTAAACCAGGGCCGAAGCCGGCTGCTAAGCCGGCTGCGAAACCAGCCAAGGCGAAGGCATCAGAGAAGTCGACGCGTCCCGGTCCTAAACCCGGTAAGACAGGCGCTAAACCTGGTCCTAAACCAGCTCCGCGTCCGGGCGGTCCGCGCCCGGGTAATAATCCTTTTGCTTCAGCGCAAGGAATGCCACGACCGGGCGGTCCGCGCCCAGGCAATAATCCTTTCGCCTCTTCACAGGGAATGCCGCGTCCCGGCGGCAGCTCTGGGCAACGTAAGAACTCCGGTCGGGGTCGTCCCGGGCGGGGAAATCGGCGTGGCTCCAGTGCCACTCCGAATGTGATGCCGGCGCATTCCGCGACGGCTCCGATGATGGATCAACCGGCTCCCTCCCGTGGTCAGCGTCGCGGCGGAGGCGGGCAAGGCGGTCCTGGTGGTTCGGGCGGTCCGGGTCGTCCCGGCGGTCACCGGATGAACAATCGCGGTCGCGGCGGTTTCGGTGCCACTCAGGGGGCATTCGGTCGCGGTGGATCCTCGAAAGCTAAACGCCGTAAGTCCAAACGCGCGAAACGCGCCGAGTACGAGCAACAAACCGCTCCCAAGATTGGCGGCGTGCAGGTTCCTCACGGGGATGGCTCTACGCCTTTGCGTCTGCGTTCGGGGGCTTCACTAGCGGATATGGCCGATCGGATCGATTGTGATCCCGCATCCTTGGTTACCGTGCTGATGACCTTGGGGGAGATGGCTACCTCTAACCAGTCTTTGGACGAGGATACATTGATGACCCTCGGTTCGGAACTGGGATATCAAGTACAGGTAGTTTCCCCCGAGGACGAAGACCGCGAACTGCTGGAATCCTTTGATATTGACCTGAAAGAGGAAGAGCAAAGCGATGAAGAGGACGCCTTGCCGCGTCCTCCGGTGGTTACGGTTATGGGTCACGTTGACCACGGTAAAACCAAGCTTTTGGACGCGATTCGCGATACCGACGTGGTGGGCGGAGAGCACGGCGGGATCACTCAGCATATTGGTGCTTACCAGGTAAACATTGATATGGATGATACTCGCCGCGCGATTACCTTCATCGACACCCCCGGTCACGAGGCGTTCACCGCTATGCGTGCGCGCGGGGCGGAGGTTACCGATATTGCGATTTTGGTGGTAGCTGCTGATGACGGGGTAATGCCTCAGACAGTGGAGGCAATCAACCACGCTCAGGCGGCTAATGTGCCGATTGTGGTCGCGGTCAACAAGGTTGATAAGCCGGAAGCCAACCCGGATAAGGTTCGGGGGCAACTGACCGAATACGGTTTGGTGTCTGAGGAATACGGCGGCGACGTAATGTTCGTGGATGTTTCAGCTAAACAGCGTAAAGGAATCCACGAATTGTTAGAAGCGGTGCTGCTGACCGCGGATGCTGCTTTAGAGCTGAAAGCTAATCCGGATGCGGCAGCCCGCGGGGTAGCGATCGAAACTCGCCTGGATAAGGGACGCGGCGCGGTGGCCACCATTTTGGTGCAGCGCGGTACCCTGCGCGTGGGCGATTCGATCGTGGTGGGCTCGTCTCATGGACGCGTGCGCGCTATGCTCGACGAATACGGTAACCAGGTTGAGGAAGCCGGCCCCTCATTCCCCACGGCAGTGCTGGGACTTACCAGTGTCCCGGGAGCAGGTGACTCTCTGCTGGTAGCCGAAGATGAACGTACTGCCCGCCAGATTGCCGATAAACGTCAGGCACAGCAACGTGCTGCTCAACTGGGCAAACGTCGCAAGCGGATTTCGCTGGAAGATTTCAATGCTGCTTTGGAGCAGGGCAAGGTAGATACTTTGAACCTGATTTTGAAGGGCGACGTCTCTGGTGCGGTCGAAGCTTTGGAAGATTCACTGCTCAAGATCGATGTGGGCGAGGAAGTACAGTTGCGGATTATTCACCGCGGCGTAGGCGCCATCACCCAAAACGATATCAACCTGGCCAGCGTGGACAACGCGGTAGTTATCGGCTTCAACGTCCGCCCGGCGCAGCGCGTAGCCGAATACGCTGATTCTGAAGGCGTTGATATGCGGTTCTACAACGTTATTTACCAGGCGATTGAAGATGTCGAGAGCGCTATGAAAGGTATGCTCAAACCCATTTACGAAGAAAAGCAAATGGGTATGGCAGAAATCTTGCAAGTGTTCCGCTCTTCCAAGTTCGGTAATATCGCTGGTTCAGTGGTGCGTGAGGGTCTGATCAAGCGCGGCGCGAAAGCTCGCTTGGTGCGTGACGGCGTGGTAGTGGAACCGGAACTGCAGATTTCTTCTTTGCGGCGCGAAAAAGACGATGTCACTGAAGTTCGCGAAGGCTTCGAATGCGGTATTTCGCTCGGATTCAAAGAAATCAAGGTCGGAGACCAAATCGAAACCTGGGAAATGGTGGAGAAACCGCGCGATTAGCGTTACTGGTCGGTTTTCCGGACGCTCCTATTGGGCGTCCGGAAAACCGCATTAGGTAAAGGAGTTTTCATGGCTGATCAGGCTCGCAGACGCAAAGTAGAAGAGCGGATTCAAAATACGGTGGCGCGGCTTTTGGAGCGGCGCATAAAAGATCCGCGGATCGGTTTCATTACGATCACGGATTGTAAAGTGACCGGGGATCTGCAACACGCTACCGTTTTTTATACGGTTTTCGGAGACGAGGACGACCGTAAGAAAACTGCGCGCGCGTTAAATAGCGCGAAAGGCTTGATCCGCTCGGAGGTAGGTAAGGCGCTAGGAATTCGTCTTACCCCCACTATCGAATTCGCCCTTGACGCGCTGCCGGAACAAGCTGCCAGTTTCGAAGAGAAACTGGCTAGTGCCCTGCAGTCTGACCAACAGCTGCGGGGAACTTCGCAGGCGGCCTCCTATGCCGGGGAAGCTGACCCTTATCGTAAGCCGCGGCAGAAGAAGGTTTACGAACCAGAATCACCCGTGCCTACTTTCACCGAGTTTACGCTTGGCGATGAGGATGCAGCTGCGGGAGAGACAACCGCTGAGGCTGCGGAATATCCGGATAACGGGACTAAAGATTTCCCAGAAGATTCCGACTTAGAAAGTTAAGTAACCCCGGTGCTAGACGCGCTTAATCAGGCTCCAGATTTTGCTCCCGCCGGCGCAGATCTGCAAGTTCCTCGTGCCGATAATACTGCCCCTGCTGGGGTAATTGCGGTTGATAAACCCCTGGGGGTTACCAGTCATGATGTAGTGGCGCGCCTGCGCCGCTTGGCGGGAACTCGCAAGGTGGGACATGCCGGAACCCTAGATCCGGCGGCCTCGGGAGTATTAGTTGCCGGTATTGGGCGGGGAACCAAACTCTTGCAATACCTGCAAGGGCAAAAGAAAACTTATGTTACCCGGGTGTGCTTCGGGGTAGAAACCGATAGCGAGGACGCCGAAGGCACCATTACTGAGACCCGCGGAGCTACGCTAGCGGATCTGGACAGGCTGGAAAGCGCGCTTTCCTCTTGGCGGGGACAGGTAATGCAGGTGCCGAGCGCTTTTTCTGCTCTGAAGATCCGCGGTAAACGGGCAGCGGATCGAGTCCGCGCCGGGGAAGAAGTCCGGATGGAGCCCCGCCCGATTACTATCTATGAACTACTTAGCCTGGGCGAGCCGAAAGCGGGTGAACTGGCAGGTACACCGGTGGTTTACCAGGACTTGGAAGTTACCTGTTCGGCAGGTACCTATGTTCGCGCCCTCGGAAGGGATCTGGGAAACCAATTGGGGGTAGGGGCGCATCTGGTGGCGCTGCGCCGCCTTCAGGTCGGCTCCTTTAGCGTTAACGGCGTCGCCCGTTCCGATGCGCCTTTTAACGCCTATAGCCTGGCTGAGTTATCTGGGTTGGTAACGGCAGGCGGGGAACTGCCGGTAGTGAGCCTGGATCAGATCTGCCAGCATCTGTTCCCCAGCTGTCAGGTAACCCCCGAAGTTATCACCGCTTTAGGTTATGGCCAGCGCCCGAGAATTGACTCTCAGCTTGCGCACGATCTTGGTATTAATCTCGAGAACACGTCTTCACCAGGAAACATATATGCTTTAACGGATTCTTCGGGTAGTCCAATCTTTTTGGCGCAACAAGCCGGATCTTTTTGGCGCACTGTACTCAACCTGCATCCATCGGTTGATTAGATAGATCTCGAGATCTGAGGAACCTAACTAGAGCTTGCAACTTTTATATAGCTGTCGATGTGCACAAGAGTAAAAATTTAACCCTTAACTGCTCCTTCAGTCATCCCGGATATGAAGAACCGCTGGAGACAGAAATACAAAATTACCATCGGTAGTGCTACCCAGACTGCACCTGCTGCTAGAAGGGTAGATCCTTGTGTGTACTGTCCTTGGAAGAACGCTAATCCCAGGGGAGCCGTCATCACTTGTCCTGACGGTGACATTATTAAGGGGATCAAGAAGTCGTTCCAAGTCCACATGAAGGTAAGAAGGATCAACGTAATTAAAGGTGGTACTGCTAAAGGAACCAGAATGGAACGCAAGATACGTAGATTCCCGGCGCCGTCGATACGTGCTGCCTCTATTATTCCCGGATTGAAGTTTCGAAAGAATGCCCGCATCCAAAAAGTTCCAAAAGCAAGCGACTGCGCGATTTGTGGCAAAGCGATCGCCCAAATGGTATCGGTCAATCCAAGCGAACGAAAATCATAATATAACGGCAAAACAATGGCTTCTGTAGGAATCATCAGTCCTAGTAGGAATACAAAGAAGATGATTTTTTCCCCACGAGGTTTCAAAATGGCTAGGGCATAACCACTCATTATTGACAGAACTAATGCGATAAAAACCACTACCACAGCAATCCGGAATGAATTCCACATGTATTCGGAGAAATGACCGCGGTGCCAGGCGCTTACAAAGTTCTCAGGATGGAACCAGGTAGTATCTCCTACTTTTTCGGCTGATAAAGCGAGGTATACGACATAGAGGATGGGGGTTAGGGTCAACACGGTTGCTAGCAACAGCAACGCGAAGGCGATTACTCTTTGTTTCGTAGAACGCATAGTTATTCTCGCTCTCCAATAAGGTTTACACCTAGGTTGATCAAGAAAATAATAAGGGTCAATACAACAGCTAGAGAAGAAGCTACTCCTACTTCTCCTAACCGGAAGGCGTGGTTGTAAACCTCATAAGAGGGGACAGAGGTAGAAGAACCTGGACCGCCTGAAGTTGTGATGTACACGAGGTCGAAGGTTTTTAAAGCTGCGATAATTGTCAACGTTAGAGACACAACGATTTCTGCGCGTATTCCCGGAAGCGTTATATAAAAGAACTGGCGAATAGGGCCAGCGCCATCAATACGGGCGGCCTCGTAATAGTCTTCTGGGATCCGCGTCATCCCCGACATTAGCAGTACTGTAACTAGTCCAGTGGATACCCAGGTGCCAATAAAACCTACAGCAATCAGAGCAGTATTAAAATCACCTAGCCAACCGCGAGTAATGCTCCCTAAGCCTATTAGGCGTAAGGCGGAGTTGATAAGTCCGTTTGGCGCATAGAGTTGGCGCCAGGCTATGGCTAGAACCACCATAGCTATCACTTGTGGCAAGAACACAACGGTTCGGAAAAAACCGGTACCTGGAGCTTTTGCTCGGATTAATAGAGCTGCTAGTACCATTCCAAGAGCCAAGGGGATTATGGCGTAGAAGATAATTAATACCACCGCGTGCCCAAAGGAAGATAGTAGTACGGGGTTAGAAAACAAGGTGCGATAATTGCCGAAACCTGCCCAATGCGGATCGGAAAGGCCATCCCATTCATAAAGAGAAAACCCGAATACCCGGAATATGGGGTAGAGCATGAAAAGGCTATAGAGAATAATCGGAGCAGCTAAAAGTGCCCAGGCGCTCAAACCTGTTCTGCGTCTTGCTCGTCTTTTCTCCCGGTGATATTGCTTCACTGGAAATCATCTCCTAGAGGAATATTAAGCTCGGGAGCCGGTAGGTCGCGGCTCCCGAGCCTAATAAACGAATTTAGCGTTGTATGGCTTTGGTGTAGTGCCCCTCCATAGTTTCAATGAATTTATCCGGGTTGCTTTCGCCAGCTAGCAGGCGTTGTAAAGCTGCTCCTAGATCTTTATCCATAGTGGGGGAGGCATAGTTCATATAGGGAAGAACATTTCCCTTGGTGGTTAGCTCCTCAAAAGCAGTAAGGACATCCGCGGTAACATCGGTTTTGTTGCCAACATAACTGGCAGTGTCATTGATGGGGACGTTACCGGTTTCTGCCAATATCTTCATAGCATCTTTGTTGGTAATGAAATCTATGTAGGCAGCAGCCACGTTCTTATCTTTTGCTTTGCTAGAGATAGTGAAAGGTAGACCAGTTCCTCCTGTGGTCTGTACCTTGTCCATGTTTTTGCTCATGGGTGGCAGCATGAACTTGACATCGTCTTTCATAGCAGCCTGTAGGTCAGGAGCTAGCCAGGAACCTGCGATCAGGAATACTCCCTCTTTTTTGCTGAAAGACTGCCAAACTGAGTCATAATCTAAGCCGTTGAATCCTTCGTTGAAATAGCCATTCTTTGCCCAGGTCTCCAAAGTTTCAGCAGCCTTTTTGTTTCCTTCACTCTTCCAGCTTGTTCCTTGGTTTCCAAATCCTAGCGTGCGGACGGTGTCGGCGTTTTCATTGGCTCCTTGAACAACTCCCCAGACATGAATTCCAGGCCACTGTTCCACGTTGCCCAACATGAGGGGAGTACCACCTTTGTCTTTAATGGTCTGTAAATCTTCGGTGAATTCCTCCCAGGTTTTGGGCGTGTCTAAACCGTATTTTTTAAGTTCAGAGGGTGCGTAGTAGATGCCGACAGATTCTCCTACCTGGGGCAGACCGTATAGATTTCCCGTGCCGAAGTCTTTGCCATCGGCAGAGTATCGAGCGTAGTTCAAGATATCTTTGGAATAATTCTTATCCCATTCATAGGCTTTTGCCCAGGGTTCTAGGGAGACTAATTGTTTTGCGCTAACGAACTTACCCATCATTGAACGGGCATTATCTGTTTGCGCAACGTCCGGGCCATCTTCACCCGATAGCGCAAGAGCAAGTGTAGTAGTCAGATCATCGTATGATTTTGATACTCGCTTAATTTCGATATTTGGATACTTTTCTTGGAATTCTTTATTGAGTTTTTCTATTTGTTCATTTTGTCCGCCGCGGCTTTCTTGATCCCAGACTGTCAAAGTTTGCTCAGGTAGCTTGGATATATCAGTGACTATTTCGGTAGTCTTCTGATCACTAGATTCGCTACTCTTTTGGGGAGCGCAGCCGCCAAGGGCTCCAATACTGAGTGCTGCCATCGCAGTTATTGCTACAGTTCGTTGCCAATGCTTCATTGCATTTCCTTTCAATTTCTATTTTATTATTGGGTCATTTTTTGGTAGAAGATTTTTAGTTCTTGGAAAGTGGGCGTGGCAACGGAAGATCCTGCCCTACTTGCTTGCAAACTAGCAGCATGAGTTGCGAGGATCGTCGCCGGAAGTAGATCCAGATTTGCGCTTAGAGCACAGATAAGTCCAGCAGTAAAAGTATCGCCAGCTCCGGTGGTGTCTTTCACGGTGACCTGGGGGGCGGGCACACTAAAAGTATTGCCATTGCTCAGGTGGGCATAAGCTCCTTCATTCCCCAAGGTAACCAGTACGTCCGTTCCCGCGCTAGCCAGCTTTTTGGCTGCCAGAGCCGGGTTAGGGCAGCCGCTAAGAAGACAAGCTTCTTCGGCATTAGGGACGAAGATATCAACGTCTCCCACTCGGGTGCATAGTTCCGGGTTCTGGGTATCTTGCCAACCAATGTCGGCAATTACCTTGGTTCCGTTGTTACGCCACGACTGTATCAAGGGAAGATTAGTGTTAACATCGCTCAAACCGATTGCCACGAAATCTGGTGGAGTGGTAAGAGAGGGGAGCGGAGGGACGGAAGGTGAGCCATAACTTATTAGCGCACGCTCTTCCTGGTAAGGTAAAGCCACGGTTAGGTTTTGTTGTGCCGTATGTTGGGAATACGCCAAACCTACCTTAGCCTTTGTCAATTCGTGTTCGCAGAGTTTACCAACGAAATCATCGCCGATAAAGCTGCATATTTCGGTGCGCATTCCCAAACGGGCGCAGGCGATGGCCTGATTGGCTATTCCTCCCGGGCTGTACTGTAAGGACTTTGACCAAATCTCCTGTCCTAAAGTTGGTAAAGAACTAAGTCCCGAAAAAGTTATATCCATAAAAAGTGGGCCCGATAGCATCACTAAGGTATCGTCCGCAGCGCTATCGTATTGCTGGAAGAACTCCGAAAGATCACGCATGTGACTATTATTGCACAATAAATGACGAAAGTTGCGTGAATTTGCGTAAATCTGAAAGAAAGTGGGATAAGATTAGGACATGCTGCCACATCAACGTCGGATGCAAATTGCTAGCATCGTGAAGAAAAGCGGGGATATGACAGTTGATCAGCTAGCTCAAAAGCTTCAAGTTTCAACTTCTACTATCCGTCGTGATTTGTCTTTGCTAGACCGAGAAGGAATGCTAACACGGGTTCGTGGGGGAGTAATCGAGTCAGATGCTAATCCCTTCGCCGAGGTAGCAGCGTATGCGCAAGAAGAAAAACAACGAATAGCAAGGCTTGCCTCACAAATAATTCCTGAACGCGCCACGGTAATTATAGATATTGGTACGACTGGTGCTGCGCTTGCTAGAGAGCTGCGAGGGCGAGATTTGGTAGTGATTACCGCCTCCTTGGCGGTAGTAGATGAACTGCGGGGCTCCTCTCAAACTGAGCTAATTGTACTGGGGGGAGTGCTACGTCGATCCTATTGCTCGCTGGTTGGAAACATTACTGAAAATGCGCTGGCACAGATTACCGCTGATTACGCCTTCCTGGGGACTTCGGGAGTGCGACCAGACGGAATGGTATTGGACTCTACTGGTATTGAAGTTCCGGTTAAGCGCGGTATTTTGGAGCACTCGGTAAATACGTATCTTTTAGCAGCTGCTGATAAATTTCCAGGTTCCGGCCTGTTGGATGTTACGTATCTGAAGAATTTGACCGGATTAGTCACCACGGCTCCCCGAGCTAGTCTTCCCAAACAGTCCGAAAAAATAGAGGTGATTTTTGCATGAAATTAGTAATAATTGGGGGTGGAGGTTTTAGAGTACCCCAGGTTATAGAGGTTCTAGCAGATCCCAAAGCAAAACTACGTGTCAATGAAGTTGTGCTGTACGACGTAGAGTCTTCTCGCACGGACGCGATTATGGCGGTTTTAACCGGATCTGGTTTTCTAAACCGGCCAACAAGTCCGAGAGTATCAGCTTGCTATAACCTATCCGAAGCGCTAACTGATGCCAATTTTGTGTTTTCTGCGATGCGTATCGGGGGTACCTGTGGACGTATCACGGACGAGCGGGTCGGGCTAGGTCATGGGGTACTTGGACAAGAAACTGTCGGCGCGGGTGGATATGCCTATGCGCTTCGTACCATTCCCGCTGCCGTCCAATTGGCTCAGATTATTAAAGAGGTCGCTCCTGACAGCTGGACAATCAATTTTACTAATCCAGCCGGGATTATTACCCAGGCGATGCGCCAAATTCTCGGACGCAGGGTGGTTGGTATTTGTGATACTCCAATTGGTCTAATGCGCAGAGCATGCGTGGCACTAGGGGTGAATCAAGACGATGTGGACTTTGACTACGTAGGATTAAACCATCTCGGTTGGCTGCGTACACTGGTGAAAAACGGCGAAGATCTTCTTCCTGGATTAATTGCAGATGATGAGCTATTAGATCATATGGAGGAGGCTCGTACCATAGGAGGAGACTGGATTCGCGCCCTAGGGATGCTTCCCAATGAGTATCTTTTTTACTACTACTTGAACCGTGAATCCTTGGCGCGTATCAAAAAAGAACCTCAGACGCGCGGAGAATTCTTGGATAGTCAACAGCGTGGATTTTATCAAGATGTTTTGGGTAATCCTGAGAATGCCTGGAATATATGGAACCAGTACCATGATGAACGGGAAGCGACTTATATGGCAGAATCTCGTGAGCCGAGCCAGCGCGCAGGGCGACGCTCTGAGGATATAGCTGGGGGAGGCTATCAAGAGGTTGCTCTGGGAATCATGGAATCGCTTACTGTGGGGACCCAATCCCGAATGATCCTTAACATAGGTAATGCTGACTGTGAAGACACAGATCTACTGATTCCAGAATTAAATTCTGAGGCGGTAGTCGAAGTGCCTTGCCTGGTGGATGCAAAGGGTATTCATCCCCAGAAAGTAGCGCCGGTGACTGGGGCAGAGCTAGGGCTAATAACCTCGGTTAAGGCCTGCGAAGAACTAATTATCGACGCTACCTTACAAGGGGATAAAACTAAAGCATGGAGAGCGTTCGCGTCTCACCCGTTAGTAGATTCGGTGCTAGTAGCCCGCAAGTTACTAGACGAATACTGTGAGAAGAATCCGTTAATTGCTGAGGTATTCACCGAGGAAGAGTCCTAGACTCCTGGCATCCATATGTTCGCTGGAAAGCAGGGTACTAGATGCTTTGTAGCACTCTCTTGTCTCTGTTAGGTTCCTGGGGGATGGGCATCGTTGAAAGGCAAGCAGTAAGAATACGGTACCTGTCCTGAGGGTTAGTACGCCGAATCATATAATTTGTTTCTGCCAAAGCCGGGGCAAAAGATATCGCTATTGGCGTCGCCAGTAGAGGGCAAGTGGCGTTCTGTACTAAGTTTACAAAGTAGCTAAAGGAGGAACATGAGCGAAGAAAACAAAGGTACTTGCGGATGCGGTTGCGGTTGCGGTGGTAAAGGCAAAGGTCGCAAGACTGCGGAAGAAAAACGCACCGGGGAACTGGGCGTGCCGGCGAATGGGCGGCCAGAACTGAGCGTGCGGCAAAGCGAAAAGTAGATCGTGGAAATCTGGACCGACTCCCCGAGGCTGGAAAAAGACCAGCGCACCGTGGCTGCAATCGGGATTTTCGATGGGGTACATAAGGGGCACACCCGGATTTTGAAAACCGTAGTAGAGCGGGCACGGCGCGCGGGAATAAAAGCGGTGGCGATTACTTTTGATCCCCATCCCTCCCACCTGCATCATCCGGACAACCCCACGCTTTTGATTCAGCCACTTCCTGATCGCCTCGACGCGATGGCAGCGCTAGGACTGGACGCCACCTGGGTGGTGCCCTACACCTGGGATTTAGCTAATCAAAGTCCCCAGTGGTTTATTGACCACTATTTTGTGCAGGGGCTGCAGGTTAAAGAGCTCGTGGTCGGCGAAGATATGCAATTTGGTCGCGGGAACCAGGGCAATATCGAGACTTTGCGTGAGGCTGGCCGAACCCAGGATTTCCAAGTTATTGAAGTTGCGGATATTACCGACCAGGCCTTGCGCCGTTATTCCTCTACCCGGGTGCGTGCATGTCTAGCTGAAGGTGATGTGGAAGGGGCAGCCCAGATTTTAGGGCGCAGTTACCGGCTGCGCGGAATCGTGGAACGGGGTTTCCGCCGCGGCCGTCAGCTGGGGTTTCCTACCGCCAATCTGGGGAACACCCAGGGGTTAGCGATTCCCGCCGATGGAGTATACGCGGGTCGGTTAATCCGTTCAGTACCGGGAACTAACGCGGTGGAGCATCTGCCGGCCGCTATTTCGGTAGGCACTAATCCGCAGTTTTCTGGGGACAAGGTTACGGTAGAAGCGCATGTGCTGGGGCGAGCTGACCTTGATCTTTATGACGAGCCGGTCGCGATAGATTTTATTGCTCATCTGCGAGACATGCTCAAGCTAGAGAGCGTAGAAAAGCTGCAGGCACAAATGGATGAAGATCTGCGGGCTTGCAGTGAAATTTTGGGGGTTCCTCCAGCAGGCAGGGTTGATCCCAAAGAAGTAACTGCGCTCTAAGTCTGCTGGTCGGCAACTGTTTACAACACCATCACGATCTGTACCAATACGATTTTTGCGATGATTCCGAGGGCGAAGGTGGCGGAATATCCGGATTCGCAACGCTCATCGGGGATGGTGCTCTGTACGTGACTGAGGATTGCCGGCTGCCCCACGAAACCGGCAATCGCACCCGCCATTCGGGCAGTCGATAGCCCCAAGAATTTTCCGAGCAACCAGAATGCCACTAGCACTGGCACCATCCCGGCAGCCGCCAGTAACCCGATTTTTATTCCGGTAAGGGAAAAAGCTTTGGCCGCGAAGGCTTGCCCAGAAGATAAACCTACTGCCGCCAGGAATAGCACCAGCCCCATTTGCCGCAACATATTATTTGCCGAGGGCGCGAGAGAGAATACCAACGGCCCCAACCGGTCAATACGCCCTAGTATTAATCCCACTACCAGCGGCCCTGCCGCGGCGCCTAACGCGAGTGAGCCCAAAGAGCCCAGAGGAATCGAGATTAACCCTAGCGCCACCCCGGCGGCGATCCCCAGCCCAAATGGCAGATAATCGATGGCGGAGATTTTATGTTCCGAATCCCCAAAAGTTTTAGCGATATCTGCTTCGCGTTCTACCGGATAAACCACCAGTACCCGATCTCCCAGCTGCAGGCGGGTTCCGGCGGTAGCAAGTATATCGGTATCGCCGCGGCGTACCCGGGTAAGTAATGATTGGAAACGAGCCGGCAAAAACAGATTAGCGACTGGGGTGCCTACTAGGCGGGTATTTGATACCGTGAAGCGGCTAAAGTTCACCGCCGTGCGGTCATTGGAGATATCTTCTTCTATCGGTTTTCCTAGCGCCTGCCCGGCAGTTTTAACCGCATCCGGAATTCCCACCAGGAACGCTAAGTCACCTTCTTTTAGTTCCCCATCGGGGTGAGCCACCCGCATTTTGCCGTCCCGTAGCAGATAGGAAATCCGCAGCCCGCCTTCCGAAGACCCCACGACCTCGGCAATCCCCGGTATTTCCTGGATGCGCCTCGGGTTTTCTACTCGAATAGTTTGGGTAGCTAGCCCCGCAGCGGAAGCGGGATCGGGATCGTTTTTCGCTGGCAGTTTTACCCGCATGAGTGCCGTTACTACCACCATGGTGACGATTACCCCCACCGGGTAGGCGATCGCGTATCCTACTGCCGGCTGGGCGCTTCCTCCCGCCGCATCGGTCGCGGCAGCTAAAGCGGGGGTGGTGGTTAGCGAACCGGCAAACATGCCTCCCAGTAGCGGGGAATTCAGCCCCAAGGCTTTGCCTCCGAAGGCCACAATCAAGGCATAAAGGGCAAGCAAAGCAACTGCCCCAATCAAAAGGGGTGCTTGTTTGCGCAGGTCGCGGAAGAACGAAGCGCCTGCAGCCAGGCCGATAGTGTAGACAAATAGTGCCAGGCCGATGGCAGATACCAGGGAAAGATTCTCCCCAAGCGCCGGGTCGAGGGCGCCAGCGGCAAGACCTACGAATAAGGCTCCGGCTGCTCCAAACTTTAACGGTCCGAACGGGATCGAACCGAAAAGGGTGCCGAGGGCGATCACTAAAAATAGGGTCAATAGGGGAGAAGAGGCGAGTATTTGCATCACCTCTTTAGGATAGCCAGGTTAATCTGCAAAATGCATTTTGCCATGTCAGCTAGCTGGCTCTGGCCAATGTGATCCTTTAGCTTGGCGGGAGGCAAAGAGTAACTGCCGCCAGCCTGCGGGCTATTTCTCGCCGGTTGAGCTTGCGTTTTCGCTTTGATCCATAGCCGCTACTAGCGAGGGGAAGACTTCGTGCGCCAGGTTCTCGATTTGGGTTTGCAGTATTGGAGCCAGCCGGTTTTGTAATTCGCTGCGCTCCATGGAGGCTACCGGCTCTAACTGGACGATATAGCGCATCGTTGCCACCCCGTAAATCATGGACATTAGAATTTCGATGAGCGCTTGAAAATTGGTTTCCAATTCCTCGTTCACCTCTTGTCCGGAAGCTATTTGCAAAGTGTTCAACACTTCCGCGCCCCCTTTTAACAGATTTTCACTCATATAGGCGCGAAAACGTTGGGTGGTTTCGGAATCGGTAATTAGGGCGCGCATTAGGGCTTTCATTCGATCTTTCGTCAGGCGCTCTTCGTAGAGGGTAAAGGCAAAATCAAGTAGACGATCGGCTATTCCCTCAAGTCCGGGTTCCCATAGCTGCAGGATTTGCTGCAAGGGATCTAGGGGTAAATCAAAACAATCTCGAAAGAGCCGCTGCTTAGAGCCGAAGTAATAGCTAACCATCGCCGGGTCACAACCCGCTCCCTTAGCAATCGAACGCATCGTGGTGCCGTCGTAGCCGCGGGCAATGAACTGGGATTCGGCAACCCGCTTAATCTGTTCGCGCATTTTCCCGCGCGCTCCCCGCGGCCCCCTCTCGCGGCCAGGGGAACTCTTGGCTGTTTTTTGGGCAGGAGATGAGGCTTTCGCCTTCTTAGCTCCCGGCTCTAAATCCCGAGTGCGCGAATTAGCTAACATTTCCTTTTCGTAATCATCGGTAGTTAATTCATCGTCCCCGGAACTATCTCGGCGGACTCTTTTTTGCCTGCTCGTGCGTTCTCGCTGGTTGTTGCGGTTTTCTCTGGGTTTCGCATTCATAGTTTTATTCTAATTTCAACACCTAGTGAATTTAGCGGTTTCAGCTTACCTTGAGGTGGTGATAACGACTCCGGGAGATGCTATGAGTAAGACAACTGCCCCCCTTGAACTCGCGGGCGGAGATGACCTGGCCTCAAGTAAGGGCTCGCATACGCTCAAACTGGGCATCGATATCGGTTCCACCACGGTAAAAGCGGTGCTACTTGCGGGGCGGCAAGTAATCTTTTCCGACTATCGCCGCCACCACGCGGATGTGCGCGGGGAGCTGGCCGGCTTGCTGCGCGATATTAACGCCGCTCACCCGGGAATCAGCGTAAAAGCCGCGGTTACCGGTTCCGGGGGGCTATCGGTTGCCGGAGCCATGAAAGTACCTTTCGTGCAAGAAGTTATTGCCGGTACCAAAGCGGTGGGCGATACTCACCCGCAAACCGATGTGATTATCGAACTGGGTGGGGAAGACGCCAAGATTACCTATCTGCATCCCACTCCGGAGCAGCGCATGAACGGTACCTGTGCGGGAGGCACCGGGGCTTTTATCGACCAGATGGCCACCTTGCTACACACCGATGCCTCGGGTCTAGACAAGCTGGCCGCGCGCGCCAATCAGCTTTACCCGATTGCCTCGCGTTGCGGGGTGTTCGCGAAAACCGACCTGCAGCCCCTGCTTAACGAGGGTGCGGCGCATGAAGATCTCGCGGCCTCGATCTTTACCGCGGTCGCCACCCAAACCATTGCGGGACTGGCCTGTGGACGCCCGATTCGCGGAAACGTCATGTTCCTGGGCGGGCCGCTGCACTTCCTCCCTAATCTGCGCAAAGCTTATGAGGAGCTGCTCCCCAAAGCCGATAGTTTCTTCACCCCCGAACATGCCGAACTTTACGTGGCCTTAGGGGCAGCCTTAAGCGCTGATAAAGGGGATTCGCGAAGTCTAGAGCAGTTAATAAGCGACCTGACCACCGGGAAAATTGACACTGATTCGCAGCGGATGCGCCCGCTATTTGCGAATGAAGAAGAACTCGCGGAATTCCGTGCCCGCCACGACAAGGAAGTAATCCCGCAAGTGCCGTTATCCGAGGCGCGGGGACGCTGCTTCCTGGGGGTAGATTCCGGATCTACCACGATTAAAGCAGTCGTGATTGACCAGGATAAACGGATCGTGTTCACTCACTATGCTTCTAACGAGGGTGACCCGGTTTCCGCGGCAGTCGAGATTGTGCGGCGTATCCGCACTGAACTTCCCGAGGGCGCCTATATTGGGCGCGCCTGCTCTACCGGCTACGGGGAGGGGCTGGTGAAAACCGCCCTTAACTTAGAGCAAGGGGAAGTAGAAACTATGGCGCATTTCCGCGCGGCTGAAGACCTGCTGCCGGGGGTGTCTTCGGTGATTGATATCGGCGGGCAAGATATGAAGTATTTGAAGATTCGCGGTGGAGCCGTGGATTCTATCTCGGTGAACGAGGCTTGTTCGTCTGGTTGTGGATCTTTCTTGCAGACCTTTGCGGCCACTATGGGAACCAGCGTGCAAAGCTTTGCCGCGGATGCGGTAGCTGCCAAGGAACCGGTGGATTTGGGGACGCGCTGCACCGTGTTTATGAACTCTTCGGTCAAGCAGGCGCAAAAGGAGGGAGCTAGCCCGAAAGATATTGCGGCGGGGCTGTCTTATTCGGTGGTGCGCAACGCCCTCTATAAAGTTATTAAACTAAAAACCCCCGAGGAGCTGGGGGAAAAGGTAGTTGTCCAGGGGGGAACCTTCCTTAACGATGCGGTGCTGCGGGCTTTCGAGCTGCTAACTAAGCGGGAAGTGGTGCGTCCTAATATTGCCGGTTTGATGGGCGCCTATGGGGCGGCATTGATTGCGAAACAAGGTGATGACGGCCAGGGTGAATCCACTTTGGCCACCCTAGAGGATTTGGAGAAATTCCAGGTAGAGACTACCCGCAAGACCTGTAGGCTGTGTCAAAACCACTGCCAGATGACCATTTCTACTTTCTCTAATGGGGAGCGGCACGTGTCCGGGAACCGCTGTGAACGCGGTGCCTCGCTAGAAAAAGTACCCAAGAAGTCCGCGCTGCCGAACCTGTTCGATTGGAAATATAAGCGGATTTTCGGGTATCGCCGCCTGACCGAAAAGAAAGCATTCCGCGGGGATATCGGGATTCCCCGGGTACTGAATATGTACGAAAACTATCCGCTGTGGTTCACCATGCTCACCAAGCTGGGCTTTAGGGTGATGGTGTCGGGACGCTCCAATCATGACCTGTTCGAGACGGGGATGGAGTCGATTCCTTCTGAAAACATCTGTTATCCCGCGAAACTGGTGCATGGGCATATCGAGTCACTGCTCAAGAAAGGGATAAAAACTATTTTTTATCCCTCGGTGATTTATGAACAACAGCTGGTGGAAGGGACCGATAACTGTTACAACTGCCCGGTGGTGGGTACCTATCCCGAGGTTATTCGCAACAATATGGAGTCGGTGCAAGATAGCGACGTCCGCCTGATCAGCCCCTTCTTGAACCTGGGGAATCGAGAGTTCTTGCCCAAGCGGATCGCGGAAGTATTCGCTGATTGGAACGTGACGGAAGCGGAAGCGAAAGCCGCCCTGGATGCGGCCTGGGAAGAAGATGCCGCCGTCAAGGCAGAGATTCGGGAGAAAGGCCGAGAATCTTTAGCGTGGATTCGCGAAAACGGGGTGCGCGGGATTGTGCTGGCCGGACGTCCCTATCACCTGGATCCGGAGGTTAACCACGGGATTCCGGAGTTGATCATCGGATTAGGAATGGCGGTATTTACCGAAGATTCGGTGCTCGATGGCCGCCTGGAGCGACCCTTGCGGGTGCGTGACCAGTGGGCTTACCATTCTCGCCTCTATGAGGCCGCCGCCCGGGTGGGCGATGAACCTGATCTGGAACTGGTGCAGCTAAACTCTTTCGGTTGCGGAGTAGATGCAATCACCGCTGACCAGGTGCAAGAGATTTTGGAAGGACGCGGCGACGTTCATACTGTCCTCAAGATTGACGAGGTCTCGAACCTGGGAGCCGCCCGGATTCGTCTGCGCTCCCTAGATGCGGCTACTCGGGAGCGGGAAAGCTCCACGGTGCTTACCTATCCCAGTGCGGATCGGATCGGTGACCCCGATGCCGCGCCCAGAGAGTCAGAGGAAGCGGCAGTTCCTACTCGCATAGATCCGGCAGCCGAAGCTGCGGAGGAAGAAGCCCGCCTGGCGAAAGCCGGTCACTTGCAGGTGCGCTCGCAGTTCACCGAGCAGATGCGCAAAGATGGTTGGGAGATTCTGGTTCCCCAAATGGCGCCGATCCAGTTCCGTCTGGCGCAGCCGGTGGTACGCCGCGCCGGTTTGAATGTACGTTTGCTGGAACATACTTCCCGCGAATCAATGGAAACTGGCCTCAAGTTCGTAAACAACGATTCTTGCTACCCCGCGATTGTGGTGATCGGGCAGCTGATAGAGGAGTTTACTTCCGGGCGCGCTCACCCGGATAAGACTGCCGTCGCGATTTCGCAGACCGGAGGAATGTGCCGGGCAACTAACTATGCATCCTTGCTGCGTAAAGGGTTGCGGGATGCCGGGTATCCGCAGGTGCCGGTGATTGCGGCCTCGGTACAAGGTATTGAAGAAAATCCGGGATTCCAGCTTTCTTGGGCGGAAATCCATCGGATTTTGCAAGCTATCTGTTTAGGTGACATGCTGCAAACCATGCTTTTGCGCATTCGCCCCTACGAGCTGGTGAAAGGCTCGGCGATGGAACTTTATCGGCGCTGGGATCAGATTATCCAGGAATGGTTTGCGGCTGGAAAATACTCGGCGACTTGGGGCGGTCGCCTCAGTTATTCCCGCCTGATTAAGGAATGTGTCAAAGAGTTTGACGCATTGGCGTTGAACGATGAACCGCGCCGTCCCCGGGTTGGTTTGGTGGGAGAAATCCTGGTGAAGTTCCACCCGGACGCAAATAACCACGCGGTGAGGGTGATTGAGGAAGAAGGCTGCGAAGCGGAGCTGCCTACCTTGATTCAGTTCTTCCATTACTCTTTGGCCAGCGGAAACTTTGAACGGAATGAAATGGGGCATTCCCGTAAACAGAAGTTAGCGATGGATGCGGGGCTGTGGGCCTTAGAGCGCTACGAGGACGCGATTCGCCGGGCTTTCGAAAAGACTAACGGCAAGTTCGAGATGCACCGGAGAATCAAAGACATGGCGGCGCGCTCTGTCGATATTGCAGGAATGGGTAATCAGGCTGGTGAAGGCTGGTATTTGACCGCAGAAATGGTGGACATGATTGAGCATGGCTGCCCCAACATTATTTGCGCCCAGCCTTTTGGTTGCCTGCCGAACCATGTGATTGGTAAGGGTATGTTCCGGGCACTGCGTAACCGTTATCCGCAGGCCAATGTGGTGGCGGTCGATTATGACCCGGGTGCTTCGGAAGTGAATCAGCTGAACCGGATCAAGTTGATGATTGCGACCGCTCTGCGCGGCGAGGAAGTTGCTGATGATTTTGAGGATCTGCCCGAGGGCGCGAGCGGAGGCGGCTGCGGATGCGCGTCCTCGTGTGGAAGCGGAGTGCAGTGGAATTCTGAGGTTCAAGTCAGCCCTGCCGGTAGGCGTTCCCTGCCGATTACTCCGGTGAGCGCCGCACGCTAAGACTGGTGAATTACTAGCCGAGGACACCCCGTTGTGACCCCGGTAATACCGATACTACCCCTATGCCAGTAGCGCGCAGGGGAGTGTCCAGCTTTTTCTGCGCGCATTTTATTCCTGGGAGGTAGGGGGAGTTTCGACTTCGAAAAGTTCCAGGAGAGCGCGGAAAGTATCTTGCCCATCTAAACAGGTATCCAGCAGAAAGCCTGGTTGCGATTCGTATTCTTTTAAGCCGCGGTAGTAATAGTACTTTTTACGATCTTCAATAATAAAAGGAACCAGATTGTGTTTTAGGCATTCCTTAAAGGCAAGCAACCTTCCTACGCGCCCATTTCCATCCTGAAAAGGGTGGAATTCCAGGCGCGCTCTGTAAATTTATTATTGAAACTTCCGCAGGCGCGTATGCCTAAGACCCGAAAATCTTTACTTCTCACGGCAAGAAAACAGCAAAAAGTAAAGATTTTAAGGGAGTAAGGTAAAGATACGAGTGAGTTTCTGGATGTTTCAAATCAGAATCAGCGCTATAGTTCCTTTCCCTGGAACAGCTGCCTATGAGAACCTATGCGAATGAACCTGATGGTCTGGTTTTTTCGTAGCTGGTGATAGACCACTACCACGTCGAACACGCCTTCCTGTAAATGTAAACCCCAATAGCCGGTGTAAGTTCCCCTTGGGTTGGTTAGCTGATGAGGGTTGTAGGTAGGCGGTATCTCCCCGATTTCCTCAACAGTGTAGATTAGCTCGCGTATTTCGTCTTTGATGTGGGGCTGATGGCGAACTATCTGCTTAAAGTCAGTTTGGAACTGGCGGTCAAAAATGATTTTCATGCTAGGGAGTCCAGAAAATCTGCCGCCTGGTTTGCGTCCTCAAAAACTGCTCCATCTTCCGGATCTTTACCTTCGATAACTCTTTGCGTGTGTGCCAGGGCGTGAGCTGTCTGTGCATTGGGAGTGTAGGTGAGGGCGGGACGGATCGGTAACGCCTGCTCTCGCACCGCTTGCTTTAAGAACATATTGAGTGCGGTTGTCATATCAAGCCCAAGGTCATCGAAAAGCTTCTCGGCAGACCGCTTGGTTTTTAGGTCTGTTCGGAAGTTAATTCTGGTGGCTGTGGAAGTATTCATGCCAATCATCCTATAGTCCGATAGAAGTACTATGTACTTATATTGTACTCCGAATTCTGCGGTTAGTTAATACCTAGGCGTACTTGAGTTCGTGATTCCTCTCGAATGGCTAAGGTGGTACAGTCGTAGCATGAGTACCACCTATATAACCGCTGTGGGAGATCGCGGACGTTTAGTGATTCCTTCGGCGCTGCGCCGCAGCCAAAAATGGGAACAGGGTACTCAGCTATTGATGCTAGATACCCCAAACGGTGTTATCACTATGACCCAAAAGCAAGCTAAGCAGCTGATAAAGAAGCAAATTGGAGTGGGTAGCCTGGTGGAGGAACTGCTTTCCGAGCGCCGTAGCGCCGCTCAGAAAGAATCTCTCTAATGTTTGTTTTAGATGCTTCCGCCCTTCTGGCTTTCCTGCAAGAGGAACCTGGATGGCAGCGGGTAGAGCAGGCACTGGGGCAAGGCGTGGTCGGCGCGGCTAACTGGTCTGAGGTTACCCAAAAACTACTCGCTCGTGGGGTTGATAATTCCCTGGCTACTAATTTGTTGTTTTCCTATGGTTTGAAAGTGGAAAGCGTAAGCGAATCTGACGCAGTCGCGGCAGCGAAACTATGGTACCCCTGGACGAACCTCTCCTTAGGTGATCGGCTCTGCCTCGCCCTCGGAAAACGTTTAGATGCCACCGTCTTGACCGCCGACAAAGCCTGGGGTGAGGGCGCGGGTATCGAGCAAATCCGCTAGCTGCCCCTCAAAAACAGTCCCATCTTCGGGATCTGTATCTGCGATAACTCTTTGCGTATGCGTCAGGGGCGAGCTGTCAAAGCATTAGGTACCGCGCGGCGCGGAGCAGAGACCAGGGTATCCCACTGGGTAGAGGCAAGGCGACGTTCGCTGCCACTGATCAGGTCAAATAAATCCGGTTGCCACCAGCCGCGTTGCCCACGCCCGATACTAAGCGGCGCCACTATTCCCGCCGCGACTAAATCTTTAGCGGCGTTCTCGATAGCGGGACGAGAAACCTTTAAGGCTTGAGCGGCAGAAGCGATAGTGAACATCGGCAGGTTGGGCAGTTGCTCCCGCAAACGGTTAGCGGCCGCATCAATGCGCAGGGCCCGGTGGTGCTCACGGAGGTACCAGGCATCCAGGCGCGCCTTCCAATCGGTTTGCAACTGTTCAACTTGGTTCTTAAGGCTTTCGGAAATGGTGAGCGCAATCTGGCAAGCATCCAAGAATACTTTGATCCACCGATTCACCGCTGATATTGCCTGGTCGCTGCGGGGGGAGGCGAGGTGGCGGTAGGAGGAAAGTGCGTCCTCGTAAAGGTCAGTTCTGGTGGCGAGCGCCAAAGATAGCGGCAGGGTAGCCCCCTGGGTGAGGCCGCGGCGAGTTAAAACAATATGGATCAGCGCCCGACCAATGCGGCCATTGCCATCGGGGAAGGGATGGATGGATTCGAACTGCGCGTGCACCAGCGCCGCCTGTAGCAGCGGCCCGTGTTCTGCGCCATTTAAATACTTGATCAGGTCATTTAGTAAACTATCGAGGCGCTGGGGGGAAGGTGGAATATAACTGGCCGTCAGGGGATGGTAGGAGCTGCCCCCTAGCCAGTTTTGGCTGCTGCGGATCCCTTGCCAAGTTTCCTCGTGGATTAGCTTCTCCTGCAAATCCACAATGTCCGCAAGTGAAACCGTCTCGGCGTTAGCTAATTTGCTGGTTGCGTCCTCTAATATCTGGATATTGCGGATGACGTCCCCGGCGGTGCTGCGCGGATCGGTGCCGCTTTTTTCTTTCAGCTCGGCACGAGCCAGTTCGCGCGGAGCAACCTGTAATCCCTCGATATTGCTGGAGGCGATAGCTTCACCGCGCAGGATTAGTCGTGCCAAAGACTCCATCCCTAGTTGTGAGATTAGTGGGGAAAACGCCAGGATTTTCCGCTCCAAAAGGGCAGCGGCAGCCGAGTTTTCTTCGGTAATCACAATATTTTCCGCCAGCAGGTCAGGGACGTAGGAGCGGTAATCGCCGCTGCGCCGGCCTTCCCGAGAAAACGCAGACGAATTCGCTTCCCAATGCCGTTTTTCGTAATGCCCCATGTGTTCGCCTCCCCAGCGCTTAGTTTCCCGCTACCTTTGCGGCGGTGCTGCCGTAGTGTGGGTGTTTCCGGTATCGGTGATAGTTTTTACTTTATTTTCGCACTTAGAGACAGACGATTGCAAGGATAAGTCTTATCCTTGCAAAATGTAGGCGCGGATGAAAGGATAAATGCTATCCTTACAAAACTTGGGGGCGGTTGTAAGCGTAAGCCGTAGCTTTTCACCGCGAGGGCGGATTTGGGGGTAACCGAACTAGGGGTAACCGAGGATGCCAACCGATTTCGGAACCTTCGGTAAAGCCTCTGTGAGCTCGCGCTAGACTTTAGCCATGACAAAAGATGAATGTTCCCCGCAATCTTTGTCCGAAACACCGCAGACGCCAGGAAAAACTGTTCTTGAGCTGTGCTCGAGCTCACGGATCAAAGCATTGGACGGGATGCGCGCGTTAGCAATAGTGGCAGTAGTTCTCTACCATCTGCGACCCAGCGTGTTACCTGGCGGATTTATCGGGGTGACCGTATTCTTCGTGCTCTCCGGCTTCTTGATTACTCGCTCCGTTGCCGGCGCCCTCGATAAGGGAACTTTTTCTTACTGGCGCTATTTGTTGCGGCGTTTTTGGCGGCTGTTTTTCCCGATAGTTATCACTATTGCGCTTAGCGCCGCCCTGACCTATCTATTCGCGCCCAGCCTGCTGCTGAAAGTGCAAAGCGACTGCCTACCGGTGACCTTGTTTGTCAGTAACTGGTTATATATTTTCCGCAACGTCCCCTATTTCGCGGCGGCAGGGCTGCCTTCCCCGCTCACCCACCTATGGTTCCTGGGGGTGCTGGCGCAGTTCTATGTGGTCTGGCCACTGATTGTTTACCTACTGCTGAAAGTGAGGCGGGCAGCCCCAGCGATTACCGCGGTCTTGATTTTGGCATCTGCGGCGGCAATGGCGATCTTTTGGATGGCGGGAGAGGACGTAACCCACGCCTACTACGGGCTGGATACTCGCGCCGCAGAGCTACTGATGGGTGCGTTCTTGGCATTTATCATTCCCCAGGTTTCCTCGCCGAGTTCCGGGTTCGCTGCTAAAACTACGGGCAGGGGAGGAATGCTACTGCAGGTGCTGGCAGTCGGTTGCCTCGTGTCGTTACTAGTTTTCGCCTTCTGGGGCAGCGGGGAGATGCCGCCGATGTACCTCGGCGGGTTCTTGCTGGCGGCAATCCTCAGTGCGCTAATAATCAGGGTGGCTGTTTTAGAGGACGCGGTGATTTCGAAACTGCTAAGTAACCCGGTTTTTAACTACCTGGGTTCGCGCTCCTTCGCCCTCTACCTGGTGCATTTCCCAATCCTGCTGATACTGAATCCGGCTACCCGCACAGTTACGCCCTCCTGGTGGCAGCAACTAATGCAGCTGTTGATAGTGGCCGTTGCGGCAGAAGTTTTCTATCACCTGGCAGAAGCACCCGCCACTTTCCTCAGTTCCCTTTGGAAAAAACCGGGAGAAAAGAAAGCCGAGAAACTAAAGGCTCAGAGCCGGTTGCGCAAGCTGCAGCTTACGGTGTTTGCAGTGCTCTCGGCGCTTTCGCTGGTAGTAACCGGGATCTTGGCGTTTTACCCCGCCAACTGGGAGCAGCTAGCTAAGAACCGGGCGGTGCAATTGCGTCCCGAACTTGCCGCTACTGCCGCTCCCTCCCCGCAGGTAGAGAAGCATACAGTTAAAGACGAGGACGAGAAAGACAAGCCGGAAGAAAAACCGGAAGAAGAGCCCAAAGGGATAAAACCGGTGGCTAAGAAGGTTCCCAATAACTTGGACACCACCGGGTGGCAGATCGATCCCACCACCGGTACCTGCAACGCCGACGTCCTTATTATTGGGGATTCGGTAACTGACGAGGCTACCCCGGCGATTAAGAAAGTGTTGCCAAACGCGGTAGTCGATGGGAAGACTAGTCGCCAGATCCAGCGCGGCCCGGAGGTGCTCGCTAGATACCAGAATCAGGGGATTCGTCCCCGGGTCTTGGTATATGCCTTAGGCAGTAACGGGGTGTTGTACGGCGACCGGCTGGTGCAAAACCTGATCGACACCGCCGAAGGCAGGCCCATGTTCCTGGTTACTATCCGCGATCCCAATCCTTTGCAAGATATCAATAACGAAATATTGAATCGCCTGGCAAACAATAATCCGAATGTAGGGATTATCGACTGGTGGGCGGCCAGCGAAGGACATCGAGAATACCTGGTAGATGATGGCACCCACCCCACCAATGCGGGAGCCGCCGTGATAGCCAACCTCTACAAACAAGCCCTGTGTGGGCAGTAGGGAGTTAGGCGCAGCTAGGAAACTACTCGAAATTCTCGAGTAGTTCGACTAGCAAGTCTTCGAGCAAGGGAATCTGGGTGTGTTGGACACCGGCTGGATTTTTATCCGAAAATATTAATTGTTGCTAACCGCTTCTAACAGCAGAAAAGCTCTTGTTTTCTATAAATAATTGAAAACGTGTCCCAAAGTACTTGCATCTGTCCCATGGTGTGCCTATGCTTGTGTGTAACGAAAGGGGACACCTTGAAGAAACGCAATGTAATCAATCTGATCAGGTATCACGAAGACAGAAATGAATCTGCATTCCGCGCTGAGGCGTCAGAAATTGCCCGTGACTTTGAGGCTGCCGGTGACGTGGAGCTAGCTGCATATATTATGGCTCTCATTTCGGATGCTAACGCGTTTGTTCCACAAGCTTTGAGGGAGGACGGGGGAGATTTTCTCCGTCGCTTTGAGTCTGCTTCAGCACCGTTGCCTCTCCCGGAGGCTATAGCCATGGATGTGACCGGTGTATGCAATGCAATCTCCCACAATATCGGGGTGAATAAGTTTTTGTTCCAAGGCCCTCCGGGTACCGGGAAAACTCAGACATCTCGCCAAATCGCCAGAATAACCAATCGTGAGCTTTATCTGGTGGATTTTAACGCGGTTATTGACAGCAAACTTGGACAAACAGGTAAGAATATAGGTCGCCTTTTCGCGGAAATAAACGATATGCGACACCCCGATAAGGCAGTGGTTTTGTTCGATGAAATAGATGCCCTGGCGCTTGATCGGGTAAATAACCATGATGTTCGGGAAATGGGTAGAGCCACTTCGGCATTATTAAAGGAACTCGACTCTCTAAATGAACAGGTGGTATTGATAGCTACTACAAATCTTTATGAAGAGCTAGATAAAGCCCTCGTCAGAAGATTTGATTCCATCATTGATTTTGGTCGCTACGGCAGGGACGACCTGTTAGAAATTTCTGAAGTGATGTTGAGCGGATTGTTGGACAAGTTCAAAAATGTGGCTCGCAATGTACGCTTGTTCCGAAAAATCATGAATCAAATGCCGGAGATTCCTTATCCGGGAGACCTTGAGAATATGCTGCGAACCTCGCTTGCCTTCAGTAAACCTGGTGATCTATACGATTATCTGCGCCGTCTCTACTCCCAGGTCTGTCCGGGTAAATCTATCAAGGATTATGCGCAGCTGAGTCGGCAAGGTTTCACCTTGCGAGAGATTGAAGTCCTCTCCGAGGTGCCGAAGACAACTATTTCCCGGGAACTACGGGAGGTGCGTGGTGAATAACCTGCTTCAGCTTAAAGGTCAGTTCCATACCAAGGGCGCTGGGCGGCCGGGTTCGCCCCAACTACCAAAGAATGGGGAAGTTAGTGCGAAACACCTGCTAGATTTGCGTCAACAGCTGGTGGAAATAAAGGATTATTGGCGTAAAAAGCAGATTCCCTTCAATCCCTTGATTAGCGTTTACTATAAAAAAATAACGGCTAAAAGTAACCGAATTCGTCGCTTGCTCGGCGGAGGCAGCTCTAGGGCTAGTAATTCCATTGTGGGAGCCCGCTTCGAGGGTTACTTGGACAACACCCACCATGTAATTACCTATTGCGTCAGTGAAACCATAGTTGATGATTCCATTGATGTTTTGGAAAGCTGCGCAGCAATAGTTGATAAATACGGTGGCAGTATCGATTATGAAATATTGGAGCAAATAAAAAAGACTTTCAAAAAAAAGAAGTGGCCTTATGAGCCGTCTAAGAGCATCTTTTTACAGGTAATCAGGGATGCTTATTTTGCTGAGCGTTTCGGCATACGCACTCAGCAGGAGGTAGTTGACGGCTGGGTAGTTGTAAATCTTTACGATACCGGCTACAGCGATGTTCGCGATTTTCTAAATGGTTTGGGTTTAAGGGTCACGCCTGACCAAGTGCTGGGAAACGCTCTCCGGCTGAGCCCGGATCAATACAGTGTATTGATAGGGAAATATCCCTTCTTGGTATCGATGGCGATTTCCGATATCTCCAAGTTGACTCCCGAAGAGTTCGATGAGGTGGGTATCAATCCTTTGGATATACCTAAAGCGGGTAATGAACCCATCATCGGAGTAATTGATACCCCGTTTGATGAAAATGTGTATTTTTCCGATTGGGTTGAGCCAATAAATCTGATTCCCCCTGAAATTGAAATACATCCAGAGGATTGTGCCCACGGGACAAAAGTTACATCGCTTATTGTTGATGGTCCGAGCCTAGTACCGGACTTGGATGACGGTTGTGGTCGTTTCCGGGTGCGGCACTTCGGGGTTGCTACGGGGTCGCGATCGGATTCGTTTGCATTCATGAGGCGAGTGAAAAGTATCGTGGAACAGAACCGTGACATTAAAGTATGGAACATTTCCCAGGGTTCTGTGCGAGAGGTAGCGCGTAACTTCGTGTCTCCCGAGGGCGCTATTCTGGACGAATTGCAATCTCGTTTTGATGACGTTGTTTTTGTGGTGGCAGGTACCAATCAAACCCATGAAAAGCAACAGAAGATTGGGGCTCCCGCTGATTCGATTAACTCCTTGGTCGTAAATGCAACCTCATTTTCGGGTGAAACTGCCAGTTATTCCCGAAGTGGTCCTGTCTTGGAATTCTTCAAAAAACCTGACGTCTGCGCAGTTGGTGGCGATCAGGATGTCCCCATGTATACCTATGCAGGAAACGGGGGTTCTTGGGTACAGGGGACTTCTTTTGCGGCACCGTGGATAGCGCGGAAAATGGCCTATTTGATGCAGATAATGGGATTTAACCGCGAAGTTGCCAAAGCGCTGATAATTGATGCGGCTGCGAGATGGAAATATCGCGAAGATTCTAAACGGGGATATGGTCAGGTTCCCATTCGCATAGAGGACGTGGTTCAGTGTAAAGATGATGAAATTAAATTTGTCTTGACGGGGATTGCTGATTCCTATGAGACTTATAATGTCGATATTCCAGTACCAGTTGTTAATAGCAAGCACCCGTATATTGCGCGTGCCACGTTGTGCTATTTTCCCCCGTGTGACCGCCGTCAAGGCGTGGACTATACCAGTACTGAATTGGATTTACACTTTGGGCGTATTGATGACAAGGGTAGTTTGATAGCACTTAACAATAATCGCCAAGGTGAAAATGATGATTACACTACTGAGGCTACGGCGCGCAATAGCTACCGCAAGTGGGATAACGTCAAACATATCGGTGAGGTTTTTCGCAGGGGTCAGCGCGGTAGGAAGGCATACGGAACACAGATGTGGGGTTTGAAAATCCGCAAGACCAGCCGGTGGGATAATCCTGCGAGTGCCCCATTTGGAAATCTGCGGTTTGGGATAGTGGTTACTTTGCGGGAAATGGATGGTGTGAACCGTATAGATGAGTTCATTCAAAAGTGTTCGCTGCGTGGTTGGATTGTGAACAAGGTGGATATACAGAACCGCTTGGATATCTACAACGCCGCCGAGGTCGAAATAGATTTTAAAGAATAGCTTTTATCTTTACAGGAAAAATGCGCATCGGAACCCATCTTGCTATCGGAAGCAATTCTTTGGCTTTAGCGGGGGAAGGGGAGAACCGCGCGGCGCAAACAGTCGGTTCGGACTTAGAAGTTACAGTTTGCAAGATAGTGATGATTTGCGAATGGAAAACCTCAATCGAAGGATGGTTAAGAAAAACGGTATGACGAAGAATAGTAAAGCTAAAAAGAGCCTCGGGAAAAGCACTTCTCGGACAATGGTTAAGCATGATTCCGGGCAGTTCCTGGTATTCACCGCTCAGCCCGGCGCGGGTGTTGAAGTGCGCTATGAGGACGGCACGATTTGGCTGACACAAAAGCTGATGGCACAGCTGTTTGACGTGGATGTGCGGACAGTCAACGAGCATCTGAAGACCATTTTCTCTTCCGGTGAGTTAAGCCCTGAGGCAACTATCCGGAATTTCCGGATAGTTCGACAAGAAGGCTCTCGCCAGGTAACTCGCCAAATCCAACATTACAACTTAGACGCGATTATTTCCGTTGGTTACCGCGTAAATTCTATTCGCGCTACCCAGTTCCGGCAGTGGGCAACCGCTGTTCTTCGTGACTTCACTTTGCGTGGCTATATTATCGACCGCGACCGTATGGAGTCGGGCAACATACTGGGGCATGACTATTTCGAGCAACTGCTCCAAGAAGTACGCGAGATTCGTCTCTCGGAGCGCCGCTTTTACCAAAAGATAACTGATATCTATGCCACCGCTGTTGACTACAGCCCCAATGCCCCCACCACTAAAACTTTTTTCGCCGCCGTGCAAAACAAACTGCATTATGCGGTGCATGGTCATACCGCTGCGGAGTTGATTGCCCAGCGAGCTGACGCCGCAAAACCACATATGGGTTTAACGACTTGGAAAAACTCCCCAGACGGGAAAGTCCTAGCCAGCGATGTTACCGTAGCCAAGAACTACCTCACGAAAGACGAATTGGCAGATTTAGGACGAATCGTTGAAGCCTATCTAAACCTGGCGGAATCACGTGCCAAGCGGCATATTCCCACCACCATGGAAGAATGGGAAGAATTTCTGAACCAAGTACTCACCCTTGATAGTCGCGAACTCCTAGACAACGCCGGGAAAATCTCCAAGAAAATAGCCGACCAGAGAGCCAAAGAAGAACTGGAAAAATATCGGGTAATCCAAGACCGGGAATATCAATCCGATTTCGACAAGTTCGCTGCTAAAGCCTTGGAGGCGGGGGACTATGATGGCGAAACCAGATGAAATAATCGCCGAACTAAGATATGCCTTCCGCGCAGGTTAGGGCGTGCCGCAGAGTGCGGGGGCTTGGTTTTATCCGAGCAGGTGCGGTGGTCATAAGAATTCGGAAAATGCCTGCGGTCTTTTTTCGAATTCTTGTGCGGGAGGAAAAACCAAGACCCCGTGCTGAGAAGGTAGCTCAGTGCGACTAGGGGCGAGGCCGGTAAAAGATACGAACGGGGCGTGACCTGCGTAGCAGGTCATGGGGCTCCGGAGTGCTTTTACCGAGCCAGCCCCGAAATGGAGAATTAGATAAGTTCAAGACCCCGCGCGTAACTCACACCAGCACCCTCGCCCTCGTCCTTACCACCTCCGAATTAGCCCCGCCTGCGCGTGTCCTAGTTCACCAGCGCCAAAATAGGATTGCCAACAGCGATAATGTTAGGCTAGAAAAGCCGTTACAAGCCGGCCACGGATGCGTCATGCCCGGGTGAAACTGCCCCGGAGCTCCGTGCAACAAGTAGCAGAAAAGGAGAACCCAGTGGCACTGAGTAAAGAAGAAAAAGCCAAGATTATGGAAGAATACGCGACCCATCCCGGTGATACGGGTTCGCCTGAGGTGCAAATCGCGCTTCTATCCAAGCGGATTAAAGATTTAACTGAACACTTCAAAACTCATGCGCACGACCACCACTCCCGCCGCGGCTTGATGCTGCTGGTAGGGCAGCGTCGTCGCCTACTCGGTTACCTAAAAGACATTGATATTGAACGTTACCGTTCCCTAATCGCTCGTTTAGGTTTGCGTAAATAGTTTGCTAATCGGCCCGGTTAACGCCGGGCCGAATTGCTATCACCCCGGTTTCGGTCTTCGGTGGTGGCCTCCGGATCAGGCGCAGCAGTTTCTAGTCGCTTTTCTCCGTGGGTCTCGATCGTTGACCGCCCATCACAAGGTGATAGCTCTCAGGAGGGCACCCGCCCTAGAAGATGGAATACAAGGAGTAAATAAAAGAAAATGATGGACGATCCAGAAGTGATTGCCTCCGAGGCAATCATCGATAACGGTCGTTTCGGGCAGCGCACCGTGCGCTTCGAAACTGGCCTACTCGCCCAGCAGGCTGCCGGCAGTGCGCTGGCATACCTGGATGATGAAACCACAGTTCTATCTGCCACTACGGTAGGTAAAAACCCGCGCGACCAGTTTGATTTCTTCCCGCTCACCGTTGACGTGGAAGAACGCCAATACGCGGCGGGACGCATCCCCGGAAACTTCTTCCGGCGCGAGGGACGCCCCGGCACGGAAGCGATTCTGGCTGCGCGCCAAATTGACCGTCCGTTGCGCCCCTCATTCGTAAAAGGGCTGCGTAACGAGGTACAGGTGGTTGCTACGGTACTGACCGTACACCCCGATGATGCCTACGATGTGCTAGCCATCAACGCCGCCAGCATGTCCACCCAAATCTCTGGTCTGCCCTTCTCCGGGCCGATCGGTGGCACCCGGCTGTCCCTAATCGATGGACAGTGGGTAGCTTTCCCGCGTTACAGCGAAATCGAGCGTTCCACTTTCAACATGGTGGTTGCCGGACGGGTTATTCAAACCGCTGATGGCGGCGAAGACGTGGCCATTATGATGGTAGAGGCCGGCGGCGGCGAAGGCACCTGGGAATTGATTCAACAGGGACAGACCGCTCCGACTGAAGATGTAGTAGCTGCCGGTCTGGAAGCCGCTAAACCTTTCATTAAAGAACTTTGCCGCGCACAAGCGCAGGTAGCGGCCAAGTGCCAGAAAGAAACCCTAGAGTTCCCACTCTTTACAGACTTCGAGGACGAACACTGGGATGCGGTGGCCGAAAACTGCCGCGAACAGCTCGATCAGGCCGTACAGATCGCAGAGAAACTCGATCGGCAAAACCGGGTTGATGAAATCAAAGACCAAATGCTCTCCGACCTGGAAGAGCGTTTCCCCGAGGGCGAGAAAGAGCTCAAAGCCGCTTTCCGCGCCCTCGAAAAAGAGCTAATCCGTACCCGCACCCTAAACGAAGGCGTGCGGATGGATGGACGCCAGCCCAACCAGATTCGCTCGCTCTATGCGCGCGCCGGAGTGCTGCCCCGCCTGCACGGATCCGCGATTTTCCGTCGCGGCGAAACCCAGGTGTTGGGGGTAACCACCCTGAATATGCTGCGGATGGAACAGCAGCTCGATAACCTCAGCCCGGTGACCCGCAAGCGCTATATGCATCAATACAACTTCCCGCCCTATTGCACCGGTGAAACCGGTCGCGTGGGCAGCCCCAAGCGCCGCGAAATCGGTCACGGTCACCTCGCGGAAATGGCGTTAGAGCCGGTACTTCCCTCCAAGGAAGAATTCCCTTACGCTATCCGCCAGGTATCCGAAGTTATGGGTTCGAACGGATCCTCATCTATGGGTTCGGCTTGCGCCTCCACGATTTCGCTACTAAATGCGGGCGTGCCGCTAAAAGCCCCGGTTGCCGGGATTGCCATGGGGCTAATGAGTGAGCCGAACGAGGACGGGACCACCAAGTACATGACCCTGACCGATATTTTGGGAGCCGAGGACGGCTTTGGGGATATGGACTTCAAGGTCACCGGTACTCGGGACTTTATTACCGCCCTACAGCTGGACACCAAGCTGGACGGTATTCCCTCTGACGTGCTGAAAGGTGCGCTAGCTCAGGCTAAGGAAGCCCGCCTGGAAATCTTGAACCTGATTGAGCAGGCCATTCCAGAACCGGACGAAATGAGCCCCTATGCTCCGCGCATCATCACCGTACAGGTGCCGGTAGACAAGATTGGCGAGGTCATCGGCCCGAAGGGCAAGATGATCAACCAGATTCAAGAAGATACTGGCGCGGAAGTAACTATCGAAGATGACGGCACGGTCTATATTTCTTCCTCCGATGCTGAATCTGCCGAAGCTGCCCGGGCAGCAGTCAACGCGATTGCTAACCCGCAAATGCCTGAGGTAGGGGAGCGTTTCGTAGGAACCGTGGTTAAGACCACCTCCTTCGGGGCATTCATTTCCCTGACCCCCGGCAAGGACGGGCTGCTGCATATTTCCCAGATCCGTCGCCTGGTAGGCGGCAAACGCATCAACCAGGTAGAGGACGTATTGGGCGTTGGTGACCAAGTTCAGGTAGAGATCGAAGAAATCGATGAACGGGGCAAGCTATCGCTGGTAGCGGTACTCAGTGAAGAGCAAGAGGCCGCGTTAGCTGAAAACGAAGCTAAGCAGGAATCTCGTCGCTCCGAAGACGAAGATCGCCCGCGTCGCTCTCGTAACCGCAGCCGCCGGCATCGCAACAATCGCCGTGAGGATCGGCGTGAGGATCGCCGCGACGAGCAATCAGATGGTGACGACGAATAGTCGATAACTAAGTTGGCGAGGGCGAGATAATCTCGCCCTCGCCTCCTTTAATTTCAGAAAAGGAATCCTTGATGCGTAGATACTTCGACCTGGTAGTGGCAGGAAGCCTGCTGTTCCTGTGCCTATTTTTTGCGTTGATCCTACTGTCGGTTTCTACCACTTCCGACTCTGGATTATTAAGCGTGTTTACCGGGTTTCTGGCGCTAGTATTCGCCGCTATAGCTGGCGGATTTCAACTGATTCTTGCTACCTTGCGTCTGATTTTTAAATTAGATGCCCGGCGTTTTTGGGCTCGCGCTAGCCTAATCTCCCTGGTTTTCACCGTCTTTTCCCTCATCTATGCCGCTATCGCCGGCAGCGCCGAAACTGGACTACTGACCTTCGCCCTCGGGATATTTACTATCCTGGGCGCGGTGCAATGCGCATGCGCTTGGGCGCTAAGCAACTCCCTAACAAGACAACCGCTCCCTAAAAACCCCACCAGCCAGTAGCAAGGCGGGACACTGTAAAGAAACTAGCAAACCCTATAAAGAAAAAATGCCTGAAAAATACGATTACAAACTGCCGCTTTCAGCCCAAGCGCCTCGCCTGAGTATTAGCGAAGGCGAAACCCTAATCGAAAGATCGATACTGCCCGGCGGTATCCGCTTGATTACCCAACGGGTACCCGCCTCGCCCTCGGTAGTGCTCGGGTTTTGGATCCCAGCAGGCTCGCGCGATGAAGGTCCGCAGCATTTGGGATCTACCCATTACTTAGAACACCTGCTGTTCAAAGGCTCAGCTACCCGCACCGCGAAGCAAATCTCGCGGGCATTCGATGCTGTGGGGGGAGAGCTTAACGCGGCGACCGCCAAAGAATCTACCCACTATTACTGCCGGGTGCTCTCCCGTGATCTACCAATGGCGGTAGAGGTACTCACTGAAATGCTGGCGCGCCCCACTTTGGCGTCTCCAGATTTCGAATTGGAACGGGCAGTTATCCTGGACGAACTGGCCATGTCCCAAGATGATCCCCAAGATGTTGGCTACGAAACATTTTTGGGTCAACTATTCCCCAGCTCTCCGCTGGGTCTGCCGGTAGGTGGCACCGCGCAAACCGTGGCGGCCACCCCCTTAGAAGCGGTGAAAGCTCATCATCAGCGCTGGTATCAGCCCCGCCACCTGGTAGTGGCGGCCGCCGGTGATATTAAGCATGACCGCCTAGCGCAACTAATATTGGAAGCTGCCGGTAAAAACGGGTGGGATCTGCCCGCGGGCACCGATCCGGAAGTTCCTCAGCGTACCCAACCAGATCCGGCAGTGCCCGCCAGCGCCGTAGTAGAAAAAACGGTGGAACAGGGGCAAATATTTATCGGAACCCGTTCCCTGCCCGCAAATGATCCCCAACGCGACACGCTAAGCATGTTGCTCACGGTACTTTCCGGCGGAATGTCTTCCCGGTTATTCCAAGAGATTCGGGAAAAACGCGGACTGGCCTACTCTACCTATGCTTTTGACTCCGCCTATAGTGATAGCGGATCCTTCGGCCTCTACGCCGGGTGTGCCCCCAATAATTTGGAGCAAGTTGGAGACCTGCTGGTGGCAGAACTAGAAAAACTCGCCGAGCAGGGAGTACCCGAAGGTGAACTAGCCGAAGCGTTAGGGCAGCTCAGCGGGGGAGTACTGCTGGGAATGGACGATAACCGCGCCCGGATGGCGCGTCTGGGGCGCGCGGAAGTAAACGGAGGCCGCTTGCGCACCATCGAACAGTTAAACGCTGCCCTACAAAATGTGAGCAGCGCCCAAATTAGTGAGCTGGCAGCGCAATTTCTCGGCTTACCACAGGTGAAAGTCGTGGTACGCCCGGCGGTGGCATAAGCTGAACGAGTGAGAATAAAGAAACTTTTACCAGTTATTGCCGCCACGGCGCTGCTTGCCGCCTGCAGCCCCGCCGCGCAGTCGCCGGCGCCCGAAAAAACTTCTACCGCCACTAACCCCAAAGTAACCAGTTCGGCCTCGACCTCGCCTGCTACCCCGACAGTTTCGCAAACCCCGGAAGTGACCTTCACTCCCAAAGATCACCTGTCGGAAACGCAAAACTCCTTCGTCAAACAGGTGATGGAAAAGAACCACTATGATCAGCGCACCGCGGAGATTGTTTTGGGGCCAGTACAATCCCTGTGCGGACTGCTCGATACCAAGCAGCCAGATTCGGCGGCTAATAAACAAACGCTTTCTGATATTTATACCAAAGTAGATTCTGCGGAGCTCCGGCAAGAATGGTACAACAATCTGCAGATAGCAGGGAAAACCCTGTGTCCAGATAAAGCCCAAATCATTAACGCTAATAAACCAGAGGGTGTGAAGTAGAGTGAGCGAAAAACTGAAAGTCGCCGTGGTCGGAGCCCAGGGGCGGATGGGGCAGTCCGCTTGTCAAGCGATCACAGACTCCACAGACTTGCAGCTAGTTGCCCGTTTGGGCAGTAAAGATGAGATCACCTCCCATACTTTAGCCGGGGCTGAGGTCGCCGTGGAGTTCACTATTCCTAGCGCCAGTTTTGCCAATACTGCCGCGATTTTGCGCTCCGGCGCCCATGCGGTAGTCGGTACCTCGGGGTGGGACGAGGACGCACAGGCAAAAATCCAGGAAGTGGCGCGCGAAACTGGGCGTAACGTATTGATTGCTCCCAACTTTGCGCTTTCCGCGGTACTGGTGATGGCTTTTTCGCGCTTGGCGGCGCCTTTTTTCACTTCCGCCGAAATTGTGGAGACTCATCATCCGAAAAAATTAGATGCGCCGAGCGGGACAGCGTTAGCAACCGCCCAGCAAATGGCGGCGGCCCGCAAGCAAGCCGATATTCCGCCCGCCCCCGATGCCACCACCACCGATCCCGAGGGTGCGCGCGGCATGAAAGTGGGGGATGTGGGGATCCACTCGCTGCGGATGCTAGGGGCTAACGCGCACCAGGAAGTGCTCCTTTCTAACCCGGGGGAACAGCTACGACTGCGCACTGACTGTTTTGATCGCTCCTCCTTTATGCCGGGAGTGCTGCTGGCTGTGCGGAAAGTTGCAGATGCGGCTCCTTTGACAGTGGGGCTGGATAAGCTCATGGATTTAGGGATTTAAAGTGACTGCTCCTTCTGTCGAAGAAACAGTCCGCTTAGCGAAAAGCGAAGATTTACCTGACTGGGGACGCATCCAGGCGCAGGCTATGCAGGCCGACCTGCAGTCCCATCTGGGACAAATCGGTCCGCAAACCTTAGCGCTTATTGACCCGGAGCAGATTACGCGTGCCTGGCAGCAGGCGTTATTTAGCCCGCCCTCGCCAAAACATCACCTGCTCACCGCGATAAATAAAGGACAGGTAGTGGGGATGGCGGCGATTGCCCCTGCCCCGAAAATGCTGGTGCAACCCAAACAGTCCCCGCTCGCCGAAAGAAATGCTGATGCCGAAATCGTGGCGCTCGAGGTCGCCGATTGGGAAAATAACCTGGCTGATGCCTCTCGCCTGGTAAATGCGGTCGGCGATATGTTGCGAATGTCTGGGGCTAGCCGGCTGCAGATTTGGCTAGCTGCCGAAGCCCAAGAAAAAATCCGGTTCTTCAACGAATGCGGATTCGCCCCCGCCGGTCTGCGCCAAGGCCTAAAAGTAGGGCATGAATCCATGGTGCAGCACCTGTGGTTTACTGACCTATAGACCCCTCCCGCCCGCTTTTTGGACGAAAGAAAAAACTCCAAGTGGGGTGGGTAGAGTGGGGATATGAGCAACGCAGAGTGTACTTATCGCCTTCCCGCACCGGTTGGGGTAGCAATGGTGACCCCCTTTCACCCAGACGGCTCCGTAGACTACGATGCCGCCGCCAACCTTGCTAAACACCTGGTGGATCAGGGAATCGATCACCTGGTGCTTTCGGGTACCACCGGGGAATCGCCAACCACTCACCTGGATGAAAAAGAACAGTTGATTAAGGTAGTTCGCCAAGCAGTAGGCGAAGACCTGTACATTACTGCCGGGGCAGGATCAAACGACACGGAACATTCGGTGCGAATGGCACGCAGTGCCGAGGCCGCTGGGGCTGACGCGATCCTAGTAGTAAGCCCCTATTATTCCCGTCCCTCCCAAGAGGGAATGCATCAGCACTTTGCTAAAGTGGCTGGTCAGACAGATCTGCCAGTTATGCTTTACGATATTCCCGGACGTACCGGGGTAGCTATCGGTGATGAACTCCTCATGCGTCTGGCAGAGATCGACAATATTGTGGCGGTCAAAGATGCTACCGGCAAAGTGGAAGTCGGGGCGCGGCGCATAGACGAAACCGGTTTGGCTTTCTATTCCGGTGATGATGGGCTCAATTATTCCTGGCTTACCCATGGCGCGGTGGGGGTGATCAGCGTGGTAGCTCACGTCGCCGGTGCCAGCTACCGCAAAATGGTGCAGCTGGTAGAAAACGGAGACTACCAGGAGGCGCTGCAGGTCTCCCTAGAGCTAGAACCCTTGGTGAAAGCGTTAATGGGAGGGGGACAAGGCGCCGTAATGGCCAAGCACGCCCTCGCTGAACAAAAAATTATTCCCACCGCTACTTTGCGCCTGCCCCTAGCTCCCGCCAGCGAAGAGGAGATCGCCCAGCTGCGCGCCGCCCTGGAACGTTTCGAATTGCTTTAGAAACGCTCGCGGTGTGCTAGCGGTTTGACCGGGAAACCGGTTTTACCCACCGGCCTAGAGCACTGAGAGCTTCTAGCAGGGGGATTTATCTTAAAGACCTGCCTAGAAGGACTAATCGCACACCCGTGAGCGCGGAAGTTTGCTATAGGCGGGTAAAATCGGAACAATTAGACACGTGAATCCGCTTTATCCTGAACTTTCTTTTCCGCCGAAGCTAAAATCCGACACCATCCGGGTAGTTCCCCTGGGAGGACTGGGGGAAGTCGGACGGAACATGACCGTAATCGAGCTCAATGGCAAAATCCTGATTGTCGATTGCGGGGTGCTCTTCCCCGAAGAAATCCAACCGGGTGTTGACCTGATCCTCCCCGACTTTTCCTATCTACACGGACGCATGGATCAGGTAGTGGGGCTGGTGCTCACCCACGGTCATGAAGACCATATCGGGGCCGTACCCTATCTGTTGCGTCTGCGCGAAGATATTCCCATTTACGGCTCCCAACTCACCTTAGATTTTCTGCGACCCAAACTGGAAGAGCACCGACTTCCGGCAACGCATCTGCACCAGGTACGCGAGGGGGAGCGCATTGAGCTAGATATTTTTTCTTGCGAATTTTTGGCGGTCACCCACTCGATACCCGATGCCCTAGCGGTAATGGTTCGTACCAAAGCCGGAAACCTGTTGGTTACCGGGGACTACAAAATGGATCAGTTGCCTCTCGATAAACGGATCACTGACCTGCGTGCCTTTGCGCGTATGGGGGAAGAGGGCGTTGACCTATTCCTAGTGGACTCCACCAATGCGGAGGTTCCCGGTTTTATTGCCCCGGAAAGAAAAATCGGTCCGGTAATCCGCCAGGTACTATCAGAATCTAGCGGGCAAGTAATCGTAGCCTCCTTCGCCTCCCATGTGCACCGGGTGCAACAAGTGCTGGACGCTGCCCGCGCGGTGGGGCGCAAAGTGTGCCTGTCGGGGCGTTCCATGGAACGCAATATGAACATTGCGGCGCAGGCCGGCTACCTGGATCTAGATCCACAAGTGGTAGTGCGCGCGGATGAACTCAAGCGCCTACCCCCGGAAAAACGCGTGTGGATGGTTACCGGATCCCAAGGTGAACCCATGGCCGCGCTCTCGCGGATTGCCCAAGGGGAACACCGCCTAGTGTCCCTGGAGCCAGAAGATACCGTACTGCTGGCCTCCTCCCTGATCCCCGGAAATGAAAACTCAGTCTACCGGGTAATAAATGCACTGATGCGCCAAGGCGCCAATGTAGTACATAAAGGCAACCGTGCGGTTCACGTTTCCGGACACGCCGCGGAAGGCGAACTGCTCTACACCTACAACATTGTGCAACCCAAGAATGTGATGCCGATTCACGGAGAAATCCGGCATTTGATTGCCAATGGACGGATCGCCCAATCCACCGGGGTGCCGGAAGAAAATGTGGCTTTAGCCGAGGACGGGGTAGTAGTCGACCTGAAAGATGGGCAAGCGCGCGTAGTGGGGCAAGTCGATTGCGAATACGTGTATGTTGATGGCGGATCTATCGGAGAAATCGATGAAGATCAGCTAAAAGACCGCATGACTTTGGGTGAAGAAGGTTTTGTTTCCGTATTTGCCGCGGTAGATGTGCCCACCAAAATTATTGCCGCCGGCCCGCATATTACCGCTCGGGGAATGGCCGAGGACGAGGGGGTGTTTAGGGAAGTGCTACCGGATGTGACCGAAGCATTACAAAGGGCATTAAACCAAGGCGATAGCGATCCTTATCGCCTGCAACAGGCGATGCGCCGTGCTTTGGGACGTTGGGTGGCGCGCCGCTTGCGCCGTCGTCCCATGATCGTACCGGTAGTTGTGGAGATCTAGATGCGGGTAACTGGAAAAGAAAAATCGGATATTTCTTGGCGTCAGCGCGTTCCCGCCTGGCTAGGTTGGGTCTATACCATTGCCGCGCTATTTTGCCTGGTAATGATTCCGTTGCGCTACAGCGGTAGCCGCGGATTTGGGCGCTTTACCTACCTGGTGCTAACTATGCTCGGGGTGCCATCGACTGCTACCTTAGGCGCAGCAGTATTATTGGCGTTCTTGGCGCTGCTGTGTTTTTCCCGCAAGCGGATCGGGGTTATCATCCTGATCGCTTTGCATACCCTGCACGCCTTACTGAGCCTGACCGCCCTGTTATTTTCTTTCTCGAATCCAGAAGTCACCCTGACTGTCGGCTTATTCCTGGGGTTTAGGCTACTGTTTTCCACATTTGTGGTAGTAGTATTATTCGCCTCTGCCCGTAGCTTTTGGGGAAGAATCAATGCGCGATCCGCCTGGAAAGCCCTCTTAGTGCTGCTAAGTGGCCAATTGCTGGTATTTGGCATGGGGTTCATCATGGCTCGGGTTCTTGCGCCGCGCACTTGGGATAGTGGAACGTTGGCATTTTGGGTCTTTTCCCGAATGTCGGGATGGCGACTGCCCCACGGTAATGCCATCCGTTTGCACCTAGCCCACCTAAGCGGTTTCCGCGGTCTTGGCTTCTTCATTATGGTGCTTTCCGGCCTGGTGATGATGATTGCCGCCAATCGCTTTATTCTCGGTCAACGGGCGCAAGCTCGCACGCGCAGCGAAGATCTCGCTTTGCGCGCCCTCCTGTTCAAATGGGGGAAAGCTGATTCCTTAAGCTATTATGCCACCCGGGAAAACCGGGCAGTAGTTTTCAGTGCTGATGGGCAAGCAGTGGTTTCCTACGGGGTAGCTCTGGGAGTGGCTCTAGCGGCCGGCGATCCCATAGGGGATCCTTCTTCCTGGGAAAATGCGGTGCAAAGATGGAAGGCACACTGTTACCGTCAAGGATGGATTCCAGCGGTAATCTCTGCTAGCGCCCAAGGGGCGCGTATCTATCGCCACCAGGGACTTCGAGTACGCAAAATGGGTGACGAAGCTATTATCAGCCCCGAACGTTTTGAACGTAACTCCAGTGCCGGCCGAGCCTTATTAGCTGCTCAAAGAAGAGTTGCTCGCGCGGGGGTAGAGATCGAAATTTGCAGGCAAAGCGAACTTACTCCCGCACAGCTGCAGGAAGTAGCGATGGTGGCCGAACTTTTCCGGCGCGGGAATGAACGGGGCTTCTCGATGAGCCTCGATAGAATGTTCGCTCCGCAAGAGGGCGAGCAAATTATAGTCACCGCGCGAGGCCAAGATGGTCAGCTACAATGCCTGCTCACCTTCGTTCCCTGGGGGCAACGCGCCGTCTCTCTCAACTTGATGCGCCGGGCAGAATCGGCGGTCAACGGGGTAGTAGAAGCCATGGTGCTCGCCTTGCTGCAGCAAGGACCCGAAAAAGGGATAGACCAGTTCTCCTTGAACTTTGCGATGTTCAGAGAAGTTTTTGTGGAGGGCGAAGCCGTTGACGCCAGTATTAATGATCGCGTCAAGCGCGCCCTCTTTGTTAAAGCCTCCCGTTTTTGGCAACTAGAGTCGCTATATGAATCCAACGCCCGGTATAACCCGAAATGGTTGCCCCGTTATTTTTGTTTTTCTTCCGACCCGTTAGTGCCATTATCACTGATAGCAGCGGGAATGCTAGAGGGATTCGTGCCCGCACCAGAGGCCGCCGTGCGCGGGGAACCCTTTGAATGGGAAGTTGATAGCCAGTATCTGCGGGAACTGCAAGCGATGCGCAGCGAGCATACCGCGGCTAAACTGCAGGTCAAACTGAGTGAACAACAAAGATCGCGGCGCGCGAAAGCGGAAAAACTAAGTGCCGCGGGAATCGAATCTTTCCCGGCAGGTTTCGATTTAGGGATTCCCTTATCTGCAGCGAAAGCTAAGGTAGACGCGGGCGAGACCGGGAAAGCGATCCGCACCCTTGGCCGGATTGTGGCGCGAAGGAATCACGGCGGGGTAGTGTTTTGGGATTTGCACTATCAAGGCACCTATCTGCAGGTGGTGCTAGAGCGAAGCAACCTCAGCGCGGAGCAGTTCGCCCACTTACGCCTGCTGGACTTAGGAGATCTGCTGGTTGTGAGCGGCCAGTGCGGAGCTTCCCGCAATGGCACGCCCTCTTTGATAGCAGAAAGCTGGACGCTGGCCGCGAAAGCGCTGCGCCCGATTCCGCATCCGGCTACCCGGCTAGACATTGGCACCCGCACCCGCGAACGCACTATGACTTTGCTCAATGATGCGACCGCAATGCGCCAGCTGCAGGCACGTTCGCGGGCATTAAGTGCGGTGCGTAAAGAACTGATAGACCGCGGCTATCTGGAGGTGGAAACCCCCATGCTGCAGGCGGTGCAAGGCGGGGCTAATGCCCGTCCCTTCGTTACTCACTCCAATGCCTACCAGGTGAATATGTTCTTGCGGATCGCCCCGGAACTGTATTTAAAACGCCTGGCAATAGCGGGGATGGGGGCAATCTTCGAGATGGGGCGCTCCTTTAGGAACGAGGGCGCGGACGCAACTCACAACCCCGAGTTCACCTCCTTAGAGGTCTATAAAGCCGGTTCTGACTACCGCGAAATGATGACCCTTACCCGTCAGCTTTACCAGGCAGCCGCCCGCGCAATTCATGGAAAAGAAATCGCTCTGCGCCCGGCAGGATCGCCCGAAACTGGCGATGAAAGCGGCGAAGTGGAGTTCGTGGAGGTCGATATTTCTGGCGATTGGCGGGTAATCTCGGTTTTTGATGCGGTATCTGAGGCCGTGGGAACCGTGGTTACCCCCGACACCGGGGAAGAGGAGCTGCGTAGCCTGTGCCTGCAGCACCACCTGACTCCGCCGCCGGGCGCCAATAGTGGCACCTTGCTGGGGACGCTATATGACGACCTGGTAGAGGCGCGTACAATTAAACCTACCTTCTACTGTGATTTCCCGGTGGAGTCCTCTCCGCTTACCCGCAGACACCGCAGTGATCCCCGCCTGGCTGAACGCTGGGATCTGGTGGCGTTCGGGATGGAACTGGGAACTGCGTATAGCGAACTAACTGACCCCCGTGACCAGCGGGAACGTTTTACTCAGCAGTCGCTCGCGGCAGCGGCCGGGGATCCGGAAGCCATGAGCTTAGACGAAGACTTCTTAAACTGTTTAGAACTGGGGATGACCCCCCTAGGAGGACTAGGACTGGGAATGGATCGGATGGCAATGATGCTGATGGGCTGCGATATTCGGCAGGTGCTAGCCTTCCCGTTTGTTAAACCTAGGAATTAATAACCAAATTTTGGTGCTAAGGAAAAAGATTGGGTGGCGAAATGGCGGAAGAAAAAAACAAGCTGGTGTCGGTAGCGGCGGTGGTTTTGACTCTACCGTTGAAAGTGTCGCGATTGCCCGAGAGGGGAACCACCGTTCTTGGTAGCGCGAAGCGCCCGGGAGTGGGGGAGTCGGCGGAAGTGATGTTGGCCGCTGCTCGGCAAGGAGTAGAGGTAATCAACATGTCTTGCCTGGGCACTGGCCCTAACTCTACCCAAGCGAGACAAGTGCTCAGAGAGGCAAATATAGAGACCCGCACAGTAGAAGTGGTGGGCGATATTGGGATGAAAATTCAGATGATTGAAGAGGGAGGATACTATGCTTCGGTGCTCACCACCGGGGTGGAAATAGATATTTCTGGTCGCGAGCTAGATAAAGTTTCGATGCATCCGGGAGACGTAGTTTATATTTCAGCCGGAGATCTCACCCACACCTCGTATCGAGCAGCGCTTTCCCAATGGCTTCCTTCCTTGCCGGATCAGGTAAAAGTGGTTATGGCTGCCACTCCCCAGATTTCCCAGATCGATCCGCACTGCGTTTCCGAGGTATTGCCCCACGTTGATGTGCTTACTTGCAACGAATACGAATCCCAGTTCTTACCCGGATCAGTGGGTCATTTGACCTGCGGGTATGTTGCAGAAAAGCTGCCCGAATCAGCTTGGGTGGTGGAGAGAATTGGCTCCTATGGGGCAAAGATAATAGATGCCAACCGGCAAACCATGGTGCCCTCGCTGAGTATCAAAGTGGCTGATACTTTGGGAGTCGGATCAGCCCACACCGGGGTGTTGCTGGCGAGCTTGGTCAAAGGACTTGATCCATTTGAGGCTATAGAACGCGCCAATGTTGCCGGAGCTATGGCGGCAGAAAAACACGGAAACGACACCTGCCCCAGCGAGTCAGAAATAGAGCAGCGACTAAGCGAAGTTCCTGCCTACCGCTAGCAATTTTTCTAAAAGCTAATCCCCCTTGAACTGGGAAGCGAGTTGCCGGCGGCGTGGCAATCAGCGCCAGATGAGTCTGTAAGGGTAGAGTGCCAGTGTTATGGTTGCGAAAAAAAATAATAAGAAGCTTGAGTCCTCCTCTTCCGTTAAAGATAGCTCCCGGATGCGTGATGGGGTGGCGTTCTTACTTATTGCTTTAGCTACGATGTCGGCGTTAACGGAATGGTTCGCCATGGATGCGCTAGCAACCCGAGCTTTGCATCATCTAGCGGCGGGTCTGCTGGGTATGTACAGCATCCTTGCCCCGATCATTTTGGTAGGGGCGGCGATTAGCCTCTTTCGCAACCGCGCCCCCGAAGAATCCCACCTCCACATTTTGCTGGGGACAATCGGGATAGCGGCAGCAGTTACCGGAATTACCCATGTGGCATGTGCTAGTCCGCCAATAAGTAATTTTTCGGCGATTGAACAATCCGGAGGCATTCTGGGATGGCTTTTCGGGCATCCCCTGCAAATCCTAGTCTCTGCACCCGGAGCGGTAATTTTACTGGTGCTCTTAGGTTTGTATTCCCTGCTAATCGCCACTGATACTTCTATTTCCCAAGTGTTAGGGGTCATGCGCTCCCTCACCCAGCGAGTTAAAGCCGGCTTTGCGAAGTCGCCTGAAGCCGGGGAAACAGATGGCAAGACCGAAACCAGCGCGGTGGAGGACACCGATAAACAGGCTCCCGCTACCCGCACCCGCCGGCTGAAACGCTGGGAGCGGACGGCAGCGGCTGAGCAGGACGACTTGGCGGCGGAAACTGATAGCGGCACCCAGGTGCTAGAGCCGCAAACGCCACAAACGCCGGCTTCAAAAGCGGAACCTAAGCCGCGCGCTTCGCGGATGCGGCTGCCCCAGGATGCGGAAGAAACCAAAGTTCTCAGCGGTACCGAAGCCGTCCCGATGCCAGAAAACGCCGATGAGGGAGAAAAAACCCAGCTGTTGCTGCCGGGCACCGGAGAAACCGGGATGGAGCTGGCCGATGGGCAAACCTATGAACTTCCCGGAGAAGAACTGCTAGTTAAAGGTAAACCGCATAAGATCCGATCCGAAGCCAATGATCGGGTAGTTGCTGCCTTGGAAGAAGTATTCACCGAGTTCGGAGTGGACGTAAAAGTTACCGGATTCTCCCGCGGCCCTACGGTTACTCGTTATGAACTGGAACTGGGACCGGGGGTAAAAGTAGAGAAAATTACTAACCTCAAAAACAATATCGCTTACGCGGTAGCCAGTGCGGATGTGCGAATACTATCCCCGATTCCGGGTAAAAGTGCGATCGGGATCGAAATTCCGAACACCGATCGCGAGATTGTGGCGCTAGGCGACGTGCTACGTTCGGCTGCGGCCCACCGCTCAGCTCATCCGCTAATGGTCGGCGTGGGCAAAGACGTCGAGGGCGGATACGTAGTTACTAACCTGGCAAAGACTCCTCACCTTTTGGTAGCGGGAGCCACCGGTTCGGGTAAATCCTCTTTCGTAAACTCGATGATTACGTCCCTGTTGATGCGGGCTACCCCCGAGCAGGTGCGGTTGATTCTAGTTGACCCCAAGCGGGTGGAGCTCACTATCTATCAGGGGATTCCCCATCTGATTACCCCGATTATCACCGATCCCAAGAAGGCGGCGGAAGCCCTGGAATGGGCGGTTAAAGAGATGGATCACCGCTATAACGATATGGCCAATTTTGGGCATAAACATATCGATTCTTTCAACCAGGCAGTGCGGGCAGGCGAAGTTGTGCCCCCACCTGGGTCTGAGCGGGAAATCAGTCCCTACCCTTATCTGTTGATCGTGGTAGACGAGCTAGCCGATATGATGATGGTCGCTCCCCGGGACGTAGAAGCCTCTATCCAGCGGATTACCCAGCTAGGACGAGCCGCCGGGATTCACCTGGTAGTGGCCACCCAGCGTCCCTCGGTAGACGTAGTGACCGGTATTATCAAAGCTAATATCCCGTCCCGCTTAGCTTTCGCCACCTCCTCTATTACGGATTCGCGCACTATTTTGGATCAGGGGGGCGCCGAAGCGCTAATCGGTCAGGGTGACTCCCTCTATCTGCCGGCAGGAACCGCGAAGCCGATGCGTATTCAAGGGGCCTGGGTAGGTGAGGACGAGATTCAACGGGTCGTGGATTCGGTCAAATCCCAGATGAGTCCGGAATATCGCGAGGATGTAATCGTCAAAGAAGAGGACAAACCCAAAGTTGCCGAAGATATCGGTGACGATTTGGATGACCTGCTAGAGGCCGCGCAACTGGTGATTAACACCCAGTTAGGTTCGACTTCTATGCTGCAACGCAAATTGCGGGTAGGGTTCGCCCGGGCGGGCAGGCTGATGGATCTGCTTGAATCGCGAGAAATTGTAGGGCCTTCTCGGGGCTCCAAAGCTCGGGAAGTGTTAGTTTCTCCAGAGCAACTTCCCGAAGTGTTAGCGATGTTGCGCGGAGAAAAGCCCGCGGTTCCACCTGCGGACACGTCCCCGGAAGGGATGAGCGGCAGCGCAGAAGAAGTCCCCTTAGAGGAAGTGGAAGCCGAAAGCAGCGAGGACGCCTGGGAGCTTACCGGACGCTAAGCACCGATAATGCGTTTTTAGAGCGTAAAAATCTATTAGAGTAGTAGTTGATGGAAAGCAAAGAAAAACCCGCAGCTTCATCGGAAAAGTGGCGGCAAATAATTCCAAATGCCCTAACAATTGCGCGAATTATCTTGGTGCCAGTTTTTATCGCCTTGATGATTATGCAGCATATGCGGGGGTCAGTATCCCTACTAATTGTGTCTCTGGTGGTCTTTTGTATAGCTTCCTATACCGATCATCTAGACGGAAAACTGGCGCGCCGCTGGCAGGTGGTGAGTGATTTTGGGAAGCTAGTTGACCCGATCGCGGATAAAGCGCTGATGATTTCGGCTTTCGTTTTACTCTCCCTATTCCAGAACCTGTGGTGGTGGTTCACTGCAGTAGTGATTCTACGTGAGGTGGCGGTTACTCTCCTGCGTATGTATCTGCTGCGTTCGGGAGTAGTTTTGCCTGCCTCTAAAGGCGGGAAAATCAAGACCAGCTTGCAGATCCTAATGGTCTTCTTGTGGATGCTAGCGGGGATTTGCTACCCGTTTAACACTCAGGTGGGTGTGGTGATTATGTACCTGGCGATTGCGGTTTTGATTGCCGCTTTCGTGGCCACGGTACTTTCGGGACTGGTCTACTTCCTGGATGCTCACGACAATCAAAAAGAACAAGCTAAAGCAGCAGACAGTGGCGATAAGGGCGAGGAAAATACCTCGCTAGCTAAGCCGGACGCGGATACTGGAAAGCTCGGCAAAGGTGGGCAAGGAGCTGATAATGCACATCTCCCAGATGAAGATGCTCTAGAAGCTAAGAAAACCTGGGAACCGCGGGCAAAGCGCGCTGCCCGACGCAAAGAGCCCAAAGCGCAGGAAACCACAGCGGATCGGGCGGCAGCCACCACGACAGATGAACCAGAGGTAAGCGATCCGAAAGACCGGGAGGAAGAGGCCTCAGTTTCCCTTGAGGAGACCCTTGGAGCTGCCTCTTCAAAGGATAAAGAAGGCGATCCCCAGAGGCGAGAAGACCATGCCGCCAAGTTTCCTTCGCGGCGTACGCGCCGAGCCCGGCAGGCGCAAAAGGTTGGGGGAGAAGCCGCACCCCACGATGAGCAACAAGATAGTTCGCGGGATAACCAGCACTCCCCGTCTCCCGGGAGAATCCCAGATTTGTCGGCGGCCAGCGCTAGCCCTACGCCCAGCAGCGAGCCAGAGACTGCGGAGGAAAGTCCAGAGCCAGAAGCGTCCGGGCTAGCACAAGAGGAAACGCGCGAGGAAACGCCTCGGTTCGCAATGACCCGTTCGCAGCTGCGGCGGCAAATGAATCAATAGTTTATAGTCACGTAGGTCACTTAGCTGTGAACACTGGCACTCTTTGTCGATATTTGGAATGAATCCCGCGAAGATGGTGTTGGAACCAGTGTGAATACAAGAGAGTATCAAAAGACACCGGCCGGGTTCCATCAGGATGGGAAATCCGGGCACGGGCAGCAGATAGGGGGATATGCTATGGATATGACAAGCAAAGATTCGGGGAACAAGACTCCGTTGCTGCGCGAAGAGATTGGGCAAGTTCTACGGATGGTACGCCGATCCCAGGGGCGCACCTTACGGGAAGTTTCCACCAGTGCCCAGGTGTCTTTGGGATATCTTTCTGAGGTAGAGCGCGGGCAAAAAGAAGCTTCTTCGGAACTACTAGCCGCGATTTGTAACGCTCTCGAGGTGCCGATGGCAATGGTGCTGCGGGAAGTTTCGTTACGAGTAGCGGTAGCAGAGGGGCTCTCCGTGCGTCGCCAGGTGCCAGAAGTGCCGGTACATTCGGTAGTCTAGCCTGGTGAAACGCTCAGAGTTCGACTTTGCCCTGAAAGCCGTTTTTGGATCGGCTTTCGGGGCGTCTTTACTTTCAGATTTATACTTACCCGATTTGCACTCCACTGCCGAGCAGGCTTTAGCCTCTGGGGAAGATCCCCAGCAAATTTGGGACTGCCTATTGACGCAAACCGATAGTGATCCGCAGTTGCGTTTTATCCATCGCGCTGATCGGAGAACTTTGAATGAGCTCGCGCGTCAAGGATTATTAAGAACTTAACGGGGAAAATAGGGGGTATTGGCGCCCCAGTTAATAGTTTTTAGCCGGCTTATATTTTTCTTCCTCCGCATTTCATTTTGTCGAACATCTGTTCGCTAGGTACAGTTGTACTCAGACGCGCAGTCGGTGATTTCTCCCTTACGGATTATCGCCAAGCTGTTAAACGTAATTGGCCGTACGTAGCGTTAGCTTGGAGCCTCGGAGAGGGGTACCCCAAGGTAAAACCCAGGCCAGCCCAGTAATAGTTCGGAGAGAACCAGGAAGGATAGACACCATGGCAAAAAAGACCGCAAAACGGCAAGTAAGCACAGGCGGAAACCGGGAACAAGCCTTAGATATGGCGCTAGCCGCGATAGATAAGCAATTCGGTAAGGGTTCAGTGATGCGCCTAGGGGAAAACGCCCATCGGCAGGTGGAGGTCATCTCAACTGGTTCGGTGGCTTTAGATATCGCCCTGGGGGTGGGGGGATTACCTCGGGGACGAATTATCGAGATTTACGGTCCGGAGTCTTCCGGTAAAACCACTGTAGCTCTGCACGCGGTAGCGGCGGCTCAAAAGGCCGGTGGGAATGCCGCTTTTATTGATGCTGAGCACGCCCTCGACCCCGAATACGCCAAGAAGCTAGGGGTCAATACGGATGAACTCTTGGTTGCCCAGCCTGATACCGGGGAACAGGCTTTAGAAATCGCCGATATGCTGGTGCGCTCGGGGGGAATTGATATTTTAGTTATCGACTCGGTAGCAGCGCTGGTCCCCAAAGCAGAAATCGATGGGGAAATGGGAGACTCCCATGTAGGTCTCCAGGCGCGCCTAATGAGCCAGGCGCTGCGGAAAATGACCGGAGCGTTGTCTGCCACCGGCACCACCGCGATCTTCATTAACCAGTTGCGGGAAAAGATCGGGGTTTTCTTCGGATCTCCGGAAACCACTACCGGGGGTAAAGCCCTGAAGTTCTATGCCTCGGTGCGCATTGATGTGCGCCGGATTGAAACCTTAAAGGATTCTTCGGGACCGATTGGTTCGCGTACCCGCGCGAAAGTAGTAAAAAACAAGATGGCTCCGCCTTTCAAGACTGCTGAGTTTGACCTGATGTACGGGGAAGGGATCTCTCGCGAAGCCTCGATTATCGACTTGGCTACCGATCTGGCAATCGTGCGTAAATCAGGAGCCTGGTACACCTATGAGGGCGACCAATTGGGGCAAGGGAAAGAAAACGTACGGCAGTATTTGAAGGATAATGCGGAACTAGCGGATGAAATCGAAGAAAAGATTTTGAAAGCCGTGGGCATTATCGGGGAGGACGCTGCCGAAGATCCCGCATATGATGCTGCCGCTAGTGACAAGTAGGGCTATTTAGCTTCAGCTTCATGGTTAAGTATTTAGATCCAGAAAGTGATTTTGGCCTTCCCCGGCGCCGGAAGAAAAGCCCCAATCTGGCGGCGCGGCGGCAAAAGAATGCGGAGCTTCCTAGAGCGGAAGCATTAGCTGCGGCCAGGGAGGCGGCGCTGCGAGTACTAGATCGCACCGCTGCCTCCAGCTCCCAGATTCACCAAAAACTGACTAAGGCGGGTTTTCTTCCAGAAATTGCTGACGAAATTGTCACTCGCTTTGCCGAGGTGGGGTTGCTAGATGACCGCGATTATGCCGCCATGCTGGTGCGTACCCGCTTTCAAGAACGTGGCCTCGTGGGCAGAGCTTTAGTTCAAGAGTTAAACCGGACAGGCATAGCTCCTGACCTGCAGCAAGAAGCCTTAGCGCAGATTTGCCCGGAACAAGAGGCGCAAAGCGCTCGGATACTAGCTGAAAAAAAGGCGCGCTCTTTGCACAATGTTTCCTATCCGCAGGCAATGCGCCGGATAGGTGCATTTTTAGCTCGCAAAGGATACTCGCCCAGCCAGTGCCACCAAGCTACCCGCGAAGTATTGGCAGATAGAGACTTCGAAACTGAATAGGCAAGGCCGGATCGTGCCATGATGGAACTATGAACCAAGAACTAGATACGTTAGCGCGTCGCTTACAAGAGATTCTGCGCGAGAAAAGCTACACCATCGCCTGCGCCGAGTCCCTAACTGCCGGGCTGGTATGCGCAACTCTGTGTGATATTGCCGGAGCCTCCGACGTGGTTGCCGGGGGAGTCACCACCTACCAGACCAGTACGAAAAGCGAAGTCTTGGGGGTTTCCTGCTCCCGCCTACAAGAAACTGGAGCCGTAGATCCGGTGGTGGCCGAAGCAATGGCACAGGGAGCGGCCAAACTATTTTCTGCTGACGTGGCTCTAGCTACTACCGGAGTGGCCGGACCAGGCAGCCAAGACGGACATAGTGCCGGTACGGTGTTTATTTCAGTGGCAACCCCCGCCGGGGGAGCAACTACGGAGCTTTCTCTATCCGGAGATCGTAACCAGATTCGCCTGCAAACAGTGGCCGCCGTCCTCCAACTGGCGATTGAGGCTTTAAGCTAAGCGCTTGTGGGCGGTGCGGATTCCTCGGGTAACCTAGAAGCGTGGCATACGATTACGAAGAGCAACTGGCTAAGGCGCAAACTACTCTAGAGAAAATTCGGGCGGTTACTGATCCGGAAAAGTTGGGAGCCCAGATAAAAGAACTGGAACAAGCCAGCGTAGACCCTAATCTATGGGATGATCCCGATCATGCTCAGCAAGTAACCTCGCAGCTATCTCACCTAAAAGCCCGTCTTGACCAGGTAGAACGCTTAGATCAAAGCGTAGAGGACGCCCTAACTTTGCAAACTATGGCGGGTGAAGAGCTGGGGGAAGATCGCGAAGAAATTCTATCTGAGCTGCGTACCCTGCTAGAAAAACTAAATAAAGAGCTCGCTGAACTGGAAGTTCAAACCCTACTTTCCGGTGAATATGATGAACGCCGGGCAGTGGTTACTATCCGATCCGGAGTTGGGGGAGTAGACGCCGCGGATTTTGCGGAAATGCTGTTGCGAATGTATTTACGTTGGGCGGAGCGCCACGGCTATCCCACCCAGGTGATGGATACTTCTTATGCGGAGGAAGCGGGAATCAAGTCCGCTACTTTCCAAATTGACGCGCCTTATGCCTACGGGACTTTATCAGTTGAGGCCGGAACTCACCGCCTGGTGCGACAAAGTCCTTTCGATAATCAGTCACGCCGGCAAACTTCTTTTGCCGCGGTAGAAGTAATTCCCCTAATTGAATCCGATGACCAGATAGAGATTCCGGAATCCGACTTGCGGATAGATGTATTCCGCTCTTCTGGACCGGGCGGGCAATCGGTAAATACTACCGACTCGGCGGTACGGATGACTCACATTCCCACCGGGATCGTAGTCAGTATGCAAAACGAAAAGTCCCAGATCCAAAACCGGGCAGCGGCGCTGCGAGTACTGCAATCGCGGCTGTTGCAGTTACGACACGAGGAAGAACAAGCCAAGAAGAAGGAACTGGCCGGAGAAGTAAAAGCCTCCTGGGGAGACCAGATGCGCTCCTATGTGATGCACCCTTATAAAATGGTGAAAGACCTGCGTACTTTAGAGGAATCATCGCAGGTAGATTCAGTATTAGATGGAGATATCGATAGTTTCTTAGATGCGGGAATCCGGTGGCGTAAAGCCCAGGAAGAAAGTGAGAACTAGCACGTCAAAGCGCTAAGCGTCCCCTAATCGGCGTGTAAGCACCAATGCCGCCTCCCCAGGCGCTAAGTTGGTCAGTGCCGGAGGCTTTCAACAGCTAGTGGGGGATGCATGATTACTTTTGACGATGTCTCAATGGTTTATAAACGGGGGGCTCGCCCCGCGTTAAACCACGTGAGCACCAATATAGAGCGGGGAGAATTTGTTTTCCTCGTGGGTAAATCAGGTTCAGGCAAGTCCACTTTCCTAACTATGATTTACCGCGAAAATAGTCCCACGGAAGGCACCGTGACGGTGTTGGGAAAGGATGTTGGCCGGCTCTCGCGGTGGAAAGTTCCGAAGTTACGTCGTCAAATCGGTACAGTTTTTCAAGATTTCCGTCTGCTAGATAACAAATCTGTGGAAGCAAATGTGGCCTTAGCGATGCAGGTGATTGGGCGCCCTCGGCACGCTATAAAAACAGAAGTGCCCCAGGTATTATCGCTGGTGGGGCTAGAGGGTAAAGAAAAACGGATGCCCTATGAGCTATCTGGTGGGGAACAGCAGCGAGTAGCGATCGCCCGCGCGATGGTTAATCGCCCAGAGATTCTACTGGCAGATGAGCCCACCGGAAATCTGGATCCGAAAACCTCGCTGGGGATTATGCGACTGCTGGATCGGATTAACCGTACGGGCACCACGGTAGTGATGGCCACTCACGATGACGAGATTGTCAATCAGTTACGCAAACGAGTGATTGAACTTGTGGATGGGGAAATAGTGCGCGACCAGGATCGCGGCGTGTACGGATCGAGTCGAAGCTAGGAGAAGAAATGCGTTTGCGGTTTATCCTTGGCCGGGTATTTTCCGGACTGGGACATAATATGGCGATGACCATTTCGGTGGTGTTGGTGACCTTTATTTCCCTGCTGTTTGTGGGCGTAGGCGGCCTGTCCCAGATGCAGATTTCTGCGATGCAACAGGAATGGTACGCCAAGGTGGAAGTTAGCGTCTATATGTGCGCTCAGGACGACCAGGTGGGCAACTGTAATGGTCAGCAGGCTACTAAGCAGCAGATTCAAGATGTTCGCGACGAGTTAGAGCACGGAACTTTAGCGGCCTATGTTGACCATTACGATTTCCAGAACCACGATCAGGTATACGCGGATTTTCAAAAGCAATATGGGGATACCACTTTAGGGCAAGCTACTAAACCGGAAATGTTACCCCAGGCTTTTCGGATCAAAATGAAGGATCCTTCCCAATACGAGATTGTCTCTGCCCAGCTAGAGGGACAGCCGGGGGTAGAACAAGTTCAAGACCAATCCCAGTTGGTTAAACCGCTAATGAATCTGTTTAGCCAAGCTAGTCGGATTTCCTGGGGATTGGCGGCGGTGATGGCGATTGCGGCAATCCTGCTGATTGTTACCACGATTCGCCTGTCGGCCATGTCGCGGCAAAAAGAAACCGAGATTATGCGGATGGAAGGTGCCTCCGGGTTGTTTATCCAACTGCCCTTTATGATCGAGGGCGCGCTATGTGCGCTCTTGGGGGCTTTGCTGGCTTGCGGAGCGCTATACGCGGGCGTGAAATACCTGGTGCAAGGGTGGTTGCAAAAGACCATTCCTTTCATCCAATTCGTAGATCTGCGCGAGGTAGCGATTTTGTCCGGCATCATCGTGGTGGCGGCCTTGGTGCTTTCGATTATTGCTTCCCTGGCTTCCTTAGCTAAATACGCGAAGGTGTAGCCATGGTTTTTAGAAAACGTTTAGGAAAAATTCTTAGTGCCACGTTAATAACTGGATCCTTGGTGCTGGCCGGCGCCTCCAGTACTGCTCTGGCTTCCGATCGCTCAAAAGCAGCGGATAAAGAAAAAGCCGCTTCCAGTAAGGCGGCGCAGTTACGGGCTTCTTTGGAGGACGTCAGCGCGGATTTAGCTGAGTCAGTGATCGCCTTGGAAAACACCAAGCAAGCGCAAAAAAGTGCCCAGGGCGCATATGACGAGGCAGTGCGAGTGCAATCTAACGCGGCGCGCGAGCAAGCTCAGGCACAAGACCACTTGGATGTGGCTAGTGCGCAACTGAAACGGGTAGAACAAGCCCTGGCTGCCTCGCAAGAGAAAGAAAGCGAAAACTTGAACAATATCGGGCGGGTGGCTCGAGAAACCTACACCAACCCAACTGTCGGGGGGTCTTTCGAGTTTTTCATTTCCGATAAGGATAGCGGGGATTTAAGCACCTATGCCCGTAATGCGCAACTGGCTGCCCAGTTACAATCTGATTCTTTGAAAAATGTGCAAGACCAGATTGTTGGGCAAAAGAACGCGCAGATGGAACAGCGGGAACTGACCGCGCAAGTTCGCAAATTAAAAGAAGAGGCGGATGCAGCTTTGCAGGCTGCCCAGAGCGCTAAAAGCACCAAGCAGACAAAACTTGCGCAGCTAAATCAGACTCTGGAACAAAAGAAACAGCAGGAAGCGGAGCTAGCAGCTAAGAAGGGTGAGATCTCGAAACAGCTAGCGGAAGCTGAAAAGGAGCAGCAACAGGCTCAGGAACGGATTAGGCAGATTGATGCCCAAGATCGAAAGGCTCAAAGCGCTCGCAACGCCAATAAGAGTCGCAATGTTCCCAGAGGAAATGCTGGTAGCAGCAGTGCCGGTTTTGGCTCCGGGGGGATTTTTCAAGCTCCGATTAAGGGAGGTATGTACCTTACTTCCCCCTTTGGATACCGAATTCACCCGGTGACTGGACAGCGGCGCTTGCATATGGGAGCCGATATTCACGCTGCCTGTGGGGTGCCGCAGTATGCAGCCGCTAATGGCACCGTGGTTTCTACCCGTTATGAAGGTACTGGGGGCAATACGGTGACGATTAACCATGGGATGCTGGGAGGCAATTCCTGGATCAGTGTTTATCGCCATATGACTCACTTTGCTACTAGCCCGGGGGCGCGGGTGGCCAAGGGACAATTGATTGGTTATACCGGTGCTACCGGTAGGGTAACTGGCTGTCACGTGCATTTTGAGCTGTGGAAGAACGGTTCGGTAATAAATCCCATACCTCTTCCTTAGCAATTATGCGATAGCGTAGGAAAGCTATGAGTAAGAAAAACAAGGGTCAGGGCGCGCCAGCAGCCTCTCAGGCGGGCGTGCAGATGATTGCGCGCAATAAAAAGGCGCTGCATGACTTTTTTATTGAAGAAACCTATGAGGCGGGTTTGGTGCTTACCGGTACCGAGGTGAAATCCTTGCGTATGGGCAGAGCCTCTTTAACCGAGTCTTGGGTGGAGATTGACCGCGGGGAAGCCTGGCTGCAGCATGCTCATATTCCCATGTACATTAACGGTACCTGGTCGAATCATGCTCCGTTACGTAAACGTAAACTGCTGCTACATCGGCGCGAAATAGATAAGTTGAGCGGTCAAGTGGTGGCTAAGGGGCATACGATTGTTCCTTTGGAGCTGTATTTCTCCAGCGGTCGGGTGAAAGTGAAAATCGCCCTCGCCCGCGGTAAACAAGAGTGGGATAAACGGCAAACCTTGCGCGAGCAGCAGGATCAACGCGAAGCTCAACGAGCTATGAAGGATTGGAATCGGCGCGCGTCGGTGGGCTAGCCACAGGTTGAAGCCGCCGATCCTGCTTTGGGTATTAACCCCCGCTTTGCCCTCCTGCAAATCTGGGGAGGAGCGTTTCAAGGGCAAATGCCGATTCGGGCATTAGCCCGGTATTAGCCCCCGTTTCAAGACCGCTGGAAGCATAAAACAAAAACTCTCTGGTAACTTGCCATCAGGCAAGGTTAACAGAGAGTTATTATTTGGTATTTCAGTTAGCAGGCGCGGCGGGCACGAGCCTTGCGGCGCCGCATACTGCGCCGCTCATCTTCGCTCTTTCCACCCCAGACCCCGGCATCCTGGTTGTTATCAAGTGCCCAAGCCAGGCAGGTTGACTCTACTTCGCAGCGCGCACAAACCATTTTTGCGCGCTCTGCCTGGGCGATAGCGGGGCCGGTATTTCCGATCGGGAAGAAGAGTTCCGGATCTTCTTCTAGACAGGCTGCGCGTGAACGCCAATCCATGTGCGTCTCCTTTTAAGGTTAACGATAGGTAACGATTTTGCGGGTAACTGCCCTTATAGAACTCTGTCTTGGCGGGCAGCCCCTTTGTTACTTACTATTTTTTTAGTTACGAACAGATAAATCAAGGGTTTTAACAGTTCAGAGCCGGTATTTTAGCGTGTAACCGATCACAAAAGAAGTTAATTTTAGCGAAGTTTAGAAGAAATAGCCACTTGGATGGCGAAAGCTTTACCTTTTTTGATTAGCATCCCGCGTCCCGGAACTAACCCAATTTGATCCGGAAGAGCCTGGGAATCTATTCCCTTTAGAAAAGGACGACACTGCGTGGCAGTGCCTAAAACTACCAGAATTGCCCGCTGGCGTAGCTCAGCTAGCGGCCCCGAAAAAGAAGTTTGCAGAACCTCGGGACTGACAGAGGCAATCACTAGCGTCCTCCGGGAATGCATATCTGGATCTCGTGAGGAGGGCGCTGAGACCTGTCCCATCTCCGAGGTAGAAGAAACGCTTAACTCTGCAGACGAACTCAGCCGGGGATCATGGGCGGCTATATCCTCAACCACTTGGTTATCAGGTAACAAACTGGCGAGTAGGTTTACGGTAGTGCTTTTTCCGCTGCCATTGTCGCCGATTATTAACCAATCTTGCTCGTGCTCTTCTGTTCCTACCGACAGTGATCCGGATAATCCTAAAGCCAGAATGGGTTCTGATTCTTGGTGGTTTTCCGGCTTCGGCAGCTGAAAGTGAGTTGGCAGAGCCCGCAGACGCGTTTGGGGGCAGGTTAAATAGTTGTCGCCCTCGGGAATCGGAGGCATCGCTGCCCTAAAGGGGGTCGCTTCCTGGCTCGGGGAAAACACGAAGATCCCCGCTTCGCTAATCTGTTCTAAAACCTGGGGGGTGAAACCAGCTTGGGCAGCCTGCACTCCATCACGAATTCCTCCCACTATCTGGGTTTTTAATCCCTGAAATAGCCGCGAAGAAGCCATAGCCGGCCCGGAGACTACCAGCAGCGAAATCCCCAGCGCCTCGCTTTGCCGGCAAATAGAGGCCAGCAAATCATTTCCGCTAAGCGGGCCGTAGGCGCGCTCGAGTGAGTCCAGCAGATCTTCACAGTCATCGATAATTAGCGTCCCCGAAAGCTGTCCCCGACTGGTCAGTTTTAATAGCTGCAAGCTAACCTGCGGGGTAGTGGCAATAGTTCCCGGCCAGGCTTCCTGATTAGTTTCGGTAAACGATGGTCCAAAGAATTGTTGCGGTGAGGTACAAATAACGTGGACTTCCCGTCCTCGATTGGCCAGTTGTAAAGCCAACATCAAAGCTAGCGTGGTTCTACCACAGCCAGCTGAACCTACCAACTGCACAGAGAACCTTTCTGGCAGGGTTAAAGAGGAAGTGCATTGCCGGTGCGGATAATCCCCCAACCCCAAAACTACTTTGTCAACGGCTGGAGGTAGCTGCGGCAAAAAGATGCGGCGAGGCAGGGGAGGTGCCCAGGGAAGCCGGGGAGGACAGGGAGGGCGCCAAGCCGCGCGACACAGCTGCGCCAGATGCGCGGCCTGCTCACTATGGGGGATCCAAGCAAATTGCACCAGCTTTCCAGACGCATCGCTGGCAGAGGTTATCCAAGCACGCCCGGCAATTGCCGGTAACTTAGCGCCGCGACTGTCTCCCAATACATCTGTAGAATCTGCAGTTTCTAACACCCGTAAACAAATCCGCAGTCCCATATTCGATTTGATTTGGCCATCCACAATCCCCGCCGGACGTTGGGTAGCCAAAATCAGATGAATCCCCAGACTACGCCCCAAAGTCGCTAGCCGGATTAAAGAATCAAGTAAATCCGGGTGGTCGGTAGCCAGTACTCGAAACTCATCCACAACTACCACAATCCGCGGATGCGGTCGGCTTTTGTGCTGCTCCCGATATTTAATCTCGGCGTTCAAAGACAAGATAGCCCGTCTGGTTAGCGCCGGTTCCAGATCCGTTAAAATTCCCAGAACGTGCGGTAGGGACTGCAATTTTTTAAACGCATCCCCGCCTTTATAATCCACCAGCACATATTGCAGTTTGCTGGGTGGGTGAGATAGCGCCATAGACAGCAACCAGGTGGTCAAGGCTGCCGATTTTCCCGCCCCGGTGGTGCCAGCCAAGAGGGCGTGGGGACCGTCTTTAACCAAGTCCAAGTAGCTGACTCCCTGGGAATCGCGAGCCACTGGAGCCTGCAGAGACTGGGAATGTTTCCAATTGTCTGTGATCGTGGCCAAAGGTGCCCCTGCGCCGATAATCTTTGGCCACAGTTGCCCAAAGAGAACATTATCAGCGAGTTTGCTGGCAGATTCGTTAGCGTGATCCCGCCAAAGCAACTCGCACCAGAGCCGGCTCGGTAAATCGGCGTGAGCGGTTGCGCGCCGGTGATTTGGTACCGGCACAATCCGATTCGCCCACACCGGAGCCTGACCGGGAGTTTTCGCCCAAGTAACCCAAATGCTATCCTCGCTACCTGCAGGTTTTTGGGAGGGAGAAACCAGTACTACTCGCGGAAGTGAGCGTTCCGAGGGCGCTGCAAGCGTGTCCGGATAATCTCGGGCAGTTAGTGCGTCCTCGCCAGGAGCTTCCTCGCTATCCCCATAGCCATCTGGGGGACAGAAATTGGCGCCACGGTTAAAATCCGCCGCGGTAACGGCTAAAACCAGCCGGTAGCGAGCTTCTTCTTGCCAGGCTAGTTGCGCTGCCCACCACAGGGCACGCTCGCGGGCATAGCTGCCGGTAAAGCAGAGTTTATCTCCTCCTTTAGCGCGGATTACCCGATGCGGGTCTATCCAGGCGCCCACCTCACTGGAGTCATTAAAAGATGCCGGCGGGCAGGAGGGACGTTCTGATTGGCTAGCAACCAGGAGCAACTGCGCGGGAGTTACCGGGCGGGGGCGGCGATAAAACCAAACCCCAAATCCCAGGATCGTGATGCCGGTAAAAATCAAGATTCCCACTAGAAGGGGAATCTTGAGGAGGGAAATAAGCGAGACTGGTAAAAACACTAGCATGGGCAAGAATAACCATTGCCGCCAAGACCCCAGTTGCATCTTCGGCCGAGGACGAGGAACGCGGAGGTGGCGCGGGCGCGGGGAAATTTTTAATACCGTGTTCCCCGCGCGAATCCTAGAAGATGTCCCAATCTCTTGCTCCTGGCGGATCCGCGAAAAGCAGGAAGCAGTTGCGCCGCGAAAAGTGCCATTAGCTGAACCAAGATCCCGCACCCGCAGTTTGTCTGGCTGAGAGATAAACAATAGGTGTTCGCGTGATACTGCCCGGTCGTGCAGCTGATCTCTTCCCAGGGCGCAATAGTTGCCCGCGAAGGGTAACACTAAGCCGGCAGCTGGGCCGCGCTCTATCTGCAAATGGCAAGGAGCAGCTAAGGACTGCCGCACTGATTCCAATTCCACTTGGCCAATCTAACTGCCGCCAAGGCCGCGCTGCCAGAATGTTTTTTTTAGGCTGTGGATAACTTCCATTGGAAAATGAACCTTTTTCTTTTGTGGACAAAAAAGGCAAAATAAAGCCATGGCGAGTGAATACGAGCAGGCATTGACGCAGGCACAAAAACAGTGGGAACACCTGGTAGACCAGATTAACCAGGCGCGGGTTCTCTACTATGACCGCGACCGTCCCACGCTTTCGGATGCGCAATATGACCAGTTGTTTCGCCAGCTAGAAGAACTAGAGGGACATTTTCCGCAGCTAATAAACCCCGATTCGCCTACCCAAACCGTAGGGGGGAGCGCGCAAAAAACTTTTTCTTCCGTAACCCATCTAGAGCGGATGGCTTCTCTAGATGACGTGTTTGACACTGACGAAGTATCTAGTTGGTACCAGCGAATGGCGCAGGCCACCGGGGAAGAAAAACCCCAAGTGAGTGCAGAAGTAAAAATTGACGGCTTAGCGGTTAACCTCACCTATCGGAACGGGATGCTTGCCTTGGGGGCAACTCGCGGAGATGGCAGTGTAGGTGAGGACGTGAGCGCCAATATTCGCACCATCGCTAATATTCCCGTCCAACTCTCCGGCACCGTAGTGCCCGAAATTTGTGAAATCCGGGGGGAGATCTATTTTCCGCTCTCCGCTTTTAATAAGTTAAATGAGCAGCGCAGCGCCCAGTGGGAGGAGTACAGCTCCGCTAAAAAAGCCGGTAGTCTTGCCGCTTGGCGCGCGCAGCGGCAAAGGGCCGGGCTACCTAGCAAAGTGGAGCCACCTTTTGTTAATCCCCGCAATGCGGCTGCCGGATCGCTGCGACAAAAAGATGCCCGGGTAACGGCGACCCGCCCCCTAGCTATGATTGCCCACGGCATCGGGAAAGTACAATGGAAAGCAGCTGATCTGGCGGCCGGTTTCGCCCCGCCCGCCAGCCAATTGCAGTGGTACCATCAGCTTCGTCAGTGGGGGTTGCCGGTCAGCGAATATACTCGCCCCCTGCGCGGTCTGGATAAAATCCAAGAGTTTATTACCCATATCGGTAAAATCCGTCCCGAAATTAGTCACGAAATTGACGGGGTCGTCCTCAAGATCGATGACCTGAAAACTCAAGAGGAACTGGGATTTACCGCGCGTGCTCCGCGCTGGGCGGTTGCCTATAAATTCCCGCCCCAAGAAGTTCACACCAAACTAGTGGATATCCGGGTTGGGGTGGGGCGTACCGGTCGAATAACCCCCTACGGGGTAATGGAAAAAGTGCTGGTAGATGGCTCTAATGTGGAGCGAGCTACCCTCCATAACCCTTTCGAGGTACGCCGGAAAGGCGTGAAAATTGGCGACACGGTGGTGCTGCGCAAAGCCGGGGACGTGATCCCGGAAATCGTATGCCCGGTAGTGGACTTGCGAGACGGCAGCGAACAGGATTGGCAAATGCCTCAGCATTGTCCTTCCTGTGGCAGCGAAATTCGTCCCGAAAAAGAAGGCGATAAGGATCTAAGATGCCCCAACCAGCGCCATTGTCCCGAGCAGATTAAAGAACGCGTTATTTTCTTAGCTTCGCGCGGCGCCCTCGATATCGAAGGGTTGGGAGAACAAGCGGCGGCAGCGCTAACTATGCCGGAGGCTGACCGTCACCAGGTTGCCCTCGCCCTCACCCGGGGAGAAGCGGTCGCAGCAGCGGGGGAGTTTATATATTTCCCCGAGGCTGATCCGGCGGCTGACGTTCCGGCCGAGGACGCGGAGTCGCTACTGCCTCCGCCCGCCTTACCGGCGCTTCCCCTAGAATCTGGGTTATTTGATTTAGGAGAGGAACAGCTGCTACAGGTAAAAACCTGGAACCGGAAGCAGGTAACTAAAAGCGACCGCGAGAAGCTAAAAGCCCAGTTAGTAGCGGGCGGTAAAAGCGATAAAGAAGCCGCAGACCTAAGCAAAAAGCTGCTGAGTAGTGGAGAAATATGGAGTTATACCACCTATTTTGCAGGCGGGAACCCCCAGGTACCTGCCCTGGCCGCGCGGGGAAAACTGTTACTAGCGGAGCTAGAAAAAGCGAAGACCCAGCCGCTGTGGCGCATTTTAGTCGCGTTATCGATTAGGCATCTAGGTCCCCAGGCCTCCCGAGCGCTAGCTGCCCGTTTTGGGAGCCTGCAGGCAATCGCCAGTGCCAGTGAAAGTGAACTAACCAGCGTGGATGATATTGGGGCGGAAATAGCCTCCTCTATAAAGGGCTGGTTCGCTGTTGACTGGCATCAGGAAATCGTGTCCGCCTGGGAAAAGGCGGGGGTAGTGATGCGCGAAAAGGCCTCCGCTGACTCTGAGCAAACCCTAACGGGACTGAACATAGTGGTTTCCGGCAGGGTAGAGGGTTATACCCGCGACGAAGCCAAAGAAGCCCTGATGCGGGCAGGCGGAAAATCTGCATCCTCGGTTTCAAAAAATACCAACCTGCTAGTTTACGGAGAAAAGGCCGGATCAAAACTAAAGAAAGCCCGCGAACTTGGGGTGGCTTGCCTGCCTGAGCAGTATTTTTCGCAGCTTTTAGCGCAGGGAATGGAAGCAACCCTCGCCGCGGTTGGACTAGGAGGTGGAACAGGAACTGAGCAGAGAAGTGGGCAAACAATAGCTACCCCACCTGCGTCCTCACCCAAGAAAATGTCCTCTTCAACGCCACCGGAGTCCGGGAGTGCTTCTAATAGTTTGTTTTAGTGCGTATGCAACAAAGTCCTTAGGCAAGGCGTTAAAGTGGTAACTATGTTGAGGATCCCGAAGAAAACGATCCCACCGTTGCTGCGCGGCTTAAAAATTGTGGCTACGGTGATTGCGACCCTGCAGGCTGCGACGGTTACGGTTATCGTGGCGATTGACCAGTTACGAAAGTTGCGACAAACCGGTAAACCTGGTGGTTATCCCCAGATTAAAACCCAGCCTATCCGGGTGGATCGCTCCTGCCTGAAAACCTATATGGATGGGGAAACCCTCTATCGCGATATGCTTGCGGCTATCGAGGGCGCGAAAGAGCGGGTATTTTTTGAAACATTTATCTGGAAATCTGACGAAATCGGACAAGAATTCAAAGACGCCCTGATTCGAGCCGCAGAGCGCGGCGCCGAGGTCTATATCATCTGGGATCGTTTTGGAAATATGGTGGTCGATCCTCGGTTCTTCCGTTTCCCCAGGTTGAAAAACCTGCATGTCCTGGGATATTCCTTAAGACATACGGCGCGTGATCACCGTAAAATTTTGGTAGTGGACTCCAAGGTGGGTTTCGTGGGGGGCTATAACATCGGCTCCTATTACTTGGACAACCAGTGGCGAGATACCCATTTGCGCATTAGCGGTTCCAACGTGTGGGAGCTGGAAAGCGCTTTCTTGGACTTTTGGAATTACGCGCAAAAATGGCATTTACGTTTGAAGAAAGTGCGCGATCCGCGTGCCAAATCCTGGAATTCGAAAATTCAGGCCTGTGTTAATGACCCGAAACGACTGCTATTTCCAGTACGCGGAATGTATGTGAACGCCCTGGATAAAGCGCAAGAATCCGCGTATATTACCTCGGCTTATTTCGTTCCCGATCGGGTAATTCAGCGTTCCCTCATTGATGCTGCCCGCCGGGGAGTAGATGTGAAGGTACTGGTACCAGCCAAATCAAACCATATTCTCGCGGATTGGATTTCACGATCCTATCTAACTGATCTGCTCGATAACCAGGTGGAACTGTGGCTTTATGACAATGTCATGATCCACGCCAAAACCGCTGTTATCGATGGATACTGGTCAACAATCGGCACCGCCAATATCGACCGGCTATCGATGACCGGAAACCATGAAATCAATATGTCGATTACCTCCCGGCAGCTAGCGGCAAATATGGAGAATATTTTCTTTACTGACCTGTTAAATGCGCGCTCTATTAGTCGCCACGAATGGAACCAGCGTCCCTTTATTGCCCGGATAGCCGAGCGACTATTACGACCTTTCGCCTTCCTGGTTTAAACGCAGTTGACGGCGGCTGTCACCTCGAACCTGATCGGGGCCCCGAGGCGTAATATGACCGGGAGTGCCTCGAGCATTAGACTGGTGATATGTCGACAATTGATAGGGATGAAGTAGTGCGCGTTGCCGCCTTAGCGCGGATCGCACTCACCGATGAAGAAATAGACCAGTTCGCGGGGGAGCTGGGGCAGATCGCGGCAGCGGTTGCCACCGTCTCTGAGGCCGTAGGGCCGGATACGAAGGCCACCTCCCACCCGATTGAGATGAGCAATGTACTCCGCCCAGACGAGGTAGGGCAGTGCCTTGACCGGGAGGAACTATTGGCCGGAGCGCCTTTGGCTGAAGATGGCCAGTTCCGGGTACCGCAAATCATTGGGGAGGAGTAACCGTGGAAGACTTTTTGAAACTTTCAGCCCTACAGCTAGCGGAGAAGCTGCGCGCTGGGGAGCTGACTTCCGAGCAGCTGACTCAGGCTTGCCTGGATCGGATTGAACAGTTAAACCCGAGCCTAAATGTGTTCGTGCATCTAGATCCGGAGGGAGCGCTAGAAACTGCCCGGCGCGTAGACAAGGCTCGCCAAGGCGGAGAAGAACTTCATCCTTTGGCGGGTCTGCCGATTGCCTTGAAAGACAATATGGTTACTCGCGGTCAGGAAACAACTTGTTGCTCCAAGATTTTGGCTGGTTGGAAGCCTCCCTATGATGCCACGGTAGTTAGCAAAATCAAGGATGCGGGTCTGCCGATTATCGGTAAAACCAATATGGATGAGTTCGCGATGGGCTCGTCTACTGAGCATTCTGCCTTCGGTCCCACCCATAACCCTTGGGATCCTTCCCGGATTCCCGGTGGCTCTGGCGGCGGCTCGGCCGCGGCAGTCGCCTCCTTTATGGTGCCTTTAGCTTTAGGTTCTGACACCGGTGGCTCGATTCGCCAGCCCGGTGCAGTCACTGGCACCGTGGGCGCCAAACCCACCTACGGGGCGGTTTCCCGTTACGGCCTGGTGGCGATGGCTTCCTCGCTAGATCAGATCGGCCCGGTGACCCGCACGGTTGCAGACGCGGCGGCGTTACAAGAGTTAGTGGGCGGGCATGACCCCTTTGACTCCACCTCTTTGGATGAGCCGGTTCCCGCATTGCTGGAGGCCGTGCAGGAATACCAAGGTAAAACTGACCTTTCTGGTCTGCGCCTGGGGGTAGTTAAACAGGGCGGCGGAGACGGCTATGAAGAGGATGTAACCCGCACCTTTAACGACACAGTGGCAGCTTTGAAAGAGCGGGGAGCTACGATTACCGAAATCGATATGCCTTCCTTTAAAGATGCCCTCGCCGCCTATTACTTGATTATGCCGGCAGAAGTTTCTTCTAACATGGCACGCTTTGACGGTATCCGTTTCGGAATCAGGGTAGAGCCGACCTCCGGGCCGGTGACTGCCGAAACCGTAATGGCGGCTACCCGGGAAGCCGGTTTTGGGGCAGAAGTGAAACGCCGGATTATTTTGGGTACCCACGTGTTATCTGCCGGATACTTTGATGCCTATTACGGTAGCGCCCAAAAGGTACGCACCTTGGTGCAAGAAGACTATGCCAAGGCATTCTCGCAGGTAGATGCGCTAGTATTGCCCACTTCGCCCACCGTAGCCTTCAAACTCGGAGAAAAGATTGGCGACCCGCTGACCATGTATAACTGCGATATTGCCACTATCCCCGCGAACCTGGCGGGAATTCCGGCGATCAGCGTGCCGATCGGGTTGGATCATCAAGGGCTGCCGATTGGTTTCCAGGTAATGGCGCCTCAGCGCGGCGACGCCCTCATGTATCAGGTAGCCCAGGCCGCAGTTGACGCCTGCGGCACCGATGTTCCGGCTGCTTGCCCGGTGAAGTAGAGGAGAAGCAATGAGCGATTTAATGAAATACGAAGATGCAGTAGCCGAATTCGATCCGGTATTGGGTCTGGAAGTCCACGTTGAGCTGGGCACTGAAACCAAAATGTTTGATAGCGCCCCGAACTCTTCACTGGGAGAACCTAACACCCGGGTAACCCCAGTCTCTGTCGGTCTGCCCGGATCTCTGCCGGTAGCTAATAAGCGGGCAGTGGAATACGCGATCAAGATTGGGCTGGCGCTCAATTGCGAGATTGCCCCCTTCTGCCGCTTCGCCCGTAAAAACTATTTCTATCCCGACCTGGCGAAGGCCTACCAGATTTCCCAATTCGATGAGCCTATCGCCCATGACGGTTATGTAGATGTTGAACTCGATGATGGGGAAATCTTCCGGGTAAATATTGAACGTGCCCATATGGAAGAGGACGCTGGCAAGAACACCCACATTGGAGGAGACGCCGGTCGTATCCAAGGTGCCGCCTATTCCCTGGTGGACTATAACCGCGCCGGGGTGCCGCTAGTTGAGATTGTTACTCGCCCTATTGAGGGCGCGGGGGCTCGCGCTCCCGAGGTAGCCGCCGCGTATGTACGTACTTTGCGCGATATTTTCCGAGCCCTAGAGGTTTCCGAGGCGCGGATGGAACGCGGAAACGTCCGCGCGGACGTGAACGTGTCTTTGCGACCCAGCCCGGATGCGCCCTTGGGAACCCGCACTGAAACTAAGAACGTGAACTCGTTTAAAGCCATCGAAAAAACGGTTACCTTCGAGATTCGCCGTCAAGCCAAAATTCTTACTGAAGGCGGCAAAGTTATCCAAGAGACCCGACACTGGCATGAAGACACTGCTACCACTTCTTCGGGGCGGGAAAAATCTGACGCGGAAGATTACCGTTATTTCCCGGAACCAGATTTGGTGCCGGTAGCTCCCGCGAAAGAATGGGTGGACCAGCTGCGCGCTAACCTGCCGGAACTGCCGGTAGCCCGGCGCCGCCGCCTGCGCGAAGAATACGGTTTTTCCGATATGGAAATGCGCGACGTGGTAAACGCGGACGCTTTGGATATTATCGAGGCCACGGTAGAAGCAGGAGCCGTACCCCAGGCTGCGCGGAAATGGTGGATGGGAGAAATCTCCCGGATTGCCAAAGAAAAGAACCTGGGTCTTGAGCAGGTTGCGGCCAAGCCCGCTGATGTAGCTCAGCTACAAGACCTGGTTGACCAGGGTAAACTTAATGACAAGTTGGCTCGCAAGGTAATCGCCGGGGTGCTGGAAGGTGAAGGCACCCCCGCCGAAGTTATGCAGGCGCGCGGACTTGAAATCGTGCGAGACACCGCTGCCCTAGAGGCCGCGGTAGCCCAGGTGATTGCGGATAACCCGAAAGTGGTAGAGCAAATCAAAGGTGGCAAAGTCAAGGCTATTGGCGCCCTCATGGGTGGGGTCATGCGTGCCACCAAGGGGCAGGCGGATGCCGGGGAAACGCGCGAGATGATCCTCAAGCAAATCAACGGATAACCAGGGGATGTTACTAATGTGACTAATTACCTCTTTTTGGTTTTCTAATAGATAGTACGGTCGTTACGAAGCGGCTCTGTCAGAAGTAACAGCTGGCAGAGCCGCTTTTCTAATTATTTTCAACCTAATCGTTTCCGAGTACTGGACAAGAAAAGAAGCTGAATGCAGCCAAAAGTTGGCATTTTATGCAAAGCCGTTTGACAAACGGGGGGGGGTAATAATTTTGCATTGTTCCTGTCAGGGATGTTATTAGGAGATATAACAATGAAAAATCTTGTCAAAAAAACTGCAGCCGGAGTTTTTGTAGCCGGTCTGACTTTCGGGTTCGCCCCCGCTGCATTCGCAGCTGACGCAACCCCCGCTTGCTGGGTAGATGCTGTCGAGCAGGCAGAGATTCACTACGCCAATGAAAATGGCAAGCTCACTGAACTACAGGTGACTGCCAATATCGCTTTGGATGCTAAACAAAAAGCCGACGATGCGGTAAAAGCCGCTAAGGCTAAGGTTGCTGCCGCGAAGAAAGCTTTCGAAGACAGCAAGACCGAGGCTGCTCCCGAAGGAGATGCCGCTAAGAAGAAGGCTCTGGACGATGCCAACGCCGAGTTAAAGGCGGCAGTTGCCAAGCAGAAGAGTGCTAATGCGGAATATAAAGAGGCAAAAGGCTATGCTGATATTCAGGAAGGCACTGTTAAGAACTATGCCTATCCGGCTCTAAAGAAGATTCAAGATGCCGATCCTGCTGCCTACAACAAGGCGCACGGTTGCAAAGCCACTCCCTCTAACCCAGAACAAAAACCAGGGAAACCTGAAGTAAAGCCTGGGAAACCTGAAGTAAAGCCCGGTAAATCCGAAGATAAGACTGGGGCTGCCGGTGTCGCTGATAGCAAGAAACCTGCAAATAAGCAAGCAGCTAAGCCGGCTAAGGGCGACCTGGCCAGCACCGGTGCAGTGGCTGCCTCTCTAGCTGGTATTGCGCTAGCCTCGGTAGCTGGTGGGACTGGTGTAGTCGCCTGGCGTCGCCACAAAGCGTAACAATATAGCTAATAATCACCATTGATGATTTATTGACCTTGTAATCATCTGGCAATCAATAGGGCTTGGACGAGAAAATCTCGTCCAAGCCCTATTACTTTTGGGCAGTAGCCCCTAATGTCCATGTAGATGCCACGAACAGAGGTAAATCTCAAAAACTGTGCGGCCTAGTTGACAATATACGACGTACGCGCGGGGGCAGATTTCGCCTCCTGCCCAAAAACTCGTAAAAGACCACAGTCTTTTACGAGTTTTACGCCCGCCTAGCCTGCTCGGCATAAATCTGCCCCCGCGCGCCTGTATTCCGCCCGGGATATTTACAGCAGTTTCCTAAGCCTAGTGAAGTGGGAATAACTGCGAAAGACTAGCCTCGGCTAGTTTTAAAAAACGCGGCTATGTTTGCCCTTATACCGCGGAGAAAGCTGCTATCGAGTGAACCCAACAAACAAGTCTTAGCAAAGCGATGTGGACGGTAAAAACGATTTTGTTAAGTGCGGGGGAGAGATTTTATCCGAGTGGGTGCGGTGGGCATAAGAATTCGGGAAACGTCGCTACGTTTTCCGAATTCTTGGGCGGGAGGAAAAATCTCTCCCCCGCGCATAACTCCGCCCTCGCGCTTTCGTATCTACATGGATATTGGGCGGGAGGCAAAATCCGCCCTCGCGCGGACTTTCGAAGATAACAGCTAAGCGGGCTAGTTCTTCTTGGGGGGAGTGGGGTTGGGAACCGAACCTTTCTTGGAACGCGGACGTACCATGGCCTGCAGTCCTTCGCCAGAAACCGCCAGCCAGTAGAGGTCAAACTGTCCGAAAGTAGCGCTGCGTAGTTGGGTGGGGTCAGCCACGGGGGCGAGCAAGCGGGCGATCACCATATCGGAAGCCCCAAGTTTACGTAGCAAGGCCGAAAAAGTTTTGAAACTAGCGGTTTTCCCGATTCCCGCAACCGCTATCGACGAAAAATCGTCCTCACACTCGTAAGAGGGACGTTGATCTTGGGGAATGCATTCATTAAATGCTTCTTGTAGAGCTTGCCTCGCTGCCTCGCTGTTGTGGCTACGCCGGTAACGTAAAATTGTCCATCCAGCGACAATCCCGGCGATAACTCCCAGTAATATCCAAAGCGCCATAACTATCCCTCCAATGTCGACAGTGCCTGTTGGTAAACCTGCTGGTCTTCGGGGCTAAAACAACAGATAGTGATGGAGTTTAAGGTAGAGGGGAAGGCGGAAAAGTCTTTGATCTGCTTTATAGCAACCATAGCTGCCTGCGCTATCGGGAAACGGTAGACCCCGGTTGAAATCGAGGGGAACGCTATCGAATGACAATGGTTCTGCGCAGCCAGATGTAAGCAATTGCGCCAACAAGTCGCCAAGAGCTCGGCTTCCCGACTGCCTCCGCCATGCCACACTGGGCCAGGAGTATGTATCACGTACTTGGCAGGCAAGTTGTAACCACCGGTGATCTTCGCCTGTCCGGTTCGGGCTCCGCCCAGGGTGCGGCATTCTTGGAGTAGACCGGGACCGGCTACGCGGTGAATGGCCCCGTCTACACCGCCTCCTCCCAGTAGGGAAGTGTTGGCCGCGTTGACGATCGCGTCAACATCCAGAGTAGTGATATCCCCTAAAACTACTTCTACCTGCAGTTGTCCTAGTTGCATTTCATTAATCCGTTGTCTTTGATCGAGCAGTAGCCGAAGGGATTCTTTTCTAAGTAGCGTTGATGGTAGTCCTCTGCCGGGTAAAAGACGGGAAGCTGGGAGGCGCTAGCGATTTCGGTAACTGGCTCGGCTCCGTAGAGGTCGCAGATTTGGTTTTTTAGTTTCAAAAGTGCTGCTTGGGCGGTATGCTCTTGATCCGCCGTAGTGGGGAAAATTTGGGAGCGGTATTGCGAGCCCACATCGCCGCCTTGTCGATTACGGGTCGTGGGGTTGTGGTGGGAGAAAAATACCTCTAGCAGCTGGCAGTAACTGATCTGCGCAGAGTCAAAAACCACTCGTACCGTTTCCGCGTGACCGGTAGTGTCAGTGCAAACCTGCTGGTAACTGGGATTTTCTAGGTGTCCTCCCATATAGCCGACTTCGGTTTGCTGCACCCCGTCCAATCCTGAAAAAAGACGTTCTGCTCCCCAAAAGCAGCCCATTGCAAAATAAGCAGTTTCGGTATTTCTCATGATTTCAGTATAGAGGGCGAGCAGTTATTACTCCCGATAGCAGGAAGCCAGTTACTTCCAGAAAGCGTCAGTAACCGGAACTAGCTGCGGATATTTGGGGCTGCATACCCAGAGGAGCGTCCTCAACAGTAACGTTCTACGGGATAGCCCACTGTTGATTCGCGGATCCACTCTAAGCGCCCAAAATAGTATCCACAATGGATAGCGGCTAACAGGGCGCGGAAAATAAAAATATCTCACCGCATGCGGTGAGATATTTTTCAGGTAAGACTCTATCGGGAGCCTTACCTTGGTGCCAAATGCCCTCGAAGAGTTACTTCTCCATAGAGTTAACTAGCTTCGCCAGCTTCGACTTGCGGTTAGCCGCCTGGTTGCGGTGAATAATCTTCTTTTGCGCGGCGCGATCCAGCTTCTGGCTGGCGAGGCGCAATTCAGATTCGGCCAGCTGGGCATCGCCAGCAGCCACCGCTTCGCGGGTACGACGTACCAGCGTCTTAAGCTCGGACTTTACCGAGCGGTTGCGCAAGCGGCGCTTTTCATTCGTACGAATACGCTTCTTCTGAGACTTAATATTTGCCAATTTTTCACTCTCTATGAGTATCCAATATGCGGTCTAGAGGGCTGAGCCGGATTCGGACTGGCGTGTGGGGCACGCTGGCAAGAAACCGGCAAGACTATAGCCGACCGGGGCTAAAGTCCGCGAATCAGTCTAGCAGGCGCGAGGCCCTAGACGCTAAAAAATTCGGGGGTGGTAATCAAGTTCACTTCTGCGCCTCGCCTCCGGAAGGTCAGCGCCACCGCGAGCGGTTCGGTGGAGCCGCTCCTCCCAGCCTCGCAAAGCCTGCCCTAGTTAGTACCTTGCTAAAGTCTCTGCCTCAGCTAGAAGATTTCTAGGCTAGCGCCCCCAAAGCTCACCGCTAGCGACGTCCCTGGTTAGGGCTGCGGCCTCGCAGCCGATCCAATTGGCGACGTTCTTTTTTCGTTGGCCGGCCGGATCCGGGTTCCCGGCGCGGTAGCGAGGGTAAAGACAGCTTCGGGAGGCGCTCGGGAGTTAAATCCTCATAGGCTAGGCGAGCGAGCGGATAACTCACTCGCCGCTCCAACAACTGCTTGACCTGTAATATGTGGTCGAATCCTCCGATCCGCACTACTACTTGGTCGCCGAGACGCACCGGAGAAGATGCCTTAGCGCTCTTGCCATTGATCTTTACGTGACCAGCTTTGCAGGCTTTAGCCGCTGCCGAACGAGTTTTATACTTGCGTACCGCCCACACCCAAATGTCGGCGCGCACCGAGGCGAGGCTAGCGTCTGCGCCTGCCGCGCCCTCGTTACTATCTTCTGTCCCCATCTAGTTTCAGCCGCTCCTAAAGTCACTAAGTCCTACGTATTTCGATTTTTAGCGCGGTTTTTTATTTTTCATTCTAAAGGTTAGCGCTTCTAGTCCCCTCAGCGGGCGTAATTAGCGTAACCTAAGAGAAGAGGATTATTGCCCCCGCGAGGGGTGTTGAGGAAAGGAATAAATTGGTACCTAATCCAATTCCCGCTGCCAAATTGTCCAATGGGCGGGTTCCTTTGAATATTCTGGAGTTGGCGCCGCTTTCTACCGGCATGACCCGGAAAGAAGCCCTGGACACTTCGCTAAAGCTGGCGAAGAATGCTGATCGTTTGGGCTACACCCGTCTGTGGGTGGCAGAACATCACGGTTCGCAAGTTTTCATGTGTTCGGCTTCATCGGTGATAATCACCCGCGCCTTGGAAAACACTACTCGTCTGCGGGTAGGTGCCGGCGGGGTGATGTTACCTAACTGGTCTCCACTTACGGTAGCGGAAACCTACGGAACTCTTTACACCATTTACGAGGGGCGGGTTGATCTGGGGTTAGGTCGGGCACCCGGAACTGATCCGGCTACGGCTCGGGCGCTGCATCGCGGCGCTAGTGAGCCAGCCTATTTCGAGGAGGATCTCGAGGAGCTCGCCAGCTATCTATCAGATCAAAAATCAGTGGTGCACTCCGGGGTGGTTTCAGGGGCGGAAGCCTCGATTCTCGGGATTGAAGTTATCGGCGTGGATCGCCCCTTCACCCGGGTACGCGCGATTCCTGGCGAGGGTACTTGTATCCCTATGTGGATGTTGTCTTCGTCCTCTGCAGGCGCCAAAGTTGCCGCTGACCTGGGGATGCCCTATGTGTTTGCTGGTCACTTCGCTCCTTACAACATTGATGAAGCGGTAGAGATATACCGGCGGGAGTTTAACGCCAACGCCCCGACCGCCATGGTGGATCATCCGGTAGTGATGATGGGCATGAACGTGATGTGTAACGAGGACGAAGCAGAAGCAAAGTACCAGTTCACCACGACCTACCAGGTACAGGGGAATGTGCTTTCCGGGCGGCCGGGCACGCTCACCCCGCCCACCGACGATTTGGATGCGACTTTGGGTGAAAAACTGGCCGATCGGGTGCGGGCGCTGCCCTCTATTTCCGCGGTCGGTACCCCAGAGCAAGTAGTAGAGAAAATGGATTGGGTTTCCCGTAAGTACATGGTAGATGAGATCATCACCGTTACTCACGCTTACGATCCTCAGGTACGCATTCATTCTCTAGAACTGGTAGCTAAAGCCTGGGGCTTGCCGATACTGCCAGCCGAGGGGGAAGCTGAAGAAGCGGAGCAAACACCGTCCACCCCGGAACCGGAAGTGATAGAAATCGCGGAGGAAGAACCGGAGGAAAAGGTTGCGCCGCGACCTGGTGGGACGCGGAATCGCTCGGCAGTGTATGGGCCGGTGCACCGCAGCGAGAGGAAAAAGCCGACATTAAAGAACTCTGCTGGTGCGAGCGCTGCGGCAGCATCTTCCGACAGTGAGGACGCGGCAGCAAAGACTACTGCCTCTAAAGCAGCGCCTGCTAAAAAACCAGCAGCCAAGAAAACTACTGCCGCTAAGAAGCCTGCCGCTAGGAAAACTACGGCAAAGACCTCGACGAAAGCAACTGCTAAACCTAAACCGGCAGCAAAGTCGGCAGCGAAGTCCGATGCTGCTAGTGAGCAAACGACTCCCGCAGCAAAACCAACTGCGCGTACCCGTACCCGGCGCAAGCCGCGCCCTCGCAGTTAGAGGTTTGGGACTTAAGGCAATAGGATAACGCGAGAAGACAGCGGGATTTTAATAGGAAGATAATAGTATTGGCTAACAGCGAGCGGGATTTAGGGATTTCCCCCGGTAACACGGATCCCCAGCAGATTCGTAATTTTTGTATCATCGCCCATATTGATCACGGCAAGTCTACGCTGGCTGATCGGATGTTGGGGGATACCGGGGTGGTCTCGGAACGAGAAATGCGCGAACAATATCTGGATCGGATGGATATTGAACGTGAACGCGGGATCACGATTAAATCTCAGGCAGTGCGTATGCCCTGGCAGGTGGGGGACACCCACTATGTGCTGAATATGATTGATACCCCCGGTCACGTGGACTTTTCTTATGAGGTGTCGCGTTCGCTAGCCGCTTGCGAAGGGGCGATCTTGTTAATTGATTCCTCGCAGGGGATCGAAGCACAAACCCTAGCCAATCTCTATTTGGCGATGGAACATGACCTGGTAATTATTCCGGTACTTAATAAGATTGATCTTCCGGCGGCGCAACCAGATCGCTGCGCGGAGGAAATCGCGGGACTGTTGGGAGGATCCCCCGAGGAATGCCTGCGAGTATCAGCCAAGACCGGTGAAGGGGTGCCAGAGCTCCTGGATCGGATCGTAGCGGAGGTTCCATGCCCTAAATCCAGCAGTAAGGAACCGCGTGCCCTGATTTTTGATTCCGTCTACGATACTTATCGCGGAGTAGTGACCTATGTGCGGATGATGGATGGCAGCCTTAAAAAGGGTCAGCGGGTAAAAATGATGTCCACTGGTTCTGAGCATGAGCTGCTAGAGATTGGGGTTATTTCTCCGGAGCCTACCCCGGCAGCTGGCCTGGGACCGGGCGAAGTGGGTTATTTGATTACTGGTGCGAAGGACGTGCGGTTATCTAAAGTTGGTGACACGGTAACCAGTGCTAAGGATCCGGCCAGTGAGATTCTGCCTGGCTATCAAGAACCTAAACCCATGGTTTATTCGGGGATCTATCCGGTAGATGGCGATGATTTCCCGGATTTGCGGGAGGCGCTGGACCGGCTGCAGTTAAACGATGCGGCGATTACTTTTGAACCCGAAACTTCCGTGGCTTTGGGGTTTGGTTTTCGCTGCGGATTCTTGGGGCTGCTACACCTAGAGATCGTGAAGGAGCGCTTGGAGCGGGAGGCGGGACTGTCGATTATCGCTACGGCGCCCTCGGTGGTTTATCACGTTACTCAAGAGGATGGTACGGAACTAGAAGTGACTAATCCTTCCGAGTATCCGGATGGGAAAGTCCTGGACGTGCAAGAACCGGTAGTGGAAGCTACTGTTTTGACTCCCAATGACTATGTAGGACGAATCATGGAGCTTTGCCAGGGCAGGCGAGGCACCTTAGGAAAAATGGAGTATCTATCCTCTGACCGGGTAGAGATGCATTATCGTCTGCCTTTAGCGGAGATCGTGTTTGACTTCTTTGACCAGCTTAAATCTCGGACGCGGGGCTTTGCTTCCTTGGATTATCATGAGGCCGGTACCCAATCTGCGGATCTGGTGAAAGTAGATATTTTGTTAAATGGCGAGGGCGTGGATGCGTTTAGCGCCATTGTGCATCGTGATGCGGCTTATGCATATGGGGATAAGATGACGCGGCGGCTAAAAGAGTTAATTCCCCGCCAGCAGTTTGAGATTCCAGTTCAGGCAGCGGTGGGTTCGCGGATTATTGCCCGGCAGACTATTCGAGCGCTGCGCAAAGATATGTTGGCGAAATGCTATGGCGGGGATATTTCCCGTAAACGCAAACTTTTAGAAAAACAAAAGGCAGGAAAGAAACGAATGAAAGCAGTGGGCTCGGTGGAAATCCCGAACTCGGCTTTCATTGATGCCATAACCCAAGATACTCCCACGGGAAAGGGGTAAGTCATGAGTGAAGAACTATCTGAGCGCGAGGAAGCGACGGAAAACCTGGTTTCTGAGGAGGAACTAACGGAGGGCGAGACCGGAGGGCAGGCTCAAGAAATTGACCTGTCGTCACCGGAAGGACGCTATCTGGCCAGGTCGAAGTCTTTTGTTTCCCGGGCACGTCAGCTTAGCGATTCTTTGCAACATACTTGGGATGCTCATGCCGGCGACTATGTAGTAGCGGTACCTGTCGGTGCTGGACATACCGCGGTGGCCGAGGACGCGAAACCCTTATCGTTTAAACGTCTTTTTGATCGCAACGCGGTGGTGCGCCTGGAAATTGGTACTGGTAACGGGGATCAGATCGTGTCTGCAGCGGTATCGCATCCTGATCGGGACTATATCGGGTTCGAGGTTTACCGCCCGGGGGTAGCGCAAACCGTGTCGAAAGCGGTTAAAGCCGGGGTGGATAACCTGCGGATTATTGAGGCTGACGCGGCGCAAGCTTTACCGATTCTGTTTCAAGAAGCCTCCTTGGATGAGGTGTGGACTTTCTTCCCGGATCCGTGGCGCAAAACTAAGCACCATAAACGGCGTCTAGTGCAGGCCGAATTTGCGCAAACAGTGGCGCGAGTACTGCGTCCTGGGGGAATATGGCGCCTGGCCACCGATTGGTCGGATTATGCCTTCCAAATGCGGGACGTTATTGAGGATTCCTCCGATTTTGAGAATCCCTATGCTGGGGTTAATCCTCATGAGGAAGATCCCGATCCGGGGCGCGGTGGTTTTGCCCCGCGTTGGGAAGGACGCGTAATGACCAAGTTTGAGCGTCGCGCAATCGATGCGGGACGCGAAGTGTTCGACTTGGTGGCGCAGCGGCTTTCGTGAGCGGAACCGCCAAGCTAAAAGAGCTTTTTTCCGCTGCTAGTGAGGGCGGGCGCTCGCAGCTTTCTCCAGTAGCGAGGGAGGGCGCGGCGCACGCTGATTTCAGGCAGCAGGCAGCCGGCTTCGCGGTCTATATTCATGTGCCATTTTGCCGGGTGCGTTGCGGGTACTGTGATTTCAATACCTATGTGAACGGTTTTGGTGCTGGCGCCGACCGAGCAAGCTACCACGATTCGGCGCGCCGTGAGCTGGCGCTGGCCGCGCAGTTTTTGCGCGAACAAAAGCAGGTTCCACCCCCGGCGTCCTCGGTTTATTTCGGAGGTGGTACCCCCACCTTGCTAAGCGTGAGGGCGCTGCGGGAACTCCTGGAGGATGTAGTCAGTACCTGGGGAGTAGCTCCGGGCGCCGAGGTTTCGATTGAAGCTAACCCGGACACGATAACTGACCAGGTGGCGCGGGATTTAGCTGCCAGTGGTTTTACTCGCGTGTCCTTGGGGATGCAATCAGCGGTGCCGCAAGTATTGGCGACTTTGGAGCGGACTCATCGCCCGGAAAATCTTCCCCAGGCAGTGGCGGTGCTGCGGCGAGCCGGCCTCGCGGTGTCCCTGGATTTGATTTATGGGACTCCGGGGGAGTCTTTAGCGGATTGGGAAGCCTCGCTGCAGGCAGCCTTGGCCTTAGAAGTTGACCATATTAGTGCCTACTCTTTGGTGATTGAGCCGGGTACCAAGATGTATGCCCAGGTGGAGCGGGGGCAACTGTCTCCGATTGATCCTGATAGCCAGGCGGAAAAATATGAAATGGCGGACTCGCTGCTAAAAGCGGCGGGTTTTAAGTGGTACGAGATCTCCAACTGGGCAAGGCAGCTAGATACCGAAGTATTCCCGAGCCCGAAGATTCCCGATTCTACTTATTTGGCAAATGTATCGCGGCATAACCTGGCTTATTGGCGGGACTGGAATTGGTGGGGGATTGGGCCGGGCGCGCATTCTCATCTCGGCCAGGTGCGCTGGTGGAATCAGAAGCATCCCCGTGGCTACGCAAGGAGCGTAGCCACGGGTGACCTTCCAGTTCAAGATGGGGAAGTGGTAGCTGCTGACAGCCGAGAGCTGGAGCGGATTATGTTGGGGCTGCGTACCGCCTCGGGAGTTAAAAGCTTGCGCGCAGAAGAACAGGCCCAGTTACCGGCACTGGTGGCAGCGGGGTATCTGGAAGAAGAGGCGGCGCGTCGCGGCGAGGCGATACTAACTTTGCGGGGGCGTTTAATGGCTGACTATGTTACTGGCCAGCTATTGGGCTGGTAAGTTAGCGGGTGCCGGCGGCGGTAACGAAATCGATTAGCGATTCGACCGGCCCTAACAGACCCGGTTCCAGATCCCGCCAGTCGCGGACTTGCCGCAAAATATGTTTCCAACCCTGAGCGATATCCGCTTGGCTAGCTGCCGGCAAGCCCAAGGCCTGTAGGCTACCCACCTTAATATCGCTGCCGCGCGGCACCTGTGGCCAAGCGGATAACCCCAAGCGTTGAGGCTTTACTGCCTGCCACACGTCTATAAACGGATGCCCCGCAATCGCGACTGCGTCCTCGCCAAAAGTGTCAATACATTGCTGGGCGATACGCGACTCTTTTGAGCCGGACACCAGGTGATCCACTAAGGCTCCGATTCTTGTCCGCGGGGTAGGAGCGAACTCTTCCAGCCGCTCTGGAAGATGATCCACCCCGTCCAGGATTTCTACTACCACTCCCAGCTCGCGCAGGTCATCGCCCCAAACATGTTCTACTAGCTCCGCATCATGGCGTCCTTCTACCCAAATCCGGGATGCCCGCGCTACTCGCGCCCGACGTTTACCGTCCTGCGGGGCGCGCCGCGAACCGGAATTAGTGGCGGCACGACCGCTCGCCAACTTAGGATCCTTGTCGTTTTTCACTTTAGGTGCGGGAGCTCGCAGCTCTACCGGTTTCCCGTCAATCCAAAAACCGGCTCCTAGCGGGAAAGCCCGCACTTTGCCGCGCCGATCCTCCAGCTCCACCAGATACATGCCCCCGGATTTGTAACAGCGCAAGACCGCGCCTACAAAACCGGTCATCACATCCTCAACTACCAGGCCGCGGGTAGCAGCAACCGGGCGGGAAGCCGGGAGCTTGCGCCAATTATCGTTAGCAAGGACGTCTTTTCCGTAGCGATCAAACACGCCCTAACTATAGGGGAAAACCTTAGGCGCTACAGCAGACCGCTCCGGCAGTGTCCTCAGATTCGCTACTGCCCGAATAGTTAGGATCCAAAGCTGCTGCTTCTTCGGGACTGACCCAAGCGGGCAATTTGCTTAAGCGAGAAAGATATTCGCTAATGGCCTCGAAAACACGCAACATTTCGGGAGCAGACGAAGATAGCACTTGGAAAACCACAAAGGCCCGAATATCGCTTTCGACGGGCTGCTCGCCAGTAAGGAACGAATTTTCCCGCAACATTTCTTCCAAGCGTTCCAAAGCCAGTGAAAAGTTCCGCCGGGTTTGTCCGTCAGCTTCTCCATGAGAAACTGCCCAGGAAGGGCTAACTAACTGCTTATTTAGCCAAGTGTCGAGGGCATCAAGTTTTGTCCGCTCAGCTGCCGGATACAAATCCGGGGCTTCAAAATGAGTAAAAGGCTTCCAGGCGGTGCAAAAATCGAGCAGCATATCGGCGGACTCGGTAGCCACAATCTGGTTATCGCGCTGGGAATCTAGGATCACCGGCACGGTTTGCGGATCATCAGGCTCAAAATTGGGTTGGCGGCGATATAGCTCGCGCGCTGAACGCACCATTAGCAGGGGGTCATAGGAATAGCCATCCCGAATAAACTCGAAACCATCCGGGCCCGATCCGGTAGCATAACGTACCCCGATCGCAGCCTCTAAACCTAAAAGCCGCCGCACAATCGTGACCCGGCGGCAATAGGGGCAGGCGGGAGAAACAACTAGCAGGTAGCGGCCGGCCTGTACCGGTAACTCTTCGCTACCAAAACGATAATTCGGGATCATGGACAACTCCTGTTCTCGAGGCTAATTCCATTATCGCAAATACGGGGCACCCTCGCGCGCTGAGCGCGTAGAGAGAAAATGTGGCATAATAAACGGGTGCTCCGGGGTCGGTGAAAATCCGAACCGGCGGTAAAGTCCGCGACCCGCTCACTATGGGCGGCTGAACCGGTGAAATTCCGGTACCGACGGTTATAGTCCGGATGAGAGGCAGCACGGGCAGTTATGTCTGCATGGCGTCTGCGCGCGCCCACGCCTCCTTGGAACACTATATTGGCGAGGAGGATTTTTATTGGCGCTTTCAATGCCCACTAAAGCTGCGCTCACTCACGGTCTCGCGGCCGCCAGTAAAGCTGCCCTCCAAGGCCCTAGAACTGGAGGAAATCCCCAGGTGGGCTGCGCTATTCTTTCTCCTGCAGGCAGGATATTGTCTATGGGGTATCACCGGGGAGCCGGAAGCGCCCACGCCGAAGTAGACGCCCTTGCGAACTTGAAAGAGGATACCGGATCTGCTCCCCTGACCGCGGTAGTCACTCTGGAGCCTTGCAACCATAGCGGTAAAACTCCTCCCTGTACCCGTGCCCTGATTGAAGCAGGGATTAAAAATGTAATCTGGGCAGCCGATGACCCTAACCCGAAAGCTGCTGGCGGCGGGGAATATCTGAGCAGTCAGGGGATTAACGCTATGCCTGCTAGCGAAGTGGGTATAGATGAAGACGTCCTCGCGAATGCCCGGGCAGTTAGTGCCCACTGGGTGCTGGCCACTAGGCGCGGCCGTCCCTGGACGATTGCGAAAGTAGCGCAGACTCTGGACGGGTATTGCGCCGCTAAGGACGGATCTAGTCAGTGGATTACTAACCGGCTCTCGCGTGCCTATGCGCACCGGATTCGATCCAGCGTGGATGTGATTATTGCCGGCACCGGTACCGTCCTTGCTGATAATCCCCAGCTATCGGCGCGTCTAGCCGATGGGCGCGAGCTCCCGCAGCAGCCGCGCCCCCTGATCATTGGCCGGCGCGAGATTCCCGCAGATTTTTATCTGACCGGCAAAGCGGAACAGGCACGCACCCATGACCTAAAGGCGGTACTGGAAAGCTGCTACCGGCGTGGCGAGATTTTTGCGCTCCTGGAGGGCGGACCTACCTTGGTAACCGCGGCACTAAAGGCTGGCCTGGTCGATGAACTGCATGTCTACCTGGCTCCTCGGCTACTGGGAGAAGGGCGCAAAGGGATAGGCGACTTGGGGATTAACGCTTTGACCAGTTCCCTGGATTTCCAACTGCATAAGGTTAAAGAATTAGGCGGAGATGTTTTCTTGGCGTTAGAAAAGGAAGGGGCGTCATGTTTACCGGACTAATAGCAGAGGTCGGGACGATTAAATCCCTAAAGAAGCAAGAAACAGACCTCGAAATTGGGATTTCTTGCACTTTTGCCTCCGAGCTATCCCCGGGAGAATCGGTGGCTACCTCCGGGATTTGCCTGACCGTGACCCGGGTCGAAGGCGATACTTTCTATGCCTACGCCATGCCGGAAACCGTAAGGCTTACCACTTTGGGGCAAAAACGCCTTGGCGAGGGGGTTAACCTGGAGCGCGCCCTCCTCCCGACAGATCGCTTAGGGGGACACCTGGTCGCCGGGCATATTGACGGCACCGGCACGGTAACTTCCCTAGAGGAAGGGCAGCGTTGGCAAGAGCTACAGATTTCTGCTCCGCCCTCATTAATGCCCCAGATTGCCCGGAGAGGATCGATTGCGATCGACGGGGTATCTTTAACCGTAACCGCGGTGGGCGCGGACTATTTCCGGGTCGCAATAATCCCTGTCACCCGGGATAACACTACTTTAGGAACCCTTTCGGTCGGCTCTTTAGTCAACTTAGAGACTGACCAGATAGCGAAATATGTGGAACGTTTACTGGAGGGGAGTAAAAACTAATGAGTGACTTGGCCAAGTTGTTCGCGCGGCTCAGCGCGGCGCTACGGGCAGGAAAACCCGTTTTGGTAGCGGATTCGAAAGACCGGGAAAACGAAGTAGACGCGATTGTTAGCGCCCAAACAGTTACCTCCGAGTGGATGGGGTGGATGGTGCGTTACACCTCGGGTTATATTTGCGCCCCCATGCCGGCCGAACGTGCGGATTTGCTGGGATTGCCGATTCAATGGCCGGCTAATCAGGATCAGCTGCGCACCTGTTACACCGTTTCCTGTGATGCCGCAAGGGGAGTCACCACCGGAATTTCAGCTGCGGATCGCCGTACCACTTTGCGAGCTTTAGCCAACCCTCAGGCCAGCAGCGAAGATTTGGTGCGTCCCGGACATATTTTGCCGCTGCGGGCGCGCAGTGGCGGGATTTTTACCCGGGCAGGACATACCGAGGCGGCAGTTGATCTAATGGAGCTAGCAGACCTGTCTCCGGTAGCCGCCATCGGGGAAATGGTTCACGATGACGGTTCTATGGTTCGCTACCGAGACTGCCCGGCAATCGCAGAAAAGTTTGACCTGGAACTAATTACAATCGCCGAGCTGAAAGAGTTCTTATCCCAGGAAAAACCACAGGTAGAGTCGGATAAGATCACCCGGGTTACCGAGATCGCCAGCGCCAAACTTCCCACGCAATTTGGGGATTTTACGGTGCGTGCTTATCAGGATTCTGAACTAGGCACAGTGCATATGGCGCTGATCTCCGAAAAGACTGCAGAGTCGACCGCTTTGGTGCGGATTCATTCCGAATGTCTGACCGGGGAAGCTTTCGGCTCGCTGCGCTGCGATTGCGGGCCGCAGCTACAGCAAGCGATGAGAGAGGTGGCAGCCGAGGGCGGCGCGATTATTTATCTGCGCGGTCAAGAAGGACGCGGGATTGGGCTGAGCGAAAAAATTAAAGCCTATGCTCTGCAGGATCAAGGACGCGATACCGCTCAGGCTAATCTTGATTTGGGATGGCCGGTTGACCTGCGTGAATATGGGGCGGCGGCCGCTATCTTACGGGATCTGCAGCTACTTAATATCCGTTTGCTGACCAACAATCCGCAAAAGGCGCTGCTTAGTCAAGATGGGATTGAAGTAGAGGAAACCGTACCGCTGGAAGTCGGGATTGATCCGCACAATATCGAGTATTTACGTACCAAACAGCGGCTGGGACATACCTTTCATAATCTCGACAATTTCGTGGCTAAGGAATAGCCGCGGCACCCTAGGAAAAAATCGACTGGTACTGAGGAGGAAGAATGGCTGGAGCAGGAGTTCCCGACTTACATATTGCCGGAGCAGGCAAGAAAGTGGTGATTATCGCTACTCAATGGCATGAGCAGGTTATGGAGGGTCTGGTATCGGGAGCCGAACGCGCCTGTCGGGATGCGAAGGCGGACTTCGAAGTAGTGCGGGTTCCGGGCTCCTTTGAGCTTCCCTTAGCTGCAAAAGCCTATGCTGAGAGTGGGAAAGCGGATGCCCTGGTTTGTCTGGGAGTAGTTATTCGCGGGGGTACTCCTCATTTTGATTACGTATGTGACGCTGCCACCTATGGTCTCACCAAGGTGTCGGTTGAATCCCGGATTCCCCTAGGCTTTGGGCTGCTGACCTGTGATAACGAAGAACAAGCCTTGGATCGAGCCGGATTGGAATCCTCTAGCGAAGATAAAGGCTACGAGGCCGTACAGGCAGCGTTAGCCATGGTGCAAGTCTTGACGCAGACTAAAAAGTAAGCGCCCTCGTCTTTAGCTTTGCGCGAATCACAGGTTCGAGGTTAATAAGTAGCAGTCAATCAAGGTAGAGTTAGCAGTCGAGGCGGCCGAGTGCTGACACAGGTTTTGGTGAGCTTGAGCGCTACGGTTTCTAAGGACAGTGAGGAGATATGAGCCAGGCAAGTATCCGGCGAGACGACGTGTTGCGAGCTATCGTCACCGACTATGTGGAAACCGGTGAACCCGTAGGCTCTAAGGCGTTGGTAGATCGGCATGATTTGCGGGTATCCCCGGCCACGGTGCGCAATGATATGTCGGTGCTGGAAGAGAAAGGCTATCTTTATCAGCCCCATACCTCTGCTGGGCGAGTACCCACCGAAAAGGGGTATCGCGCCTTCGTAGACCGGATATCAGAGCTCAGCCCGATTACTAGTGCTCAGCGGCGTGCGATTGAGACTTTTGTTTTAGGAGCCGCTGATTTTGATGAAGTAGTAGCCCGTACCGTTCGGGTTTTAGCCCAGTTGACCCGGCAATTAGCGGTGGTGCAGTACCCGCATTTTGAACGCAGCGGCCTGCGCCATATCGAGCTAATCCCAGTTGCAGAGTTCAAACTGCTAGTAATCGTGATCACCAATAGCGGCCGGGTGCAGCAGGCTACTATCGAAACTCGCTATGAGGTTGACTCTGCGAGCGCCCACTCTTTGGCGTTGCTACTAAATTCCACTTTAGCGGGAATGGAAGCATCACAAATATCCCAGGTGGAACCAGTATTAATGGCAGGAGCCGCCCCGGAACACCTGGAAGTGATCTCTCAGGTGTTGCCGATTATTCGCGAGGCACTTACCGGGGAACGCACCGAGAGGATCGTGATGGTAGGCGCGGGAAATTTGGTGCGCTCTAGCCCCGAGTTTTCTAGTTCGATCGGCTCCATTTTAGATGCCCTGGAAGAGCAAGTAACCTTGCTGCGGCTATTTTCGGAGATTGATCAACAAGATTCGCCAGTTACAGTCACGATTGGCTCCGAATCAGGCGAGCATTCCCTGTCGGAGACTTCCATTGTGGCAGGGGCTTACGGAGATAAAGAAAGCGGGGTCGCCCATGTCGGGATAATAGGCCCACAAAGAATGGACTATCCGCGCGCAATGAGTATTGTTCGTGCGGTTTCGCGGTATTTATCGCGGATGATGACCAGGTAGATTAGGAAAGAGGAAAACGGATCCTTGGCTGATTACTATGAGATTCTAGGGGTTTCCCGGGACGCTACGGAAGCGGAGATTAGACGTGCGTACCGCCGCAAAGCCCGCAAGTTACATCCGGACGTAGCCGGGCCGCAGTCAGAAGAGGCTTTCAAAGAGGTCTCGATGGCGCACGAAGTCCTGTCTGATCCGGAAAAGCGGCGCCGCTACGATATGGGCGGTGAGTCCGGTTTCGCCAGCTCCGGTATGGGCGACTTTTCCATGTTCTCCGATATTTTTGAGAGCTTTTTCGGAGGGGAAACGGGCGGTGGCCCGACTCCGAGAGGACGGAGAGGAGAGGATCTGCGTCAACGCCTGGAAATCGCTTTAGAGGAAGCGGTATTTGGGGTAAAGAAGCAGGTACAGGTGCGTACTGCGGTAGTGTGTCCTACCTGTGAGGGGAGCTGCTGCGCCCCGGGAACTTCCCCGCGTACCTGTCAGGTTTGTAATGGTCGCGGCTCGGTTACCCGCTCTACCCGTACCTTCTTGGGACAAATGCAATCCACCGTTCCCTGTAGTGCCTGTGCCGGTCACGGTACCACAATTCCTGATCCCTGCCCCGAGTGCTCCGGTGAAGGACGAGTACGTACCACTTCCACTTTGCAGGTAGAGATTCCTCCCGGGGTGCAAACCGGACATAAAGTGCAGCTGCGTGGTAAAGGTGCAGTAGGACCGGGAGGTGGCCCCAGCGGGGATTTGTATTTAGAGATCAAAGTCAGTGCCCATCGGGTATTTTCCCGCCACGGGGATAATCTGGAGACCACCTTGCGAGTGCCGATGACGGCTGCTATTTTGGGAACCCAAGTTGACCTGGATACTTTCGACGGGACTCAAGAGATAACTATTGCAGCTGGTACCCAGCCCGGTCAGCAGATTCGTCTTCCTGGTCTCGGAGTCGGACGCTTGCAGCGAGAAGGCCGCGGTGACCTGATTGTCAATATCATGGTGCAAGTGCCTACCAATCTGGATCCTGCCCAGCGAGAACTGATTGAACAGTTGGCACAGCTACGACAAGAAGACCGGGTAGAGCCCGAGCCCCTAGAGGACGGCGGAGTCTTCTCTCGCCTGCGGGAACGATTTGCAGGTCACTAATGTTTCTTCCCGTATTTTTAGGTGACGAATCCTGCCCGCCGCTCATCTCCCTGCAAGAAGGAGGACACGGATCCCTTAAAGGGGCAGAAGCCGCCCACGCAGTCGGTTCGCTGCGTCTGGGAGTAGGCGACCCCCTCGACCTAGTTGACGGTAAAGGGTTGCGTCTGCGCTGCCAGATACTGGCAACCGATAAAAACTTTTTAGAGTTTGAAGTACTTCAGGTAATGCACCTATCTTTGCCGCAAACCCAGTTTGGGCTGATCCAGGCACTTTCAAAGGGTGGGCGCGATGAACAGGCAGTGGAATCGGCAGTCGAGTTAGGGGTAAGCCGGGTGCGTCCCTGGGCGGCAGGGCGCTCGATTGTGCAGTGGAAGGGATCCAAAGTGCAGCGGGGAGCTAAGAAGTGGGAGTCGCTACTGCAAGCGGCAGCAAAACAGTCCCGCCGTGCCAACTGGCCTCTCCTAGATCCCTTAGCTGATTCGCGGAAACTGCAAGAAATAATCGCCGCCGCAGGCAGCGAAGAAAAGTTTCTGCTGCTCGACCCGGATTCCTCCCTACCTCTTATTGAAGCCTGGGAGCAGGTAAGTGAGGCGAAAATGATACACCTGATTGTTGGTCCGGAGGGCGGGGTGAGCCCGGAGGAAACTGCTAAGTTTTGCGCTGCCGGCGCGATTACTGCGCGGCTGGGACCTACCGTTTTACGCTCCTCTAGCGCTGGGCCGGCTGCCTTGGCGGCGTTAGGCCTTTGCAGCGGCTTTTGGGGACGGAAGGAAGCACTCTGAGATGACCGATGAGCTAACCCAGGTGGTAATGCCCGAAGACCTGGATCCGGTGCTGGTGTTTGGCCCGGGAGACCAGGTATTGCGGGCAATGCAAGATAATCTGCCGGGGGTGCGGATTAACTCACGCGGCAATATCGTAACTTTTCAAGGGAACCCGGGCGAGGCGCGGATGGGTGCCGACCTGCTAGGCGAATTGATTGCAGCTGCCCGTCATGGTAATCCTCTGTCTGCCGCGGCAGTCCAGCAGGCGTTAACCCTCATGTCATCGCAAGAAACCTTGCCGGTACTGCGTACTAAACGCCGACAGGTTAGAGCAAAAACCCCTGGCCAACAAAAATATTTAGAGGCGATCGCCAATAATCGGATCGTCTTTGGGGTGGGGCCAGCCGGGACCGGAAAAACCTATCTGGCGATGGCAAAAGCGGTGGAAGCTTTAGAATCAGGGGCGGTGTCCCGGATAGTTTTGACCCGTCCCGCGGTAGAGGCAGGTGAATCGCTCGGTTTTTTGCCCGGTACACTCACCGAAAAGATCGACCCCTATCTGCGTCCTCTTTATGATGCCTTACGGGAAATGTTGGAACCGGCGGAACTTGCCCAGCTGCTAGAATCGGGAACGATTGAGGTTGCTCCGCTTGCCTATATGCGCGGGCGCACCATTTCTCATGCGTTCATCGTGTTGGATGAAGCTCAAAACACCACTACCCAACAGATGAAAATGTTTCTCACCCGGCTGGGGGAAGGCTCAACTATGGTTGTGACCGGGGATATTACCCAGATTGATCTGCCTCGGGGCAAGCTTTCGGGACTTAAAGATGCTCGCAACGTCCTCACCGGAGTTAAGGATATCGAGTTTTGCTATTTGACCAGCGAGGACGTGGTGCGCGATAAACTGGTGGGACTGATTATTGATGCCTATGAACGACATGCGAACACTTTAGATGAGGAGGAGAAGTACCGGTGAGCGTAGAGGTATTAAACGAAACTGAATACCAAATCGACGGGGAAGAATTCCAAGAGCTTGCCGCCTATGTGCTGGAGGCAATGCATGTGTCTCCAGCGGTTGAAATGTCGCTGATTTTCGTGGAACCGGATGCGATCGCTGCCCTGCATGAACGTTGGTTAGACCTAGAAGGTCCGACCGATGTGATGAGTTTTCCGATGGATGAACTGCGCCCTGGCAGCGCGGATTCTCCCACCGAGGCCGGTATCTTAGGGGACATTGTGATTTGCCCCGAGGTGGCTCAGGCGCAAGCCGCTAGGGCTGGGCACTCTTCCGCCGAAGAAATGCTGCTGCTTACGGTGCACGGTATGTTGCATCTACTTGGCTATGACCACGCCGAAAAGGATGAAGAAAAAGAAATGTTTGCTTTGCAACGCAAACTCTTGCTGACCTTCTTAGCGGAGCGGAGCTGAACTTGATCTCCCAAATACCTGCGGGAGGACTCCTCGCCTTAGCGATCGCATTAGTGGGGGTAGATGCCGCCTGGGCAGCGGCTCTGGGAGCCTACCAAACTCTCTCCCATGCGCGGGCTCAAGACCTGGTAGAAGCAGGGCGTCGCCACGCGCCGTTAGTACGTTCCCTGCTGGAAGATAGGGGCCATACCGTGGCTATCTGCCAGTCATGGCGCCTGTTTGCACAGGTATTAGCGGCCACCTGTATGACTTTGGCTATGGTAGGGTTTGGCTTGACTTGGTGGGTGGCGCTGCTAGTATCGCTACTGGTATTGGGAGCCCTGCTGCTGATCTTTGCCACTTTTGTAGGTATGCGGGTGGGGCATTATCGCCCCGAAGCTACCGCTTTGTGGCTGAGTAAAATGGTTAATTTTGGGCTAAAAATATCGGTTCTTTCTCGCCCGGTAGAATGGATAGTGCAAAAGATCGCGCCCCTCGGTCCGGTAGATGAGGCCGCTTCTCGGGCTGAAATCGCGGAAGATTTCCGGGAAATGGTCGACGAAATGGGGCAGGAAGAGAACCTAGCTTTCGAGGATGAAGACCGCCAAATCGTGCGTTCTGCCTTGGAACTGGGGACTACTCTGGTTCGGGAAATTATCGTGCCGCGTACCGATATGGTGGCGGTAGAAACCACAACCGTAGCCAGAGAAGCTTTCGAAGTTTTCATTCAATCTGGTTTTTCGCGGATCCCGGTGCTCGGGGAAGACGCCGATGATGTGCGGGGAATGCTCTATCTGAAAGATCTGATTTCGCGCTGTTTTTCTCGCCCCGAACTAATGGATCATCCGGTCCCTGAAATGATGCGCGAAGCCTTCTTTGTCCCCGAAGTAATGCTCGCTGACGACTTGATGCGTCAGATGCAAGTGGACGCTCCCCATATCGCGGTAGTGGTTGACGAATGGGGAGGCACCGTTGGCCTGGTGACCATTGAAGATATTTTGGAAGAGCTGGTCGGAGAGGTAACTGATGAACATGACCGCGCCGAGCAAGAACCGGAGCAACTCAGCGCCAATACCTGGTTGGTGCCCGCCCGTTTAGGTTTAGATGACCTCGCTGAACTAGTAGGTCTGGAAATAACTGATGACGAAGTGGATACTGCTGGTGGGTTGCTGGCCAAAGCTTTAGGAAAAGTGCCCCTGCTGGGATCACATGCCCAGACTAAGGGACTGGAAATTACTGTGAAAGAAGTTGCTGGCCGGCGCCGGCAAATGGATACCCTATTGGTGGAACGTCTAGACACAGAAACGGACGAAGAATGAGTGAGCAAGACAAAATAGCACCTAGCGAGCATCGTGCAGGATTTGTTTCCATCGTGGGGCGCCCTAATGTTGGCAAATCTACCCTAACGAATGCGCTGGTAGGACAGAAAGTGGCAATCACTTCTTCGCGTCCGGAAACTACCCGACATAACGTACGCGGAGTAGTTCAGGGGGAGGATTATCAGATTGTATTGGTCGATACTCCCGGTCTACACCGCCCCCGCACGCTGCTGGGTAAACGTTTAAACGATATGGTGCGCGAAGCCTTAGTAGATGTGGATGCAGTGGTTTTTTGCGTGCCCGCAGATCAAAAGATCGGTCCGGGCGATCGCTATATTGCTGCCGAACTTAATGAACTCAATATTCCGGTTATATTGGCGGTTACCAAAGCTGATCTGGTTTCGAAAGAGCGGATGGTATCAGCACTGATAGCTGCGGGCGAACTGGGCGATTGGAAAGAGATTGTTCCCGTCAGTGCCAAAGAGGGAGAAGTGTCGGTACTGGCGGATCAGATCGCGAAATATCTGCCACCTTCTCCGCCTCTATATCCGCGCGACCAAGTAAGCGACGAGTCAGTAGAGAAACTGATCGCGGAATTTGTGCGCGAGGCAGCGCTAGAAGGGGTACGCGAAGAGCTTCCGCACTCGATTGCGGTGCAGGTAGAAGAGATTCTCTACCAGGGGGAAGATAGCGGCCCGAGCCTTGGGTACGGTACGCACCGCGCCTCGGAAAATAATAAAGATAATGCCAAAGGCACAGAAGGCGAAGTTGCTTCGGGCGATGCTCTCTCCCTTGCCGATACTGCGGCTCAAGGCGAGGCCGCCTCCCCTCAGCAGGAAATTAAACCATTAGATGTGCATGTAAACGTGTTCGTGGAACGCGACTCTCAAAAAGGAATCTTGATCGGTAAAGGTGGCAGCCATATTCGCCGAGTGCGGATTAAATCCAAACGGCAGATTCAAAAACTATTGGGACGTCCGGTGCAATTGCACCTGCATGTACGGGTGGCAAAGAATTGGCAGTCAGACACGAAAATGCTCGGACGTCTGGGATTCTAGCTTTCTACCTCAAGGGGGGAGGGGAGGGAGGCGCTTTGAGATCGTTTTTTTAGGCGGCCGGTAGCTATCTCTGCTTCGTTCATAGAGGGAAAAAGGATTATTGTAAACGTTTCCCTATAGACAAGTGTTCCTGCTAGGATCTTTAACATTAAGTTCTAGCGCGAGGAGGCGTATATTCGTGGCGACCATTAGGGACGTGGCCAAGGAGGCGGGAGTCTCGATTGCTACCGTTTCGCGCGCGTTGAATGGGAATACTCATCTAGCTGGCGCTACCCGGCAGAAAGTATTGGCAGCCGCCGACAAACTGGGGTACCAAAAAGACCGACTAGCAGCGGCGATGCGTACCGGACGTACCGGAGCCATCGGATTAGTCCTAGGAGACGTGATGAACCCGTTCTATGCGATGCTGGCGCATTGTGTCGAGCGGGCAGTACATTCCCATCAAGCGTCCTTGGTGCTATCTAATGCGCATGAGGACGGGCAAAGCTACGAAAACGGAATTCAGGCACTGGTAAAACAAGGGGTAGATGGGCTGTTAGTGGTACCTCCCTCCCGAGTGGCACCCGGATGGAAACATCCAGACCCTCCCGAGTCGGTAGCAATGGTGGCTCTAGATCGGGAAGCTCCGGGAGCCAAGATCCCCTCGGTGGTGATTGATTCTGCCCGAGCAATGCAAGACCTGGGAGAGCATCTGCGCGCTGCCGGGTATCGCCATCCCGCTTATCTTGCCGGCCCCGAGTTTTCTTTATCGGGGCAAAGACGCACTGAAAAACTCCAGGAAGCCTTAGCTAACTGTGGTTTTGGGGAGTTAGAAGTGGAGTATTGCCCTCATGAGGCAGTTTCCGCAGCTAGTGCCGCCCGGGCTCTCTTGTCACTGTACCGTCCCGATATTATTATCTGTGCCTCCAACCAGATTGCCCTAGGGGTATTGATGATCGCAAAAAGTATGGGGATGCAGCTAGGCAGCGACCTGGGATTGGTGGCAATCGATGATATTCCCTGGTTCTCAGTAATGTCTCCGGCGATCAGCGTAATTGACCAGCCGGTCGATAAACTCGCTAACTTGGGGGTAACGGTACTGATGAAACAGATTTTTGGTGCCTCCTATTTGCCGAAAGCTGGGGATCGTTTAGTGGCCGGTGAAGGTGTCTTTATTTCTCGGGAATCCACCCAAGGTCCGCAGTTGTCTGCTCAATATGCGGGCCGGTGGTTACCAGAAAGTGGAAAAACGGTTTAGAGTAGTCCCGTGCGCATGATTATTCTGCTGCTAGGCTGCCGCGACGAAGTCCAGTAAAACTGGTCGAGGCTCGTCGCGGGATTCTTTGGTGTCTTCGGCCAGCCACTAAAAAAGCAGAAAGAAATCTTAGAATGCGAACTACTGGTAAAGCTCCCCAGCAACAACCTTCCGGAATGCCTTTTCAAAAGTATGCTCATTTTTGGGATACTTCTCTGAAACTGCCGGATCGTACCTGGCCCGATAACAATGTTACCCAGGCTCCCCGTTGGTTATCTACGGATTTGCGGGACGGTAACCAGGCTCTGATTGAGCCGATGGATCCCAGGCGTAAACGCAAATTGTTCGAGCTGTTGGTGCAGATTGGGATGAAAGAAATTGAGATTGGGTTTCCGGCGGCCTCGCAGGTAGATTTTGATTTCGTGCGCTCGCTGGTGGAAGAGGACGCTATCCCCGAGGACGTGTGCGTTTCCGTGCTTACCCAGGCGCGCGAAGATCTAATCGGACGTACTGTGGAATCCCTAGTGGGGGTGCCGCGCGCCAATGTGCATATCTATAACGCCACCTCACCAACTTTTCGGGAAGTAGTATTCCATAACGATAAAGCCGCTACTGTGGAACTGGCTGTAAGCGGGGTGCGCGAGGTAATTGCGCAAGCAGAAAAGCAGCTCGATGATTCCACGGTTTTCGGGCTGCAATATTCTCCAGAAATTTTCGTAGATACCGAAGCCGAGTTTGCCCTGGAAATCTGTGAAGCAGTCATGGATATTTGGCAACCCGATGATAGCCGCGAAATTATTTTGAACCTGCCGGCAACTGTGGAGCGTTATACGCCGGACTCCTATGCGGATCAAATCGAATGGATGAGCCGGAACCTGAGCCGCCGTGAACATATCTGTTTGTCGGTACATAATCATAATGACCGGGGAACGGGGATTGCTGCGGCAGAACTGTCTATGAAAGCCGGCGCTGACCGGGTAGAAGGCTGCCTGTTGGGTCAGGGCGAGCGCACTGGTAACGTAGATTTAATTACTTTGGCGATGAATCTTTATTCCCAAGGAATCGACCCCATGTTGGATTTGTCCAACCTGGATCGGGTGCGCGAAACCGTAGAGTATTGCACCCGCATGGAGACTAATCCTCGCCAGCCCTATACCGGCGATTTGGTTTACACTTCCTTTTCTGGCTCTCATCAAGATGCCATTAAGAAGGGCTTTGATAAGCGTACCCAGGAAGTTGCGGCTGCTGGAGGTGACCAGAACCAGGTAATTTGGACAGTTCCTTACCTGCCGATTGACCCCGGTGATGTAGGACGCGATTACCAGGCGGTAGTGCGGGTGAACTCTCAGTCTGGCAAGGGGGGAATAGCGTTCCTGATGAAACGCGACTACTCTTTGGATTTGCCGCGCCGCCTGCAGGTAGAGTTCTATCGCCTGGTTCAGGACTATACGGAAAAGTTTGGGGGAGAAGTCGATTCCAAACATTTATGGAATATTTTCGCTGACGAGTATTTGCCCGGCGAAGAGCATAGTCTTTCTCCTTGGGGGCGCTTCAAATTGTGCGATTCCCTCGCAGATACCAACCATGAAACTGGGGTAGTGTCTTTGCGAGCTCAAGTTAGCGATAACGGTACTTTGCGTACTTTAGAGGCGGTGGCGCCTGGCCCTATTGAAGCGTTTATTACTGCTTTCCAGGAGCTCGGTTTGGATATCAAGGTGCTTGACTATGTAGAGCACGCGATGGAAACTGGGGAAAGTTCGCGGGCAGCCGCCTATATTGAGGCCGAGATTGCCGGTCAGGTGCTGTGGGGAGTTGGCATTGATTCTTCGATTACCCGCGCTACCTATAAGGCGGTAATCAGCGCCCTCAACCGTGCGGAACGCTAGGGTCTGCACAACATGCGCTAGCATCTTCTGAGCTGCATTAACCTAGGAGCGCCAGAGGAATCACTGCCACCCCGTCCTTGCGGCGGTAGGCGTAAGGACCGGTATATACCAGGATTTTATCTAGTAGCCGATTTCCAAGTCGCTTTTCTAGCCAGTTGAGATGGCGTACGTCTTCTGTATCTATGATTGCGGAGGACTTAGCTTCGAATGCGATAGTTTTTCCATCGTAGCGCTCGATAATCGCATCTACTTCACGTTCTCCCGAAGGGGTGCGGAAGTGGAAGACCTGAGATTCGCATTCTTGGGCAGCTCCTCGCAGGGTAAGCAGCATCAATGACTCGAATAACTGTCCATAAGTTTCTAGGGTTCCTTCGGCTCCGCTGGTCAAAATATCTTCACTTACCCCCAGGAGATAAGCAGCTAAACCTGGATCTGCCAGGTGGTGTTTAGGAGCTTTCGATAATCTTGCGAAGGACGTATAAGTTGGCGACCAAGCAGGAAGCGGATCTAAAATCCAGAGTTTTTCTAGGAGATTCCGGTAGCTGCTAGTGGCTGATTTTGAGGGTAAATCGCCCTCTGCTGGTAGTGCAGCTTTTAATATCTTGGTATACGAAGCAGTGGTGGCAGTAGCAGCTGAATATGCACGCAGCCATGCTTGTAAGGCCGCTGGTCTACGCAGGGTAACTCCCTGTTCAGGGAAATCACGGTCAACTATCCGCGAAATATAGCCCGCAACGGCCGCCCTGCGCGCCCGAGGAGAAAGGTCTTCTATCTGGGGGAAGCCGGTGGAACAGATGGCGCGGGCGTAATCCGAATAAGAAAAGTTACTTTCCCCAGATATCGGAGTGGAGAAGGGTTTTGAGGAAAAAATATCGCGGATAAAGATCTTTGGAGTGCTGCCGGGGCGTTCCGATAATGCCAGAGGACGCATTCTCAGTGAAATAATTCTCCCGGCGCCAGAATGGGTGTCCACATTCTCAATCGGGGTAGCACTGCCGGTAAATAGAAAACGAGTATCGGCTTTTTCATCGATAAGTCGGCGGACGCCATCCCAGACCGGAGGATAGTTTTGCCATTCGTCAAGCAATACAGTTTTGTGGGAGGTAAGCACTGTTCGTATCTGCGAGGCAACTAGATTACGTACATCCGGAGAATCTAGTTCGAGGACGCTTTCGACTCTACGGGAAGCAGTAACGGTTTTCCCCACGCCTTTAGGGCCATCAAGCGCGATTCCAGGTAACTCTGGGAGAAGCGCATCGAGCTCGTTATCTACGTATCGTCTAAGATATGTTTCAGAAGAACCTGGAAGCACTTTTACCTCAATTAATAGATGCTAAAAGTCGTTTTACATGAATTCTAGCAATCGTTTTGCAGGAAGTCTAGCAATCGTTTTGCAGGGAATCTAGCAATCGTTTTGCAGGGAATCTAGCAATCGTTTTGCAGATTTTATGCGGGCGGCTGTTATCCATATTTTCAAGCCAGGCACTAGCAGTTGCCCACCAGCTCCCTTTGAAAGGTGGGGTTTGTATCCAAACTGAACCTAGAAGCTGTAACTAGATATGAGATAATGAGCGGGTGCTGCGAACCTATACCGACCAGGCGATTGTCCTTAGAACCACCAAGCTAGGGGAAGCAGACATGATCTTGACCCTGCTCACCCTCGAGCACGGTCAGGTGCGGGCGGTTGCCAAAGGACTGCGCCGCACGTCCTCAAAATTTGGGGCGCGCCTGAGCCCCTTCAACCGGGTAAAACTGCAACTGCACTCCGGGCGTAACCTGGACACAGTTACTCAGGCCACCTCGCTCAGCCTTAATGCCCCGGCAATCGCCTCCGACTATGAAAGGTACCTCTCGGGACAGGTAATGCTGGAAACCGCCGAGAAGCTTTCCGAGGGAGAGGCTTCGCGCAGCCAATACCGCCTGCTCGCCGGGGCAATACCTGCTTTAGCAAACCGGGCGCACCGCCCGGGTATGGTGTTGTCCTCCTACCTATTGCGTACCCTAACCATTGCCGGATGGGCGCCGGCTCTAGACCAATGCGCCCTCTGCGGTACTGCGGGGCCTTTTAAAGTATTTTCCGCACCTGCCGGTGGGGTGGTGTGCGAAAACTGTCAGTTAAGCGGAGGCCTTCACATCTCTATGCCAGTAATCGAACTGCTCACCGCGCTGTTGGCGGGACAGTGGCCGCAGGTCTACCAGGCAGATGCTCTCACCCAAGGGATAGCAGAAGAAGTGGTCACCGCCTATACCGAATGGGTGCTAGAGCGAAAACTAAAATCCTTGTCCGTGATGGCACGCAAGGCATAATAAGAACATGAGCGATAAAGACTTCGTAGCAACTGTTCCCCCTGGGCAGGGTTCGCCAATGCCCCCGTTATCACCAGTGCCAGCCCATGTGGCGCTCATTATGGACGGCAACGGACGCTGGGCTAACCAGCAGGGATTACCGAGAACCGCTGGGCATGAGGCCGGGGAATTATCGCTCATGGACACCCTGGCCGGGGCAGTAGAGGCCGGGGTAAAAATGGTGAGTGTCTATGCTTTTTCTACCGAGAACTGGAAACGCTCTCCCGCGGAAGTGCGTTTCCTAATGGGGTATTCGCGGGACGTGATTCGCCGTCGCTCCCATGAACTAAATGACTGGAACGTGCGTATAGTCTGGTCTGGCAGACACGGACGGCTCTGGAAATCGGTTATCAAGGAGCTAGAAGCGGCGCGGGAACTAACCCAAAATAACACCGGGATGGTGTTTAATATGTGTATTAATTATGGAGGGCGCGCGGAACTGGTTGATGCGGCGCGCGCGGTTGCCCGCCGGGTGGCGTCCGGGGAAATCAGTGATAGTCATATCCGCGAGGACACATTGGCCAGGGAAATGTATTTAGGGGGCATGCCGGATGTGGATTTGCTGATTCGCACCTCTGGGGAGCAGCGCCTGTCTAATTTTTTGCTTTGGCAATGCGCCTATGCGGAACTTAGTTTCGTTCCCGAGATGTGGCCAGAGTTTAAACGGGAGCAACTCTGGCGGGAATTAGCTGCATTTGGAGGGCGAGATCGGCGTTTTGGGGGCGCGAAAGATCAGCCTCAGCCCGCCTAAGTTTCCCCGCGCCCTCGTAAAATAAAAGGCGTTACACCTCAAGGTCCTAAACCGGTTCGCAGTTCGCGGTCGGGGAATTAGCAAATGCAGCCTGCCGCCTAATCCCATAAGGGATGAGCGAACAGGCCGCTGCCCAGTTTCGGTTCAAACCAAGTGGATTTAGGGGGCATTATTTGACCCGCGTCAGCCACCTCCATTACTTGGTTAATCTGGGTAGGGTACATGTAAAAGGCGCAGGCAGCGCCCTTATCTACCGCTGCTTTAAGTTCGCTGTCCCCGCGAATCCCGCCTACGAACTCGATGCGTTCACTGGTGCGCGGATCGGTAATTCCCAGCAGGGGAGAGAGCACTGCTTCTTGCAGCAAAGACACATCTAAAGAATCAGGCAGCTGTTTGCCGGCTAAAACCTGGGGATGGAAGCGGCAGGCGTACCATTTTCCGCCTAGATACATGCTGAAAGCACCGGCATTTTCCGGGGCCGCAAACTCGCTCAGTTCAGTTAGCGCTGCTACCTGCGATAAGTCTTTCAAGAACTGTTCGGGGGTGGTATCGCCCCAATCAAGTACTAGCCGATTATAGGGCAGACACCGCAGGTCATGGTCGGGAACCGCGACCGCTAGGAATTCATTCCAGGGGGCATCTGCGCGCTGGGGGCGAGAAAGACCCACTTTTGCGGCGGAAGCCGAGCGGTGATGTCCGTCGGCAATATAAAAGTAATCCAATGATTCAAAGACTTCGCTCGCTAAAGAAGTATCTTCCGGCGAGAGCGGCCAAAGCTCATGGACAGTGCCCTCCAGAGTTTCTCCTTTGAGCAGTGGCTCTTCTTGAGTTACCCGCGCAGTGAGGGCATCTATTTCTTCACGGGCGCGATAGGTGAGAAATACCGGTTCGGTATGGGCGTTGACCCGGTCAAAATGTTTAATCCGGTCGGCTTCCTTAATCGCTAAAGTTTTCTCGTGCCGCTTAATAGTGCCATCTTGATAATCGGCAACCTGGGCGCACCCTACGATTCCTACCTGGCTCGAGCCCCGCCAAGTCTCCCGGTACAGGTATAGGCAAGGTTCATTTTCACGAACCAGTACTCCGCGGTCAATAAAATCCGCCAGATTGGCGCCGGCTTGCTCATGCACTTGATCAGCGTGTTGATCCACACTTATGGGCAAATCAATCTCCGCGCGCGTGATATGCAGATAAGAGTTCGGGTCTTTGCCCTGCGCGCTAGCTTCCTCACGGTTCATAACGTCATAGGGCAGTGCCACTACCCGCGGGGCAGCCTCGCTAGTGGGACGCAGCGCACGGAAAGGACGCAACTTCGGCATCAAAATCTCCTTAAAGCTATTACCTTTGTCCCCAGCTTATCGGCTTGGCTCCAGTTTCGGAGTTTCGTACCACCTATTAGCGAGTGGAAAGATAGGAACTAATGCTGGTGTTAAGGGTATTCGCGCCTAATCCCCCTTGTGCGCAGGGAAAATAGCGAGCGTCCTCCAGTTATTTGCTGAATTCTTTGTATATGTCCGAGTCATAAACCCAGTCGAACTGTCCAATCATTTCCATGAGGCCGCCCTCGCCACAGAACGCTTTCTTGAAGCTATAGAGGCCCCCGGAGTTATCAATCTCGTAGATACCTCCCATATCGTATTGGGTATATCCCTGTTCGATAGCGTCCTTTATTGCTTCATTATTCATTTGATAGTTAGGACGCAGATTTCGTTTTTCATTGGAACTAGCAGCATAAATATAAAAACACTTCCGGTTGAAGCCCAAAGCGATGGCGCAAGAAAGTACCTCATGCTCGGGGGTGCGAGTTTCATAGAGAGTTACCGCTGGGGGGGGGAAGGCATTAAATAGGCGCACGAAGTAATCTTTAGGGCGATAGGTGATTCCCTGGCGCTTCGCCATAATCTTGGTTAGTTCAAAAAATTTATCGAGTGCTGGTTCAAACCCGGGATTACCACGATGAAAACGCAAAGTTTCCAGGCCATGTTTATAAGGAACTTTGATTTTACATTTGTTTTTCGATTTTACCGTTTTCAGAAATTCGTCATGAGCCCCCATGCTAATGTCTGCAATCATATGCATCCGAGGATTGGAGAAGCGGTGTTCATCAGTTCCCCGAGTGGTGATCGCCAGATTAGCTATGCCGGCATTGCGATAGCTCTCCAGTACTTCCTCGTCATAGGCGAACTCGGGATCCATCCTTAAGACAAATCCATTACGTTTTTCAATTACCGCGGCAGCTTCTTCAACTAAGGCTTTCACGGTGTCGATATCTTTAAAATCGCAGACCGGGCCGCGCGGTGCATACATAAAAGCGTGGGATCCATCATTCTTGACCGAGAGTATGGACAAGGCGGCGGTAATATTTCCCGCATCGTCCTCCAAATAAACGTAGTCACTGTCCCAGTTATTTTTTACTTTTGCCCAGTTAACCGATTGCATAACGTGACCGTACCGACTGGTAGCAACGAATTCTTCATAGCGGGCTACCGCTTCGCTGTCCGTTAAATCTAAAATAGGCACGGTAACTCTCCTCGTTTTTTTTGAGATAACTACAGATGTTACGGAATGAAATCCGAATTTAGAATACTTTACTGTCTTAGCACAGTACTAATACCATTAATCAGCGATTTTGAACTCGGTCAAGAAATCGTCTCCCTGGTAAATCAGTGGGCAGGAGATAACAGCTAACCGCTACTTTCCTCCAGGGAGAGGGGAAACAAATGAAACAACTTGCCAAAGAGCCCTCGGTCACAGTCGTTTTCGCCACTGGCAGCTCGCCTATTAGACTTAAGCGCGATGACAAGCAACGATAAAATGCCTCGCACCTATCATGTGCGAACTCTTGGCTGCCAGATGAATGAGCATGACTCCGAACGGATGGCGGGGCTGCTAGAAGCTGACGGCTTGATACCGGTAGAACTGGTTCCGCAAGCAGCCCAGCGCGCTACCAATGCCGGGGACGGCGGCGCTGATGTGGTAGTAATCAACACCTGCTCGGTACGCGAAGCTGCAGCTAACCGCCTCTTTGGAAACCTCGGGCAACTGGCCAGCGTGAAGCGGGAACGCCCCGGAATGCAAATTGCGGTGGGCGGTTGCTTAGCGCAGCAGATGCGCGAAAAAATCATTGAAAAAGCCCCCTATGTGGACGCGGTATTCGGCACCCACAATATAGATGTGCTCCCCGCATTACTGCGGCGGGCACGGCACAATCACCGCGCTGAAGTAGAAATTGCAGAGTCGCTGCAAGTTTTCCCGTCCACTTTGCCCACCAGGCGAGAATCCTCCTATTCCGCTTGGGTGTCAATCGCGGTCGGCTGTAATAACACCTGTACGTTTTGTATCGTGCCCTCCCTGCGGGGACGCGAACGCGATCGCCGCCCGGGGGAAGTACTCGCGGAAGTAGAAGCCGTGGTTTCTCAAGGCGCGATTGAAGTGACTTTGCTGGGGCAGAACGTCAATTCTTATGGCGCGGGATTTGGAGATCGGGGAGCCTTCGCCAAACTGTTGCGTGCCTGCGGAAATATTGAGGATTTAGAGCGGGTACGTTTCACTTCCCCGCATCCGGCAGCTTTTAGTGATGACGTGATTTGGGCAATGGCGGAAACTGAAAACGTGATGCCCACCTTGCATATGCCACTGCAATCGGGCTCTGATACTATTTTGCGTGCCATGCGCCGCTCCTATCGGCAAAAACGCTTCCTGGGGATACTGGATAAAGTTCGGGAGGCTATGCCCGAGGCCGCGATTTCCACCGATATTATCGTGGGCTTCCCGGGGGAAACCGAGGAAGATTTCCAGCAGACTCTAGAGGTAGTTGCACAGGCTCGTTTTGCCTCTGCCTTTACCTTCCTGTATTCGCCGCGTCCTGGCACTCCGGCGGCTGACCGGGAAGATCAAGTACCTCACCAGGTGAAACTGGAACGCTACAATCGGTTGATTGCGCTGCAAGACCAGATTTGTTTGGAAGAAAATCAGAAACTTGTGGGCAGGCAAGTAGAGGTTTTAGTTTCCGAGGGCGAGGGGCGAAAAGATCAAGAAACTCACCGGGTATCTGGTCGCGCCCGAGATGGACGCCTAGTACACGTAGCGCTACCTGCCGGACAGGAGATGCCGCGACCGGGAGATATGGTTACGGCTACTGTCACTCATGGGGCTCCCCATAACTTGCTCGCGGATTCCGCCTTGGAGGGGGGATTATTTTCGGTGCGCCCTACCCGAGCCGGGGATGCTTGGCAGGCGCGTCAGAGTAAGCAGGAGGAATACTCCCAGCAGGTTTCTCTGGGAATTCCCGCCATTCGTCCTCGCGGATAGGTAGCCTGATGGATTCCTCCAAGCTTCCGCTCTTAGCGGTAGTGGGGCTAACTGCCAGCGGTAAATCTGGTTTTTCCCTACAGTTAGCTGCGGCGTTGGGGGAGAGAGGAATCGCTTGCGAGATTATTTCGGCTGATGCTTTCCAGCTGTATCGCGGTATGGATATCGGAACCGCGAAGATTCCGGTAGATGAGCGCAGGGGAATCCCGCATCACCTGTTAGATGTTTTAGAACTAGACGAGAAGGCATCAGTAGCTGATTATCAGCGCAGTTGTCGCCAAGTTATTGAGCAGATTCGCGCCCGCAATGCCCTGCCGATACTGGTAGGGGGGAGCGGTCTATACGTGCGCGCCGCCCTTGACAAAATCGAGTTTCCCGGAACCGATAGCGCTATTAGAGCTCAGCTGGAAGCACAGGCAGCGCAGCTGGGGATGGAGAAAATGCATCAACGCCTCGCCGAAGTTGATCCCCAGTCCGCAGCCAGAATCGTGCCGGCTAATGAACGCCGGGTGATTCGCGCCCTGGAAGTCTACGAGCTAACCGGCAGGAAGTTTTCAGCAACTATGCCACGGCGGGAATACTTCCAGCCTGCTTTGCAATTGGGAATCTCCTGGCCGCTTCCCGTGCTTGATGAGCGCATATCCCAGCGCACCACCCAAATGCTGGCGCAAGGATTTATCGCGGAAGTTGCGGAGCTGCAAAAACAGGGACTGGCAGACACTCCCACTGCTTGCCGGGCTACCGGCTACCAGGCGGTTATGGATTTGCTAGCCGGAAAAATCACTCGCGACGAGGCTGCAGAGCAAATAGCGCTGCAAACTCGGCAGCTTGCCCGTAAACAGCGCAAATGGTTCCGCAAAGACCCCAGAATCCATTGGTTAGACGGCGAAGCCGGCACATCCGCCAACGTCAAACAAGCCCTAACTCTACTCGGAATCAACGAAGAGCAATAAACTGCCTAGAATTCCGATTTGACTAGGTTAATGCAGGTAAGAGCGCGGAAAACTTTTTTCCTCCTGCCCAAAATCCGTATTTGCCTGTGGCAAATACGGATTTACGCCCGCCTAGCCTGCTCGGATAAAAACTTTTCCGCGCTCCTTGAAACCGTTTCAGGAAGTCGCAGTACATCAGTTGTATTGCTTTTCTTGTGGCGGTAGAACGGTGTGTCTCACGTGGGGGCAAGGTTTTATCCGAGTGGGTGCGGTGGGCATAAGAATTCGGGAAACGTCGCTACGTTTTCCGAATTCTTGGGCGGGAGGAAAAAGCTCGCCCCCGCGTGTCCAGTCAGAGCCGTCAGATGCATCGAGTATTTGCGGGCAAAAGGGGCGCGGCCGGTAAAAGATGCGAGAGGGGCTCGTTCCGCTTGCTCCAAGCGGAACGTGGGGTCCCCGGAGCGCTTTTACCGAGCCAGACCCTACTAATCCTCAATAACGATGGCGTGGGCGGTTTCGCGGTCGATGCGGCCGAAGTTATAGAACGCGGCGCACGCTCCCTCGGGGGAAACCATGCAGGTACCGATGGGTTTTTCGGGCGAGCAGGCAGTGCCAAACACTTTACATTCCCAAGGTTTGATTCGCCCAGTGAGTACCGATCCGCATTCGCAGGCGGGGGGATCGGGAACCCGCACGCCTGGCACGTTGTAGAGTCGCTCCGCGTCCCAGGCGGCGAATTCCTCGGAAATCCCCATCCCGGAGTAGGGCATCCACCCTAGGCCACGCCACTCGAAAGTGTCGCGGGTGGAAAATACCCGGTCAAGAAGTTTTAGAGCCGCCAAGTTACCTTCGGGACGGACTACTCGCGAATACTGGTTTTCCACTCGCGATTCACCGCGTTCGACTGCTCCCGATAGGTATTGGTCGATCAGCATGGCTACCGACTGCAAAATATCGAGCGGCTCAAAACCGGTTACTACCACCGGTTTGTTGTACTCTGTTGGCAAGAATTTGAAGGCGTCCGAGCCGACGACGGTGGCTACGTGACCGGGCCCTATGAAACCATCAATCCGGGTCTCATCAGCGCCTACGATTGCCCGCAAAGGTGGCTCGATTTTCACGTGGTTAGAGAACACGGAAAAGTTCTTTACCTGCTGTTTCTTAGCAGCTACCAGGGTAACAGCGGTCGAGGGGGCGGTAGTTTCAAACCCGATAGCAAAGAAAATTACCTGCTTATCCGGGTTTTCTTTCGCAATTTTGAGGGCATCCAGGGGAGAGTAGACGAAACGTACATCACGTCCTCGCGCCCTCGCCTGTAGTAGGGATTCTTGAGAGCCGGGTACCCGCATCATGTCTCCGAAAGTCGTCAATATGACGTCCGGTTGATTAGCTAGCCAGAGGGCGTCATCGACCCTACCCATGGGGATTACACATACCGGGCAGCCCGGACCGTGAATGAACTGTACGTTTTCGGGCAATAAATGCTCCAGGCCGTGCCGGTAAATAGTGTGAGTGTGTCCGCCACAAATCTCCATAAATGCTAGCGGGCGCTCAAAATGCTTAGCCTCAGCATTGATTCGTTTTACCAGTTGGCGCGCAAACTCGGGGTCACGGAATTCGTCAACGTACTTCATTTGTTCTGTCTCATTTCGCGGTCAAAAGATTCTTTGTGTAAGGGAGGGACGGTTAAACCGAGGTGGTCTTGAACTGTTCTAGTTCATCTTCGAACTGTCCTAACTTTTTTATCTGCTCCAATGTGGTGGCGGCTTCATCGGCATCAATCTGAGACATGGCAAATCCCACGTGTACCAGCACCCAGTCGCCAACTTTCAAACCTTCGTCTGCCAGTAAATCCGTGGAAATCATGCGCTCCACTCCAGATAGGGAAACTTTGGCGCGGCCGCTCTCGGTTTCGTCGAATGCTACGATTTCGGCTGGTACTCCCAAACACATATGAATCTCCTTTAGCAAGCTTCTTTTCCAGATTACTGACATTTAGTTGAGCTATCAAAAGATGAAAATGACACCCCGTTGTGCAATTATCGATATGTGGATCCGAAAAACCGGCTTAATCAAGACGAAGCAAAAGTAAACTCCAATATTGCCCGGGTGCGCAGTCGCGGCATGAAACTCAAAGATGACTACGTGACCTTGTCGCATGGGGCGGGCGGGAAAGCTTCGGCTGCCCTGGTTGATCAAGTTTTCGTTTCTGGTTATGGAAACGAGGTACTTGCGGAATTAAATGATGCGGGGGTGCTGCCCCTGGCAGAACTGCTGGGCTCTGACAGCGAGGACGCTAGTTTTGCTGGCGGCAAGTTGGCAATGTCCACTGATTCTTATGTGGTTAATCCCATCGTCTTCCCCGGTGGCTCTATTGGGGAGTTAGCGGTAAATGGGACTGTCAATGACCTGGCAGTTTCGGGCGCTATCCCCAAAGTGATTAGTGCCGGTTTTATTTTGGAAGAGGGCTTGCCCATCGCAGATTTACGCCGCGAGGTGCAGGCGATGCGAGATGCCGCCGAGAACGCGGGGGTAAGAATCGTTACCGGCGATACCAAAGTGGTTCCCAAAGGCAGCGGCGACAAACTATTTATTAACACTGCCGGAATCGGGATTGTGCCAGGTGATCGTCAGCTGGGTGCTAGCCAGGTGCAGCGCGGTGACCGGATTATTATTTCGGGAGCGATTGCAGATCACGGGATGTCGGTGATGATGGCACGCGGGGATTTGGCGATTGAAGCTCCGATTAAATCTGATACTCGCGCGGTTAATCACCTGGTTGAAGCCTTAATGGCAGCGGTTCCGGATACTCGCTGGATGCGGGATGCTACTCGCGGCGGACTGGGGACGGTACTGAACGAACTAGCGGTGGCGAGTGGCTGGGGGATAGCTATCGAGGACGAATCTATTCCGGTACACGATATGACCCGCGGTGCCTGCGATATGTTGGGGATTGACCCTATCTATGTGGCGAACGAAGGTATGTTCTGTGCAGTAGTTCCCGCTGACCAGGTAGATACCGCGCTGGAAGTACTGCGGGCACTTCCGGGTGGGGAAGAAGCCGCCAATATCGGACGGGTAGTTTCCAAACCGGAGTCATCGGTGGTGATGGTGACCGCTTTCGGGGGTACTCGGATGATTGATATGTTGGTGGGCGATCCGCTACCGCGAATCTGCTAACTATCCAGGGGAAGGCGTCAAAGGTAGGAGTGTGCCTAGTGGTATTAGCCTTCGCTTGCCCCTAAAATAGCTGCCCACGCCTGTCCTAGGCTCAGACCCCCATCATTTGGGGGCACGGTCTGGTGAGTCAAGACTACATAGCCGTTTTCGTGCATTATCCGCGTGAAATGACTGCTAAATAGGCGATTCAGAGCGACCCCGCCGGTCAGCCCCACGGTCGTGATCCCCGCTTTTTCCGCGGTTTCTGCGGTTTGGAGCCCCAGTAGTTGTGCTAGCCCCAGATGAAACTGCCAGGCGCGCTCACCAACTTCCCGATCATCCTCAGCAAGCATCTCGAAAAGTTCCCGGTAGCTGTTAAAGCGAAAAGCTGGTGCACCTATATGTCTGTTTGCCCAGCTGGTGGCAGCGTGCTCTAATTCCATGGCCGCTTGCGCCTCGTAGGTGACCGATGTGCAGATTCCCAAAATGGCAGCTGCAGCGTCAAATAATCTGCCACAGCTAGTGGTGGATACTACTCCAAATCCCGTGTTTAACTGGCTTTTTACCAGTTCGACCTCGGAGCTGTTTCCCTGGCGCACGCCAATTTCGGTGCTGATCACTTGGGTAATCCGATCCAGATTCCAATCATGGGCGATCCCTAAAGCGGCTCGCCAGGGATAACGCACTGCCCGGTCGCCTCCTACCAAGCTAAATGAGGGCAGGTGAGCGCGGCGTTGCCATGTGTCTCCCGCAATCTCCAGGATTTCTCCTCCCCAGATAGTGCCATCGGTTCCATACCCGGTGCCATCTACTGCCACGATTACCGTCGGATCCAGGTGGGAGCGTTCCGCCAGTAGGCTATAGGCGTGCGCTACATGGTGTTGGATCTGCAATAACTCGATGTTGCGCTGGTCGGCAAAACGGGAAGCCCAACTGACCGTGGAATAGGCAGGGTGCAGGTCGCAAACCACTTTTTCGGGCTGGGAATGCTGGAAATTCAACATCTGGGTTACCGCCCTGTCTAAGGCCTCCTGACTGGCAAGAGTGCCCATGTCGCCAATATGCCCCGACAGATGTGCCCAATCCCCGCTGGCCAGGCAAAAAGTATTTTTTAGCTCCCCTCCGATTGCCAAGGTAGGTGCCGTGGCTACCTGCGGGAGCGCCACCGGCAGCGGTGCGTAGCCACGCGAACGCCGGGAAGGGATAGTTACTTGCGGGTTAGCCAGAAATACCGAGTCCTCCATCGGCAAATAAATATCCCGGTCATGGAAAACAAACCCGTCCGCAATCCGGGTCAAACGTTCGCAGGCGTCCTCGTTAGTAAAACACAGGGGTTCTCCTGCCAGGTTCCCCGAGGTTGCCACCAGTGCCATGTCCGAGCAGTCAGCACTCAAAAGCTCTAAGTGCAAAGGAGCATAGGGCAAAAGTATCCCCACGTCCCCCAACCCGGGAGCCACCGCGGGCGCTAGATTATATTCGGAGCCGAAAGGAGCAATTATGATGGGGCGCGCCGGGCAGGCCAGCTCTTTTAACTGGGAATCACTTAGCCGCGCCAGCCGGCTAGCAGCCTCAATATTGGGAGCCATCACTGCAAACGGTTTCTCTCCGCGATTTTTCCGTTTGCGTAGCCGGGCTACTGCTTCTTCATTGCGGGCATCACACATTAGATGAAAACCGCCAATACCTTTCACCGCCAGGATTTCTCCCCGTAGCAAACGGGCTCGAGCTTCGTCTAAGGCTCCGGCGATCAAGGGGCGGCGATCTCCCGAAGGAGGACGCAGATTTGGGTTGGCAGTATCGCTTACCCACAACACTGGTCCGCAATCAAAACAGCTAACCGGTTGTGCGTGGTAGCGCCGATTTTTTGGATCGGTATATTCTGCCTGGCAAGCCGGACACATCGGGAATTTAACCATAGTGGTGGTGTCCCGATCATAGGGTAAATCACGCATAATCGTTGCTCGCGGGCCGCAATTTGTGCAGGTAGTGAAAGGGTAGTGGTAACGTCGATTATTTGGGTCGGCCATTTCTTGGCAGCAATCGGGGCAGGTAGCGGTATCGGAGGGAATCAGAGTGCGCGTGCCAGCCCGCCGCCGCGAAGACACAATCCTAAATCCGCTTTCGCCCTCAATATCGGCAATATCGCAGGCAGCGGTATGCAGAACCTGAGCGAGGGGAGGGAGAGTCGCCAGCATTTTCGCCATGAAGTTATCAATATCGCTGGCGGCGCCTTGGGCTTCGATAAAAACCGACTCGTCGTCGTTTCCCACGAAGCCGCTTAAGGGAAAACCTGAGGCCACTTTGGCTACGTGGGGGCGAAAACCTACTCCTTGCACCACGCCTTTCAGTCGATAGGCTCGCCGCACCTGGGTCCTCCTCATAGAAAATCAACAACTTCCACCCTAGCGCTAACCCGCGTCAAGGGAAGCGGGTAAGGTTAAGAGGGTTCCGCTGTGAGCGGCAAGTCACGAACTCAAGGAGGGTCATGCACGAAGTTGCGCTTTCGCGTCAACTTGCGCGGATAGTCTCGCGGAACGCTGCTGGCCGGGAGGTGCTAGAGGTCGAGTTAGAGGTAGGGCACTTACGGCAAGTGGTTCCCGAAGCTCTCCATTTCGCCTGGGGAGCGGTTCGTAAGAATACTTTGCGCGGTCCTGCCCGGCTCAATATCACCGAAATACCGGCGGTGGTGTCTTGCCGTAAATGCGAAGCAATCACCCAATTGCGGGAAGTGTTGGATTTTCGCTGCCAAGAATGCTCCTCGCGGGATCTGCAGATAATTAGTGGGGAAGAGTTTAGAGTGGTTTCTATTGAGGTAACACCCTTAGGGAAGGAATAAAATGGGACGTTTTCATCGCCACGATGATGGCACGGTACATTCACACGATCATGGGGATCATACCCACCATCACGATCATGGTGACTATGTAGCTGATCCGGAGGTAATCGGAGATCACTCGGGATATGACACCGAGAAGGAACGCATTGAAATCCTAGAAGATATTTATGCGGAAAACGACCACTTGGCAGAGCATAATCGCCAGGCGTTCGCAGAACACAACGTGAAAGTGGTTAACCTGATGAGTTCGCCGGGATCGGGGAAAACCACTCTGCTGGAGCGCACCCTGGCTGAACTGCAAGGAAAAATGCGGATCGGAATTATTGAAGGCGATATCGAGACTCCTTTGGATGCCGATCGCCTCCGTGGCTATGGTGCTCAAATTTCCCTACTCAACACCGGACAGGGGTTCGGGGGTGAATGCCATTTGGATGCCCCTATGGTGCATCACACTTTGGATGGTTTAGACCTCAGCCAACTTGACCTGGTGATTATCGAGAATGTGGGCAACCTGGTGTGTCCGGCAGAGTTTGACGTGGGGGAGAACGCCAAAGCGATGGTGTTCTCTATTACCGAGGGCGAAGATAAGCCCCTAAAGTATCCGGTGATGTTCCGCTCGGTAGAGATCGTGGTGGTTAACAAGATGGATCTGGCGCCCTATCTTAACTTTGATATGGATCGCTTCCGCGGATACTTGAAGCAGGTCAACCCGGGGGTAAAAGTGGTGGAAGTTTCCGCCGAAAAAGGGCAGGGGATTGACGCCTGGATTCAGTGGCTACAACAACTATGAATACGCTAATTATTTTTGCGTAATATCAGTGGACGTATTAGCTGGTTACCCTGATTTGTGGGCGGTGGCTAGATATAATGATTTCGACAGACGTTGTGGTCTAACTTAAATACCAGTGAGGAACCGGAAATGAGTTATGAGATAAAACCGTGGCGGGAGGGCACCCTCGCCGATAACCTCGCCAGTGCCGGGGTCAGCCGACGAGATTTCGTAAAATACTGTGCTGGCTTGGCAGCAATTTTTGCTGTGGGTACTCCCCAGATGGCGCATGCGGCTCCGGCCCAAAAAGCCGCAGAGGAGCTGGCCGATAAACTAGGGGCGATCACCAAACCCAATGTGGTGTGGCTCCAGCTCCAAGAATGTACCGGTTGTATGGAATCGGCTCTGCGTAGCGGGGGCACCACGGTAGAAGAAGTGGTACTGAACTTACTTTCGGTTAACTACAACGAGCTGCTGATGGCGGCCGCCGGTGAGGCTGCGGAAAAAGCTTTGGCTGAAACTAACGCCAAAAAGCATATCTTAGTGGTCAACGGTTCTATTCCCACTAAAGATGGTGGTATCTACTGCACCATAGGTGGCAAATCTGCAGAGCAGGTTTTGCGCGAATCTGCTGAGAACGCAGACATTATCTTGGCAGTGGGTGCCTGCGCCGTTTACGGTTCGGTGCAAGCTGCTAAGCCTAACCCCACCGGAGCAGTGGGGGTAGATGAAATTATTAAAGACAAAGCGGTTATCAACGTTTCTGGTTGTCCTCCGATTGGGGAAGTAATCACCGCCTCCCTAACCTATATTTTGACTCACGGCGAGCCTCCCGAAGTTGATTCCGAGGGACGTCCCCTCTTTGCCTATGGTCAGCGGATTCACGATTCTTGCCCGCGTCGTCCTCACTTCGATGCCGGCCAATTCGTGCGTACCTTTGACGATGCTGGCGCACGGGAGGGATGGTGCCTATACGATGTGGGCTGCAAAGGCCCCTCGACCTTTAGTCCCTGCCCGATAGTGCAATGGAATATGAAATCAGGGTGGCCGATTGGTGCCGGTCACCCCTGTATCGGCTGTACCGAGCGTGACTTTTTCGATCGTTTCTCACCGTTCTACCAAGTCTTGCCCAATGTCCCGGGATTCGGAGTGGAAGCTACTGCCGAGAAGGTAGGATTGGGCTTTACCGGCGCAGTGGCGGCAGGAGTCGCCGTACATGCGGGAGTTACCGCTGCTAGAGCCGCAGCGGATCGAAAAGCCACCCGGAATTCTCCAATGGCGGCTTTTGGGGAAGCCACGGATGTTGATACCGAGCCGCCCTCAACGGAGGAAAACCCTAACGCAGATGTTCCTGAGGCCAACGAAAAGAACAGTGAGGCGAAATAATGGCTGAAAAAGTAGTTATCGACCCGTTAACCCGCATCGAGGGACATCTGCGTATAGAGATGGAAACCGAAGGCGAGCAGATTAAAAAAGCCTGGAGCGTGAGCACCCAGTTCCGAGGAATTGAAACTATCGTTCAAAATCGCGATCCTCGGGATGTTTGGGCTTTCGTCCAACGTATTTGTGGGGTTTGTACCTCGGTTCACGCGATTGCTTCCATTACTGCAGTAGAGGACGCTATCGGTTCCAATCCCCCAGAAAATGCGCGGTTGATCCGCTCGTTAGTGTTAGGATCGCAAGAAATCCAGGATCACGTGATCCACTTCTATCACTTGCACGCTTTGGACTTCGTTAATGTCCCCAATGCCGCGAAAGCAGATCCAGCTAAAGCGCTGGAGTTCGCCCACTCGATCGGTTCTAAATGGCGGGGCAATAACCTGAAACGCTTCACCGAAGTTCGGGACACGGTAAAGAAGATTTTGGATTCCGGGCAGCTGTCGGTGTTTACCGGCGGGTATTGGGATCACCCGGATTACCGCCTTCCTCCAGAAGCAGATTTGATGTGTGTGGCTCACTATCTGGACGCTTTGGAGTTCCAACGTTCCATGATTCGGATCAATACGGTATTCGGGGGCAAGAACCCGCACCCGAACTTCCTGGTAGGTGGCATGGCCTGCTCGATTGATCCGAAGTCCTCAGAATCCATCAACCAGGTGCAAATGGATCAAGTAAAAACCTGGGTTGAGGAGATTAATGAGTTTGTAAAGGATTGTTACTACCCGGATATTTTAGCCTTGGGCGGGGTATACAAAGACTACTTCGATATTGGTGCTACCCATCCAAACTACTTGGCAGTGGGACTGGCAGGATCGATGTTTGCGGGTGACCCGAATAAATCTCGTCTGTCCTCACCCCACACCGCTATTAAGCCGGGTGTGATATTCGACGATGACCTCACCAAGGTTCATCCTTTCGATCCTAACAAGATTGAAGAGTTTATTACCTCTGCGTGGTACCAGTACTCGGTGGGGGACAAGAAGGGACTTACTCCCGATAAGGGCGAGACCACGGTAAACTACACCGGGCCGAAGCCCCCATTCAAATGGCTAGGTGATCGCGATAAATACACTTGGTCAAAGGCTCCTCGTTATGAGGGTAAACCAATGCAGGTCGGACCGGTAGCGCGGATGTTGTTGGCGTACGCCCAAGGTTACGCACCGGTTAAGAAGCTCCTTGACGGGGCGATCGCTACCTTAGGTATTACTCCCAAACAGATCAACTCTACGATGGGACGTACCTTTGCTCGGGCAGCGGAAGCGGTAGTCTCCGCAGATTTAATGCGCGAGGATTACAACGCCCTGGTTAACAACATCAAGAAAGGCGATATTGAAGTTTTTGATGCCAGTAAGTGGGATCCGAGTAGTTGGCCTACCCAGGCGCAAGGATACGCCTTTATTGAAGTTGCCCGCGGAGACCTATCACACTGGGTATCGATTAAAGATGGCAAGGTAGAACGCTACCAAGCAGTAGTGCCTACTACCTGGTTGGCGGGAGGACGCGACGCCCAAGGAGTTACCGGCCCCTACGAAGAATCCCTGATGGGAACCGGAACTCATCCGCTGGTAGATCCGAAAGCGCCCCTGGAGCCCATGCGTACTATCCATTCCTATGATCCCTGTATGTCATGTGGGGTTCATATTCTCGATCCCGATGGCAATCTCCTGGGTGAGGCGGTGACGTCATGAACGACAAAGCGGGAACGCCAACTGCAGAAGTATCGAAGAAATCCTCTGACAAAGCTATAGCGAAAGCGAATAAAGATCGCCAAATAGAGTTTTTCGCTCAAGATAGCGCCAAAACCGAGGGGATTGAGGTTGGGGGCGGCTTCAGCTGTTCGGATATCTCCCTGCGCCGCCTGCTGGTAATGGCGGCAGTGTCTCCTAAAGGCAGCACCGATCCGGTCGATGTAGCGCTCAAAGAGTCACTGCGCTACCGGTTCCGCCATGGCGCACCTAATGTTGAGATTCCTGCCAAAAACTTTGATCCCCCGGTGGATCGCCGCTACTCGCTGGCACGCATCAACGATATGAAACGAACCAAGACCGGGGAGTCTCGTAATACCATCATTGCCCGGGGGGATCTCGAGTCGGTGATGAATGTCGCTGAAACCGAGCGATCGCTGCGAACCTTGCTCAGGAAGAACGCGCAGATGGCGGGGTCGCGTGGCTATCGCTGCCTGGGGGTGGCAACCGCCACCGTGGACGAAAACGGCAAGATTAGCCCCTTCACTATGGAAGGCTTCGTAAATGTGCGTCCGGTGGGTACCGGTTTGCGAGGCAGAGATCTTACTCCCACCAGCGAAGATTGGGTAAGGCTGAGTGTCTGGTCCGCTAGCTTGCGTTTCCTGCATTGGTTTAACGTTTTTCTGATAGTGACCCTTTCCGTAACTGGCTACTACATTATGGATCCGTTCTTTGGGGATACTTTCTTTCGGGGAATTGATCCCGGATTCCTCATGGGGATCATGCGTTTCATCCACTTCACAGCAGCATTTGCTTGGTTGGCGGTAGGGGCTGCCCGGGTGATTATTGCCTTCATCTCCAAAGACCGCTATATGAGATGGGAAACTTTCTGGTCATTTAAGAAGAAGCAAGACTGGATCAATTTCAAAGAGACCGTAGGTTTTTACCTCTTCCTACGGAAAGAAAGCCCTCTCTATGTGGCGCACAATCCGTTGCAGCAGATGGCCTACACCTCTATCTATATCCTTGGGGCTTTCCAGATGCTTATCGGAGTAGCACTGTATGCATTGCCGTACAAAAATACCAACCTTTTCTGGCAAATATTGGCTGCTCCCAACGACTGGCTGGGAATCCCGATGATGCGTTTTATCCACGCCATGATCATGTTTATGTTCTGGGGTTTCGTTATCGGGCATATCTATCTTGCTTTCCGGGCAGATTCTCTTGAGCGTCACGGCGGGATTTCTTCGATGATTTCTGGTGGGGTTTGGATGCGGCGTACCTCAAAGCCCTACGATGCCCCTGAACTGTAGATAGAAAGGAATAGATGTCGGCAAGTGACCTGACGCCTTCGGAGCTGCCTAACTCGCGGTTTCCTGCGAGTTTACCTTCCCGGCCCCGTATAGAGCCGGGCAGTAGCGATAACTATTTGCCTCTGCCGGATATTTCTAAAGCTGATGGTAGCCCTTGGGCAGGATGTCGCTTTACCGTCTTGGCGGTGGGAAATCCCATCATGGGTGATGATGGGATTGGCCTGGAGATTCTAGCGGAGTTGCAAGGACTAGTATCCCAGCGCCCGGCCTGGAAGGCCGCGATTGCCAGGGGAGAGATGTCTCTGCTAGAAGGCGGAACAAACGGTATGGAACTGGTTCCGGTAGTGCAAGAAGCCGAGCGGCTTTTGATCCTAGATTCAATAGCTCCCGGCAATGGGCGCCAGCCGGGACAGGCATTGCACATGAGTGGGGATCATGTGCCCCGTTTGCTTTCGATGAAGATGTCACCGCACCAGGTAGGACTGCTTGATGTGCTAAGCTCCGCACGCCTTACTGGAAAAGAACCAGAGGTGCTAGAAGTCGTAGGGGTAGTTAGCGAAAAGGTCGATTTACACTTAGGTTTAACTTCCGCCGCAGCATCGGGAATCAAACCGGCAGTCGATTATGCTGCCCAAATCCTAGACTCGTGGCTTAAATAGCTCCCACCGTTAGCGATCAGCAGCTTGCAATCGGCCGATCGCTAGACCTGGCCTAGAAAAGAGCCTTAGCTCTGATCCCACTCCACCCAGGAAATTTCAAACTCGCGGCCGTGAGTGAGATTGCCAGTTGGTATGCCGCATTTTGGGCATAGCAGCGCGAAAAATTCGTCAATTTCTACATCTTCAGCGCAGCTGGGGCAGTAGACGCTAGCGGGAATAGAGTTGACTTCCAGCTCGGCCGTGGCACAAATGGTGTTGTCGCGAGCTATTGGCCAGGAACCATACAAAGCCTGCGGAATGGCGCCGGACATGGTACCGACATTTAGCGCGACCTTTTCAACTCGGGTAACCTGATATTCAGCGTCAGCGGCTGCTTTTTCCACCGCCGCCACTACTGAAGTTAATAACCCAAGTTCATGCATATATTTATTTTCCCAGGAGAGTAATGAAAATCAACTTAGATGAAATCATTGATCCGATGCAAGGACGGGTAGTGATATCCCCAGACTCGCAAGGGAAATCGCATGCCCATTTCGATCTGCAAGGTTTGCCGCGGATTGATGGAATGTTGGTGGGAAAATCTGCCCTGGAAGCATTGAAAATGACCGAGCATTTGTGCGGAATTTGCCCGGTAGCGCACCATTTGGCCGGAATTCGCGCCCTCGACGCCCTCAGCGGCAATACTGAAATCTCCCGGGAAGCGGAGCTTACCCGCCGCCTATTACATTACGGATCGGTGGTGGAAACCCATTCCCTACGCTTCTTGCGCCAAGACCGCGACAGCGGGGTGCGGCTAAAGAAAGTTTCAAAACAAATGCTGGTAGTGGCAGGATCGCCAGGGCATTTCCCAGTTACCGCCATACCGGGCGGGGTTAGGAACTTGCCGAATATCGAAGATTTACAAAACCTGCAAGCAGAGTTACCGGCAGTGATAGCAAGCGCCGAAAAGCTATGCGAACTCGCTTTCAACAAGCAATCCCATGCCGAAGTATTCAGCCAATTTGCCGGGGCAGATTTAGCTTTGATTAACGAGGACGGCAACCCCGATATTTTTGGAACCAGAGTTCGGGCAGCGCGCGCCGGGTCGACCTGGAAAGAGTTTGACTTCGAAGAATGGAACCAGCAGGTAGCGGAAGAAAATCCGGGTGCCCCTGCACCGCACCCCTATTTGAGCGCTTTGGGTCCAGTCCCGGGACGCTATCGGGTAGGCCCGGTCGCGCAGCTTTCGGTGGGGGATTTACCCAGTGAGCTCGCAAGCAAGGCGCAAGCACGCTGGTTAGCGGGAGGCCGGGATGCTGCTAGTGCGAGAGCTATCATTACTTTGCATGTCCTGGAAAAAACTGTCGAGCTAGTTTCTGAGCTATTACCCCTGCTTGAGCTAGGGGAGCTAGAAGCGTGCCCACCACAAGAGCAGGTACCTTTCCAAGAGGGAGTTGCGACCGGTCTGGTGGATGGTCCGCGCGGACTGCTGGCTCATACCTACCGCAGCGATTCCCAGGGGATAATTACTTCCGCTACGATCCTCACCCCTACTGCGCAAAACGAACCCTGGTTGGCAGATTTATTAACCGAGGCGATCGACAGGGAAGATGTAGGCAGGCAAGCGGCTCTAGAGCAATCAATCCGCGAAGCGGATCCCTGTTTGCCACTCAGCTCGGCGCCGGAAGGGCAAATGGGGCTGCGGGTTGATACTCAGCAATAGTAGTGAGGGGTATCCTAAAGTGAGAGATTCCAGTATCCCAGCAAGAAAGGACTAAGGCCATGTGCGTGGGAGTGCCCTGCAAAATCTTATCGATTGAGTCAGGTGTGATGCCGATGGGGCGCATCGATGTAGCTGGACAGGTTCAGGACGCCTGTATGGCATATCTTCCCGAGGCGCGCGTGGGCGACTATGTCCTCATCCAAAATGGTTTTGCAATGAATCTTTTAACCGCCGAGGAAGCCCAGGAATCTCTAGATACCTGGCGAGAGCTGGGAATGCTCTCCTAGAAGCGGGCAGGCTCCGATGGCAGTATTCTTTTCGCAATCGGATTATTTGTTAAACTCGATAGCAAGCTCATAGATAGTCGAAGGAGTTATCATGGCATGTTTTATTGTTCCTGCTGCTGAAGCAGCGGCAGTAACGGTAGCTAAGAAACAGATCGCAAGGAAAAGCCGCAACGGCGCCACCCCGGAAAGCACCGAACGTTCTTTAAATCTAGTTCGCAAGCTGACCTGGCTAACCAACCTGTTATGGGGCGGAGCGTTGCTGCTAGCTTTTGAGCACCTGTGGCATGGGGAAGTAATCCCTTATTTCCCCTTCCTTTCGGCGCTCACGGAGCGTTCCACCACCCAGCAAATGCTATTTGAGATGGGTACCGTGGGTGTCGGGATGGCATTGCTGGTCACCGCAGTCTGGGGGATTGGAGTAGCCCTGATTCGCGCTAACGAACGGCGTACCAACCCAGCTCCTGAAAAGATCGAGGCGTAAAGGAATAACCATGACCCTAGTAATCACCCTTTTTGCGGCAATCTGTTCCACCGCCTGGTGGTATGCACATGCCCCCCAATCAAAAATGCGGGTCGACCTTCTTTGCTGGATGTACTGGGGTGCCTCCCTTATGTGGACAGTTGACCTAGCCGCTGAATATATCGAAGAGGGCGCGGATGTATTCGCCCCGGCAGCTAGCGATATGCTCAACGATACCTACCTGGGTCTGTTCGTGGTGGCACTGGCCGGTATAGTCTGGATCGGTTACCTGATCGTTAAGGATCCCCGTGGGGTTCGCACCCAGCTATTGGCGCAGCGGGAAACTGCTCTTGATCGAGATGCCAGTGTCGACGCGAAAGATTTAGTCGCTTCTCGTTAAACGCAGTAGCAGTTTTTCAGCAGGGAAAACGTACTGACCAGATAAGTAAAACTTAATAACTGCGCGGGCAGATACTGAGAAAAGTATCTGCCCGCGCTTGTTATATCTGCAGTAGCTCATGAACAGGCACTAGCTCTAATAAACGCGGGGAGTTCATTTTTCCTCTCGCATTGGGTCGGGTCGTAAAAGCGCTCGGGGGCCCCGTGATCCTCGCTGCGCTCGGCTCAAGTCCCCTCTCGCATCTTTTACGGCTCGACCCTTACGTAGGTGGCATCAGCGAGCGCGGGGGATAACTTTTATCCGAGTGGGTGCGGTGGGCATAAGAATTCGGAAAATGCATGCGGTCTTTTTCCGAATTCTTGGGCAGGAAGAACAACCGCGGCTAGGGTATGGTCGCGGCCGGTAAAAGATACGAGAGGGGCTTGAACTGAGCTTTGCGAAGCTCACGGGGCCCCGGAGTGCTTTTACCGAGCCAGACCTACCAGCACAGGTACTGTTCGAATTCTTGGGCGGGAGGAAAAAGTTATCCCCCGCGTATTCCGGGATTAGTCGCAAACTAGGCAGGGGAGACGGCTAACAGGCGAAAACCTTTTTTCGAGGCGAGGCGGCGGGTGGGGAACCCTTGCGCGCACAGCCACTTTTGCATCGAATCCGCGCCTAGATTCTTCCCCATAACTAAAATTGCTCCTCCACCCGGTTTTAATAACGGCAACCAGGTGAGCAGTAGCTCTTGGAGCGGTTTTTTCCCGATCCGCACCGGGGGATTAGACCAGATCAGATCGAGTCCTCCGGCAGCTTTTGCGGCCGCGAAAATCTCCTCAGGCGAGCCTACCTGCAGGCAAACTCCTGCTCGCTGGGCATTCGTGCGGGTGAGATCTCGGGCGCGTTCACTGACGTCAACTGCTAGTACCTTCGCCTCGGGCCTGAAGATTCCCAAGCTGATTGCTAGCGGACCCCAGCCGCACCCAAGATCCAAGAAAGTACCGGCTTCAGGTGGGTCAGGTGCTTCAGCTAATAGTACCGAGGTGGCTTTATCTAGCTGGCGAGCAGAAAACACTCCCTGCGCGCCCTCTAAGCTTAGTTTTTTGCCAGCCAAAGTCACCTCGATAGGGGTGCGTTCTGCCGCAAGTGCGGCGGGTTGATCCGTGAAATACTGTTCCATCACTTCTAGAGTATTATTTTTAGTTTCCTCGTGCGTGTAAGCCATAATATAGGGCTAAACCGATAGCCTAGCGATCTAGCCGGGACTACCGGTGGCAGGCCGTAAGCGAGGAGAATAGGAGGTGCGATTGACTAACGAGGTTAAGCAGATCGATAGCGTACTTGATCAATACGTCACCGCCTATGCCCGGATTGACCCTTTCAAAGCATCCGAGTGGGGAATTTCCGGATATGACGCTTTCTTGCCGGATTATTCGCCTCCGGGGATTTCTGAACGCTACAATCTGCGAAAAGACACTTTAGAGCGGGTGGCAAAGACCCCAAAGGGATCAGCTCGTGAGATCCGAGAAGCCCAGGGATTTACCCTTTGGGCACGCGCGGAACAAGAAAAGTTCGAATCTGGGTTTTTAACTTCCGAGATTAGCGGAACCAACTCGCCGATCCAGGTATTTGCGGAAACGCTCAAACTAATGGATGTAAGCAGCGAGGCAGCGGTGGGTAATCTTACCCGCAGATTCCTGGCTCTTGACCAAGCGTTTACGGGACTAAAAACCACGATGAAAGAATCTAGAGATCGTGGCTGGACGTTCCCCCGGGAAGTCATGGAAATGGTATTGGGGCAGGCAACCATCCTGGCGAATCCAGAGCATGATATTTATGAATGTAAACGCTCGGAGATGAGCAATACCCGCCTGTCGCAAATGAGTAAGCGGGCATTTGAGCGGGGAGTTTCTACTGCTCAAGGCGTCTTTTCAGAGATTGCAGATTATTTGAAACAGGAAATTCTGCCGGCATGTTCGCCCATTGGTCCGATTGATCCGCACTCATATTTTATTTCCTTATCGGGCATAGGAGTCACTGAGCCCAATCCGGGTGAGCTTTTTGAAACAGCTAGTCAAGATTTGGCGCGCCTGCGGGCTTCCTGTGACCAGTTGCGGAGCGAGTTGGGGGATAAGCATACCTATCGACTCTCTGATTTAGAAGTTGCAGATGGCTTTAACGTACTAACTTGGGCGATGGAAGATGCTTGGGAAGGTTTTCACTCCCAGGTGGATCCGGAACTATCCGAGCTGGTAAATCCCGAAATCTTTCCCTTGAAATGGGAAAATGATCCCCACGGTTGCCTGGTACATCCTTACTATTCAGCGGGAATCGGACTGTCAAAAAACAATCGGGTTTTACCGCGCAAGTGCGCTGTCAGCAGGGCTCCCTATTCCTATCAAGACACCGAGAACCCTACGGTTACTAGTGGTGAAGCCTTCGACTCTTTCCTAGAAATTGATAACCGCTACTTTGCGCTAGCTGCTCTGGAAAAGGGCATTCCTGGCTCTCATCTCTACTCGCGAGCGCGTGAAGCTTTCGGCGCTAATCTGTTTACGCGGATAGCTGCACATTTGTCAGTATCCAATTTGGGTTGGGATCTTTTCGCCCTGGAAATGGCGCCGAAACTTTGGGATATCCCTAGTGAGATCAGTTTGAAAATCCAGGAACGCCTTACGAGTTATGTAGCGCTGGCTCTAGCGGATCTGCAGTTATACGGAGCGCAAGGGGAAGGGAAAACTTGGGGACTACCGGAGGCTGTCGAATACCTCCGCGATACCGTATCGCTCCCCGGGAGCCGGGTGCTGTTGCGTCAACGATACCTAGGGGTTCCCGCGTTGAGTGTGGCTCCTTGGTACGGATGGCGGCGTTGGAAAGCGATTTATCAGCAATTCCTGGCCTCTGGGGGCACCGGTTTTGCGGATTTTGTGCGGAAAGTTGCCCCGGCCGGAGCAGTTAATTTTGAGGTGCTCGCGGACGCCGCTTCCGATTAGACCAAGCAGTTACTGCCGCAGTCACCTGACTGAGTCAGGGATAGCGATTACTTGCCCGTAAAACCTTATGTCCGAGCTATTTATGTTGCTCTCAGCGAAAAATAAGGATTATTTCTATTTATTTTGGAAAATCAAAAGCAATCTGCCCAAAATATCAATTAACAGTAATAAATCAGTATTATGAAAGCTAATCATTCCGGTTTTAGAAAGGCTAAGACTATGCGCAGTCGTTGGCTCCCCCTAACAGTCCTAGCAGTAACCATCCTAGCTGCTGGAGGTCTGACCGCTTGTAGTAACAACACCCCAGCAGATTCGGTTGATCGGATACTAATTAATGGCGAAGAACCGGCTCGTGGACTAATCCCGGCAGCTGCCGATGACGAAGCCGGAATTAAGATTATTGATTTACTGTTTGCCGGTTTAGTCACCTATGACAAGCAGGGGCAAGTGATAAACGATGTGGCTCAAGAAATTACAGATTCTTCCGACCATAAAACTTGGATCATTCAACTGAATACTGATCGTAAATTCTCTGATGGCACTCCGGTGTTGGCGAAGAATTTTGTGCGTGCCTGGAAGGCCTCAGCTGCGCAAAAATTGGGGGCGACCACTGCTTATGAAGCAATCGAGGGTGCTGAAGAAGATGGAACCGGTAACCTCAGTGGGGTCATGGCTAACGGTGACGACAAAATAACTATCAAGTTGAAACGTCCGGTGGCTGACTTTTCTAATCGCCTGGGGATCAATGGTTTTTATCCGCTCCCGGACAGCGCTTTTGATAAACAAGGGAGAATTAAAAAAGAGTTTGGGCAAAAACCGGTGGGCAACGGTCCCTACACGCTTACTAATTGGGAGCCTTCCAGTCAGATACTACTGGATAAATCCACTACCTATCGCGGGCCGCGCGAGGCAAAAAACGCGGGACTGGAAGTTAAAATCTATGCCGATTTATCGGCTGCTTACCAGGATCTTTTAGCCGGGAATTTGGATGTGCTTGACCAAATCCCGGATGGCGAATTGCCTAATTCTAAAAAGGATTTGGGGAACAGACGGATCAGCGCGGTGCAAGCCGGGATGCAGACCTTAGATATTGACTACCAGACGAAACACTTCTCAGGTGAGGAAGGAAAACTGCGGCGCCGGGCAATATCGCAAGCTATTAATCGGGAAGAAATAATAAAAACTATTTTCTACGGCACCCGCAAGGCAGCCACTGATTTCATACCCCCGCAGATTTTGGGACATATTGAGCGGGGCGCCGACAGTAACAAGTTGCTGGAATTTGATGCTGCAGTTGCCAAACAAGCCTGGGAAGCTGCCGATAAGATCCATCCCTGGCAGGGGGAACTAAAAATTACCTATAACTCCAACGAATCTAATCAGCCGTGGGTAGATGCAATTTGTAACCAGTTGTCGAACGCTCTGGGGATTAAAGCAGTCGGTGATCCTAAACCGGATTTCAAAACTTTGATGGAAATGATGGATCAGCATTCCTTTACCGGGCCTTTCCGGATGGGATGGTCAATGGGGTATCCCTCTCCAAATAACCTGCTCGCCGGACGCTACGTAAAAGGCGGTAATGGTAACAAAATGGGATATGACAATCCCGCGTACGCCGAGCTTTTGACGAGGGCGCAGGCGGCAGATACAGCTTCAGAGGCTGGAGAACTCTATCAACAGGCACAGACTCTGTTGCTAGCCGATCTGCCTTCGATACCGCTATGGTCTCCCAGCTCAAACATTGGATTTAGTCAACATGTGGGCAAGGTGACTACAGATTGGAAAGGTGAGGTAGCTTTTCATAAAGTTACTAGAAAATAACCATCTCGGAGGATGCCGTGGCCAGTAGCGAAATTTCTGATAGTAATCTCGAATTATCTCAGGCAGAAGGTGCCCAGTTGCATCGCAAATTAAAGGCACGACATCTGAATATGATCGCCATCGGGGGAGCGATCGGTACGGGACTGTTTGTGGCCTCCGGCGGTACTATTACCGGTGCTGGCCCCGGTGGTGCCCTAGTTGCCTATGGCGCGATCGGCATCATGGTGTTCTTCCTGATGCAATCCCTGGGAGAGATGGCTACCTATTGTCCCACCTCGGGTGCTTTCGAAGTTTTCGCTACCCGCTATGTATCCAAATCATTTGGTTTTGCGCAAGGGTGGAACTACTGGTACAACTGGGCAATCACCGTAGCGGCGGAGCTAGTTGCCGCTACTATCGTGATGCAATACTGGTTTCCAGAATCGGTGGTACCGGCCTGGATATGGTCACTGTTATTCCTGGTAATTCTGTTTGCCCTTAACGCCTTTACAGTTCGTGGTTTCGGCGAATCTGAGTTTTGGTTTGCCTCTATCAAAGTAGTAACCGTAATCGTCTTCCTGGTACTAGGGATTTTAATGGTGCTCGGGATTATGGGGGGAGAATCTCCAGGATTTACTAACTTTACGCGGGGAGATGCTCCCTTCGTTAATGGATTCTGGGGCATTATGGGGGTCTTTATGATTGCCGGATTCTCCTTCCAAGGTACCGAGATGATCGGGATAGCGGCTGGGGAAACCCAAGATCCGGAAACTAATGTTCCCCGGGCTACTAGGGCGGTATTTGTGCGGATTCTGCTGTTCTATATCGGCGCGATCGCGGTGATTGCCTTCCTGATTCCCTATTCGGATCCCGCCCTCTTACAGGGAGCGAGTGCCGATTCTGATACTGCCCAAGGCTTTACCGAGGCCGTTACCAAGTCCCCCTTTACTCTGCTTTTTGAACGAGCCGGGATTGCGGTAGCTGCGGGCGTAATGAACGCGGTTATCTTAACTTCAATTCTGTCTGCCGGTAACTCCGGAATGTATGTTGCCACCCGGATGCTCTATTCCCTGGCCAAAGAAAAGAAAGCACCGGCGATTTTCGCTCGGCTGACCGGTCACGGCGTACCTCTAATGGCACTAGTGGCTACCAGTTTGGTAGGCGCACTTTGCTTCGCCACCTCGCGCGTAGGTACCGGTCAGGTCTATGTATGGTTGGTGAATGCTTCCGGGCTTGCAGGCTTTATTACCTGGATGGGAATCGCCTGGTCTCATTACTGTTTCCGGCGCGCTTATAAAGCCCAAGGAAAATCGGTAAGTGACCTGCCCTACAAGGCTAGTTTCTATCCCGCAGGACCGATTATTGCGCTCCTAATGTGCGCGGTAGTGATAGTTGGTCAGTCTTTGGATGTGATTAGCGGGGAAGCCTCGATTATGGACTTCTTGGCAATTTATATTGGGCTACTGTTCTTCTTGGCTCTCTGGGGAGGACATAAGCTAGTTACCCGCACGCCGAAAGTAAAGCCGGAAGAAGCGGACCTATCCCGTCATATCTAGAAAGACATATATTGCTCGAACGGCGGGCGACATCGGCATCATCGGCTTTGGAGTTTCCCTGTAGATTCCCTAAGAATCTCTGCTAGTTTTCTGAGTAGTCGGTATCCTACCAGTTATCGGTTCATCAAAAGCAAGTCGAGAAAATCTTGGGATTTTGTAAAAACTATAACTAGGAATGCTATATTGGCTGTGATCGTGTCAACAATTCTGCTGATACATCAGCTTTAGTAATGTAAGCAACAAGCTTGGAGGCAATAGTGAAACGACGGGGCGCATTGGCCCTTGCATCTGCACTTGCTCTTTCCCTTGGGCTCGCCGGTTGTTCAAATGGGGCTGGCGACTCTTCCGCAGCGAAGGCAGATGACAAAGGGATTATTACTGTAAATACCGTAGAACCACAAAATCCCCTGATTCCGACTTCTACGAATGAAACCGGTGGTGGACGCGTTATAGATGCGCTATTCTCTGGCCTGGTCTATTACGAGCCTAAGACGGGAGAGGCCAAGAACGAACTGGCCGAGTCGATTGAGTCTAAAGATCAAGTAGTTTGGACGATTAAACTCAAGAAAGACGCCAAGTTCTCCGATGGTTCACCCATTAAGGCCGATAACTACATCAAGGCCTGGAACTACGGGGCAAACCCGAAGAACGCGCAAATGTCTTCCTCTTTCTTCGAGGTTATTAAGGGCTTTACCCCCGGTCCCGAAGAAGAAGGAGCTCAGGCACCCGATGTTCCGGAATTGGCCGGCTTGAAGAAGATTGACGATTACACTTTTGAAGTAACTTTGAACCAGCCGACTTCTGACTTTGCGCTGCGTTTGGGCTACTCTGCCTATGTGCCGCTGCCGGATGTGGCTTTCAAAGATATGAAAGCTTACGGTCAGAACCCCACGGTTACCTCTGGTCCTTATATGCTCAAGGACAAGGGCTGGCACCACAATGAATCTATTGAACTGGTAAAGAACGACAAGTACGCCGGTCCGCGCGAAGCTAAGAACGGTGGAGTCACTTTTAAGATTTATACCAAGTCTGATGCGGCCTATGCCGATGTGCAGTCTGGTCAGCTGGATGTACTCGATGATGTCCCCGCTGCCGCTATGAATACCTTCCAGTCTGATTTCCCAGATTCTAACGCCAATATACCGGTAGCAGTTTTCCAGTCCTTCACGATTCCGGATCGCTTAAAGCACTTCGGGATGGATGAGGAAGGCCGCCTGCGCCGGCAAGCGATTTCTTACGCCCTTGACCGGGCAAGCATTTGTGAGAAGATCTTCCAGAAGACCCGGGTACCGGCGAAAGACTTCACCTCTCCGGCCATGCCTAACTACGACAAAGTTATGAAACAGGTTAAAGGCGCGGAAGTATTGAAGTTCGATAAAGCTAAGGCTAAGGAATTGTGGGCAAAAGCTGACGCGATTTCCAAATTCGAGGGCAAGTTCACCATCGGTTACAACTCGGACTCCTCCCATAAAGACTGGGTAGATGCTGTCGCAAACCAGCTCAAGACCAACCTCGGTATTGAGGCAGTCGGCGATCCCTACCCGGACTTCAAAGGCTTGCGCGATGCTATTACCCAGGAAACCATCAAAGGTGCTTTCCGCTCTGGGTGGCAAGCTGATTACCCGGGCATGAGTAACTTCTTGGAGCCCCTATACTCTAAGAATGGTAACTCCAACGACGGTAAGTACAACAACGAAGAGTTCAACAAACTGATGGTAGAGATCTCCAAGCTGCCGGTTGGTGACGAGCAGGATGCGAAGTTTGCGGAAGCGCAATCGATTCTGTTCACCGATCTACCCGCCATCCCGCTGTGGTACCAAAATGTTCTGGGTGTCTGGAATAAAGACAACGTTTCGAACGTGGCCTTTAACTGGAAGAGTGAACCGGTTTACTACGAGATCACTAAGAACGCTTAAAGACAGCGAGAAACAAAAGATAATCCTGCTGTAAATGCAGGTGCGGAGGCGGGTCTCAAGGTAGAAAATGCCTTTTGACCCGCCTCCGGTTTTTTGCTGGGCGCTGTAACGCGATAAGGTTTAACACAGCTTATAGTCAAGGAGAGACCAATGCTCAGATACATAGGGCATCGTCTACTGCAGATGATCCCGGTATTCTTTGGGGCAACGTTCCTGATTTTCGCCATGGTGTATGCCATGCCGGGTGACCCGGTGCAGGCACTAGGCGGAGATAAGGGACTACCCCCCTCGGTAGCCGCGCAAATTCGGGCGGAATACAACCTGGATAAACCGCTGTGGATGCAGTATTTGCTGTATCTAAAGGGAATCGTCACCCTAGATTTCGGGAAAACCTTCTCGGGTAGGGAAGTTACCGAAGTGATGGCTACTGCCTTCCCGGTAACGATAAAACTGGCTTTTATGGCGATTATCTTCGAGGCCGTCATCGGAATATTCTTCGGATTTTTCGCCGGACTCAAAAAAGGCAAAATTTTTGATTCCACCGTGCTAGTGATTTCCCTAGTAGTAATCGCGGTGCCGACTTTCGTTATCGGTTTCTTATTGCAGTTCCTATTCGGGGTAAAACTGGGATGGCTCCCTACGACTGTAGGGGCAAACGTTAATTTCCAGTCCTTACTGATGCCGGCGATTGTGCTGGGAGCAGTTTCCTGTGCCTATGTCATTCGACTTACTCGCCAAGAGGTTTCCGAGAATCTGACCGCCGACTTCGTGCGCACTGCCCGGGCAAAAGGGATCCCCGAAAGCCGGGTGATGACCCACCACGTCTTGCGGAACTCGCTAATTCCAGTGGCTACTTTCCTAGGTGGCGACCTGGGGGCTCTTATGACCGGCGCGATTGTGACCGAAGGTATCTTTGCGATCAACGGTGTGGGCGGCACCCTTTACCAGGCTATTTTACGTGGTGAAGCCGCCACGGTAGTTTCTGTTACCACCGTCCTGGTCCTGGTCTATATTGTCGCTAATCTGCTAGTAGACCTGTTATACGCTGTACTAGACCCGAGGATTCGCTATGAGTAACCAACTACTGCCTGGACAAGATCATTTCGTAAACAAGGTCGATGAAACCGGCCTGGGCGCTGTGGATGCCGTAGCCGATGAATCGGCACCCTCCTCGGTGTGGGGAGAAGCCTGGAAACAGTTGCGTCGCCGTCCCCTCTTTTGGGTAGCGTTGGTGATCATCATGCTGTCAGTACTGATGGCCGTAGTGCCGCAGCTGTTTACCTCGCAAGATCCCACCTACTGCACCCTGGAAAACTCCCTCCAAGGCCCCACTAAGGGTCATGTTTTCGGTTTCGATAAACAGGGCTGCGACCTCTATTCTCGGATCATCTATGGTGCTCGTGCCTCAATCGCGGTCGGGATTTTCTCGACCCTAACCGCCACGATTATCGGCGTTATTTTCGGGGCGTTGGCCGGCTACTTTGGGGGAATTCTAGACGCGATCCTTTCCCGGATCGTGGATATCTTCTTCGCCATCCCCATGGTGCTGGCCGCCATCGTGATTATGCAAATGTTCAAAGAACACCGTTCCATCTGGATGGTGGTAATCGTGTTGGGGGTCTTTGGCTGGACCCAGATTGCTCGTATTACTCGCGGCGCGGTGCTTTCGATTAAGAACGAGGAATACGTAACTGCAGCTCATACCCTGGGCGTATCCAACATTCGGATTTTGCTGCGCCATATTCTGCCGAATGCGGCGGCTCCCGTGATTGTTTATGCAACTGTGGCGCTGGGAACCTTTATTGTGGCGGAAGCAACACTATCCTTCATGGGTATTGGCTTGCCGTCCTCTATCGTTTCTTGGGGCGGAGACATCTCTACTGCCCAGCAACAGCTGCGCACCGCTCCGATGGTGTTGTTCTTGCCTTCGATCGCTTTGGCGCTTACGGTACTGAGCTTCATCATGATGGGGGATGTAATCCGTGACGCGCTCGACCCGAACCAGAGGAAACATTAATCGTGAATCAAAAGAACCAAAAGGATCAGATTATGGCAGCTGACTCGGATCAAAATGATGCCGTCAGCAAGGCAGCGGCAACCAGTGAGAACGCTCCCTCCGAGCCCTTACTGGAAGTAAAAGACTTGGAAGTTACTTTCCAGTCCACCACCGGGGTGGTTCCAGCGGTTCGTAAAGCTAATCTCACCCTCTACCGCGGACAGACCGTGGCGATTGTAGGGGAGTCCGGTTCCGGTAAATCCACCCTGGCAATGTCGATAATTGGTCTGTTGCCGGGGACTGGGAAAGTTGCCGGCGGATCCATTAAATTTGCGGGACGAGAACTAACTACTCTTTCTGAGAAAGAGATGCAACAGGTGCGCGGAGCCCAGATCGGGATGGTTCCGCAAGACCCGATGTCGAACCTGAACCCAGTTTGGAAAATTGGATCCCAGGTAGCTGAAGCGCTGAAATATAACGAGGCTACTAAAGGCGGAAATATCCATGATCAGGCCATGAAGGCCTTATCGGATGCCGGCCTGCCCAATGCTGAGGCGCGTTCTAAACAGTATCCGCACGAGTTTTCCGGGGGCATGCGCCAGCGCGCGCTGATTGCCATTGGTTTAGCTGCCGGACCGCAGCTGTTAATCGCTGATGAGCCCACTAGCGCGCTGGATGTCACCGTGCAGCGGCGGATTCTGGATCACTTGGAAAAAGAAACCCAAGAGCTAGGTACCTCCACCCTGTTTATTACCCACGACTTAGGGTTGGCAGCAGAACGTGCCTCCCACCTGGTGGTTATGCACCGCGGGCGGGTAGTAGAGTCGGGACCTGCCCGCGAAATCTTGAACGATCCGCGCCATCCCTATACTCAGCGTCTGGTTAATGCGGCGCCTTCGCTGGCGTCTCGGCGGATCGAAATCAATTATTCTCCTTCCGAAGACGAGGCGACCAGCGGTACTATTGACTCGCGAACCTCGGCAGATGTGAATCTGGCGGTGGCGGCGGCCAAAGGCTCCGGGCAAAAAGTTATGGGCACCAATGTTTTGGGCGAGCCTTTAGAAAAACATCTCGGTGAAGAGGTTATCCGCGTAGAGCACTTGGTTAAAGAGTTTGAAATCCGCGGGCAAAAGGGTAAGAAGAAGGCTTTCCGGGCGGTTGACGACGTTTCCTTCCAAGTGCGGCGCGGTTCCACTTTGGCTTTAGTGGGGGAATCGGGTTCCGGCAAATCCACAGTCGCTAATATGATCCTTAATCTGCTCGATCCGACCTCGGGCAAGGTCTATTACGAGGGTATTGACCTGTCTACTTTGCAGCGCAAGCAATTATTTGCGCTTTGTCGCAAAATGCAGGTGGTTTTCCAGAACCCTTACGGATCTTTGGATCCTATGTTCTCGGTATATCGCTGTATTGAAGAACCACTGCGCACTCATAATATTGGTGACCGGGCTAAGCGAGAAAAGCGGGTTGCGGATTTGTTGGATATGGTGGCGCTGCCGCGCAGTGCTATGCGGCGTTTCCCGAACGAGTTGTCGGGAGGGCAGCGGCAAAGGGTAGCGATTGCGCGCGCCTTGGCGCTGCGCCCCGAACTGGTAGTGCTGGACGAAGCAGTATCAGCGTTGGATGTGCTGGTGCAAGATCAGATCCTGCATTTGCTTAACGAGCTGCAAGGCCGGCTGGGCTTAACCTATCTGTTCATTACGCACGACTTGGCGGTGGTCCGTGAAAACGCTGACGATATCGCAGTGATGGAACAGGGTAAACTAGTCGAGTATGGCAAGGCTGACGATATCTTCGCCAATCCGCAAACGGAATACACCCGCGAACTGATCGATGCGGTTCCCGGTGGGGACTTGCTGAAAGCTCGCACCGGTTACCAGGCTGGATAATCCGCAGTTTTCTACCCGTTAGGGCGCGGTAACCAGGAATCGGGAAGACCGCCGGGTGTTTTATACCCAAAAGCTAGGAATTCCAAAATGTTTTGCACTCTGAGATGAGAATAAGCGTTTCCCAGGATCGGCTAGGTGCTCTGTTAAACTCTAGATGTCTTGCAGGTGGGTAGGGAGAAAGATTCCAAATGAAGTTGAAGAAAACACTGCTAATGCTAACCAGCCTGATGCTGGCACTATCGCTTTCCGGATGTGCAGGTGGCTCAGGTTCGGCGAATGCGGATAAAGCTAAGGGTGACGACTTCACAGTGGGTTTTGACGCCAACTTCCCTCCTTACGGATATAAGGATAAAAGCGGAGAGTATGTCGGTTTCGACTTGGATCTTGCTGGCGAGGTTGCCAAACGGAACGGTTGGAAGCTACAAAAGCGGGCTATTGATTGGGACTCCAAAGATATGGAGCTCAAGTCAGGTACTATCGACTGTATCTGGAATGGCTTCACCATGAACGGGCGGGAAAAGCAATATACTTTCTCTAAGCCCTACGTAGACAACTCGATTGTGTTCGTTACCAAAGCCGGATCGGGGATTAAGACCCCGGCGGATTTGAAAGGCAAGACCGTGTTGGTGCAGGTAGATTCATCTGGTCTGGCTGCGCTGCAAGATAAGAAAAACGCGGATTTGGTAGCCAGCTTTAAGGAAATGACCCAGGTACCGGACTATAATAATGCGTTTATGACCCTGCAGGCCGGGGCGGCAGATGCGGTCGCGGTCGATATTGGGGTAGCTGACTATCAGCTGGCTCAGCGCGGCAAAGACAAATTCGAGATTATGGATCCGCCTTTCCATACCGAGCAGTACGGTATCGGTTTTAAGAAGGGTAACCAAGCTTTGCGCGACCAGGTACAAAAGACTCTGGATGAGATGAAGAAAGACGGTACTTTCCTGAAAATCGCGAAGAAGTACCAGCTAGAAAAGTCGATTGTTACCAAGTAGCTGACTGCGCCAAATTTTTAACGCTAACGCAGGGAGCTATGGGTAATGGATTTATCGTTTTTGCCGGAACTAGCCGGCGGTATGCTGCAGACCTTCATCATCTTTGCACTCACCCTGGTTTTATCACTGCCTTTAGGGTTGGTGGTTTACGGCGGACGGGTGAGCCGCTTTAAACCGTTGGCCTGGCTTATCCAGTTTTATATCTCGGTGATGCGAGGTACCCCCTTAATGCTGCAACTATTGGTGGTGTATTTCGGCCCCTTTTTCCTTTTTGGAATGCAGATCGGAGCTGCCTACCGTTTCAGCGCCGTGATTATTGCTTTCGCAATTAACTATGCTGCCTATTTTGCGGAAATCTACCGCGGCGGTTTCCAGGCAATTCCGGTGGGGCAGTCGGAGGCCGCCTTTGTACTGGGGTATTCTCCGGCGCGCACTTTCTTGACCATCAAGTTGCCGCAAATGTTCCGCACGGTGTTACCTTCAATTACTAACGAGGTAATCACCCTGGTAAAAGATACTTCTCTGGCTTTTGCGATCGCCTATGCGGAAATGTTCACGATCGCCAAGCAGCAGGCAGCTGCTAGTGCTTCTATGCTTCCCTTCGTAGCAGCCGGGATCTTCTATTGGGTGTTCAACCTGGTGGTAGCGGTGGTGATGGAACGGATTGAAAAACGTATGGGAAGCTACAAGATTAGGTGAGGAAGATGGAAGCGCTACGGATTACCGGCATGGAAAAAAGCTTCGGCACTAACCGAGTGCTAAAAGGAGTGTCTCTAAGCGTCAATACCGGTGAAGTGCTTGCGGTTCTTGGTCCTTCAGGGTCTGGAAAATCGACGCTTTTGCGCTGCTGCACTTTCTTGGAAGAAATGGATAGCGGGGAAATCTGCTATTTCGGGAAGCAGGCACTAAAGAAAGAGGACGGCGTTAAGGTTTCTACTGAGGACGAGCGCGAGTTTCGGCGCGACTTTGGGTTGGTTTTTCAAGACTTTAACCTGTTTCCCCATTGGACAGTGCTCAGAAATCTCACTGATGCCCCGATAAAAGTGCAGGGGAGAGAACGGGAAGAAGCCGAAGAAACAGCGCTGCAGCTGCTCACAAGGATGAACCTTGCCGATAAAGGGCAGGCATATCCAGCAGAGTTATCCGGCGGACAACAACAGCGAGTGGCGATTGCGCGAGCACTGGCGTTGAAGCCGAAAATGCTGTATTTCGATGAGCCCACCTCCGCCTTAGACCCGGAGCTGACTGGAGAAATCCTGCAGATTATTCGCTCGCTGGCAGCGGAGAATATGACGATGGTAATCGTAACTCACGAAATGAACTTTGCTGCCGAAGTCGCAGATCGCGCCCTCTTTATTGATAACGGAGTGGTACTGGAATCTGGGGATGCCAAGCAGTTAATCCGCAATCCTTCCCAAGAGCGTACCCGCCAGTTCCTTAATAAACTACGCGGACAAAACGCTTCTGCAGATTAATAATCTTTGGTCTAGGAGGCGGGATTTTCATTAAGACGCGCCATCCAGGCTTCTACGGCCTCAACAGTGCGGGGAATATCTTCCGACAGGCGCCGTACGCTGCCATCTGCTTCCACTAGCACATCGTCCTCGATCCTAACCCCGATGCCTCGTAGTTCCGCGGGTAAGAGTTCATCGTCCTGGTGGAAATAGAGTCCCGGCTCAATAGTGAAACACATGCCTGGCTCTAAGGGGGCCTCCATATACATATCCCGAGCAGCTAAGGCGCAATCGTGGACATCTAGACCTAGGTGGTGGGAGACTCCATGTGGCATCCAGCGCCGGTATTCCCCGCCGTCCTCTGACAGGGTCTGCTCGGCGCTAACCGGCAACACCCCCCAGGCATCCAAGTGTTTAACCAGAGCCGCAACTGCCGCATCATGTACATCTTTGAACTTGCATCCGGGCTTATTGGCTTGCGCCAATCCGGCCTCGCAGGCATCGAGGACTGCGTTATACACCTTGGCCTGCACCGGGGTGAACTTGCCATTTACCGGCAAGGTGCGGGTGATATCCGCGGTATAGAGCGAATCGGCTTCCACTCCGGCATCAATCAAAATTAGATCGCCTTCGCGCACTGGACCATCATTATCAATCCAATGCAAAGTATTGGCGTGATTTCCCGAGGCCGCGATGGTGTCGTATCCCAGACCATTGCCTTCTTCACGAGCCCGGGCCTGGAAAGCTCCCTCAATCACCCGTTCACCGCGATGGTGCTGGGTGGCGCGGGGTAGCGCTCTAATCATGGCTTCAAATCCTGATTTGGTAACGGTAATCGCGTGCTCTAGCTCCTTGACCTCGGCGGCATCCTTTTGCAAGCGCAATACCGAGGCAGCCTCTTCCAGTTTTTCGTCTAGACCTCGCGCGTCCTCTCCGGTTGGTAGCCCGGCTTCGCTACGCACTTTCTCTACCGCCGCCTGCAGAGAAGTATCGACCTCGCGAATAACCCGCAGCTGTACTAGACCGGCATCTTTAGCTAGTTGATCGGGCAAAGTATCTAAGGGGCGTGCCGGGAGGCCAGTGACCGCCTCCATCTGGGAAAGCGTCATCCGCGGTCCCACCCAAAACTCGCCATAGGTAGAGTCGGCATAAAATTCTTCGCTGCTGCGCGGAGCTTGGGGACGGAAAAATACGATTCCCCGATGGGTAGCTGCGCCCATATTTTCGGGGGCATTTTCTAAAGGCGTGCCTTCTTTATCGGTTAGTGGTTCCAGGACTAGGGCGGCGTCCGGTTCTAGCTCTCCGCCTAACCCGGTCAAATGAGCAAATGCGGAGTGGGCGCGGAAACGATAGTCGCAATCATTGGACCGTACCTTGTAATTGCCTGCCGGGATCACTAGGCGTTCCCCCCGGAACTGGGCGCCTAGTTTTTGATAACGAGCAGCCAGGAAGTCTCGCGCATGACTGGGAATAGGATCGGGATCTTTGCGTTCGCCCCAACCGCTACCAATAAATTCCCGAAACGCGGGACTGCCAATCCGGCGAGAACGGTTATTTACCCGGTCTTTTAAGGGCTGATCTTCTGCTGCTGCTAAGTTTTCTTCCATACTTCCATCATGCCACGATGACCTAAAATAGTCCTATGGTGGCGACCCGAATCGATTTACACACTCATTCTTCCTGTTCAGATGGTACTGACACCCCTGAGCAGCTGATGGTTCTGGCCGCGCGAACCGGTTTGGATGTCATCGCTTTGACCGATCATGACACCTTCGCGGGGATAGCTGCCGCCAGCAAAATGGTTCCGGAATGCGGGGTTACTTTGGTGCCCGGGGTAGAGATTTCTACCTCCCATCAGGGAATTACCGCTCATCTGCTGGCGTATTTACCGGATCTTAAAAGTCAGGTGCTACCGGATTTATTTGAAAAAACTGTGCAGGCACGCCAGCAGCGGATGCGAGAGATGGTGCAGCGTTTATCCGCAGATTTCGAGATTTCTTATCAGGAGGTTCTCGCGCAGGCGGGGTCGAGCCCCATAGGGCGGCCGCACGTTGCTGATGTTTTGGTGAAAGCCGGTTATTTCCCGAATCGTTCCGCTGTATTTGAGCAGGTGTTAGCTACTTCCAGTAAATACTATGTGCACTATCAAGCTCCCGATACTATCGAGGCGGTGGAACAGGTAATAGCAGCGGGGGCAGTTCCGGTTCTGGCGCACCCGCGAGCCGGAGGCAGGCAGCGTCGATTTTTATCGGTAGACGCTATTGCCCAGCTAAAAGAGGCAGGATTGTTTGCCCTGGAGGCTTTTCATCCCGAGCAAAACCAGCTTGAACAGGCAGAAGTTAGGAAAATAGCGAAGCTGCTGGGGCTGGCCGTTACCGGATCTTCCGATTATCACGGCTCCGGAAAGCCCAATCAATTGGGAGAGTGCCTGACTGCTCCGGAAGTATTCGCGGAAATCTGTAGCAGGGGAGCGGGAGAACTGCTGCGCCCTTGAGACCGGAGAAGAGGCTGCGGATGCTCACTTTATCGCCCGGCGGAGATTGCCACTAGAGTAGAGGCTATGACCGTAACTTTTCGAGATTTTCGTCCCCAAAATATCGCCCCGGTTTCGCTAGCACGCCTAGTGGAGGGGTTTGCCTCCCAAATTGATCCCTCCTGGGAAAAGGTTCAGGTGCAGGGAGTTTCGATGGCTTCCGATGAGATTTTAGCCGGGGAAGCCTTTATCGCTGTGGGCGGAGCGAATGTGCATGCCGCCAAGTTTGCCAGCGAAGTGGAATCCCTGGGGGCAGCAGCGGTCATTACTGATGCCAAGGGGGCGGAGCTTGCTCGCTCCCAAGGGGTGAAAATCCCGGTGGTAACGGTGGCGGATCCACGAGAAGCGGCCTCGCCTCTGGCGATCAGAGCCTTCGATAATCCTGCCGGAAAAATGAGAACCGTGGCGGTAACCGGAACTAACGGTAAGACCACCACTTGTTTTGCTGCCAAAGTCGCTTTTGAGGCGGCAGGGCTGTCCACCATGATTCTTTCCACTGCGGAAACTCAGGTAGGGGATTTGCGGATTCAGTCTTCGCGCACCACTTTTGAAGGCCCGATGCTGCAGCGGATTTTGGCTTACGGGGTAGAGCAGGGAATGCAAGCCGCAGTAGTGGAAGTATCGGCCCATGCACTATCCCTCGGTCGGGTAAAGGGAATGAAATTTGATGCCACTGCTTTTACTAACCTGCAGCATGATCACCTGGATTATTTCCACACGATGGAAAACTATCTGGCAGCTAAAGCCCGGTTATGTTCCAAAGAGTTTACTGATTACAGTGTGATCTGCATCGATGATAAGTGGGGGGAGCAGTTAGCAGCCTGTTGCGACACCCAATGCGTGTCGGTATCCGCTTATGACCCCGATGCCTCAGCCGATTGGGTTGTGAGCCAAAAAGCTAACAACATTGCCGACGCAGCCTGCGATTTTACTTTAACCGGGAAGCGGGAACCGAATGTGGCGCGCGAGGAGGAAATCACCGTTGCCCTGCCCGGTGAAGTTAACGTTCAGGACGCCGCGATTGCCTATTTAATGCTTACCGGAATCGGGATTCCTGCCGAGGCGGCGAAAGCGGGCTTAGCGAGGCTAGCGGTTCCCGGGCGCCTGGAAATTGTAAGCCGGCGTAATGAAGGTACCCCACTGGTTATCAATGATTACGCCCACACCCCGGAGGCTTTAGCTTCGATTCTGCGCACTATGCAAGAGTTCACCCCCGGAAAACTACACTTGGTATTTGGTACCGATGGAGATCGCGATGCCACTAAACGGGTTCCACTAGCTAAAGTAGCAGCTAAAGAAGCAGATATGCTCTGGGTGACTGACGAGAATCCGCGCACCGAAAACGCAGAAAGTATTCGCGCCCAGCTGCTCTCGGGGATTAAAGAAGTGCGCCCGGGAATGGAGAAGGTATGCGAGGTTACCACCTGCCGGCGGGACGCAATTCGTAAAGCGATTTTGGCAGCCGCAAAGGACGACACGGTAATCATCACCGGCAAAGGCGCGGAGCCCTATCAAGAAATTGAAGGGGTTTTCCACGCCTTTAATGACACCCCGGTGGCTCGCGATTGCCTGGTTGCCTATAAGAATCGCGCGCATATCCAGGGATAATGCCTGCTAGGGTAGAACCCTATTTCCTCCGCGGAGTATCTGACGAGGGCGGGGGCAGATTTCTCCTGCCCCTGAGAGCTAATCCCTAATGGCGCGGTTATTCTGAAACTAGGTCAAAGTCGTAGCTGGCGCCATCGTCTAGGGTATGGCCGACGGTGCAGTATTTATCGATTGCTGCCTGGGATTTTTGTCGTAACTGCGCTACTTGCTCCTCGCTTAGTTCGGCGAGGTCAGTGACCATTTCTACCGTCAAATGCGAGTAAGAGTCGCGGCGCTCATCCTTTTGTGCTGCCACCCCTACAGAAGCGGCAAAATCCTTCCCTAAAGCGGCAGATAATACGTGATCGGCGGAAAAAGTATGGCAAGTTGCCAGAGCTAGTTGCAGTAGCTCCCCGGGAGTGAATTGGTTTTCACCCATCCCGATTTCTACTTTTGCGCCGCGCTCATTTTGCCCTACGTAGCTCTTCTTGCCTTGGCGGTATGCCCACAAAATGTTACTCATGCTCTTATTGTGGCAGGAAAAAGCGGGCCGTGTAGAAAAACAAAAAATCCCGCAACCAAAGGTTGCAGGATTTTTGCTAGTAGCGGGGGCTGGATTTGAACCAACGACCTCCGGGTTATGAGCCCGGCGAGCTACCGAACTGCTCCACCCCGCGTCGACTTGTCTATGTTAAGCAGGCAGGGTAGCTAAAGGCAAAAAAATTCACTGTAGAAGAAGTCACGTTAAGAGCTATAGAACCTAAAATAGCATTTAAAAGGGGATTTAGGGGGGGTAGTAAGGAAGAAAAATGAAACCGCAAAGCTGGTAGAGCAGGCGCTCGATACTGAGCTACCCCCCCCTTAGTGTCAGGAAGTGATCGGTTTATAGCGCCCGCAAGACGGTAACGACTTTTCCTAAGATCGTGGCATTATCGCCGGGAATCGGTTCAAATGCCGGGTTGTGGGGCAGTAGCCAGATGTGACCTTCCCGCCGCGCGAGGGTTTTAACGGTAGCTTCCCCCTCGATCATGGCAGCCACGATCTCGCCCAATTCGGCAACATTTTGGCGCCGAACTACCACCCAGTCACCATCGCAGATCGCCGCTTCGATCATCGAGTCGCCGTGTACCTTGAGCATAAAGAGTTCGCCATCGCCGGTGAAGCGGGTAGGGATAGTGAAGACGTCCTCTATATCTTGCTGGGCATCGATGGGGGTGCCGGCAGCGATTTGTCCCACTAAGGGAATCGCATGATGGTTTAAGGGGGTTACTTCCCCAAGCTGGGAAGTTGCGGTTTCGACAGCCGGCTCATCGGTCGAAAGTGGCGTAAATTGCGGGTTTACCTCAAGCGCACGGCTACGTCCCGCAGCGCGTACCAAGAACCCTTGACTGACCAGATTGTCTAGGTGATGTTTGACGGTGGACGAAGAAGACAGTCCCACGGCTGCAGCAATTTCCCTAACCGAGGGCGGGTACCCCTGGGTGCGAATACCAGCGCAAACTGCCTCGAAAATAGAGCGCGCGCGCGGACGTAGTGTTTCAATATCCAAGGAGTCGTTTTGGTCTTTATTCATGGTTCCCTCCCACTGCCACTTCGATCATAAGAAATTGTGACTCATTATGCAAACATTTGTTCGATAAAATTGCGTATTTCACTTGCTTTTGCGGCGCCTACTCGTTACTATATCAAACAGATGTTCGAAGAACATTTGTTCGAGAAAGGTGCAGTCATGTCCACACAACTTTCTTTCAATCTGGAAGAACTAGCCCAAAAACGGGTAGTGGGTTTGGGGAGCTACCAGTTGGCGAAGCTTTCTACGCCAAAGCCTAAGCGTCCTCACCTACAGTTGGTCGACGCCACCTATATAGAACGTGCGCGGGCTAAGTCCCGTCATCCTGCGGGCTCAAAAACGCCATGCCCGCCCGCCGTCGGTAGGGAGAACCGCTCGGAAGGGCCGGCAGCAGCTTTTGACTCGCTTCCCCAATGGGCGCGCCGAGCGCCTCGCATCGCGCGGGTAAACCCAACGCCGCTGGTAGCGGTTCCTCCCGCTGCCAAGGCTGGAAACCTAGACAGTGCGCGGCGCCCGGCTCCCCAAAAACCATTGCCTAATAAGCTTATGGTTCCGCGGGTTAGCCATAAATTATTCCAAGTATCCCTAGGACTGCTGCTGGTGGCGGCAGCGTTAATCTCCGGGGTAGGTCTTGGCGGTTATTGGGATGCGGCCGCCGATGGCGCCAGGGAAACCAGCCAGATTTCTAGTGAGCTAACGGCAGAAACTAGCCAAGCTTCCTCGGCGGATCTGCTGTTAGGGCGGTAATCCTAACGGCAGCGAGCGCAATGCAAGGACGGGTCTGCCTTTCCAAAGAAGTGGCTAAATCGGTCGCTACCGCTTTTCGTTGTGTGGAAAAATCCTAGCTATGACTGGGGATTCTGGCTATGGATCCCATTCTTTCTTCCGGTTTGATTCTCTTTGAGGGCGTTGATGCAAGAGTGTCAAATGTTGCGATAAGCTAGACCTTCAGGATGCTTATTGATGGGGGAAAAGTTGCACTGTCCGTTTTGCCATAATGATGATTCGCGGGTAATCGATTCTCGGACTGCCGAAGAAGGAAATGCTATCCGTCGGCGACGCGAATGCACCAAATGCAATAAGCGTTTTACCACTATTGAAACTGCAGCTTTATCCGTGAAAAAACGCTCCGGTATTTTGGAGCCGTTTTCACGGGAAAAAGTGATTAGTGGGGTTCGAAAAGCCTGCCAGGGGCGTCCCGTCAGTAGTGATGACCTTGCACAATTGGCACAACAGGTAGAAGAAAATCTACGGGCGAGCGGAAAATCGCAAATTGACTCCCAACGCATTGGGCGGGCTATCCTGGAGCCGCTCCGAGAACTAGATGTGGTCGCTTACCTGCGATTTGCGTCCGTGTATTCCAGTTTTGATGATCTAGAAGACTTCCAAACTGCCATCGACGAGATTAGATCGCAACAAAAAGCTAACGCAGCTGCAATACTCGCAGACTAATAGTTTCGGGCATTGAACGGATTTCGGCAACTGCCGATACTGGAAGCTCCGAAGCAATATCAGTTAGGGCATACCCTACCTGGCCTTCGGTACCTAAAATCTGACCGTTAATGTTCACATTTTGGTTGGCGAAAACCTGGTTGATGCGCCCCAGCACCCCTGGAGTATTGGTGTGCATGAATGCTAGTCGGTACCAAGAATCCGGATGAGAATTGAGTTTCAAGTTTGGCATATTAACGCTCATCTCGGTACTACCTCGGTGCCAGTAGTCCGCAATTTTATGCGCTACAAACTGACCGATATCAAATTGTGCCTCCAAAGTTGAGCCGCCGATGTGCGGAGTCAAAATCGTGTTCGGCAGTCCTAGTAGCGGGGAATGGAACTCGTTCCCGTTCTTTTGCGGTTCCTCGGGATACACATCTACCGCAGCGCCAGAGATTTTTCCGGAACGAATGTTTTCAGCTAAAGCATCGACATCTACTACTATGCCGCGCGAGAGGTTAATGAAAATCGCGCCCTCTTTCATCTGTTCGAACTCGCGTTTGCCGATCAAGCCCTCATTCGATTTGCGCCCGTCCACGTGCAGGGAAATAAAGTCGGCAGTTTTTAGCACTTCATCCATGGAGGGCAAAGCGCGGGCATTACCCATTGCGAGGCGCTGGGCGGAGTCATAGAAGACGACATTCATTCCCAAGGCTTCAGCTAAGACCGAAAGCTGGGTACCAATATTTCCATAGCCAATAATCCCCAGAGTTTTTCCGCGAACCTCGTGAGACCCTGAAGCACTTTTATTCCAAATTCCGCGTTGTAAATCCTGGTTGCGGGTTTCCACGTGACGCGCCAGGTTGATAATGTGCCCGACGGCCAGCTCTACTACTGAGCGAGTGTTGGAGTAGGGGGCATTAAAGACCGTTACTCCCGCTTGGGTGGCGGCTGACAAATCTACCTGGTTAGTGCCAATACAAAAACAACCGACCACTTTTAGGCGAGGGCAAGCAGAAATCACTCGGGAAGTTACCTGGGTTTTTGAACGAATCCCCACGATATCGGCATCCTGGAGGCGTTCGATCAGCGCGTCGTCTTCCAGGGCGCCTTTTACTCGCTCTACTTCAATGTCGTAACCGGTAAAAACTTCATCCGCTACCTGGTGCGGATCCTCAAGTAAAACTGCCTTCGTCATGCCTCCATCTTTTCAGCGCTAACCACGCTTGGCAAAACCGTCCGTTCTCCGGTATTTAAACCCGGTATTCCCCGTTACTTCCACCCTGCTGGCAGCTGCTGGGTGTAGAGAGTAACTAGCCGACGGGTGGGGCGAGTCATGGACACAAAGAGATTACCAACGCTTTGGGCAGATATATTAACCGGTTCTAGCAAAATTACGCTATCGAACTCTAAGCCCTTCGAAGTGACCGCATCTATTACACACACCCGATCACTAATCGGATCGCTCCCCACCGGGACGGGGAGCTTGCTGGCAAGCTGCAAAACCGTAGAATAATCACGCTGCGCGCAAATCAGGGCAATGCGTCCTCGTCCCGCTCCTAAAACACTTTCTAAATAGCTGATCTCGTTGGAAACTGTTTCCTGCAAAGCAGAGATGTCAAGGACGGCTACCTGGCGGGTTATCAGCGAGTTCGGATCTTGTCTAACCGCTTGAACCGGATAAGGGGAGGGGCGCCCAGCGGCAGTGGTAACCGCCTCCGCTAAATCCATGATTTCTTTCGGGGTGCGATAACAAACCGTTAAATAGGCTTCTTCCTCCAGAGCATCTCCGGCAGGCCCTAGCAGCTGGCGCCAAGAAGATCCCCCAGCGGAAATCCGCTGGGCTAAGTCACCCACTACGGTAAAAGAACGCGAAGGGCAGCGCCGCAACAGGCAGCGCCAATCCATCGGGGACAGTTCCTGAGCTTCATCCACCACTACGTGTCCATAGGTCCAGGTGCGATCCTTATAGGCTTTCTCTGCTAGGGAGGACTGTTCAATGTTTCCAGCGGCGCTTGTGGCCAGCATGTTAGCGGAGACAATTCCGTCTCCCAGTCCTTGTCCCTCGATCGCGGCTTGAGCCCGTGATAGCTCTCGCTCGCGGGCAGCAGATCGGGAGCGACGAGAAGTAGGAGAGGTAGTATTTGGTGCCTCTCCCAGCAGTTCCGCGAGCTCATCGAGTAACGGCACGTCAGCAGGGGTAAATGGCTCCTGCTTGGGGCGATAAAGTATCTCTTGCTCTTCGGAGCTGAATTCACTGGCAAAACGGGCAAGAAATGCTGGGTAAGCGTAAAGACGCCGTAATAGATCCTGCGCCGAATAAGGCATCCAGCAAAGGTTGATTGCGCGACGCACATTAAGGTTGGAACGCAGATCTTCGCGCACTAGGGCGCGTTCAGAAAGTGCGTCGCGACTAGTTTCTATTTCCCCTAAGCCGGCCTGCCGAGCGGCGGCAGTTAATTCTGCTTGTTCTCGGCGGGTTTCGCTATCCAAATATTGGTCAGTTAAAGAATCTAAAACGTGGGCAACGAAGAGTTCCCGTGCCTGGTTATGCGGCTTGCCACTAAGACGGGCGCGGCGAATCGCCTCTTTTACTATTCGCGGTCGCAGGAGCAGTTTAGTAGCGCCTACCGTTAGCGGCTGATCAGAATCGGGAACCCGTTGCAGCGATCGTACTGCCTGCTTAATTAGGTTTGCCCAACGTAAATCTCCCTTTAAAGCCGAGACTTTCGGATGTTCTTTACCCGGGGCTCTAGTTCCGGGCAATAGATTACCCATGGTGGTGGAAACCACCCCGGTTTCTCCAAGCGCAGGTAGTACTTGCTCAATGTAGCGTAAGAAAGCGGGGGAGGGACCTACTATTAGCACCCCGGATTTTTCTAAGCGTTCGGCCTGTTCATATAGTAAATAGGCCGCGCGGTGCAGTGCCACAGCGGTTTTACCAGTGCCCGGTCCGCCCTGGATTACCAGGATCTGAGAAGTGTTCGCACGGATTATTCGATCCTGCTCACCTTGGATGGTGGCCACAATATCGCCCATATGGCCAGAGCGTTCTGCTCGGAGCGCTGCCAATAGTGCGCCCTCGCCCTGGAGCTGGATCCCTTCTTTACTGCTGTGAGATAAATCGAAGGCTTCGTCCTCTAGCGAAATTACCTCCCGGCGATGCAGACCTATATGGCGCCGCCCAGCCATTCCCAGAGGGTGGCGGGCAGTGGCTTGGTAAAAGGCAGTAGCGGCGTTAGCCCTCCAATCCATTAACACCTGAGCGTGATCGCTATCTTGCAGTCCTACTCGCCCGATATAGAAATCTTTCTCAGTCAGGGGAGTCAGTTTTCCAAATACTAAGCGTTCTTCTACCCGTTCCAAGCGGGCGGCTTGGTCTCCCAAATGAGCTGCCATTACGTCGCGTTCCGAGCGGTTTTGGGGAGAACCGGTGGCGCCAAGGGCTTGAACCTGGCGCTGGCGCTGGCGGTAACGAATGCGGGCATCATCTAAAACCTGGTAAATGTGGTCTACGGCCTGCTGCTCCGCCTCTAGCTGCTCGGGATCATTCAAGAAGAGCCCCTTCCTTTAAGAAAAAGTAGGCATCTATTCTACCCGCTATCGCTGAAAAGCGCATAGCTCGGGCGAGGGGCGATGCATGCGTGGCATTTGCCGGGTAGGCTGGACTAAAGAATGGAGGGTAGATGACAGATAGCAGCCGTTTTATAATCCCCGGTCCTGCCTACGAGGATACCCAGGCAGAGGTGCTGCTCTACGCCTTTTCGGGGGCAATCGATTCCGGTGATATTGGCGGAATGATTATTGAGCAGCTATTGCATGCCCTTCCGCATGAAGAAGTTGCGCGTTTTTCCCTAGAGACGGTACTGGATTACCGGGCGCGGCGTCCTCGAATAACCATTGAAAACTGGATGATGACCGATATGCGTTACCCCAGTTGCACCCTGGAGCGGATTACTGATTATTCCGGACGTCAGATTTTGTTACTGCGCGGACTAGAACCCGACATTAACTGGGAAGATTTTTCCCTGGCTATTTTCGAGGTTTGTCAAAAGATGGGGGTAAAACAGGCAGTTGATCTGATGGGGATAGCTGCCAATATTCCCCACACCCGGATCCCCTTCATTAACCAGACTTCTCCCAATCCGGATATTTTGCCTCCGCAAACTGAGATGCCAGGTACTTTCATTATCACTGCCTCTTTTGGGCAGTACCTGCAGATGCTATTCCAGATGATTTCCGTGCAAGCACGAGGAATCGTAGTGGGGGTTCCTTATTACTTGGCAGACGGGCAATATCCGCCGGGGGCAGTTAGCGCGATCCAATATCTTTCTGAGACTCTCAATCTGGATTTACCGATGGGAGATTTGGAAGCAGCCAGTACCCAAATGATCAAAGAGATCAGTGCGCAGCTCGAAGAAAACCCCGAAGCTAAAGAACTGATTGAAAAAATGGAGCAGCACTACGACGAGGCGCTAACCCAACCCTGGGGAGAGCTGCATCCGAAGTCTTTAGCCGAATCAGTGGATTCCCGGTCGGGAGAGGCGATTGCAGAGCGCATTGAAAAGTTCTTGGCGCAAGTAAATCCTCAGGACGCCCCCGAAGAAGCCGCGGAGGGACTCTTGGCGGGAAGGGATGATTTGCTGGCGCACTTGGCACGAAAAGTTGCCTCCCGCCAGCTGGGAAATACTAATATGCAGCCCCCGGAACAGGTATTTAAGGCCGTTGGAGGCCGATCCGGACAGTCCTTTTCGCCCACGAAGGAATCTCAGCCTGGGAATGCAGGAGAAGTTAAATCCCCCACGGCGGGCGTTAAAGGCAAGACGGTTGCACCAGGTAGTGCCCCGCAGGGTAGGCATTTTCCGCCGCGCCGCTCCCATTTGCAGCGTAAACAAGCTGAAAACAAGTCCGGTGGCTCCGGTCCAGCTACCCCAGCTCCGCCACCTCCTCCCCGTAGTCAGGAAGAATCTCTAACAGACCAGCATCGCAGCTTAGAAGATAACGGGGATAGCGGGAAGAACTGACCGGTGAGTAAAGCTCCACAGTCTGCCGCCGCCAAAAAAGATTGGGGCAGCGATGATAGCGGAACCAATATTCTGCATGTCGACATGGATGCTTTTTTCGTGGAAGCCGAGATTCTGCGCGACCCTACCTTACGGGGCAAACCGGTAATCGTAGGAGGCAAAAGCAATCGCGGAGTGGTTTCTTCGGCTTCCTATGAAGCCAGGGCACACGGTGTACACGCGGCGATGCCAGTTTCTCAGGCCAAGCGAATGTGTCCCCAAGCGATAGTGGTCGCCTCCGGGCATGGCTACTACTCGCAGCTGTCTAAGAAAGTCATGAGAATTCTAGGGGAAATCACCCCGGTGATGGAACAAATATCGATTGACGAGGCTTTCTTAGAGGTCTCCGGAGCGCGCCGGAGACTGGGAACCCCTTTAGAGATAGCTCACCTGCTACGTAAACGGATCCGAGAAGAACTTTCTTTACCGGCCTCGATAGGAATCGGGGCCAATAAATTAGTCGCTAAAATCGCCTCTGCCCATGCCAAACCAGACGGGGTGCTACTGATACCCGCGGACAAAACCAGGGATTTTTTGCAGATTTTGCCAGTGGGTGCCATCCCGGGGATCGGAGCCGCAGCAGGCGCCAAACTTGAGCGCAAGGGAATTGAAACCGTCGGGCAAATGACCACTTTAAGCATTTCCCAATTGAATTCCCTATTTGGGAAAGCCTTGGGAGTGCGCCTTTATCAATTATGTCGGGGGCAAGATTCGCGCCGAGTAGGCGCCGGGAGCAAAGAAAAATCCATCGGAACCGAGATTACTTTCACGCTCGATGTCCATTCGCGAGAAACTATTGCGGCAACTTTACTGGATCAAGCGCACCAATGCGCGGCACGGCTACGCGCCAATGATCTTTTAGCTGGCAATGTCACTATTAAAATACGAGCCGCCGATTTTCGTACCTGGACTCGTTCCCACACTCTGAGCCAGCCCACCGACGTTGCGCGCGAGATTGCGCGTCAAGCTTTGGAGTTGTTTGCGAAAGAGCATATGCCAAAGGGAGGAATTCGTCTGGTAGGAGTCACTACCAAAGAATTAATCTCTGCCACTTCGGGGGTGCAGCTAGCGTGGGGGAGTGATAGTCGCGGACGCGCCACGGAAATAGCGATGGATAGGATTCACCAGAAATTTGGTACTACTTCCCTGCGTCCGGCTACGCTAGTTACGCCCGGGAAAAACTCTGGGGCGCCAAGTTATGAAACTGAATCTGACTGAACTAGGTTTTTGTTTTATGCTGGAAGAAGCATTTACGCGGAAAGGAGAGAACTACCGTGGGACTATCTGAACAAGAAAAACAGATTCTCGCAGATATGGAACGCCAATTCTCTGATGTCCGCGTGGCTGAAGCTCCGGTTGCTAAAAGCGCTGGGTCAGAAAAGTCGCAAAAATTGAACTTTTCACCCAGGCTGGTCGCCACGATGACGCTACTAGTCCTGATGGGGATTGCGCTGCTGGTCGTGGGGATTTCAGTATGGACAATCTCTAAGTTTTTAGCGATAGTCGTAGCGGTCGCCGGGTTCATAGTGGTGCTTTTTGCTGTGACCTTACCGATGAATTCGCGGTTTTCAAGCTTCGGAGTAAATCCCAATAAAACTGCAACTAATAACCGGTCTGCGGCAAATATCCCGGGCTCGAAGCGCTCTTTTAAGCAGCGTCAGGAAGACAAATGGGATCGCCGCAATGGTGAGCGTTAGTTAGCTAAGCTTTCACTCTTATTTAAATCTTGCAATTATTTTGTTTAAAAACTTCTGGGACGCTTATTGATATTTCCGCGCCCCTTTGGGAAATGGACGGTTGCCGCCCTTGCTGCGACCGATAGGTTTTTCTCTTTTCTGATATTTAAGTATCAGCTCTCGTACTTCCGGTTACAAAAACCAGAATTAGATTTTTTTACTCCACTTTGATTTGGCACTAATCCGCGCAGGTAAAACTGGAAATTGTTGCCATTATGTTTCTAGAAACACCACTATTGCGCGCCAAAGTGGAGAAAAATGGGGTAAAGTGGAGTTATCTGGTTGGAAAGGAGGTAGCGCCCATGTTTTTAGGTTCCTATGAACCCAAAATGGACGATAAAGGACGCTTGATTCTTCCAGCCAAATTCCGGGATCAATTAGCGGGTGGATTAGTAATCACTCGAGGTCAAGATCGTTGTCTCTATGTTTTTCCGGTAGCCGAGTTTGAACGGATGTACCAGGAACTACGCCGGGCTCCACTTTCCTCCCGTCAAGGTCGCGACTACGTTAGGGTCATGCTTTCCGGTGCTTCTGATGAAATCCCGGATAAACAAGGCCGGATCGTGATTCCACCCCAATTGCGCGCCTATGCAGATCTAGGTAAGCAGCTAGCGGTAATCGGCGCCGGATCGCGAGTGGAAATCTGGAACGGCCAAGCTTGGAACCAATATTTAACCGAGCAGGAAGAAGCCTTCGCCCAAACCGGAGAGGAAGTGATTCCTGGAATGTTCTAACTTGGAGAACCCGGCCTCTTCCCGAATGCTCTGATGCCTCTTCCCCGGTAGCAGATCGTCGGGGAGAGCCCTGGTTTTCCAAAAATTTTTTCCCACCTGTCCCAACTTCCAAAAGGAAACCATGTTCCCAAACACTGTTTTTACTCATCAGCCGGTGCTAGCTGCACGCTGCATCGAGCTTTTGGGGCAGGGGATTGAGCGAGCGGGAAAACAAGGACGCGCCCTGGTAATCGATGGCACTTTGGGGCTAGGAGGGCATAGCGAGCTTATTTTGCAGACCTACCCACAGGTGCATTTGATCGGGATTGACCGGGACAAACAGGCGCTCGCGAGAGCCAGTAGGCGGCTGGGTGAATACTCTTGCCGGTTTACAGCGGTACATGCAACCTACGATGCGATTGGGCAAGTGGCGGCGGCATATCATGACGAAGATTATCCCTTAGGTGGCATATTGATGGATCTAGGAGTTTCTTCGCTGCAGCTCGATGACACGGCGCGTGGTTTTAGCTATGCCCGAGATACCGATCTTGATATGCGCATGGATCAAAGCAGCGGTAAAACTGCGGCCGACTTGTTGGCAGAGCTCTCCGACGTGGAGCTTACAAAAATTTTGCGCGAGGCCGGAGAAGAAAAGTTCGCTGCTCGCATTGCCCGGGAAATAGTAAAGACCCGAGAGAAAACTCCCGTTACTTCCTCTGCGCAGTTAGTAGAGATAGTTCGGGACGCTATTCCCGCTCCGGCGCGTCGCACCGGGGGTAACCCTGCCAAGAGAACCTTCCAGGCATTGCGGATAGCAGTAAATCAAGAGTTAAGTATCCTCAAACGAACGATCCCTGCCGCTCTGGAAAGCCTGGCACCCGGTGGGGTGATGGTGGTGGAAGCTTACCAATCCCTAGAAGACCGGATAGTTAAACAGGCATTTTCGCAGGTATCGAAAGCAGCGACCCCAGAGGGGATTCCTGTAGCGGAGCCAAAAGCTTTCCAGTTGCTCATTAATGGAGCCGAAAAAGCCGGAGAAACCGAAATATCCAATAATCCTCGTGCCGCATCGGTGCGGTTACGGGCGATTACCAAGTTAAGTGAGCCCGCAGAAAGGACCCGAGAGTACCATGTCTAATTCCGCCGCCCTCAGACAGACATCGCCTACTCGGCGTCGGCCGGTTCGCGCCGGAAATACGACTCGCTTACGAGTCGTCGGCGAGGAGCAGACACTTAAAAAACGCTCCCCCCTGATGGCAAAAATTGTGGCTGCTGCACTACTTTTAGTTGCCCTAATTGTTTCCCCGATGCTGATCAATACCCAATTGGCGGTTATTTCTTACCAGATTCATGACGACCAGGTGGAACTAGCGCAAATACAAGAAGATAACCAACGGGTGCAGTCCCAGGTCAATTTAAAGTCTAGTCCCGAGAAAGTGCGTAAAGCTGCCCTGGATGCCGGGTATGTCCCGGCAGGAGAGACCGGATACGTTACCCTAAAAACAAGCAAGATCGAAGGAGGAACTCCTCCAGTTCCGGTAGCTAAGGAATAATAGGCATCTATGGTGGGGAAGAAGCGAAGGTATTCGCCGGGAGAAAGCGCTTCTTCGCTAAAACAGGAAACTCTTTCTAACCAGAAAGATTCTCGAAAGCGAGCGGGGAGAGACTTCATTTCTAAGGAGAGCGTAAACAGCCGGGGAGCAAATAAGGTAGCCGGCAAGCGCGGGAGGCTGCTACTGGTGGTAGTCGCCTTTCTGCTGGTGCTGTGTAGCGCGAGGTTATTCGATCTACAGGTAGTGCAAGCCCCCGCTCTTGCGGACGAGGCCAGGCAGGCACGCACTGTTTCCGCGGAAATTGTTTCCAAGCGAGGAGACATTGTAGATAGGAAAGGGACGGTGCTCGCTACCTCGATAGAGGTTTATAACGTGTCTGTTAACCAGATATTGGTCAAAGATTATGTGCATCATGAGATCGTTTCCCCTGACGGCAAGATAGTTACTGATAAGACTAAACTTCGCGACCCTCGTAATCAGAAGAAAGTAATCGGTACCGGCGCTGCTGAAGCCGCTCGGCAATTGGCGCCAATTCTGGAGATGAACCCGGCTGTACTCGGGGGAAAGATGGTGGGAAGCAGAGGCTTCGTCTACCTTGCTAAAAATGTTAGTGCCGAGAAATGGCGGAAGATCCGAAAACTAAAAATCGATGGTATCGATGGAGAACTGCGTTACCAGCGGCAATATCCTAATGGCGCCACTGCCTCCTCGATTTTAGGTTTTACCGATTTTGAACAAGTTGGGCAGGCCGGTATTGAGGCCACGCAAAATAAACAGCTGGCAGGAGTTCCGGGCAAGCGGGTGGCAGAGATATCTCCTTCCGGGCAAGTAATCCCGGGGGGAGCCGATGTTTTAAAGGCAGCCACGCCAGGAAAAACTGTCAGGTTAACGATTGATGCGGATCTGCAGAACACTGCGGAAGGTCTGGTAAATAAACAGGTTGCAGATTTTGGGGCAGCTTGGGGAACTGCGATCGTACAGCGGGTAGGCACGGGTCAGATTTTAGCTTTGGCAGATTCGGGTAACGAGCCTCCCGAGCAAGTCCGCAAACGCACCTCGGGAACCACGGGATCGCGGGCGGTGCAATACACTTACGAACCGGGCTCTAGCGGCAAACTGGTAACTTTTGCTACTGCCTTGGAACAGAAGAAAATCACCCCATTAACCCCGGTGAACTCTCCGGATAAGATTACTATCGCCGGTCAGTCGTTTAGAGATTCCCATCCCCACCCCACCAAGAGATTAACTGCCTCCGGAGTATTGGCTGAATCTTCTAACACTGGAACAGTGCAAGTTGGGCAAATGGTTACTGATCAGCAGCGATATCAAATGATGAAAGCGTTGGGATTGGGGCAAAAAACGGGTATTGAAATGCCGGGGGAATCAGCAGGAATAATAGGTAGCCCGAAGAGTTGGGATGCCCGTCAGCGGATGACCACTATGTTTGGTCAGGGGATGGCTTGTACTCCGCTACAAATATCGGCGCTTATTTCTACTATCGCTAACCATGGGGTCTATGTTGCTCCGCGGATGATTTCCGAATATGAAGATTCCCAGGGCATTCCCGAAAAGGCAAAAGTCCCGGCCGCTGCGCAAAAGTTAGATCAGAACGCAGCTGCCACTTTGGTGCGGATGATGGAGTCGGTAACCAGTGATGAAGGAACTGCAAAGAAAGCGCAGATTCCTGGTTATCGAAGTGCCGGTAAAACTGGTACCAGTGAAATAATTTCGGGCGGAGGAGGCTCTCGGGGGGTTGTTGCTTCTTTTATTGGTTTAGCACCCGCGGAGAATCCCGAGATCGCAGTGTCAGTGATTATCTACCAGCCAAAATCAGGAATTTATGGTGGGGTAGTAGCCGGGCCAGTATTTTCGCAGGTAGCGGCCCAGGCGTTAACCTTACTGGATGTTCCGCCTTCCAGTACCAAGCCGCAGCTTTATCCGATTGAAGCTCACTAGCTATCCTTATAAAGAGAACTTTTTAATAGGAGCGAACAAATGTGGACACTGGGTTGGATTGCTGAAGCTCTGAACCGGACGTGCAAAAATTCAGACACTATTATCGCCGGGCGGGTAGTTACTGATTCTCGTGAGGTTGCACCGGGAGATTTATATGTAGCCCGCGTCGGGGAAAACTCTGATGGACATAACTACCTGGAAAACGCCTGGCGGGCAGGGGCAGCTGCTGCCTTAGTAGAACGGCAAGAACCTGCTGAGCAGGTAGGTATTCCCTATGTACAAGTTACGGAAGCCACCCGCGCCCTCGGATGGTTAGCTCACTGCCATTTAGCGGCTTTACGGCGCAAAGGCCACGGAAAAAGACCAGTTTGTATCGGGATCACCGGGTCAGCCGGTAAAACTACCACCAAGGATTTATTAGCCAGCCTGCTGCAGCTACAAGGTCAGGTAATCGCGCCTGAGAAGTCCTACAACAATGAGGTCGGGGTGCCCTTAACCATTTTGCGCGCTGATGAAACTACAGATTTTTTGGTTCTGGAAATGGGAGCTTCCGGACCGGGACATCTGGCGCTGCTAACTGAAATTGCCCCTTTGGATATGGCGATTGAGCTGATGGTAGGACATGCGCATTTGGGCGGATTCGGCAGCATTGAGGGTCTGGCGCAAGCCAAAGCAGAGCTCCTGTGGGGACTGCGAAACTTTACAGGTAAACGCTACTGGCCTTTAAGTCCGGCAGCTGAGCAAGCTCGCCTAGTTTTTCAGCAAGATGGTTATCGCGAGGACGCACCCTCAGAAAATGCCGCTCCCTCACTAGCCATCTTGAACTGCGGGGATGAAAAGGTACGTCAAATGGCTTCCGGAGCGCAGATTCGCTACTTCGGAGAACTTAAACCAGAGGGAACCAGGCAAGAAACTGAGGTCAAGGGAGTTTATGCCTCCCAAGTCACAGTAGGCAGCGATGGCCGGCCCACATTCTGGATGACCCGCGGGTCAGAAACCCTCAAAGTGAAGTTAGGGCTGGTAGGGCGCCATAACGTGGCTAATGCCTTGGCGGCAGTTACCGCTGCCACCGAGTTGGGAGTAAGCCTTGCCCAAGCTGCGCGCGTCCTCGAAAATGCCCGTCCCTTGTCCCAGCACCGTCTTGACGTGCAGGAAATTGGATCTGATATTACGGTGATCGATGATTCCTATAACGCAAATTTGGATTCTATGCGTTCGGGGATCAACACCTTAAAGACCCTGGCGCAAGCTAAAGGAAGAGGGCGAGCAGTGGCCGTCCTGGGAGAAATGTTGGAGCTGGGAGCAGATTCGGAGAATCACCACCGCCTGGTGGGTAAGGCCTGTATCGAAGCGGGAATAGAGGTAGTTGTTACCGTGGGTCAACAAGCAACCCCGATTTACCAGACTGTTTTAGACCACGCCGAAGCTCAACACTGCGAAAACGCCGAGGAGGCACTTAGAGTGGTTAGGCAGGTTCTAGCTCCCGGCGATACGGTATTAGTTAAGGGCTCAAACGGATCTGGGGTCTGGAGAATTGCAGAAGCCTTAACAGGAGGTAGCGACAGCTAATGGTGCCTTTAGGAATAGCGCTATTAACCTCCCTAGTAATATCACTGGCAGGAACGCCGGTACTGATTCGGGTATTGCGCAAACACCAGTATGGCCAGTTCATTCGCAAAGATGGTCCCACGGCGCATTACACCAAGCGCGGTACTCCCACTATGGGGGGACTGGTCATCATTTTGGCGACTGTTTGCGGTTGGATAGTAGCGCACATTGCTTCATGGACATTTCCCTCGCCCTCGGGCTGGCTGTTGATGCTACTGATAGTGGGGCTGGGACTCATCGGGTTCTTAGATGACTACATTAAAATCTCGCGTCAACGCTCCTTAGGGCTAACTCCCTGGGCAAAGATTGTCGGGCAACTGACAGTGGGAACCACTTTCGGAGTCTTGGCACTGCTGTTTCCCCGCAGAGATGAAACCGGGATTGCTATCACCCCGGCCTCTACCAAGATTTCAGTGGTACGCGACATTAGTGGATTAGATTTAGCGTTCGCCGGAACCGTAGTGGCGTTTATTCTATTTGCGCTGTGGTCTAACTTCTTGATTGCGGCCTGGTCAAACGGGGTAAATCTCACCGATGGCTTAGATGGTTTAGCCGCAGGGGCTTGCCTATTTGCTTTCGGAGCTTACACCGGGGTGGCTACTTGGCAGTATTATCAACGCTGCCCGCTGGTGGATGTGGCTCCCAAAGTTGCTTCCGCCTGTTATGAGGTGCGGGATCCGGCAGATTTGGCAATAATCTCGCTGGCGATTGTAGGTGCCTGCTTTGGGTTCCTTTGGTGGAACACTTCCCCCGCTCAAATTTTCATGGGGGATACCGGGTCTCTTGCTTTAGGCGGTGCCTTCGCGGGGCTATCAATTCTGACTCGCACCGAGTTTCTGGCAGTCATCATCGGCGGATTATTTGTTCTAATCGTGATGTCAGATGTGATCCAGGTGGGGGTATTTAAACTTACTCGAAAACGGGTCTTTAAAATGGCGCCCTTGCATCACCACTTCGAGTTAAAAGGGTGGAAAGAAGTAACGATTGTGGTTAGGTTCTGGATTATTGCCGGCCTGTTTGCGATTGTCGGAGTTGCCTTGTTCTACGCAGAATGGGTGGTTGCAATCAAGTGACAAACCAAAACTGGGCAGGCCGTTCTATCTGCATTATCGGTTTGGGCTCATCGGGGAAAGCCTGTTGCGAAGTGCTCTCTACCCTGGGTGCCAAAGTATCCGGGATAGATGGCCACGAGGAAGCAGTTGCCGCCTGCTCTAAGGACTACCCGCATGCGCAGTTCTATCAGGGACAGGGGAACAACTGGGAAGATCTGCTAGATAAGATAGCTCCTGCGTTGCTAGTGGTTAGCCCCGGGGTGCCTCCGCGCCATAGCGCGTTCACTTGGGCTAAAAAACACCAGGTGGAACTGTGGGGAGAGGTCGAACTAGCTTGGCAGATCCAAAAAACCGCTACCGCCTGCCCAGACACCCCGTGGCTCACCATTACCGGCACCAACGGCAAAACCACTACGGTCGGGGTGACCCAGTCTATTTTGCAGGCTGCCGGTTATCAGGCACTAGCGGTCGGGAACGTAGGTTCCCCGGTGGTATTAGCCGCTGCCCAGGCTAAAGCGCAAGTATTAGCGGTAGAACTATCCAGCTTCCAGCTCTACACCACTAAAACAGTATCGCCACTGGCTGCAGTCTGTTTAAATATTGATGCCGATCATCTGGATTGGCATGGGAGCGAAGCAGCATATGTTGCGGCCAAAGCTAGGGTTTATGAGCGGGCTCAAAAGGCCGTCCTCTACAATCAGCAAGATTCCCGCACCTTAGATTTAGCTTTAGCTGCCGAGGTAGCCGAGGGCTGCCGGGCGATCGGTTTTACTACTGGTACCCCCGATATTTACCAACTGGGCATAGTAGAAAATATGCTGATCGATCGCGCCTATAGCGCAAATCCCTATAAAGAGGCAGTAGCCCTGGTAGGTATGGGCGATTTTCACTATTACCACGGTGAACCCGGGATTACGGTGCTGCAAGATGCATTAGCCGCAGCTGGCCTCACCAGAGCCTTAGGGGTTGATCCCGAGGCCGTGCGGGACGGGATCCGCAGCTTCGTCCCGCAAGCACATCGACGCGCCATCGTAGGTCAGGCGGCGCAGGTCACTTGGATTGATGATTCCAAAGCCACCAACACTCATGCCGCGGCTGCTTCTTTGTCGGGAATGCCTCCTGCCTCAGTGGTTTGGATAGCTGGCGGTGATGCCAAGGGACAATCTTTTGATCAGTTAGTTAGCGACATCGCTGCTACTTTACGTGGGGTAGTGCTGATCGGGGAAGATCGCTCCGCTTTGCGTCAGGCATTGGCACAGCACGCGCCTAATGTTCCAATAGTCGAAGTTACCGCCCATGACGACATGATGTTCTCGGTGGTAAACGAGGCAGTCGCGCTTTCCCGGCCGGGAGACAAAGTGATTTTGGCGCCTGCCTGTGCCTCCTGGGATCAGTTCGCAAACTATTCTCAGCGTGGGGAGGCTTTCGCCAATGCCGTGTCCCGTTTGGAGGGATAAGCATGGCGACGCGGGCATCGACTGGAAATAAGAATAATTCTTCTGAGCGCACGGCAGCTAAAATCAGGAAAAAAATTCCGCGAATCGAAGTAAAACGCGCAGAGTCTTTCCGTTCGGATAACCCGGAAGGCAAACGTAAACTACTTAACCTGTGGCGTTCTGTCACCCATACCCCGTTATTTAACTACCAAATGCTGTGGTTCTTGATCATCGCCTTAGCGGTGATCGGTTTAATGATGCAGTTTTCTGCCTCAGTAATCCTGGAGCTTTCTGCCGGTACCAATCCCTATTGGGGAGTGGCGCGTCCCCTGCTGATTATGGCGGTGGGTTTTGCAGCCATGGTTTTCATATCGCGGCTCCCTGCAGATATCTTTGAAAAAGTAGCCTTACCGGTAGTATTCCCACTGGCTATCGCCGCTCAGTTAGCGGTTTTTACCTCGCTGGGGCGCGGTCAAGGTGGCAATCGCAACTGGGTTTATATTCCCGGTATCAACCAGGTATTACAGCCATCCGAGTTCCTAAAAGTCGCCTTTATTCTGCTGTTAGTCACGGTATTTAGTACCGGCAAATGCCGCATAGACTCCCTTGGCGACCTGTTCAAATGGGTGGGGCTGCCATTCATAATTATCGTGGCTACGGTGATGGCAGGTCACGATATGGGAACCTTGCTGGTTTTCGTTTCTATTTTGCTGTGTGTATTGCTAATCGCCGGGATTTCTCTACGCTGGTTAGGGATCGGGTTAGGTCTGCTTTCCGTAGCCGCAGTCGGGGCGGTACTTAGTTCTGCTTCCCGCAGGAACCGGGTGCTTTCTTTTTTGCATCCCTCCCAGGCGAATCCTACCGGCTCTGGTCTGCAGCCCCTGCGCGCAAAATGGGGATTAGGCACCGGGGGACTTACCGGGGTGGGGCCGGGTGCCTCTCGCCAGAAATGGAACTATTTGCCGGAGGCTCATACTGACTTTATCTATGCAATTTTAGGTGAGGAATTCGGGCTTTTTGGCACCCTTTTAGTGCTGGTGATTTTCGGGCTGCTGGCCTGGGTACTGTGCCGGTTAATCATTAATGCCACTCATCCGACTACCCGCTTGTGTGCTGCGGGAACTCTAGGGTGGCTAGTGGTACAGGCGCTGATGAACATCATGGTAGTGATTGGATTCCTACCGGTAGTAGGGGTGCCACTCCCGCTGGTTTCTTCGGGAGGTTCCACGGCGCTAGCTACCTTGTTACAAATGGGGGTGCTGCTAAGTTATTTGCGAGCAGAACCGGGAGTAGCTACCGCGGTAGCTCATCGACCAAAGTATTTGCGTACCAGTAGAGCCGTCAGATTGGAAAAACGCGATGGAAAAAAATAGATCGGTACTTTTAGCCGGAGGAGGAACCGCCGGTCATGTCAACCCACTGCTGGCTGCGGCTCGCTGTTTGCGAGATGAAGGCTGGGAGGTCACGATTATTGGTACTAGGGAAGGCAAAGAGAGTGAGCTAGTACCCGCTGCCGGCTTCGACTTGCACTATATTCCCCGGATCCCCTTGCCGCGACGCCCCTCTTTACAGCTGTTCACCATTCCCAGCCGGATGCGGGCGACGGTGCGGAAAATAGAGACCCTGATCCGTCAGAAACAAGTGGGGGTAGTCATCGGGTTCGGGGGATATGTTTCCACTCCCGCCTATTTTGCGGCGCGGCGCGCGCAGATTCCGCTGGTAATCCATGAACAAAATGCGCGGCCTGGTTTGGCCAATCGGCTAGGGGCACGGTGGGCGAAAGCAGTTGCTTTAACTTTTCCCTCCACGAAACTTGCGGCGAAGAAGGGGCGAACCACTTGTATTGGTTTGCCCCTGCGCCCCGAAATAGCGCAGTTAGCTCAAAAACGTCAGCATCCGCAGGATCAAAAACGCCAGCGGGAGGAGGCGCTTAAGTCTTTTGATCTGGATGCACAGCTGCCAACTTTACTGGTTACCGGGGGATCTTTGGGGGCCCTTTCCCTTAACGAAGCCCTGCAGGAGGCAGCGGTAAAGCTACCGGAAAATATGCAGGTAATTCACTTAACCGGTAAAGATAAAGATCAGCCGGTGCTCCGCGCTCTTCCCGAATCTTTAAAATCGCGTTACCGGGTTATTGATTACCTGGTGGATATGGAAAGGGCGCTAGCTGCCGCCGACTTGGTGGTTTGTCGTTCCGGTGCCGGTACCGTGGCAGAGATGACTGCCTTAGCGCTTCCGGCGGTCTATGTGCCCCTGCCGATTGGCAACGGCGAGCAGCAGCTTAACGCCGAAGATGCGGTAAAAAGTGGCGGCGCCCTGATAGTTGATAACGCCCGCTTTAATGCAGAGTTCGTGACCGGTCAGGTAGTACCTTTGCTCTTGTCGCCCGAACGCTTGCAACAAATGTCGCAGGCACTGCCGGAAGAGGGAGTCGACGCCGCGAAGAAACTGGCGCAAATTGCTGAGGAAGTATGTCGATGAGCGAGGCAAAATATCATTTTATCGGGGTCGGGGGAGCCGGAATGTCAGTGGTGGCGCAGCTTTTTGTGGCGCGTGGCTGGGAACTGACCGGTTCGGATCAAAACGAATCCGATAACTTAGACAAACTTCGGAATCTGGGAGTCAAATGTTGGGTAGGTACCCAGCCGCAGCTGATTACTTCCGATATGACTATTGTTTATTCCAGTGCGATTCGCCCTAGCAATCCCGAATTTGCAGCCGGTAAAGCCGCTGGTTGCAGGTTTATGCATCGATCCCAGGCTCTGGCGCTCGCGGCAGCTGACCGCAAGTTCGTGGCCGTGGCGGGGGCGCATGGTAAAACCACTACTTCTGGCATGTTGGCACAAACTCTGTCCCAACTTGGGGCAGATCCCTCTTTTGCTGTTGGAGGGATAGTTCGTCACTACCAAACCGGAGCCCATCTGGGGAAAGGTGAGTATTTTATAGCCGAAGCCGATGAATCAGATGGTTCTTTCCTGAACTACCGTCCCCAGGTGGCGATTATTACCAATATCGAGCCTGATCATCTTGATAACTATGGATCGCCAGAAAAGTTTGCGGAGGCATTTTATGATTTCAGCAACTGTATTAAACCAGGTGGAACCCTGATTGTTTGTACCGATGATTCCGGCTGTCGCCAACTGGTTGAGCGGTGGGAATCCTCGCGCAGCGACTGCGCGGCTCCTGGGATCCGAATCCTCGGATACGGGGTGGAAGAACCCGCCCTCAACTTGGATGAGTTTTGCCTGATTAAACCGCTGGCGGAAGATCCTACCTCAGTATCTGCACAGTTCATAGTGGCGGGGAAAGCTACTACCGTGCGCCTGCCGATGCCGGGGCAACATAACTTATTGAATGCGGCAGCAGTATTCCTCGGGGCTCAAATTGCCGGTTTTTCTGCGCCAGAAATCGCGGGGGCTCTAGGGGATTTTGAGGGAACCGCGCGCCGGTTTGAAACCAAAGGTGAGGCCGGGCGGATCCGGGTAATCGATGACTATGCTCATCACCCCACCGAGGTAGAAGCCCTCATGCACCAGGCGCGCGAGGCCGCCGGGGGAGGGCGCGTTCTGGTGCTCTTCCAGCCACATCTGTATTCGCGTACCCGCAATTTTGCTTCCCGCTTTGCCCAGGCGCTTGATTTGGCTGATCAAGTGGTGGTGTGCGATATTTTCCGGGCACGGGAAGATCCAATCGCGGGGGTAACTTCCCACTTAATCACCGATAAGATGCGGCGGGGCTCCTACCTGGGGGATCGGGATGAGGCGGCGCGCGTCCTCGCTAATACGGCTGAGCCCGGGGATTTGATCTTAACCGTGGGAGCGGGAGACGTGACCGCGGCCGGCGGGTTGATTTTAGAGATTTTAGCCTCGAGGTTCGCGCAGTGACTTCTCGCAAATCTTCTTTTTCGCGCCGCTCTAAAGCCACCGAAGTATCTAAAAATACTCGGGTACGTACTAATCGCTCCTCGGCAGGCGTAGGAGAAAAAGCGGTTTCCCGGTCGCGATCTTCGCAAGTGACTTTAGCTTCCAAAGATCGGGCAGTGGTATCTAGCGGACTGGAGCAGCGACGCGCAGAAATCGCGCAGATCAAGCGGCGTAAGCGACTGCGCCGGGGCGGTGTCGGGGCGCTAATCGTGGTAATCATAGTGGCCTTAGGCTACCTGTTCTGGTTTTCCCCGGTTTTTGCCTATGATCCGGGTAAGACGCGAGTTGTGGGCGCTAGCGAACAAGTTTCCGCGGGACAGGTTAAAGAAGAACTGTTGACCTATGCGGGAAGACCTTTAATGCGGGTACCTACGGGTCAGGTGGCCGCAACGCTTAAAAAAGAAAATCCGTGGATCAAACAAATAGAGGTTAGCCGGGAGTTTCCCCGGGGGATGGTGGTACATTTGACGCTGCGAAAACCGGTGGCTAAAACCACGCAGGGAGCAGTGGTTGATCTAGAGGGGAAAGTATTTCCAGCTAAGGGATTCGCTGTAGCCAATCTGGTGACGGTAGTTAGTTCTTGCCACGCCAGCGATAATCGGGATTGTTTGAAATCGGCAGCCAGCGTGGTGGAATCATTGCCACCGGAAATCAAAAAGAAAACTAGACAGGCGCAAGCGGTACGTCCAGAAAATATAGAGCTGCAATTGGTATCGGGACAAAAGGTTATTTGGGGCGCCAGTAAAGATAATCAAAAAAAAGCGCAGGTGCTGTCGGTGCTTATGCAACGCGGAGGCAGTGTCTATAACGTGACCGATTACGCTCACCCTACGATTATCGGATAAGGATCGCTGCGCAGTAACGGGAAAGCAAGTTCACCAGTGTTAAATAGAGTTCTTCTACCGATTCCATGGTCTTAGCGTCAAAATCGGTCAGCGCCCACTATGGGGTAGGCTTTGAGGGAGAACTGAAGGGAGAAAATAGTCCATGAGCAAGAGCGCTAGCGATATACCGGCATATCGATACACCGCCCAGATGGCAGGTCAAATCGAGGAAAAATGGCAAAAATACTGGTTAGACCAAGGTACTTTCAATGCCGATAACCCAGTGGGTTCCCTAGCCGGTTCCCTGGCAGATAAGGATCCGTTCTTTGTAATGGATATGTTCCCTTATCCCTCTGGCAAAGGCCTGCATGTGGGACATCCGCTAGGCTATATCTCCACCGATGTCACGGGACGATTCCAGCGGATGCAAGGGAAAAACGTCCTCTACACCATGGGATATGACGCTTTTGGCTTGCCCGCGGAACAGTATGCGGTAACCACCGGGCAGCATCCGCGCAAAACTACCCGCGAAAATATCGCTAATATGCATCGCCAGTTGGCGCGCATTGGTCTCTCCCATGATCAGCGGCGCTCTTTCGCTACTATCGATCAGGACTATTATCGCTGGACACAGTGGATTTTCTTGCAGATTTTCAACTCTTGGTACGACGTGGAGGCTACTCGCCCAGATGGAGGGAGCGGAGCTGCTCGTCCTATTAGCGAACTAATCGAAAAGTTTGCCAGCGGGGAAAAACCGCTGCCTGAGGGCGCTAAGTGGAGTGAACTTAGCGCCAAGCAGCGTGAAGATATTCTCGAGGATTACCGCCTGGCATATCTTTCCTATGCCCCGGTGAACTGGTGTCCAGGTTTGGGAACGGTGTTAGCGGACGAGGAAGTAACCTCCGAGGGACGCTCTGAACGCGGTAACTTCCCAGTATTCCGCTCGCATCTGCGGCAGTGGATGATGCGGATTACTGCCTACGGTGACCGCCTGATTCAAGATCTGGCCACTTTGGATTGGCCAGAAAAAGTGCGCACGATGCAGGAAAACTGGATTGGTCGCTCCCGGGGCGCGACAGTAACTTTCCAGGTAGACACGGAAAACCTGCAGGTCTATACCACCCGTCCCGATACCTTGTTTGGAGCCACCTTCATGGTGGTAGCACCCGAGCATCCAATTCTTTCCGGTTTGGGACAAAGTGAACTTCCCGCTGGCGCACTGACAATTCCTGCCCAGTGGCCAGATGGTACCCGTGAGGCCTGGACGGGGGGATATGAGAATCCGCAGCAGGCGGTGCGTGCCTACCAACAACAGGCAGCTGCCCGCAGCGAGCGCGAACGCGGCGAAGATGCCCATGAGAAAACTGGGGTATTTACCGGTTTGTTTGCTACTAACCCGGTCAATAATCGTCCGATTCCGATTTTCACTGCCGATTACGTGATGATGGGCTACGGTACTGGCGCGATTATGGCGGTTCCCGCTCATGATCAACGTGACTGGGACTTTGCAAAGAAGTTTGATCTGGACATTATTTACACGATTACTCCCGCGCCGGATGCCGATAAAGATGCTGCCTGGATCGGGGATGGAGTGATCCAGAATTCGGCTAATCACCAGATTTCTCTTAACGGCTTGGGTAAAGTCGAGGCCATTAAGAAAATAACTTCCTGGCTAGAAACTGCCGGATTGGGGGAAGCTACCACCACCTATCGGCTGCGGGATTGGCTATTCTCGCGGCAGCGTTACTGGGGAGAGCCTTTTCCCGTGGTCTATGACGAGGACGGCGTAGTGCACGCCCTCCCGGAATCTATGCTGCCCCTGGATTTGCCGGAGGTAGATAATTTCTCTCCGCGCACCTTTGCGGCTGATGATGCAGATTCGCAGCCGGAAGCTCCGCTGGGGCGCGCCAGCGAATGGGTAAAAGTGGAACTAGACCTGGGGCAGGGTAAACAAACCTATTACCGGGACACTAACGTGATGCCTAACTGGGCGGGTTCTTGCTGTTACGAGCTACGCTACCTCGATCCAGGGGAGAAGGATTTCCTGGCTAACCCCGAAAACGAGCGTTACTGGATGGGGCCGCGCGAGGGCGCGTCCTCGGGCGGTACCGATCTTTATGTAGGGGGAGTCGAGCACGCGGTTCTGCACCTGCTTTATGCGCGTTTTTGGCACAAAGTACTCTATGACCTGGGGCATCTTTCTAGCAGTGAACCTTTCCATAAGCTGTTTAACCAAGGATATATCCAGGCCTATGCCTATACGGACGAGCGGGGAGCCTACGTGCCCGCCGCCGAAGTAGCAGGTGATGAGGCCGGTGGTTTCAGCTACGAGGGACAGCCGGTTAAACGCGAATACGGCAAGATGGGTAAATCCTTGAAGAATATCGTTACTCCCGACGATATTTGCGACGAATACGGGGCGGACACTTTCCGGGTCTATGAAATGTCGATGGGGCCGCTGGATATGTCGCGGCCTTGGGAAACTCGGGCAGTGGTCGGTTCCCAGCGTTTCTTACAGCGCCTATGGCGCAATGTGGTTGATGAGAACACTGGGGAGGTAACCGTTAGCGAGGACGCGCCCGATTTGGAAACTCAGCGCGCCTTAGCGAAAGCAATCGCGCAGGTAACCGAAGACTACCGCGAAATGCGTCTTAACCTGGTGGTTTCGGATCTGATTGTGCTCAATAATCACTTGACTGGGCTGAAAGCGGTTCCTCGGGAAGCCGCGGAGGCGCTGGTATTAATGATTTCTCCGCTGGCTCCCCATATTGCCGAGGAGCTTTGGAATAGGCTGGGGCATTCTTCCTCGTTGGCACGTGAGCCTTTCCCGGTAGTAACCGATGAATCTCTACTGGTAGAAGAAGAAATCACGGCGGTGGTACAGATTAACGGCAAGGTTAAGTACCGCTTGCAGGTGCCGCAATCTATTTCAGCCGAGGAGCTAGAAAAACAGGCACTGGAAACTGAGGTAGTGCAGCGCACCCTTGCGGGAAGCGAACCTTTGAAGGTGATAGTGCGAGAACCAAAATTGGTGAACGTAGTAATAAGAAAAAAGAAATAAATAGGAATAAGTGCCCTGAACCATCGGCGTGAGCTATAGACTAATGGATAAGGGCTCTTTGGTATTACCTTGATTTATTGTTAAGGAGCAAACTTGAGTTTCGAAACCTGGACGCTGAAAGCGGGCGAAGACTCGGTATCGATCGCCAAAATCGGGGCAACTGTCCTGGATTGGCAGGTCGAAGACCATTTTCAAGACATTTCCGATTTTCCTTTGCCTCCCGATGGCGCCTACCCTCTAAAGCAGCGTAAGATCCATGTACTTGACGGGTATCGTGACGCGCAAGAGGCACGGGAAATGAATGGTTTCCGGAATGCGGTTATGGCGCCTTGGTCGAATCGTTTACGTGATGGCAAATATAGTTTTCAAGGCCGCACGTATGATTTTGCAGGGAAAACCGTGGGCGGCTCGCTGGCGTTACATGGCTTGGTAGCAGACCAACCTTTTGAGTTAGTTGAGGCGGGGGAAGACTTTCTGCGAGCAAAGATTCAGGTGCCAAAGCTCGAAGCCTATCCCTTTGAAGTGGAAGTGGAAGTTACCTATCGGCTGTGCGCTGATCCTCATCGACTATCCCTAGATATAGTGGCCAGAAATAATGGTGAGGCCGACGCGCCGATTACCTTGGGGTGGCATCCCTACCTGGTGTGTCAGGCAGGCAGCGCGGAAACTACTAAAATCACGGTGCCTTCTCAAGTTCGGATCCAAACTGATAAGAATCTGATTCCTAAACCAGGAATAAAAGGTTTTTCCACCCAAGCTTATCCGGTTACTTTGGTACATCGCCGCGATATTGACTGGGGGATGACTTCGTTAGTTGCTGAAGATGGGGTGGCTACCGCCTTAGTCGACCATGTGGATGGTTCTCAAACTGCTGTAGAGTTGATTGGGGCTCGCCAGGGGCTGGGGTTAGGATCTTTCCAAATCTATACCGGCCAGGATTTGGCCTATCGCCGCGGCATCGCGGTAGCGGTAGAGCCTTTGCTGGCGATGACGGATGCTTTTAATCGTCCAGAGTGCGAAGGCCTAATTACGGTGGCACCGGGGCAGGTACAAGAGTTTCACGCTGCCCTGGAGCATCGCAGTCCGCTTAACCGGCAGTAGACTCTCGCTTAAGTAGTTTTCTTGGTGGCGAATCCTTAGCCCGGATTTAGCCCTCGGTGTCGCTGACCTCGGTAAGGATTGCGCAAACCGAGCCTCGCTGAAAGCTTAGTCTCATTTTCACAGAAAGATTCGTTCCTGAGTATTTCCTTTTGTTAAACTGACAGCACCCTTGGAACTAAAAGGGTACGTCCCCCGGGCAGTAATGACGCTGTCCTTTGATCAGTACTCAGAAAGACACGAAGAAGTGAAGAAAAGTTTAAAACGTTTGCTGCGTTCTTGTGCCGTTTTCCTATTTTCTGCCTCGTTATCTATAGGGGCGCTAGGGAGTATTTCCCTAGCTCATGCGGCGGACACGGATTTATTAAATGTTTCCTTCGGGGGATCTTTAGAGAGCGGAGGGTTGACCACCCAGGCGGATGAAATCCTCAAAGGAGCAGTGACCCGCAAAGATGGGGGAGAAACTCAAGAAACCGGCAAGATTGTTTTAGCTGGAGGTAACCAGGGTCTTTTCTATACCAGTGCTCGCACTTCGGGCACGGGTACGGTGTTTTTTACTCTAGGCGAGGGGGTTGCTACTAACGGCTTTACAGCTGAGGTGAAATATATTCCGCAGGCGAACCAGAATAATCTTGCTACTATTTTTTCTGCCGGCGGCAACCTTTTTGTGCGGTATGTTGATGCCGGACACTTGGAATATGGTCTGTCTTATCAACAAGGAGGACGTTGGGCAGACACCAAACAAACTATTTTGGCTCCACCAGCTGGGAAAGAACATGCGCTATCGGTGACTGTTTGGCCTAAAAACGGGGGCACCGCGGTAAGGGTTGCCGTAGACGGAAACGAGTATCCAGAGATTGTAAGCCCTGCGCCGGCGGCGGTTTCAAACGGTTTAGAGTCAAAGTTCGGGTTCGGGGCGGAAGTGCATACGGCTCCCAATGCCCAAAATAGAGGGCTGAAAGGTAGTTTGCAGGCGTTACGTTTTACCCCAGCAAATAGTTACAATTACCAGGACGGATTTGAATTTCAGCCCGCCGAAAGTCAGGAGGGAAATCCCGATGACGTTCCCTGTGCCGCCTGGGAAGAAATCGAACCAGCAACTCAAATTGCGGTAAGTCCCGCTGACTGTCGCGAACATATTTTGAAAAAAGCATCCTTAGTCAGGCCTACTAGGGAGCAGTTACGCTGGCAAGAACAAGAATTAACGGCGTTTATTCATTACGGGGTTAACACTTTCTACAATCAAGGTTGGGGGCATGGTACGGAAGATCCTCAGCGTTTCGCGCCCACGGATTTAGATGTTGACCAATGGGTAAAGAATCTGGCAGAGGCCGGTTTTGGGACAGTCATTTTAACTGTCAAGCACCATGATGGATTCTTGCTATACGATTCGCGCTACACTGATCACGATATCGGCTCTTCGGCAGTACCAAACGCCGATATTCCCCGAGATGTAGCCAAGGCCGCGAAAAAATATGGGATGCGGGTAGGATTCTATCTGTCACCTGCTGATTCGAGTGCAGAAATTAAGGGGCTCTTTGGAAACGGATCGGCAAAAACCGAGCGTACGATTCCCACCCTAATAGACGGAGATGACCGTTCTGGAAAAATCGATAAGTTCTATAAATATCCGGCAACTGATTATGGGGAGTATTTCCTGAATCAACTCTACGAAGTGTTGACTCAATATGGCGACGTTGACGAAGTTTGGTTTGATGGGGCTGCCGGTAACACCGATAAACATGAGCTTTTTGATTATTCTGCCTACTACGATTTGATTCGCCAATTGCAGCCGAATGCGGTTATAGCAGTGGGCGGCCCCGACGTACGTTGGATCGGTAATGAGGAGGGCCGAGGACGCGCAAATGAGCCCTCAGTTATTCCGGTCAAACAGCTTGAGTCCGGGAAAATTGATATTAGCGGACAAGCGGGGCACTTTAACCAAAACTTGGGCAGCGATGATCAAATAGTTAATGCGGTTCGCAGCGGGGGAGCGCAATATCTACGCTGGTGGCCCGCAGAAGCAGATATGAAGCTTACCAGGGATTGGTTCTGGCAGATTGATGCGGATGAAGATAATTCAACCGTTAAATCAGGCACAGCGTTATGGAACAAATACCTAGAAAATGTGGCTCGTAACTCGGTAATGCTTTTGAATGTACCTCCGAATAAGACTGGGAAATTTTCCGCTAACGAGATAAAAGCTTTACAAGATTTTGCGGTTGAACGGCGAAAGGCTTTCGCACTCGACCATGCTTTAGGGCGACCTGTTAATGTAGGCGGGGAAAACACTTGGGTTTACACCGATAATAATCTGCGCACGGGAGGACAAGCTTTCACTGGGGAAACCAGCTTTGAGGTTGATTTAGGAGCAGAAAAAACTGTTAACTATGTTTCCTTGGCGGAAGATACTTTAAATAACGGCCAAAACATTCAAAGTTTTGTGATTGAGAAAGAAACTGCAGACGGATGGCAGCCGGTGAAGATCAACCGTAATTCCGCTACCGGGACTGTGGGGGTTCGCCGGATTGTGCAACTGGCTGCGCCAGAGACGGCACAAAAAATCCGGGTTCGGGTAACGGACAATCGCGGACCATTTGCTCTTTCAGATTTGCGGCTTTTTGGAAGTGCAAATCAAGATCCGGAAGTGCAACTGGATTATTATGTTGATTCTGCCGCTAAGGAAGCCGGACTAGGTACTTTAGCTAGTCCCTTTAACTCCTTAGAACAGTTAAGAGGATTGCGTTTACCTAAAGGCGCGAAAATTCATTTGAAGTCAGGTGCCGTCTTCCCTCAATCAGATCTACGCTACTACGGTTTTGGCACTGACGAGCAGCCCATAATAGTGGATGTTTACGGCGGTGATCAGCTTCCTAAAGTAGGTGAAGGCACCGCTTGGGACGAGTTCGCTCCGAAGATGGCAGCTGGCTGGCAGCTTAATCTACCTAAACCACAGAAACCGGATGCAAAAATCGCGGCTAGTGAGTGGCAAGACGTTCCGGGTAGCAGCGATTGTGGGCAAGGAAAAGTCAGTCAGTCCCGTGTCGTCACCACCACTGATTACCGTTGGGATACCACGAGATGGATTCTCGATGACGCAAATGCTGTGGAAAAGACCGAGACCAGATTACGGGAAATGACCGCAGCCGAAAAGAGCGCCTGCCCCGGAAATAAACCGGGAGAAAGCGGCGGGGAATCAGAAAAACCGGGAACGAATGCTCCTGGAGAAAAACCAGGGACAGCTGGCAAACCTGGGACAACCGCCCCATCTGGGGGGATGAATACGTCCAATAGCAAACGAATATCCAATGCTCAGCAAAATGACGCGGATCGGCAGGTACGGAATCCAGATTTGGTAAATACCGGGACTTCCGCGGGCGAATTATTGCTATTAACTCTGCTAGGGATGCCTTTGGGGCTAACTTTGGTTCTGGTGAACAACTATCGCTCTAAGCAGCGTTGATGGTGCCTAGAGCGGCAAAAATAACAGGTACTTTGGGGAGACACTTCCCTTAAAGTACCTCCTTAAATAGGTTTGATTGGGCAGCAACAGCAATCGCGGGATTGTGAAACAGGAAGGTGCAGGAAATGTTCAACCGGTCTAAAAAGGTTTTTAGCCTTTTAGGGGCAGGCGCTCTAGCGCTAGCGGCATTATTGCCAGCTGGCATCGGGACAGCAGAGGCTGCAGAGCCGACTAATCACGCATTAGCAGCAAAAGGAGGCAGCGTTAGTGCTTCCGGGAATGAAGTTGCTGACAAATGGCAGGCGCAGGCCGCTATTGATGGTAACGACAGTGGTGATTCTCGCTGGTCGTCCAATCATAGTGACCAGGCTTGGATTGCGGTACACCTAAAAGAAGCCATTATAATTGACCACGTAACTATTAAATGGGAAGCCGCCTGTGCCGCCTCCTATCATTTAGAGGTTTCAAATGACGGAACCACTTGGGAAAAAGCTAGCGACACTATCCGTCCTCAGTGTTCTACCGCAGATACCCAAAAACTCAATGCTGCTACCGCTAATGGAACTTGGAAATACGTGAAAATGCAGGCCGAGAGCCGCACCCCTTTCCAAGGTATTAAATACGGGGTTTCCCTATTTGAATTTGAAGTATGGGACGCGGCGGAACCGGTAGCTCCTGCCCAGCCTAATTTGATTCCACTGCCTGCTGAAATGACTCCCGGACAAGGCAGTTTTGAATTAGGTACAGATACTAAAATCAAAACTGATTCCGCTTCTAAAGCGGTAGCGGAGATGACCGCCAAAACTATGCGTGCCTCCACCGGATTTCCCCTGCCAGTGGGTAAAGAGGGACAGATCAGTTTACGGGTAGACACCAGCCTAAATACAACCGGTTTAACCAGTGGAAATATCGAGGAAGCCTATAGCTTAAAGGTCAGTGAAAGCGGGGTAGAGATTGTCGGAAAATCTGCACAAGGGGTTTGGAACGCTACCCGTACCCTGCTGCAACTATTCCCCGCCTTTATCTATTCTCCCCATCAGGTAAACACCCAGTGGCTAGCCCCCGCGATTACAGTCAAGGATGCGCCCCGGTTTGCACACCGCGCGATACAAGCCGATGTCGCCCGCTCGTTCCTCACAATCGCTGACTTAAAACAAATGATTGACACCTTTGCCAATGTGAAAGGCTCCCGTTTACATCTACACCTTTCAGATGACCAGGGTTGGCGGCTACAAATGACCAATGAGGGACGCGAAGCTGGGGACACTATCGACTACACCAAACTCACCGAGGTTTCCGGCAAAACCGCAATGAACTGGAACTCGGAAGCCTATTCCTTAAAGGATTTAACCGGCTCTAGTCAGCAGGCAGACGATAATGTAGTCGAATTGGGTCATCATGGTTTCTACACTCAGGAAGAATATAAAGAACTGGTCAAATATGCGGCCGACCGTTTCGTAACGATTCAGCCCGAGTTTGATATGCCCGGACACACCAATGCGGCGCTATCTGCCATCCCGCAATTAAACTCTGCCAACTCCTCTCACAATGGCACTGTAGATGCCGAGGGCAACGCCATCACTGATCCGGCTAAATGGCAGGTTGCCCCCGCTAATGGAACGGGAGATGTGGGTTATTCCTACCTGGATCCGGACTCAAAGCACACCCAGTATTTTGTTCGCCACGTATTTAAACAGCTGGCTGCGCTTACCCCCGGTAAAATTATTCATATCGGAGGGGACGAATCCCACGATATGGTTAAAAAACTTGGGAAAGACAAATTCAATGAATTTCTGAATATGTCCGCGAAAGCAGTTCGCGATCAAGGCAAATCTCCCATCGGATGGAATGAAATAGCCTCAAACACGCTACAGCCTGGGGACTTGGTACAGTATTGGACCGGTAGTACCGCTAACACGAAACGAGCAATCCAAAACGAGGGCGTTAAAGTCGCGGTATCGAATGCCTCGACCGCCTATATCGATATGAAATATGGAGTTCCCGGTGGCAACAGTATCGGTTTAACCTGGAGCGGAACTGGAGATTTCGATAAATACTATAACTGGGATCCGGCACAAGTAATCAAAGGGATTCCCGAAAGCAGCATTGTAGGGACAGTAGCCGTGCAATGGTCAGAAACTATTCGCGGGGGATACCAGGCAGAATGGTTAATGTGGCCGCGTTCAATCTCTCACGCGGAAGTAGCCTGGACTCCACAAGTGAAGAGAAACGTAAACCAGTTCAAACAGCGCATGGCGGCTATGGGAGATAGACTCACCGTTTCGGCAGTGAATTTCTTTGATGGCCCGAAAGCCAATTGGCAAACCGCGTTAGCCGGGGTAGACCAAAAAGTTGCACCCAACCGCTCCGTGAATCTTACGGTTGGCGAGTTTGCGGCTCCCGGCACTGTGAAGAACTCTGAGGGAACGCAAATCACGAAAGCAGGTAACGCCGCTTCCGCCCTCGGGGATACTCCCTTTAGTGCCACTATCGATTGGGGTGACGGCTCCGCGCCCTCGCCGGCAATATTTACCCAAAGTCATTCCCGAGATGCTTTACATAGCAGCCCGCTATATAAAGTGACTGGAAAACACCCCTATGCGAATCCCGGAACCTATACCGGTACTATTACGGGCTCAAACGGACAGAAAGCCACCTTTACGGTAAATGTGGCAAATGGCGCCCCCGATCCCAGTGAAAATAGCTCCTGGGATGCAAGTAAAAAACCGACTATCACCATTGAAAAGAATCTCATCCGCCCCTATGAACGGGTGAAAGTAAAGCTCAGCGGATTTGAACCCGGCAAATATGTAAAACTCGCCTGGAACGACAAAGACCAGTTCTTGGCAATGCCCGGGGCGGATGGAAGCGCCGAATATTATCTGCCATTCTTTGACAAGGCAGAAAAAGTGTTACGACCACAAGACACCGGCACGCATCAGCTTCGTGCCACCCAGATTGGGGCTAATAGAAGTGCCGAAGTCACTGCCACCATTGTGTCTGATCGCGAGGAACTGCTAAACCCAGTTGCGCAATGCCCCACGATGAATGACCCGAATTGCGGATATGAAAGCATTACTGCCTCCTCTCAGGCAGACAATGAACCAAAACCCTCCGGGCCGGTGAGCGCCGCATTTGACGGCAATCCCAATACCTATTGGCACACCCGCTGGGCTGCTCCGGCCGGTACTTTCCCGCACACCGTTACCGCGCAGCTCAAAGCCGCGCCAGAGCAAAAATGCCAGATTACCGGGTTTGAATATACGGCACGCAGCGGGCAAGAAAACTCGCGGGTTAAAGATTTCCGGATTGAAGTATCCGAAAACGGCAACGACTGGAAGAGTGCCATTAGTGGTTCTTTGAAGAATCATGCCGACCCACAAGTATTTAACTTTGCAGCTGACAAACAGCTAAGCGGCAAATACGTGCGGATGGTTCAGCTAAATTCCCAGGCAGGAAATGATTTTGGGGGCGCAGCTGAGATTCGTTTCGGAGCTTTGTGCGCTCGAAACGGAACGGAAGTAACCCCGGTTGCTCCCGTAGCTGAAAAGCAACCCCTAACGGAGCAAGGAAAAGAATATCCCGGATATTTCCTAGTGCCGGCCGTTACGGGGGTTAATTATTACTTGGGTGATGAGCTGCTAACCCCGCAGCAGGCGGTTCCGCTGCCCTATGGAAAAACCAAGATTGTAGCTCGGCCCGCGAGCGACCTATTTAGGTTTAAAGAGGGCGCAAAGAGCGAATGGACCCTAGATATGGGCGAAGACCCAGGGCAAGTTGATCCGCCGCAGCCGGAAAAACCCGAAAAACCGGCTCCGCAGGTGGTAAAAGGCGATTGGACTGACTCCCCAGGGCAAGAAGCCAGCAATTGTAAGACCTTCAAAGTTATGCAGACCCGCAGCGTTACCACTACTGAATATATTTGGGATGCAGCTGGGGCTAAATGGGTGCTTGATACTGCTAATGCCCAGGTGACTACCGAGAAGGGCGCTCGCGATATGAGCGCAGCTGAAAAAGAAAAATGCGCGCTCTCGCCGGAGGAGCCCAGCCCCGATAACCCAAACCCTGATAAACCTGGAAAGCCTGACGGGCAACCAGAGACTAAACCAGGAACGGGTACAGATAATGGGGCGGTAAAACCGGGTAACACCGAGTCAAAGCCGGGTACTAAACCCCGCCAGCAAAACACTACTTCTGCGATGCCCTCCACCGGTGCTTCCAGCGAGCTATCGCTGCTATTAGCAGCGCTAAGTATCGGATTTGGGGGAGTGTTGCTGCTGAGCCGAAACCGAATTCGCAATTAAAAGTGGAACGGCGCGGCAAGGCACTTCCGAAAGACATATAAGAATCTGAGCAAAGAGGCTGGGAAAGGTAAATAAATGAGTAAGGTTAGTTGGAAACGCCGGACAAATGCCACTGTGGTTACAGCGGCAGTCGCTTTAATGTCGGTGCTAATCCCAGCGAGCAGTGCCCAAGCGCTCGCGCCCGGGGATAGTGCTCTGTGCGCAGACAATTTGGCAGTCGGGAAAACAGTAAACGCCACCAGCCGGGAAGTAGCTGGCGAAAAAGGGCCAGAGCTGGCAGTCGATGGCAATATCGGCCCCGATGATAAAGCAACCCCGGCAGTCCACAACCAAAGCTCTGCCAGTCGCTGGTCTGCCGCTGGAAGCGACAATAACGCTGCCCTCACCATCGATTTTGCCGGAACCGCCACTATCAATAAGGTGCAACTTTATTGGGGAAACACTTTCGGTAAACCCTACAAGTTGCAAGCCAGCAATGATGGCAACACCTGGCGAGATTTAGTAACTGGTCAGAACGGTAAAAAAGCTGGAACCACCGAGCACACCTTTAACGGCAGCGAAAAAATGCGCTACCTGAAAATGCAGATTTCTGGCAAATCACAGCAGTGGGGACTATCCCTGTGGGAAATAGCCGCTTGTGGGACTCTAACTTCAGATCCCACCCCGACAGATAACGAAAATCTGGCTCAGCTGAATCAATTGATTCCCTACCCGCAAAAGGCTGAGCTTGCCGCAGGTAACTCCCGGTTTACCCTCACCAAAGATAGCGAGATTACGGCCAGTGGCTTAGCAGGGGAGCCCGCCAAATATCTTGCCGAGACGCTAGCTAAATCCACCGGATACAAACTACCGGTATCCGCCACTTCTAGTGCTAAAACCCAGATTAATTACGTTATCAATCCGAACTTAACCGTCAGTGGGGTAGGCAAGGAGCAAATGAATGAAGCCTACACCTTACAGATTGCGCCAAACCGGGTAACCATCACCGCGCGCACTGCCAGCGGGGCGCTATGGGCAACCCAATCGCTGCTGCAATTACTAGGGCCGTGGGCAGTATTTCCTCAAGTTACCGTGGGTTCTTTAATGCCGATACCGGCGATGACTATTAAAGACGGTCCTCGCTATTCCTGGCGCGGACTAATGCTTGACCCGGCGCGCTCCTTCATTCCCAAGAATGAAGTCATTAAGCTGATGCATTCTATGAGCCGCTTCAAGATGAACACTTTGCATCTGCATCTAAGTGATGAGGGCTGGCGGATTGATATCCCGAATGAGGGCAAAGACTCTGCTGACCCGATTGACTATAGCCAGCTGGCTAAACGCGGAGGCGGTGCCGGTTTACGAGCCGGAGATATTGGCCGCGCACCCCAGGCGGGACGAACTGGCTACTACACCTTAGATGATTACCGCGAAATGGTGGCCACTGCCAATAAATTAGGGATAGCGATTGTTCCCGAGATTGATACTCCCGGTCACACAGAGGCAGCACTATATTCCATACCCCAGCTGAACTCGGAAAACTCTAATCCCAAGCCAGAGGCCGGTCAAGACACGATTGGGCAGCCAAATTACTCGAAAAACAATATGAAAGTGAATCTGGATGCTTTAAATCCCCACACTTACACCTTTATGCAGCATGTTTTGAAGATTTTGGCGCAAAACTCTAACAACACTTATCTGCATATTGGCGGCGATGAAGCTAACAGTATGGATCACCAGCACTACCTGCAATATATGCAGCAGATTCTGCCCAAAGTAAAAGCCATGAAGCAAACCCCCATCGTTTGGGATGAAGCTTTAAAGAGTGTGGGGGCTGCCGGGATTGCCGACAATGGTGGGGTAGTCCAGTGGTGGAACACCGATTCTGCGGCTCCTAATCGCGCCCAGCTACGCAATGATTTCGTAGCTAAAGGCGGCAAATTTATTGTCTCCAACGCCAGCTACTTCTATTATCCCCAACGCGAAGACCGCTCACACGTGGCTCCCAGTTGGGCTTGCCCCGGCGGGGAATGCACTTTGAAACACGCCTATGATGCCCAGCCCCAGCAGGTCATGGGGCTCAGTGACGATAAAGGGATCCTGGGTATCGAGGGCGCAGTCTGGAGCGAGGGCGTGCGCAACTTGGCAGATATCGAGTATATTGCGTTCCCGCGCTTGCTAGCTCACGCCGAGATGGGTTGGACAAACCAGGCTAATAAAAACTGGGAACGCTTCCGGGGCGGGGTTGCCCAACAAGCAACTGCCCTAAACGCTACGGACACCAGTTTCTTTAACGGCTCTCAGGTCACCTGGCGGATTTCCCCCGCATTATCCCCGCTAGCCACCGATTCCCAAGGAAAGGGAATCGGTAAAGCTAATCGGCAGTTAATCGGATATGTTTCGGCTCCCGGTAAAGGTAACGATAACCTGGATTTGACTTTGACTTTGACGCCAACAGAATCCCAAAATGCGATAAATGTGCCGCTAAGTACCACTTTGGATAAAGAATACATACCGGTAAATGGTTCCTATCAAACCGGCAAACAGATGAACTCGGTCTTTAAGGTTTATGCGGACCTGACAAAAGTTCCCAAAGGTAGCTACCAGGCGCAACTGAGCGCCAAAGCCAGCGGATTAAAGTCCTTAGACGGTAAGAGTGATACCGGTCTGGCCAGCGCGGTTATTCAGGTGCCATCCCTTAGCGGTCAAACGCCCCCCGGGCCGGGAACTCAAACCAGCCAAAGCGATACCACCTGGGAAAGCACTGAGCGTTCTTTCCCTAAGAGCAGCTATAGTTTTCCTGGAAATGATGGTAAACCGCATAAAGTAACCTGGGATAATCATTCTTTGAAAATTGATGGTGAGCGTCTACAGGTTTGGGCTGGTGAGTTCCATCCTTGGCGAATCCCGTCCCCCCAGGCTTGGCGCGACGTCCTCCAAAAGATAAAAGCAGCCGGATTTAATGCGGTATCTTTCTATTTCTTCTGGGGCGATCATCAAAGCGAAGAGGGAGGTCCCTTCAATTTCGATAAAGGCACTCGCCGCGACATTGACCTGTTGCTGACTATGGCTAAGGAAGAAGGTCTATATGTGATTGCTCGTCCCGGCCCCTACGTCAATGCCGAGATTTCAATGGGAGGTCTGCCCGCATATATGACTAACTATGCGGCGTCCTCTTTGCGTTCCACTGACCCGAAAGCCTTGGCAGCCTCTAAGAGCTGGTTGAAAGCCTTTAACAATATCGCAAAGAAACACCTGATTACCACGGGAGGCGGCTCCATCATTATGTATCAGGTGGAAAATGAGCTGCTGGCAGAAAATCCCAGCACGACCGCATTCCTAAAAGAGCTAAGCAACTTTGTGCGCGGCGATGGGATAAATGTTCCCCTGTTTGAAAATGACTGGGGATTGGCAGGACGTTTTGCTCCGAATAAAGCCGGAAACCCGGCGGGTAAATATGGCAGCACTGATTTTTACACCTATGATCGTTATCCCCTGGGCTTCAATTGCGGGGCAGGACGCGGGAACCTAGATGATGTTGAACAGACTTTCCGCAATTATGAACCGAAAGGTCCGCATTTTATCGCCGAAGGGCAAGGGGGTGCTTTCACTCCTTGGGGAGCAAACTTTACCCCCGAGAAATGCGCCAGTTTCACCGATGGAAACTTTGTGCGCCAGTGGGGGACTGTCCTTGCCGGTAACGGGGTGAAAGCTTATACCTACTACATGATTTTTGGCGGCACTAACTGGGGTTATACCGGTTCTCCCTCCTCTGGTTTTACCAGTTATGACTATGGGGCTGGTATAAACGAGGATCGGACGATTCGCAAAGACAAATTTGGGGCGCAAAAAGAGATTGCCTACTATTTGCAAGCCAATCCCCAATACGTAACCTCTAATCCGGTAGCTAAACCCGATATTAAGAGGGTTAGCGGTGACGCCCAGATTAGAGGGTATCAACGGATTTCTTCCGAGGGCGCAGCGGCGCTTTCAGCTACCGGTAACGGTGGGCGCACTCTGGGGTTTGTTTTGAATGACACCAATGACACCAGTACCAATAAGTTTACTTTTGCTTTGGATTTAGCCAATGCCGCCGGAGTGGGGGCAAGGTTTAATCACGATGATAATGACAGCGAGCTAAAGTATTCGACGGGTTGGAAGTCGGTTAAGGACGATTCGGCTTGGAAGGGAAGTGTCCACGAGGCTAGTAAAGCGGGCGAGGAAGTCGCATTCGAGTTTACCGGCACGGGAATCGAGATTGCGGTAGCCACCGGAACCGATCATGGGAAATTCGCGGTAAAGCTCGATGACCAGGCGGAACAGGTAGTAACTGGCTGGGTGGGAACCGAACAGAATAAACCTACCCAAAAAGTTGTGTTTTCTAAGAGTAATCTTCCTGCTGGTAAACACACCCTGAAGGTGCGGGTGCTGGGGCAAAGCGCCGAGGGATCTACTACTGGAGGCACGAAAGTCCAGCTAGATGCGCTCAACGTCCTGGGAGCCAGCGCCACGCCCTGGGTAGTGGTGAACAATAATGACCCGGCGATTAAATATAATCCCGCGGTTGGGACTGCCTCATCTTGGGAATATGCTACCGGGCAAAACTGGACTAGCGGGGATTATCAAGGAGATGAAACCTATTCTGCCCGTAAAGGTGATTCTTATACCTATGACTTTAACGGGGTGGGAATCGATATTATTGGGGCTTTCTCCGGTAATCACGGCATAGCCGATGTGTTTATTGACGGGAAAAAAGTGGGGCAAACCAAAGAAGAAGTCACTAACACCGCGCGCGCCCAGCAGGTTTTATATAGTGTGCGAGGGTTAAGTGCCGGTAAGCACACCTTAAAAGTTGAAGTCACCGGCAAGCCTTTTGCGGGTTCTAAAGGTACTTTCGTATCGCTAGATGCTTTGCGAGTATTCCCCGATAAAGAGGCAATAGATCAGTTTAATACCGGAACCAGCGTCAAAGATGGAGAAAACTCTTGGTCGCGGATTCCACAAAAAGCGGGAACTGCTCTGACTTTGCATGGCCGGGATGCGTTGCTGATGAGCGCGGATATGAAAATTGCGGGACAAAAACTGCTATACACGACCTCGCAGCTATTCGGTTCCCCGATTGCTACCGATAATGCCCAGGTACAGTACCTGCTCGGGGTAGCGGGAGACGATGGGGAAACTCTGCTACGTTACCCGGTTAAGCCGCAGGTGAAAGCGCCTAAAGGGGTAGAGGTTACCTGGAATGAGCAGTATAAGACGCTGCGTTTGAACTATAAGTATTCTGCCGAGCCTACCGATATTACTATCACCCCGGCTGCCTCAGATAGAGCAGCGAGTGCGGGAGATACGCTGCGTTTGCGGATTATTGACCGCACCTACGCACAAACTACCTGGTTACTAAATACCGGTGAGGGAGGCAGTGGCAAACGTTTAGCGGTAGAGGGCGCAGAGCTCGCTCGTAACTGGAGCTTAAACGGCACGAATTCCGAGGTTAATGGCACTACTGATTCTCAGAGCCAAACTCCCTATGTGCTGCTTCCTAAAGGCGTAAAGAGCGCGAGTTGGAATGGCGGCAAAGCGGGAGTAAGCGAAACCGAAGGTATTTATGCCGGTTTCACCAAATTTATTCCGCAGATGCTAAGCTTCGAGCCACCCCAGCTAAAGTGGGTGAAACAGGAGGGCGCTGCGGAAAAGGAAATCGATTTTGACGATAGCGCCTGGCAGGTAGCTAACGGTAAACAGCGTAACCAAGAATGGCAAGCTCCCAGTACAAATGGACTGGTTCTGGACTCCAATTATTACGGTTTCTATGAAGGATCCGTATGGTACCGCGCTACTTTTGTAGCCAGCAGTGATTCCCCAGTTATTACTCTGAACGGTAACGGGGGTTCCGGAGTGCCCGGGCATGGCAAGAATCCCGCCTTTATGCAAGTGTGGGCAAATGGGAAATCGCTGGGCGCGGCCAGCGCCGCGGGCACCGACCAGTCTTTCACTGCTAAAGGGATTAAAGCCGGAGATAAAGTAGTTTTAGCGGTGCTAGTAAATAACCTGGGGCAAAACCTGGACTGGTCAGATAATGGGTTATCACGCCAAAACCGGGGATTGTATTCAGCTACTATTCCCGCTCAGGACGGGAAAGTTACCTGGAAGATTCAAGGCGCTGCCGATAAGAGCGGCACTAAAGATAAAGCGCGTGGTCTTTACAATAACGGTGGTTTATATGGTGAGCGTCAAGGCTGGCATCTGCCAGGTTTAGATGACTCGAAGTGGACCGCGGCCACTGATATGCACGCGGACGAGGCCGGGGTTACCTGGTATCGATCCACTTTCGATTTAAACGTTCCTAAAGATGCCGATGTAGCTTTCCGCCTGGATGTGCTCTCGCGGCGTTTCGGCGATACCCGGCAGACTAGAACCGACCATTCTCAGGCGTTACTGTTTGTCAATGGCTGGAATACCGGTATCTATATCGGTGATATCGGACCGCAGGATTCCTTCACTATCCCGGCGGCTTTCCTCAATCTAAACGGCAAGAACACGGCGGCAGTTGCAGTTATAGGTAAAGAAGCTGATGCGGGGCCAGAAAATGTAGTGCTGCGCGCGGTTCATCTTTCCCAGATGAATGCCTTAGCGCCAGTAACTGCGCAAACGGATAACCCGGGTGGAGTTGAACCGGAAACTCCCGATAAACCGGATAATCCAGAAACTCCGGATAAACCGGATCAGCCAGAAAAGCCGAATCCTTCCCAGCCGGATAATCCGCAAAATCCAGCTACTCCCTCTAAAGAGGCGTCTCCTTCTGAAAATGCGAAGACTCCCTCCTCGAAAGGAAAGACCGTTAAAGAGGGACTGGGGCGTACCGGTACTGAGGGCATTTCCGCTTTATTAATCGCGCTATTGGCATTGGGGGTAGGAATCGGGGTGCGTTATCGCCAGCGATGGCTGGAAGATAAATAACCAAATTGGTGGGGTGAAAACCCAATTGAGGTTTTCACCCCACCGCTTTATAGCTTGAGTAAATACCTAGGGTTAGGGCTTGCTCATCTGGGTAAAAATCGAAAAGATTAAGAGAAATAGTCGCTTTCAGTATCTGCTTACCGGGGTCGGTAAAATCCACGGAAAGTGAGTACTTAAGACAATGAGGTTTGAAATGGTGTTATCGGTGACCAAAGGGCGTTTTAAGGCTTTAGTAGCCGGTTTTTCAGTGGCTTTGACTTCAATGACGCTCATGCCCCTGGCAACTGCTCTTCCTGCCGAGGCCGCTTCTGGCCAGTTTAGCTATAACACCGTAGTTAAATACGGTGATGATGGGGTTACTAACTACCGGATTCCCGCAGTAATCAAACTGGGTAATGGTGATTTATTAACCGCCTATGATGCTCGCCCCGCAAATGGCGACGCTCCGGCTCCTAACTCGATAATGCAAAAACGCTCTACCGATGGGGGAGCGACCTGGCAGGGGCAAACCGTTATTGCCCAAGGTAAAGGCACTACTATGGGGGATCCCAATAAAGAGGGCTTCTCAGACCCGGCCTACATTTACGATAAACAAACTGGACACCTATTTAACTTCCATGTGCATTCCTATGACGTAGGGTGCGACCCCAATGGAACCCTAGAAACTGACGAGTTTAGCAACCGCAAAGTACAGGGGGTGAGCCTGTCAGTTTCTACCGATAATGGAGCCAGCTGGACGGAACGTTACGGAAACTCTCCCGATGCAACGCGAGGACTTACTGCCGCGGTTAAACAGCCCGGATATCCCTGCGGGTTTGCGGCTTCTGGACACGGTATCCAGCTGCAGCATCAAAGCGGTGCTAATGCGGCAAAAAATGGACGCCTAATCACCCAGTTTATTGCCGGTAAACCGGGTACTTGGGCAGCCTACTCGGTGTATTCCGATGACCACGGTAAAACCTGGAAACGTGGCTCCACCATCGGCACGGATATGAATGAAAACAAGTTGGTGGAACTGTCCGATGGCACGCTCTTATTAAACTCCCGGATGAGTAACAAGGTGGGATACCGCTATATTGCCAAGAGCACCGATGGCGGGGAAACCTGGACTGATTTGCAGATAGAACGATCCTTAGTTGATTCCAAGACTCCGGGGCGCAATGCCTCGATTATCCGCAGGTACCCGGATGCTCCCTCCTCAGACCCCAAATCTAAAGAGCTTTTGTATTCCGGGATGGCTGATAGCGGTAAAACTCTCGCAGTGAGCTATTCCTATGATGACGGTAAAACCTGGCCGATTCGTAAACTCTATTGGAATAACAAGGCCGCTTACTCTGATCTAGTCGCGATTGATACCCAAAGCGGTAAATACGGGGTAGCTTTCGAAGAAGATCACCAGATTGGTGGCAACTATTTTGAAACTATTCATTTCGGCACTTTTGACACCAACTGGTTAAACCCAGTCAAGATTTCTCTAGCTGATGCAAAAGTAGCAGCCGAAGCGGGTAAAACTGTCGAGATTCCAGTTAAGGTTAGCAATGATGACGCGAAAGAGGTCGTTCCCCTAGCTACCGCGGTAAAACTGGCGTTGCCCAGCGGGTGGAAAATGGAAGAAAGCGTCTTGGCGCAAGAACTTCATCCCGGAAACTCCGAAACTGTAACTTTACGGGTTAGCATTCCGGCTAATGCCGCCCAAAAAACCTATTATTTGGACTCTAGTCTGGAATACGGCAACGTTAAGCTGCGCGGAGACGTAGAAATCAAGGTTACCAACCCTAATATAATTACTGACCCTACCGGTTCGGTTGGCGTTGACTTTGAGCTTACCAATCCCAAAGCCGATGGAACTTGGGCTGTGGGCGACAAAATGATTTTCAATGTTAATGTAACCAACCTGCTTGCGGAAGATAAGTCCTTTACTTCCACTGCCTCCAATTTGGATACCGGATGGGCAGGCTGTAGGTGGAGAAGTATCTCGGCGGGAGCTACCTTGCCGTGTGCAAACCGAACCCACACGGTCACCCAGGAAGATATCGATGCCGGATTCTTTACTCCCTCCATCACTTACAAATATCAAAATCCGGGTTATTCGGGCGCTGAAACCCAGTTAAAACCGGTGCAAGGACGTAAAATTCCTATCTTTGCCAGTCACGTCCAGGTACTAGAATTGGCAGTAAAGGGAACGAAAGACAAATATGACGTGGGCGATAAACTGGTATTTACCCCGAAAGTACAAAACGTGGGACAAATCCCGGTAGATGTCCAGCTGAACGGGGAAAACTTTACGCTAGCTTGCCATAACGAGGACGGAAAGCTAACTAAGGGAAGCACCTTCTCTTGTACCGCCAGCGACTATGTAATAACCAAAGAAGATATTATTCGCGGCAGCTTTACCCCCAAGTTCAAAGTTAAAGTAACTGACGGGAATAAAGTGCTCCAAGAGTTCATCTATACCGGGAAAGAAATCCCGCTTCCCTCTGATAATCCGATTGCTACTAAACTTCCCCAAACGATTCCCTCATTGGATTCGTGGAAGACCAATACCGATGCAAATGACGTGTTCAAACTAAGCCCGGACACGGTAGTTTACTATCCGGCTGGTTTTGAAGACCAAGCCCAGATTGTGGTGCAAGAGCTAAACGCCTACCTGAAAGCGGCGGGGCAGGCGCAAACTGTGCGGGCGCAAGCCGCCGGTGGGGTAGCTCCGAAAGCCCATGACGTGGTTATCACCCTAGATGCTGCCCAGCAAGACAAACTGGCAGAGGAGGGGTACAGCCTTCAGATTGGTGCCCAAGGGGTAAATATTACTGCCGCGCAAAAACGGGGAGCGTTCTGGGGTACGCGTACTCTGTCGCAAATGCTGCGGCAGCAGCTAACCCTGCCCTATGGCAGCGCCCTTGACCAACCTCAACAGCGCGAGCGTGCCGTTACTCTCTGCGCCTGCCGGATTAAGAATCAACCAGATTATATTCACCGGATGCTCACCGATATGGCTGACCTGAAGATGAATCAGGTAGTTTTAACTGCCAAGATGGAGTCAGCGAAAGAACCGGTCACCAATAACTATTCCTATTACACTAAGGAAGAGTTAAAAGGGATTGTTGCTTACGCCGACAAATTAGGTATTGAAGTAGTTCCCCAAATGGGAGCCCCAGGGCATATGGATCCCAAGATTCATAACCTGCCTCAATATCAGCTTAAGAAAACCGATGGCACTTTGGATAATGACCGTCTAGATATCACTAACCCCGAAGCTGTCGCTTTCTATAAGCGTCAAATTGATGATTACCTGGATGTATTCCCCTCCAAGTATTGGCATATGGCCGGGGACGAATATATGTACCGTTCCGCCTACAGCAATTACCCGGTATTTGGACCCGGTGGAGTAAACGGTCCCAAACTGTTCGTAGATTTCATTAACGATATTAATAAGCACGTGAAATCTAAGGGTAAGACCTTGCGGGTTTGGAATGACGGATTAACACAAGGAAATATTGATTCCCTGGATAAAGATATCGTGATAGATATGTGGCAATCAGGTCTCAGTCCGCAAGCCCTGATTGATAAAGGACATAAAGTCAATAACACCAATTACGATCTCTATTTCTCCCGTGAAATGGGCTGGCGGATTCAAAACAGTGGCGCAGCTGCTATCTATAATGACAAAGGGTTTACTGCCGGTACTTTTAAGAGTGGAAAAGTAGCGGATGATAATCCTGGAAACCTGGGAATTAAACTTTCGATTTGGCCTGATACTTCCATATATCAAACCGAAAATGAAGTTGAGATGGAAGCCTTTGAGGCTTTCCGCTTAGTGTCCCAGCTGGGCTGGTCAGGCTCGCGTCCCTGGAAAGATGGCAAAATTTTTGTAGACTTTGCAAAAGCGCTAGGGCATACGCCTAATTGGGAAAATGTTAATCGGCGTCCCTTAGAGGACGGGGTGTATGCCTTCACTAGCTCCGGGTTACGCTTAGATGCTTCTGAGAATCGCGAACCAGACGCGATTAGTTATTCATCTGATCAATGGCAAATCACCCACACCTATGACCACTACTACCAGTTGAAGTCGGTAAAGAGTGGTAAATGCCTGAGTATGGATGTGGGCAAACAGCGTTTCAATGGCAGTGGGCGGCAGTACGCCACTACTGATTTGACTGTAGTTAATGAAGTTGGTGCCCGCCCCGCCTTGGTCGAGTGCGTAAACGATATTAATCAGAAGTATCACACTGGTGCCTGGAAGAATAACTCTTCAACCAGTAAACGCAATAATCAGAAATGGCAGATTATTGAGGACGGCAACGGCAAATATATTGTGCGCCACGCCCTAACCAATATGGATTTAGCTATTTCGAGTGGGGAAGAAAAGCACGTTGATTTAGGGAACGTGGGAGATTTGGATGACAACACCAAGTCCCGGCCGATGGAAACAGATTTAATCCAGCTACCTAGCGATATGACCGCTACTCGCTGGACAATTACCAAAGCCGACCAGTCCGCCCCGGCGCAAATGCGCGCTCCCCACGGAACTGTTCCCGTAGCCAACTTGGACTGGTATCCCGGTAGCACTATCGGTTGGGCAGATGACGGTCTGATTCGGGTAAACCGCACCTTGAAGGGCAGTCCTTTGCTGATTGAGGGAGAAAAGTATCGCGGCGGTATTGGAACCCACGCGTCCTCGAAAATAACCGTGCATCTAGGGAAACAGTGCTCAGTATTTAGCGCGAAAGTCGGTATAGATGATACCCAAGAAGCTGGGAAATCATCTTCGGTCACTTTCAGAGTATTGGGTGCTGACGGGCAGGAACTGGGCGCGTCCAGTAAAGCCTTGACCGCTGCTGATAAAGCTGAAGCCATGAAAGTGGACGTCAGCGGACAAGAAAAAATTACCTTGTTTGCCGATGCTGGCGACTCTAATGCCAATGACCACGCTGACTGGGCAGATGCCATGGTTACCTGTAAGCAGATGGATGCCGATAAATATCAGCCCTCCTATAAAGATACCGAGGCTAAAGCCGGTAAAACCGCTAGCGCAGCCGCTCCTAGTTTTGCCCCGGAAGCTGGAAAGGCTAGGGCGCAAAAGTTCGAGCTGGTAGAAACGATTCCTGCTGGGATAAGCATTGAAGCTGCTACCGGGGCGATAACTTGGCAAGTACCCGTAAATCAGCAAAGCGGAACTGTAAGCGTAGACGTTAAAGTGACTTACGAGGACGGGTCGAGTGAGATCGTGCCCGCCAAGTTTAAGGTCAGCGCCAGCGCTCCGCAGCCACTTCCGGAGGTAGCTCCGCAAGCACCGATCTTTAACGATAAAGACAACACCTATACGATTCCGCAGGTTCCGGGAGTGGTTTACCTGCTGGATAATCAGGTAGTTAAGCCCGGGACTTACCCAGTTAAGGGCGCGAGGAAAGTATTGATTACTTCCCAGCCGGCGACTGGTTATCACTTTAAAGCGGGGGTTACCACCCAGTGGGCGCACCAGTTCAAAGTGGAGACCAAGCCCAGCAAGCCAACGACTAAGCCGGGTGGAACCCAGAAGCCTCAGGATGGTCGTTCTGGGCAAGCTCAAGCTAAGCCGCAAAAACCCTCCGCAGGGCTGGTATCTACCGGTGCTGCCGGGACAGTGGGGCTACTGGCGCTGGTAGTCATGGGAAGTGGACTAGCGATCCGTCGCTTTTCCAGAAGACAGAGCGGTATTAATGAATGATGATGGTTTTTTCTTAATGAAGAAAAGGTAAGAAGCAATGTCCTTAAAACATAAAACTATCTTGACGGTTAGTGCCGCGCTGTCCCTGGCTTTCGGGGGACTGGCGACTGCGCCGATTGCGGCCGCGGAAGCGGTGTTTACCCCGATACCACAAGCGCAAATGAAAGCCGTGTGGACTGATTCGGTAGAAACTGGTGGTGAAGGAGCTAACGGTCCGCTAGAGAAAGTGCTTGATGGGGATACCAAATCCTACTGGCATACCATTTGGTATCAAGGTACAGGCAATAATGAAATGCCCCATAAATTCATTATTGATTTAGGTACAGAAGTTCCAGATTTAGGGCGGGTAACGTTAACCCCGCGGCAAAGTTCCAATGGCTCGGGAAGGGTTCACGAATATCAGATTGTCAGCTACACCGATGCCAACTGCGCCGATAAATCCAAAGCGAAGGATTTAGCCCCGGCTAAAACCTTAGCGGCCGGTGAGTTCGAAGAAAATCATGGGGATTTAAGCGCCAAAAATATAGATTTTGCTCCGGCGGCTGCCCGCTGTGTAGGGGTAATTTATAAGAGCGCTTGGGGCGGTCAAGCTGGGAGCAGCGAAACCGTGGGTTCTTTGGCTGAGTTCAATGCCGCTACCGTCAGCGGATATCAACCGCCAGCTCCCCCCGCAGCTGAACCAGAAGTTAAGATTCCTAACCCTGGCGATAAAATCACCATTACCGATGGCTCTTTATCAGCCGACTTACAGGCAGGATTCCCCCAAGTTATCGCGTATCACCTGCAGGGAAAGACCCTACCGGCAAATGTGGGATCTGTTCTGAAACAAGTACGCATCAATGAACAGATGCGAACAGTCTCCCTGGTTTCTGCCGCGACAAAGACCGCTGATAGTGCCACCTATAAGCTAAAAGTTGGTGGCTTAGAAGCTGCTTTGACAGTAAAGATTTCCTTGGCTAAAGGTAATCTTCGCTGGGAAGTAACCGCGATTGATGATCCCAAGAATCAAGTAGATCGCCTGGCAGTACCAGGGCTGAATCTGGTCAGCGTTGCCGGCGCTAAAGATGGAGCCCTCACAGTTGCCAGCGATGGCACCAATCGAATGGAAAACCCCGACACTACCTGGAAAATCGCTAAGCAAAAAGTAGGGCGCGCCAGTGGATATATGGCGGCGCTCAGCAACAGTGAACTGGCTGCCGGGTTGGTCTCGAATGCGGTCAGTGACGACTATGCCGCCAGTAAGCAAGATGGACGCGGAGCAACCCGCTGGGTAGCAACTACCGCCCAAGAGAAGGCCGATACCGCGGGTAAAACCACAATGGTAGGCTCGCTTACTCCCGCTTCCTGGGTGGTATGGGGCACTAATACCCGCAGCGGGAAAATCGGAAAAGATCCCAATCCGTTTGCCCAGGTACGTATTGTAAGTGACGTAAACGGCGACAGCGCGGTAGACTGGCAAGACTCTGCCACCGCTACCCGCGCCCTCATGGTGGAAAATAAACTACCCAATGGTTACGACGATACCAAGAACCGGGTGATTACCCGGATTCCGTTCAATATTGTCTCCCAAGCTACCCATCCATTCCTACGCACTCTAGACGATACTAAACGCATCAGTTTAGAGACCGGTAACCTCGGACAACACGTATTGCTCAAAGGGTATCAAGCAGAAGGGCACGACTCTGCCCAAGGAGACTATGCCGGGCATTACAACGAACGGGCAGGTGGTTTCACCGATTTGGTGACCATGACTAAAGGTGCGAAAGACTACAACGCCGACTTTGGGGTACATATCAACGCCACCGAATCCTACTCGGAAGCTAAGTGTTTCAATGATGGTACCAACGCCGCTACCGTAACCGATGAATCATGCGTTATAAAAATGCCTCCCCAGGCGGCTTGGGGCTGGATGAACCAGGCATACTATATGGACGATAACGCTGACCTAGCGCAGGGACGGGTAATTAAGCGCTTCCAGAAGTTCCGGGATGAACTAACTAAAGCCGGGATTGCTGACCGTTTCGATTGGCTCTATTTTGACGTATTTTACGGTAGAGGATGGCGTCCTCAGCGTCTGGGAGCCGAGCTGCAAAAACAAGGCTGGGAAATCGGCTCCGAATGGGCTTGGGCATTCCCGGATACTTCTTTATGGTCCCACTGGGCAAACGATGAAAAGTATGGGGGAGAAAAAGAAAAAGGCTTGAACTCAACCTTAATTCGTTTCGTGGAAAACAGTTGGCGAGATTCCTGGAATCCTAATCCGCTACTCGGCAATGCTAATGTCGTGGAATTTGAAGGCTGGACTGGTCACACCGATCATGGCAAATTTATAAATAATGTGTGGCAACGTAACCTGCCCACCAAATTCCTACAACAATCAGACATCAGAACCTACCAGCTAGGGCAAAAAGCCACCTTCACAAACGGAACCGAGGTTACCTCTAATCGTGCCAATATCGGCGGTACTGATTTAGGTACCGACCGGGTAATAACCTATGACGGCGCTACCGTATATACCGGCGGAAAATACCTGTTGCCCTGGGGTGAAAAAGATGGAATCGGGGCCGCTAAATCTGCCGGAGACAAACTGTACCATTACAACCCAGCAGGGGGCACTAGCACCTGGACACTGCCAGGTCACTTTAAGGGCGTAACCTCCTTCCATCTTTATGAGCTCACTGCTACCGGAAGGGTAGATAAAGGCACCGTGAATGCAAGTGGGGGCAGTATTTCCCTCTCGGCTAAGGCAAATACCGCCTACGTCCTCTATCCGCAAAACGCGCCTAATCAAGCAGACCCCAACTGGGGGCAGGGCAGCGGTATTAAAGATCCCGGGTTCTTCTCCGGTACCTTAAAATCCTATGACACCAGCGGAAACGTTAGTATTGAAACCAGTAATCGCGGTAACTTCCAGGCTCTAATAGGCGAGGGAGCGTCCTCCCTATCCCAAACCCTCACCTTGCCTAAAGGAGACTATTCCATGTGGGCATGGGTAGAGGTACAGCCCGGTCAAGAGCGGCAAGTAGACGTGAGCATCAGCGGTAACGGCGTTAAAGCTGTCGGTAACCAAAAAACCATTGCTGGGAAAGTTGCCACCAGAATCACTAAATCTACTGCCCCTAACAAGACGGCTTCGGATGAAAAGTTCCAAACCTACTTCCAGCGGGTACGGGTAACTTTCCACAGTGAAGGTGACCCGGTTACTTTCCAGGTGGCAGCAGGGGACGGAGCCGCAAAAGTACGTGTCGATGATTTGCGAGTAGTTAAATATAATGCTCCGGTAGATAACGAAAAAACCGCGCAAACCGTCTTCTTTGATGATTTTGAGGACGTAGACACTGGTTATTGGCCTTTCGTTACCGGCGCTACTCAGGGAGGAGACGCTCGCACCCAGTTAGCAGAGCGTCACTCTCCTTATTCCGATGCGGGCTGGTGGGGAAAGAATAAGCAAGGTCAAGTTGTTGCCCATGGTAAACAAAGCGACAATGTGCTCGCCGGGAAATGGTCACTGCTGGCGCATGAAGAAAATGCGGGGCAAATTCTGCGCACTATCCCAGCTGCAATAAAGTTTGAACCAGGGCATAAATACCGGGTTTCTTTTGCCTATCAGCAGGCCTATGCGGGTGAGTATCAGTTTAGTTTAGGCCGGGACTGGCTGGCCGACTCGCAGATTAAGAGCTCTGCGGTGCAAACTAAAGATATTCCCGAAGCGAAAGGTAAAGGAGTAGGGGGCAAAGGAACCCAAATCTTTTCCACCGAATTTGTTACCTCCACCGTAGGGGACTACTGGATTGGTATTAATAAAGTCGGCGGGCTTCCCGGATCTGATTTAACCCTGGATAATATCCGGGTCGAAGACCTAGGGAAAGCTGAGGTGTTGCCCGGTAATGCCGATCCGGCAATCCAAGCAGCCCAGACGGTATCGGAAGGGCAAACCTTTACGGTACAAACCAATACCGAGTTCTTCGAACCGGGTAATCCTGGAAAAATTACGAACCTGAAAACTACTCTCAGCGCTCCAGATGGCTGGAAAGTCACTAAGAAGAGTGAACCTAGTGGGGACAATATCGCCCAAAATTGGGAGGTTAAGGCTCCCCAAGGGGCTACAGATGGAGTATTAACCTATAAGGTCTCCTATCAGGTTGATTCCGATGGCACGACCAGGGAAGTAAGCGTAGCCAGGAAAGTTAAAGTTCTCCGCTCGGTTCGCGACGGCGTAAACTATCTCTCTGATTTGCCTTGGAGCAATGAAGAGAACGGTTGGGGTCCGGTCGAAAGAGACCAAGAAAATGGAGAACAAGGACGGGGCGACGGTACCCCAATCAAGGTGGGAGGCAAAGAATACCCCAAAGGTATCGGTGCCCATGCCCCAAGTAGCATTACCTTTGATTTGGCGGGTAAATGTACCCGGATGAACGCAATCGCCGGGGTAGATGACACTCAACAAAATGGCTCCGTGAAGTTTATGGTTATCGGAGACGGGAAGACCTTATTTGAATCCCCGCAGGTAGTTACCAAAGCGGGGGGAGCAAATAAAATTGACCTTGATATTACCGGGGTGAAATCCCTGATTCTAAAGGTAACTGATGGCGGTAACGGTGTAGGTAATGATCACGCCGACTGGGCAGATGCCAAAGTTACCTGTAAGGTTGAGACTCCTGCCGCGCAGCCTCCCAGCTTAAAAGAGGTAGTAGCAGAGGCTAAACCGGGTACGGTTGCCACTTCGGATGCTCCTACTTTCGTTGATGAGGATGGGGACACCGTTACCCCGCCGGCGGGCGTGAAATTCAGCTTCGCGAATCTGGACAGTCAGCGGCACTTGGTGCAATCGCGTGAGGCGGTAAAAGCTAATGGTGATATCTATATTGATAGCGCCACTGGGCAAGTAACCTATCTTCCTTTGGCTGTAGAAGCCGGAAAGTCGGTGAAGATTCCGATTCAAGCCAGTTATCCTCAGGGAGATAAAACCGTAACTATCCCGGGAACCGTAACCTTTAACGTGGCGGCAAACGAAGAAACACCCGGTAAAATCACCGAGGTGACTCCGATAGCACCGGTGGCAACCGATCCGGGTAGCTGCGAGAAGAAACCATTCGTGGAGATTCCCGTAACCAAAGGAGTCCAATACCTGCTTGACGGCAAAGAAGTGGCAGCCGGTAAACACGAATACGCCTACGGAAAGCAAATAACAGTTACCGCCAAGGTTTCTGATACCAGCAGCTATCGTTTCGCTGCGGGGGCAGTAACTAAATGGACTTTCCAGACTATGGCTCCGCAAGGATGCGAGGCTACACCGGGCAATCCGGATAAAGATAAGCCGGGTACCGGAAAGCCGGGAGGTACCGACAGACCGATAGCGCCTCCTACAGGTAACCCCGCGAAACCAGGTAATTCTGATAAAGCGGGGACAGGAAATAAGACCGCTAACTCGCGCGGTGGGAATCTAACTAGCACCGGCGCTTACGGCGGAGCATTCGCACTAGCTGCATTAATACTGATAGTTGCCGGCAGCAGGATTCGTAACCGTCGCTTAGAGTCTTAAGACTAAAGTGTCTACCCGATTCTCCTAGTAGCAGCGGCGGCGTGGAATCAATGCGAAAGCATAAAAGAAACCGCGCCGCCGCAGTAGCTAATGACTACCGCTAATAGTTAATAACCGCAGATGCAAATAGTTTGGGGGTCTGGATTAATCCAGACCCCCAAACTTCTCTTTTCTTTAACAGTCCCCGTCCGCAACTGCAAATCTATAGACGTATAGGTTCTAACCCTTGATAGCGGCATTGAACCAGCTAGTAATACTGGTGGGATGGGTAATCGCGGTGCCGACTACTACCGCCCAGGCGCCTGCGTCCATGACTTGTCGTGCCTGTTGCGGGGTGTGAACTCGTCCTTCACATAGCACCGGAAACTCTGGGAATTCCGCAGTCATTTGGGAGAGTAGTTCAAAATCCGGTCCGGCAGTTTTGGGTCTATCTCCCGTGTACCCCGCCAGCGTAGTAGATAAAATATCGGTTCCCGCCTCAGCTGCTTGTCGGGCGTCCTCGATACTTCCGCAATCGGCCATCACCAATATGCCCTCATCATGCAGGGCAGCAACAGTTTCACCATAAGTTAGACCATCGGGACGAGGACGGCGGGTAGCATCTAGTGCCACAATATCGGCTCCTGCCATTGAGCAGGCGCGAGCGTGACGCAAAGTTGGAGTGATAAACACGCCCTCGTGCCCCTCTTTCCAAATCCCCAAAACCGGGATTTCAACCTGTCCTTTAATCGCAGAAATATCTGATAAGCCCTGGCAGCGAATCCCAACTGCGCCACCTTGCTCAGCGGCTAAAGCTATCTGAGCCATAGTTTCACTGTGTCGCATCGGTTCGCCCACATAGGCTTGTACGCTAACAATTAATCCCCCTTTAAGGGACTGGATTATTTGATTCATGATTATCCTAGATTCGTATTTGCCCAAATAGCTGCACCTACTAGGGGGGCATTTCCTCCCAGAGTGCCACTGATTAGGGGAGTGTTCTTTACGGGGGTGAGAGCATCGGCTTGGAAGCCAGCTGTTACTGCCTGCCACCATTGCTTACCGGAACGGGTAACCGACCCGGAAACTATAATGGCCTCGGGATCCACCAAGTTGCAGATGCCGGCCAGGGTTTGTCCAAGCGCATATCCAGAGTCATAAATAACCTGGGTTGCCCATACTTCTCCTTTTAGAGCGCGCTCGGTGATTTCGCGTCCGCTTTGCGCCCTCGGGAGATTAGCCGGTTTATCCCGGTTATACAGTTCTACTTGACCACTGCCGGAAGCCACGGTTTCGATATGACCTTTGGCTCCACAAGAACAGGTTAAACCGGCAGCTAACGGGTGGGGCAGATGCCCAATATGACCGGCGGCGCAGTGGGCGCCAAACTGGACATGACCATCGATAACTAGCCCGCCTCCCATGCCGGTTCCCACCGCCGCGGCCAGGATAGAGGAATAGTCTTTACCGGCTCCTAGGCTTGCTTCCCCGAGGGCGTGGGCGTGCACATCATTGAGGACGAAAACTTCCGTGTTGAAAGCTGCCTTTACCTGTTTCGCTAGTTCGGTTCCGGCCCAGCCTTTAATCAAATCGGTAGCAGAAATAACCGTTCCCCGCTGGGGGTCAATCACGCCCGCAGCGGAAATCCCGATAGCCTGAATTTGGGTTATACCTTCGGCTTTAGCTGCCTCTTTAGCGTGACTTAACGCTTCGATAATGGCGGCTACTACTGCCACGCTACCCTCACTGGCGGGGGTAGGACGCGAATAGTTCGCCGATACTGTCCCTTCGGCAGTATTAACTACCGCGGATGCAATCTTCGTTCCGCCCAAGTCTGCGGCGAGGATATAGCTCATTTTAAGAGCCCTACCTGCTCAAGTACGGCGCGTACGCGTTCAACATTTTCCCCTTCCAGGGCTTTAACCGGTTCGGTAACCTGATTGGTGTTGAAAACTTCCAACAGTTGCAAGGCAGTTTTGAAGCCGCCTACTCCCGCTCCGTAGCCTTGAATACCGCTTGGAACTGCGGTAATACGCATTAGACGAGCTAAATAGTCCTGTTCTTTCCGTACGGTTTCCCAATCCCCGTTCTGGTAGGCACGCCATTGGCGGACGTAACCCGCGGGGTCTACATTTCCCAAGCCGGGTACACATCCATCAGCCCCGGACATATAGGCGCCATCAACCACGACTTCGTGCCCAGTTAGCAGGGTTAAGGGGTGACCGCAATCGCGATTTTCCTGGCAGAGGAAACGGAAAGAAACATCATCACCGGAAGAGTCTTTCACGCCGGATAACACCCCGTCTTTACCGAGGCGAATAATCAAATCTACCGGCAGTTTAACGTGTACACATACGGGAATATCGTAAGCGAATAGGGGCAGGTCGATGGCTTCATGAATCAGGCGGAAGTGGCGTTCGATTTCCGCGAGTCCCCCTAGAGCATAGAACGGAGCGGTAGCCACAATCGCATCTACCCCGAGTTCTTTCGCTTCTTTGGCGTGTTCAATAACCCGCATAGTTTCGGTATCAATACAACCGCCCAGTACTGGAACCCGATGATCTACGATTTCAACCGCTGTTTTCAGGACTTCCCGGCGCATTTGGTCGGTTAGGAAGGCGACTTCTGAGGAGGAGCCGAGGACGAATAAGCCGTCTACTCCGGCTGCAATCATCCGTTCCAGGTGGCGCTTATAGGATTCTTTATCGAGTTTGCCGTCCTTGGTTAGCGGGGTAACTACCGGGGGAACGATACCGGAGAAATCAGTCATTTCTTTTCCTTTTACTTAGTGGATTTATCTGTTTGTAGAGTACTCGCGTGGGAAGAGGGCTGCTTAAGCAAGATTGTCACAGTAGAAACATCGTTGCCTCTTTGTGGGTGGTAGGTTCTTCCGCAGCTCAAATCCATCGTTAGTTGTCTGACACTTTGAGCATAAGTCATTGGTTTGGCTGACGCAAGGGTTTTGGGGGTGTTCTTTATGTTTCCTTGTTAATAGCTATTTAAGGGTTAAATGCTGGTAGGCAGGAAAAATATGTTGATGTAAATTGTCAGATAAATTACTATTTTTTCTATGTACACGTTGAAGTCGCAACGGTAAAGTGACACTCGTAACTCAAGTAGCTACCTAATCCCAATGACGAGAAAGCTGTAATTAAATGAAAACTGAATTTGGTACTGCGAACTGGATAGTTTTAATTGCATACCTAGCGGCAATGTTGGCGGTAGGTGCTTATTTCACCAGGCGTGCCAGCAAAAATACAGATGCCTTCTTCAAAGCAGAAGGAAAAATCCCGGCCTGGGCAGCGGGATTCAGTATGTATGCCACAACTTTGAGCGCTATTACTTTTATGTCCACTCCCGAGCAAGCGTTCAACAATGACTGGGCTTACGCTATCGGATCCTTGAGTATCATGATGCTGACTCCGGTCTTTATCAAGTTTTATATTCCTTTCTACCGGAAACTTAAGGTAACCACCGCATACGAGTATTTAGAGGAACGATTCAATCCGGCGATGCGAGCTATTAGCTCCCTATTGTTTATGATTTACCATATTGGTCGCGTGGCAGTGGTCATCTACCTGCCTATTATTGCAATTACTTCTGTTTCCTCTATTAATCCCATCGTCGTGGCGGTAATCGTTGGGGGACTGTGTATCGTTTACACCTTCTTAGGTGGCATTGAGGGCGTGGTGTGGTCCGATGTAATCCAAGGATTCCTATTATTAGGGGGAGCTCTCCTGGTGTGCATTATAGGCATATCCGCACTTAATGGTGGGTTTGGTGAGTTCGTTAGTTCAGCTGCCCATGACGGAAAGCTACTGTCAGGGCAGAACTTCCAAATTGAACACATGGACAAGTTTGTGCCGGTGATTTTGCTAGGCCAACTGGCTAACACGCTCTACCAATACACCGGAAGTCAAGATGTGGTGCAGCGCTATCAGGTAACAAAATCTATTAAAGAAACTGAAAAAGCCTTGTGGACTAACTTCTTCCTGGGGCTAATCACTATCCCGATTTTCTTTGGTATGGGCACAATTCTTTGGTCTTTCTACGCCGATAATCTCCCAGAGATTCTAGAAAAGAATACTGCTGGTCTGGTTCCCTATTTCGTGATTACTCAGTTGCCTGCCGGGATTGCTGGCCTAGTAATTGCCGGTATTTTTGCGGCTGCACAATCAACTATCGCTTCAAGTCTGAACGCTATCTCCAGTTGTGCGGTGACTGATTTTAAGCAGCGTTTCTTTGCTAACCGATTAAAAGGTCTCTCCGATGTGGCACTAGCAAGGATCATTATTGCGATTTCCGGGTGTTTCTCTCTGGCGGTAGCGATCTATTTCCTATTGCATGATGCGAATGAAACCTGGAATATCTTCCTTACAGTTTCTGGGCTGTTCGGAGTGCCGGTAGCGGGGATTTTCTTTATCGGAATCTTCACTAAAAAGGCGAACTCAATAGGCGCTATAGCAGGGCTTATTATCAGCGTATTGGTGGGAGTAGGAATGAAATTCTTCCTGCCAGAAGGGTCAATGTTTTCTTCCGCGCTGATGATAGCGTTTATTGCCTTCGTATCTTCTTTGGTGTTTTCCTATCTGATCAGCCTAGTATTTCCGAAAGCCAATAAAGAAGTTACGGGACTTACCTATGCCACCATCGATGCAGACTATGTTCGTCCGGTGGCCTAGAAGCTCCACTAATATTAGCTATCGATTCAAATAAATGGAAGCAGATAAGTCTTAAATGCTTTTTAGTGAAGACAGCTAGTCGGAATAGTTGTTGGCAGTGCTCTGCTTTTCTTGGGTACATATCGCCAAGAAAAGCAGAGCACCATAGCAAGGAGTAAAAATGCTTAGTTATCTGGTAGCGGGAAATCCTACTCGCCCTCTAATTATTTTGGTTCATGGAGTAGAAGACTGCGCGATTGCCTGGGCGGATTATATTGACCATTTAAAATCCCGTTACCTGGTGGTTTCAATAGACCATAAAGGACACGGATTTTCGCCTCGATTTACCGACCAAGAGCTAGAAGATCCTTTCGAGGCTTCATTTTCTGCCCTGGTGTACGCGGTGCAATTTATCGAAAAAACCTTTGCTAAAAAAGCTATTTTCGTGGGGCATTCCATGGGGGGCGCCCTCGTTACGAAACTGGCTGCGCGTCACCCGGAACTGGTGGCAGGGGCGGTAGTAGAAGATCCGGCGTGGCTGTCGCAAACTTACCGTCAAAACTATGTCACTAATATTCCGACTGCTCTTAGCCAACTTGAGTCCTGGCAAGACCCAATGGTGGCCTATAACTGGGGGAGAAAGCGGCGTCCCTGGTGGCCGGGGGATACCATGATTGGTTGGGTTTTTGGAAAGCTCCGGACGGATTCGGGACTGATAGGAAGCGGGGTGGTTAGTTTTAAGGAAAAGTGGCAAGACTTGGTGCAAGAAATTACGGTTCCCCTGGTGGTGGTTTCTTCGGATCAGGAATCAGATATCGTAGGGAAAACCGGGTTAGCACAAACCGATGCATTAGCTAATCAGAATGTGGAAACAGTTTTTATTCCCGGCTGTGAACATACGCTGAGGCGTAACAAACCCCAAGAATTCAACCGGTTAATAGATCCCTATCTGTTGAAATGGGCGGATGCGGAAGAAAACCGTAGTTAGGGGAGGGCGCTGGTAGCCGAGACTCGCCCTCATGGCAGGAAATAGAAAACTGGCTTAAGCGGGCAGAGCCTCAATGGATCCTATTAGAGGCGAATAGTGGTCTTGCACCGCGGCCATGTATCCCAATGTGTCTCCCGCTTCGGCGGCTTTGAGCATAGCTCCATGCGCCTTGGCAGTTGCTACCATATTTTCTTTCCCGGCAGCCGGCAAGACAGGAAGTACCGACATGTGCACCAGCCAGAGGGAGTTCATTAGTTCTTCCAGCAGGATGTTGTTCAATTCGGACACTAAACCAGTGTGAAACTCTATGTCCTCAACTAAGAATTCCTGACCGTTACGAGCTTTTTCCACCATAGTGTCAACTAGCTGATGTAAGTGAGTCAGCTGCTTTCCAGCCACTTTCATTACTATTTCACGGGCTAACCCAATATCAAGAGTTTGGCGAACTTGCACGACTTCTTTTAAGGAAGCCAGGCTGGTAGATTTTAGCGAAGAACGCAACACCATCATTTGGGCAAAAGGACGTAAAGACATTTCTCCCACGTAGGTTCCGCGTCCTTGGTGAACGGTAACAATATCTAGAGCCTGTAATTGTCTTAAGGCTTCGCGCACGGAAGAGCGGGAAACCCCTAATCGTTCACACAGTTCATTCTCCGTAGGTAGCGGGTCTCCGGGTTGTAAATGCTCTTCAAGTATGAAACTTTCTATCGCAGCCAGGGCACCTTTAGACCGTGAACGAGGATTCTCCAAGCTCTTTTTATCATGTAGTAAGCGCCGGTAATCGTCCACTGTGGAGACTGATTCGGGGGTAGCTGTCTTTTTCATGTGATTCCTCTATTGCAATTGCGCTCGTCTAGTAGATTACCATTCCCCATTGAACGGTAGTTGTCTGATGACAGCTATGCTACAGGGCATAGTAGAGTGATGCAATACTCTTTTAATTTGTAAGATTAATAAGCCAAAAACTAGCTTTCTTTGCAGGTCTAAAGCAAATAGGTAACCTTTTTGTTAATTGCTTGACAGAACTTATTCTTTGTTACTACGCTGGCATTTGTATGAAGTTGACATTCGTCTCCCATACGGCAAATGGAAATTCTCAAAGGAGAGGACTCAAAATGCGTTCTATTAAGCGTTGGGCAAAGGTATCGGCTGTACTTGCCGCTGCTGCACTTGCTCTTTCGGCTTGTGGAGGAGGATCCGCTGATACGAAAGCAGGAGGATCTACCGGAACCAAAGCAACTGGCGAACTAAAAGTTTTTGCCGCTTATGACACCACTAACTGGAATCCCTCGAACACGTCTTCGGCTCTGGCGGTGGGCGCTAACCTACAGGTAGTTGAAGGGTTGTACGAGTTTGATTTCTCAAAGTTCAAGGCTCACAAGGCACTGGCTGCTGAAGATGAACCTACCAAGGTAAATGACACCACCTATGAAGTTAAACTGCGTGATGGAGCCAAGTTTTCTAGTGGAGATGCAGTTAGCTCTAAAGATGTAGTCAGTTCCTATAAACGAATCGTTGATGGGGACAAGGACTCAACTGGTGCAGTACAACCCAGTTCCTATGCTGCATTCCTGACTGCTATTTCCGGTATCGAAGCTAAAGATGACAGCACAGTTACCATCAAACTGACCCACGCTATTGACAACTTGAAAGAGCGCTTAGCGTTAATTAAAGTCGTTCCCAGCAAAGCCACCTTTGATGAATTGACCAAGATGCCAGTGGGATCTGGACCTTACAAATACGACACTATTACTGACACCACTCAGGATTTGTCGGTAAATGAGCACTACAACGGGCCTAACCCGGCAACCGTAGGCAAAATTCACTACGACAATTCCCGGGACGCAACCGCTCGTTTAACGGCCGCGGTAGCCGGACAAACTGACGTAGTTGAAGCGCTAGATCCAGCCGGTATTGAAAAGGTTAAGGCTGCAGGATGGGAAGTTAAAGATGCTACCGCCTACGGTATCGCGATGATGACCTTTAACACCACCAAAGCTCCTTTCAAAGACAAGCGGGTTCGTCAGGCACTACTGACCGCTATTGATACCCAAACTATGATTAAGACTGCTCTTAATGGCGCGGGTAAAGAGCCTACTTCTTTCCTGCCTGACTACAACGATCAATACAAGAAAGCTGCTACCCAGTTCTCCTTTGATGTAGACAAGGCAAAGAAGCTACTGGCGGATGCAGGAGTGGCTGCCGGTACCGAAATTAGCGTGCTCACCACTACCGATACTTGGATTGCTGCTATGGGGCCGCAAATCAAGCAGAATTTTGAGGCTCTAGGTCTAAAAGTTAATCTCAACAATGTTGCTTCCGCGGATTTATGGAACAACAACGTTGCCCAAGGCAATTTTGATGTAGTGGTTGCCCCCGGTGATGCCTCCGTTTACGGCGCCGATCCGGGAGTGCTGATTAAGGGCTGGTTCTACTCCGAACTGTGGATGAAAGACCGTTTCCGTCTAACCGAATCTGACCCTGCGGGAGCTAAAGCTCTGGTTGATTTAATGGATAAAGCCGATAAAGCTACCGGAGATGAGGCTAAAGCCAAATGGGGTGAAGTGCAAGATATGATTGCTGATCAGGCAGCCCTCTATCCGCTAGCCTTCCACACTCTCTACACCGCCTACAATCCCGCTAAAGTATCTGACCTCACTCCGATTGGCGTGACCGGTCTGCAACTAATCGGCACCAAGGTAAGCAAGTAGTTATCAAATGATTACTTGCTGCTAAGTGAGGCTCCAACTAATGGGCGGGGCGGAAGCTCCAGTTTCCGCCCCGCCCATTAACTTTAGAGGAAGCTAATACTTGGCTAAAAGGAGAGATTAGTGAACAACTTATTGAGACTCATAGGCAGGCGACTTATCGCTTTGCCAATCATGGCAATCGGGGTCACCATGTTGGTGTTTTTCGTAATGGAGCTATCGCCTATTGACCCCGCCTGGACAGCGCTCGGCGATAACGCGGCCGATCCTGCGCAAGTAAAAGCCTTTAATATCGCCCATGGATATGTAACCGATGATGGTAGCGAGACTGGGAAACCGATTCCCGCAGTGGTTCGGTACTTCAATTATCTAGTTGGTTTATGTCAAGGTGACTTCGGTATTTATGGGGTAGGGACTGGTCATAAAGTAGTAGATTTAATTGCCCCTGCCCTTCCAGTAACCCTGCAGCTCACTTTCTTTGGGCTATTCATTGCGGTACTTATTTCTTTCCCCTTAGGGGTAATCGCGGCGCTTTATCGTGACCGCTGGCCAGATCAGGTTTTTCGTGTCCTATCAGTGGTATTTATCGGTACCCCCAGCTTCTGGTTAGCTGCCTTGTTAGTGCTACTAGGTCTTGCCCTCGGTCATGGTGAACTGGTCGCCGGAGGGTTACCAGGAATCACTGAAGACTTTGGCGGCTGGGTAACCCGAATGATACTTCCCGCCCTAGCCCTGGCGACTCCGGTTATTGGGCAAATGACTAGGGTGGTTCGTACTTCAGTAGTAGAAGAACTTGACCGCGATTACGTTCGCACCGCTTTGGGGGCGGGCATTCCTCGCCCGGTAGTAATCGCCCGTAACGTGCTACGTAACGCGCTGATTACTCCAGTAACCGTCCTCGGTTTACGAGTCGGTTACCTTATGGGAGGGGCAGTTGTTATCGAAATTATTTTCGGTCTGCAAGGAATGGGCAAAGTCCTGGTGCAAGGAGTGCAACAAAGCCAAGTAGAAGTTGTTCAAGCTGCTGCTTTGGTGGTTGCCTTAGCTTTCATTGTGGTTAATATCGTCGTCGATATGCTCTACCTGTTAATAAACCCCCGAATTAGGTCTGTGTGATAATCATGATGAGTCAAACCAAGAAAATTGTTTCCGCAGTTGAAAGCGGTAAAAAAGTACGCTTTAATCGTTGGAAAAATATGAGTATCGGTGCGCGCATTTCCGTGTGTGTGCTGATTAGCGTGGTACTAATTTCCTTTTTTGCCAAATTTATTACCCCATACTCTCCTGATAGGGTATTCACCGATGCCATCTTGGCTCATCCCAGCGGATCGCACCTATTTGGAACCGATTATGCCGGTCGTGATGTGTTATCGCGTTTGCTGATGGGCGGGCGTTTCTCGATAGTCATCGGATTGTGTTCCGCATTTATTGCCCTGTTCTTTGGGGCAATTATCGGCTCGATTGCGGCAGTGGTACGTCGCAGCCTTTCAGAAGTGATTATGAGAATAATGGACATCATTATGGCGGTTCCTGGCATTGCTATGGCAGCAGTAATGGTGTTGGTATTCTCCGGTATCTTCAAAGATGGTAATCGAGTCGGGCTAGTTGCCGTGATTATCGTGGCTATCTCATTCGTATATACCCCGCAGTTGGCGCGGATTGTACGGGCAAATGTGATGGCAGCCTACGGTGAAGACTACGTTAGGGCAGTTATTGTTTCGGGTGCGCGTGCCCCCTGGATTCTGGTAAAACACGTAATCCGTAACACGGCTGCTCCAGTACTGGTGTTTGCCACCGTCCTGGTAGCAGATGCGATTATTCTGGAAGCCTCCCTTACCTTTATTGGCTCCGGTCTCCAATCAACAATGGTTCCTACCTGGGGTAACGTACTTTCTGATGCGTCTGCCAACGGGTCTATTATTTATGGAGCCTGGTGGACCGCCCTATTCCCCGGTCTGCTAATCATGATCACGGTACTGTGTCTAAACATCTTGTCCGAGGGGATCACCGATGCCATGGTGGCTGCGCCGGCTTCTGCTCCCGCAAAGGTTGAACAAAATACCGCCGATCGGGAAGCCGATGCTCTGCTATTGGATCCTCGCCGCGCCTATGTGACTCAAAAAGACTCCTTACAGGAACGTCTAGACTCCCTCAAACTGGTGGAAAGCCAACGCGATGATCGCTTTGATGATTCACCGTTTGCCGGTCAAAACCCATTACTGGAAGTAAAGAACCTATCCATCAAATTCCCGCGTCACGGTGATGTAAACGTAGTGGATCGGGTAAGCTTCACAGTTCGCCCCGGAGAAACCATGGGGCTGGTTGGGGAATCAGGCTGCGGTAAATCAATCACTGCGCTAACCATTATGGGCTTGATCGATCCGCGTGCCCAGATTGAAGGAGAAATTCTCTACCAAGGTCAAGACCTCTTGAAAATGTCTCCTAAGCAAAGGCAAGGGCTATTAGGAAACGAAATGGCAATGATTTACCAGGACGCGCTCAGCTCCCTGAATCCTGCCATGTTGATTAAGGCTCAGATGAAGCAACTAACCTCCAGAGGAGGAACTCGCAGCGCCGAGGAACTTCTAGAACTGGTGGGCTTAGATCCCAAACGAACCTTGGAATCCTACCCGCATGAGCTTTCCGGTGGGCAGCGGCAGCGCGTCCTCATCGCCATGGCTCTCACCCGCGATCCGAAACTGGTGATTGCCGATGAGCCGACTACCGCTCTGGATGTTACCGTCCAAAAGCAAGTTATCGCTCTGCTAAACGAGTTACGGGAAAAACTCGGATTCGCCATGGTGTTCGTTAGCCACGACCTTGCCCTAGTTGCCGAAGTGGCTCACAAGATTACCGTAATGTACGCCGGACAAGTAGTAGAACAGTCGCCGACCAGCGAGCTACTGGAACACCCTGTTCACGAGTACACTCGCGGTTTGTTAGGGGCGGTACTGTCAATCGAATCTGGTTCCGGACGTTTGCATCAGGTTCCCGGCACAGTACCTAGTCCTAAAGATTTCCCAGTTGGTGACCGTTTCGCTCCGCGTTCGTCCCATCCAGATTATGGAGCCGATATTCCACTCGAGCTAGAACTGGTGGGTCCAGAACACGTGTATGCGGCACTACCTGATAAAGAGGGCGTGTATAAGCGTGCTCCCCGATATAGCGCCAGCGGAAAGGAGGAATAATCATGGTAGACGATAAAATGGTTTTGCCTAACAGCGAACCGGTAGACCCGGATGTTCCCATTATTGAACTGCGTAAGGTTGAAGTGATTTTCAAAGCGCGTACCGGTTCAATCTTCAAACCAAACCATGTGCATGCAGTACGAGGCGTGGATATGAAGATTATGCCGGGAAAAGTGTTGGGAATTGTGGGGGAATCGGGTTGCGGTAAATCTACCACCGCCAACGTGATGTGCGGTCTGCAAGTAGCCAGTAAAGGCCAAGTGCTATTTATGGGCAAGGACGTGACCAAACGTTCCGCTAAGGATCGCCGGCTTATCGGACAGGTAGTATCGGTAGTTTTCCAAGACCCAGCGACTGCCTTAAATCCGCGCATGACAGTGCAAGACCAACTGGCAGATCCCTTACGGGTTCATAACATCGGTAATGAGTCTTCGCGTGAAAAAAGGGTAAGAGAGCTGCTAGGGCTGGTAGGGCTACCATTATCTGCTCTCGGGGCGCTGCCTGGTCAGCTTTCCGGTGGGCAGAGGCAGCGGGTGGCGATTGCTCGTGCCCTATCCCTTAATCCGAAAGCGATTATTGCTGATGAACCTACCTCTGCTTTGGATGTGTCGGTGCGTGCTCAGATTTTGAACCTACTATCTGATTTACGTGAGGAACTCGGTTTGGCGATGGTGTTTATTTCGCATGATATTCAAACGGTGCGTTACATCTCTGACTATATTGCGGTGATGAACGAAGGAAAGGTCGTGGAGCAAGGAACTGCGGAGCAAATCCTGAATTCGCCCAAGGATCCCTACACCGAGAAACTGCTGGGAGCTGCTCCCTCGCTATTGCATCCTGCTTGTTTAAACGAATATGCCTAGCAATCGGTAAATAAGCATTGCGGAAGCGTTTATTAGCGAGTTAATTAATAATCAACTGGGGGGTCGGGTATTAAAGATACCCGACCCCCCAGTTATTTCTTTGCCCTCCCTGTTTTAATCGAAGCTGATTGGGGCGCAAATAAGGTTGAAGTGTCCTAGGTTTTGTTCCTACTGGTTTTTGAGAGGATTGGAACATGTCTAAGAGGTATTCTCAGGATTTTAAAGATCGTTTCGGGGTGGAGCCGATTTGCCGCACACTGAGCACCTGCACGAGGCACTCGGATACAGAACCCCAGAAACATAATCACCAGCTATAATCAAACCCGGGTCAATGAACAGACCTCGTATAATAAGCAGAACAAAACCTGGGACGCTTCAAATACGCCAGCTAACGCGCGAAAAGTTAAGGTAAATACTATGGAAAAGACAATTCCAGAAGGTCAGATGCTGGCCTACACCATGGCGGGAGCTGCAGATAGGTCACTAATTATCGCTACCCACGGGGTTACCGATAATGCGTCCTCGTTAGCTAGCTTGCAAAAATACTGGTCAAACGATTACCGCGTCGTCTGTATAGACGCGCGCGGGCACGGGTTGTCGCCTCGTTTTAGTCGGGAAGCCCTGCTTGACCCGCTAGCTACCGAAGTCGCCGATATGATATGCACGATTGAGCACCTTAACGCTGGCGAGCCCTCTATATTAATCGGGCACTCAATGGGGGCAGCGGTAATGAGTGCGGTAGCGTTCTGGCGACCAGATTTAGTTAAGGTCTTGATTTTGGAAGAACCTGCCTGGTTAACGCCAAAGCAGGCTACCCGATACAAAGAAGGCGCAGCACAACTGGTGAAGCGACTTAAATGGATGCGAGCCGAAGTAGCAGCGGCGTTATCGGAAAACCGCAGCGACTATTCCAGCTGGTCGCTCGCGGAATCTTGCGGATGGTTACAGGGTAAACTGCAAGTCGATTTAGATTTTGTTGCCCTCGGCGAAGTTAGCCCGAGGCAGCCTTGGGAACAGATTGCCCGCTCACTCAAGATGCCGACCTTGCTGATTACCTCCGATGGTGAGGACGTGTTGATAGGGCCGCAGCGGCTAAAAGAAATCGAAAACCTGGGCAACAATAACTTAAAGACGGTGATTCTTCCGGGAACCCGTCACTGCGTACGCCGTGAAAAAGAAGCCGAGTTCTATGCGCTTTGTGACGATTTCTTAGCCGGTATAGATCATTAGAGTTTCAACGGAGAAGAGAATAATGGATAGCAAAATACTTTTAGATTCCGAGATAGCCGCGGTTCTTGACACAGTTCCACCCCAAATGGCGTGGGATCCGCCGGCAATGCGGGCAGCGGGTGAGAAGATGCTCAGTGGCGAGATTGCGTTACCTGCCGGTATCACCCGGGAAATAATGCAGGTGGAAAGTAAAGACGGTTACCAGGTTGAACTGCGAGTATTCCGTCCGGAAAACCGCGAACCCCAGGGAATAATTTACAGTATTCACGGTGGGGGAATGATTGCGGGACAAGCTCGCTATGATGATGGCTGGAACGGGCAGCTAGCAGCAGAAACTGGTCAGTGCGTTGTTAGCCCCAACTATCGCCTCGCCCCCGAGAATCCCTACCCCTTGCCTTTGCAGGACTGCGTGGCGGGCTGGCAATGGGTGAAAGCAGAGTTTCCGGCGCTCCCGAGCGTAATTTATGGGGATAGCGCCGGAGGCAATCTGGCGGCAGCCGTAACCTTATTCAGTCGAGACCAAGGGATAGCACTTGCTGACCGAGTGTTTCTAATTGAACCAGTTTTAGATGATCGGCTGGAAACAGTCTCTATGCAAAGCGGACAAGACACTCCGGTATGGGATTTGCCTAACGCTAAAGCCAGTTGGAAAGCCTATCTAGGCGGGGGGAAAGCTGATATTTATGCGGCTCCCGGCAGAGCCAGTGACTTATCGGGGTGGCCGGAAACTTTCTTGGTAGCCAACCAATGCGATCCCTTGCGAGATGAAGATATTAGATTTGCGCAGACCTTAACGGAAAGTAACGTTCCGGTTCATCTAACGCTGCTTCCTGGCACCTGTCATGGCGTATTAGGTCTGCAAGGCCCGGCTGTTGCCGACCAGGCACGCGAACTGGTGATTAACGCGCTAAAATCAGCGGGGATTTAGCCCTAACGGCATTTGCTCTGATTCTAAAATCGCTCAAACCTAGCAGCCCTAAAAGTCAGCCACTCTTTCAACGCCATAATGGGAAAAGCGGTGGAAATCAGAACTATTGTGGTGTCTCTTACTTTTGCCTAATCTGGTTTGACCTGTGGACGTAGGGGCGGTAACTTTGTATTCGTTGCTGAGCGACGAAGCCGGCGGGAAGCGAGTTTTCCGCCGATTATTTTTTGCTCGTGACGAATCCTGACCGGCCAGTTTGGTTGGTTTGTGGTTTGGTTGTTTGTGTTCTCGATAGTGTGTTTTTTTTTGTTTTGTTTGTGTGGGATTGACTGGGGTGCCTGGCTGTTTGGTTGGGTGTTTTGGTTTTTTCTGTTTTTTGTTTTTTTTGATGCTGATGATTTTGGAACGTTTTGTTTTTTGATTGTTGGTGTTTGTTTTTGCTGGATTGTTTTCTGGCTTGAACCATTTTGGTCTGGCTTTTTTGGTTGGATCGTTTTTTTGCCTGCTGTTTTTTGGTGGGTTTGTTTTTGGTTTTTGTTGGAGAGTTTGATCCTGGCTCAGGATGAACGCTGGCGGCGTGCTTAACACATGCAAGTCGAACGGGATCCAGGAAGTGCTTGCACTTTTTGGTGAGAGTGGCGAACGGGTGAGTAACACGTGAGTAACCTGTCCTTTTCTTTGGGATAAGCTCCTGAAAGGGTGTTTAATACCTTATGTTCTGTCTG